>OIFF01000012.1_pt1 | contig 244938 bp, 236 predicted proteins | sample 1581981 | NCBI WGS metagenome assembly OIFF01 (sample SAMN07501067, study PRJEB24779) | human gut metagenome | isolation source: stool | host: human infant | place: USA: Pittsburgh, PA
TTCTGACAGAGGGTGAATCTCACCACGGCGGTGCTCATCGCCAGTAACCCGTCCACGTCGAGCGTAAAACGCAGGCCCTGTTGTGACATAAACTTACTCCCGGTATTGTTGGCAGAAAAACAGAGCCACAGTCAGACATTCTTGCCGTAATGGCACATGCCACGCGCATTTTCAGGCACGCTACCGCCGAAGTTTCCGGCATCCGCCATCTCCCGTATGCAAAACACAACTTTGTACTGGCACTGCTTTTTATGACCTGTTCCTTTGAAACAGCACCCTGCCTTTCGGCAGAATGCTGTCATTTTTTGCTTATGCTTCCAGCGGTGCGCGCCAGTCGTCTGCGCCGGAGGTGCCTCCGGAGACGTGCTCCCACTCAATTTTGCGGTAAGCCAGAGAGACTTTAACCAGCTGAGTGAACTCTCGTTTACCCTCGTCCTGGCAGTGCGGCATATGGCAGTCAATATCCACGATGGTGGAGTCGGTCAGGCGGGTGGTGAAGAAGTGCTCCTGTTTACCTTCAACCGAGGTGCGGTACCAATGCAGCTCGGTGGTCGGCAGCATTTCGCCGGAGGCCAGCGCGTTGTACAGCAGCGGAACCGCTTTGTTCAGCGCCACGGTGAAGATAAACGGCTTGTGCGCACGCTGGCCTGATGGCTGACCGGACTGCGGGTCGGTCGGAACGGTGACGTTGTGGCTGAATTCCTGCACCAGCATTTCGTTTTCATGGCCCTGAACGTAGATATTACCGACAGATTCGGCGGTAAAAGCGCGATCGGTGATCAGTCCCTGAGTTTGTCCCTTAATTGAGATGTAACACGGTGTTGGCATTTCCTTAACTCCTTTGTGTTATTTCATATTTCACGCCAATTTTCATTAGCGAAATTACCATTTATTGGTAAGCATAAAAGTATTCATAAAAAGAATGCTTTTATGCTTATCTTAAAGCGAGGTTAGGCGTTTATCAGATTCGCTAAAATTAATTTTTATGGTGGCCATTTTGATTGTGGGGATTTTTTTTTGCTCCAATTGCCAATCATGAATAAATATTGTTTTATCCGATTTTGTTGTCTTGTTTTTAATTTGGTGGAATTTATATTTATCTTCGTTATGATTTTCCTATTTATATTCATTATTCTTTTGATGTTCGTGAATTCAATGTGAAAGTCTTTAAAAACAATCTGTTGAAATGGATTTTTTTGTCGTCTTTTTCACTATTTATACCTGTATCATAGATAAACTATGAGGTTTTGCGTTATTCGTCACATCATGTGATATTACTTGACGAGTTAACTAAAAGTAGTTTTAAAATTATCCTCTAAGAGTATTATATAGCTCGGTTAGTATTTGTGTCATGGTGAATTTCAATTTTGGTTTTGAACGATTGTTTTTATGGTTGATTCAGATTCTGTTGGCTGAATTGAACATTAGTCATAGTTTTATGGAATATTATTCATGAGTAATCATAATGACGGGAGCATTGCTCCCAAAGAACGTATTAATGTTCGTTATATATCGAAAGTAAATGGCCAGGCTGCTGAGGTGGAATTACCACTCAGTCTGCTGGTCACCGGCGATTTAAAAGGTAAACCGGACGACACTCCGCTGGATGAACGCCAGCCCGTGGCTATCGATAAAAACACCTTTAACGCCGTACTGGCGCAGTCGGGCATTGAACGTAATGTTTCCGTGCCATCGGTACTTAGCAGTGTGTCGGGTGCCCGTATGGATGTCAGCCTGAAGGTGAAATCAATGGCGGATCTCTCGCCGGATAACATCGCCGCCCAGGTATCCCGCTACGCGCGTTGCCTGCCGCGCCGCGCCAGTTGCCGTACCACGATGGTTATGTCTATTTCGAGCTGGAAAAAAGCGGTTCCGCCTGGCAGGACGTGGGAACGGCGGGGGCGCTGGCGATGCATATCTCCGGTACTTTCCCGGAACTGGATATGCAGCTGTGGGCAATAAGAGGCTGACTTTATGAATGAACAGACGGTTTTTTCGCCGGATGGCAGCGACGAGGACATCACTTGCCGCCAATATAAACTGCGGCTTCGTGGTAACAGCCTCAATGCGATGATCGATGCCGCCACGCCGTTGCTGGGGATGGTGATGCGCTTGACCGGTATGAGCGGCAACGCCATGCCGGAACATCTGTTCACTCAGGTTGTGACGGACGTGCAGGCAGTAGAGCAGTTGCTCCAGGAGCAGGGTTATGAACCCGGCGTTATCGTCTCGTTTCGCTACATCCTCTGCACCTTTATTGACGAAGCGGCGCTGGGTAACGGTTGGTCGAATAAAAACGAGTGGATCAAACAGTCACTGCTGGTCCATTTCCACAACGAAACCTGGGGCGGTGAGAAGGTGTTTATCCTGCTGGAGCGCCTGATGCGCGAACCGGCGCGTTACCAGGATTTACTGGAATTTCTGTATCTGTGTTTTTCACTGGGTTTTCGCGGGCGCTACAAGGTAGCCGTCCACGAGCAGGGTGAGTTTGAGCAGATTTACCATCGCCTTTATCACGTCCTGCATCGGCTTCGCGGTGACTCACCTTTTCCGTTGTTGCACCAGAATAAAAAAATACAGGGCGGACACTACCAGTTGATTAAACGACTCACGGTTAAGCATGTCCTGCTCAGCAGTGTTGCCGTATTGGCGGCGCTCTATCTGTTTTACCTGCTGCGTCTGGACGACCAGACTCAGGATATTCTTCACCAGTTAAACCGGCTGCTTGCCAGGTAAGGATACCTTCCATGATCCAGATTGACGTTTCCACGCTGGTAAAACGACTGAACCCGTTGTCCCGCCAGGCGCTGGAGATGGCTGCCACGGTCTGCATGAGCCTGCAGGCCACTGAAATTACCGTCAGTCATGTACTGATACAGATGCTGGCTATTCCTTGCTGCGATCTGCGCGTCATTACCCAAAAAGCGGAGATTGGCACGGAAGAACTGGGTCAGGCGCTGACCGTGGAACATTATGCCACCATGCGCCATGCCGACAGCTACCCGGTTTTCTCACCGCTGTTGATTGAATGGCTGCGCGACGGCTGGCTGCTGGCCTCCGCCGAGATGCAGCAGACCGAACTGCGCGGCGGCACGCTGCTGCTGGCACTGTTGCAGTCGGCACATCGTTATGTCCCACCAGCCGCCGCCCGCCTGCTGACAGGGATCAACCGTGACCGGTTGCGCCAGGATTTTGCCGACTGGACGCGAGAGTCGGCGGAGTCGGTGATGCAAAACGGGGAGAAATCCGTACCTGCAGTGCATTCAGAGGACAGCGTGCTGGGGCGCTTCGCGAAAAACATGACCGAAGACGCCCGCAACGGCAAACTTGATCCGGTACTGTGCCGTGATAACGAAATCGACCTGATGATCGACATTCTCTGCCGCCGCCGTAAAAATAACCCGGTGGTGGTGGGCGAAGCGGGCGTCGGCAAAAGCGCCTTAATCGAAGGGCTGGCGCTGCGCATTGTGGCAGGTCAGGTACCCGATAAGCTGCGTAATTGTGAAATTATGACGCTGGACTTAGGCGCGTTACAGGCGGGGGCATCGGTTAAAGGCGAATTTGAAAAGCGCTTTAAGGGACTGATGATAGAAATTATTCAGTCGCCGAAACCGATCATTCTGTTTATTGACGAGGCACATACGCTGATTGGCGCGGGCAACCAGCAGGGCGGGCTGGACATCTCCAACCTGCTCAAGCCCGCGCTGGCACGCGGCGAGCTGAAAACCATCGCTGCCACCACCTGGAGCGAGTATAAAAAATATTTTGAGAAAGATGCCGCGCTGTCGCGCCGCTTCCAGTTAGTGAAGGTGAGCGAACCCAACGCCAACGAGGCCACCATTATTCTGCGCGGTCTGTCGGCGGTGTACGAACAATCCCACGGCGTGCTGATTGATGACGACGCCTTACAGGCCGCGGCAACGTTAAGCGAGCGTTATCTCTCCGGGCGGCAGTTGCCGGACAAAGCCATCGACGTACTGGATACCGCCTGCGCCCGCGTGGCAATTAATCTCTCTTCCCCTCCGAAACATATTTCCGCACTGATGACATTGTGTCGCCAGCATGAGGCGGAGATCGGACTGCTTGAGCGGGAAATCCGTATCGGCCTGCGCACGGACAGTGCACGGCTGGAGGATGTTCATGCGCAGTATGAAACGACACAGTCTGAGCTTCAGGCGCTGGATGCGGCATGGCATCAGCAGCAGGCGCTGGTACAAGAGATTATTGCCCTGCGTCAGGCTATGCTGGAAGAGGCTGAAACAGCAACTGAGACAGAACCTCTTTCCACAGAGGTTGAAAACGTTACCGATATCGCTGATGCAGAGCCACAGGCTTCCCCGGCTGAACGCCTGGCACAACTGACCGCCGAACTCAATGCCCTGCACAACGCACAACTACTGGTTTCCCCACACGTGGATAAAAAACAGATCGCTGGGGGTGATTGCTGAATGGACCGGCGTGCCGCTTAACCGTCTGTCGCAGAATGAAATGTCGGTCATTACCGACCTGCCGCAGTGGCTCGGCGACACCATCAAGGGCCAGGATTTAGCCATTAAGCATCTGCACAAGCACCTGCTGACCGCACGCGCCGACCTGCGTCGTCCTGGCCGTCCGCTGGGGGCATTCCTGCTGGCAGGCCCGAGTGGTGTAGGCAAAACCGAAACCGTGCTGCAACTGGCGGAACTCCTTTACGGCGGACGTCAGTACCTCACCACCATCAATATGTCGGAGTTCCAGGAAAAGCATACCGTCTCACGGCTGATTGGCTCCCCTCCAGGTTACGTCGGCTACGGCGAAGGCGGCGTGCTGACCGAGGACATTCGGCAGAAACCGTACTCCGTTGTTTTGCTGGATGAAGTCGAAAAAGCCCACCCGGACGTGCTCAACCTGTTCTATCAGGCGTTTGATAAAGGCGAGATGGCCGATGGCGAAGGTCGCCAGATCGACTGCAAAAATATTGTCTTCTTCCTGACTTCCAATCTTGGTTATCAGGTGATTGTTGAATATGCCGACAATCAGGAAGCCCTTCACGATGCGCTGTATCCGGTACTGGCCGACTTCTTCAAACCGGCGCTGCTGGCGCGTATGGAAGTGGTGCCGTATCTGCCGCTGTCACGCGACACGCTCGCCACCATTATCGCCGGGAAGCTGGCGCGCCTCGGCAACGTGCTGCATTCCCGTTTTAACGCGGAAGTGGTGATTACGCCGGAGGTGACGGAAGAAATTATGCAGCGCGTCACCCGCGCAGAGAACGGCGCGCGCATGCTGGAATCGGTAATTGACGGCGAGATGCTGCCGCCGCTGTCTCTGCTGTTGTTGCAGAAAATGGCGGCAAACGCGGTGATCACAAGGATAACCCTCGGTGTAGCAGACAGTGCGTTTACCGCTGATCTTGAAGAAGAGATAGCCGCCAGCGATAACGTACCGGGGCAGGAAACAGAGGATGCTGCCCTGTGAGTCACGCGCACATTTTCCGGTATATCGCGCTACTGGCAGGGATGATCACCAGCACCGCACAGGCCAAGGTTCAGCAGGAACAAGTTGTTCCCGGTATCGCCCTGTCAATAGCGTCGGCGACGGCTACTGACATTCGGACCATTACCGGTGCGGATGCGCAGGCTCGGGTGAATGCCATGACCGTCTGCCGGAAAGAGCCTGCGCCCCTGGAGCGGCTGGCCTGTTATGATCTGATTCTGGCACCGGTTCAGGAGCAGGGGTTTGATGGCTCGCGAGTAAAAGCGACTTACCAGGGCGAGTCCTGGACGCGTGCCATGGAGCAGGAAAAACGACGAACAGACAATTCCACCGTGCTGCTGCTGACTCAGCGCCCCGGCGAACGCCCGACGGTGATTATTACCACCCCAGCCATTGGCAGCCTGCCACCGCGCCCGGTGCTGATGTTCTCCTGCGTGGACAATATCACCCGGATGCAGGTGGCCCTAACCCATCCCCGCAAGGAGAACGATATTCCGGTCAGCCTTGTGCTCGAAGGCAGGGCGTTTCGTTCGCACTGGTTTGTGCGGGAAAACGGCATGCTGCTGGAATCCAGCCGGGGCCTGCCAGGGATTGAAGAAATCAGGCAACTTTTTGGCGCTAAAACGCTGACACTTGAGACGGGGGCAGACAAAAAACTGACCTTTAACATTGACGGACTGGGGCAGATTATCGCGCCGCTACGTGACGCCTGCCATTGGGCAGGGGAGTGACGAATATGGATATACAGAACCCGGAAGTCTGGCTGTCTCATCTGCTGGAAGCACTGCCGGAAGAGAAACTGGCCGCGAAACTCAGCGATGAGAACCCGCAGTGGGAATATATAGACGGCGAAATCGTTAAACTTGGCTCGCTGGCCCACAGCCAGCTTGATATCCCGGAAATCCAGCGTCAGGGGCTGGTGCTTCTGGCGTCAGAAAGTAAGGATTTTCGCCTGCTGACACATCTGTTGCGCACCCTTCAGCATGCAGGCAATCCATTGCTGGCGCTCAGAATGCTGACGCAGTATGTCACATACTACTGGATCACCGGCTGGCCGCAGAATGCGGTGAACAAAGGGCGTCTTGCCAACCAGATATTGAAACGCTTTGAATCCGGTATTACCCGGTTTGCTTCGGCGTCAACGCCCGTACAGCGGGATGACCTGCTGGGCGAACTGGCAAAACTGGCACAGTGCTGGCAGTCGAATAATATGCCGGAACTGGCCTCCGCAACGGATGATTTATTCGCGCTGTACCAGAGGGCTTTTCGCGACAGCTTACCTGTGACGGCCCCGGCAGCACCATCAACCGTAACAACAGGCACCCCGACAGCCGTTCCGGTTCCTCACGCGCAGGTCACCGCAATCCCCGCTGCGGTCGTGAATATCGACAGCCACAGTGATAAAGCCTGGCGCGACACGCTGCTGAACGTCGCCACCATTCTATGCGAACGCCAGCCGGACTCGCCACTGGGCTACCGGATGCGCCGTCATGCGCTATGGCAGACCATCACCAGCGAACCGCAGGCGGAAAGCGATGGCCGGACGCCACTGGCGGCGGTTTCCGCTGATATGACAGCGGACTATCAGGCGCGGCTCGCCAGCGCTGATATGGCACTCTGGCAGCAGGTGGAAAACAGTCTGTTACTGGCCCCGTACTGGCTGGATGGTCATTATCTCTCCGCGCAGGCCGCACAGCGCCTGGGCTACCATGATGCGGCGAAGGCGATCCGCGATGAAGTGCGTCGCTTCCTGAACCGCCTGCCGTCACTTTCCTCCCTGCTGTTTAACGACCGCACACCGTTTCTCAGCGCCGCCACCCGGCAGTGGCTGGCGGATGAACCGGTGAAAAGGACAGAATCGCTGGTGGCCGCAGATAAACTGACGCAGCAAATCCAGGACTGCTATCGGGAGAAGGGCCTGGAAGCCGCGCTGGCGCTGGCGGAACAGCAACCGCAGCACTCGCCGCGCGAACGCTTTTACAGTCAGTATCTGATGGCGCAACTGCTGGAAGCGTCCGGTATGGCGCAACTGGCGCAGCAGCACTACCGAATGCTGTTTAAAACAGGCCAGCATACGATGCTGGCCGACTGGGAGCCGTTACTGCTGGAACAACTGGAAGAAAAACTCACGCCGGAAAAGTGAGATAAAAACAGGAGCGTTTTGTGTTCAGAATACCCACACCCCGTGTCCCCCGTCTGTTCAGCGGGCTGGCTTCCATGCTCAGACCGGCCATGCCCCGGCTTAAGATTTCTGCGGCGTGGCTGCTGGCGCTGGTCTGGGTGGCGTTGCTGGTCTGGATCTGGTGGAAAGGTCCTGCATGGAAATTTTATGACGTACTCTGGTTGAAACCGCTGTCACACCGCTGGCTGGCCACTGCCGTCTGGGGCCTGATAACGTTGGCATGGCTGACCGTCCTGGTCATCAGGCGCCTGCAACAGCTTGAACGGCAGCAGAAACAGCAGCGGGAGGAAGAAAAAGATCCGCTCGGCCTCGAACTGAACGCTCAACAACGCTACCTTGACCGCTGGCTGCTGCGTCTCCAGCGCCATCTCGACAGCCGCCGTTCTCTGTGGCAACTGCCGTGGTATATGGTTATCGGTCCTACCGGAAGCGGCAAAACCGCGCTGCTGCGTGAAGGATTTCCGTCCGACGTTATTTACACGCCGGAGGCGGTACGCGGAACGGAACAGCGGCTGTACATCACGCCACACGTCGGTAAACAGGCGGTGATTTTTGACGCCAGCGGTGCGCTGTGCGGAGAGCCGGACGCGGATACGCTACACCGGCGTTTGTGGCAACACTGGCTGGACTGGCTGGTACAAACACGCGCCCGTCAACCGCTGAACGGCCTGATCCTGACGCTGGACTTACCCGATCTGCTGACCAGCGGAAAACGCCAACGCGAAGCAGTGTTGCAGACCCTGCGCAGCCGCTTGCAGGACGTGCGCCAGCATCTTCATTGTCAGCTTCCGGTTTATGTTGTGCTGACTAAATTGGATCTGCTGGCCGGGTTTTCCCCACTGTTTGCCTCACTGGATAAAGCGGGCCGCGACGCTATCCTCGGCGTCACCTTCACCCGCAATGCCCATGAAAACGGTGACTGGCGTACAGAACTGAATACTTTCTGGCAGACGTGGGGAGAGCAACTCAACCAGGCTTTGCCGGATCTGATGCTGGCGCAGAACCACCATCGCAGTGCCCTGTTCAGTTTCGTCCGCCAGATGCAGGGGGTCAACGATACGCTGACTGCGCTGCTCGACAGCCTTCTGGACGGTGAAAATATGGACGTGATGCTGCGCGGCGTCTATCTCACCTCGTCCCTACAACGCGGGCAGGTAGATGACATTTTTACGCAGTCCGCCGCCCGACAGTATCAACTGGGCAGCAGTCCACTCATCGCCTGGCCCCTGGTGGACACCACACCGTATTTTACCCGCAACCTGTTTCCACAGACGCTGCTGGCTGAACCGAACCTGTCCGGAGAAAACAGCGTCTGGCTGGGAAACGCCCGCCGCCGGATGATGATATTTACTGCCGGTAGTGCTCTATTGATCGTGCTGGCTGTGGGGGGCTGGCATCACTATTACGATAGCAACTGGAACGCGGGCGTCAGGGTGCTGGAGCAGGCCAGAGCCTTTATGGACGTTCCACCGCCTCAGGGGACCGACGAGTACGGCAACCTGCAATTGCCCCTATTGAATCCGGTGCGCGACGCCACTCTTGCTTACGGCGACTGGGGCTATCGCAGCCGTCTGGCCGATCTCGGACTGTATCAGGGCAGGCGCATCGGCCCATATGTTGAGCAGACCTATCTGCAATTGTTGGAGCAGCGTTATCTTCCGTCGCTCATCAACGGGCTGATAAAGGATCTGGCGAACGCCACGCAGAACAGCGAGCAGAAACTGGCCGTGCTGCGCGTGCTCAGAATGCTGGAGGATAAAAGCGGGCGCAATAATGAGGTGGTGAAACAGTATATGGCGAAACGCTGGAGCGAACGGTTTCACGGCCAGCGTGATATTCAGGCGCAACTGATGGCGCATCTGGACTATGCGCTGCAACATACCGACTGGCACGCGCAGCGTCAGGCGGGCGAAAGCGATGTCATCAGACGCTGGACGCCGTACGATAAACCCATCATTGATGCACAGAAAGAACTCAGCAAACTACCGGTTTACCAGCGGGTGTACCCGCACCGGCAACATTCTGCGCCAGCAGTTGTCCTTTACGGAAGCCGACCTGCCGCTGCTGTACCGCACCGAACGGGCATTACAGCTTATCTGCGATAAGCTGCAGCAGGTGGAATTGAAGAAGATGCCGCGTGTGGAAAATCTGTTGTACTTTGTGCAGAACACACGCAAACGGCTGGAGCCGCAGCCGAAGCACAGTAGGGATTCGCAGGCGAAAACCACTGTCAGGACGCTGGTCTATGCCCCGGAGAGCGCCGTTGCCGCCACGTCAACAATTGCGGACATTGTTCCGCCGTTGCCTGAACTACCGGAAATGAAGGTGGAAGTTCATCCCAACGCGACAGCAGGCAGCACGGCGGGAGTCATGTCGCGTCTCAGCGTGAAAGGTTTTGCGGCAGGCGCTGCCTTTACCGCCGTTATCGCTGCCGTGCTCTGGTGGTGGCAGATCTATCCGATACAGCAGCTCCTGGCCAGGGTAAATGACACAGCGCAGGGCGCAGCCACGGTCTGGCTGTCATCTCCCGATCTCGACCGTTACGCGCAACGTCTGCGACAGCTTCCTTATGCGTCTCCACTGCAACTGCTGGAAACCGGAATGCAGATGGTCCGGACTGCCGACAGCCGCTGGCCGGAGAGCCTGCAACAGCAGCAGGCAACAGCTCAGTGGAATGAGACGCTGAAAACCCGTGCGCAAAACAGTCCGAAGATGACAGGCTGGCAGCAGACTCGCCAGGATTTACGCGCGTTTGCCGAACTGTTGGTTCAGCGCGAGCAGGCAAAAGAAGGCTTCACACTTTCCTATATCAAAACAGTGATTTACCAGGCTGAGCGGACGCTGAACCAGGAGACGCCGCTGGAGTCGCTGCTGACGCAGTATCAGGAAGCCCAGGCAAACGGACAGGCAACTGGCGTTCTGGAAAAACAGATTAATGAACGGCTGGATGGCGTGTTAAGCCGCTGGCTGCTGCTGAAAAATTCAATCAGCCCGGATGCGGCTGACAAACATTAATTCATAATAATTTCAGGGAGATTACAACATGGCAAATCCGGTTTACCTGACATTAAACGGGCAGTTTCAGGGGCTGATTTCGGCGGGGTGTTCATCGCTGGCTTCGATTGGTAATAAAGCACAACTTAAACATCTGGATCAGATTATGGTGACAGAGCTGAATCATGGTTTAAGCCGTGCGCAGAATGTGAATCACCAGGAACTGAGCATCCATAAACCGGTGGATAAATCGTCCCCGTTGTTGAGCAAGGCTATTAACGAAAATGAATGCCTGACCTGTGATTTTGACTTTTATCGCACCAACCGCTTCGGCATCAATGAACTGTATTACAAACTGAAGCTGATTAACGCCAGAATTTCCAGCATTAATCTGACGGTGCCGGATACTATTCTGAACGGCCAGGGACAGCCGGAAGAATCGGTGTCGTTTACGTATGAAAGCATCAGCTGGGAGCACTGTATTGCCGGAACCAGTGCATACAGTCTGTGGAGTGAACGAATTTATTAAGGAGCGACAGGTGAATAACCGGATACCAGAAGGCATGTCTGTGCGCATCTACGGCGTGGGCACTGGTATTGTTTCTGGTCCGGAAAACAGGATGGTTCGGAGAATCGGATATTCTCATATCACTGGGTGCCGCCACAAATTATCAGCGGCAGAATATCAATCCAATCAGAATAATCCGGGGGCGTTATTTATTACGCCAGATTTATGTTCCTGTCATGGTGTTCCGTTCTGTATAGGGCTGCTTTAGATAATCAGCCATTAGTAAAATCAAATTGTGAAGCAATCCGGTTATGAAGATGAAGATAGTGCCGGAAAGCTGATTTTAACCCGGCGCTATATACCTTGTTAAGTTTCCACTGACGGCCTTTGGGGGTGTCTTTGCTTTTTTATATGTCATAAATCCACTGATGAGGAAATCTGGCATACGGATATTACTGATAGCGGTTGACCAGGTCTTTAGTCACTGCTGCATACGTTTTCTGCCTGAGCTGGATTATTTGCTGTTCTGTCACAGGCGTTTCTCCGGACAGGGGCTTGAGGATGCTGTATTCATAATTGATGGGTGACCAGGTTGCCCACTCTCCTGATGCAACATCCACGAGGGCAAAGCGAACCAGGTAACGTAGCGAGGCGGAACCGGATAATGTTTCATTACGGTAATCAGACCAGACGGTGGCTTTTGCTGCGGTGTCGTACCTGCCAATCTGCAAAGTATCCCAGTAGACAATGACTGCTTTCTGATGTCCTTTTGCTGCAATATAACGCAGTGCCTGCATATAGTTCATGTTCTCGCTAACATCAGCATCTGGTTCTTTATTTTTGGCGGGTTTATTGCACGAGGTTGTTTTTTGTTTGTCCGGAATTCCGGAGAATGTTGATATCTGGTAATATTTCCCCATTTCTTGCTGCATTAACATTTCCGGTGCACGATTTCCTGACTGAACCAGAATCACGGCAGAATTTAACGGAATGCGAAAACCTTCACTGCCCATTGCAGCCTGAATATCTTCTTCTGAAACAGATAAGGTGGTTTCGTTGCCGAAAATATCTTTGTCTGTGAGATGTGTTGTACTTTTACTTATACTACTTACCGATCCTGATGTTCTGTTTTTTTTTGCATCAATAGGGGAGCGAATACAACCCGTTAACAGTAGCGTTGTTGCGCATAAAAACATCACTAATCGGGCGTTCATCTTTATATTTCCTTATCGTGTAATAATGCGAATTTGACCAAAAAATGTCGATCTATTATATCGCATCACCAATGTTGCAGGTAATGAAATTAATATTCACTCCTCCAATGTTTTTTCTGATATTATATATTTTATTTATTTCTCGCTAAAATAAACTTTAAATCCTTTCTTAATTTTTTGCTGAGAGACAACCGCGCTTTAAGATGAAATATGAATCTAAGGAGAGAATAAAATATAAATGCTGAATGATGGCGGTGAGGGGGGGATTGACTCGCTTCGCTCGCCCTGCGGGCAGATTCCTCGCAGGCTCGTCATCTGTCCAACCGGCTGACGCCGGTTGTCGAGCCCCGGTCGGGGGTTCTCATCCCCCCGGTACGGGAGCATATAAAAGAAAAAAGCCCGTACTTTCGTACAGGCTCTTATCTGAAATGATGGCGGTGAGGGGGGGATTCGAACCCCCGATACGTTGCCGTATACACACTTTCCAGGCGTGCTCCTTCAGCCACTCGGACACCTCACCACATTGTCTTCCCGATGTTGTCGGGACGGGCGCTAATGTAGGAAAAAGCGGGACTTCCGTCAATCTTCTTTTTCAATAAATTAGTGCGTTTAGACAAACTTCAATCAACTTGCTTCTTAAATGTCCTGAAACTGGCTTTTTTACCGGCAAAACACTTTTCTAAATACTTTCAGTGATATTTGCTAAGGTGATGTGTGAACATAACCGTCTGATAAGATAACAGATAACCCCGATAGTGACCGGGAAACGACACCATCAATCTGGAGCTGAAATGGAGATTATTTTTTATCACCCGACCTTCGATCCCGCCTGTTGGCTGCCAGCCTTACGCAACGCATTACCCGGTGCGAACGTGCGTGAATGGCGCAAGGGTGATGATGAACCTGCCGATTATGCGCTGGTCTGGCATCCTCCTGTCGAGATGCTGCGCGGCCGTGAACTGAAAGGGGTATTTGCGTTGGGAGCCGGAGTCGACTCTATTCTGAGTAAACTCAAGGCGCATCCGGAGATGCTGGCCCAACATATCCCGCTGTTTCGTCTGGAAGATACCGGCATGGGGCTTCAGATGCAGGAATATGCGGTGAGTCAGGTGCTGCACTGGTTCCGCCGCTTTGATGATTATCAGGCATTAAAACAGCAGGCCAGGTGGCTGGAGCTGGAAGAATATCGCCGCGAAGATTTCACCATCGGCATCCTGGGGGCGGGTGTGCTTGGCGCGAAAGTGGCAGCCAGCCTGAGCGCATGGGGATTTCCGCTGCGCTGCTGGAGTCGTTCGCATAAAGATTTACCGGGTGTGACCAGTTTTGCCGGAACAGAAGAGTTAGGCGAATTTCTGCACGGGACGCGCGTATTGATCAATTTGCTACCTAACACCCCTGAAACGACGGGGCTCATTGATCTCAATGTGATAAATCAACTGGCGGATAACAGCTATATTATGAACCTGGCGCGGGGTGTTCATGCGGTCGAGGACGATCTTTTGCAGGCGCTGGATAGCGGTAAATTGAAAGGGGCAATGCTGGATGTCTTCAGTCGCGAGCCGCTGCCGGCCGACCATCCTCTCTGGGCGCATCCCCGTGTTGCCATGACGCCACATATTGCGGCCACCACCCGTGCAGATGAAGCCATTGCTTTTATTGCTGCTACGATCGGCAAACTTGAACGTGGCGAAATCGTTAACGGGCGGGTTGATCGTGTTCGTGGCTATTAGTGAAGCTTCCGTGTCAGACCGGGTTTTTCATTAAAAATGGCAGCGATAACTGCTATCCTTGCAGAAACAACTACAGGAGAGTTTCATGTATCCCGTTGACCTGCATATGCATACCGTCGCCAGCACCCATGCCTATAGCACCCTGCAAGACTACATTACCGAAGCAAAGCGAAAAGGGATTAAGCTGTTCGCTATTACCGATCATGGCCCTGATATGGATGATGCACCACACCATTGGCACTTCATCAACATGCGTATCTGGCCACGCGTTGTGGATGGCGTCGGCATTCTGCGTGGCATTGAAGCCAATATCAAAAATATTGACGGTGAGATTGATTGTAGCGGCCCTATGCTAACTTCGCTGGATCTGATCATTGCAGGCTTTCATGAACCCGTGTTTGCCCCGCAGGACAAAGAGACCAATACCGAGGCGATGATTGCAACGATGGCGCATGGTTATGCACACATCATCAGCCATCCGGGCAATCCAAAATATCCCGTCGATATCCCGGCAATTGCCGCCGCCGCCGCGAAGTACAACGTGGCTCTGGAAATCAACAACTCCTCTTTCCTGCATTCGCGTAAAGGTAGCGAAGCAAATTGCCGTGCGATAGCTGCCGCCGTGCGTGATGCGGGTGGGTGGGTTGCTCTGGGGTCTGACTCGCATACGGCATTTACGCTGGGCGAATTTGCGCAATGCCGTGAAATCCTTGATGAGGTCGATTTCCCGGAAGATCGTATTCTCAACGTCACACCGCGCAGGATGCTGAGCTTCCTTGAAGCGCGCGGAATGACACCTATTACTGAATTTGCCGACTTTTAATTAGCCACTGGAATCATTGCATGAACGAATTTTCCATCCTCTGCCGCGTACTGGGTTCACTGTTTTATCGTCAGCCACAGGATCCCTTACTCGTGCCGCTCTATACCCTCATACGTGAAGGGAAGCTGGCGCAAAACTGGCCGCTGGAGCAGGATGAAATGCTGGATCGCCTGCAAAAGAATTGTGATGCACAGGCGTTGGCCGCTGATTTTAATGCGCTTTTTGTCGGTAACGAAAGCCGCGTTTCCCCCTATCGCAGCGCGTGGATTGACGGGGCGACAGAGGCAGAAGTGCGGGCATTTCTTTCGTCTCGCGGTATGCCGTTGACCGACGCACCTGCAGATCATTTTGGTACGCTGCTGTTGGCAGCCTCGTGGCTGGAAGATCAGTCGGCAGAAGATGAAAGTGAAGCGCTGGAAACACTGTTTGCAGAATATCTGCTGCCGTGGTGCGGCACATTCCTCGGCAAAGTGGAAGCACATGCTACTACGCCATTCTGGCGGACTATGGCACCGTTAACGCGTGATGCTATCTCTGCCATGTGGGATGAATTGCAGGAATCAGAAGAGGAATAAATGTGATATAAGTCACATTTAAACTGCAACAAGAAATGTGATATTGCAATTATTGCGCTTGATATCACATAAATCAGGCGCGTATCTGCTAAGATGCGCGCCATGAACATACTCCTTTCAATCGCTTTAACGACAGGCATTCTCTCCGGTCTCTGGGGTTGGGTTGCTGTCTCTCTTGGTCTGATCGGCTGGGCCGGATTCCTTGGCTGTACTGCCTACTTTGCCTGTCCGCAAGGTGGTCTCAAGGGCCTGTTAATTTCTGCCTGTACGTTAATGAGCGGGGTAGCCTGGGCGCAGGTGATTATTCACGGCAGCGCGCTGGCTCCGCATCTTGAGATTGTAGGGTATGTCATGACTGGCCTGGTGGCGTTTCTGATGTGTGTCCAGGCGAAAAATCTGCTGCTTTCTTTCGTTCCGGGCACGTTTATTGGCGCATGCGCTACTTTTGCTGAGCAGGGCGACTGGCGTATGATCGTGCCTTCGCTTGCTGTCGGATTGTTATTTGGTTATGCCATGAAAAACAGCGGATTGTGGCTTGCTGCACGTAACGCTGGTGGGATGACAAAAGAACAAAAAAAAGCGTGACGATTTAACCCGTCACGCTTTTTCCGTATTTACCATCAGGATTGCGGAGGCATCGCCGCCATCTCGCGATATTTGACCAGCACTTCGTTTTTGCTCTCTGCCTTGTTTTGCAGATCCCACAACCCGCGATCGATACCATCATTAATCAGCAGTATTACCCCGGTCTCGATAGCAGACATCAGGCAAAGCATGACCGGTTCATTAGCCGTGTAACCCACTTCGCCTTCCAGCAGACGCTGATAATCAATAAAACGAAATACCCCAGCCTGCACTTCATAGGACAAAATCGTCTTACTGGTATTTACTGACGAGAGCACTTCGCCGGTACTGACATTGACCACGCGTAGGTTAACGGCGATCTGGTCGAGTTGATATTGCGTGTCGGCACCTATACCGAAATAACGTGCGCCTATGCCCCCTGATTTGACATTGCTTTCATAACCAATAATCGAGCCTTCAATCATTACATTCGCTGCGGTCAATGACTGGAGCGGGAAGCGGTTATTAATAGCAACCGTGCCGTTTTCCTGCGCCGCGCGAATGATTTTGCGTTCATTCAGCAAATTCTGCAGCCCCTGGCGTTCCAGTGGAACAAACCAGCGTGAATCTTTTAGCGCCGTCACCAGCATGGAGGTAGCGCTCTGCGGAACCGCGGTCGAGAAGTTACTGGCCGGGTAGGGTTTAAACTGCCCGGTTTCATCCTGAATGTTATATACCGACACATATATTTTACCGGAGGGCAGCGGCAAATGCGTTAAATCACTGTAGCTTTGTGCCCGGGGTAATAACGTAGGTTTGGCGGCTTGTTTTGGCGGCGCGGTTAAGCATCCGCTTAATAAACACACGGCCAGAAGTATGAATAAGCGCTGCATGATTATTGTCCTGTAATGGCGATGCCTTAAAAATCGGTTGAACCGTTTTGCAAACCTGAAACCTGAATAGTTGACGTTTTGCCTGTTTTTCTGTCAGTTACATTTAATTGTAACTGTCCATCTTTATTGGCAATATCAACGATAAAGTCGCTGGTTACCATTCGACCAGGTTTGCCGGAATTTATATTTGTTAATAATCCACCCAGTATTTGTGATTGAATAGCCTGAGTAAAATTATCAAGTGCCGATGTCGTCTCAACGCCAAGATCTTTATAGCTTGGATCTTTATAAGAGTTTTGTGCTTGCGCGCTATTTAATAAAAATGCGCCGTTATTAGGGTTGCCCCCGAAATTAGGGTTGCGGAACTGGAACGTCATTTGCCCGGCCCAACTTGATGGCGTTATCAACATTAATGAAATGACGGCATATGCAATACGCATGTTACCCTCCGGATGTTTATCGTGTTTTAGAATTCATCTGTCGCTAAATCGCGGGTGCTGAGTAATGCCTGATCAATTTGGCGACGGTCGAGTGCTTCGTGTGTCTGTGCAAGTGCAATATCAACATTCTTGTCAAAATCACGCCGTGTCGGGAACATAAAAGTCTGATACACAACACTTTGATTAATCGTGATGGTTATCCAGCTTCCCCAGCGAGCACTTGGTCTTTCATTGATAGTTAAATTCCCTGTCCAGGTACTTTCCCACTTATCACTAAAAGCACGATAAAAATCGTGTCCGATCGAAGAAACCGTATGGTCGGTGAGTAAACCGGGAATCTCCACTTCGACAGCGTGCAGATTCCCGGCGGCCAGCAAGAGTGTTGCAGCCGCAAGGTAGTGCGATACGCGTTTCATGGCATTAACGCCTGAGATTGTCGTTGGCCCAGGAGACCGCCTGAGTACGGTTTTTTACTGCTATCTTTTTGAAAAGGTTATAAAGATGTGTTTTAACTGTATTTTCGCTGATAAACAGAGAGCGGGCGATTTCAATATTGGATGCGCCAATGCGCAACTTATTCAAAATCTCTTTTTCCCGGTGTGTCAGCAACGCGGATTCCGAACTGCTGTACCGATAATTTCCAGAGTGGGTGATTAAGTAGCTGGCAAGCTTTTGCGAAAAGTAGCACTCACCGCGCAGGATCCCTTGCAACCCCTCAACCATACGGGATTCATCTTCCGAGACATAAAATACCCCATTGATATGCGGCCAGTTTTCGATATCACGGAACGGATATTCCTCCGGCGTATTCATTAACAATACTTTTAATGTATTGTTTTTTCTGGACAAAATGTCCTGCCAGTATTGGATGATTTTCTTATCCGCCTCCATCATATCGAATAACACCACACAATCGCCGGGAATGTCCTCCAGCGAGCGTTGAATATTATGCAGTTTCCCGCTCATCGACAGAGAATGCTTCAAATGCTGCAACAAGGCTGTTGCCTGCAAGGAGGGTTTGGTAATTAACAACAATGTATGATTGTACGAACTATGGACTTCACTGAACATGATGAAACCCCGCGTTAAAGACATCCGCAGCTTCCCCACCCAAAGGTGGGGAACCAGAAGTACTGACAGATGCTGTGTTGCTGTGTGTAGTAATAAATACTTAATCCCTAACGAGTAAGGGAAATTAATAAATCTAAATGTGTACTGCTAATTCCAATCTAGTCTTTGCCCTTCTTAAAGCAAGTGTTAAACATGTAACGTAATGTAAAAATAAATATTAAAATATTTCATAGCGGTTTTTTTATTGTTTAGTTTTGATAGGTAAGTTGTACATGAAATCATACTTGCACACATTTTAAAAATCATACAAATTAATATAGGTAATTGTTTTTAATGGTTTTTAATAATAACCTTAAAGTAGTATGGGTAATGCCACAACAAAGGTTTTGGTATGAGGGTCGATGTTCGGTTTGTGCAGTAAAAAAAAGGAACGATTGTGAAGGGCGAGAAAAGAAATGTTATCTCCTTCTCAGAACATGCTTACGGATTACTTCGTTACAACCAAATTGTTATAAGCAAACCCACCTGCCAAAAAAGTCAATATACGCTCTCTATATGCGCGTACCGGTAACAATACAAATGTTCATACTTTGGTCTTAAGGGGAAAGTAAAAAATACGAATCACGGGTGAGATATTTTATTTTTCTCACTGCCCATACTGATTTCCGTAACGCAGCGTTAACAAATTAATTGACGATGTTATCGCTGGCGTGACAAATATTTAAACTGTCTTTTTAATAAATGACCAGGTCCAGGGTGACAACATGAAAAACAAGTTGTTATTTATGATGTTAACGATGCTGGGTGCACCTGGGTTTGCCGCCGCTACGGGTTATGATATGGCCGGTTCGGAATATAACCTGGCGGTGAATGAATTAAGCGCCGCTGCCTACAATAAAGCGGCCATTATTGGTCAATCCGGTGCAAATAATAACGCACAAATTAGCCAGGCAGGCTCGAAGTTATTGTCAGTTATTTCCCAGAATGGTGGGAGCAATTCGGCAAAAATTGACCAGTCAGGAGCATATAACCTTGCATATATCGATCAGTCAGGCAGTGCCAATGACGCGAATATTACGCAAGGGGCTTACGGCAATACCGCAATGATTATCCAAAAAGGGTCGGGTAACAGAGCGAGCATTACACAGTACGGTACACAGAAAACAGCAGTCGTTGTCCAGAGACAGTCGCAGATGGACATACGCGTTATACAACGTTGATGCCATTGTGGCTTTAAAATCAATCCGATGGGGGTTTACCATGAAACTTTTCAAAGTGGCAGCAGTAGCAGCGATCGTCGTTTCAGCCAGTGCTTTTGCAGGCAGCGTCCCGCAGTTCTCAGATCATGGCGGTCATAACTATGGTGGTCCGGATTCAGTACTGAGTATCTATCAGACCGGTAGCAGTAACTCCGCACTGGCACTGCAATCCGATGCTCGCGACTCTTCCACTACAATCCGTCAGAATGGCTCAAGCAACGGCGCTGATGTTGGCCAGGGTTCTGACGACAGCACCATCAGCCTGTCACAAAATGGTTTCCATAACAGTGCAACGATTGACCAGTGGAATAGCAGAGATTCTACTATCTCTGTAAGCCAGTATGGTGGTGGCAACGGCGCGTTGGTTAATCAGACTGCTTCTGGCTCTACCGTGAACGTACACCAGGTTGGTTTCGGCAACAATGCAACTGCCAACCAGTACTAACAGACATATCGTTTGAAGAGACAGGGCTACGGCCCTGTTTCTTTTTGGGAGGCGTTATGAACACATTGTTATTACTTGCCGCTCTGTCCAGCCAGATTACCTTTGACACGACCCGCGTTGGCGATATGTATACGATTACCCCACAGGTGTTACTCACCGAAAATTGCGTCTGTCAGGTACAGATTCTGGCAACACGAGAGGGGCAAGGCGGCCAGAGTCGTACCCAGCAGCGTAAAACTATGCAATTTATCGCTAATCAACCGACCTCGTTGATGCGGTTAAGTATGAATATTGAAGCGCAAGATAGTGTCGATATTGTCGTTACCGTCACCGATGGGCAGTCAGTGAATGTATCCAGGCACTGGACTTCACAACAAAAGATATAACGCATTCATTTCATGAATGTTTCTTGATGAAAATAGTTTGTTTCAATGCTGTTAAATTTGATTAGTTAATGTATACATAAAGTTGACATCTTTTTTTTATGAGGTGTCTGAGCGGTGCCACTCTCACCACCTGCAAAGACCACCCATTATTGAGGTTTATATGTCAGCTTCCAGCATGCTGTTTCTTCCAGCACTCCTTTTGTCTGCCGTATGCAGTTCCGTTTCGATGGCGTCGACCGGCGGGGTTATCTATTTTGAAGGGGCGATTGTCGAAAGCCCATGCGATGTCAGTGTCGACGCTCACAAGGCGACGGTGGCATGCGACCGCCAGGGACAGGCTAAAACTCAACAATTCTCCCTACAAAAGCTTACCCAGGAGCAGAGTGGCTTAGGCAACCTTGTGACCATGAAAATCAACTACCTCAATCCGGCGCATACGCTGGCTGTGATGGACATTACCTATAACTAATCGTTTTACAGGCTCAATTTGCGCAGTAATGCAGACCGGGCCTGATCAAATTTCATTCCTGGCTGCGCTACACTTGAGAGAAGAGAAAGCTATGAGGCAGGAACATGCAAGCGACAATGCAGGTTATTCAAGGTGATATCACCACCGTCAGCGTGGACGTTATCGTTAATGCGGCAAATTCATCACTGCTTGGCGGCGGTGGGGTGGACGGGGCCATTCATCGGGCGGCCGGTCCGGCATTGCTGGAAGCCTGTCGGCGCGTGCGCCAGGAGCAAGGAGATTGTCCGCCCGGACATGCGGTGATCACCACCGCCGGAAAGTTACCGGCAAAAGCCGTTGTGCATACTGTTGGTCCGGTATGGCATGGTGGAGATGATCATGACGTTCACCTGCTGGAAGATGCCTATCGCAACAGTCTGATGCTGGCCGAAGCCAATAACTTTGAATCCATTGCCTTTCCGGCAATCAGCACCGGGGTTTACGGATATCCTAAAGCGGCCGCAGCGGAAGTCGCCATCAATACTGTTGCGGCATTTCTGGCTGACCATCCGCAAATACGTCGCGTAGTGTTTGTCTGTTTTGATGAAGAAAATGCCGCGTTGTATCGGCGACTGCTGACACAGCGCGGAGCTGAAAAGAATGCCTGAGGAGAGAACGCTGACAAGGTACCGCTGCGTTTCTTTTTAAAGTTAACGGAAAACATTAGCGAAAGTAATGCAGACGCACAACGCCAGGGCGATGCGTTTCGGATTTTCTAACCCACCCGACGCGGCGCTGGCGGATATACTTTGACAGCTATGACCATAAAAATACTCGATGAACCTGATTTTCCCTCGCAAGAGCACGTGACTCCGCCGCAGGATACGCGGTTGGGGCGAGCGGTTACGCCATTGTGCGAGGCCCACCCGGGCCTGTGCGGGCTGGTGGCGCTTGATGACAGCCTGGATGCCTTTGTGGCACGTTACCGTCTGGCAGAAATGGCGCAACGTACTCTGGATGTGCAGTATTACATCTGGGAGGACGACATGTCTGGCCGACTGCTATTGCTGGCGCTGCTGGAGGCCGCGGAGCGCGGTGTTCATGTCCGGTTGTTGTTGGATGATAACAATACGCTTGGCATGGATGATGTTCTACGCCAGCTTGATGCCCATCCACGTATTGAGGTGCGCCTGTTCAATCCCTTCTCATTCCGCACGCTACGTGCGCTGGGCTACCTTACTGATTTCGCGCGCCTCAACCGTCGTATGCACAATAAAAGTTTCACTGTCGATGGTGTGGTGACGCTGGTCGGCGGACGCAACGTCGGGGATGCCTATTTTGGCGCCGGGGAAGAACCGTTATTTACCGACCTTGATGTTATGGCGATAGGCCCGGTGGTGCGTGATGTCAGCGATGATTTTTCCCGCTACTGGCACAGTGAGTCCGTGTCACCGCTGCATGCGGTGCTGGACTTGCCACAGGAAGAGATTGCCGGGCGCATCCGTTTGCCGGAAGCCTGGTATCAGGACATCACCGCTGTCCGCTACCGCAACAAGCTTGAATCTACCCCCTTTGCCAGTCAGCTGGAGTCCGGGACGTTACCGATTGTGTGGGCGAAGACCAGGCTATTAAGCGATGATCCACGTAAAGGGCAGGGGAAAGCACACACGCATACCTTGTTACCGGAGCGTCTGAATAATGTGATGGGGACGCCTGAACGGCAGGTGGATATTATCTCGGCCTATTTTGTTCCCGGACGTCGGGGGGTTGCCCAGCTCATTCGCCTTGCGCGCAAAGGCGTAAGTATCGCTATTCTTACGAACTCTCTGGCAGCGAACGATGTTTCTGTGGTGCATGCGGGCTATGCACGCTGGCGTAAAAAGCTGCTCCGTCATGGAATAGCATTGTATGAGCTAAAGCCAACCCGTGATGAGGCACACCCGGTCCATGACCGTGGGCTGACCGGGAACTCCGGTTCCAGTCTGCACGCCAAAACATTCAGTATCGATGGCGAAAAGGTCTTCATCGGTTCGTTTAATTTTGATCCACGTTCGGCAATGCTGAATACGGAAATGGGTTTTGTGATCGACAGTGCTGATTTGGCCCAGCGCATCCACCACCGTTTTTTACGCAGTCAGCGTGAGGCGGCGTGGCAACTGCGCCTTGATCGTTGGGGGCGTATTAATTGGGTAGAGTTGCAGAACGGCAAGGAGACGGTGCTGAAAAAAGAACCGCAGACGCGGTTCTGGCAGCGAATGCTGGTACGGCTGGCATCGCGGCTTCCGGTTGAATGGCTGCTCTGATTTCCAGGCAGCCATTGTTGCCTTAACGCGCTGTCGCATGGGTATTGCTGGTTTTGCTTTCCGGTTTGCCTGAAAAGAGGAAACGCAGTAGCGGGATACGCAGGTGCGCCTCATACAGCAGTAGCGCAGAGCCAATGACAAACACCAGGCCGGTGGTAAATCCCAGCAAGTTGGAATGAATGTGTGGGGTTATCCACGCGCCGAACAGCAGTGTTAACGGATGGTGTACCAGATAGATAAACAGCGATGCGTTAACAAAATAACTCACGCGTGCAGACTGGAAATTCAGCATTCGGTGGCCCAGTGAAAAGACCACATTCACCATCCACAGACCCAGCAGCATGGTAATTACCGACTCGGTTTCATACATCCAGCCATCGCCGCTGCCATAGTGTTGATTCAGAAGATACGCGGCAAAACCGATGAGCGAACCCGCAAAGCAGGCAGGGGAGGGATTAACAAACAGCGATTTTAATCGCGGGTTAATAAAGGTCAGCGCCCCCAACAGGAAAAACGGGATATAAAAGAGTGATTGCATGACGGCGAAATTGAACAACCCGTCGCGCAATATATCAGGATAAATTATGAATACGAGTCGGCGGAATGCAGCATAAAGGATGCCGAATGCCAGGAACGCAACGGAAAGTTTGCCGAGCGTTATGTTGTCGAGCAGGCGCGCCGCATTGCTTTTAATTCTCCGGAACAGCCACATGCTGACGGTTGTAAGCACCACCAGTACCAACAAAAACCAGAGATGGGAAATCAGCTCCCACACCAGAGTATTGAATTTGTCGTACAGCGATAACGTATGCCAGTCCTGGGTACGTCCGTTGACGTATTGCAACATGATAAATTGCGGAAGCGTGAGCAGTGGAATGGCCGTCAGCATTGGAATGCCAACACGCTCTACACGTACAGTCCACCAGCGTTGTAGCGGGTAGCGCAGATAAAGCATGTAAGAGAAGTAGCCGGAAATGACGAAAAACACCTGCATACGGAAGGCGTGGATCGCGTCATTGAATAAGGTCAACCACCATGACGGGTGCGCACTGTTCACGTGCCACATATGGCTCGAGTAAATCAGCGAAATGTGAAAAGGGATCCCAAGCAACATTAACCACGCGCGGATGGAATCAAGGAAATATTCACGTTGTGCGGGTATTCTGCTCATATGACTCCTTTAACTCTCAGACTTTTCGTCTTATCCATAAGACAAATAATGATTACATTCCTAATCAACCCTACACTATGACCGATAGACTGTCTCCAGGATAAGTACGCAAAACGATAAAGGGTTAGTTTCATTTGCTTATTCACTGAGCCGGTGTGCTGAACAAAGCGGGGATTCAGTTGTCGGAATGCCAAAGTTTCCATTAAAATGGATCGGATCGATTTAAGCACACAAAGGGGGAAGTGCTTAGTTATTATGAAACCTAAATTACGAATGATGAAAATGCGTTGGTTGGGTGCTGCGGTACTGTTGTCACTTTATACGTCATCAGGCTGGGCTTTTTCCATTGACGATGTCGCAAAACAGGCACAATCCTTAGCAGGCAAAGGTTACGAAGCGCCAAAAAGCAATCTGCCGTCCGTATTCCGCGAGATGAAATATGCGGATTATCAGCAGATTCAATTCAACCATGATAAGGCCTACTGGAGCGCAATTAATACCCCATTTAAGCTTGAATTCTATCACCAGGGCATGTACTTCGACACGCCGGTTGCTATCAATGAAGTCACTGCTACCGCTGTTCGCAAAATTAAATACAGCCCGGATTATTTTAACTTTGGTAACGTGCAGCACGATAAAGACACGGTCAAAGATCTCGGATTCGCCGGTTTCAAAGTCCTCTACCCCATTAATAATAAAGATAAAAACGATGAAATCGTCAGTATGCTGGGTGCCAGCTACTTCCGTGTGATTGGCGCAGGCCAGGTGTATGGCCTTTCTGCCCGTGGTCTGGCGATCGACACGGCTTTGCCGTCAGGGGAGCAGTTCCCTCGTTTTAAAGAGTTCTGGATCGAACGTCCAAAACCGACTGACAAACGTCTGACCATTTTCGCACTGCTGGATTCTCCACGCGCCACCGGCGCCTATCGCTTTGTCATTATTCCAGGGCGCGATACGGTCGTTGACGTGCAGTCTAAGGTCTATTTGCGTGACAAAGTGGGCAAACTGGGTGTGGCGCCGCTGACCAGTATGTTCCTGTTCGGACCATCGCAGCCGTCACCGGCAATCAACTACCGCCCTGAACTGCATGACTCCAACGGGTTGTCGATGCTCGCCGGCAATGGCGAGTGGATTTGGCGCCCGCTGAACAACCCGAAACACCTGGCAGTAAGCAGTTACGCTATGGAAAACCCGCAGGGCTTTGGCCTGCTGCAGCGTGGTCGTCAGTTCTCGCGTTTTGAAGATATCGACGACCGTTATGACCTGCGTCCAAGCGCCTGGATCACCCCGAAAGGCGACTGGGGCAAAGGGAAGGTTGAGCTGGTGGAGATTCCGACCAACGACGAAACCAACGATAATATCGTCACTTACTGGACGCCGGATCAACTGCCGGAGCCGGGTAAAGAGATGAATTTCAAATACACCATCACCTTTAGTCGCGATGAAGACAAGCTGCATGCCCCGGATAACGCATGGGTGATGCAGACTCGTCGCTCTACCGGCGATGTCAAACAGTCCAACCTGATTCGTCAGCCGGATGGTACGCAGGCCTTTGTCGTGGACTTCACCGGTCAGGATATGAAGCAACTGCCGAAAGACACCCCCGTCACCGCGCAGGCCAGTATCGGTGATAATGGTGAAATCGTTGAAAATACCGTTCGTTATAATCCTGTCACGCAAGGCTGGCGTTTAATGCTGCGTGTGAAGGTCAAAGATCCGAAGAAAACCACCGATATGCGTGCCGCACTGGTCAATGGCGACAAGACCCTGAGTGAAACCTGGAGCTATCAGTTACCTTCCAATGAATAAGACAACTGAGTATATCGACGCGCTGCCGCTTCCGGATGCGGAAAAGGCAGCGCTGCCGACAGAGAGTATTCGTGCTGTGCATGAAGCCCTGGACGATGAGCGTCACAGCTGGACCCGTGACGATGATTCGCCGCTGGGTTCAGTAAAAGCACGTCTTGAGCACAGTTGGCCTGACTCCCTTGCGAAAGGTCAACTCGTTAAAGATGATGAAGGGCGCACGCAACTGGAGGCAATGCCGAAAGCGAAGCGTTCTTCGATGTTCCCTGATCCCTGGAGAACGAACCCGATTGGGCGTTTCTGGGACAGGCTTCGTGGTCGCGATGTTCAGCCGCGCTATATGTCGCGGTTGACCAAAGAAGAGCAGGCCAGCGAGCAAAAATGGCGTACGGTGGGTTCTATTCGCCGTTACATCCTGCTGCTGCTGACCCTGTCGCAAACCGTCGTTGCTACCTGGTACATGAAAACCATCCTGCCTTACCAGGGCTGGGCGCTGATTAACCCGTCGGACATGGTGGGCCAGAATCTGTGGGTTTCCTTTATGCAGCTACTGCCGTATGTGCTGCAGACCGGTATCCTCATTCTGTTTGCCGTACTGTTCTGTTGGGTGTCGGCCGGTTTCTGGACCGCACTGATGGGCTTCTTACAGTTGCTGATAGGGCGGGATAAATACAGTATCTCCGCTTCCACAGTCGGTGATGAGGCGCTCAATCCTGCGCACCGCACTGCGCTGATCATGCCTATCTGTAATGAAGACGTTGATCGTGTTTTTGCGGGCCTGCGTGCGACCTGGGAGTCGGTAAAAGCGACCGGTAACAGTGAACACTTTGACGTTTACGTACTCAGTGATAGTTACAACCCGGATATCTGCGTTGCTGAGCAGAAAGCCTGGATGGAACTTATCGCCGAGGTGCAAGGTGAAGGGCAAATTTTCTACCGCCGCCGTCGCCGTCGCGTGAAACGTAAAAGCGGTAACATTGATGATTTCTGCCGTCGCTGGGGCAGCCAGTACAGCTACATGGTAGTGCTGGACGCCGACTCCGTGATGACCGGTGATTGTCTGACCGGGCTGGTGCGTCTGATGGAAGCGAACCCGAATGCCGGTATCATTCAGTCGTCGCCAAAAGCTTCCGGCATGGATACGTTGTACGCCCGCTGCCAGCAGTTTGCTACGCGCGTGTATGGTCCGCTGTTCACCGCAGGCCTGCACTTCTGGCAGTTGGGGGAATCGCACTACTGGGGTCACAACGCGATCATCCGCGTGAAGCCGTTTATTGAGCACTGCGCGCTGGCACCGTTGCCGGGTGAAGGCTCGTTTGCTGGTTCGATTCTTTCTCACGACTTCGTTGAAGCCGCGCTGATGCGTCGTGCGGGCTGGGGCGTCTGGATTGCTTATGACCTGCCAGGCTCTTATGAGGAACTGCCGCCGAACTTGCTGGATGAGCTCAAACGCGACCGTCGCTGGTGTCACGGTAACCTGATGAACTTCCGTCTGTTCCTCGTGAAGGGGATGCATCCGGTGCACCGTGCGGTGTTCCTGACAGGGGTGATGTCCTACCTCTCTGCGCCGTTGTGGTTTATGTTCCTGGCCTTGTCGACTGCGCTGCAGGTGGTGCATGCATTAACAGAGCCGCAATACTTCCTGCAACCGCGTCAGCTCTTCCCGGTATGGCCGCAGTGGCGCCCGGAACTGGCTATCGCGCTCTTTGCCTCAACGATGGTTCTGCTGTTTTTACCGAAACTGCTGAGTATCATTCTGATCTGGTGCAAAGGGCCGAAAGAGTACGGTGGTTTTGTACGGGTGACACTCTCCCTGCTGCTGGAAGTGCTGTTCTCCGTCCTGCTGGCACCGGTGCGTATGCTGTTCCACACGGTATTCGTGGTCAGCGCATTCCTCGGCTGGGAAGTGGTCTGGAACTCACCGCAGCGTGACGATGACTCGACCCCGTGGGGCGAGGCGTTCATGCGTCATGGTTCTCAGTTGTTGCTGGGGCTGGTGTGGGCAGTGGGTATGGCATGGCTGGATCTGCGCTTCCTGTTCTGGCTGGCGCCGATCGTCTTCTCGCTGATCCTGTCTCCGTTCGTGTCGGTCATTTCCAGTCGTTCAACGACGGGCCTGCGTACCAAGCGCTGGCAGCTGTTCCTGATTCCGGAAGAGTACTCTCCGCCGCAGGTGCTGGTGGATACTGACAAGTATCTGGAGCTGAACCGCGGGCGTTCACTGGAAGATGGCTTTATGCATGCCGTGTTCAACCCGTCGTTTAACGCGCTGGCAACGGCAATGGCAACCGCGCGTCATCGTCGCGGGCATATTCTGGAGATCGCCCGTGAGCGTCACGTTGAGCAGGCGCTGAACGAGACCCCGGATAAGCTTACCCGTGACCGACGTCTGGTGCTGCTGAGTGATCCTGTCACCATGGCGCGCTTGCACTACCGTGTATGGGCATCGCCAGAGAGGTATCTCTCGTGGGTAACCTTTTATCAGGATGTGAAACTCAACCCGCTTGCTCTGAAGGCAAAGTAAGCTGAGATGAGAAAATACCGGCCTCAGGGCCGGTATTTTTTTACGTAAATAATGATATGTGAGGTAATGGGTGAGAATTCTTATCGTGGCACTTATGACATGCCTGCTGAGCGGATGTGGCAGCATCATCAGCCGGACGATCCCAGGCCAGGGGCATGGCAATCAATACTACTCTGGCGTCAAATGGGATGTCCGCGACTCCGCATGGCGCTACGTTACCGTACTCGACCTGCCATTCTCGCTGGTGTTCGATACGCTCTTGCTGCCCATTGATGCTCACCATGGCCCGTATGAATAATTAACGCTCGTCCCACTCATCCGCAGCGGCCTGACCTTCTTCCGTATCAAGTGGAGGTTCAAGCTGGAATTCCCCTTCATCCCACTCGTGTAGCGTGTTTTCTTCCAGCCACTCCTGACGGAGCTCTATCTCATCAAAATCGCCGTCAAAAACACTCTGTGCGGCTTCGCCCGATAACATCGGTAGACACTCGCCTTCCTCTTCGTCTGTTGCGAAGAATTCAGCCTGCCACATAATGTCTCCGTCCTGGAGCACGTATTTCTGGACGTTGAATTGCTGCACACTGGCATCTTCTTCCTCCACGCCTGGATTATTGGCCAGGAACTCTTCGCGAGCAGCATCAATTGCTTCTTCGAGCGTAGCGTACATAGTCATAAATTTCTCCCTGTGGTTTGACGAGGTATTCAGGGAAAGAATAGTTGAATATGAGGTTTTGCAAGTGCCCGAACAAAAAAATCAGTCATCGGTGTTAATCATCGATGACGTGGTCAGCGACTCTGCGGCGCGCGGGACGTTGTAAACTGACCCAGGAGTAAAAAGCGTTAAACAGGACGACGCCCGCCGTAACGCAGAATACGGCGCGAAAACTGTAGTTTGCCGAGACCGCTGCGCCGAGCAGTGGGCCGGTCACATTACCGATATCGCGGAATGACTGGTTGTAGCTGAATACACGGCCTGCAATTTGTTGGGTCGTGTTATAGACCAGCAGTGTTTGCACTGCGGGGAGCAGGGCGCCATCGGCGGCACCCAGGAGAAAACGCAGTAACCCAAGCTGCCACGGCGTTTGTACAAAGGCCATAGGCACCAGCAGTAAGACGGAAATCAGTAGCGCGGCGATTAAAATCTTTTCCGGGCCGATACGATCACCCAGCCGGCCAAGGCGCGGTGCGCTCATCAGCGCCGCCATACCGGGAACCGAAGCAATCATACCGCTAATAAATGCAATATTACCGACGTTACCTGCCAGTTCACGGACATAGAGCGTCAGGATAGGGGCAATAGAGCCCGTTGCGACCTGAATGATCATCGTCGTAACAAACAGACTCAGCACGAGGCGCGGACTTTTCAGCGAAGCGAAAACTTCTCTTGCATGAAGCATCTCTTTTTTCGCCACCGGGGTGAAATTTTCCCGGATGCAAAAGAGCGTTAACAAAAAGCAGATAAACAGAACCGAGGCGGTGATAAAAAAGACCATCCGTAGCCCGTACATATCGGCCAACAGCCCCCCTGCCAGTGGGCCAAGCAATGCTCCTGCTACGCCGCCCGTAGATAATGTTCCCATCGCCCATCCGCTGCGGTTTCGTGGCATCTGTGTTGCGATCAGCGCGTTGGCATTCGGGATAAAGCCGCCGAGCAAGCCGAGCAGGGCGCGCAATACAAGAAACTGCCAGATAGTCTGCGCAAGCCCCATCAGGGCCATGACAATCGCCATTCCCAGCGCAGAACGCAGGAGCATTATTTTACGCCCTTTGCGGTCAGCGAGGCCGCCCCAGAAGGGGGAGGCGATTGCGGAAAAAAGAAAAGTAATACTAAAAACCAGACCGGACCACATGTTAAGCGCGCTATGCCCGGTAACGCCGAGTAGCTCCACGTAGAGAGGCAAAAAAGGCATGACCAGACTAAATGCCGCGCCAGTTAAAAAACAGCCTACCCAGGCCACGGTCAAATTACGTTTCCAGTTTATGGGAGCAGGAGATGACATTACCTTCCACGTTACGCGTGTCACACGCGAAAAATTAGCAATCAAAAATAATAAGCCTGCTAATTATGCGCCCGGGTGATAAAAGCTGCAATGGAAAGCATGTGAAGAAATACAACAAGCGCAGCCCGGCGGACCAGGCTACGCAGGAGGTTAATAGCGAGAAGGGACACCTTCCGGGCGGGTTTTGAAGCGACGATGCAGCCACATATATTGCTCCGGGGCCATCAGAATGCAGCGCTCAACAACTTTATTCATCCAGGCTGCGGTCTCTTCTGCACTCTCCAGCGGTGGCGTGGTTTCACCTTCCAGCATGATCAGTTCATACCCTTTACCGTCTGGTTTACGACGCGGTACAAAAGGTACCAGGCAAGATTTAGACATTTTCGCCAGCATCCATGTGCCGGTAGTGGTAGCGGTCTGCTCTACCGCAAAGAACGGTACAAAGACGCTGGAGCGTGGGCCGTAGTCGTGGTCCGGCGCGTACCATACGACATCGCCGCTTTTCAGTGCGCGCACCATCCCTTTCAGATCTTTACGATCTATCATCGTCTTGTTTGAACGTAACCGTCCCCACGTTTGTAGCCAGTCCAGCAGGGGATTGTCATTGGGCCGATACACTCCAATGCCAGGAATATGCATACCGAAGACGCGTGCCCCCAACTCAAGCGTTAAGAAGTGCACGCCGATAAGCAAAATCCCCTTGCCTTCGGCGAAGTGTTTTTGCGTGTTGTCCATCCCGATGACATCCACCCAGCGATTGATTCGTCTGTCTGGCCAGAACCACGCAATCCCGGTCTCCATTACTCCCATTCCGACAGACTCAAAGTTCTTTTTGACCATTTCCTGACGCTCTTGCTCCGGCATCTGCGGGAAGCAAAGCTCAAGGTTGCGATGTGCGATACGCACGCGGCGCTTCATCAGGCGCATTGCCAGCCGTCCTGTACCGCAACCCAGGCGATAAATGGCCGGATAAGGCAGTTGTACCACCAGCCACAACAACCCAATACCGCACCAGGTTAGCCAGTAGCGCGGATGTAGCAGTGACGGGGAAAATTTAGGTAAATGCGTCATATCGTTCCTTTACTCAGCAAAAATCTCCTGCATTGTCGCATTTTTATCGAATCAACCAAAATCACTACCAGTTGAATGCGTAATTGCCAGGCTATTGTTATTGAAAGATGATTTTAATGAGGGAAATGTAGCGCAAATTGTGTGGATGTAAATTGCTACTAATTGCTTTATGATGCCGCCCGATTTTATTGATTACCGCATTGCAGGATACGTACACCATGCCAGTGTTACACAACCGCATCTCGAATGACGAACTGAAAGCGCGCATGCTTGCAGAAACCGAGCCGCGCAAGACCGTCTCATTCTATAAATATTTCTCCATCGTTAACCCGCAGGTCACGCGCGACATACTCTATACCGCCTTAACAAAGCTGAATGTGTTCGGTCGAGTATATTTAGCTCATGAAGGGATCAACGCGCAAATCAGCGTGCCGGAAAGCCAGTTTGAAGCATTGAAAGCCTATCTCTACAGCTTCGATCCTGCTCTGAATGGCCTGCGTATGAACATTGCGATTGACGATGATGGCAAATCATTCTGGGTTCTGCGCATGAAAGTGCGCGATCGCATCGTCGCGGACGGGATTGAGGATGCCTCGTTTAATGCCAGCGATGTCGGCGAATACCTGAAAGCCGCCGAAGTGAACGCGATGCTCGATGACCCGGATGCGATTTTTATCGACATGCGCAACCACTATGAATATGAAGTGGGCCATTTTGATGGGGCGCTGGAAATTCCTGCCGACACCTTCCGCGAACAACTGCCAAAAGCGGTTGAAATGATGCAGGAACATAAAGACAAAAAGATAGTCATGTACTGCACCGGCGGGATCCGTTGTGAAAAAGCCAGTGCCTGGATGAAACATAACGGCTTTAACAAAGTCTGGCACATCGAGGGCGGGATCATTGAATATGCCCGTCGCGCGCGTGAACAAGGATTGCCGGTGCGTTTTATCGGTAAGAACTTTGTTTTTGATGAACGTATGGGAGAGCGTATCTCTGATGACGTGATTGCCCATTGCCATCAGTGCGGTGTGCCATGCGACAGCCATACTAACTGTGTGAACGATGGTTGCCATTTGCTGTTCATTCAATGCCCGTCGTGCGCCGAAAAATTCAAAGGGTGCTGTAGCGAAGCCTGTCTGGAAGAGAGCCAGTTACCGGAAGAGGAACAGCGTAAGCGGCGAGCCGGAAGGGAAAATGGCAACAAGATTTTCAACAAATCGCGTGGCCGACTGAATACAAAACTCGGTATCCCGGACCCTGAGTAAACGCTTTCGCCAGCGTGGGCCCTGTGCTCACAGGCTACGAGCCAGGGCGGATCATCGTCTATGATCCGCCTCTGGTACTTCTGTGGGTGGTTACTTCTGCTGTACGCCTTCCACTGAGATTATCAATTCGACCTCCTGCGAGGCAGGGCCAAGGTCGGTCGTGATATTAAAGTCTTTAAGTTTAATTTTCCCTTCCGCTTCAAAACCAGCGCGTTTGCCACCCCAGGGATCATCACCCTGACCAATCAGTTTGGCTTCCAGTTTCACCGGTTTGGTCACGCCGTTTAAGGTCAAATTGCCGGTGATATCCAGCTCATCACCGTCTTTTTTTACTTCAGTCGAGGTGAAGGTTGCCTGCGGATGTTTCGTCACATTGAGAAATTCACCACTGCGAAGGTGTTTGTCGCGTTCCGCATGGTTGGTATCGACACTGTTGGTATTGATGGTGACATTGACTTTATCAGAGGCAGGATTGGCCTCATCAAAGGTAAAAGAGCCGTCAAAGTCTTTAAATGTGCCGTACAACCAGCTGTAACCGAGGTGCTGGATGCGGAAATTGATGAAGGCGTGTTGACCTTCTTTGTCGATTTTGTATTCCGCTGCCATCGCGGAACCCGCAGAGAACAGTAACGAAGCGAGAGTAAAACCCAGCAGGCTTTTCTTCATATCATACTCCAGAGTCAGATGACGATTTACCCAGCATGCGCTTTAGGGTGTCGTCTTTATCAATGAAATGGTGTTTAAAGGCGGCAAGGCCGTGCAAGACCGAAAGGATGACGACCGTCCATGCCAGCCACAGGTGAATATCTCCGGCGAGGTCTGCCTGCGAGCCTGCATCGGCAATCGTGGCAGGCACATCAAACAGACCGAAAACGCTGATCGGTTTCCCGTCAGCGGTGGAGATGAGGTAGCCACTGAACAGAATGGCGAACAGCAGCAAATAAAGCGCGATATGTGCAACCACCGCGCTAATACGCGTCAACCGAGAGTAGCTTGCGAGTGGCGAGGGAGGAGGAGAGAGGCGCCGCCAGATAAGGCGGATTACCAGCACCAGCATCAGGACAATGCCAATACTTTTATGCAGTTCGGGCGCCTGATGGTACCAGCCATCGTAATAGCTGAGCGTGACCATCCACAAACCCAGCGCAAACATGCCATAGACGGCAATTGCGACCAGCCAGTGCAGGACAACAGAAATTGCGCCATAGCGAAATGGAGAATTACGAAGTTGCATAATGTTAACCGCAAGAGTGTAAAAGTTAATTTAAAATGGCGTCAGAAAAATAATATTGCAACTTAAAACTAACAATTAGTAATTCTGATTTTTTAATATCATAAAATTTGAATAAATTATCGTGCATATGTTCAGTTGATTCGAGTGTGAGGGGATGATTGATGCTTGTAAGGCCTGAATAGAAGGGGTTTGAGTAGGGTTTTTTATTTCAAAAAATCTGTCGATATTTTTGGTTTTTTTAAATTAATGTCAGTAAACGTCAATATTTGTTATTCAGCCCAGACAATATAAATAAGATCCACAAGGGCAATGATTGACCATAAAACGATATATACCATTAAATGCTCGCGGACATTATTAACCAGATAAAGGAATAAGCGGCGCATAATCTCTCCTGATAATCGGCCAAAAGAAAAGGCGGCCCATAAAGGGGCCGCACAAAGAAATTATCCTGCAAAGCGTGCTAAAGAGAAGGGGGTCAAATCAAACTTACTGCTTTCATCCTGGGCGAAGAGGGCCGCAATTTCCCCCAGTACAGGCGCAAATTTGAAGCCATGCCCGCTTAAGCCTGTGACCAGCAAAACATCGGAAGAGCCGGGTAGGGTGTCGATGATAAAGTCTTCATCGGGAGAATTGTCATAAGTACAAGAGGCGCCGTACAGACACCCGCCGATACCCGGTAAGAACTGGCGCAGGAAGCTAAAGCATTCAGAGCCATCAGAAGCCACCGCGCCAAACGGTACGCGTTCGCTGGCCTCGTTGATGAGTTGTCCGCCGTTATGCTTGCCGATTTTTAACGCATCGTCCTCAGCGGGGAAACCATAGTATTGAGAGCCATCCGCCATTTCACCGGTAAAGGCCGGGAAGCGATTTTTGGTACTGTAACGACCATCGGCCTGGAACCAGGCAAAGACTTTTCGTACTGGTTGCACAGGTAAGTCCGGAACCAGTCGCGAAACCCATGTGCCGCTACTCACCAGGACCTTTTTCGCGCTGAATGTGCCCTCTGACGTATCAATACTCACGCCATCATCGGCAGTATGCAGGGCTGTCACCGGGCAGTTAAACAACTGTGCGCATCCGGCTTCTTGCGCCAGGCGAATCCAGGTTTTAATTGCCAGTTCGCTGCGCAGTACGCCGGAGTCTGCTTCGAACAAGCCGATGTAGTCATCGGGGACGACGATTTCCGGCCAGCGTGCCATCAGAGATGGCGCATCAAGTTTTTCTACAGCCAGATTCCAGCGCAGCGCGCTTTGCGCGACATTGGCCAGAAAAGAGGAGTGCGCAGGGCCAAGATTGAGGACGCCGGTGCGCTCAAATACGGCTTCGCCGCTTTCAGCAACCAACTGATCCCACAGTTCCTGAGCGCGCAGTACCAGCGGAACGTATTTTTCACCCTCCCCGTAAGCATGGCGGATTAAACGGGTATCGCCATGATGGCTTCCTTCCTTATGTGGCGGCAGGTGCGCATCGGTCATCAGTACGTTGAGACCGGCACGGGACGCATAATAGCCCGCCGCTGCACCGACAGAACCGCTGCCAATGATGATCAAATCGTATTTCATGTTGTTCTCCATCAAGTGCGTAGTCAGGAGAGTAAATAACCGGGAGGCGTTATACAAGACGGGAAATAATTAAGGCACCCCATGGGTGCCTGTTGAGTGATTATTGAGCATTATCGCTAATGCCTACGATACTCATTTTCCTGGTACTCGCCTGATTCTATTTTGGCGATACCCGCTTCTAAAATCGAAATAAACTGGCGGGCAACTTCGGTCGTTAACCACAACGTCTGGCCTACTTCTGTATCCTGTGAAGCGGCTCTGTTTGGGGTCTGGTAATGTAAGCGCAACATCAGTGCATCGTAACTGTCCACTGTGCTGATATCCCATCCAACCAGAGGATGGGTCTGGATGACTTCATTATTCTTTTCCATCATAACCCCCTTATGGCGTGTTAACTGACAACGACTTTCGAGGTTCAATGCGTGTTTTGTGAAGCCTTTTCAGTATACCAATATTTAACCTTGCTGATCGAATAAATAACACTCTGCAACATAATTTTATTGCAGCTGGATTTTTTTGAACAAGAAAGCGCTAACTTACGCGTTATTTTTAAGTGAGTTAGGAGAGAAGTAGGATTTTTACTTAAAAAAACAAAAAAGCCGGGGCGACCCGGCAAAACATGCACAATACAGCTTATTTTTTAATCCCGGATAAACCAGTCGTCTGCGCTTTCCCAGGTTTCTTGCAAAATTTCACTGATGCGCTCTTTATCTTCTTTTGCTCCGCCCATTACGGACAAGTTATTTGCTGTCGCATAACGGACCGTAATTTTATTTTCGCTATCAGGGTAATAATTATTCAGTCGGCGGGATAACTCGCTCGCCAGCGCATCGATAGCGCCAGGCGGGAGTGGTGTAGTTTTGGCAATAGTGACTTCAAAGCGCATGGCAACCCCCTGTGTTATATACTGTGTATTTATACAGTTACCTTGCAGGGTTTACAACAGGGGGCGTGAAAAAAATCAGGATTTCACTGTCCAGCGCACGGTCTCACCGGCAAGGAACGGGATGATCGCATCTTCCGGCAAGTCAATACTGTCGATGACCGTGGAATCTTCACGCACCAACTCAATAAAAGACTCATTCACTGGGAGGCCATAAAAACGCGGGCCATTGAGTGAGCAGAAACCTTCAAAGTGCTGCAGCGCATTCATCTCCTCAAACACAGTGGCATAACTTGCCAGCGCGGTCGGCGCGTTGAAGCAGCCTGCACAGCCACAACTCGCCTCTTTACGATGGCGGGCGTGCGGCGCGGAGTCCGTACCGAGAAAGGCGCGAGTAAAGCCGCTGGCAACCAGTTCACGCAGTGCCTGTTGATGCACATTACGTTTCAGGATGGGCAGACAGTAGAGATGGGGGCGCACGCCTCCAACCAGCATATGGTTGCGGTTGAACATTAGATGCTGCGGCGTGATGGTGGCGGCCAGCAGTTCATTGCCGTCACGCACATAATCTGCCGCATCTTTCGTCGTGATATGTTCAAAAACCACTTTCAATCCCGGCAGACGCTGGCGAAGCGGCTCCATCACCGTCTCTATAAAACGGGCCTCGCGATCGAAGATATCGATCTCCGCATGGGTCACTTCACCGTGTACCAACAGTGGCATCCCCAATTTTTCCATACGCTCAAGCACCGGCATGATGGCATCAATACTGGTCACCCCATGGCTGGAGTTGGTGGTGGCATTTGCAGGATAGAGCTTGGCGGCAGTAAAGACGTTCTCGCGAAAACCGCGTTCCACTTCGTCAGGATTGAGCGAGTCGGTCAGATAGCAGGTCATCAGCGGAGTAAAGTCATGCCCGGCAGGTACGGCATCAAGAATGCGCTGGCGATAAGCAATAGCCGCATCGACGCTGGTCACCGGCGGGGCAAGGTTGGGCATGACGATGGCGCGAGCATAGATTTCGCTGGTCCAGGGCACGACGGTTTTTAACATTTCGCCGTCACGTAAATGAACGTGCCAGTCATCAGGGCGGCGGATTTTTAAAACCTGGGATTGTGCTGTCATGAGAGTGCTCCGGCTGGGTGAGAATCAGTCAATATGGCTGGTTTTTTGCCGGGCACTAAGAATAAGCGTATACCCGTCATACTTCAAGCTGCATATGCATTGGCTTCACGGGCATCCCGGTCACTCACTTGCGTAAGTTTCCGGGAATTCACGGTTTCGCTGTCTTTCAGCAATGCGACTATTTTGGGTATAAAACAGCTCCGTTTGCCGCTTTTCCGTAAAAAACCTTACGCGCTTAATCGGTGAGGGGGATGATAATTTCTCCGGGTTTCACTTCGATACCTTTGGCATATTTTTTCGCCAGCGCTTCGCCTTTGCTGCTGTCTTCACGCAGAATATAAGCAGGATGCTGATTAAAGTAGGTTTGCAGGGACTGGTTCAAATAGGGCATCAACGTTTGCAGAATGGACTGCATTTTCTGCGGCGCGACGGTCGCGTCGACTACCTCCATTTCCTGGAGATAGATTGCCCCTTTTTCTTTATCAAAGACCGGCAATGCCTTCATCTTGAGCTTTATGGTGGCTTTCTGGCTACCGAAAAGGGAGTTCATATCCAGACTGGCATCGCCGGAAAGCGTAATCTTATTCGGTTCCTCGCGTCCAATCTGGCTGGCCAGATTGCTAAGGACAATATGTGCATCCGCCACGCCAGGCAGGCCGATATCTTTGGCGAAATTGTTGCGTTTTTGCAGTGACTGGTTAATTTCCTGCTCGCTGATGCTGTACTGTGTTAGCTGGTTACAACCCACCAAAACGCCGCTTAAAATGAGCGCCGCGGCGAAAATAATCTTTTTCATTGTGTTCCTCAACAGAGTGCCTGTGTATTCATCCTTGTCTGCAGCATCAGCCCAGGGCACAGGATAAGCCAGCAGAAAAAGCTGAAAGCGGAAGCGTACGCTTCCGCCTGGGGCATTATATCGCCATTGATGAGAGCACGTTAATTTGTGTCTGTTTCGCCATATTATCGCGGTAGTCGGCCACGCGAGTCGGCCAGTTAATCCCGGCCACAATAGTCAGATTCCGCAACAAGGGGAACAGGTGAATATCATCATCCGACAGCTCGCCATTAACTGCATTTGGCTGAACGATAAGCTTATCCAGTGCGCGTAAATCATCGCTTATGTTTTTGATAAGGCCGGATGAATGGGACATATGCTCAGCAAAGTCGCCGATGGCCGCCTCTTTTTTGGCGACAAAGTACGCTCTCGCTTCAGGCGTCGCGAATTCATCAAAGGCGCTTTTAGCAAAGCGCGGGATGAGCAGGCGATTAACGTAGCTATTCACTTTTCTGAGCCAGGCATCGAGAGCCGGATTTTGCTTCCCGGTCAGCAGTGGCTTACCGTCGAGCTTGTCGACGTAATGCACAATATCCATGCTTTCTGGCAGATAACGGCTGTCATCTTTTTGCAGTATCGGCGCCATTTTTTTGCCGATCATACGGGTTGGCGTTGCCTCGTCATCATTGAGCAACACATTGAGTTCGACGGGGATATTTTTGAGGCCGAAAATCATGCGGGCCTTCACGCAGAACGGGCAGTGATCATAAATGTAGAGTTTCACGATTCTCCTCCATACTGATTGTCCATCACAAAAAAGTATGGAGGAGATTAAAAGGAGTGGCAAATTACGCGCCGGGCTCGAGCAGGCGGGAAGGGGTCCGTTTTTGAGCAAATTGCCACAGTAAGGCGAAAAAGGTGATAAGACCAATCAGTGCCAGCATCATCCACGGCAACGCTGGTTGACTCAGTGCTTTACCCACGTCAAACAACCAGCCACCGCCGGCGTAACCCAGCGCGCCGCCAAAGGCCAGACCCAGACGGCTGAACCCCATATAGCTACCGCGTGCACGGGAATCAGCCAGTGCCGCACTTAACGTTTCACGCGCCGGCTCAGCAATAATGGATCCGATATAAAAGGTGCAAATCAGCGTAAACAGCTGCTGCAGGCTAGTAACAAGGCCTATTGGCAACAGGCTGAATGACATAAACAGTAGCCCGGCCATTAGCCGATGTTCCAGGCGAAACCGCTTTTCACTCCAGCGGGCGATAGGGTATAGCAGCGTCAGCGACAGGCTGGCCTCGATGGCATACATCCATTTGACTGCCGCTGGCGAACCGGCAATATCGTTCACCATGATAGGCAGCATCAGCATCACCTGTACCGCCAGCATGTAATACCCGGTGAGCGTCAGCACATAGGTGACAAAACGTTTGTCACGCAATACGCGGCTGAGTCCTTCGCGTACCGGCGTTCTTACCGTCGATAATTTCCACGCGGGCAGTAGCCAGGCATTAAAGCCTGCGCAAAGGACAAATACAGCGGCGCCGACGGCACAGACCAGACGAAAATCGTATTGCAGCAACCAACTGCCAATCAGTGCGCCGATTACCGCCCCCGCACTGTCCTGCATCATCAGGATAGAGAAAAAGCGGCCACGCTGGGATGGGTGAATCAGCTTGACCACCAGCGCAGTGCGCGGCGGGTCAAAGAGCGTACCGCCTAGTCCGGATAATATGCAAGAGCACCACAGCAGCCAGGGATCGTGAGCGATGCCCATGGTGGCAAAACCCGCTGCACGCATGAGCATGCCGGTAACGATCAGCGGTTTGGCACCAAAACGGTCTGCGATAGCGCCGCCGAAAACGCCCAGTCCTTGCTGCACGAATTGCCGTAACCCAAGGGCAATACCGACCATTAAGGCAGCCCAACCGAGTTGATCAACAAAACGTATAGAAATAAGCGGGAAAACGACGAAAAAACCCAGCACCACCAACATATTATCGACGAGCAGGAAATATTTACCCAGGCTCCTTGCCTGCGATACGCGTGACATTCCCCCTCCCGGGAAATAAAAGAAAGTACTTTCATATTCTGCCGGGTCGCCTGATGTTTTCCCATCATCGGGGCGACAATATTTTTTTATCAAAAGCGGGCTTTAATTCAGAGTTCTCATCGAAAAAACGTATGGATGACGAAAATGCAGGTTGTTGTTTTCACAGAGTGGCCGAGCAAATGTATAGTAAAGGGAAGGGGTTGAGAGTAGTAACCGGAAGGAGAAGGAATGAATGTTTGGCTATCGCAGTAATGTGCCGAAAGTACGCCTGGTCACTGACAGGCTGGTGGTTCGCTTAGTCCATGAGCGGGACGCCTGGCGCCTTGCGGACTATTACGCCGAGAACCGTCAATTTTTAAAGCCCTGGGAACCGGTTCGTGATGAGAGCCATTGCTATCCGTCCGGTTGGCAGGCACGCCTGGGCATGATTAACGAATTCCATAAACAAGGAACCGCATTTTATTTCGCGTTACTCGATCCAGAAGAAAAAGAAATCATCGGTGTGGCGAATTTCTCCAATGTGGTACGCGGTTCGTTCCATGCCTGCTATCTGGGATATTCCATCGGGCAAAAATGGCAGGGGCAGGGGTTAATGTTCGAAGCGCTGACGGCAGCCATTCGCTATATGCAACGAACGCAACATTTGCACCGTATTATGGCGAATTATATGCCGCACAATAAACGCAGCGGCGATTTACTGGCGCGTCTTGGTTTTGAAAAAGAGGGCTACGCAAAAGCGTATCTGCTGATTGACGGACAGTGGCGCGACCATGTGTTGACGGCATTGACCACCAAAGACTGGACCCCAGGTCGTTAAGGAGAAAACATGAAGTATCAGCTCAGTGCCACGGAAGCGCGCGTCATCGGATGCCTGCTGGAAAAACAGGTCACTACGCCAGAACAATATCCACTGTCAGTCAATGCCGTGGTGACCGCATGTAACCAAAAAACCAACCGTGAACCGGTAATGAACCTCAGTGAGCATGAGGTGCAGGACGTGCTGGATACGCTGGTTAAGCGTCACTATTTGCGTACCGTCAGCGGTTTCGGTAACCGTGTCACTAAATATGAGCAGCGTTTCTGCAACTCCGAATTTGGCGACCTGAAACTCACCTCAGCGGAAGTGGCCATCATTACCACGCTGTTACTGCGTGGCGCGCAGACGCCAGGCGAACTGCGTGGACGCGCGGCGCGGATGCATGAATTTAACGATATGGGTGAAGTGGAAAGCGCGCTGGAGAATCTGGCTCAGCGCGAAGATGGTCCGTACGTCGTGCGCCTGGCCAGAGAGCCCGGCAAACGGGAAAGCCGTTATATGCATCTGTTTAGCGGTGATGTGGAGACGCTGATTAACGTTGTGGAGGCGGTAAGCCCGCTTGATACCAATAACGATCTGGCTTCACGTGTCGAAGCGCTGGAAAACGACGTTGCCGAGCTGAAACAGCGTCTGGCTTCATTACTCGAACATCTGGGAGATTAATCGTGGCAGCATTACGTATTGGGGTGGTGGGATTGGGCGGCATCGCGCAAAAAGCCTGGTTACCGGTACTCGGGGCGGCGACCGACTGGACGCTGGCGGCCGCATGGTCGCCGACGCGGGAAAAAGCGCAGCGCGTGTGCGACACCTGGCGTATCCCTTATGCCGGGTCGTTAGCCGATCTCGCTGCGCAGTGCGACGCAGTCTTTGTCCATACCTCTACTGTCTCGCATTATGCAGTGGTGAGTGAACTGCTTAATGCCGGTGTCCATGTTTGCGTCGACAAACCCCTGGCAGAAAATCTGGCAGATGCGGAAAAGCTCATTGAACTGGCGGCGCGCAAAAAGTTGACGCTGATGGTGGGGTTTAACCGCCGTTTCGCGCCGCTGTACCGTCAGTTAAAACGTCATTTGCCGCAGGCTGCATCGCTGCGTATGGATAAACACCGCAGCAACAGCGTTGGCCCACACGATCTGCGTTTCACCTTACTGGATGATTATCTGCATGTTGTGGATACGGCACTCTGGTTAGCAGGAGGCAGCGCGTCGCTTGCCAGCGGCACATTGCTGACCAATGACGAGGGTGAAATGATTTATGCCGAGCACCACTTTGCGCAGGGCGCATTGAACATCACCACCAGTATGCATCGCCGTGCCGGTAGTCAACGTGAGTGGGTGCAGGCCGTAACGGATGGTGGACTTTATGACGTTACCGATATGCGTGAATGGCGCGAAGAACAGGGGCAGGGGATAGTGACGCCGGCAATCCCCGGCTGGCAGAGTACTCTGGAGCAGCGAGGCTTCGCCGGATGCGCGCGTCATTTTATTGAATGTGTGCAAAATCAGACGGTTCCGGAAACAGCCGGAGAACAGGCCATCATGGCCCAGCGCATCGTTGAAAAACTCTGGCGTGAGGCGATGAGCGAATAACCCTCTGTAACATATGGCGGTAGAAATTCGCGTTATTCCAGGTAGACTAAGCGCTTCGCGATACCAACGCCTGCTTTGTGCAGGCGTTGTGTTTATGGAATCCTAAATGAACTTATTAAAATCGCTGGCGGCCGTCAGCTCAATGACCATGTTTTCTCGCGTGCTGGGTTTCGCACGTGATGCCATTGTGGCGAGGGTATTTGGTGCGGGGATGGCGACCGATGCCTTCTTTGTGGCATTTAAACTGCCGAATCTCTTACGACGTATTTTTGCCGAAGGGGCATTCTCTCAGGCTTTTGTGCCCATTCTGGCAGAGTATAAAAGTAAACAGGGCGAAGAGGCGACGCGGGTTTTTGTTGCCTATGTCTCGGGGCTGTTAACACTGGCGCTGGCTGTTGTCACCATTGCCGGGATGCTGGCGGCGCCCTGGGTGATTCTGGTTACGGCGCCGGGGTTTGCCGATACCGCCGATAAATTTGCCTTAACCTCTCAGCTTTTGCAGATAACGTTTCCCTATATTTTGCTGATTTCACTGGCGTCACTCGCCGGGGCGATTTTGAATACCTGGAACCGTTTCTCGGTCCCGGCATTCGCGCCCACATTGCTTAATATCAGCATGATTGGTTTTGCGCTGTTTGGCGTGCCATATTTCCATCCGCCTGTACTTGCGCTGGCATGGGCGGTAACGGTGGGCGGTATCCTGCAGTTGGTTTATCAACTGCCGCATCTGAAAAAAATTGGCATGCTGGTGCTGCCGCGTATTAGTTTCCGCGATGCGGGCGCGATGCGCGTGATGAAACAGATGGGGCCGGCGATCCTCGGCGTATCGGTCAGTCAGATCTCCCTGATTATCAATACCATTTTTGCCTCTTTCCTGGTCTCCGGTTCGGTCTCCTGGATGTATTACGCAGACCGCCTGATGGAGTTTCCATCCGGGGTGCTTGGCGTGGCGCTGGGGACGATTCTGCTGCCGTCGCTGTCGCGAAGTTTTGCCAGCGGTAATCATGATGAGTATTGCCGCCTGATGGATTGGGGACTGCGGTTGTGCTTTTTGCTGGCGCTTCCCAGCGCGGTGGCGTTAGGCATTCTCGCAAAGCCGCTGACGGTTTCGCTTTTTCAGTATGGTAAATTCACCCCGTTTGATGCCCAGATGACGCAGCGCGCGCTCATCGCCTATTCGGTTGGTCTGATGGGCCTCATTGTGGTGAAAGTGCTGGCGCCCGGATTCTATTCACGACAGAACATCAAAACGCCGGTAAAGATTGCTATCGTCACGCTGGTGATGACGCAGTTAATGAACCTGGCGTTTATCGGCCCGCTAAAACATGCCGGTCTGTCACTCTCGATTGGTCTGGCGGCGTGCCTGAACGCCGGTCTGCTCTACTGGCAGCTGCGTAAGCAGAATATCTTTACCCCACAGGCCGGTTGGGGACGTTTTCTTACACGTCTGATTATTGCGGTGCTTGTGATGGCCGCGGCACTGTTTGGCATGCTGTATGTTATGCCAGACTGGGCGCAAGGCAATATGGCACATCGACTGATTCGGCTGATGGTCGTGGTGGTAGTAGGGGTTGTGGCTTACTTTGCCACGCTGGCGCTGCTGGGGTTCAGAGTGAAAGACTTCGCCCGTCGGATAGCGTAAACGCGAAAGGGAGTCGCCCCTGACAGGCGACTCCCGCAAAGAAGAATGTGAACGCGACAGCTAGATGGAAATCTTTTTTCCGCCCCTGCTACCCGTAAAGGTCTGACCATTCGCACCATAAAGCCCAGGCTCCTGGTGAGGTTTCAGTACCTCGAGCGCTTTTCGGTTAAGGGCAATTTGCCCTTCGAGCAACCAGCCGTTGTGCTGGTTCAGATCGCGCAGGTGTTGCGTTTTTCGGGTGATTATCTGCCAGCGATCGGCAATATCGTCGTTCGCGCTACTTTGCACTTTCTGCGCTTCGCGACGTTGCTGCTCCAGATAATCCAGTGTGGCAAGCAATGAGCTTTTCTCTTCCGTGATGCGCTGCAGCGTACTGCTATGCACATGGCCCACAGAGAGTTGTTTTTGCTCAGCATCCATCACGTCTTTTAATGCGTTCAGGATAACTGTCATTTGATCAAGAATATCTGACAGTTGATTCATACATTATTTACTCAAGTAACTCTGCACTTCGTTAATCAGGGCATCAGCGATTTTGCCGGTGTCCATCTTCAGCTCACCATTACGGATTGCCGTTTTCAGTTGTTCAACGCGTTCCATATTGACGTCGCCGCTGCCCGGCTGCATCAGTTTGGATTGGGCATCGCTCAGCGTTACGCTCGTGCTGTTGGCGGTCTTCGATTTTTCCAGACGTACTTTCTGTGCCTGGGTGTCGCTGGTCTCACGTGTTGTAACGGTGCTAACCGGCTTTAAAGGCGATGTACGATCAATGCTCATAGTGTGTTGTCCTCATAGAGGTTTTCCGGCGTTTTGGGTCTGCCATCTTCAGTCGTTGCTTATTTATCGGCAGATGCCGCAAATTCTTTAAAAAGATTATAGGTTAATCAGAATATTCCCATCAGCGCCGACAATTCCACTTACAATTTGCCCTGAAGACATGCGTACCCGGGCACTTTGCGACACCGCCGCATTGTTCAGTGCCTGGCCTTCACTATTGACACTAAAGCCTTCGCCATTTGCTACAACCATCACGCGCTGGCCGGCTTTTACTCGCCAGGCCTGGCGCAGCATCGAGAGCTGAACCGGTTGATCGGGTGAGAGATCGCGCAGGCTAACAGCATCTTGTGCCTGAGAAATATCGAGCATTGTTTTCGGCGGTAACTGATCGAGTCTGCCGCGTTTGAGCGCTACACTTCCCGGCGTCAGAACCGTGCCGCGGGCAATCGCCTGAGCGGCGACAACATAATTTCCCGTCGCCTGGACGTTCACCTGTAAATAGCGTTTTTCGTTACCGCAGTTGGTCAATACGTTGACGTTTCCCCATAGCTGAGCGTACCCCGTCAAACTTAAGGCTGGTTGCTCGCAAGTGGGATAAAGATTTTTCGGCGTGCGTATTGTTACCACCACCTCGTCACTAAAGCCAGCCAGTCGTTGTGCAAAAAACGCGGTGAGCTGCGCTTTTAAGTCTTGCGCCAACACTTGCGGGCTTAAAATCAAAAACAGCAATGCCGCGGCTAAACCGCTTTTCAACGTGTTCATCGCAGACCCCTGCCTGTTGTTTGTTGAAGAGATGACAGGATTCTACCCGCCATACAAATCTATCAACGGAATAAATAGCGACGCATTTTGCGCTTATTCCGTCGATAAGGCGCGCGTAATGAGATTTAAGCTGTTGACTAAATAATTGTCATCAGCGGGGAAGCCATGCTCGATAAACTTGATGCCGCGTTACGGTTCCAGCAAGAAGCACTGAATCTGAGCGCGCAGCGCCAGGAAATCCTGGCCTCCAATATTGCTAACGCCGATACCCCGGGGTATCAGGCGCGTGATATGGATTTTTCCAGCGAACTGAAGAAGGTGATGGAACGTGGCCGGGCAGAGAACACAGGCGTCTCGCTGGCGTTAACTTCCAGTCGTCATATTCCGGCGCAAGCTATCTCCACCCCCTCTGCGGACCTGCTTTACCGTATTCCGGATCAGCCGTCAGCCGATGGCAACACCGTGGATATGGATCGCGAGCGTACACAGTTTGCGGATAACAGCCTTAAGTATCAGACAGGGCTGACCGTGCTGGGCGGGCAGATTAAAAGCATGATGTCCGTGTTGCAGGGGAATAACTAACCATGGCTTTGCTGAATATCTTTGATGTCGCTGGCTCTGCGTTAACCGCGCAGTCTAAACGTCTGAACATGGCCGCCAGTAACCTGGCAAACGCCGACAGCGTTGCCGGACCGGACGGAAAACCTTATCGCGCTAAACAAGTCGTTTTTCAGGTGGATGCTGCACCTGGCCAGGCGACGGGCGGCGTAAAAGTGGCGGGCGTTGTTGAAAGTCAGGCGCCCGACAAGCTGGTTTATGAACCCGGCAACCCACTGGCGGATGCGAAGGGCTACGTCAAGATGCCTAACGTTGATGTTGTCGGTGAAATGGTGAACACCATGTCTGCGTCCCGCAGCTATCAGGCGAACGTTGAGGTGCTCAACACCGTTAAAAACATGATGCTTAAAACGCTTACCCTCGGCCAGTAAAAGGAGACATAAATGTCTATCGCCGTAAATGTGAACGACACATCCAGCAACAGTGTCAGCTCCACCAGCAGCAGTAGCAGCTCGTCTCCGCTGACCACGAGTAGCGCGTCAGATCTACAGAGCAGCTTCCTGACCCTGTTAGTCGCACAGTTAAAAAACCAGGACCCGACCAACCCGCTTCAGAACAATGAGCTGACCTCGCAGCTTGCGCAGATCAGTACGCTGAACGGGATTGAAAAACTGAATACCACGCTGGGTTCTATCTCCGGTCAGATCGACAGCAGCCAGGCGCTGCAGGCGAGCAACCTGGTGGGCCATGGGGTGATGATTGAAGGCACAACGGTTCTGGCCGGTAACTCAACCACAACGCCGTTTGGCGTTGAATTGACCCAGGCTGCAGACAAAGCGACCGCGACCATCACCAGTAAAGACGGCACCGTCGTTCAGACCGTCAACCTGGGGCCGCTGACCGCGGGTGTCCACACCTTTAGTTGGGATGGGAAGCTTTCAGACGGCACTACCGCCCCCGACGGTTCTTATAAAGTTTCTATCGCCGCCAGTTCAGGCACTACGCAACTGGTTGCTCAGCCGCTGCAATACGCTCTGGTTCAGGGTGTAACGCTGTCGGATTCAGGCAACAAGTTAGATTTAGGTACCTACGGCACCACTACGCTCAACGAAGTTCGGCAGATTATTTAAGCCTTAACACTTATCAGGAGTAAGTCATGGCCTTTTCACAAGCGGTCAGCGGTCTGAATGCTGCGGCCACCAACCTCGATCTTATTGGTAACAACATCGCCAACTCCGCTACGTATGGCTTTAAATCCAGTACTGCGTCCTTCGCCGATATGTTCGCGGGATCTAAAGTAGGTCTGGGCGTTAAAGTCGCCGGTGTTACCCAGGATTTTAATGACGGCACCACCACCAATACCGGCCGTGGCCTGGACGTTGCGATTAGCCAGAACGGCTTCTTCCGCCTCGTTGATACCAACGGTTCTGTTTATTACAGCCGTAACGGCCAGTTCACGCTGGATGAAAACCGCAACCTCGTGAACATGGAGGGGTTGAAAGTGACAGGCTTTCCGGCAAGCGGTACCCCTCCGACTATCCAGTCGGGTGCTAACCCAACGGCGATTACTATCCCGTCGACGCTGATGTCAGCACAAATCACGACGACGGCTACAATGCCCGTTAACCTGAACTCGTCTTCGAAGACGCCGACGGTGACAACGTTCGATCCGACTAACGCTGATAGCTACAACTTAAAAGGGCCAATCACCGTTTACGACAGCCAGGGTAACGCCCATGACATGAATGTGTTTTATGTCAAATCAGCTGACAATACATGGGATGTCTACACCCAGGATTCCAGCGTAACGGGCTCTACGGCGACTAAAGCAGCGCAGATGGTCTTTAACCAGAACGGTAGTCTGCAAGGTGTATATAACTACACCCTGAATACCACTACCGGTAATTATGACTTGTCCACGACGGCGAATACGAACCCGGCCATTACTGTCACCTCCGGTACACTCAGCGGCGCGACGCCGGCGACATTCTCCCTGAGTTTCCTGAACTCTATGCAGCAGAACACCACCAGCGCTGTCGTGAGCACCTCGCAGAATGGCTACAAGCCGGGTTCGATGGTGAGCTACACCATTAACGATGACGGCACCATCGTGGGTTCCTACTCCAATGAACAGAAACAGGTATTGGGGCAGATTGTTCTGGCGAACTTCGCCAACAACGAAGGCCTGAAATCTGAGGGTAATAACGTATGGTCTGCCACTAACTCATCCGGCGTTGCGCTGCTGGGCACGGCGGGGACCGGTAACTTCGGTTCGCTGACCAATGGTGCACTCGAAGCTTCTAACGTGGATCTGAGTAAAGAACTGGTCAATATGATCGTCGCGCAGCGTAACTATCAGTCGAACGCGCAGACCATCAAAACCCAGGATCAGATCCTTAACACGCTGGTTAACCTGCGTTAATCGGCTGACGGGATGGTCTAATGGATCACGCAATATACACAGCGATGGGTGCGGCAAGTCAGACGCTGAACCAGCAGTCTGTCACCGCCAGCAACCTGGCCAACGCGTCAACGCCTGGCTTCCGTGCGCAGCTTAGTGCATTGCGTGCGGTTCCGGTAGAAGGGCTGTCGCTGCCGACACGTACACTGGTCGCTGAGACCACGCCTGGCGCTGATATGACGCCAGGCGACCTGAACTATACGTCACGCCCGCTGGATGTTGCTCTGCAACAGGACGGCTGGCTGGCGGTGCAGAGCGCGGATGGTTCCGAAGGGTATACCCGTAACGGTAACATTCAGGTGACGCCGACCGGGCAACTGACCATCCAGGGGCATCCGGTAATGGGTGAGAGCGGACCCATTGCTGTACCGGAAGGTTCGCAGGTCACCATTGCTGCGGATGGCACCATTTCCGCGCTGACTGCCGGCGACCCGCCGAACACGGTCTCTCCGATTGGCAAACTGAAACTGGTGAAAGCCAGCGGCAGTGAAGTGGTACGTGGCGATGACGGTCTTTTCCGCGTCAGCCAAAGCGCACAAGCCACTCGCGGTCAGACGTTACAACCGGATCCGAACATTCGCGTGATGTCAGGTGTGCTGGAAGGCAGTAACGTCAAACCTATGGCAGCGATGGCCGATATGATCGCCAGCGCCCGCCGCTTTGAAATGCAAATGAAAGTCATTGGTAACGTTGATGAGAATGCGCAGCGTGCCAACCAGTTACTGTCCATGAGCTAATAAACAGGATTTCCTATGATAGGTTCATTATGGATCGCTAAAACCGGCCTCGACGCCCAGCAAACCAATATGGACGTTATCGCCAACAACCTGGCGAACGTCAGCACCAATGGTTTCAAGCGTCAGCGCGCGGTATTTGAAGATTTGCTTTACCAGACAATTCGTCAGCCTGGCGCGCAATCTTCTGAACAGACAACGCTGCCTTCTGGTCTGCAGATTGGTACCGGTGTTCGCCCTGTGGCCACCGAACGTCTGCACAGTCAGGGTAACCTCTCCCAGACGAACAACAGCAAAGATGTGGCTATCAAAGGTGAGGGCTTCTTCCAGGTCCTGCTGCCGGACGGCACCTCTGCCTATACCCGTGACGGTTCATTCCAGGTTGACCAGAATGGTCAACTGGTAACGTCGGGCGGCTTCCAGGTTCAGCCAGCTATTACCATTCCGGCTAACACTCTGAGCATCACCATTGGTCGTGACGGTGTGGTCAGCGCCACGCAGCAGGGTGCGACAGCGCCTGTGCAGGTCGGGCAGCTTAACCTGACAACCTTTATGAACGACACCGGTCTGGAAAGTATCGGTGAAAACCTGTACCTCGAAACGCAGTCTTCCGGCACGCCGAATACCACGACGCCGGGGCTGAACGGGGCAGGTCTGCTGTATCAGGGGTATGTGGAAACCTCGAACGTAAACGTGGCAGAAGAACTGGTGAACATGATCCAGGTTCAGCGCGCTTATGAAATTAACAGCAAAGCGGTATCGACCACCGATCAGATGCTGCAAAAACTGTCGCAACTCTAAGGCGTTATCCGGTGCGGCGCAGGCTGCACCGGAACCCTGATTTCGAAGATGAATGTAATGCAAAAAAACGCCGCGGGCCGCTACCCCCTGTTAGCTTTACTGGCACTGATGTTGAACGGATGTGCCTGGGTTCCCTCAACACCGCTGGTGCAGGGCGCAACGACCGCTCAACCGCTGCCGGGACCCGTTCCGGTCGTCAATGGCTCTATTTACCAGACTGCGCAGCCTATCAACTACGGCTACCAGCCGCTGTTTGAAGACCGCCGTCCGCGTAACGTCGGGGATACATTGACGCTGGTGCTGCAAGAAAACGTGAGCGCCAGTAAGAGTTCATCAGCGAACGCCAGCCGCGATGGCAAAAGCAGCTTCTCTATGGATACGACGCCACGCTACCTGGAAGGCCTGTTCGGCAATTCGCGCGCAGATCTGACAAGCGCAGGCAGCAACTCGTTCAACGGGAAAGGCGGCGCCAACGCCAGCAATACATTTAGCGGCACATTGACCGTCACGGTCGACCAGGTGCTGATCAACGGCAATTTACATGTGGTGGGTGAAAAACAGATCGCCATCAACCAGGGCACTGAATTTATCCGCTTCTCAGGTGTTGTGAACCCACGCACCATCAGCGGCAGCAATACTGTTCCGTCCACGCAGGTGGCGGACGCGCGCATTGAGTACGTCGGCAACGGCTACATCAACGAAGCGCAGAATATGGGCTGGCTGCAGCGTTTCTTCCTTAACTTATCGCCGATGTAACCGGGGTGAATTATGTTTAGATTTCTGGCTGGAATAGCGTTGGTGCTGGTGGCGTTCATCGCCCAGGCCGACCGCATCCGGGACCTCACCAGTGTACAGGGCGTACGTGAAAACTCCTTAATTGGTTATGGCTTAGTGGTGGGTCTTGACGGAACGGGTGACCAGACCACCCAGACGCCATTCACGACCCAGAGCCTGAATAACATGTTGTCGCAGATGGGCATCACCGTCCCGGCTGGCACCAACATGCAGCTCAAAAACGTTGCGGCGGTCATGGTCACCGCCCAGCTCCCGGCGTTTGGCCGTCAGGGGCAGACCATTGATGTGGTGGTCTCTTCTATGGGTAACGCTAAAAGCCTGCGTGGCGGTACGCTGCTGATGACTCCGCTCAAAGGGGTGGACAGCCAGGTATACGCGCTGGCGCAGGGGAATATTCTGGTTGGTGGCGCAGGTGCCTCTGCGGGTGGCAGCAGCGTGGCGGTTAACCAACTTAACGGTGGGCGTATCACCGGTGGGGCCGTAATTGAGCGTGAACTCCCTTCCCAGTTTGGTAATGGCAATACCATTAACCTGCAACTGAATCAGGACGACTTCACGATGGCGCAGCAGATTGCTGACACCATCAACCGTCGCGGCATGGGCGGCGCAACTGCGCTGGATGCCCGTACGGTGCAGGTCCGTGTGCCGCAAGGTGGCAGTTCGCAGGTGCGCATGCTGGCGGATATCCAGAACCTGGAAGTCGGTGCCGCGCCGCAGGACGCGAAAATTGTTATCAACTCTCGCACCGGTTCTGTTGTTATGAACCGCGAGGTGACGCTGGATAACTGCGCCGTTGCACAGGGGAACCTCTCTGTCACGGTCAACCAGTCTGCTAATGTCAGCCAGCCGAACACGCCGTTTGGCGGTGGTCAGACAGTGGTCACGCCGCAGACACAGATTGACCTGCGTCAAAGTGGCGGCTCCCTGCAGAGCATTCGTTCCAGCGCTAACCTGAACAGCGTGGTACGCGCACTGAATGCGTTGGGTGCGACTCCCATTGATCTGATGTCGATTCTGCAGTCAATGCAGAGCGCAGGTTGCCTGCGGGCTAAGCTGGAGATCATCTAATGCTGACTGACAGCCGTTTGATGGCGAGCGCGGCATGGGACGCGCAATCGCTTAATGATCTGAAAACCAAAGCCGGACAGGACCCGCAGACGAACCTGCGGCCTGTGGCGCGTCAGGTTGAAGGGATGTTCGTGCAAATGATGCTCAAAAGCATGCGCGAGGCCCTGCCAAAAGACGGCATTTTCAGCAGCGATTCCACGCGGATGTACACCAGCTTATATGACCAGCAAATTGCGCAGCAGATGACGGCTGGCAAAGGGCTTGGTCTGGCCGATATGATGGTTCAGCAGATGTCAGGCGGTCAGGCGCCGGTGGCGCCGGGTGACCAGATGCAGCAGGTGCCGATGAAGTTCGACCTCGAAACCATCAATACCTATCAAAGCCAGGCGATAACGCAAATGGTGCGCAAAGCATTGCCGAAAGCGCCGGAAAATAATGACGAGCCGCTGAGCGGCGATAGCAAAGACTTCCTGGCTCAGCTCTCTCTGCCTGCCCGACTTGCCAGTGAACAAAGCGGGGTGCCGCACCACCTGATCCTGGCGCAGGCTGCACTGGAATCCGGTTGGGGCCAGCGACAAATTTCCCGTGAAAACGGCGCTCCGAGCTTTAACATCTTCGGCGTGAAGGCGACGCCCAGTTGGAAAGGGCCGACCACCGAAATCACCACCACAGAATATGAAAATGGCGAAGCCAAAAAGGTCAAAGCCAGGTTCCGTGTTTACAGCTCGTATCTGGAAGCGCTCTCTGACTATGTCAGCATGCTCAGTCGTAATCCGCGGTATGCGGCGGTAACGACAGCGGCAACGCCGGAACAAGGCGCACAAGCGCTGCAGAACGCGGGTTATGCCACCGATCCGAAATATGCGCAGAAACTGACGAGTATGATTCAGCAGCTTAAGTCTATGGGCGAGAAGGTCAGCAAAGCCTACAGCAATGATATTGAAAATCTGTTCTGAAATGACTCAAGTTCAGCTCCGGGTTGCCGATAATCGTTAGCAGGACTTATGTCTCAAAGTTTATAAGGAACCTCAATGGCCAACTTGATTAATACCGCAATGAGTGGGCTCAGCGCAGCCCAGGCGGCGCTTAATACCACCAGTAATAACATTTCAAGTTATAACGTGACGGGCTATACCCGCCAGACAACAGTCCTGAATGCGGCGAATAGCACACTGGGTGCTGGTGGATGGATTGGCAACGGTGCGTTAGTCACTGGCGTGCAACGTGAATATGATTCTTTTATCACCAACCAGTTACGCGCAGCAAATACGCAGAGCAGTAGCCTGACGACCCGTTATAACCAGATGTCAAAAATTGATAACATGCTGTCGGGTTCAACCAATACTCTGGCCACTGCGTTGCAAGGTTTCTTCTCCAGCGTTCAGACGCTGGTCAGTAACGCCGAGGATTCATCATCCCGCCAGAGCGTACTGGGTAAAGCTGACGGTCTGGTTAACCAATTTAAAGTAGCCGATCAGTACCTGCGCGATCAGGACAAACAGGTCAATACCTCGATCTCATCAAGCGTCGACCAAATTAATAACTACACCAGTCAAATCGCTAATCTGAACGACCAAATTTCACGTCTGACGGCAGTAGGCGGTGGCGCATCGCCGAACGACTTGCTGGATCAGCGCGACCAACTGGTGAGTGAGCTGAACGGCATTGTGGGTGTCGAAGTCAGCGTCCAGGACAACAGTACTTTTAACATCACAATGGCGAATGGCTACACGCTGGTTCAGGGCAGTACATCCCGTCAGCTGGCAGCGGTAGCATCCAGTGATGACCCTTCCCGTACGACGGTTGCTTATGCTGACCCGACCGCAGGGAACATTGAAATTCCGGAAAAACTGCTGACCACCGGTTCACTGGGGGGCGTGTTGACCTTCCGCTCTCAGGATCTGGATAAGACGCGCAACACGCTGGGCCAACTGGCTTATGCGTTCGCCGATGCCTTCAATGCGCAGCATAAACAAGGCTATGATGTCGAGGGTGATCCTGGTACTGACTTCTTCACAATTGGCACGCCGGCAACCCTGAGTAATGCGAAAAACACCGGCACTGGCGCGCTGACAGCAACAATCACCGATCGCACCCAGGTGCAGGCGACGGACTACAAACTGATCAAAACCGATACTGGCTGGAATGTGACCCGACTGGCGGATAATACGGCGTTTGCCGTCGCGCCTGATGCCAGCGGCAACCTCAATTTTGACGGTCTGAAAATCAGCGTTTCCGGCACAGCGAACAAAAACGACAGTTTTACGGTGAAACCGGTCGTGAACGCGATTACCAATATGAGCGTTGCCATCACCGATGAGTCGAAAATTGCCATGGCGTCCAGCGCGACATCCGGCAAAAGCGACAACACCAATGGTCAGGCGCTGTTAAATCTGCAAAACAGCAAAGTCATCGGTAATACCAAAAGTTTTAACGATGCCTATGCGTCAATGATCAGTTATGTCGGTACGACCACGTCAACGCTGAAAACCAGCAGTACTACGCAGGCGAATGTGGTTACGCAGCTTTCTGACCAGCAGCAATCGATTTCTGGCGTCAACCTCGACGAAGAGTACGGTAACTTGCAGCGTTACCAGCAATATTATCTCGCAAACGCGCAGGTGTTGCAGACGGCAAACACGCTGTTCGATGCGATACTGAACGTACGCTAAGTAAGGGGTAAGAGATGCGTATTAGTACTCAGATGATGTATGAACAAAACATGCGCGGTATCACCAATTCACAGACTAAGTGGATGGATTATGGCCTGCAAATGTCGACAGGTCAGCGCGTGAACAAGCCTTCTGATGATCCGATTGCCGCCTCCCAGGCTGTCGTGGTTTCGCAGGCGCAACAGCAGAACGAACAGTATAAAACCGCGCGTACTTTCGCTACCCAAAAAGTCTCGCTGGAAGAAAACGTGCTGTCACAGGTGACCACTGCGGTGACGTCGGCTCATACGTCCCTGGTTGCGGCGGCGAATGGCACATTGAGCGACGACGACCGCGCATCTATGGCGACGGAGCTACAGGGTGTCCGCGATCAATTGCTTAACCTGGCAAACAGCACGGATGGTAACGGCCGCTATATTTTTGGCGGTTATAAAACCGATACCCCCCCGTTTGATGCATCGGGAGCTTATAATGGCGGCAACGTTGCCATCTCTCAGCAGGTGGATGCGTCCCGTAGCATGGTGATTGCCCATACGGGTGACCAGGTTTTCAATAGCATTACCAGTAATGCTATTCCGGAACCTGGTGGCGGCACTTCGCAAACCAACGTGTTCAGTATGTTAGATGACGCGATTGCGGCGCTGAAAGTCCCGGTTTCGGGTGATGAGGCTGCACAGGCTGTCTCACAGGCAGCACTGGACAAAGCCAACCGTGGACTGACTAACTCGTTGAACAACGTATCGACCGTTCGTGCGCAGTTGGGTACACAGTTACAAGAGCTGACCAATCTTGATGAATTGGGTGATGACCGTTCGCTTTCGCTGAAAACACAGATGAGCGATCTCGTCGACGTAGACTGGAACTCGGTCATATCGTCTTACACCATGCAGCAGACGGCATTGCAGGCATCCTATAAAGCATTTAGCGACATGCAAGGCATGTCGCTGTTCCAGCTCAATAAGTAATCTTCGCTTTAGAACATGTCTGGAAACTGGAACATGTTCTGTGTGCCTGCACCGGTATCCGGTGTGGGCCTTTTTTTATCCGATATTCCGCGATTCTGCCGCAAGACGGCGGTTATCCACTAAACGGATCACCAGGGCGACTGCGCCTGTCAACGTTGCCAGCGCCACCACGCCAGGCCAGGCGGCGATAGTGTAGATCTTGCTACCCAGCGCAGACCCCAGCGCCATACCAATGAACACGACGGTAAAGAGCAGCGCATTCAGGCGGCCACGCGCTTTTGGCTCCAGGCCATAGACCAGATTCTGGTGTGCCACGAGACTGGATTGTAAGCCCAGATCAAAACCAACGGCTGACAGCGCTATCAGTGCCAGTTGACCATGCGGTGACAATACCGGCAGTGCGAACATCAAAGCAAAGGAGAGAGTGACCAGCGCTGCACCCAGTTGGGTCACTTTTTCGGCACCGACTTTATCTGCCAGCCCCCCGGCTAATGGCGCCGCCAGCGCACCTGCTGCGCCTGCAATACCAAACATACCTGCGACTGCGCTTCCAAGATGATATTTTTCCAGCAACATAACGGCGAGCGTTGACCAGAAAGCGCTAAACGCAATGGATAAAAAGCCCTGCGCAAACGCAGCACGGCGTAGGGCAGGGTAACGTTGCCAAAGGTGCGCCATCGTTTTCATTAACGCTGGATAACTCAGCGTTGAATGCGCGGCGAAACGCGGCAATACAAACCACATCAGCGCGGCGATAAAGGCAATGCTGACCGCTGCAAGCTGGAACATAATGCGCCAGCCAAAGGCGGCGCCGACAACACCGCTCACGGTACGAGAAAGTAAAATCCCCAGCAGTAAGCCGGTCATCACGGTACCGACGGTTTTCCCCTGCTTACCCTCAGTCGCAAGGATGGCGGCGGCGGGAACGATATCCTGCGCCATGGTTGCCGCCATCCCTATCAAGAGACTGATCAGCAATAATCCGGGTAACTGTGTCATCAGGCTACAGGCCAGTAGCAATAAGGCCAGTGCCGCGCTTTTAACCAGAATAAGATGGCGACGATCGTAACGGTCACCCAGCGGCAATAAAAAAAGGATGCCCAGCGCGTAGCCTGCTTGCGTTAGCGTTGGGACCAGCCCCATTCCGTTAACGGTTAAATGCAGGTCGCTGCCCATCAGCGGTAATAACGGTTGTGCATAATAAATCGCCGCGACGCTGAAACCCGCCCCCAGCGCCAGCGCAAAGATAATCCACTGCGCCGGGTTTATCGATTGAGAATGACGGTTCATAACTTTTCCTCAAACATATTCATAGTTGGTGTGAATCTATTTTTGATGAATCCAGCGTGACGCGGTAGCCAGCGGAGTGGTAAAACGGTTATACGTGAAACGTATAGTGAGAATTTACATGCAGCGTACAGAACGTATAGACCGCGTCGATTTAATGCGCACGCTGGTGCGCATTGTTGAAGCGGGGTCGCTATCGGCCGCGGCGCGTCAACTCAATACCACTCAGGCCACGGTAAGTCGTCGTCTGCAGTCGCTGGAAACCATGCTTGGGGTCAAACTGGTTCTTCGCACCACTCATGCGATGAAACTTACCGACGATGGCGAGCGCTGCTATCAACATGCGAGACGCGTGATTGATTCCTGGCTTGCGCTGGAAGACGAACTGAGCCAGACAGAAGACGAGCCCGTCGGGATGCTTCGTGTACGGGCGCCCCACGCCTTCGGCCAGGAGCAACTTCTGGCTCCGCTGACACATTTTCTCGAGCGCTATCCTCAGCTTTCTGTGCAATGGATGCTGAACGATAAGATAGTCAACTTTCTTAGCGACAACATTGATTGCGCGATTCGTGTCGGGGCGGAGGTGGACCCGGCGACCGTTTCCGTTCTGCTTGCCGAAGTTCCGCGTTGTATCGTCGCATCGCCGACGCTGCTGGCCCGTGTTGCGGAAATCCACACGCCGCAGGATCTTGGCGCGTTACCGTGGATTGCGTTAAGCACCTTCTATCAGCATAACGTAGCGCTCACAAACGCGCTCAGCGGTGAAACAGAACACGTCATCATTGCTCCCAGGCTCTATACCGACAGTTTATATGTGACGCGTAATACGGCGTTGACGGGACTGGGTGTGGCCATTGTCTCAAGCTGGACGGTACAACAGGATATTGAACAGGGCAGACTGGTGGTTTTACTGCCCGAGTGGCAGATTCCACCGTTGCCTGTGCATCTGGTCTACCCGTGGGCGCGTTATTATCCGGCACGTTTGCGGATGTTTCTCCAGCTGATGCGCGAGGTGATGCCGGGCCTGAGCGGTATGCAACAGCCTGCGCTGAAAGCATAAAAAAGCCGACCCGGGGGTCGGCTTTTTATCAGCATAGCTCTTATTCTACTGCGTTCGGACGCGTGGCCGGCGCAGTTGCCGTATGCGTGGCGCTGTGACCGCCTGCTGAGCCTTTGCCATCAAAGTTGAACTGCGGACGGACCCAGTCACTGCGACGCGGCGCTTCCGGCACATAGGCAGGTGCAGGTGCTTTGGTCATCGGCGCAGTGGCATGGTTGGCCTCGCCGGCTGCAACAGGTGCTGCAGTTTCAACAACCGGTGCAACCGGACTAGCTTCTGGCAGTTTGTCTTCAACTGCAGCTTGCGGTTGCTCGGTAACCGGTGCCGCTTCCTCAACCACTGGTGTGATATCAGCAGGTTCAGGAGCCTGCGCCGCTTCTTCAACTACTGGCGTGATATCAGCAGGTTCAGCGGCCTGCGCCACTTCTTCGGCGACCGGACGATCTTGTTCTGCGATCAGTTCAGGCTGCGCTTCAACCGGAGTTTCAATCACTTCCGGATGCGTGGTGTCAACCACAACAGGTTCTGGTTCGACAACCGGCGCCTGCGGTGCGACTTCAACCACTTCTTCGCCATGTACCTGCGCCTCAGCCACGACGGGCTGTTGTTCTTGCTGTGCGGCTAAGACAACCTGTTCAGCCTCGGCAATCGCTGGTGCGACATCGTTAGCGACGGCATTGTTTTGCTGCTCAACCGTCGGCACTTCTTGCACTTCGTCCTGAGGACGGGCAACCGGGTAGCGAATCCAGACTTTACCGGACGCCATCTCAGGCGAAGCACAGGCAATCTCCAGCGGCATGGCGGACTGGGTCGGGTAACGCTCATCACGATAACGGCGACGACGCTGACCGCTTACACGCAGATGACGCGGTGAACGGCGAGAACGACGCGGCATGCCTGCGGTATCGCGATTTTCTACGGTTTCTTCTTGCTCAGCGGTGTTTTCAACGACCGCAGGCAGATCCAGTTTCGCCAGATCGGTACGTTGCGCAGACGCTTCCGTGGTTTTCGGTTCGGCTGCAACAACACCCTCTTCACTGGCGTTTGTCTGAGCATCATTGATACGGATTTTTTGGTTCAACTGACGCTGCTTACGACGCGGCATCACCTGAACGCGCTCTTCCTGTTCGGTTTCCTGCTCAGGCTGTTCTTCACGGTTCAGCGCTTTTACGTCCTGCTGCGGCTGGCGTTTTTCGTCGCTATTACGACGGCGATTACGCTCGCGGCGGGAAGGTTGCTGCTCATCACGCTGTTTCGTTTTTTCCGTCTCTTCCGCGGCTACCGGAACTGGCTGGCGAGCTTCACGCGCTTCGGTATTTTGTTGCGGTTTCTCACGGCGGTTGCGGCGGTTTTCATCGCGGTTGTTCTCACGACCTTCACCTCCTTCTGCACGCGGCTCACGGCGTTCGTTGCGATCGCGGCGGTTGCCCTGACGCGATTTACGGCGATCTTGCTGGCGCTCCTGCTTCTCTTCTGTCTTCTCTTCTTTAACGTCCGCTGGCGCGGCAGTTTCACCACCCGCGAACAGATTTTTCAGGGCGGAGAAGAAACGACTCAGAAGACCCGGCGCCGCAGGTGCTGCAACAGCAGGCGCGCTGCTGACAGCCGGTTGCGGTTTCGATACAGGCGCTTCCGGAGCGGTAGGCGCAGGCGGAACATCCGGCATGACGAAGGTCGCCAGCGCAGGCTGCTCAGGGCGTTTACGCTCAGCAGACTCTTCATCTGACGGCATGGCCATCTCTTCTTCATGCAGCTTCGGCAGCATGTAGCTGAGGGTGGTGGTCTCTTCGCCTTTACGTACGCGCAGTACGGAGTAGTGCGGTGTTTCCATCTGATCGTTCGGTACGATCACGCAACGCACACCACCCTGGCGGGTTTCAATAGCGCTTACGGCGGCGCGTTTTTCGTTCAACAGATACGAGGCAATCGGCACCGGAACGATGGCATGTACTTCCTGCGTATTCTCTTTCAGCGCTTCTTCTTCAATGAGACGAAGAATAGAAAGTGACAGGGATTCGTTGTCACGGATAGTCCCGGTTCCGCTACAACGTGGGCACACATGGTGACTGGACTCGCCCAGTGACGGGCTCAGGCGCTGACGGGACATCTCCAGCAGGCCAAAGCGAGAAATATGGCTGATTTGAATACGCGCACGGTCCTGACGAACGGCTTCGCGCAGACGGTTCTCCACCGCACGCTGATGGCGTACCGGCGTCATATCGATAAAGTCGATAACGATCAAACCGCCGAGGTCACGCAGACGCAGCTGACGTGCAATTTCGTCGGCTGCTTCCAGGTTAGTGTTAAACGCGGTTTCTTCGATATCACCACCGCGAGTTGCACGTGCGGAGTTGATGTCGATGGCGGTCAACGCTTCGGTACTGTCGATAACGATAGAGCCGCCGGACGGCAGACGGACTTCACGCTGGAAAGCGGATTCAATCTGCGATTCGATTTGGTAGTGGCTGAACAGCGGAATTTCACCGGTGTAGAGCTTAATTTTGCTGCTGAAATCCGGACGACCCAGCGCCGAGATATGCTGGCGAGCCAGCTCAAGCACTTTCGGATTATCGATAAGGATTTCACCAATGTCCTGACGCAGATAATCACGGAAAGCACGAACGATGACGTTACTCTCCTGGTGAATCAGGAACGGAGCAGGGCGGTTTTCAGCGGCTTTCTGAATGGCTTCCCAGTGTTTGAGACGGAAACTCAGATCCCACTGCAGTGCATCGGCAGATTTACCCACACCGGCAGTGCGGACAATCAGACCCATGCCATCCGGCAATTCGAGACTGGCCAGCGCTTCTTTCAGTTCGGTACGATCATCGCCTTCAATACGACGAGAAATGCCGCCCGCGCGCGGGTTGTTTGGCATCAGTACCAGATAGCTGCCTGCCAGGCTGATAAAGGTGGTCAGCGCAGCGCCTTTGTTGCCGCGTTCTTCTTTATCAATCTGGACAATAACTTCCTGACCTTCGCGCAACACATCTTTGATGTTCGGACGGCCATGAGAGTTGTAATTGGCAGGGAAGTATTCGCGGGCAATTTCTTTGAGGGGAAGGAAACCGTGACGTTCAGCACCGTAATCAACAAATGCAGCTTCCAGGCTCGGTTCAATACGGGTGATTTTACCTTTGTAGATGTTCGCTTTTTTCTGCTCGTGTCCAGGACTTTCAATATCCAGATCGTACAGACGCTGCCCATCAACAAGGGCGACACGCAACTCTTCTTGCTGAGTTGCGTTGATTAACATTCTTTTCATCGTAACTTACTCATTATTCTTACATTGACGACTAAGCTGCGGGCATGATGACGCCTTTCCGGGGGAGAACCGATGGCCTCGTGTCTGTTCACGTCGCCAACCTCACGGTTGTCGTACGCTTAAGAGGCGCAGTGTGTCGGTTGCCTGTATTTCCTGTGGAAAACACAGCGCAATTATCAGGGGAACAGCCTGGGAAAAACTCTCCAGAGAAGATTCCATCTACCGGTAAGGACTGCAACCCGCAGCCCGCTAACTGCCTGAAAGTCCAATACGTCTTACGCCATTGCTGCGTGTATGGTCGGACAGGCAAAACTGGTCATTCCGCACAATTGCTTGTTAGAACAAGATCCAACGCGGAAAACTGCAACATTATTCCTTGCGAACCCTGTTATAGCAAGCTGACTTTTACCTTTTATCACCCGGTTACTCACAGTTTTTTCACTTTTGCCTGACGATTGGTTTAATAACCGCCAAAACGTCTGTGTAGAACGAAGCAGACCAGGATCAAAAGTAAATATAAGCATATAAAAATGAGTGGCGCTATTCATCGACGCTATTTAGAATCGCCTCCCATGAAAACTGAGACTCCTTCCGTAAAAATTGTTGCTATCGCCGATGACGAAGCGGGGCAACGCATCGATAATTTTTTGCGCACCCAACTGAAAGGCGTGCCAAAAAGTATGATTTACCGCATCTTGCGTAAAGGCGAAGTTCGCGTGAATAAAAAACGCGTGAAGCCGGAATATAAGCTTGAAGCTGGCGATGAAGTGCGCATTCCACCTGTCCGCGTTGCGGAACGGGAAGAGGAGGCGGTTTCGCCGCACCTGCAAAAAGTCGCCGCGCTCAGTGACGTTATTCTGTATGAAGATGACCATATCCTGGTGTTGAATAAACCTTCTGGCACCGCGGTACACGGCGGCAGCGGATTGAGTTTCGGCGTCATTGAAGGCCTGCGTGCATTGCGTCCGGAAGCGCGCTTTCTGGAACTGGTGCACCGTCTGGATCGCGACACCTCCGGCGTGCTGCTGGTCGCCAAGAAACGTTCTGCGCTGCGTTCGCTGCACGAGCAACTGCGCGAAAAAGGCATGCAGAAAGATTATCTGGCGCTGGTGCGCGGTCAGTGGCAGTCCCACGTTAAAGTGGTGCAGGCGCCGCTATTGAAAAATATTCTCCAAAGCGGTGAGCGTATCGTGCGCGTGAACCAGGAAGGTAAACCGTCGGAAACCCGTTTTAAAGTGGAAGAGCGTTATGAGTTTGCCACGCTGGTGCGTTGCAGCCCGGTGACCGGGCGTACGCATCAAATTCGCGTTCATACCCAATATGCGGGCCACCCCATTGCCTTTGACGATCGCTATGGTGACCGTGAGTTTGATAAACAGCTGGGAGGCACTGGGCTAACCCGATTGTTCCTGCATGCCGCAGCGTTGAAATTTACTCATCCCAATACTGGCGAAACCCTGCGTATCGAAGCGCCGCTGGATGAGCAGCTCAGGCGTTGTCTGCAAGTGCTGCGTAACCAGAAAGCATAAGCAAGGGCGGTCAGCATGACCGCCTTTCTTTTTATGTTATGCACGGGTCGGTTTAAGCGGCACCGCGGTATTCTTTTCCTGAATCGGCAGGTTGATCAGCGCCGCCAGTAGAGCCAGGGCGATATCTGCATACCATACCCAGTCGAGATTCCCTGCGTATTCCATGGCCAGCCCCCCCAACCATGCGCCAAAGAAAGCGCCAACCTGATGTGAAAATAAGGTAAAGCCAAACAGGGTCGCCAGATAACGGGTACCGAATAACTTTCCCACAATTCCTGCCGTTGGTGGCACAGTGGCAAGCCAGGTCAGGCCTATCGCACAGGCGAAGAGGTAGAACGCCATCGGCGTTTTGGATGACAACAAAAAAGCGATAATCAATATTGCACGGGATGCATACAGCACGGCGAGGATATATTTCATCGGGAATCGCTTCCCGAGAAAGCCCGCGAAAATACTGCCTGCGATATTACAAAGACCAATCAGCGAAAGGCTAATGGCAGAGACCGAGGCATCATGTCCGCACAGGCTGACTTCACTCGGCAAATGTGTGGTGAGAAACGCCACATGAAATCCACAGGTCAAAAAACCTGCGTGCAGGAGCAGATAGCTGGGATGGCGAAATGCCGCGCGAATCAGCTGTTTAAGACCCGGGTCGTCTGATTGGGCAGGTTGAGCCAGCGTGGGGGAAGGCTTTTCGCTTTTCCGACACAGAAACCATGAGGGAATTATCGTCGACAGCGCGGCGAGGGCCAGGAAAACCAGCCCTGCGGCGACACCACGCAAACTGACAATCAGTTGTATCAGCGGAGCGAAGATAAATTGTCCCATGGAGCCACCGGCATTGATCATACCGCTGGCAACAGAGCCTTTGTCGGAGGGCAATCTACCCGCAACAATGCCAATTAATACCGAGAAGCTACCCGCGGCAGCGCCAGCGGGGCTTAACAGCCCCTGCGCGAGGGTCAGTGGTAAAAATGAGGACGCCCACAGTGTGCCAAGTTGCCCCAGCGCAATGAGGATAGCGCCGATAACCAATACATTGAAAGCACCGCGCTTATCTGCCCACGCGCCAAAAAGCGGCTGAAAAGCTCCCCACATCAGTTGGCCTATCGCCAGTGCCATACTGACTTCGGCAATACTCATGGTGGTGGAGTGGACAATAGGGTGGACAAACAGCCCCACCGTCTGCCGTACTCCCATGGTAATCATTAAAATCAGGCTGGCCAGGGCAATCAACGGCCATAGTCCCGCCGACGGCTGTTGAGATACGTGACGTTTATTCACCGGGGTTTCCTTAAATAATGTCAGTCCATCGCTAGCGCTATTAGCGCGATAACGGGTTACATCCTTCCCGGCGCAGCATCTGGCACAGCGCAATCAGCGGCAGGCCAATCAGAGTATTTGGATCGCGGCCTTCAAGGCGGTCAAACAAGGCAATACCCAAGCCTTCACTCTTAAAGCTTCCCGCGCAGTGCAGTGGATTTTCTTTGCGCACGTAGTCTTCAATTTCCTGGGCGCTTAAGTGGCGAAAATGCACATCGAAAAGTTCGCACTCAGTTTGTAAATGGCCCGTTGCGGAATTAAACAACGCCAGCCCGGTATAGAACGTCACGATATTTCCACTGGCCCTGGTTAATTGCCGACGGGCATTTTCTTCGGTCAGCGGTTTGCCGGTAATTTCACCTTCCAGCATGCACACTTGATCAGAACCAATAATCAGGTGATGGGGAAAACGTTGGGACAGAGATTGCGCTTTCTCCTGCGCCAGGCGCAGAACCAGATGGCGTGGGGATTCGCCAGCGTACGGAGTTTCGTCAGTCAGTGGTGCTGCGCATTCAAACGCCAGACCGAGCTTCTCTAACAGCGCGCGACGCCAGGGGGATGTCGATGCAAGAACGATATCTGACATATTTTTTTCACCAAATATGGCTTAACCATGACAGGCATTTTAAACTGTAGGCCGCAATGTGTGCGAATTATTGGCAAAAGGCAACCTCAGGCTGCCTTTTTCTTTGACTCTATGACGTTACAAAGTTAATATGCGCGCCCTATGCAAAAGGTAAAATTACCCCTGACTCTCGATCCGGTTCGCACGGCTCAGAAACGCCTTGATTATGAGGGCATCTATCTGCCCAATCAGGTTGAGCGTGTCGCCGAGTCTGTAGTCAGTGTGGACAGTGATGTGGAATGCTCCATTTCGTTCGCCATCGACAACCAACGCCTCGCGGTTATAACCGGTGATGCGAAGGTGACGGTGTCCCTCGAATGCCAGCGTTGCGGCAAGCCGTTTACCCATCAGGTTCACACAACATATTGTTTTAGTCCTGTCCGTTCAGACGAACAGGCTGAAGCACTGCCGGAAGCGTATGAACCGATTGAGGTTAACGACTTCGGTGAAATCGATCTGCTTGCAATGGTTGAAGATGAAATCATCCTCTCCTTGCCTGTAGTTCCGGTGCATGATTCTGAACACTGTGAAGTGTCCGAGGCGGACATGGTCTTTGGTGAACTGCCTGATGAAGCGCAAAAGCCAAACCCATTTGCCGTATTAGCCAGCTTAAAGCGTAAGTAATAGGTTTTCCCCGCTCAAACGGGGGTAAATCGTAATTAAGGAGTAAGGTCCATGGCCGTACAACAGAATAAACCAACCCGTTCCAAACGTGGCATGCGTCGTTCTCATGACGCGCTGACCGCAGTCACCAGCCTGTCTGTAGACAAAACCTCTGGTGAAACCCACCTGCGTCACCACGTTACCGCCGACGGTTTCTACCGCGGTCGCAAGGTAATCACTAAGTAATCACGCGCAAGCGTGATCAAACTTAGTGAGGATTTCCCCGTGAAAACGGGGATATACCGATACCTTGACTCGTCTAACCCTGGCGTTAGATGTCATGGGGGGCGATTTTGGCCCTTCCGTGACAGTGCCTGCAGCTTTGCAGGCACTGAACTCTAATTCGCATCTTAATCTTCTTTTAGTCGGCGATCCCGACGCTATCACACCATTGCTCGCCAAAGCTGATTTTGAGCAACGCTCGCGCTTGCTTGTTATTCCCGCACAGTCAGTTATTGCCAGCAATGCGCGCCCCTCGCAAGCTGTCCGCAACAGTCGCGGCAGTTCAATGCGGATGGCGCTGGAGCTTGTAAAAGAAGGTCGCGCCGAGGCCTGTGTCAGTGCGGGTAATACCGGCGCGCTGATGGGGCTGGCGAAAATGCTGCTCAAACCCATTGAGGGGATTGAGCGTCCCGCGCTGGTTACTGTTCTACCGCACCAGCAGAAAGGGAAAACGGTGGTGCTTGATTTAGGTGCCAACGTCGACTGCGATGGTAAGATGCTGGCGCAGTTCGCTGTCATGGGAGCCGTGATGGCAGAAGACGTTGTGGGGATCGCCAATCCCCGTGTGGCGCTTCTGAACATTGGTGAAGAAGAGACCAAAGGCCATGACAACATTCGCGATGCTGCCGCAATTTTGAAAGCAGTTCCGACGATTAACTATATTGGTTATCTGGAAGCGAACGAATTACTCACCGGTAAAACGGATGTACTGGTTTGTGACGGTTTTACGGGAAACGTCACATTAAAAACGATGGAAGGTGTTGTCAGAGTGTTTCTTTCGCTGCTGAAATCTCAGGGCGAAGGAAAAAAACGGTCGTGGTGGCTGATTTTATTAAAGCGTTGGTTACAAAAAAGCCTGAGCAGGCGATTCAGTCACCTCAACCCCGACCAGTATAATGGCGCCTGTCTGTTAGGATTGCGCGGCACGGTGATTAAGAGTCATGGTGCAGCCAATCAGCGAGCGTTTACCGTCGCGATTGAACAGGCAGTGCAGGCGGTGCAGCGGCAAGTTCCCCGACGAATTGCCGCTCGCCTGGAATCTGTGTTACCGGAAAAAGACTGAGCGTACATGTATACGAAGATTATTGGTACCGGCAGCTATCTGCCTGAACAAGTGCGAACTAACGCCGACCTGGAAAAAATGGTGGATACGTCTGACGAGTGGATTGTCACCCGCACAGGCATTCGTGAACGCCGTATCGCTGCGCCAGATGAAACCGTCTCAACCATGGGCTTTGAAGCGGCAAAGCGCGCCCTGGAGATGGCAGGTATCAGTGCGGATGAGATTGGTCTGATTATTGTCGCTACCACCTCCGCAACACATGCATTTCCTAGCGCCGCATGTCAGGTGCAGAATATGTTGGGCGTGAAAGGCTGCCCGGCATTCGATGTTGCAGCTGCCTGTGCGGGTTTCACCTATGCGCTTAGCATTGCCGATCAATATGTAAAATCGGGTGCGGTAAAAAATGCGCTGGTGATCGGTTCAGACGTTCTGGCGCGTACCTGCGACCCGGCAGATCGCGGCACCATTATTATTTTTGGTGATGGTGCGGGCGCGGTTGTGCTCGGAGCATCCGAAGAACCGGGTATCATCTCTACGCATCTGCATGCTGACGGTCGTTACGGCGAACTGTTAACGCTGCCGAATGCCGATCGTGTGCATCCAGAGAATCCGATTTTCCTGACAATGGCAGGAAACGAAGTCTTTAAAGTGGCGGTGACTGAGCTTTCTCGCATCGTCGATGAAACCCTCGAAGCGAATAATTTGCAGCGCAGTGAGCTGAACTGGCTGGTGCCGCATCAGGCAAACCTGCGTATTATCAGCGCGACAGCAAAAAAACTGGGTATGTCGCTGGATAACGTTGTAGTGACGCTCGATCGTCACGGTAACACTTCTGCGGCGTCTGTCCCTTGTGCGCTGGACGAAGCGGTTCGCGACGGGCGTATTCAGCGCGGTCAATTGATTCTGCTGGAAGCCTTTGGCGGTGGTTTCACCTGGGGTTCTGCGCTGGTTCGTTTCTAGTATTAAGGATAAAAACATGACGCAATTTGCATTTGTGTTCCCGGGACAGGGCTCTCAAACCGTGGGTATGTTGGCTGATATGGCGGCAAGTCACCCGGTTGTTGAAGAGACATTCCGTGAAGCCTCTGCGGCACTTGGCTATGATCTGTGGGCGCTTGTTCAACAAGGGCCGGCGGAAGAGCTCAATAAAACCTGGCAGACACAGCCTGCGCTGCTGACCGCTTCTGTTGCCTTATGGCGCGTGTGGCAACAACAGGGCGGCAAAACGCCTGCGCTGATGGCTGGTCACAGTCTGGGCGAATACTCTGCACTGGTCTGTGCAGGGGTCATTCCGTTCGCAGACGCAGTGCGTCTGGTCGAGCTGCGCGGTAAATTCATGCAAGAAGCCGTACCGGAAGGGACTGGCGCCATGTCGGCGATTATCGGTCTGGATGATGCATCCATTGCTAAAGCGTGCGAAGAGTCCGCGCAAGGGCAGGTTGTTTCTCCGGTGAACTACAACTCTCCGGGCCAGGTGGTTATCGCAGGCCACAAGGAAGCGGTTGATCGTGCGGGTGCCGCCTGTAAAGCTGCTGGCGCGAAGCGCGCCCTGCCGCTGCCGGTCAGCGTGCCGTCCCACTGTGCGCTGATGAAACCCGCTGCAGAGAAACTGGCGGCAGAATTAGAAAAAATCACTTTCAGCGCACCGCAGGTTCCGGTGGTAAACAATGTTGATGTGAAATGTGAAACATCGCCCGAAGCGATTCGTCATGCGCTGGTACGTCAGCTTTATAGCCCGGTGCAATGGACTAAAAGCGTAGAATTTATGGCATCACAGGGCGTTGAGCACCTGTATGAAGTTGGTCCTGGTAAAGTGCTGACCGGTCTGACAAAACGTATTGTTGATACCCTGACAGCGTCTGCGCTTAATGAGCCAGCCGCACTGTCAGAGGCACTTGCGCAATAAAAGAGGAAAACCATGAGTTTTGAAGGAAAAGTCGCGCTGGTTACCGGCGCGAGCCGTGGCATTGGCCGCGCAATCGCGGAAGCCCTTGTTGCTCGTGGCGCGAAGGTTATCGGTACTGCAACCAGTGAAAATGGCGCTCAGGCTATTAGTGCGTATTTAGGTGCAAACGGCAAAGGTCTGATGTTGAATGTGACCGATCCTGCATCTATTGAATCTGTTCTGGAAAACATTCGTACCGAGTTTGGCGAAGTTGATATCCTGGTCAATAATGCCGGTATCACTCGCGATAATCTGTTAATGCGCATGAAGGATGACGAGTGGAATGATATTCTCGAAACCAACCTGTCATCGGTTTTCCGTCTGTCAAAAGCGGTGATGCGCGCTATGATGAAAAAGCGTCATGGTCGTATCATCACTATCGGTTCTGTGGTTGGCACCATGGGAAATGCTGGTCAGGCTAACTACGCTGCGGCGAAGGCAGGTCTGATTGGTTTCAGTAAATCGCTGGCGCGAGAAGTCGCATCACGCGGGATTACTGTGAACGTTGTTGCTCCGGGCTTTATTGAAACGGACATGACGCGTGCGCTGTCTGACGACCAGCGTGCGGGTATTCTGGCGCAAGTTCCTGCGGGTCGCCTTGGCGGTGCTCAGGAAATCGCCAGCGCGGTTGCATTTTTAGCCTCAGACGAAGCAGGTTACATCACTGGTGAGACCCTGCACGTCAACGGCGGAATGTACATGGTTTAACCACGATTAAATTTATTTGCGTTATTAGGGCGAAAGGCCGCAAAATAGCGTAAAATCGTGGTACGAACTGCCGGGATTTAGTTGCAAATTTTTCAACATTTTATACACTACGAAAACCATCGCGAAAGCGAGTTTTGATAGGAAATTTAAGAGTATGAGCACTATCGAAGAACGCGTTAAGAAAATTATCGGCGAACAGCTGGGCGTTAAGCAGGAAGAAGTTACCAACAATGCTTCCTTCGTTGAAGACCTGGGCGCTGATTCTCTTGACACCGTTGAGCTGGTAATGGCTCTGGAAGAAGAGTTTGATACTGAGATTCCGGACGAAGAAGCTGAGAAAATCACCACCGTTCAGGCTGCCATTGATTACATCAACGGTCACCAGGCGTAAGTGAACATCTCCAGGCGGTCACTCGACCGCCTGAGTTTTATCTTTTATCCCCCTAATCTTAATTTTTTTCCCTCCCTGGAGGACAACCGTGTCTAAGCGTCGTGTAGTTGTGACCGGACTGGGCATGTTGTCTCCTGTCGGCAATACCGTAGAGTCTACCTGGAAAGCTCTCCTTGCCGGTCAGAGTGGCATCAGCCTGATCGACCATTTCGATACTAGCGCCTACGCAACGAAATTTGCTGGCTTAGTAAAGGACTTTAACTGTGAAGACATCATCTCGCGTAAAGAACAGCGCAAGATGGATGACTTTATTCAATATGGAATTGTCGCTGGCGTTCAGGCCATGCAGGATTCTGGCCTTGAAGTGACGGAAGAGAACGCAACCCGCATCGGTGCCGCTATTGGTTCCGGTATCGGTGGTCTCGGCCTGATTGAGGAAAACCACAGTTCTTTAGTGAATGGTGGTCCGCGTAAAATCAGCCCGTTCTTCGTCCCGTCGACGATTGTTAATATGGTGGCCGGTCACCTGACCATCATGTTTGGCCTGCGTGGCCCAAGTATTTCGATTGCTACAGCCTGTACGTCAGGTGTGCATAACATTGGTCATGCTGCACGTATGATAGCCTATGGCGATGCGGATGCGATGCTTGCCGGCGGCGCGGAAAAAGCGAGCACCCCGCTCGGTGTGGGTGGCTTTGGCGCGGCACGCGCGCTTTCGACACGCAACGATAATCCTCAGGCGGCGAGCCGTCCGTGGGATCAGGACCGTGATGGTTTTGTTCTGGGCGATGGCGCAGGCATTATCATGCTTGAAGAGTATGAGCACGCGAAAAAACGCGGTGCGAAAATTTATGCGGAAATCGTCGGTTTCGGTATGAGCAGCGATGCTTACCACATGACATCTCCGCCGGAAAACGGCGCTGGCGCTGCTGATGCAATGGTCAATGCCATTCGTGATGCGGGCCTTGAGCCAGGCCAGATCGGCTATGTTAACGCCCATGGGACATCGACCCCGGCGGGTGACAAAGCTGAAGCGCAGGCGGTGAAATCCGTATTTGGTGATGCCGCAAGCCGTATTATGGTGAGCTCCACCAAATCCATGACGGGTCACCTGCTGGGTGCGGCGGGTGCGGTAGAGTCTATCTACTCTATCCTTGCACTGCGCGACCAGGCTGTTCCGCCGACCATTAACCTGGATAACCCGTCTGAGGGTTGCGATCTGGATTTCGTTCCGCACGAAGCCCGTCAGGTGAGTGGTCTGGAGTATACGCTGTGTAACTCCTTCGGCTTTGGCGGTACTAACGGCTCCCTGATCTTTAAAAAGGTCTGATCGTAACGCTGTTTTTACCGACCAGCCTGTAAAAAGGTCCGCACTGCGGGCCTTTTTTATTTCAGTTTTCTCCGCTTGTCCTGCAAAGAGTGTCCTGCCACACTACTCTGCCACGCATAAGGAGCCTCTATGTTATTGATTAATGGTTGCGAGCAGGCATCTCTTGCCGCAAATGACAGAGCGACTCAATTTGGCGACGGCTGTTTCACTACGGCACGTATCGACAACGGAACCATCAGCCTCCTGGCTGAACATCTGCATCGTCTCAAACTCGCGTGTGACAGGCTCTTTATTCCTTTTAGCCAATGGGAAACGCTGGAAGATGAAATGCGCCGTATTGCCTCGGGAAGGGCGAGTGGGGTTCTTAAGGCGATCATCAGTCGTGGCGGCGGTGGACGTGGTTACAGCGGAGCTGACTGCCAAAATCCGACGCGTATTCTCACTGTTTCCGCTTATCCGTTGCATTACGCACGCTGGAAGGAAGAGGGCATTACGCTGTCACTCAGCCCTGTAAGGCTGGGACGAAACCCACACCTTGCCGGTCTCAAACATCTGAATCGGCTGGAGCAGGTCCTGATCCGCCGTTATCTTGAGCAAACTCACGGTGACGAGGCGCTGGTTCTTGACAGTGAAGGGTGGGTTACGGAATGCTGTGCCGCGAATATTTTCTGGCGCAAAGGCCGCGATGTGTTTACCCCAGACCTGGGTCAGGCGGGCGTAGACGGCATTATGCGGCAATTTTGTCTGCGCCAACTGGCATCTTCCGAATATCGCGTTGTCGAAATCAATGCGTCGCCAGATGCGCTCTACGCTGCTGATGAAGTCATCATCTGTAATGCATTAATGCCTGTCATTCCCGTGCGCGCGTGGGATGGCATAAGCTGGACTTCCCGGGAGTTGTACCAATTTCTGGCCCCTCTTTGTGAGCACCCGATATCGTCATGAAAAAAATGTTGCGCGTTGTATTTCTCCTTTTGCTGGTCCTGGTGATTGCGGCTGGTGCGGGTATATGGAAAGTTCGTCAGTTGGCTGACAGTAAACTCCTCATTAAAGAGGACACCATTTTTACGCTGGAGGCCGGAACCGGGCGTCTTGCGTTGGGTGAACAGCTGTATGGTGAAAAGGTGATTAATCGCCCGCGTGTTTTCCAGTGGTTGTTGCGTGTGGAGCCTGATCTTTCGCACTTTAAAGCCGGCACCTATCGTTTTTCCCCTGACATGACAGTGCGTGAAATGCTCCAGTTGCTGGAAAGCGGCAAAGAGGCGCAGTTCCCACTTCGTCTGGTTGAGGGCATGCGGCTAAGTGACTATCTGCAGCAACTGCGTGATGCGCCCTATATCAAGCACACCCTGAAAGATGATGCCTACGCGACGGTTGCGCAGGCGCTGGATCTCGAACATCCGGACTGGGTGGAAGGCTGGTTCTGGCCGGACACCTGGATGTATACCGCGAATACGACGGATGTGGCACTGCTTAAACGTGCGCACCAAAAAATGGTACGGGCGATTGATCAAGCGTGGGAAGGGCGTATGGAGGGGTTGCCTTACCAGGATAAAAACCAGATGGTGACGATGGCATCCATCATCGAGAAAGAGACAGCAGTGGCCAGCGAGCGCGATCAGGTCGCATCGGTCTTTATCAACCGTCTGCGTATTGGGATGCGGCTGCAAACAGATCCCACCGTGATTTACGGGATGGGCGCGCGGTATAATGGTAAATTGTCGCGCGCTGACCTGGAAACGCCGACACCGTATAATACCTATATCATCAGTGGTCTGCCGCCTGGCCCTATTGCGACACCTGGCGAAGCGTCATTGAAAGCCGCAGCGCACCCGGCAAAAACGCCCTATCTCTATTTTGTCGCTGATGGTAAAGGTGGGCATACATTCAATACCAATCTCGCCAGCCACAACCGGTCAGTGCAGGACTATTTAAAAGTACTTAAGGAAAAAAATGGGCAGTAAATACATCGTCATTGAAGGGCTCGAAGGGGCAGGGAAAACTACCGCGCGCGATGTCGTGGTTGACACGCTGCGTCAGATGGGCGTTGAAAAGATGGTTTTCACCCGCGAGCCGGGCGGTACTCAACTGGCAGAAAAGCTGCGCAGTCTGGTACTGGACATTCGCTCTGTCGGCGATGAGACGATTACGGTTAAGGCCGAAGTATTAATGTTTTATGCTGCCCGCGTGCAATTGGTTGAAACGGTGATTAAACCGGCACTGGCCAATGGGAACTGGGTGATAGGCGATCGCCATGACCTCTCTACGCAAGCCTATCAGGGCGGTGGACGTGGCGTCGACCAGACCATGCTGGCAACGCTGCGTGATGCGGTGCTGGGGGATTTTCGCCCGGACCTGACGATTTACCTGGACGTGACGCCGGAAGTGGGGCTTAAGCGTGCCCGTGCCCGCGGCGAACTGGATCGCATTGAACAAGAATCTCTGGATTTCTTCAACCGCACGCGCGCACGCTACCTTGAGCTGGCTGCGGCAGATGACAGCATTCGCACCATCGATGCCACGCAATCGCTCGAAGACGTTATGGCGGATATTCGTCAGACGGTCACCGCCTGGGTGCAGGAGCAGGACGCATGAGATGGTACCCGTGGCTGAGGTCGGATTATGAGCAACTGGTTGCCAGTTATCAGGCCGGTCGCGGGCATCATGCTTTACTGGTCCATGCGCTACCGGGAATGGGTGATGATGCGCTGATCTATGCGCTGAGCCGTTATCTGCTTTGCCAGCATCCGGAGAATGCCAAAAGCTGTGGCCATTGCCGTGGTTGCCAGTTAATGCAGGCGGGTACTCATCCGGATTATTACCCGTTAGCACCAGAGAAGGGCAAGACGACGCTCGGGATCGACGCGGTACGCGAGGTCAGCGAAAAACTGTATGAGCACGCGCGCCTTGGCGGCGCTAAAGTGGTCTGGATTCAGGATGCCTCGCTTTTAACGGACGCGGCGGCAAATGCCCTGCTCAAAACGCTGGAAGAGCCGCCGAAAGAGACCTGGTTTTTTATGAGCTGTCGTGAGCCGGCGCGCTTACTGGCCACGTTGCGTAGCCGCTGTCGGATGCATCACCTCGCACCGCCCGCTGAAAACTACTCTTGTGCCTGGCTTGCTCGTGAGCACAGCGCGTCACAAGAGACGATTGTCAGTGCGTTACGCCTGTGCGGCGGCGCGCCAGGTGCGGCAGCGCAACTGCTGCAGGCTGACAACCTCGCACCGCGTCAGGCGCTGTGCCAGGCCGTCGGACAGTTGCCAGGGCATGGCGACTGGCTTTCGCTGCTGACGGCACTGAACCATGAACAGGTGGCCGAACGTCTGCACTGGCTGGCGACGCTCCTGCTGGATGCGCTGAAGGTTCAGCAGGGCGCAACGCTGCTGACGAATATGGATGCGATTGCGGTGGTACGCCAGCTTGCCAGCCAGTTTAATGGCGAGCGCCTGCAAGCCTGTCTTCGTGCTGTGGTTGAATGCCGCGAACAGGTGATGACAGTGGTAGGCGTCAACCGCGAATTGTTATTGACCGACCTTTTATTACGCATTGAGCGTTACCTGCAACCCGGTGCCGCATTGCCCGGACAGTATTTCTAAGAGAGAGATTATGTTTTTAGTCGACTCCCATTGCCATCTCGATGGCCTGGATTATCAGTCGTTACATACGGACGTAAATGATGCGTTAACGAAAGCGGCGGCTCGCGACGTGAAATTTTTCCTCGCCGTGGCGACAACACTGCCGGGTTACCGCAGTATGCGCGATTTGGTGGGGGAACGTAGCGATGTGGCTTTTTCCTGCGGCGTTCATCCGCTCAATCAGGATGAAGCCTATGCGGTGGAAGATTTGCGCAGAATGGCCGCAGAAGACGGCGTTGTGGCAATGGGGGAAACGGGTTTGGATTATTACTACACGCCGGAAACCAAAGTCCGCCAACAAGAATCTTTTCGTGACCATATCCGTATTGGCCGTGAACTGAACAAGCCGGTTATCGTGCACACCCGCGATGCGCGTGCAGATACTCTGGCTATTCTGCGGGAAGAAAAGGTGACGGACTGCGGAGGCGTACTACACTGTTTTACGGAAGACAGGGAAACGGCAGGTCAGTTATTAGATCTCGGCTTCTATATCTCGTTTTCCGGGATCGTCACTTTTCGTAATGCAGAGCAACTGCGTGATGCGGCGCGCTATGTCCCGCTGGATCGTTTGCTGGTGGAAACCGATTCGCCTTACCTGGCGCCGGTTCCTCACCGCGGTAAAGAAAACCAACCGGCGTATGTCCGGGATGTTGCTGAATATATGGCAGTTCTGAAGGGCGTTTCGGTCGATGAACTGGCGCAAAAAACCACAGAAAACTTCGCCACCTTGTTCCATATCGATCCGGCCCGCCTGCAATCCCTCTGAATTTTCAGCTTATTTTAGTGCTCGTAATTAATAAGTAATAAGAGTAAAGTTCACCGCCACAAAAGAGGCGGTGAACGCTTTTTTTGACACATTCGGTAATGGGTTTTGTAAATCTATGAAAGTTTTGCCTCTGGCGCTAACTGAAACGTGATAGCCGTCAAACAAACTTATGCGGATTTATTTTACTCTGTGTAATAAATAAAGGGCACTTAGATGTCCTGTTCACAGCACGGTTCTCCCCCCGTGCCAATGCGCAAAAAGCGTAAAAAAAGCACAAATACTCAGGAGCACTCTCAATTATGTTTAAGAATGCATTTGCTAACCTGCAGAAGGTCGGTAAATCGCTGATGCTGCCAGTATCCGTACTCCCTATCGCAGGTATTCTGCTGGGCGTCGGGTCTGCTAACTTCAGCTGGCTGCCAGAAGTGGTTTCTCACGTAATGGCCGAAGCAGGCGGTTCTGTTTTTGCTAACATGCCGCTGATCTTCGCTATCGGTGTTGCTCTGGGCTTCACCAATAACGATGGCGTCTCCGGTCTTGCTGCTGTGGTTGCCTACGGCATCATGGTTAAAACCATGTCCGTGGTTGCGCCGCTGGTACTGCATTTACCTGCAGAAGAAATCGCGGCTAAACACCTGGCAGATACTGGTGTCCTCGGTGGTATCATCGCCGGTGCCATCGCTGCGTATATGTTTAACCGCTTCTACCGTATCAAGCTGCCTGAGTATCTGGGCTTCTTCGCCGGTAAGCGTTTTGTTCCGATTATCTCCGGTCTGGCCGCTATTATCTTCGGTGTTGTGCTGTCCTTCATTTGGCCGCCGATTGGTACTGCTATTCAGGAATTCTCTCAATGGGCTGCCTACCAGAACCCGGTTGTTGCGTTCGGTATCTACGGCTTCATCGAGCGCTGCCTGGTACCGTTTGGTCTGCACCATATCTGGAACGTTCCTTTCCAGATGCAGATCGGCGAATTCACCAACGCAGCAGGCCAAGTGTTCCACGGCGATATCCCGCGTTACATGGCAGGCGACCCGACTGCGGGCAAACTGTCTGGCGGCTTCCTGTTCAAAATGTACGGCCTGCCGGCTGCTGCTATCGCGATTTGGCACTCTGCTAAACCAGAGAACCGCGCGAAAGTGGGCGGTATCATGATCTCCGCAGCATTGACCTCGTTCCTGACTGGTATCACCGAGCCAATCGAGTTCTCCTTCATGTTCGTTGCGCCGATCCTGTACGCAATCCATGCGATTCTGGCTGGCCTGGCATTCCCGATCTGTATCCTGCTGGGTATGCGTGACGGTACATCCTTCTCTCACGGTCTGATCGACTTCATCGTTCTGTCCGGTAACGGCAGCAAACTGTGGTTGTTCCCGGTTGTAGGTCTGTGCTATGCAGCGGTTTACTACATCGTGTTCCGCGTACTGATTAAAGCACTGGATCTGAAAACCCCGGGTCGTGAAGACGCATCCGAAGAGTCTAAAGCTGGCGCGACCAGCGAAATGGCTCCGGCACTGGTCGCTGCGTTCGGCGGTAAAGAAAACATCACTAACCTGGATGCTTGTATCACTCGTCTGCGCGTTAGCGTTGCCGATGTGGCAAAAGTTGACCAGCCTGGTCTGAAAAAACTGGGCGCGGCAGGTGTGGTAGTTGCAGGTTCAGGTGTACAGGCAATTTTCGGTACTAAATCCGATAACCTGAAAACCGAAATGGATGAGTACATCCGTAGCAACTAAGCCGTAAAGTCTGGGGAGACTGAGGCAGCCGAAAGGCTGCCTTTTTTACATTTAAGGGCTGGTGAAATAAGACTCACGTCAGAGATTGAAGGTATTGCAGTAAAAAGCCCGTCAGCGAACTCACGGGCAAGGGTTTATAGCGGAACTCGACCATCAGAAGCTATAGCTGGCGCTAAGAGAAAAATTACGCGGCGCGCCGTAGACGGTATAGCTACCAACATAATCATAATACTCACGGTCAAACACATTGTTCAGGTTTGCCTGAACGGCGAAATCTTTGCTGACCTGATAGCGTCCAAACAGATTGACCAGTGCGTAGCTGCCTTGTTCTGCGCGTTGGGTGTCCGACACGTCGGTCCAGACTTTGTTCTGCCAGTTTATCCCACCGCCGACCGTTAACTCAGGCAGTGTCGGCAGCTGATAGCGGGTAAACAACTTCATGGTGGTGCGCGGCTGATCGGAGCTGACCGCTTTACCCTGTTTGTCTTCGGCAATAAAGCGAGTCGCGCCGAAAGTTAACTGCCATTCATCGGTCAGCGCGCCGTTCAGTTCGAACTCGATCCCCTTACTGACGACGCCATCCAGGGATTCATAGATCGACTCCCCGTCTGGCATATAGGTGTAAGTATTGCTGGCGACGCCGTCTTGCTCGATACGGAACACGGCAAGGGAGGTCGTCAGGCGGGTGCTAAACCAGTCTGCTTTCACCCCGGCTTCATAGCTCTTACCGGTGGTGGGATCGAGATAGTGCCCGGACGCATCACGTTTGTCCTGCGGCTGGAATATCTCGGTATAGCTGGCATATGCGGACCAGTCTTCATTGATGTCATATACCAGACCCGTATATGGTGTGACATCGTCTTTGGTGCTTTCCAGTCGGGTCGACGGCGAGCCTGAAGGGTTATAGCGAATATTGTATTCGGTATAACGTGCACCCACGATCAGGTGCAGCGGATCGGTCAGCGAGAAACGCGCCGAGGTGTAGGCAGAAGACTGACGAATGTCGTCTTTGCTGTATAGCGCCCATGGCGTCCATGCCGGGTCGGCAATATTACCGCTCCAGCCATTCTTGAATGAGCCGACATCAATCATTGTTCCAGGCGTGTCCGGCAGGGCGTTGTCATAATGGTTACGCTGGCGGCTGTAGCTTGTGCCGAACATGAGTTGATGCTGGCGGCCAAACAGGTCAAAACCGCCACGCATGAAGGCATCAATGGCATCCTGTTTACGCTCACCACGATTCCAGCCGCCGTAACCGACCATTCCCTGGCCTGTGGCTTCATCCGGATAACCGTACATATACATCATTTTGGTATCGAAATTGGTTTGCGCATGCATGCCGTTAACATGCGCTTCCCAGCCGTTGCCAAAACGCTGTGTCAGGTTTGCGAAGACCCTCGTATTGTCTTTATTGGAATAGGCCCAGTTCGGCGCCACCGTTGTACTGCGATCATATTTCGCTTTGCTGCCATCGGCGTACCAGGTGGGCAAACCACCCCAGGTTGGGCTGTCGGTCTGGCTTTCCTGATATTCATATCCCAGCGAGAGGGTGGTGCTGTCGGTCACATCGGCATCAACGACGCCGTAGATGAATTTCTTGCGGTAGTGGTAGGTATCTACCCAACTGTCATTATCCTGATAACCAGTGATGACGCGGCCACGCACTTTTCCCGATTCGCTCAGTGGTGCCTGTAGATCAAGGACATAACGTTGTTTATCCCAGCTACCGTACGTGGCGGACACGTTACCTTTAAATTCGGTGCTATCCGCATGTTTACGCACCATGTTGACGTAGGCCGCCGGATTGCCGGTGCCGGACATCAAACCTGTCGCGCCGCGTACGACTTCAATGCGGTCATAAATGGCCGTATCGGCGGCGGTATCACCGAAGTTCCAGACTTCACTGATGGAAGTCGGGAGGTCGTCATACGCGTAGTTGTTGACAAAGAAGCCACGTGAATAAAACACGGTGCGATCGCTGTCCTGTACCTGCGCGGTGACGCCGGTTGTATTAGTCAATACCTGCCCGATAGCGTTCAGGTTTTGATCCTGTATACGTTGCTGGCTGATAACACTTACCGATTGCGGGATATCGCGGGGTACAAGCAGCAATTTTGTCCCGGTGGTTGTGGTCTGAACGCTGTAGTCGTGATCCTGGTGGCTATCTCTCTCGGTGCCAGAGCCGCCCTCAACGATGAGGGTTTCATCATTACCGGATGTGGATGCCGCGAAGCTTGCGACTGGCGTTAACGCGAACCCAATACAAACAGCCAGTAATGATGGCGCACAGGCAAGTGAGCACTGATCATTCCCGGCGTTCATGGTGAAAGACATTATTAACCCTTAATGGTGTGGTAACGGGATTATCCGGATCGCGAGATGTTGTCGGCGCCCGGCCTGTTTTATATTTTTCAATTAATAAATGCGCATGAAAATGCAAATGCGAAATATACGCATTCAGTATTGCAATGTAAACAGATGTAATATTCCTGTCTGAGTGATTGATTTAAAGCGCTTATGGGTAGGGGTTGGTTATAACACCACCAGCTGGTGGTGAAATCTTGAAGAAAAAGAGCGTTGTAGTTGAAACAGCCGGAGAATCTCGCTCATACTCTACACTGTATCTCGTGATGGGGCGGTTTCGCCCGCGCGTATAAAAAGGAAAACGTCATGGCCGAAGAAACCATTTTCAGTAAGATTATCCGTCGTGAAATTCCGTCGGACATCGTCTATCAGGATGAATTAGTTACCGCTTTCCGTGATATCTCTCCCCAGGCACCGACGCATGTGCTGATTGTGCCCAATATTCTTATACCTACGGCGAATGACATCACCGAAGCGCATGAACAGACAATGGGGCGCATGATGACCGTAGCGGCAAAAATTGCCCGCGCTGAGGGGATTGCAGAAGAGGGTTATCGCCTCATCATGAATTGTAACCGCCATGGTGGGCAGGAAGTCTGGCATATCCATATGCATTTATTGGGTGGTCGCCCCTTAGGTCCGATGCTGGCACATAAAGGCGATTGATATGATCAACGGACGCGTTGCACTTCTGGTGACGGCTCTGAGTTTAGTCGGTTGCGGCTCGCGTCCTGCGATCCCGGTGGCCAACGATCAAACGCTGGTAATGGAAGCCAATGTGCTGGCCGCAGGCATCACCGCTGATTCCCCCACGCTGAGCACGCAAGAAATCCAGCCCTCTGCCTCGTCTCGCCTGTTCAATGAACGCGCGCAGCCGGTAACCATCAATTACCGTTTTTACTGGTACGACGCCAGAGGCCTGGAAATGCACCCGCTCGAAGAACCGCGTAGGGTAACGATCCCGGCGCACTCCGCTGTCACACTTTATGGAAATGCAAACTTCCTGGGTGCGCACAAGGTCAGACTTTATCTCTATCTATAAGGGGTGAAAATTGATTAAAACATTAGGACGTTTCGCGCTACTGACCACAGTGGCGGTTATCCTTTCAGGGTGTATTACCCGTGGCGAGCAAGAACCCGCACCGGTTGAACAAGCGAACCCAACGCCACAACAGCCTGTTCCGCAGCAACCACAGCCGTCGCAACCTGTACCGACGGTGCCGTCAGTGCCATCGATCCCGGAACAACCTGGGCCAATCGAACATCCTGATCAAACGACTCAGCCGACACCGCGTGAGCGTCACTACGACTGGAACAGCGCCGTACAGCCGATGATAGGTAAAATGTTGCAGGCGAGTGGAGCCTCGGTGGGTAACGTACTGCTCGTTGATAGTGTGAACAACCGGACTAACGGTTCGGTTAACACCAGTGAAGCAACCGAAACCCTGCGCAGCGCGCTGACCAACAATGGCAAGTTTACCCTGGTTTCAGCGCAGCAACTGGCAATTGCCAAGCAGCAACTGGGCCTGTCGCCACAGGATAGTCTCGGTACGCGCAGCAAAGCGATTGGTATTGCCCGCAATGTAGGAGCTCAGTACGTGCTGTATTCCAGCGCGACAGGCAACGCCAATGCGCCGACACTGCAAATGCAACTGATGCTGGTGCAGACTGGCGAAATTGTCTGGTCAGGTAAAGGTGCGGTTCAGCAACAATAATCTTACGCGTGACGCGCTGCTGTCACGCTATTTCCCGCATTATGCTCCCGTCGAAGGTCAGGATACTGGCCTTAGCGGCGGGAGTTGTCTTATCAGCAATGGCCATCAACGTCTGATTTTACGCCAGCAGCATCAGGCAACATCGTCACCCTTTTTGCGCCAGTATCGCGCGCTTAAACGATTACCGCAGCGCATTGCGCCGCAACCCTGCTTTTTCGTTAAAGGCTGGATGGTAATTGACTATATTGCTGGCGATATGCAAAGCAACTTGCCGGCCAGCCATAATCTGGCGGCCTTACTGTATGATCTGCATCGCTGCCCCCGCTTTGGCTGGCGTCTTACTCTGCTGCCTTTACTGGAGACGTACTGGCAACAGTGTTCGCCGTCGCGTCGTACGCCGTTCTGGCTGCAGCAATTAAAATCGCGCAGGCAAGAGGGCGAGCCGGCACCCTTGCGACTGGCTCCATTACATATGGATGTTCACGCGGGCAACCTGGTGCACACTCATGACGGGTTGCGGTTGATCGACTGGGAGTATGCCGGTGACGGTGATATCGCGATGGAACTGGCAGGCGTCTGGACCGGGAGCGAGCATCAACGGCGTGAACTGGTGGCTGAATACGCACGTTTCGCCATGCTTGATGAAACGCGTTTATGGCGTCAGGTGCTACGCTGGCGTCCGTGGATAGCAATGTTGATGGCGGGCTGGTTTGAGTGCCGCTGGCAGCAGACGGGCGATCAACAATTTATAACGCTGGCTGATGCCGCATGGCGTCAGTTAAAGATGAAAGGAAAAGAGAGGTGAGTGTGGGTCCGGTCATGTTAGATGTGCAAGGCTACGAACTGGATGCGGAAGAGCGCGAAATTCTGGCGCATCCGCTGGTGGGTGGCCTGATTCTGTTTACCCGCAATTATCACGATCCGGCGCAGTTGCGCGAACTGGTACGCCAGATCCGTGCCGCATCTCGCCATCGTCTGGTGGTCGCGGTCGATCAGGAAGGTGGGCGGGTTCAGCGCTTTCGCGAGGGTTTTACCCATCTGCCGGCAGCGCAATCTTTTGCGGCCTTGCTGGGAATGGAAGAGGGCGGCAGAGTGGCAGAAGAGGCGGGCTGGCTGATGGCAAGCGAGATGATTGCGATGGATATCGACATCAGTTTCGCGCCCGTACTTGATGTGGGCCATATCAGCGCCGCGATTGGCGAACGTTCCTATCACGAAGATCCTGTAAAAGCGCTCTCCATCGCAGGACGTTTTATCGATGGCATGCACAGTGCGGGCATGAAAACCACCGGTAAGCATTTTCCGGGGCATGGCGCCGTGACGGCCGATTCACATAAAGAGACGCCGCGCGATCCGCGGGCTCAGGCGGAGATCCGTGGCAAGGATATGGCGGTGTTCCGCGCGCTAATTGAACAGGGCAAGCTGGATGCGATTATGCCTGCGCACGTTATTTATACGGATGTGGATTCACGCCCGGCCAGCGGTTCTCCCCACTGGCTGAAAACCGTGCTGCGCGGTGAGCTGAATTTTGATGGCGTGATTTTTTCCGACGATTTATCAATGGAAGGCGCGGCGATCATGGGCAGCTATGCCGAGCGTGGACAGGCATCGCTGGATGCAGGTTGCGATATGATCCTGGTCTGTAATAATCGTAAGGGCGCAGTCAGTGTGTTGGATAACCTGTCGCCGATCAAAGCAGAGCGTGTTACGAAATTGTATCATAAAGGTTCATTTTCCCGTCAGGAATTGCTGAGTTCTGCACGCTGGAAGGCCGCCAACCGTGAACTGGAACAACTCCACGCGCGTTGGCAGGAATACAAGGCGGCTCAGTGAACCTTTGTGGACGGGGTACTGGAGTAGGGTGAGGATACAATGATCATCTATTTGCACGGTTTTGACTCAAACAGTCCGGGAAATCATGAGAAGGTACTGCAACTGCAATTTATCGACCCGGATGTCCGGTTGATCAGTTACAGCACGCGTCATCCGAAGCATGATATGCAGCATTTGTTAAAAGAGGTGGACAAAATGCTGCAGCTCAACGTGGATGAACGGCCGCTCATTTGCGGCGTGGGGCTGGGAGGATACTGGGCGGAGCGCATTGGTTTCCTTTGCGACATTCGGCAGGTCATGTTCAATCCTAACTTGTTCCCCTTTGAAAACATGGAAGGCAAGATCGACCGACCGGAAGAGTACCTCGACATTGCCACAAAATGTGTGTCGAATTTTCGCGAGAAAAATCGCGATCGCTGCCTGGCGATCCTGTCTCGCCGTGATGAAGCGCTGGATAGTCAACGTTCGTCTGATGTTCTGCACCATTACTACGAAATTGTCTGGGACGAAGAACAGACGCATAAATTTAAAAATATCTCGCCGCACCTGCAGCGAATTAAAGCTTTTAAAACACTTGGTTAATCCTCCTCAGCCCGACACTCGTCGGGCTTTGTTTTGCTCCCTTCGTTAACTGGTTTTAGCTCACGTTTTCGACCAGCGTGTTTCAGAGCAACTACACTTGTTCATCTTTTAAGCACCAAAACTTGATGCATATCAATTTTGGTATGACCAATGCACCGTTCATGTTATTCTCACTGACATAATTTGGTTTTCATGATGTAACTTGTTGTTAATTAAGAGCTATATTTATAACTGTTAATTAACAATTGGTTAATAATTTTGAGGGGGTCACGTTGACTACACCATTGAAGAAAATTGTGATTGTTGGCGGTGGTGCTGGCGGGCTTGAACTGGCGACACAGTTGGGTAAAAAATTGGGCCGCGGTAAGAAAGCAAAAGTTACGCTGGTGGATCGCAACCATAGCCACCTGTGGAAACCGCTATTACATGAAGTAGCAACAGGATCGCTTGATGAAGGTGTTGATGCGCTGAGCTATCTGGCGCATGCGCGTAATCACCATTTCCAGTTCCAGTTGGGCTCTGTGGTTGATATCAATCGCGACGCGAAAACGATAACCCTGGCAGAGTTGCGTGACGAGAAAGGTGAACTGCTGGTTCCTGAACGTAAGCTGGCGTATGACACGCTGGTGATGGCGTTAGGCAGCACGTCAAACGACTTCAATACCCCTGGCGTAAAAGAGCACTGCATTTTCCTTGATAACCCGCACCAGGCGCGCCGTTTTCATCAGGAGATGCTGAACCTGTTCCTGAAATACTCTGCCAGCCTGGGGGCGAACGGCAAAGTAAACATCGCTATTGTCGGCGGTGGGGCGACGGGTGTTGAACTGTCTGCCGAGTTACATAACGCAGTGAAACAGCTACACAGTTACGGTTATAAAGGGCTGACCAACGAGGCGCTGAACGTCACGCTGGTGGAAGCAGGCGAGCGCATTCTGCCCGCGCTGCCGCCGCGTATTTCCGGCGCTGCGCACAATGAGCTGACCAAAATGGGTGTGCGTGTTCTGACGCAGACGATGGTCACCAGCGCCGATGAAGGCGGTCTTCACACCAAAGATGGCGAATATATTAAAGCCGATCTGATGGTCTGGGCAGCCGGTATCAAAGCACCGGACTTTATGAAAGAGATAGGCGGCCTGGAAACGAACCGGATTAACCAGTTGGTGGTTGAGCCGACCCTGCAAACGACACGTGATGCGGATATTTATGCCATTGGCGACTGTGCCTCCTGCGCGCGTCCGGAAGGGGGCTTTGTGCCGCCGCGCGCTCAGGCCGCACACCAGATGGCGAGTCTTGCGCTGCACAACATCCTGGCGCAAATGAAAGGGAAACCGACGAAGTCCTATGTCTATAAAGATCACGGCTCGCTGGTTTCACTCTCCAATTTCTCCACCGTGGGGAGCCTGATGGGTAACCTGATGCGCGGGTCAATGATGATTGAAGGGCGTATTGCGCGCTTTGTTTATATCTCACTGTACCGTATGCATCAGATTGCGCTGCATGGTTACTTCAAGACGGGGTTAATGATGCTGGTCGGCAGTATTAACCGTGTCATTCGCCCGCGCCTCAAGCTTCACTAACGGGGCTTACTGCTCTCCTGCGTTACATTCCAGGAGAGCAGTACATCCTTCTGCTATACCGCCAGCATATGCTCGGATAACTCCGAATCATGCTGTTCTCCTGCCTGATTTCTCTTTTTTTCCGCTCATTCCGATTGGCTTATAGCACTGCCAGGTTGCAAAATTGTTACGAATAGCAAACCAGGGAGGAAATCCTGTGAATAAGTCAATGTTAGCGGGTATCGGTATTGGCGTGGCCGCTGCTCTGGGTGTCGCAGCGGTTGCAAGTATGAATGTCTTCAATCGCGGGCCGCAGTATGCGCAGGTGGTTTCCGCCACGCCAATCAAAGAATCCATTAAAACGCCGCGTCAGGAGTGTCGTAATGTCACCATGACGCATCGCCGTCCGGTTCAGGATGAAAATCGCCTGACCGGTTCAGTACTGGGCGCGGTTGCCGGTGGCGTTATCGGTCATCAGTTCGGTGGGGGCCGGGGCCGCGATGTCGCCACGGTCGTCGGCGCGCTGGGCGGTGGCTACGCCGGTAATCAGGTCCAGGGCGAAATGCAGGCAAGAGACACTTACACCACGACTGAGCAGCGTTGTAAAACGGTGTATGACAAATCGGAAAAAATGCTGGGGTATGACGTCACCTATAAAATTGGCGACCAGCAAGGGAAAATCCGCATGGATAAAGACCCTGGAACCCAGATCCCACTGGATGACAACGGTCAGCTTATTTTGAATAACAAGGCCTAAAATAGCAGTACTGTACCCATTGGCTCCTCAATTGCTCAGGCTGAGGAGCCTTTTTTACAGGCACAGAATTCAGATAAGATCATGCTGCCGATAGAGCAGAAAGCCGGTAATGACCACTGAGATAAACGCGAATAACACCGAACCACCACATACAACCCAGAGCACGAATAACAATGTTATTACTATTAGCACTTTAAGTAATGGTAATAGCAAAATCATCTCCATTTTCCTTCTGAATGTGAATAGTCAGCCAAAGTACATAATTCCGTATATACAATAAGATAGCGTAGGGTTAGAACTAACAGTTCGCTTATACCGTCATCCTGACGTTTATGGTTCTTTTACTACTAATGGTTAGCAGCGAAATAATTCCTGTTTAATATTAGCAAAACGGCAAAAATGGCATGCAGTTTTCACCTATTAATATAATAGGTGAAAACGATAATTATTGCGAAGGGAGGCAAATCAGGATGTGGTCAACTGGGGCCATAAACGCAGCGTAGTCGCCGCAATCTGCAGCAACTTCTCACGACTCGCTCCTTCCCGGGCACTGATAGACATGCCCTGCAGAATACAGCTTAAAAATTGCGCCAGCTCCTGAACATTCGCGTGGGAGGGAATTTCCCCTCGCGCCTGACGTTGTAACAAAAATGTGAGCAACATCTGTTCCTGCTGCGCATGGCGTGACTTGATGGTTTCGGCAATCGCTTGCGATGAGGCGGCCAGCGTCGCGGAGGTGTTGATAAGAAAACAGCCCGCCGGAGTATCCGTGCTGGTAAAGCAGTTTGCCACCGCCGTGAAGTAATCTTTTAACGCCTGTCCCAGCGGTTTGTCGTCGCATAACAGTTGGGCTTCATGTTTGGCTGCAAAAAGCGAGATATAGCGATCCAGCACCGCGCGGAACAGGCCTTCTTTATTCGTAAATTCCGCATACAGCGTCGGTGCTTTCGCGCCCGTTGCCTCTACGAGATCAGATAAAGACGTGGCTTCGTAGCCATGCTGCCAGAATAATGCCATGGCCTTATCAAGCGCCACTTCCCTGTCGAACACTTTCGGTCGGCCACGGCTTTTTTTCGTACAAGTGACTTCACTGGTCATAGTGCCGTTCAACCTTTGTTGGTTTGTTGAGCAATCATTATAAAAATAAATGCTGTCAGACACCAGAGGCAAAATAGCACAAATTATTAAATTCTATCTATTTGATAAATATCATTTTATTAATTTAATTAACGTTCGTTATTAAAATGTATTGACGCGTGATGCAGATCACACTTATCATTTGTCTATCGATCGTTAAGTTAATGCTTACGACGCTTCTTTCATCTGCTACAGGAACAAAATCATGAAAAACGTTAAAACACTGTTTGCCGCTGCCGTACTGAGTTCACTTTCTTTTGCAAGCTTCGCTGCTGTTGAAGTCCAGAGTGCTCCGGCAGGCCAGCAGCAAGTCGGTATCATTGGTGCTTCTGCAGGCGCTAACCTCTCTTCTGTTGAAGATCAACTGGCTCAAAAAGCGGATGAGATGGGCGCAAAATCTTTCCGTATCACCTCTGTGACCGGTTCTGATACCCTGCATGGCACGGCAGTGCTGTACAAATAAGTTAAGCCACTGAATTAACCCTCATAAAAAAGGCCTCGCAACTGCGAGGCCTTTTTTTGTTACCCGGACATTAAAGGGATTGTTGCAGCGCATTGTCATGGAGGGTGACATCCACCGGCATGCCGGAACGCACTTCCATCGCACGTTCAAATACCTCACTTGCGCTCTGCGGTGAGTCTTTGAAGGCCTGCATTGTGGCATTAAGTACAATCGGTAAGGTCTTCGGGTCGTCATCGATGGATTTTGATAGCGGCTGGTGCACTTCTACAAGTCGTGTGCCGTCAGGTTCAACCGATGTTTTTATCGGCGTATTGATAATATTCACGCGCGTACCGGGTGTGATAACCCTGAATAAGGTGGCAATGTCGTTATCACGCAGACGGATACAGCCAGAACTCACACGCATACCAATGCCAAAATCGGCGTTAGTTCCATGAATCAGATAGACACCACCGTAAGCAGCAAGGCGAATGGCATGGTGCCCCATCGGATTTTCCGGCCCGGCAGGGACGACCGCCGGTAAATCTATCCCCTGGGCTTTATAACGCGCACGAATATTGGCTGTAGGCGTCCAGGTCGGATTGGCCCGTTTATCGGAAACGGTCGTCACCATTGTAGGCGTCAGCGTATCGCCACCCAGTTGCCCTATTCCGATAGGGTAGACGGTGACTTCATTTTTACCCGGCGGGTAATAGTAGAGACGCAGTTCGGCCAGATTAATGACAATACCTTCGCGCGGCACGTCTGGTACCAGGGTTTGTAGCGGGATCGTCAGCACATTGCCTGCGCGCGGAACATAAGGATCGACACCGGGGTTCGCCTGCAACAGAGCCAGGAAACCGACATTGTATTTTTTGGCAATTGCCTCCAGCGAGCCGCCATCATTTTCTACCACGTGATAACGATTTTCACCGACCAGCCGACTACCGTTGGGCGGTAAAGGCCAGGTATTCGCTTTCGCTGGTAAGACTAGCGTGGCGGCGAGGAAAATCGCCCAGAGGACAAAACGGGAGTTATTAAGCATTACCATTATCCATGTAAATTATAAGGTTATTTTGTCAGATAGAGATCATGGAATTATGGCGGCAGGGAATGTCGGGAAGTCCTGGAAGAGTGCAAAGTGTTTGTAAATATTTCAAAAAATAACCGGGCCAGTACGGGTACTGGCCCACAGAACACTATGCGGTCGCGTTCTCTTCCAACTGTCGCATGAAGTTACGAACCCAGTCCATGCGAGTTTTGCGATCCGTCAGCTCCTGGAAGAATTTCAGGCGCGTCGGGCCGTCAAGGCGGAAGTGTTTTGGCTGCTTTTGCAACAGGCCGATTAGCCATGCGGGATTGACATGATTTTTTTCATTGAACTCAATCGAGCCGCCTTTTTCATTCCCTTCAAGCTTACGAATCCCCAGTTTCTGCGCCTGTTGACGCAGCCGCGCAATATCGAGCAGGTTTCGTGCGGCGTCAGGCAGCAGGCCAAAGCGGTCAATCAACTCCACTTTAATCTCATCGAGCTCATTTTCACTCTTCGCGCTGGCAATGCGCTTGTAGAAAGAGAGGCGGGTATTGACGTCGGGAATAAAATCATCCGGCAGCAGGGAAGGCATCCTCAGTTCGACTTCCGTTTGCTGGCTGGTGAGATCTTCAAGCGATGGCTCACGCCCGGCTTTAAGCGCATCGACCGCATTTTCCAGCAGCTCCATATACAGCGAAAAGCCGATGGTTTCCATTGAACCGCTCTGATCTTCTCCCAGCAGTTCGCCGGCGCCGCGGATTTCCAGATCATGGGTCGCAAGGGCGAAACCGGCACCTAAATCCTCCAGTGAGGCAATGGCTTCGAGACGCTTCTGTGCATCGGTCGTCATCGCTTTCGGGTGTGGTGTCAGCAGCCAGGCATAGGCCTGGTGGTGTGAACGACCCACGCGCCCACGTAGCTGGTGGAGTTGCGCCAGGCCAAAGTGATCGGCTCGCTCAATAATGATCGTGTTCGCGGTAGGGATGTCGATCCCGGTTTCGATGATGGTGGTACAGACCAGCACATTAAAACGCTGGTGGTGGAAATCATTCATCACCCGTTCCAGTTCGCGTTCACGCATCTGGCCGTGGCCGATGGCGATACGTGCTTCCGGTACCAGTTCTGCCAGTCTGTCGGCAGCTTTCTGAATATTTTCGACGTCGTTATAAAGGTAGTAAACCTGCCCGCCACGCAGGACTTCACGCAGTATCGCCTCGCGTACGACCAGGCTGTCGTATTCGCGAACGAATGTTTTCACAGCCAGGCGGCGCGCAGGAGGCGTTGCGATAATCGACAGATCGCGCATACCGCTCATGGCCATATTGAGTGTACGCGGAATTGGCGTCGCGGTTAGCGTGAGGATATCCACGTCTGCGCGCATCGCTTTAATCCGCTCTTTATGACGTACGCCGAAGCGGTGTTCTTCATCGACAATCAGCAGCCCCAGATCTTTCCACTTCACGTCGTTTTGCAGCAACTTATGGGTACCGATAAGAATATCGATTTTGCCCTCAGCCGCCTGCTCCAGCACCTGTGTCTGTTCTTTTGCGCTACGAAAACGCGAGAGCATCTCCACACGCACTGGCCAGTTGGCGAAGCGGTCGCGGAAATTGTCGAAATGCTGTTGAGCGAGCAGGGTAGTGGGCACCAGCACCGCCACCTGCTTGTTGTTTTCGACGGCAAGGAAGGCGGCGCGCATGGCCACTTCGGTTTTACCGAAGCCGACATCGCCGCAGACCAGGCGGTCCATAGCCAGTGGCTGGCACATATCACTCAACACCGCGTTAATGGCTTGAGCCTGGTCTGGCGTGGTTTCAAACGGGAAGCTGTCGCAGAAAAGCTGATACTGTTCGCGATCGTGTTTAAACGCAAAGCCGGACTTCGCGGCGCGTTGAGCGTAGATATCCAGCAGTTCTGCAGCGACATCACGAACTTTTTCTGCCGCTTTCTGCCGCGCCCGCGCCCAGGCATCGCCGCCCAGTTTATGCAGCGGCGCGTTCTCCTCCGCGCCCCCGGCATAGCGGCTAATCAGATGCAATGAGGAGACCGGTACGTAGAGTTTGGCATCCCCGGCATAAGTCAGCATCAGGTATTCGCCTTTAATGCCGCCCGCTTCAAGCGTGGTCATCCCTGCATAGCGTCCAACCCCATGTTCCAGGTGTACCACCGGCTGGCCTGGGTGCAGTTCAGCAAGGTTGCGAATCAGCGTATCGGGATTAATCGTGCGGCGCGTATCCTGGCGGCGGCGGGCAACGCGCTCACCCAGCAGATCGCTTTCGCAAATCAGCGCGCGGTTACGTAGCGTGTCGATAAAACCATGTTCTGCCGAACCAATGATCAGATAGCGCCCGGCATCTTGCGCGTCATCCAGTCGGGTAATGCGTTTCGGCGCAACCTTGATACGTGAGAGTAGTTCTCCCAGCGCTTCACGACGTCCCTCGCTCTCGACCGAAAACACGACCGGCCCACTAAAGGATTCGAGGAATTTGCGCAAATTATCCAGCGGTGATTTTTGCTGTGCCTGAACGGCCAAATCCGGCAATGTCCGGTAACCGAGGTTCACATTGGCGGCTTTGTCCACCAGGTTTTCGGTTTTGAGTTGCACGCGAGGCCAGAGTTTGAGTTCGCTGAACAACTCATCTACCCGCAGCCACAGCAACTCAGGCGCCAGCAAGGGGCGCATCGGGTCCACGCCGCGATTTTCAAAGCGCGCCCGGGTCTCCTGGCTAAAGCGTTCAGCGCTGTTTTCCAGATCGCCCGTGTTAATAAGCAGCGTATTGTCCGGCAAATAGCTAAACAACGACGGCAACGGTTCGCTGAAAAACAGGGGCTGCCAGTATTCAATACCGGTTGGCAAAGTGCCTTTGCTTACCTGTTGATAGATATGTTCGGCATCGCGCTTGACGTCAAACTTATCGCGCCACTGACTGCGAAACAGTTCGATTGCGGTTTTATCCGTCGGGAATTCATGAGCAGGCAGTAAATTGATCGCCTCGACCTCTTCCAGCGTACGCTGGCTGTCCGCATCGAACAGACGAAGGCTGTCAATTTCATCATCGAAGAAATCAAGACGATAAGGTTGTGCGCTCCCCATCGGGAAGAGATCCAGCAGCGCCCCGCGGGTCGCGTACTCACCGTGTTCCATAACCTGATCAACATGGCGATACCCCGCGCTGTCCAGCTGCGCGCGCAGCGCGTCACGGGACAGCCGCTGGCCTTTTTTCATGACCAACGCATGCCCGTGTAAATAGCTATGCGGGCAGACGCGCTGCATCAATGTATTTACCGAGACAATCAGCACACCACGCTGCATAGAGGGCAACTGGTAGAGTGTGGAGAGACGGGAGGAGATGATTTCCTGATGCGGCGAGAAACTGTCATACGGCAGCGTCTCCCAGTCAGCAAGATTCATCACCAGATTGTCGGTGAACTGGCTGATTTCGTCATGCAGTCGCAGGGCATTTTGCATATCCGGCGTAATCAGTACTACCGGACCTTTGTGTCGCTCAATGATTTCCGCGACTTCGGTCGCGCAGGCAGCACCAGTCAGTTCGCCAAGCTGGCGCTGCTCGCCGGGTTTGACGGGCAGAGAATAACGGTATTGTTCAGGCATAGATAGGGTCTGGGTCTCTTATGGATATGCCCCTAGTTATGGGGGCATATCACTGATACGCAATCCCTTTATTATCCGCGATTGTGCACTATTCGCCAACCTCAACACACGCGCTTATCGTGTTTGCAGCGGCGGGGCCAATTTTGCGGGCGGAGTGAAAAACAGATCGGCAAAAATCGCCGAGGATATTTTCCGTATACACAAGCCAACCAGGGTACAGATAACCAGACTGCAGAACGGATACAGCAATACGATGGTAAGCTCGACGGCAGGCGACCAGCGCCCGGCATTCATCGGCGTCAATAAAGCCAGACTGAGCGCTTCAATCAGAATGCGATGAGTGGTGTAGATAGCGAGCGTATTGCTGCCGACGATATTCAGCACTGCATTGTCGCCTGAACCAACACGCGCTTCCAGCGCATGGAACAGACGCAAAATCAGCACTACCGACAGAAGACTAAGGGGCAAGGGCACATTTAAAAACCAGAGGGCCACCGCAGCAAGTAATGCTCCCGCCAGCCAGACAACGTAGCGACGAAAAGAGAAACGCGTCATTGCATCCATAATGGCGCCGCCAAACCATGCTCCCATGCTGTAGTAGATCATGTTGCGCAGTACGCTGTTCATACCCCACCAGGGCGAGGGCAAAAAGTTAATCGCGACGCTGAGGAATGCCATTACGGCGAGTGCAGCAAGAGCCCAGCGGCTCAGTAATTTGCACAGAATGAAATAAACCACCAGCGCGTAGAGATACCACAGGCTGGTACTGGCGGTGAGCATCCCTTTAATAAACGCAGAGGGGGTATCCGCATAGGCGGCGTTAGAAGCACCGCTTAAATCCCGCGCAGGGGCGAGCCAGTCATTAATGTGGCTTAGCGCCAGCCACTGGAGTACGCCCCAGAGCACAAGCACGTAAAAGATGCTCCAGATCCGCTTGTCGATCGTCTCTTTCCATGGCACCTCGTCAATGTAGCGTCGAATCAGGTAGCCAGAGAGAAAAAAGAACACGGGCATGCGGAAAGGAGCAAGGTAAAGATTAAAGTAGATCCAGCACTTTGCCAGCGTTTCTGACCACGCGTGGCTGAATGTGGTGAGGTGCGGGTAAAACGTAATAACTGAGTGATAGATAACCACCAGACAGATACATAATCCCTTGATTTGATTTATCCATAGAGTCTTTTTTTTCATCATCTTTCGCCGTTTGTATTACAAAGTTCGGCGTTTATCCTGGTGGCGTCGCTGCGGGGTGTAACGGTAAACAGTCTGTATTTCATCCCTTTTCGGATAAATATCAGGGGGTGAGTAAGAAAACGACATAGCGACGGGACACGAAACGCGTAAAAGTCGCGCAACTAGCAATTTGATTTATCGGATTTTTTCCTGGCCTCTGAGACGTCCGCTTACCGTTTCACTCATTTACGCTCTACGCTTTCGCTTATATACTTCGGAGTCTGCTAACAGCAACCAGACGGATTTCATGTACCAGCCTGTCACTCTCTTTATCGGCCTGCGCTATATGCGTGGGCGCGCAGCCGACCGCTTCGGTCGTTTCGTTTCCTGGCTGTCAACCATTGGCATTACGCTTGGCGTAATGGCGCTGGTGACCGTGCTGTCGGTCATGAATGGCTTTGAGCGCGAACTGCAAAATAACATCCTGGGTCTGATGCCACAGGCTGTCATCACCGCGCAAAACGGCTCGCTCAACCCTGAACAATTACCTGCCAGCGCGCTCAAATTACAGGGCGTTAATCGCATTGCGCCATTGAGTACCGGTGATGTCGTTCTCCAGAGCGCACGCAGCGTGGCTGTTGGCGTAATGCTGGGGATCGACCCGGCGCAAAAAGATCCGCTCACCCCGTATTTGGTCAATGTACAGCAATCTTCGCTGGAAGCCGGGCAGTACAATGTGATCCTCGGTGAAGGTCTGGCCGGACAATTAGGCGTCAATCGTGGCGACCAGATTCGCGTGATGGTGCCATCTGCCAGCCAGTTTACGCCGATGGGGCGTTTGCCCAGTCAACGCCTGTTTACCGTGGTCGGGACTTTTGCTGCCAGTAGTGAAGTGGATGACTACCAGATGCTGGTCAATATCCAGGATGCGTCCCGTCTGATGCGCTACCCCGCGGGCAATATTACCGGCTGGCGTTTATGGCTGAATGCGCCACTGCAGGTCGATGTTCTGAGCCAGCAGGCGTTGCCGCAAGGGACCAAATGGCAGGACTGGCGCGAGCGCAAAGGCGAACTCTTCCAGGCCGTGCGTATGGAGAAAAACATGATGGGGCTGCTGTTAAGCCTGATCATTGCGGTGGCGGCTTTCAATATTATTACCTCCCTTGGCCTGATGGTGATGGAAAAACAGGGAGAAGTAGCGATTCTGCAAACCCAGGGGCTGACGCCGCGTCAGATCATGGCCGTCTTTATGGTGCAGGGCGCAAGCGCCGGCATCATTGGCGCGCTGCTGGGGGCGGCGCTTGGCGCACTGCTTGCCAGTCAGTTGAATAACCTGATGCCTGTCATCGGTGCGTTTCTTGATGGCGCTGCGTTGCCGGTGGCCATCGAGCCGTTACAGGTGGTTGTTATCGCGCTGGTGGCAATGGCCATCGCGCTGTTGTCTACGCTTTATCCTTCCTGGCGCGCTGCCGCCACTCAACCCGCTGAGGCTTTACGTTATGAATAAGATCCTGTTGCAATGCGACAACCTGTGCAAACGCTATCAGGAAGGGAAAGTGCAAACCGACGTGTTGCACGATGTGAGCTTTAGCGTGGGTGAAGGTGAGTTGATGGCCATTGTCGGCAGCTCCGGTTCCGGTAAAAGTACGCTCCTGCATCTGTTGGGCGGGCTGGACACGCCGACATCTGGCGAAGTGACCTTCGATAACCAACAGCTGAGCAAACTCTCCTCTGCGGCGAAAGCGGAGCTACGCAACCGCGAACTCGGCTTTATCTATCAGTTTCACCACCTGCTGCCGGATTTTACCGCTCTGGAGAATGTCGCGATGCCGCTGCTGATTGGTAAGCACAAAGCGGCGGAAATTGATGTCCGGGCGCGGGAAATGCTGCGGGCGGTTGGGCTTGAGCATCGCGCCAGTCATCGCCCCTCGGAGCTCTCAGGCGGCGAGCGTCAACGCGTGGCCATTGCTCGTGCGCTGGTGAATAATCCACGTCTGGTGCTGGCGGACGAGCCGACCGGTAACCTTGATGCCCGCAATGCGGACAGTATTTTCCAACTGCTGGGGGAACTGAACGAGTCACAGGGCACGGCGTTCCTGGTGGTCACACATGATCTGCAGTTGGCGAAACGGATGAGCCGCCAACTGGAGATGCGCGACGGTCGCCTGAGCACTGAAATGACCCTGATGGGGGCCGAGTGATGGCGTCTCCCCTGTCATTACTGATTGGCCTGCGTTTTAGCCGTGGCCGCCGCCGCAGTGGTATGGTTTCGCTGATTTCCGTCATCTCCACGATAGGTATTTCCCTTGGCGTTGCGGTATTGATTGTCGGTCTGAGCGCAATGAACGGCTTCGAGCGTGAGCTTAATAACCGTATTCTGGCGGTTGTGCCGCATGGCGAAATTGAGCCAGTGAATCAGCCGTGGAATAACTGGAACGACGCACTGGAAAAAGTAGAAAAAGTGCCTGGTATTGTCGCCGCTGCGCCCTATATTAATTTCACTGGCCTTGTGGAGAGCGGCACCAATTTGCGAGCGATCCAGGTGAAGGGGGTAAACCCTGAGCAGGAATCCCGTCTGAGCGCATTACCCCATTTTGTGCAGGCCGACGCCTGGCGCAATTTTAAACCTGGTGAGCAGCAGATTATCCTTGGTAAAGGTGTTGCGGATGCGCTGAACGTAAAACAGGGTGATTGGGTATCGATAATGATCCCCAATTCTGACACCGACCACAAACTGTTGCAGCCCAAACGCGTCAGACTGCATGTTACCGGCGTATTGCAATTGAGCGGTCAGCTCGACCATGCGTTTGCGATGATCCCCATGGAAGACGCGCAGCAATATCTGGATATGGGCAGTAGCGTTACGGGCATCGCCATAAAAGTGAAGGACGTTTTTAACGCGAACACGCTGGTACGTAGCGCCGGTGAAGTCACCAATAGCTATGTCTATATTAAAAGCTGGATCGGTAAGTACGGCTATATGTACCGCGATATTCAGATGATCCGCGCCATTATGTATCTGGCGATGGTGCTGGTGATTGGCGTGGCCTGTTTCAATATTGTCTCCACGCTGGTCATGGCGGTAAAAGATAAGAGCAGCGATATCGCCGTGCTACGCACATTAGGAGCGAAAGATGGTTTGATCCGGGCGATTTTCGTCTGGTACGGCTTGCTGGCCGGCCTGTTGGGTAGCGTGATCGGCGCGGTGATCGGTGTGGTTGCGTCACTGCAACTGACCGCCATAATCCGCGTGATTGAGAAGATTATTGGTCATCAATTTTTATCCGGCGATATCTACTTTATCGATTTTCTACCGTCGGAGTTACACGTACTGGATGTGGTGTATGTATTGGCCACCGCCCTGGTGCTGAGTCTGTTGGCAAGTTGGTATCCGGCACGCCGGGCAAGCAATATCGATCCGGCGAGGGTGTTAAGCGGACAATAATAAAAAGCAAAAAGGAGAGGCGATGTATTACGGATTTGATATCGGCGGAAGCAAGATAGCGCTGGGGGTATTTGACGATACCCGTCGTTTGCAATGGGAAAAGCGCGTCGCCACACCGAAAGACAGTTATGAGACATTTTTAACAACTATCACTCAACTGGTGGCCGACGCTGATGCACGCTTCGGCGGTCAGGGCAGCGTCGGCATCGGTATTCCGGGCATGCCGGAAACCGCTGATGGCACCCTCTATGCCGCCAATGTGCCGGCCGCCAGTGGTCAACCGCTGCGCAAGGATTTGAGCGCCAGGCTCGCGCGTGATGTCCGCCTTGATAACGACGCCAACTGTTTTGCCCTTTCCGAAGCCTGGGATGATGAGTTTCGTCAGTATCCGATTGTGATGGGGCTTATCCTGGGTACCGGCGTTGGCGGTGGCATCGTCGCCAACGGCCAGACCCTCAAGGGACGCAGCTATATTACCGGCGAGTTTGGCCATATTCGTCTGCCAGTCGATGCTATGACGCTGATGGGCTTTGATTTTCCGCTCACGCGTTGCGGTTGCGGCAAACTGGGCTGTATCGAAAACTACCTTTCCGGGCGCGGTTTTGCCTGGTTGTATCAACATTACTACCACCAATCTTTATCGTCCCCGGAAATCATTGCGCGCTGGGAGCAGGGCGACGCGCAGGCGAAAGCGCATGTTGAGCGCTATGCTGATTTGCTGGCGGTGTGTCTTGGGAATATCCTGACGATAGTGGATCCAGATTTACTGGTTATCGGTGGCGGCTTATCGAATTTCTCTGCACTGACGTCGTTGCTGGCGGCGCGTTTACCGCCACACTTGTTGCCGGTTGCCCGGATACCCCGCATTGAACGTGCTCGCCACGGCGATGCTGGCGGCATGCGCGGCGCCGCTTTCCTTCATCTTACTGATTAATCCTGAGAGGATGATATGCAGTCTCGTCGGTCACATCGTCTCAGCTGTTTTCGCCGTAATAAACGCCGTTTGCGTGAGCGCTTACGTCAGCGGATTTTTTTCAGAGACCAGGTGGTGCCGGAAGTGATGGAAAAACCGAGAGTAGTGGTACTAACGGGGGCGGGGATCTCCGCAGAATCAGGCATTCGCACTTTTCGCGCTGCCGATGGTTTGTGGGAAGAACATCATGTGGAAGATGTGGCAACACCAGAAGGTTTCGCCCGCAATCCGCAGCTGGTGCAGTCTTTCTATAATGCGCGTCGCCAGCAGCTCCAGCTCCCGGAAATCGCGCCAAACCCGGCGCATCTGGCGCTGGCGAAGCTGGAAGATATCCTCGGCGATCGCTTTTTACTGGTGACGCAGAATATCGACAACCTGCACGAACGCGCCGGAAACCATCATATCATCCATATGCACGGCGAATTGCTGAAAGTGCGCTGTTCGCAGAGCGGGCAGGTACTGACGTGGACACAGGATGTCACTGCGGAAGACAAGTGTCACTGTTGCCAGTTTCCTGCGCCGTTACGCCCGCATGTAGTCTGGTTTGGTGAGATGCCGCTCGGGATGGACGAGATTTATCATGCACTCGCGATGGCCGATGTGTTTATCGCCATTGGTACCTCCGGCCATGTCTATCCGGCGGCCGGTTTTGTCCATGAGGCTAAACTGCACGGTGCGCACACCGTTGAGCTCAACCTTGAACCGAGCCAGGTCGGCAGCGAGTTCGAAGAGAAGCATTACGGCCTCGCCAGTGAAGTGGTGCCGGAATATGTTGAAAAGCTGCTGAAAGGGCTTTAAGTCGGGTGAAGAAAAAGGGCCGCGAAGATGCGGCCCTTTTTTATGGGGTGAGCCTGGCAGAATGAGTCTTAACGGCCTGCCTTGAGCTTCTGGTAATACTCTTCGTAAATGGCGCTGGCGTTGCCGACATCGTTTTGCCATTCACCTTTGCTGATGGTTTCAGCATCCGGGTAGAGTGATTTATCGTTAGCCACTTCCGGGCTGAGCAGCTTACGGGCCGCGAGGTTTGGCGTCGGATAGCCAATGGTTTCCGCTACCTGCTTAGCAATTTCCGGGCGCAGCAGGAAGTTAATAAGCTTAAGCGCACCCGCTTTGTTTTTAGCATTGGCCGGAATCGCAAGGCTATCCATCCAGAAGATGCCGCCTTCCTCAGGCCAGATAACCTGCAACGGCGTGCCCGCCTGGCGGGCGACATACGCGGAGCCGTTCCACACCATACCGAGATTTACTTCGCCTTCCATATACGGGTTCGCCGGGTTATCGGAGTTGAACGCCGCCACGTTAGGCATCAGTTTTTGCAGCTCTTGGTATGCCGCTTCAATCTCTTTCGGATCGGTCGAATTGCCGGACAGCCCCAGTTTGCGCAGCGCCACCTGGAAGACTTCGCGCGCATCATCGGTAAGCAGCAGGCTGCTTTTATACTCAGGTTTCCATAGGTCCGCCCAACGGGTCACCGACTTAGGATCGATCTCTTCGCTATTAATGCCAATCGCTGTCGCACCCCAGATATACGGAATGGAGTAGTCGTTATTCGGGTCAAACGGCTTGTTCAGCATATCCGGGTCGAGATTATGGAAGTTGCTCAACTGCGATTTATCGATCTTTTGGATCATGCCCTCTTTACGCATTTTGTCGACGAAGTAAGTTGAGGGTACGACCAGGTCGTATGCACCATCTTTATAGGTTTTGAGCTTGGCATACATGGTTTCATTCGATTCATAGGTCGAATAGATAACCTTGATGCCCGTCTCTTTAGTGAACTGCTCCAGCAGACCAGGCGGCACATATTCCGTCCAGTTATAGAAGTAGAGTGTCTTGCTGTCGTCCGCGTGAGCGGCATTCATGCCCAGTGCCAGAGCTCCGGCAGCAAGCAGGTGGCGTGACCATTTTTTCATTTAACGTCCCCTGAGATAAATACCCGTCGTCTTTCAAGCCGCATTTTTGTTGGCTGCGCTCGCTAACCCCAGTCACATAGTTATTTATGCTCCCGGGGATTAACGAGCTTGCGGCCGCAATGCAACTCGAAATTCTTAGGGTATCGGCCCTGGCGGCCTTTCGTTTTATCACGTGCAAAAAGCTGGCTTGCGATAACCATCACCAGCGACAGAACGAGCAGAATGGTTGCCAGCGCGTTCACCTCGGGTGAGACGCCGACTTTCACCATGGAATAGATTTTCAACGGCAGAATTTCATAGCCCGGTCCGGTAACGAAGGACGAGACTACCACATCATCCATCGACAGGGTAAAGCTCAACAGCCATCCTGCCGCCACGGCAGGCATCGCCAGCGGCAGAATGATTTTGCGCAGGATCACCAGCTCGCTGGCGCCCAGATCTTTTGCCGCCTCCAGCATCCGCACATCAAATCCTTTCAGGCGTGAATAGACCGTCACGACCACAAACGGCAGGCAGAAAGTAATGTGCGAAAACAGCAGCGACCAGAACCCCAGCTGTATACCCAGCAGCATAAACAGCACCAGTAATGAGATGGCCATGACGATATCCGGCGACATCATCACCACGAACAGCATACCGCTGACAAAAGGTTTGCCGCGAAAGCGATAGCGGTACAGCGCCACGGCAGTCAGCGAACCGATAAGCGTGGCGAACGTGGCGGAGAACACCGCCATCGTCAGCGAGTGCTGTGCCGCCTGCAACAGACTGTCATTATTCATCAGCAAGCTGTACCAGTCGGTGGTAAACCCTTGCCAGTTAATCCCGAATCGTGAGCTGTTAAACGAGTTCACAATCAGAATGATGATGGGAATATAAAGGTACGCGTAAATGGCGGTCATAAAACCGCCGCGCAGCAGTCGACCGATCATTCCAGCTCCACCTTCTTGTCAAGCAGACGCGCGGTGCGCCAGTAAACCAGTAACAGCAGGCCCATCACAAGGGTCAGCGTGATGCTGGTGGCCGCGCCAAACGGCCAGTCGCGAATATTGAGAAATTGACTTTTGATCACATTGCCAATCAGCAGATTTTTGGCGCCGCCCATCAGATCCGAGACGTAAAACAACCCCATCGCTGGCAGCAACACCAGCAGACAACCGGCAATAATGCCCGGCATCGTCAGCGGAATAATAATACGCAAAAAGGTCTGCAGCTTGCTGGCACCGAGATCCTTCGCTGCTTCCAGCAAGGGTTTATCGAGCTTTTCGATACTGGAGTAGAGCGGCATGACCATAAACGGCAGCAGGATATACACCAGCCCGATAATCACCGCCGCAGGGGTGAACATCACGCGTATCGGTTCATCAATCACCCCCAGCCAGAGCAAAAAAGTATTCAGATACCCTTTGGTGCTGAGGAAAATTTTCAGACCATAGATACGAATCAGCGAGTTGGTCCAGAACGGAACGATCAGTAAAAATAACAATAACGGGCGCACTCTCGCGGGCAGCTTTGCCAGAAACCAGGCGAAGGGATACCCCAGCGCCAGGCAGGCAAAGGTTGCTATTACCGCCATATTCAGCGAGTGCAGCAGCACATCAAAATAGAGAGGGTCCAGCAGGCGGGCGTAGCTATCCAGCGAGAAGACCATCGACACGAAGTGGGTATCGTCGCGGGTCAAAAAGCTGGTAACAATGATCATCAGGTTGGGCAGAAAGACAAACAGCACAAGCCAACCGACGATAGTGGCAATCACCACATTCTGGAATTTACTTGTGCTCTTCATCAGCCAGTACGACCTCCCAGCTTTCCACCCAATTAATCGCCATTTTTTGGTTCAAAGAGTGGTCAAAATCGGGGTCATCTTCGTTGAAGAACTCGCTGACCAGCACCATTTTGCCGTTCTCCAGCTCTACCACCGACTCCAGCGTCATCCCTTTATAATTACGTTCGCGTACATAACCTACCAGCCCTTCAACCTCTGCGACGTCATTGATTTCTTCGACGCGCAAATCTTCCGGGCGCAGCATTACGTTTAGCAACTGGCCCTTTTCGACCGGGAAGCTCACGTAAATATTGCATTCGCGTCCTTCGACGGTCGCACGCACGCGCCGGGCATCGAGACGCTCAATGACGATGGCACTGAAGATATTAATCTCACCAATGAAACTGGCGACGAAGAGGTTCTTCGGCTCCTCGTAAATTTCCCGCGGCGTACCGTCTTGTTCTATTTTGCCGTCACGCATCACCACGATCCTGTCTGACATCGTCAGCGCTTCTTCCTGGTCGTGGGTTACGAAGACGAAGGTAATACCTAGTTTACGCTGCAACGCCTTTAATTCGTTTTGCATCTGCTTGCGCAACTTGTAATCCAGCGCGGAGAGCGATTCATCCAGTAAGAGCAGGCGTGGCTTGTTTACCACGGCGCGAGCAATAGCAACACGCTGTTGTTGACCACCGGAGAGTTGGTGCGGTTTGCGCCGGGCGAATTCTTCAAGCTGCACCATTCGCAGGGCGTCAGTGACGCGCGGAGCAATCTCTGCCGCAGGCGTTTTTTGCATCCGCAGACCAAATGCCACGTTTTCAAAAACGGTCATATGAGGGAAAAGCGCGTAGCTTTGAAAGACGGTATTAACGTGGCGATGTTCTGCCGGTACGTCGGTGATATCCTGGTCGTCGAGTTTGATATGGCCCACATCAACGCTTTCAAGCCCGGCTATCAGGCGAAGCACGGTGGTTTTGCCGCAGCCGGACGGGCCAAGCAGGGTGAGGAATTCGCCGTGATTGATGGTCAGGTTAAAGTCAGAAATGACCGTTTTACCATCAAAACCTTTACAAAGGTCGACCAGTTGCACCAGCGGAGTGGGCGAACGCGGTTGTGTATTCAATTTTTTACTCTGTCCCTTGTCAACGCATCGGATAACACTCCGGATGCGGGGTTTGTGATTAACCACCTTAGGGTCTGACACAGTGATGAAGGCCTGGCATTCTACGGCAAAGCACTGAAATCGCCAATCATTGATCTATTTACGCGGCCAAAAGTTGGTTTTGTCAGCTACGTTTAACTGAACAAAACAAAAATGAAAATATCCTCGTTTGCGGGATAAAAGTGACCTGACGCAATATTTGTCTTTTCGGGCTTATTAATAATGTTGTCACGTTTAGCGAGGGTGGCTGTATGGATAAATTATTAGAGCGTTTTTTACAGTATGTTGCGCTGGATACTCAGTCGAAGCCGGGTGTCCGTCAGGTACCGAGTACCGACGGGCAATGGAAGCTCTTGCGCTTACTCCAGCAGCAGCTTGAAGAGATGGGGCTGGAAAATGTCACACTGAGCGAGAAAGGGACAGTGATGGCTACGCTGCCCTCTACGGTTGACAAGCCAGTGCCCGCTATTGGCTTTATCTCGCATGTGGATACCTCCCCGGATTGCAGCGGTAAAAATGTGAACCCGCAAATCCTCGAAAACTACCGTGGCGGCGATATCGCACTGGGTATCGGCGATGAAATACTTTCACCCGTCATGTTCCCGGTGCTGCATCAGTTACTGGGGCAGACGCTCATTACCACCGACGGTAAAACCCTGCTGGGTGCCGATGACAAAGCTGGTGTGGCAGAAATCATGACCGCGATGGCCGTGCTGAAACAGAAAAAAATCCCGCACGGTGATATTCATGTGGCGTTCACCCCGGATGAAGAGGTCGGTAAAGGGGCGAAGCATTTTGACGTCGGGGCGTTTGGCGCGAAATGGGCCTACACCGTCGACGGCGGCGGAGTGGGTGAACTGGAGTTCGAAAACTTCAACGCCGCCTCAGCCACGATCAAAATTGTTGGTAATAACGTGCATCCCGGAACCGCGAAAGGGGTGATGGTGAATGCGCTGTCGCTGGCCAGCCGTATTCATGCGCTGGTGCCTGCCGACGAGAGCCCGGAAAATACCGAGGGTTATGAAGGTTTCTACCACCTTACCAGCATCAAAGGTACCGTTGAACGCGCGGAGATGCATTACATCGTTCGCGATTTTGACCGCAAAGCGTTTGAGGCGCGTAAGCGCAAGATAATGGAAATTGCCAAAAAAGTCGGGAAAGGCCTGCACCCGGACTGCTACATTGAGCTGGTGATTGAGGACAGTTATTACAATATGCGCGAGAAGATTGTCGATCATCCGCATATTATCGATATCGCCTGTCAGGCCATGCGCGATTGCGATATTGAACCGCAGATGAAAGCGATTCGCGGCGGTACCGATGGTGCACAGCTGTCATTTATGGGTCTGCCTTGTCCGAACTTGTTTACTGGCGGTTATAACTATCATGGCAAACATGAGTTTGTGACGCTGGAAGGCATGGAAAAAGCGGTACAGGTGATTGTGCGTATCGCCGAATTGACAGCGAAACAGGAATAAACGTTTTTTCTTAACAACAAGACAGACAGGCCGGGCAAACGCGACGCTGCCCGGCTTTTTTATGGTTTAGTCTTCGAAGAACCAATATCCGCTGTTGACCAGCGCGGCGAGCATTGCAAGGAATGACGGGTCTTCAAGTGCATCGCCAAAGGCGCTCTCATCCAGAACGATATGATTTGCCAGCGCGTCGAGTGCCGGGCGGTGCGGGGAGTTAATGCGCTCGCCGTTAACAAATACTTCGCCCGCAATACGCAACACGCGCAGCCCGCCTAAACGCACCAGCTTATCACCCTGTTTCAACGCATCATAAATCTCATCAGGCTGGTAGGGCGGCTCAGGTGGGGTGACGTCCAGCTCATGTCGCGACTGGGTAATAAACTCACCGATCCACTCATTGAAATGCTCTGGCTGATTGATCAGATCCAGCATCATCTGGCGCAGGCCATCCAGCTCTTGCGGCAGGACATCTGCCGGGTGTTCGCGTGACGGCACATCCGGGTCGGTATAGCGCTGGCTGCCCAGTTCGCGCTGCAACACATAATCGGCAAAACCACTGATCAATTCGCGTCCGCTGGGTGCCCGGTAGCCGACGGAGTAGTTCATGGAGTTTTCCAGCGAGTAGCCTTCATGCGGGAATCCTGGCGGAATATAGAGAATATCGCCCGGCTCCATCTCTTCATCGATAATGGCCTCAAAGGGATCGACCTGCAGCAGGTCCGGGTGTGGACAGTGTTGCTTCATTGGCGTCTTTTCACCCACACGCCAGCGACGACGGCCGGTACCCTGAATGATAAACACATCGTATTGATCGAGATGCGGGCCCACGCCGCCGCCGGGCACGGAAAACGAAATCATCACATCGTCGGTACGCCAGTCGGGCAGGGCGCGGAACGGACGCATCAGCGCCGCAGTCGGTTCATGCCAATTGTTCACCGCCTGCACCAGTAGCGACCAGTTGCTCTCGCCCAGATGATCATAGCTTTCGAACGGCCCGTGGCTGACCTGCCATTTGCCATCAAGATGGCTTACCAGTCGGCTGTCGACTTCATCTTCCATGGCCAGACCGGCCAGTTCGTCAGGGGAAATGGGATCGATAAATTGTGCAAAGCCGCGTTTGAGTACCACCGGGCGTTTTTGCCAGTAGCGCTCGATAAAATCCGGCCAGTTAAGGTTGATGTTATAGTCCATGTTTGTTTCCCCAAACGTTAGTTTGAGTCGGAGTATAACGGATGGTGGACGGCCTGCGTGGGACAGGCCGAGTTATTTTGACTGAATGCGTTAATTATCGCCGCTTATCGGTTGCTGGCGGCCGAAGATGGCCTCCATTTTTGCCCCGCCGAGTAAACTTTCGCTGGTCAGGATTTGTCCGTCGTATTGTTCAACGATTTCGCGGGCGACGGATAATCCCACTCCCTGACCCGGGCGCAGCGTGTCGGCGCGCTGGCCACGATCAAACACCACCTCACGTTTGGATAACGGGATCCCCGGACCATCATCCTCGATAATGATGTGCACGTTCTCATCGGTCTGCCTTGCCGACACTTCGACAAATTCGAGGCAATATTTACAGGCGTTATCCAGCAGGTTGCCAATCACCTCCATAAAGTCGTTTTTCTCACCAACAAAGCTTATCTCCGGCGAGATATCAAGACTGATATTCACCCCTTTGCGTTGATACACTTTGTTCAGCGCCGAGGTCAGGCTATCAAGGAGCGGAGCGACCGGGTGAAGTTCACGGCTAAGCAGCCCGCTGCCACCGCGCATGCTGGCGCGGTGCAGATAATAACCAATTTGCTGAGAAATACGGCTTATCTGTTCCAGCATTACCGGTTCGGCGTCGCTGACGCTCAGTTTTTCACTGCGTAACGAACGCAGCGTACTTTGCAGTACGGCCAGCGGTGTTTTCAGGCTGTGTGTCAGATCGGTGAGGGTGGTCCGGTATTTGTCGTAGCGCTCACGCTCGCTTTTCAGCAGGCGGTTGAGGTTACGCACCAGACTGGTCAGCTCGCGCGTGGTGGCCGGGTTCAGATTCTCGCGGTGGTGTTCTTCCAGCTCGCGTACCTCTTTCGCCAGTTCCTCTATGGGGCGTAAGCTCCACCAGGCGGCTATCCACAACAGTGGGATCACCAGCAACAGGTTTGCCGCCAGAACATAAATGAACCAACTCCACACCATCCAGGATCGCTTGAGTTCGATGGGAACGGTGTCAATAACGACAATGGTGAGCTGCGGCATTCGCGCCGTGGCCGGATAGAGGTTAACCGCCACCGAGTGGGTCATTTCGGACGTGTTGTCATCTTCGCGAATTTCATTGAACTGTTCCACCACCGACTCATCGTTATCCACCAGCGTGCTTGAGTCGTCCACATCCGCTTCGATTTCATGGAATCCGTCGGCCTGGAGCCAGGAGGGATCAACACGTTTTGCCAGCCAGGGGATATCTCGCTGCGCCCAGATAAGTTTGCCATCTTTATCATAAATCAGCGTGATGGTCGGGCTCTGTAAATTGAGGCTGTTCGGCAGGTCGACACTCAGAGTGTTGTTTTCCCAGCGGGCAAGGGTATAGAACAGGTTACTTTCGCCGCGCAGCAGACGAAACGTGGTCTTATCGAAACTGACGCTGTAGCCTATCAGGGCAACCATGCCATAGGCGAGTGACAACACCAGCACAACGGCGGCGGTCGCCAGAAGAAAACGAACCCGTAACGAGAGCGGCAGAAGATGCCGCATTACCCGTCTCATTTGGGCAGTTCGAAGAGATAACCCTGGCCACGTACCGTGGTGATCACCTCTGCGGGATAGAGTGCCTGGATTTTCTTACGCAAGCGCCCCATCAGGACATCAATGGTGTGGCTTTCGCGCAGTTCGGCATCAGGATAGAGCTGGAGCATCAGGGAGTCTTTGCTGACCACTTTGCCGCTATTGCGAATCAGAGTCTCCATAATGGTGTATTCAAACGCCGTCAGTTTAACCACTTCGCTGCTGATCGACATTTCCCGGCGCGAGAGGTCCACCTGAAACGGCGGCATAGAGATAACCTGCGAGGCCAGACCGCTGTTACGGCGCATTAATGCCTGAATGCGGGCCACAACTTCTTCAATGTGGAAGGGTTTGGTGACGTAATCATCAGCGCCCGCGCTCAGCACTTCGACTTTATCCTGCCAGCCTTCACGTGCGGTCAGGACTAAAACAGGCAGAGAGACCTCATGACTGCGCCAGCGGCGAATGAGCGATAATCCATCTTCATCGGGCAGGCCGAGATCGACAATGGCGATATCAGGCACGTGTTCATTAAGAAAGTAGTCCGCTTCCTTTGCATCTTCCGCGGCATCGACCTGATGTCCCAGTTCCTGAAGTTGAACTTTCAGGTGGTGACGCAACAGGGCATTGTCCTCCACAACGAGTACGCGCATCGTCTTAACTCTCCTTATATTTTCAATACGAATAGTGTAACGCTGATTCTCTGGCGGCAGGGATAAACATTTGTTAAACCGAGAGGAAGGAAGCCCTCTTTCCCGATGAAAAGAGGGCGAAAGTCGGCAGGAAGGGATTATTTCAATTCATCAACCATCGTGATGGCGCGACCAATGTAATTTGCCGGAGTCATCGCTTTCAGACGAACTTTCTCGTCCTCGGGTAGCGCAAGGCTATCAATAAACTGTTTCATGCCTTCGGCATCCACACGTTTACCACGGGTCAGCTCTTTGAGCTTCTCGTACGGTTTTTCGATACCGTAGCGGCGCATAACGGTCTGAATCGGTTCTGCCAGTACTTCCCAGTTATGATCCAGCTCGTCCAGCAGACGGTCGCGGTTCACTTCCAGCTTGCTCACGCCTTTCAGCGTTGCCTGATAGGCAATCAGCGCATAACCGACGCCAACGCCGAGGTTACGCAGTACGGTGGAGTCGGTCAGATCGCGCTGCCAGCGGGAAACCGGCAGTTTGCTGGCCAGGTGCTGCAATACGGCATTGGACAGGCCGAGGTTGCCTTCGGAGTTTTCGAAGTCAATCGGGTTAACCTTATGCGGCATGGTGGAAGAACCAATTTCGCCAGCGATGGTTTTCTGTTTGAAGTGGTTCAGCGCGATGTAACCCCATACGTCGCGATCGAAGTCGATCAGAATGGTGTTAAAGCGCGCCATGCAGTCAAACAGCTCGGCAATATAATCATGCGGCTCGATCTGCGTAGTGTATGGGTTCCACTGGATACCCAGTGAGGTCACAAACTCTTCGCTGAACTGGTGCCAGTCCACTTCCGGATAGGCGGCGATGTGGGCATTGTAGTTACCTACCGCACCGTTGATTTTGCCGAGGATTTCCACCTGATTTAGCTGGCGATACTGGCGTTCCATACGGTATGCCACGTTGGCCATCTCTTTGCCCATGGTAGACGGCGTCGCCGGCTGCCCGTGAGTACGGGAAAGCAGAGGGATATCGCGATATTGCACGGCCAGGTCTTTCACCGCATCAATAACCTGACGCCAGTAAGGCAGGATGACCTCATCACGTGCGGTTTTCAGCATCAATGCGTGGGAGAGGTTATTGATATCTTCTGAGGTGCAGGCAAAGTGGATAAATTCAGACACCGCGTGTAACTGCGCGATATCCGCCACTTTTTCTTTCAGAAAATATTCGACCGCTTTCACGTCATGGTTAGTGGTGCGCTCGATAGTCTTAATGCGCGCCGCGTCTTCTTCATTGAAGTCGGCGACGATTTTATCGAGGAAACCGTTTGCGTCGTCAGCAAAAGCAGGAACTTCCTTGATCGCTGCATGTGACGCCAGCTTTTGTAACCAGCGTACTTCGACTTGTACACGAAATTTCAGCAAACCGAATTCGCTGAAGATCCCGCGCAGCGCGCTGACTTTATCGCCGTAGCGTCCATCGACAGGGGAAACGGCGGTCAGTGAGGATAATTCCATAGTTCAGAACTCCGGGAGGTTAACAATGAGCGAGAATTTGTTTGGCCTGAGTGGTCAGGCGATTACGGGAAAACATTAACTGCAGGCGGCCACCGCCAACCTGGTGCCACAGCACAGCGGCACGAATGCCGGCAAGCAGTGTGGCGCGAACTTTTGCCTGGACCTGCGGGCTTTGCAGAACTGCAGGTGAACCCGTGACTTGAATGCGCGGCCCGAGCGGGCTAATCACATCGACATAAATCGCGGCCATGGCGCTAAGCAGCGTCTCTGACTGGAGATCAAAATGCTCAAGCTGGCGCTGCAAACCAGCGATACGGTCACCGAGCGTATTCATCGCATCTTTGTGGCCCGCCAGCTTGCGCTCCAGCACCATCAGGCTAAGAGTATAGCGGGTCAGTTCGGCATTCAGCCCCTGACGGCTGCTGGCATTAAGCACGCCGAGCAGCGTTTCCAGCCCGGTACGCAGGTTCGCTTCGCTACCGCCAAAAACGCTCAGGGTGGAATCCGGGTTGAGGTCGATGACGCTATTGAGAGAAACATGGAGCGCGTCGGCGTCGCAATGTCCCTGATGCGCCAGTTGCTGCACCAGACGGGCGGACTGGCAAATACCCGCCAGCGCCAGGGTGATGTCGTAGTAATTCTTAGCCACACTCGCTCCTTGATTCGCTATCTCAGTCTCGTCGATTAAACCGGCAGCGCGATACGCTGTTCGATAATGCCGCCGCCGAGGCACACTTCGCCGCTATAGAAAACGGCAGACTGGCCTGGGGTCACCGCAGCCACCGGCTCGTCAAAACGAACCTCAATACGATCGTCATCCAGCGCCGTAATGGTGCACGGAATATCGGTCTGGCGGTAACGGGTTTTCACGGTGCAGCGCAGCGTACCGACCAGCGGTTCGCGATTAACCCAGTGTAACTGCTGAGCAATCAGCCCAACGGACATCAGACGTGGGTGATCGTGCCCCTGCGCGACCACCAGAATATTGTTTTCCACGTCTTTGTCGACCACGTACCACGGGTCTTCAGTGCCTTCTTTGGTACCACCAATCCCCAGACCTTTGCGTTGGCCCAGCGTGTGGTACATCAGCCCCTGATGCTCGCCAATCTCTTCGCCATCAACGGTGAGGATTTTGCCCGGTTGGGCAGGCAGGTAGCGGCCTAAAAATTCGCGGAATTTGCGTTCGCCGATAAAACAGATACCGGTAGAGTCTTTTTTCTTCGCCGTGACCAGCCCCAACTCTTCGGCGATTTTACGCACTTCGGGTTTTTCCAGTTCACCGACAGGGAACAGGCTTTGCGCAATCTGCTCATGGCCAAGTGTATAAAGGAAATAACTCTGATCTTTGTTGCCATCCAGCCCGCGAAGCAAACGGCTTTTGCCATCGACATCTGCACGACGCACGTAGTGGCCGGTCGCAATATAATCGGCACCCAGGTCTTCGGCGGCAAATTCGAGGAAGGCTTTAAATTTGATCTCTTTGTTACACAGAATATCCGGGTTCGGCGTGCGTCCGGCTTTATATTCCGCCAGGAAGTGTTCAAACACGTTATCCCAGTATTCTGCGGCAAAATTTACGGTGTGCAGTTCAATACCGAGTTTGTCACACACGGCTTGCGCATCGGCCAGATCGGCCGCTGCGGTACAGTATTCCTCGCCGTCGTCCTCTTCCCAGTTCTTCATGAACAGGCCTTCCACCTTATAACCCTGTTGCAGTAACAGCCAGGCAGAAACGGAAGAATCGACACCGCCGGACATGCCGACGATCACTTTTTTTGGGCTATCAGACATAGAATACTCACGACATTGAACTTCAAGGCGGCGTATTCTATCACGCACTCGCCGCGCAGGCACCCCTGCATATTACCAATCCGCAACAAGTGGGACGGAAAATACCGCTGACCTGCCCGGTCGTGAGCGTTGCGGCGTGATGGTTCGTGGCAAATGAGGCACAGAACGATAAACCCCAGCGTGGCTGGGGTTAGTGTTAATACATGCCTTTTGAGGCGGTGTGTCAGGCGGCACGCTGATCGTCGATGCTGAACTGCTCCACACTCTGGGCAAGTTGCTGGGCCTGTTCTTCAAGAGAACTGGCCGCCGCCGCCATCTCTTGCACCAGCGAAGCGTTCTGCTGGGTGACGCCATCCATCTCGTTAACCGCAATGGTCACCTGGCTAATGCCTTTGGCCTGCTCATCAGAGGCGACAACAATCTCATTAATGATGGTTTGTACAGAATTAACCGCCTGGGTCATTTCCTGCATTGTCTTCCCGGCGTCATTAACCAGTTGAACGCCGTTTTCGACACGCTGGCTCGACTCTTCAATCAGTGCGGCAATTTCTTTCACCGCATTGGCACTGCGCTGCGCGAGGTTACGTACTTCGGAGGCCACTACGGCAAAACCGCGCCCCTGTTCGCCTGCGCGCGCCGCTTCGACGGCGGCGTTAAGTGCCAGAATATTGGTCTGGAAGGCGATACTGTTGATCATGGTGGTGATGTCACTGATTTTCTTCGAGCTGTCATCAATCTGCGACATGGTTTTGACCACCTGACCGACCAGCGCTTCACCCCGGCTGGCAATCTGCGTTGCATTCGCCGTCAGGGCCGTTGCCTGGTGTGCGTTGGTAGCGTTATGTTTCACCGTCGCACTGAATTGCTCCATGCTGGCGGCCGTTTGTTCCAGCGCTGCGGCTTGCTGCTCCGTGCGTGAAGAGAGGTTTATGTTGCCGCTAACAATCTCCCCCGCGCCCTGACGCACGGAATCACTGGCATCTTTGATCTGCCCGACGATCTGGCGAAGTTGTGCCTGCATGGTCTGCAACGCGAAAAACAGGCTATGGCGATCACCGGATTTAACATTAATTTCGTTATCCAGCTTGCCGTCTGCGACCGCCAGCGCGATGGTTGCGGCTTCCAGAGGTTCGCCGCCAATCGGTTTCAAGACCTTGCGGCTAAAGACGATACCCAGCAAGGCGCTAACCAGCAGGATGCTGAGTACCATCAGAATGATGGCGTTCATCAGTTGACGGTTGGCCGCTGCCATCACCTGACTGACCGGCGCGACGACGCCCAGATACCATTTGTCGGTGCTGTTACCGATAGAGACGGGCTGCCAGGTCACTAAAGCATTTTCACCGAGGATGGCGTCCGGTTGTTCCACAACCTGTGAAGAGAAATTATTCGTGTTGCCCGGAAAAGGTTTGCTGGTCATTTTCTTGTCAGGATAAGAAATCACTTTGCCCGCCGTCGACAGCAGAACGGCGTAGCCGCCGCCTTCCCACGGTTTAATTTGGTTTACTTTTTCCTGTAATGAAGCAAGCGAGATATCCGAGGTGATCACGGCTTGCAGTTTGCCCTGACTGACCACCGGGGCCGCGACAGAGGTCAACAGCGTCGGCACGCCGTTGTAAGCGTAGCTATAGGGTTCAATCAGTGTGTCTTTCTGCGATTTTTGCGGCACCAGATAATAATCACCCTGACCTGGCGTCAGATAAGAGAGCAGGGGGTGCATCTTGAAATTGCCTGACTGATCGCGGTCAACGAAAAAGGCATAACGGCCCTTCGGCGCCTGATCGGGCTTATCAGCAAAATCCGCATCTTTTCCGTCAAAGGCGTTTTCTTCAAAAATCACCGAGATGGAAAGGTAATCAGGATTGTCACGCAGGGCGGATTCCATCATTTTATCGGCGACTTTTCGATCTGTTATCCCGGCACCCGGTAAGGCAATGAGGCTGTGGCCAAGGTTATGCGCAACATCGCGCGCATAGTTAAGATCTTGCTGAATTTTCAGGGCTTCACTCTGCGCAATCTGGTGTAAGTATTGTTCTGCTAATGATTTTTGCTCATTGCTGGACTGCCAGCTCAGCACGCCAATGGTTGCAACAAAGCCGAGAGTGATGGTTAAGGCGCCTGTAAGTAACATCTGGGCGCGGGTACTCATCTTTTTTTGCACATATTGTCTTGCCATCACCGTACCTCTGATTTCAACGTGTAGCATCATTACAATCCCGCAAATCGGGAATGCCTTCCTCGATGACTATCGGCGTATATTTTTTGATCTTTAATTGTTAACTATGTGACCACCCCGGCGTAAAAATGCACAAAAAAGCCCTTAAGTAGCAGGAGTAATATGCCACTTATGTGAAATGTGAAGGAATATACTGAGTGTAGCGTGACTTTTGGTGTGTTAAGTTGCGGTTAAATATTTCGCTTTGGTATTAATTCCACAGATGGTATGCCCGGTTACGGCAGATATGAACAAAAAAGCCGCGCTGGCGCGGCTTTTGTCGGAAACAGGTGCTTATTGAAAGGGCCAGTTGAATTCGCCAATCACTGATAACGGATAACGTGTGCCGGTTTGCCAGCTGCGAATGCTTTCTGCGACCAGCGGGGAGCGAAGGTTCTTCGCGGTCAGAATTTCGTCAGCGTTGACCCACAGACAGCGATCAATATCACTGTCGTGTGGCTCCGTGGCGCAGACATCCTCCAGATCGACGGCAAACAGAAAACGCAGGAAGGGGGTTTTGTCCGGCGCAATCCACTGATGCATACGAATAAAGGCATCGGGCGTGGCATGAATACCCGTCTCTTCCCACAGCTCACGTTTTGCCGCCTGCACCAGCGTTTCATTGGCTTCCAGATGTCCGGCAGGTTGGTTCCACAGCGCCTTGCCACTGATTGTCTCTTCTACGACCAAAAACTTGCCCTGCGCATGGACGACGCAGGCGACGGTGACATGAGGTTTAAACATACGTTCCTCTTTGTTTATCGAAGTTATTCATCAAAGCCATCGGCCATATCCGGCCAACTGATCTCGCCACTCTGCTTATTGATACTAATATAGGCCACCGGTGGAGACGTCTCGCTATCAGCACTGCCACGGCACAGCGCTGATTGGTGATCTTCGCGCACGATAATCTGAATCTCTTTTGGCGCGTCCCAGCTTTCGTAAAACACACAGTGATAGTTGGTACGCAGGGAAAGCGTGGCTATGCGCGTGGCTTTATCGACAGAGAGCGGGTTTATGTCATCGCGATAACGATCGCCCTCGTCAACCGGCGCCAGCTGTGATTTTTTAAGCCAGCCGCGAATGATGCGGTGATCGGGACCGTACCAGGCCACCTCAAGAAAATCATCCTCGGACTGTTCCTGAGCGGAAACACTATCCCCCGGCACCAGGAATACCGACGGGCTACGGCACTTTTCGTTGGGCATTGAGTAAAACCACGCTCGCGCCTGACCCTGAACGCGGAATCTGTTCGTGGTCGAAGGGGCTTCTCGCACACGTGAAGGCAGGGCCTCATTTGCCCACGCCTGGCATTCATGACTGATCGGCAAAGGGGGGGGGTAAGGGGGTCAGTTGATCGGCCGTCACCCAACCGGTGGCGAAAGCGCCGCTGGCATCCCGGTAGCGTACATAGCGAAAGGGATGGGTTGGGGATACCCCGCCTGATTTACCGTATAAAACTGAGCTTCGCAGGATTTCAACGGTGTCGCCGTTGACTAAAAAAGCGGGAAGCTGGCATTCCGAGCCGGGGGCAGAATAAAAGTGCAACCGATCAGGGCTGGTCACTTTTGCAACCTCGACGAGATAGTCTGCTTCGCCTGCGGCCCTCCCGCCAATGGTTTCGCAATTTTCCTCAGCAAAACATAATGAAGAAACAGCGCAGAGCAGTAAAAAAGTCGCAACCCGTAACAACATACCTTCTCCTCATCCATGACAACATACAGTTAACGCGTCGTTTCCGGCATTATTCAGTATAAACAACGCCTTTATTTGACTTCCCGCCAGTGGCCATTGAGCAACCCATCGAGAGTATATTCCCCCAACGCATAACGGATAAGCCGCAGAGTCGGAAAGCCGACATGGGCGGTCATTCGTCGAACCTGACGATTGCGGCCTTCGTAAAGGGTGATTTTAAGCCAACTGGTAGGAATGGATTTCCGTTCACGAATGGGGGGATTACGCGGCCACAACCACTCAGGTTCGGCAACACGTTCAATACCGGCGGGCAGAGTGGGGCCATCATTCAGGGTAACGCCGTCGCGCAACGCGGCCAGCACCTCGTCACCGGGCTCTCCTTCGACCTGGACAAAATAGATTTTGCCGGTACGTTTCCCCGGTTGCGTCAGCTTTGCCTGCAATACTCCATCGTTGGTCAACACCAGTAAACCTTCGCTGTCGCGATCGAGACGCCCCGCCGCGTAGACATTCTGAACAGGTATATAATCTTTAAGCGTACTGCGTCCGGCCTCATCGGTGAACTGTGGCAAAACATCATAGGGTTTATTAAACAAAATCACCCGCTTTGGCTGGTTTTCGCGCCGTGGCTTAGTAGCTTGTCGTGAGCTGAATCGCTCAAGGTGGTGATTTCTAAAAGAAGTTTTCTTCATGGTATTTTCAGTGGTTATCAATTGCCGCATTATAACTGAAACATGATTGCCTTTCATGGAACCCAACTATCAGGTAGTATTGACAGGCTAATTACAATTCATTAACAAAAATCAGTAACAACCAGAAGCGCTCGAAGGAGAGGTGAATGGAAAGCAAAGTAGTTGTTCCGGCGGAAGGTAAGAAGATCACCCTGCAAAACGGCAAGCTGAACGTTCCGAATAACCCGATTATCCCGTTCATTGAAGGTGACGGTATCGGTGTCGACGTTACCCCGGCGATGCTGAAAGTGGTCGATGCCGCCGTGGAGAAAGCCTATAAAGGCGAGCGTAAAATTTCCTGGATGGAAATTTACACCGGTGAGAAGTCTACCCAGGTTTACGGCCAGGATGTCTGGCTGCCTGCTGAAACCCTCGATCTGATTCGTGAATACCGCGTTGCCATTAAAGGTCCGTTGACCACGCCAGTTGGCGGCGGTATTCGCTCTCTGAACGTTGCTCTGCGTCAGGAACTGGATCTCTATGTGTGCCTGCGCCCGGTACGTTACTACCAGGGCACGCCAAGCCCGGTTAAACACCCGGAACTGACCGACATGGTCATCTTCCGTGAAAACTCCGAAGATATTTATGCCGGTATCGAATGGAAAGCCGACTCTGCTGACGCGGAGAAAGTGATTAAATTCCTGCGTGAAGAGATGGGCGTGAAGAAAATTCGCTTCCCGGAACATTGCGGTATCGGTATCAAACCGTGCTCCGAAGAAGGTACCAAACGTCTGGTACGTGCTGCCATTGAATACGCTATCACCAACGATCGCGATTCACTGACCCTGGTACATAAAGGCAACATCATGAAGTTCACCGAAGGCGCGTTCAAAGACTGGGGCTACCAGCTGATTCGCGAAGAGTTCGGTGGTGAGCTGATCGACGGCGGTCCATGGCAGAAAATCAAAAACCCGAACACCGGCAAAGAGATCATCATTAAAGATGTTATCGCCGATGCGTTCCTGCAACAGATCCTGCTGCGTCCAGCCGAATATGACGTTATCGCCTGTATGAACCTGAACGGTGACTATATCTCCGACGCCCTGGCAGCCCAGGTTGGCGGTATCGGTATCGCACCGGGTGCGAACATCGGTGACGAATGTGCACTGTTCGAAGCCACTCACGGTACTGCGCCGAAGTATGCGGGCCAGGACAAAGTGAACCCGGGTTCTATCATCCTGTCCGCAGAAATGATGTTACGTCACATGGAATGGTTCGAAGCCGCTGACCTGATTGTTAAAGGTATGGAAGGCGCTATCAACAACAAAACCGTGACCTACGATTTCGAACGTCTGATGGAAGGCGCTAAGCTGCTGAAATGCTCAGAGTTTGGCGACGCGATCATCGCGAACATGTAATCCGCCTGGCGGGTTAAAGAAGAACGGGAGCCAGTAGGTTCCCGTTTTTTATGTGGCCCAGAAAATCCTCCCCAAAATCTTTCTCCGAAAACACGGCCTGTATGCCCCCGCTTGAATGATATTTCAGCGCAAACGCAATTTGTTCTTCGGTATAACGGGCTTTATGTATGGCGATCGCCTTGAGTATGCCGGAAGATCGCTAAATGTGTATGGCGCGATTATACGGGATACTGACAGCGTAACGCGCTACTTTAGCAATAGTTGCGGAAGTTGTAATCTGAGGCTTGAAATGATGCGGTGATGGGGTAATTGAAAATGTCAGAGTTTGTGAGCGACTACAAAGCGGCATTTACGCTTAAAAATGTAATTAGCCTGAGACATTGGGTTTATTTCACTTTAAAGAGCATGCTGTTATTTCTCCTGTTGGTATTATTCTTCTCCATCTTGCAGTATGTGGCCATAGTATATACGCTACTGTTTGAGTATGTGACAGTGCCGGGTATAAAGTTGTCTAACATGTATGGCATAGCTATTGTACTGGCGGTCAGTTTCGGGCCGAGCGTGCTTTATCTAATCAGAATTTTTACCCGATAACATCGGCAAGAACCTTAGCAGGGCTTATATTTTCATATGAAATAGTAACAGGCATTCACTGAATGCCTGAGACAGTGTTTAAGAATACCGCGTGAAAACCACAGCGAACTAACGAAACCACGATTGTTGTCTATATCATGCAAAAAAAACAATAAAAAATTCAGATGAATAATCCGCTATTATTTGTTGATTAAATGCAGAGTGTATTTAATTGCGGGTATCAACAGATGATGTTAAATAGTGGAATGTTTATTTTTGCACATTAAAAAAAGCATTAAAACAATAATTAAGTTGTACTATTTTAAATACTTCGCCAAAAACTTAGTTATATACTCTCGATAAATGTCTCGGGGGTGTATATGAAAAGAAAATTCTCTGTCGCTTTTGTTTTTGGTCTTATCGTTTCATCATTGCCAGGTTATGCTGATGATAATATTTCTATTAATTATGGAGTGGGGAACACGAAGGGAAAGCACGGTCTGCAAGGGGTTAATGCCGAATTTTTGCATCAAAAGGATAATATCGGAGTAATTGGCTCGGCAACCTATTTGTCAAAAACGGATGGGGAATATGTAAAAACACAATATGCCTCAATCCAGGTAGGGCCTTCTTTTGCTTTATCGGATTCCTTCTTTTTATATGGTAAGGCAGGTATTTCAGCAGCCTCGAAGCTCAAGGACGATCAACCAAATGAAAAGTATGGTGTGGCATTTAGTACTGGCGTGAAATATAAATTAGTCAGTAATGTTACTCTCAATGCCGGATATGAATTAGGCATTATAAATGACACAACTATCAATGTGGCTTATCTGGGTGTCGGCTATAGTTTTTGAAAAGAAGAGGTGGGCATGTGGATGAAGAAAAAGAAAGAGCTATGTTGGTTATTAATGGGCTTACTTTTTATTCCTATGGTATTTACCACCAAATTAAAAACTTGCATTTGATAATTGAAGGGCTGGAAATAGCACAAGCAGATCTCCATTTGGTTCTTATCGCGAAGGAATTAAAAAAGTTTCTGGAATCCATCTCAGAGGTTGGGGAAATAGATAAATATTATGAATGATCATTCATTTGTGCGTTTTTTTATCGTGACGGATAATATGTACCTTTACCTGGGTTTTAAAAGCTTAATAGAACAGATCGGGGTTTATAATAACAAGGTTTGGACAATATCACAGACCAATAAATTACCAGAGTGTTCAATATACTCAAAAGAACGAAGCTATGACATTATCATTTCTGATAATTATTTGCATCGCTACCTTGCGTCGCAAAATGCAGTTAAAAATGTTATTATACTGCCTGCAAACTTTGATGTGACAACATACGTTGATTGCTTTAATGATCTTAAAAGCATAAAGGTTGATAGCCTTGAAAAATGTCTTAAGCAACTTTCCCTCAGGGAGAAGTTATTGTTTGCTTTTTTCTCAGCGGGGATTGATGATGATTCAATTGCTGCAATTTTACAAATTTCGAAGAAAACAATCAGTGCGCACAGGCGTAACATTCTGGCTAAGCTCAATCTAAAAAACAGGAATGAGCTTTATTTATACGCTTTAGCAATAAAAGAAGGTGACCAGTGAACAGCAATGAAGTAATGCTTATTATAATCCTTTTTATACTCTTATTTTGTTGTTTGTTTTTTTTCTTTAAAAATTATAAATACAATCTTATGAACGATATTTGTGCGAAAAGTAAACCAGGATGGAGGTTAATGATTTTCCCCCCTGAATGACACTAGTATCTTTCAGGGAGATTTTTCATGTCTAAAAGCCTCCCTCTATTTATCTTTATATATTGACCATCGCTCAATTCTCTCAGTATATTATTTAACGAGCTTCTGGATATGTTGCTTCGACTCATTATGAACTTAAAGACGGATATCTTTTCTCGTTCGTTTTGTGGCAGCTCCCATAAAACCTCAAGATTGTTTTTTATTATATTATAAACGTTTTTAGAGTTGAATTTTTCATCTCTTTTAAAAAAGAAATTTGCCATTTCTGTTGATATGATATAAATTTCTCGCCATAAGGATTGTGCGCTAATTAACTCTATAAATGAATTTTTTTCAATCGCAACAAGTTTTGAGTCGGTTGCTGTTTTTAAGTAGTGGTATATATTTTCACCATTTAATGCGATAACGCCCAGTAATGCAGGTGCACGGAGAGAAAAGAGTAAAATATCATCTGTTGCTCTATGAATATCTACTTTTCCCTCAGATAAAAAATAGATATACTTTTTGTTTTTTATCGTGAATGGGATCCGTTGATTCTCAGATGCATATATAAGTTGACTCCCTGATGCACTTTCTAAAAAAGGAATAACCACTTCAAGCTCATGGATGTTATTCATACTGTTCATAATATTTTTCTACTCATCTCATCGTTTAAAGTAATTGGATGATATGTTTTTTAGTAGTAAAATCAAGTACATTGTTGGTTATCAATTTGTGTATTAATGCACAAATGATGTAATATTTTCTTACATGTAATTGATGGTGAGACGCATGTTGTAATAGCTTTAAGTCATTGCGTTCAGAGAACTGGTGGTATATGCCAGAGTAAAGCGTTTATTAGGGTTGTTCTTTTTATCGGCAATTATATGTTCATATTTTGTGTGCCATAATCTTTATCCGTTAGGTGGGGCTGTACTTATTCGTGCTGTGATTTTAATATAATAATAATGTATTATCAAAAAGGGTTGGCGAGGTCTATTGTTAATCAGTTTGTAACTTGTATCTGGAATGTCATATATTGATCTCGTGAAGTACCGTGTTAAGCACAGGATGTGCTAATGAGTACAATAAGTTAACACATCCTTAGCGTTCTTTTTTCAGTATGGTTTTCCTTATAATTAGCAGGCTTAGCGCGCTTATATGATAAAAAAGAAGCACAGTGACTCACAGGGGAAATCTATCCCTTATATGTTTAGCGCTGTTGTGGCCGCTGCGGGGGAACCTTCTGTTAAACCAGACGGTTGTTTTGCTATCTGCATCGTTGAGCAGGAAAGTGACAGGGATTCGATGATTGAAACAGGAATAAGTTGTGTCGCTGTACTGATGTTGATAGTGACCGTTTACCGATGTCTATTTAAAACGACCGGGCTGAACAGATGTAAAGAGGTCGGGTAAGTTATCAGGCTAAGGAAAGCTGAGTTCTGCGCTTATCATCCTGGTATAGCGTTTCCTGATCTTTGTCCTTCATGACGCATTTGGTTTGATATAAACCGCGCGCCCTCACGTAAAAGCTTGCCACTTTAGGCTATTCTTTCTTTATCAAATAGCCTAAAGGAGCATTCAAATGCGTCAGCGCGGAGTCGTCCTTCATCATGAACACCGGATTGGTTATGTCATCATTCGCGATGAATTCGGCAATCACACCGTCGTAAAACTGCTTACAGGAAACGATATTGAAAGAGGGGATATCATCATTGGGTTCCTGCATGGTGAAGGCGATCAAACCTTTCATAACGAAACCCAGGATGTCTCTCTGGAAGTTCAAATTCAGGGGCATGGATTGTCCGAAGAGGCGACAATCCATATGATTCAAAAAGCCCACTAAGTTACGCGTCAGGGGTTGAATTGCCGGGACAACAATTTGGCTGACGGGACGGTGAGGCACTTTTTCATGCAGAACCTTCACGTCGAACCTTCACGTCAGCCGTTCAGGATATTGATGATTAGAGACGTCAATATCATCCGCCGATAAGTGCGTCTGTACGCCGATAGGCGTGGGATGGAGTATTCTTCGCTGGTACATAAAAAATCAGGAATCGTTATCGATATCCCGGATCGTCAATCTGGTGACCAAAATGCGAATGCGTTAAGGGAAAACAGACATACGGTCAGTATTAACATATATCCGCCTTCCGCCAAGGCTGCGTATTGTTGCATCTGAAATAATTAGCGGCCTTTTATCAAGAGATTTGAGCGCATTTCTTACAAACCCATAAAGCGAATATTTCGAGTGGGGCGAACGCTTTCGATAAAAAAATAAATTATTTGCGCTGAAAAACAAAAAAGAAAAAGGACAGTTTCGACATCAAAACTGTCCGAGAATGCCGTAGAGAATGTTAAATTGTATTTCCTTCACATGCGTACTTTATATCTTTCCTAAGCTAAACTTACCAATGCATTTTTTTCTTGTTATGGATTGAGAAAATTGATGATCGGGTTATTAATATCGGGCTTTATTGGTTCGGCCCCAACAGGCGCCCTCAGCAGAAAAGGGCGCCCGGGCGTCATTATGAGCCATACTGATGTTGATCGTTGTGAATCCGTCCTAATACACGATAGGGCTTAGAGTCCGCAAGCCAGGCCATCATGTCTTCTGGTGGGATGGGTCTTGAAAAATAATAGCCTTGCGCCTCATCACAGCCAAAGTCAGTAAGCATTTGCGCCGTCTCATGATCTTCAACCCCTTCGGCCAGCACTACATAATGGAGTTCTTTCAACATCATGATGACATTTCGGGCAATGATGCGACTGCCAGTGTCAGTTGTAATCTGACTTACCAGGGAGCGATCCAGTTTAATCACATCAATGGGGATGCGACGCAGGTAACTGATATTACTATAACCGGCGCCAAAGTCGTCCAGGAGGATCTGGAAACCGAGTAATTTCAGGCGATCCAGCTCTTCAAGGGCGGCTTCACTCTCCAGAACTTTTTCTGTCTCCAGACACTCAATGCGAATATCTGCCGGATGCAAGCCGGCATTCAGCACGTTGCTTTCCAGTTCATCCGCAAAACCGGGATGAGAAAAGTCACTGACTGTCACGTTTATTGAAACTGGCAGGGTAATACCCTGGCTACGCCAGGATGTCAGTTGCGCGATGACCTTTTTAATGACCCATTGGGTAATTTTCGACATCAGGCTGGTTTTTTCTGCCAGCGCAACAATAGTTGCCGGAGAAATATTTCCGAGTTGTGGATGACGCCAGCGCAACAGCGCTTCCACCCCTTCCGTTTTGCCAGAGCGCAACGATACCTTCGGTTGAAAAACCAGATATAGCTGGCTGGTTGATTTAATCGCCTCACTTAAGTCATACAAGAGTTTAAAGTCTTTATTTCTTTTGTGATCAAGGATGGGATTAAATTGCAGGACTGGAATATCCTGGCGAATGGATTCGTGCAGGGCGCTGATCGCCTGGCGGACAATTTCATGGGCGTCATCTTCCTGGGGCGAAAATTTGACGTAACCGGTATGTATAGTCAGTGTAATATCAATATTTTGCGCCATTTGCGCCTGCGTTCCTGGCAGGGTTTCTGCGCGCTTAACGAGCGCCAATGCTTGTTCTAACTCAACCAGTACCGCAAAACGGGCGGGCGCGAAAGAATATAAAGGAATACTCTCTTTTAACCGCAGGCGCATACGCAACAGTGGGATAAAGCTACGCAGCATATTATCCACCGCATGCAACCCAAGGTAGCGGATAAGCTCATAGGCGCGAGGCATATCAATACAATCAAATATCACCAGACCATAGGTTCCGGGATCTTTTTCCAGCGTTTTCTGTTCCATTTCACGCAGCAAAAACTGGCGGTTAGGAAGCCCCGTGAGCGTATCGACGCGGCCAATGGAATATCGCGCTTCGAGGTAGACGGCTGAAAGCTCTGCGATGCGATTAAAATTTTCTATCTGTTGCTGCGTCGGGGTAAAGATGCTGGAACTACTGACACAAAGTGTGCCAAGCACCATTCCTTCTTGCGTCATCATCGGCGCAGAAGCATAAAACAGAATATCGCCGTTCTGCACCAGCGGTTGATGAGAAAAACGATCATCCAGCCGGGCATCAGGACAAACAACAGTCTGCCCACTGGCGCGGGAATACTGACACATCGTTTTTTCAATCGGGACTTTGAGATGCTCCAGCGGTACATTTTTAACATATTTGATATATTGGTAGTCATCATCAAATACGGTAATAAAGCAGCCTTCGACATTCATCACCTCGCAGGCAAGGCAGGCATACTCTGTCAGGGCCGCGTCGCGGGTTTTATCCTCTTTACGCAATAATTCCAACGCCGCCAGCCGTTTGCTTTCGCTTCTTTTAAGTCCGGTGAACATTGCGAGCTCCTGCTCAAATAAATGAGGCTGTTAGGTTATGCTCTGTGGACAACATCACTGGTCACGATGACATCTACTATGACTGTTAAGTTTAGCTCACCATCTACCACCAGCCGAGTTGAGTACCAGCGACGGCAACAACAGCCACAATGAGCATAATGATTGTTGACTTTCTCACGAACGTGCTCCTGAGCTGGCAACGTTGCCAGCGATACAGATAATAATTAAATAGAAGAAAATAAGACAATTCTCAAGCAAAAAAGCAGTCAGAAGCGAATTAATTGAGACGTAAAAAAGGCTTCTTGTGTTTTTCGTTTTTATCCTGATACATAGCCTGGTCGGCGATGCGCAATGCGCTGTCAGCATCAGTATTATCGGGATTAATTTCAACAACACCGATACTTGCACCAGGATAAAATATTCGTACGGGACCCAGTCGATATTCCCCTGTGAGACATTTATGCAAATTTTGCTTAAGGGAGGATAATCTTTCGGACTGTGTTTGATCGCGTGGCCCACCGGGGCAGGCAATTAAAAATTCATCACCGCCAAGGCGTCCGACAACGTCATCTTTGTCGCAACCATCCAAAAGTCGATGGCCAATCTGAATAAGGAATTGATCGCCTGATTCATGACCAAGCTCATCATTTATTTTCTTAAAATTGTCGAGGTCAATAAACGCGATAATTATCCGGGTATTAAGGTTCCTGCCAAGTGAAAACAAAGTTGTCAGATTTTCAAAGATAGCCCGTCGGTTAGGCAGACCGGTCAGTGGGTCAGTATAAGAATGTGCGATAAGCGCCGCGTTAGCTTCTTGCAGTTGTTCCACGAGCTGATCTTTTTCGATGGATCGCGCAATCAACCCGGCAAACAGGCGTAAGACTTGTTCGCCGCGAACGCTCAGTGTGCGGGTGCCCTTGCTGGCGGCACAGAGCGTGCCATACAGAGAGCCATCCGCCAGATGTACAGGTGTGCTTAAATAACTGGTGATACCGAGCGTTTGCGCCGCTTCGCAATCTGCCCAGTGAGTTGCTACGTTATCGCTAAAGAAACAGCCATCATCGAGCGCCCGCTTGCACAGGCTGTCGCCCCACGGCAGCGAAAAACCCTCAGGAATATCCAGTTTTTTGCTGTTTCGCGCATACTGGATATGCTGAAAACGGCCATTGTCGTCGATTTTGGTGAGGTACGTCGATTCCATTTCAGTGACCATCTGCAGCATTTCAAGGAGTTGCCGTACCAGACTTTCAAGAGATTGATCTTTATAGAGTGTTTCGGAAACTCGGGCCAGAATGAAATCGGACATTACGCTCATTAACTCCTGTGCACTGCGCGCCATATGCACTTGATGCGGAAAATTTAGGCCGCCATATTAAAACATGGCTTAGATAAATTATATATCTGCATCACTAAATGGGTTTCTCAGGAGATGACGGAAAAAAAAGCCCCGTTGATGAGACGGGGCAAAAACTCATTGATTACGGAATGATGTTCTCTGGTCATGGGTGAGAACGAGGCCAATATATCGGCAAAAAGTGGCGTAAGAATGGAGAAATCATGGAGATGTTTGATGTAACGCATTAAGCTAAATTGATGGGTTATTATTTCAATATGGATAATTCGATGCGTAATGTTTTTTTCTTTTTTATTTGTACATTAACGGCATGCTCCACGAAACCCGGTACGCCTCGTCCACCTGCTGCGGGGAAAGCCAATCCGGCAGCGGTGTATTGTCTGCAGGTGGGCGGACAACGCGTGCCTGTGCAAAGCCCGCAAGGGGTGCGTACAGAGTGTAAATTATCAGGCGGTGAAGTGATGGATGAGTGGGAGCTTTGGCGACGCGACCACCCTCAATCTCGCTCGTGACACGCAACCTGCATCAGGGTAAACTTGATTAAGAATAATCTTATTTTCCATGATGCATGTGTACGCGAGAGAATTATGTTTCAGTTACGACCGGGTAGCCTGGCGATAGTCATTGGCGCTCAAACGCCTGCCGGGCGCGCCAATATCGGTAAATCAGTTGAATTATTTGGCCTTTGCCAGCCTGGCGAGGTGTTTCTGAACCCGGTCAATGGCGTGATGACGCGTATGCCGCAAAATGCAAGTCGTGCATTGTGGTTGGTGACCGGTGATGTGCGATCGTTCGATGGGCAACAGGGGTTCGCCTTTATCCGCGCCGAGCATCTGCTACCCCTTGACCCGGATAGCCTGCCCGAACATCAACGTGGGCAGGTTATTTGCTGATTTATAGCGATTCCAGCCATTCCGCCAGCACCAGTGCATGATTTTGCCTGGTGTCTTTGGCGGCATAGAGTAGGGTGAGAGCGTCTTTACCCTTCTCGCAGAGCTGTTTTCCTGTTTCGTGCTTATCCGCAAGCTCAGCAAGGTACGCTTCGCGAAACGCGGCGAAATCCAGCACGTCGCCGTGAAAGGCTTTGCGTAGTTCGCTCGATGGGGCCAAATCCTTACACCACTCGTCGTAGTTGAGATCGGTTTTTTTCACCCCTCGCGGCCACAGGCGATCGACCAGCACCCGATAGCCATCCTGTCCGGAGGCCGCGTCATAAACGCGTTTACATTGAATCATCTTTACGTTTCCTCTCCCTCGCGTATGGCTGAAGTTGGACGTGTCGCCAGCGAGCCAGAATTTTACTGTGCATTATTTCTCCAGCTTCGACGCTTCTGTTGCCTTAAGCTCCGTTTTCATCTGAATACAGCAAAATGTGTCCTGCCATTTTTAATATGTTGTGATGTAGACGAAAGATCGCTAATGTGAGGTTCCTTATGTTATTCGTTAATTGCTCCGACATAGGGACCCCTTCATGACCCATATTCCCGTTAAAGATACCCTGCGAATTGCCCTTGTGGGTGATTACAATCACGACGTGGTTGCGCATCAGGCCATTCCACTGGCCATCGACGATGCCGCCGCCGTTCTTGAGATTACCGCAGATTACGACTGGCTGGCGACTTCTGAGATCAGAAGTAGCGATGACCTGGTTGGCTATGATGCAATCTGGGTTGTTCCGGCAAGCCCGTATAAAAATCCCCAGGGAGCCTTTATTGCCATTCAATATGCGCGGGAAAATGCGATACCGTTCCTTGGCACCTGTGGTGGCTTCCAGCATGCCATTATCGAATATGCCCGCCACGTCATGGGTGTGAGTGATGCCGCTCATCAGGAAACCGACAGCACCGGGAGGATGGTGATTGTTCCGCTAAGCTGCTCGCTGGTCGAGCAGGTAGCGGAAATTGAATTGCGCCCGAACACGTTAATCGCCCGCGCCTATGGACAAGAGAAAATCAGTGAAGGCTATCACTGTAACTACGGTATCTCGCCTGAATTTGCTGCCGAACTGGAGAAGAGCGATATGCGAGTGACCGGCTGGGATGAAGATGGAGAAATTCGCGCAGTTGAGCTTACCAACCATCCGTTCTTTGTTGCCACCTTGTTCCAGCACGAGCGTAATGCTCTTGCCGGACGTCCGGTACCGCTGGTACAGGCGATGCTGAAAGCCGCAAAAGATTGAGGGCAAGAAAACAGGCCGCACAGGCCTGTTTTCTTATGCAGTCGCCATTTCACGATCGCGTCCGGCGCAGGCGCCAAATACCGCCATCAGGACCGACAATATCGCGCAGGCGATAAGTGGGATTTGCCAGGAGCCGCTGGCATCGTGGATTTTCCCCATCAGCGGGGGACCACAGGCCGCCAGCAGATAGCCTACCGATTGTGCCATCCCTGACAGCGCAGCCGCCTGATGCGCGGAGCGCGCGCGCAGGCCAATAAAGGTCAGACCGAGGATCATCGTGCCGCCGGATCCAAAACCAAACACCAGCGTCCAGATAACCGCCTGATCCGGCCAAAGCCAGAACCCGGCAGCACTCACCGCGCACAGCAGCGCAAACAGTACGGCCAGCGCACGCTGGTCACGCAGACGGTGCAGAATGAGCGGAACCAGAATGCCGGGCGATGCCGTGGCGAGCTGGAGCAGGCCGTGCAGCGAACCTGCACCGGACTCACTATAGCCATGCGTGATAAGAATGGCCGGTAACCAGCCAATCACTACGTAATAAATCAGCGAGTTAATGCCTAAAAACAGCGTGACCTGCCAGGCCAGCGGTGAGCGCCAGATCCCCCGACTGTGTGCCAGCGGTGAGCCTGATACGTCGGCGGGTTTTGCGAAACGCAACTGCGGTAGCCACAGCAGCATCGCAACAAGCGGAAAAGCCATGAGCATCAGCAGCGCGCCATGCCAGCCGGCGCCCATCAGCGAGAGCGGGACAACCAGCGCGGAACCGAGCGCCGCTGCAGCCCCCATAGTCAGAGAATAGGCGCCGGTCAGTCTGGCGATCTGGCCTGCGTAATCGCGTTTAATGATGCCCGGTAACAGCACATTCCCCAGTGCGATACCGCTACCAATAATGGCGGTGCCGATAAAAAGCAGCACCGGTGCGGGCAGGGAGCGTATGGCGATGCCCGCGCATATCAGCAGCATTGCGGTAAAAAGGCTGCGTTCCATACCCAGACGCCGGGCAATGCCTGCGGCCAGGGGAGAAACAAGCGCAAAAGCCAGCAGAGGCAGAGTGGTGAGCATCCCGGTTTGCGCGGTGGTTAAGCCATAATCGATGCGAATGGAATCAAGCAGTGGTGCGGCCCCGGTAAAGGTGACGCGCAGCGTAGTTGCAATCATGAGGATCCCCGCAATAAGCAGTGCTCCTTGTTTGCCCCGTGAAGAAATCGCAGTGGTCATTGTATTCTCAGGATAAATAGCAGAACCACACCATACCCCTTTTTTGTCCTGATGGAATCAAGCTAAAATGACACTTTATCGCTAAATTCGGACAATATTATGCACGGTCTTGGCCTGGCGGGTTTTAACCCTGACAGTCAGCAAGAGGCGGCACTGGCGTTTAGTATTACTGTCGAGGCCGATGAGCAGCGGATCCCACAGCATCGGCACCGCAAGGGGCAATTAATTCTGGCTCTGAGCGGGGCAATTACCAGTGAAGTAGAAAACGCCCGTTGGATGGTGCCGCCCCATCACGCCGTGTGGTTGCCGGGTCTGGTTGCCCACAGTAATCTCGCGACGCCGGGGGCGAAGCTGTGCTTTTTGTTTGTTGAACCCGATCGCGTCGATATGCCAGCACAGTGCTGTACCCTGAAAATTTCCCCCCTGGTGCGCGAACTGATCCTGACGCTTTCTGCGCGTAACCATCGTGAACGCCAGCAACCAGCAACCCAGCGGCTGGTGCAGGTTTTGTTTGATGAACTGCCCCGTCAGCCGCAAATGCAGCTGCAGCTTCCCGTTTCCCCGCACTATAAAATTCGTCAGATGGTCGAAACCATGGAACAGTCGCCGGCCCGGTGGCAGACGCTGGGACAATGGGCGCAGGAATTTGCGATGAGCGAACGTAACCTGGCACGGCTGGTGGTAAAGGAGACAGGATTGAGTTTTCGCCGCTGGCGGCATCAGATGCTGTTGATCCTTTCCCTGCGTTTATTGATTGGCGGCGAGTCGGTACAAAATGTCGCGCAGGCGCTGGGTTATGATTCGACTACTGCCTTTATTACGATGTTTAAGAAGGGGTTAGGCCAAACTCCGGGGCGTTATCTTGCCACACTTGGGAGCGGATGATTATTTTCTGCTGCACATTCCCTTTAAGTACCAGGGTTTATGCGGATTTCCTCTGCCGGTGACTTATCAATAAGTAGTTCATATGGTATGAGTATTTTTAATAACTTTTTTAGATAATAAATGCACTTTTTGATATTTGTCTGATGATTACGGTTATGTGACTTTAGCCCTGAAATTTTACTAATAACAGGGCGTAAGGATTAGCATGGCAACCACATCTTCCAAAAAAATCGGTGCGCTAACCGCACTGGCACTGCTTTCAACTTTCTCATTTGCCGCGCATGCAGACAAACTGGCCGATATTAAAGCCGCTGGCGTAGTGAAAGTCGCAACGTTTGACGCGAACCCGCCGTTTGGCGCCATCGACCCGCAGAGCCATGAAATCGTTGGCTATGACGTTGATTTCGCGAAAGCGCTGGCGAAAAGCCTCGGCGTAAAACTTGAACTGGTCGCCACCAACCCGGCGAACCGTATTCCGCTGTTGCAGTCCGGTAAAGTGGATCTGATCGTCGCAGATATCACTATCACCCCGGAGCGTGCACAGGTTATTGATTTCTCAACCCCATACTTTGTTACCGGGCAGCAATTCCTGGTGCCCGCCAGCGCGTCCGACAAACTGGATAGTTACAGCAAAGCGCGTATTGGTGCGGTAAAAGGCACCACCGGCGAGCAGGCGCTGCATCAGCGCTTCCCGCAGTCTCGTGTGCTGGCCTATGACGATATCCCACTGGCGCTGACCGCACTGCGTAACGGCAACGTACAGGCCATTACCCAGGACAGTACCATCCTGGCGGGGCTGCTGGCGGAAGCGCCGGATAAAGCCAAATTCAAAATTCTGCCGGACCTGCTTTCTAAAGAAGAGATTGGCGTGGGTGTAACCAAAGGCGAAACCGCGCTGCTGAAAGCGGTGAACGATGAACTGGTGAAACTGGAGCAGAGCGGCGAAGCGGCAAAAATCTACGACGTCTGGTTTGGTCCACAAACTAAAGCCCCGGCTCCACGCAGCTTTAAAATAGAAGCGAAGTAATATGTTGGCAGGTCTCTTTTCTACCTCCGTGGCGCAGGCCCCGGAGGCTTTTTCCGTGCAAAAAGGAACGGTGGAGTTTCGCCAGGCCAGCAAAAGCTATGGCGATCATCGTGTGTTAAACGCTATCGATTTGCAGGTTGCGGCAGGGGAAGTCATTGCCGTCTGCGGGCCTTCCGGCTCTGGCAAGTCGACGCTGATCCGTCTTATCAATCAACTGGAAACCCTGACCAGCGGCGAAATTCTGGTGGACGGCAAACCGACCAGCCAGCTTAAGGGGCGCGAATTGCGTAATTTGCGCCGACAGGTCGGTTTTGTGTTCCAGCAATTCAACCTTTATGCGCACCTGAACGCGCTGGAAAATATCACCCTCGCATTGACCCGTATCCATGGCAAGTCGGCAGCAGAAGCGAAAAAAATTGCTCTGGAACTGCTGGACCGTGTCGGACTGCGTGACAAAGCCAGTCACTACCCCGCACAGCTTTCCGGCGGCCAGCAGCAGCGGGTGGCGATTGCCCGTACGCTGGCGGCTGGGCCACATATCATCCTGTTTGATGAACCAACCTCGGCGCTCGACCCGGAGATGATTGGCGAAGTGCTGCAAGTGATGAAATCGCTGGCTCATAGTGGGATCACCTTGATCGTCGTGACCCACGAAATGCAATTTGCCCGGGAAATTGCGGATCGGGTGATTTTTATCGATGGGGGCGAAATTCTAGAGCAGGCTGCACCGGAGGCGTTTTTCACCGCGCCACAGCATCCGCGCGCCCGGCGCTTCCTGCAAAAAGTGCTCAATCCGCTCCATGCTGACGGCAAGGAGCTGTAATGGGGATTCATCTCGACTGGGCGGGCGTCTTTACCGGCCAACCCGCACAATGGCTCACGTCGGGTTTTCTGACCACCATCTGGGTTACGGTGACTGGGGTTATCCTGGCGACTGCCATGACGGTATTGCTACTGGCCCTGCGTCTGGCAGGCGGGAGAGTGGGGCGAGCGGTAGTGGCGGGGTGGGTTTCGCTGTTTCGCAATACGCCATTGTTGGTGCAACTCCTGTTCTGGTATTTCGCCGCATGGAACGTACTGCCCCTGGCATTTCGTCAGTACGTCAACGATGACCACGCCTTTAGCATTCTGCCGGGAGATGTCTGGTGGTTTACCCCGGAATTTCTCTCTTCGGCCTGGGCGCTGGGGTTATTCACCGCGGCGTTTCTGGTCGAAGAGATCCAGGCCGGATTGCACGCCGTACCGCGTGGGCAAATCGAAGCCGCAAAATCACAGGGCTTTAGCGATCTGGCGCTGTTTCGCTGGGTGCTTCTGCCGCAGGGGCTGGAGAACGCCTGGCAGCCGGTGGTGGGGCAGTATCTGAACCTGATGAAGCTCTCGTCGCTGGCAACCGGCATTGGTTTTGCTGAACTCACTTATCAGACCCGGCAAATTGAAAGCTTTAATGCCCATGCACTGGAAGCCTTTACGGTGGGAAGTGTGCTGTATCTGGCGCTGGGGCTGGTCATGAGCCTGCTGTTTAACCTGCCGCGCGGATGGCGAGCAATGACCCACAAGGAGGCGCACCGTGATCGATAATATCACCGTGATCACCGATAACCTTGGTTATCTGATGCTGGGGCGTGCCGCACAGGGCGAACCGGGTGGCGTGCTGTTATCGGTGCTGATGACCCTGGGGGCCGCCGTGCTGGCGTTTCCCGGCGGCGTGTTGCTTGCCTGCTGCGCGTGGCGTTTTGCGGGCTGGCCGCGCAAACTGCTCTTTCTGTGGGCAGAGTTGATTCGTGGGATCCCGCTGATTTTTGTCATCTTCTGGCTGTGGTTTTTGCTGCCGTGGCTCACTGGCGCCGACTTGCCGGGGGCGGTGACCGTCACCCTGGCGCTGGCGTGGTTTACCTCCGCATCGGTAATGTACTCGACGCTGGCGGCGCTTAACGCGTTACCGAAGGGGCAATATGAGGCGGCGATAAGCAGTGGGTTTGGCAGCCTGGACATCCTGCGTCTGGTGCTGCTACCGCAGGCGTTACGTAATGCCATTCCGTCTTACATTGGATTGCTTATCGCCCTGCTGAAAGACACCTCTCTGGCGTTTATCGTCAATGTGCCGGAGCTGACCACGGTGGCCGGGCAGGTGAATAACCGGGTGCAGGTGTACCCGGCAGCCCTGTTTATCTTCACCGGTCTGGTCTATTACCTGCTGTGTACCTTACTGGAGTTTGGGGTAAAACGCTGGCAGAGGCGGCATTTACTGCCGACCAATTAGCAGCGAAACCAGACCTGCCGCAATCAGTGGCCCTACCGGTACGCCCCGGAACAGGGCCACACCCAATACGGTTCCCACCAGAAGGCCTGCCACCAGCGATGGCTGCGCGCTCATCAGCGTCACTCCACGGCCCCCGAGCCAGGAGACAAACACCCCCACTGCAATGGCTATTAATGATTTCCAGTTGAGAAAAGAGCTAATCAGCGTTGATGGAGGCAGTGAACCGCTGGCGATAGGGGCCATCACCCCGATGGTCAGAATGACAATGCCGAGGGTCAAACCCTGTTTTTCGACCCACGGAAAGTAAGCATTGAGCGGTGTGATACGAATAATGATCAACACCATAACGGCAACCGCAACGGTGGTGTTGTGGCTAAAGAAGCTCAGCGCCACAAGGCCAATGAGGATAAAGAGAGTGGTATCAAACATGGAGAGTGTTTCGTTCCTTGCCAGTGAAAAGATAAGCCTGCTTACATTACTTTACGCGGATAGGCATTGTTAAGCAGGCTTTTTATAACGAAACCCTCATTTTCAGGCATTTGCATCAGGCGTCAGGCAACATTCCTGTTGCTTTACTGCCTTCACGAATAAAGACCGGAATCGTCTCCAGCCCGGCGTCCACGGTCATTCGCTGCTGGCCTTGATAGCGTTCACCGTTCAACGCTACCCAACCGTGATTGCCTGGCAACCAGACTTCACGTTGGCGTTGCCCTGCGTGCAGAATCGGCGCCACCAGAATGTCCTCGCCAAACAGATACTGATCTTCCACCTGCCAGCTTTGCGGCTCATCCGGGTAGTGCCAGAACAGCGGACGCATCAGCGGATCGCCATGCTGGTGGGCATTAGCGAATAGCGCATCCACATAGGGGCGCAGCTTTTCACGCACGGATAACCAGTATTGCATGATGGCGTAATTCTCTTCGCCGTAGCTCCACAGCTCATTAGGCGAACCGCTGTTGCATTGCGGGATACCGTTACGGTAGCTTTCCGGCGGCTGGATTTGCGGTTCACGGTAGCCGTGCATACGCAGTACCGGGCAAAAGACCGCCCACTGGAACCAACGGATCAAAAGTTCGTGGAAAGCGGGGTCGTTGACATTCCCGCCCTGGAAACCGCCAATATCGGTCGTCCACCAGGGGATCCCCGACAGCCCCATATTTAACCCGGCAGCAAGCTGGTTACGAAATGCATGGAACGAGGAATGCACATCGCCGGACCATGCCAGTACGCCAAAACGCTGGCTGCCGGCCCAGGCGCAGCGCACAAGGTTTATGATCTCGCGCTCACCGCAGGTCTGCAGGCCGTCATAAAAGCCCTGGGCAAAATCGCGAGGATATTGGTTGCCCACTTCCAGCACCGGCCCGGCGTGATAGCGGTAGTTATCAAAATCGTAGGCGCGGTACTCCGGTTCTGCCTCATCCAGCCAGAACAATTTAATGCCCAGATCGTAATAGTTTTTCTTCACCGTCTCCCAGACAAATTCACGGGCCTGGGGATGTGTGGCATCGAAGAAAGTGGTGTTGCCCATAAAGTCGAGATTAACCTGTACCCCGCGATCGCTGGTCACCAGCAACCCCCTGGCCTTCATCACCGGAAAGAGCGGGCTACGCGCTTCCACTGTTGGCCAGACGGAAACCATCAGTTCAATGCCCATCGATTTCAGCTCGTCCACCATTGCCTTCGGATCCGGCCAGTCCACCGGGTCAAAACACCATGTCCCCTGATTCGGCCAGTGGAAGAAGTCGATGACCATCACCGACAGCGGCAGATGGCGGCGGCGGTACTCACGAGCCACCTCCAGCACCTCCTGTTGAGTGCGATAGCGCAGTTTGCACTGCCAGAGCCCGCTGGTGAATGCCGGTGCAGGCGGCGGCGTCCCTGTGGCTTTAGCGTACTGGCGGGTAAGCTGTTGAACACTGTCAGCTGCGGTGATCCAGTAATCCATCTCTTGCGTGACGCGGGCAAGCCAGATGGTCTGGTTTTTTGCGAAGTTCGCTTCACCAATCGCCGGGTTATTCCATAACAGACCATAGCCGAGGCTTGACTGCATAAAGGGGACGCTGGCCTGCGAGTTACGCTGCGCCAGCTCCAGCGCACAGCCTTTCAGATCCAGCCATGGCTGCTGATATTGCCCCATGCCATAAATCCGCTCCTCCGGGCGTGATTCAAAACGGACGGTAAGCTGATACTTGCCGCCTGGCAGCGGTTTAAATTCGCGGCCATCAAGTTTCAGGGCGCTGATGTATTTATCCTGGCTTTTTTCACTGGCACCGATACCGACAGTAGAGCGTTGCCGCCACATCTCTTCGAGCAGTAATTCGCCGCGCTGGTTGTAAAACGCCAGTTGCCCTTTCAGATTAAGCACTGCGGTAATGTTACCGTTGCGCAGCGTCAACTGTTCCGCGCCTGCGGTTATCTGCGGCTCACAGGTCTGTGGCGGCAACAGGGCGTGCGGATTGTCGCTAAACGTCGGGGCGCAGGTGGCGCGCACGCGCAGGCTGTGCTCTCCCCAGGTCTCAACGCGCAGGATTTGACGCTCAAAACGCCATTCAATGCTGTCAGGGTGTTGAATAAGTTCACTCATGAGTAATACGTCCTTTTTACGAGAGACTGTGACGGGCAAGGTTGATAGATTTCATGGTGTTATCGTCGAGCTTGTACCAGCGCAGGGTAGCGAAAGCGGCCAGCGACAACAGCCCCGGCACCACGGTGAAGAGGGCAACGATGCAGTACATGGCAACAGATGTCTGCTGTGGGGCGTTGGCGACATACCCGCTTAGCCCTAACGTCCAGCCGACAATAGCGCCGCTGATGGCCATGCCGAGTTTCAGGACTGCAAGGAAAGTTGAGAAAATCACGCCGTCCATGCGTTTACCCTGCAGCCATTCGCCATAGTCGGCGACGTCTGCCATCATGACCCACATTAGCGTGGTCGTGGCCTGGTAGAGGGTGGATACCACGAAGGTCAGCGGCACCAGCACGTATATCGATTTTGGCGCGAAGAAGAGGGCGATACTCAGTACACCAGCAAGGACGGCACAGTAACCGAACATCTGTACTTTGCTAAAATTGCGGGTCAGACGTTTTGCCAGCGCGCTGCCTGCGGCCTTACCCAGAATATGCGCGCCAAGCATCCACATAAAATAGCTGGCGCTGCCCAAATAATAGGTGACGAAATACATCATCGCGCCAAGGCGAATAACCCCAAAACCGATATTGGTAATCACCAGCACAGAGACAACGCGCCATTGATCGTTGCGTAATAAGTCGCGTAATTCGCCGAGATAATTGTTGTGGGTCGCCGGCGCTTTAATTCTCTCACGTGTATTCGCAAAGCAGATCCAGAACATGATAACGGCAGCGCTGGCCATTATCGCCATCGCCCAGCGATAGCCGGATAATTTATCCTCACCACCGAGATATTGCGCCAGCGGCATCATAAAGAATGTCGACATGGCGCCGCCAAGAGTGGCTAAAAAGAAACGATATGACTGCAGCGAAATACGATCTTCATTATTGGGGGTAATGACCGCGCCCATTGAGCAATAGGGAATATTGATCGCCGTGTACATCAACATCATAAAAGTATAGGTGATTGTCGCGAACACCATTTTACCGGTAAGGGTTAACGATTCAGGCACGGCGTAGGTTAGCAGGCAACTCACGCCAAAGGGTAACGCCAGCCACAGCATCCATGGGCGGAATTTCCCCCAGCGTGAATTTGTGCGGTCGGCAAGATAACCCATCGCCGGGTCAATAATGGCATCAGCGGTACGGGCCAGTAAAAACATGGTGCCAACAAACGCGGCGGGTAATCCAACAACATCGGTGTAATAAAATGTCAGGAATATAATGACATTATCCAGCCCAACATGGCTGGCCATATCACCGAGTCCATAACTGATTTTTTCTTTACGGGTGATCGTTAAATTCATTGTATTCACCTGGATTTGTAAGGTTATTTCAGGGGTGCGCTACGGAATAAGGGTGTTGCAATATCGTATTTATAACAATTGCGAGATTTGTCATCGGAATTACGGAAACTACTTTTCGTGATACCGGTAACAATTTATTGAACAGACACTGAAAAGCATTATTTTGCCTTGTGTTTTTAACGTGCTGATAAGCAAACGGCAGGAATCGTTTCAGCGCCGGGAAATTCATCTGAATAACCCAAAACTGTCATCGAATTGTCACCCGGTAACATTATGAATAAGGGAACCGGGCTAAAAGAGGCAGGTTACCCATGAACGATTTTATACTGACAGATGGCGTTATCATCACCTCGTCATTTATTGCCATCATGGTGGTGCTGGTGGTTTCCGTTCTTGCGCTGGAAAAAGCGGGCTGGCCCTGAGCATACAGGCAGGGAGCCCGCATGACAGTTAAGTCTCGCGACGAAACTCAACCAGCTCAGGGCGTGCAATGCGTAAATAATCTTGCGTGTTGAGAATGATCGACTTTTCGAGCAGACCTGCATTGAAAGCAATATCTTCGTAGCGGTCAAAAAGGAGCGGGTCTGCCACCAGGTTCAACGATGGATGAAAACTGAACGGCGGAATAGCGCCGAAGACACAGGCTGTCAAATCATCCACCTCGACCGGGCTCGCCAGCGATGCCTTATTCCCGCCAAAATGTTCCGCAAGCCTCGATAAATCAGCCTGCTGATCGGCCGCAAGGATCGCCAGCACATGCATCTTCACGCCGTTGCCTTTGATTTTACACACCAGTGCTTTAGCCCCCTGCCCAAGCGCAGTACCACGAATCTCGCTAACAGCCTCACATTTGCCGGAGGCTTCGTGTTCGACCAGACGATAACGCGCCTGGTGCTGCTCCAGCAGTTCAAGTAGATGGTGATGGATATTTCGACTGGCAATTTCGGACATCGTCCCTCCTTAACGGTAATAAGCACCTGCCAAGAATAGTCCAGCCGCACAGGGATGAAAATAAAAAAGCCGCCCGGAGGGCGGCCCAAAGTACAAGCACGACTACAACGCTTTATGTGTACTGTTTAAAAAACGACGCTCGCAAGGAACGAAGTAAGAATCGAGTTTGTCTGGTGAGTAATATGCCATATTCGCCGTGAGACAAGAGGGCGAATAGCTGCATTTTTGTACCGTAATTTGCCCGTTTGCGGCGAGGAGAAAAAAGCCAGCGTAGGGCGCTGGCTTTCAATATTGCTAATTACCAGAGGAGGCATTCTGCTTATGGAAAAGCTCGCGGAATACCGGGTAGATATCTTCCTGATCGCGGATATGCTGGATGGCGAAGTTATCAAACATGGTCTGCAGATGTTCATATTCGCGCCACAATGTCTGATGCGCGCGGCGTGTTATCTCGATATAGCTGTAGTAACGCACCACTGGCAGAATTTTCTTCGCCAGAATTTCATGGCATAACGGGGAGTCATCGGCCCAGTTATCGCCATCCGATGCCTGAGCAGCATAAATATTCCATTGTGCCGGGTCATAACGCTCTTTCACCACTTCATCCATCAGTTTCAGTGCGCTGGAAACAATCGTACCGCCCGTCTCTTGCGAGTAGAAAAACTCATGCTCATCGACCTCTTTCGCCTGGGTGTGGTGGCGGATATAGACGACCTCTACGTTTTTATAGGTCCTGCTCAGGAACAGATAGAGCAGGATATAAAAGCGTTTTGCCATATCTTTTGTCGACTGGTCCATGGAACCGGAGACGTCCATCAGACAAAACATCACCGCCTGGCTTGAAGGCTCCGGGCGTTTTTCATAATTTTTATAGCGTAAATCGAAGGTATCGATAAAAGGTACACGTTCGATTTTTGCGCGTAGTTCGGCAATTTCCTTGCGCAGACGCTCTTCTTCAAGCAACTGGGCCGGTTCGCTTTTCTCGACAATGTCCAGGCTGCTTTCCAGTTCACGTAGCTGACGACGCTTGCCTGCTGTCATCGCAGTACGGCGCGCCAGTGAGTTTTGTAGTGAACGCACGACGCTGATATTGGCGGGAACACCGTTCGCCGTGTAGCCGGCACGGTGGGTCTTAAATTCATTAAGCTGACGCTGCTGGTTCTTTTTCAGATTTGGCAACGCCAAATCCTCGAACAGAAGATCGAGGTACTCATCTTTCGAAATCTGGAAAACAAATTCATCCTGGCCTTCGCCGTCAGCGCTGGCTTCGCCCTGACCGCTGCCACCACCGCCACCGCCGCCCTGAGGGCGCTCAATGCGGTCGTTTTGCACAAAATGATCGTTGCCCGGATGCACGCGATGGCGCAAACCGCCGCGTCCCTGATGAAACATCGGTTCGCTGATGTCTTCGTTCGGGATGGAGACGGATTCGCCATTCTCCACGTCGGTGACCGAGCGCTTATTGATGGCTTCGGAGATCGACTGTTTTATTTGCGCTTTATAACGGCGTAAAAATCGCTGGCGGTTAACCGTGCTCTTGTTTTTACCGTTAAGACGCCGGTCTATGAACCAGGTCATAAGTCCCTCCCGTACTGCATTTGCCAACTCTATCCTTCGTTCTTCGCGCCGCAGGTGTTGACGGCTTTCGTCTACCCGATGCATGACCCATGCCGGTCTATCGGGAACTGCTCGCTTGCCAGCTTCCTGTGCCACAAAAAACAAGGATACGCACAGATTATTCAGGCCCGGTCAGCACTACGCTGCCGGGCCATATTGGCTTTATGATGATTTACGTACACGCAGATACCATTCGCACAGCAGGCGAACCTGTTTGCGGGTATATCCTTTCTCCATCATACGATCGACAAAGTCATCGTGTTTTTTCTGCTCGTCGGTTGAGGTTTTGGCGTTAAACGAAATAACAGGCAGTAACTCTTCGGTATTCGAGAACATTTTTTTCTCGATGACCGTGCGCAGTTTTTCGTAGCTGGTCCAGTTCGGGTTACGGCCGCTATTGTTAGCACGGGCACGCAGTACGAAGTTGACTATCTCGTTACGGAAATCTTTCGGGTTACTGATCCCGGCCGGTTTTTCAATTTTTTCCAGCTCAGCATTCAGCGATTCACGGTCAAACAGCTGACCGGTATCCGGATCGCGGTATTCCTGATCCTGAATCCAGAAATCGGCGTAGGTAACATAACGGTCGAAAATATTCTGACCGTATTCCGAGTAGGATTCGAGGTAGGCCGTCTGGATCTCTTTGCCGATAAATTCGGCGTATTTCGGGATCAGGTAGCCTTTCAGGAACTCAAGGTAGCGCTCCGCCTGTTCTTGCGGGAACTGTTCACGCTCAATCTGCTGCTCCAGGACGTAAAACAGATGAACCGGGTTTGCCGCCACTTCCGCATGGTCGAAGTTAAACACGCGGGAGAGGATCTTAAACGCGAAACGCGTGGACAGGCCGTTCATCCCTTCGTCCACCCCGGCGTAATCACGATACTCCTGGTAGGACTTGGCTTTCGGGTCTGTATCTTTCAGGCTCTCACCATCATAGACACGCATTTTCGAGTAGATGCTGGAATTTTCCGGCTCTTTCAGGCGCGACAAAATCGAGAAGCGGGCCAGTGTTTCCAGCGTACCAGGGGCGCAAGGCGCGCTGGTCAGCTCACTGTGGTTAAGCAGTTTTTCGTAAATTTTGATCTCTTCGGAGATCCGCAGGCAATAAGGCACTTTGACGATATAGACACGGTCAAGGAACGCCTCATTGTTTTTGTTATTACGGAACGTGACCCACTCTGATTCGTTGGAGTGCGCAAGGATGATGCCATTAAAGGGCAGGGCAGAAATCCCCTCAGTACCGTTGTAGTTACCTTCCTGGGTAGCGGTCAGCAGGGGGTGCAGTACTTTAATGGGCGCTTTGAACATCTCAACGAATTCCATAATGCCCTGGTTAGCACGGCACAGTGCGCCGGAATAACCATAAGCATCAGGATCGTTTTGCGCGTGGTTTTCCAGTTTACGGATATCCACTTTACCTACCAGTGCAGAGATGTCCTGGTTGTTCTCATCGCCCGGTTCTGTTTTGGCGATGGCAATCTGTTCAAGTACGGATGGCCAGACTTTGACCACGCGGAATTTGGTGATGTCGCCGCCGAAATCATGCAGGCGTTTAGCCGCCCACGGCGACATAATGGTGCCGAGGTAGCGACGCGGAACGTTGTATTCCTTTTCCAGAATTTGCGCGTCTTCCTGGGGATTAAACAGGCACAGCGGATGGTCATTTACCGGGCTACGTTCGCCATTGGCGCTCAATACGTAGATCGGCACCCGCTGCATTAAGGATTTCAGGCGTTCGGCGAGCGAGGATTTACCGCCACCGACCGGGCCGAGCAAATACAGGATCTGTTTCTTCTCTTCCAGACCCTGGGCGGCGTGTTTGAGATAAGAAACAATTTGCTCGATTGCTTCTTCCATGCCATAGAACTCTTCAAATGCCGGGTATCGTCCAATAACTCGGTTCGAAAAGAGACGGGAAAGCCGTGGCTCCTGGGCAGTATCCACCATCACTGGCTCACCAATGGCCATCAGTAGCCTTTCTGCCGCGTTAGCGTAGGCACTGCGGTCTTGCCGACAGATGGTAAGAAATTCCTGCAGTGTGAACTCTTCGTCCTTGGCAGCTTCATAGCGCTGGCGGTAGTGATCGAATATATTCATGGCATGCCGTCCTTTCGTTTTTTAGCACAGGTAAAGAGCCGTTCATATGAATAGTAGAGGCTCCCGGAAGCGTTAACTGAACGACGCTAAGAGTCATACAGCAACCCTCATGCCAGGTTGCATGTCATTAACAAAATGCGGGTTCGTTAAATCGTCTTCTTATATTTAAGCGTAGATGGCATTTGCAAAACTTGCATGCCACCTAAAACTAATTTCAATGACATATCAATAACTCATCCATAAAAGCTTTCTTTTGTGATAAGCCTTCCACTCTCAAATCACAGCGGCTTCATAAAACAGTAAGCCCCCTGTCATATACAGACCACAGGCTATAGGGTTTAGTTTTGTAATGATTAAGTAAAAAAATTTGGGATGACTGTCCTGGACGGTTAAACTTCACTCCGCCGATTATTGACTACAGGAATTAATGGACTGTGATGAAACTCAAACTCCTGGCACTGGGCGTGCTGATCGCTTCTTCTACATTTGCTGCCAGCGCCGAAAGCAATTTCTCCCTGGGCGCGGGTGTGGGCGTGGTAGAGACGCCGTATAAACAGTACGACAATAAAGCCTATCCGATTCCGGTTATTATCTATGAAAGCGATGACTTCTGGTTTCGTGGTTTAGGCGGTGGCTACTACCTGTGGAAGGATCAGGCCGACCAACTCTCTGTCTTCGCTGCCTACTCCCCCTGGAGCTTTAAACCGGGTGACAGTGACAATAATCAACTGCGTCAATTGAATAAACGTAAGTCAACCGCAGTGGCGGGGCTTTCTTATATCCATAACACCGAATATGGCTTTCTGCGTACGTCACTGGCAGGCGATGTGCTTGATAACAGTAATGGTGTGACATGGGATTTGGCCTGGTTGTATCGCTATACCAATGGTGGTCTGACGCTGACGCCGGGCATCGGCGTTGAATGGAACAGCGATAATCAAAACGAGTACTATTATGGTGTATCGCGCGCGGAATCGCGTCGCAGCGGCCTTAATAGTTACGATCCGGACAATGGCTGGAGCCCTTATCTGGAACTTACCGCCAGCTATCGTTTGACAGATAGCTGGAGTGTTTACGGCACCGGGCGCTTCACCCATCTGTCTGATGAAATCAAAGACAGTCCGATGGTGGATAAATCCTGGGCCGGATTGTTATCCACAGGGGTAACGTATCGTTTTTGATTGTGCTTTTTAATAGTGCAATCTGTGCATCAAAACAGGGCTATTAGCCCTGTTTTGCTTTACGGTGGTGCATTTAGCGCAGGAGGATGATATGGCTCAGAGAAATGTAGTCTTCGCGGGCGAAGTGGCGCTGCCTGCTATTGGTCAGGGTACCTGGTATATGGGGGAAAATGACCGTCAGCGCAGTAAAGAGGTGGATGCACTACGGGCGGGCATTGACGCGGGGCTCAGGCTCATCGATACGGCGGAAATGTACGCAGACGGTGGGGCAGAAGAGGTGGTTGGTGAGGCACTCCAGGGGGGCTTACGCGACAACATCTATCTGGTTTCGAAAGTCTATCCATGGAATGCCGGCGGTAAAAAGGCGATTGCGGCCTGTGAGGCCAGCCTGCGCCGTCTGAAAACCGACTATCTGGATCTCTATCTGCTGCACTGGCGTGGCAATTTCTCGCTGGCCGAAACGGTCGATGTGATGGAGACCCTGATTGAACAGGGCAAAATCCGCCGCTGGGGCGTATCGAATCTCGACTATGCCGATATGCAAGAACTCTGGCGGGTGCAGGGTGGTAAAGCCTGTGTGACCGATCAGGTGCTTTACCATCTGGGTTCGCGCGGGATCGAATATGATCTGCTGCCCTGGTGTCAGGAACAACAGATGCCGGTAATGGCTTATTGCCCTCTGGCACAGGCTGGTCGCCTGCGGGACGGATTGATGAATAACAGCGTCGTGACCGATATTGCCCGCGCCCACAACGCGACGGCGGCGCAAATTCTGCTGGCATGGGTTATTAGTCACAAAGGGGTGATGGCGATTCCAAAGGCGGGCACTGTGGCGCATGTGCAGGAAAATGCCGCTGCGTTGGATATTATCCTGACGCAAGAGGATCTGGGACGCCTGAATGACGCATTCCCGGCGCCGGGCCGTAAAACACCGCTTGATGTTGTCTAAGAAAAGTGTCCCTCTCCTTTGTCGGAAGAGGGACCGCTGCATTAGCGTTTGATGACGCGAATCGTCTGTGCCAGACGAGACGGTTTTTCTTCGGTGGTTTTCTGCGGCGCGGTCGCGCAGGCAGACTCAACGCAGACAAAGGTTTTATAACCATCATCCGGCATATCGGTCATGCTGGCGGAGAGTGCCGGACCCGGGTTCCATGCGACCACATTTTTATGATGATGGTGGATCACTTCAATGGTGCGGTTCAGCGCACTGTCATGAATCACGCTGCAGGCTTCCGGGTTCAGATAGACGCGATCGGTACGATCCGGGAAGGTCTGCACGCCATCGGTCAATGCATCTTCTTGCGCGTTGTTCACTTTATCAATAAAACGATCGCCCAGGCCGCTGACTTTCACAGCATGGATATCGCCAACGTTGAAATAGGTATGCAGTGCTGAGGTGGTTTCAAAATCACCGTGCGCTTCCAGTTCGATTTCGCACGTTTTACCCAATTTATAGCGGGCAAACAGCGTGAACTCATGCGGCCAGTATTGGCGGGATGCTTCGCTGCTGTGCAGCTCAAATGTCAGCACAACGCCATTGTCGTCTTCATTATGTGCTTTCAGTGTCCATGCCAGATTACGGGCGAAGCCGTGAGCAGGCAGACCCTGTTGCGCTGCCGGACCAAACCAGGGCCAGCAGATCGGTACGCCGCCGCGCAGCGCTACGCCGTTTTTGAACGGCGTGTTGCCGCTCAACCACAGTGCTTCGTCTTCACCCTGCGGTTTCCAGGAGAGCAGATGCGCCCCCTGCAAAGCAAAAGAGGCTTTAACTTGTGGGTGATCGATAACGATAACCTCCAGTTCATCCATCAGGCGGCGAGAGAGGGTGGAGGTAATTTGTTCAACAACCGGGAGAGCAAAAATTTTGTTTATCATGGTGCAATCCTTCGTTTAGCAAGACACAAAATCATGAAAGCTGCATCAGGACGGCAAGTCTGGGGGAGAGCCGGGAACACAGACGTTTCTGTGGCCAGTATCCGCGAGCAGCGCCAGTGAGGAAGCAGCTTTCAGGATGACGCGAAACATAAAAAAAGGCGACCGAAGTCGCCTTTATAGATCAATTTCTCATCCCAACTTATTTGGAGATGTGAGCGATCAGGTCCAGAACTTTGTTAGAGTAGCCGGTTTCGTTGTCGTACCAGGATACCAGTTTCACGAAGTTGTCGTTCAGTGCGATACCTGCTTTAGCATCGAACACGGAAGTGCAAACTTCGCCGTTGAAATCGGTAGAGACAACGTCGTCTTCGGTGTAACCCAGAACGCCTTTCATTGCGCCTTCAGAAGCCGCTTTGATTGCTTTCTTGATTTCTTCGTAGGACGCTGCTTTTTCCAGACGAACGGTCAGGTCAACAACAGATACGTTCGGAGTCGGAACGCGGAACGCCATACCAGTCAGTTTGCCATTCAGTTCCGGCAGTACTTTACCTACAGCTTTAGCTGCACCGGTAGAGGACGGGATGATGTTCTGTGCTGCGCCACGGCCGCCGCGCCAGTCTTTGTGAGACGGGCCATCAACGGTTTTTTGAGTAGCGGTAGTTGCGTGAACAGTGGTCATCAGACCTTCGATGATGCCGAAGTTGTCATTGATAACTTTTGCCAGCGGTGCCAGGCAGTTAGTGGTGCAGGATGCGTTAGAAACGATGTCCTGGCCAGCATATGTTTCGAAGTTAGCGCCACGAACGAACATCGGGGTGTTGTCTTTGGAAGGACCAGTCAGAACAACTTTTTTCGCGCCAGCAGTGATGTGTTTACGTGCAGTTTCGTCGGTCAGGAAGATACCGGTAGCTTCTGCTACTACGTCAACGCCGATTTCGTTCCATTTCAGGTTAGCCGGATCTTTTTCAGCAGTAACACGGATGGTTTTGCCGTTAACAACCAGATGGCCGTCTTTGACTTCTACGGTACCGTTGAAACGGCCGTGAGTAGAGTCATATTTCAGCATGTAAGCCATGTATTCTGCGTCTAACAGATCGTTGATACCAACGATTTCGATGTCAGAACGTTCCTGAGCAGCACGGAAAACAATGCGACCGATACGGCCAAAACCGTTGATACCTACTTTGATAGTCATATATTCCACCAGCTATTTGTTAGTGAATAAAAGGTTGGCTGTAAAATTACAAAAACCTTACGCAGCGTCAAGCGGAATCGTGTCAATCATTGCGACAAATCAATCCTCCGCATAACCTTTGTTCGACTGACTCGTCTCACTCTTCCTATGAGCATGCTCCCCTTATGGGGACGCCGCCCCGAATTTTAAAGGTCATGCAGGATAAAAATGTGAGAGTGATCACAATTACCCGCCCGGGAATTCGCAGCAAGTAAGTTTAGATCAAAAGTTATCACTTCATTGTTAATGTTTTGTTAGAATCGAAGGGAAGTTGTACGAATTCTTACCGCGAGATGTGAGCCTATGACGACGAAATCCTCTCAGGATGACCTGAAACAAAATCTGACAGAGATGCAGTTCTATGTGACGCAAGATCACGGTACCGAACCGCCTTTTACAGGTCGTCTTTTACACAACAAGCGTGAAGGCGTGTACCACTGTCTGGTATGCGACGCGCCGCTGTTTCATTCGCAGACCAAATATGATTCAGGTTGCGGCTGGCCGAGTTTTTTCGAGCCGGTAAGTGAAGAGTCTATCCGTTACCTTAATGATTACTCGCACGGCATGCAGCGCGTTGAAATTCGTTGCGGTAATTGTGACGCGCATCTGGGACATGTTTTCCCGGATGGACCACAACCGACCGGTGAACGTTATTGCGTAAATTCCGCCTCTTTGAGTTTTACCGACGATGAAAACGGCGATCGGACTCAGGGATGAGGAATCGATTCAGCTATTATTCCACTGGAGTTAATTTAGCATGGATTTCGAACAAGTCATTAACAGTATGACGCCGGACATCTACCAGCGTCTGGTTACCGCTGTTGAATTGGGCAAGTGGCCGGACGGTGTTGCGCTGACGGCGGAACAAAAAGAGAACAGCCTGCAACTGGTCATGCTTTGGCAGGCCCGCCATAACACCGACGCGCAACATATGACCATCGACACCCACGGACAGATGGTGATGAAGAGCAAGCAACAACTGAAAGAAGACTTTGGTATTGCGCCGAAGCCGATTGCGACGCTGAAAATGCAATAACACCCTTGATAAGCGGCGAGGCCATAGCGCTTCGCCCGCATTTTTGTCCTTCCTGTTTTACCCTCCTTTTCACTCCTTACTTACTCTTGATGGCCTCGTCGCAAAAATCTGTTTTTTCCACACATTAATCTGTTTTTATTAATCTGTTGATTTTAATGAGTTTTGTTGATTCTTTGTGCCCGCATTTGTGATCTGTGTTGGGTAATACAGAATAAAATCTGTGTTTAGCAGATTTAAAGTTGACTTCAAAAATGCATGGCGCGAATAATATCCTCACTGAAACAGATGAAATCACTGAGGAGCAAGCGATGAAAGCATTAGCGCGTTTCGGCAAGGCATTTGGCGGTTACAAGATGATTGACGTACCTGAGCCTGTGTGTGGCCCGGATGATGTCGTCATTGAAATCAAAGCCGCTGCGATCTGCGGTGCGGATATGAAACATTACAAAGTCGACAGCGGTTCCGATGTTTTTAACTCAATCCGCGGCCATGAATTTGCCGGACGCATCTGTAAAACCGGGGCAAACGTGAAGGACTGGAAAGTCGGCCAGCGCGTAGTGTCCGATAACAGCGGCCACGTCTGCGGCGTGTGTCCTGCCTGTGAACAAGGTGATTTTCTGTGTTGTACAGAAAAAGTGAACCTTGGTCTTGATAACAACACCTGGGGTGGCGGTTTTTCGAAATATTGCCTGGTGCCCGGTGAGATCCTGAAAATCCACCGTCGCGCACTGTGGGAGATCCCGGAAGGCGTCGACTACGAAGAAGCGGCAGTTCTCGATCCTATCTGTAATGCTTATAAATCTATCGCCCAACAATCCAAATTCTTGCCCGGCCAGGACGTTGTGGTCATCGGTACCGGACCGCTGGGTCTGTTCTCTGTCCAGATGGCGCGCATTATGGGGGCGGTCAACATTGTGGTCGTCGGGCTGGATGAAGATGTTGATGTTCGTTTCCCGGTAGCCAGAGAACTCGGCGCAACGGCGGTGGTCAACGGTTCGAAAGAAGACGTTGTTGCCCGTTGCCAGGAGATTTGCGGCAAAGATAACCTCGGGCTGGTGATTGAGTGCTCAGGGGCCAATATCGCGCTGAAACAGTCCATCGAAATGCTGCGACCGAATGGGGAAGTGGTGCGCGTAGGTATGGGCTTCAAACCGCTCGATTTCTCTATTAACGACATCACTGCATGGAACAAGAGCATCATTGGGCACATGGCCTATGACTCCACCTCCTGGCGCAACGCCATTCGCCTGCTGGCCTCCGGCGATATTCAGGTGAAACCGATGATCACCCACCGTATTGGGCTGTCAGAGTGGGAAAAAGGCTTTGACGCGATGGTCGATAAAACGGCAATCAAAGTCATCATGACCTACGACTTCGATTGATAAACCGTTCCTTGTTATTAGCATCACCAATGCGATCTTGTCCTTTATTTTGAATGTTGAAGGAAATAATAAAACAAGACGTCGCGGACGGAATACACGAATACAAAAATTAATGCTTTATTTCGTGAGGAATATCTTATGGGAAACACAATTGAAAAACCCAATTGTGGGGCAAGACTCGACCGTCTTCCGGACAGCCACTGGCATTATACTATGTTTGGGATGGTGGCTTTCGGATTATTAGTTTGCTGGAGTAACGCCGTTGGTGGGTTAATTCTGGCGCAGTTAAAAGAGCTCGGATGGACAGATAATTCAACGACCGCAACCTTTTCTGCTATTACCACGGCGGGGATGTTTGCCGGGGCATTAATTGGCGGCATCATTGGCGATAAAATTGGCCGTAAGAAAGCCATTATCCTTTATGAAGTTATTCATATTGTGTCAATGATTGCCGGTGCGCTCTCTCCGGATATGACGTTCCTGATTGCCTGCCGTCTGGTGATGGGATTTGGTCTGGGCGCGCTGCTGGTGACGCTGTTTGCCGGTTACACCGAATACATGCCGGGGCGTAGTCGTGGAACCTGGTCTAGTCGCGTCTCCTTTATTGGCAACTGGTCATATCCATTGTGTTCATTAATTGCGATGGGGCTGACGACAATGGTCAGCGCGGAGTGGAACTGGCGTGTACAGCTTATTATTCCGAGCGTGCTCTCGTTGATTGCCACCTGGCTTGCCTGGCGTTATTTTCCGGAATCCCCGCGTTGGCTGGAATCGCGTGGACGCTATGCGGAAGCAGAAGCCATCATGTCGGAGATCGAACGTAAAGTCAGTCTGCAAACCGGCAAGACACTGAGCGTGGTGACACCCATTGAGAGTAAAAGCCTGCCCGCCGTAGTGCCTTATTCATCGCTGCTGAAAGGAGCGTTGCTTAAACGGGTGATTCTGGGATCGTTTGTCTTAATCGCCATGAATGTGGTGCAGTACACGCTAATTAACTGGCTGCCAACCATATTTATGTCGCAGGGGATTAACCTTAAAGATTCCATCGTGCTGAATACCATGAGCATGTTTGGCGCACCGTTTGGCATTTTTATCGCCATGATGGTGATGGACAAAATTCCACGCAAAACAATGGGTGTCGGATTACTGCTATTTATTGCTGCACTGGGTTATTTCTATTCTCTGCAGACCAATATGCTGATGATTACCGTTTGTGGCTTCTTCCTGATCACTTTTGTTTATATGTATGTCTGCTATGCCTCGGCAGTCTACGTACCTGAAATATGGCCTACCGAAGCAAAATTGCGTGGCTCGGGCCTGGCGAACGCCGTGGGTCGCATTAGCGGAATTGCCGCACCTTATGCTGTGGCAGTTCTGCTCAGTAATTATGGCGTCACCGGTGTCTTTATTCTGCTCAGCGTCGTGGCCATTATCGTCGCGGCGGCGATTGCAACCATCGGTATCGAAACAAAAGGGGCGTCTGTCGAAAGTATTGGGATGGATGCCGTTACCACCAAATAATGCGTCTTCGAAAGGAAAGTGTATGCAAAACTCTAAAGCAATTTTAAAAACACCCGGCACGATGACAATTCTCCCGGCGAATATGCCGGTGCCAAAAGATGATGAAGTCTTAATTAAAGTGGAATATGTCGGTATTTGTGGTTCGGATGTTCACGGTTTCGAATCTGGCCCTTTTATTCCGCCGAAAGATCCGAACCAGGAAATTGGTCTCGGCCATGAGTGTGCCGGTACTGTGGTGGCCATTGGCCGTAATGTTAAAAAATTCAAACCGGGCGATAAAGTCAATATTGAACCCGGTGTGCCCTGCGGAAAATGTCGCTACTGCCTGGAAGGCAAATATAACATCTGTCCTGATGTCGACTTTATGGCAACCCAGCCAAATTACCGTGGCGCTCTGACATATTACCTCTGTCACCCTGAAAGCTTTACCTACAAGCTGCCGGAAAATATGGACACCATGGAGGGCGCACTGGTCGAGCCTGCGGCGGTGGGGATTCATGCCGCGATGCTGGCTGACGTAAAGCCCGGCAAAAAGATTGTCATTCTCGGCGCAGGCTGTATCGGCTTGATGACTCTGCAGGCTTGCCGCTATCTGGGCGCCACGCAAATTGTGGTGGTTGATGTGCTGGAAAAACGACTGGCGATGGCGGAAAAACTGGGCGCTAGCGCGGTGATTAACGGCGCGAAAGAGGACACGGTGGCCTGCTGTGCCGAACGTATTGGTGAGATGGGGGCGGATATCGTTTTTGAAACGGCCGGTTCAGCCATCACTGTAAAACAGGCACCTTATCTGGTGATGCGCGGTGGCAAAATAATGATTGTCGGTACTGTACCGGGCGACTCTGCGATTAATTTCCTGAAAATTAATCGTGAGGTCAGCATTCAAACGGTATTCCGTTATGCCAATCGCTATCCATTAACTATTGAGGCTATCTCCTCCGGTAAATTCGATGTGAAATCGATGGTCACCCATATTTACGATTATGACGATGTGCAACGCGCATTCGACGAATCGGTAAATAACAAACGCGAAATCATTAAAGGCGTTATTAAAATTTTAGCTTAATTCATTAATGAGGTGTTATTCATGCTGGCAGATATCAGATTCTGGGAAAATCACGCACAAGAAAACCATTATGCGATTGCGCATTTTAATGTCTGGAATGCGGAGATGTTGATGGGCGTTATTGATGCGGCGGAAGAGACAAAGTCTCCGGTCATTATTTCTTTTGGTACAGGTTTTGTAGGCAATACATCGTTTGAAGACTTCTCTCATATGATGGTCTCCATGGCGAAACAAGCCACGGTTCCGGTTATTACTCACTGGGACCATGGCCGCAGCATGGAGATTATTCACAATGCCTGGCAGCACGGGATGAACTCTTTAATGCGTGATGCATCGGCATTCGACTTTGAAGAAAATATCCGTCTGACCAAAGAGGCCGTGGATTTCTTCCATCCGCTGGGTATTCCGGTCGAGGCGGAACTGGGCCATGTTGGCAACGAAACGGTCTACGAAGAGGCGCTGGCGGATTATCACTATACCGACCCGGACCAGGCTGCGGAGTTTGTTGCGCGCACCGGGTGTGACTCGCTGGCGGTGGCGATCGGCAATCAGCACGGCGTTTATACCTCCGCGCCGCAGCTTAACTTTGAAGTTGTCCGCCGCGTTCGTGAAGCTGTCTCGGTTCCGCTGGTTTTACATGGCGCGTCCGGGATCAGCGATGCGGACATCAAAAAAGCCATCTCGCTGGGCATCGCCAAAATCAACATCCATACCGAGCTGTGCCAGGCTGCAATGGTGGCGATAAAAGAGAACCAGCATCAGCCGTTCCTGCATCTGGAGCGCGAAGTGCGTAAAGCCGTTAAAGAACGTGCGCTGGAGAAAATCCGTCTGTTTGGTTCGGACGGTAAGGCGGAATAGCAACATGGGCAAAATAGATGTCATTTGCGTGGGGGCCGCGATTGTCGACATCCCATTGCAACCGGTGAGTAAGAACATTTTCGATGTTGATTCTTATCCGCTGGAGCGCATTGCGATGACCACAGGCGGCGATGCCATCAACGAGGCGATGATCATTTCTCGCCTCGGGCATAAAACCGCCCTTAACAGCCGCATCGGCAATGATGCGGCAGGGCATTTCATCCTTGAACGCTGCCGTCAGGAGAACATCGATATTTACAGTCTGCGCATGGACGAGGGTGTCGATACCTCGATCAACGTGGGGCTGGTGACCAGCGACGGTGAACGGACCTTTGTGACGAATCGCAACGGCAGTCTGTGGAAGCTGGCGCTGGAGCATGTGGATTTCAGCCGCTTTGCCGAGGCGAGATTGCTGTCGCTGGCGAGCATCTTTAACAGCCCGTTGCTGGATGGCAACGCGCTGAAAGAGATTTTCATCCGCGCCAAAGCACAGCAATTGCTTATCTGTGCCGACATGATCAAACCACGCCTGGGCGAGACGCTGGACGATATCCGCGAGGCCTTAAGTTACGTGGATTTCCTCTTTCCCAACTATGAAGAGGCGAAGCTGCTCACCGGTGAGACGTCGCTGGACGGTATTGCCGACAGCTTTCTCGCTTGTGGCGTCAAAACGGTGGTGATCAAGACGGGCAAGAAGGGCTGTTTTATTAAGAACAGCGAGACGCGCCTTGAAGTGCCTGCGGTGAAAGGGATCACCGCCATCGACACCATCGGGGCCGGGGATAATTTTGCCTCCGGGTTTATCTGCGGCCTGCTGGAGGATAAATCGCTGCGTGACTGCGCGTTGTTTGCCAATGCCACGGCTGCGATCTCGGTGCTCAGCGTCGGTGCGACCACGGGCGTGAAAAACAGACAGCTTGTCGAACAACTGCTTGATGAGTATGAAGGATAAATAAAGCATGAAAATGATACCGTTGGGAAAAACCCAGCTTGCCGTTTCGCAACTCGGTCTGGGTACCTGGGCCATCGGCGGTGGTCCCGCCTGGAATGGCGACCTGGATACCCAGGTTTGTATCGATACAATCGTGGAAGCGCACCGCTGCGGCATCAACCTGATTGATACCGCACCGGGGTACAACTTCGGTAACAGTGAGCGCATTGTCGGCCAGGCATTGACTGACTTACCGCGCGACGAGGTGATTGTCGAAACCAAGTGCGGCATTGTGTGGGAGCGTGAAGGCAGCCTGTTTAATAAAGTGGGCGACCGCCAGCTGTATAAAAACCTCACGCCGGAATCTATCCGCGAAGAGGTGGACGCCAGCCTGCAACGCCTGCGGATTGACTGCATCGATATCTACATGACCCACTGGCAGTCGGTGCCGCCATTCTTTACCCCAATTGCAGAAACCGTCGCAGTGCTTAACGCGTTGAAGAAAGAGGGCAAGATCAAGTCCATCGGCGCGGCAAATGTGGACATCGGACATATCGAAGAGTACCTGCGTCATGGCGAACTGGATATAGTACAGGCGAAATACAGCCTCCTTGATCGGCAAATCGAGCGTGACATACTGCCGCTTTGCCAGAAGCAAAGCATTGTCCTGCAAGTCTATTCACCGCTGGAGCAGGGACTGCTGACCGGCACTGTGACGCGCGACTATGTTCCGGTGGGTGCGCAGGCAAATAAAGTGTGGTTCCAGCATGATAATATGCTACAGGTTATTGATATGCTGGAGAAATGGCAGCCGCTGTGTAAAAAGTACGATTGCACGGTACCCACACTCGCACTAGCGTGGATATTGAAACAAAGCAGTCTGATTTCTATTTTGAGCGGCGCGACCTCACCGCAGCAGGTGCGGGAAAATGTGCGGGCAACGGCCATTAATCTCAGTGATGCCGATGCATTATTAATGAAAGAGATGGCTGACGTGCTTATTAATAAGTAACAGAAATGACGGTGTGTCTTTGTTTCTCGGAAATACATGAATAAATCTGTGATTCAAACATATTCTTTTGAAAGTAAACATGGCGTGTGACATACTGCCTGGATAGCATGTTATTAAACGAAGCAGAGGCATACCGTGGCTGCAAAGGACCGATTGCAAACCATTAAACAGATGGTAACCAACGAAAAGAAAGTGCAGGTGACTCAACTGAGCCAGCTCTTTCAGGTTACCGAAGAGACTATCCGTCGCGATTTAGAAAAGCTGGAAGCCGAAGGGATCATTACCCGCACCTATGGTGGTGCGGTGCTCAACAGTGCCAGCATCACGGATAACGTTCATTTTTATAAACGCGCGAAATCTTTTTTTGAAGAGAAGCAGGTTATTGCGCTAAATGCGCTGCCGTTTATTAATAACAAGACCACGATGTCTGCAGATTCCAGTACTACCGCAATGGAGCTGTTGAAATTATTAAAAGACCGCAAAGACCTGACGCTGTTGACTAACTCAACCGAAGCCTTTCGCGAACTGGCACAGTCGGACATTAATATCGTATCAACCGGGGGCGAGTTTAATAAGAATACGCTTTCTTTTCAGGGGCGCATTACTAAAGAAATTATTGGTAAATACCATGTCGATATTATGGTGATGAGCTGTAAAGGTCTGGACATCGACAGCGGTGCGCTTGATTCCAACGAAGCAGAAGCAGAAATAAAAAAAATGATGATCAGCCAGGCGACAGAAGTTGCTTTGCTGGTGGATCATTCAAAATTTGACCGTAAGGCCTTTGTTCAGCTCGTCGATTTTAGCCACATTAATTATATTATTACGGATAAAAAACCAGGCGATCAGTGGATTTCATTTTGTCAGAAAAACAATATTCAACTGATTTATTAAGTTTGGGGGTGGGCTGAATATCGCGCGAATGTGCGTGGCAGCCTGTTGGTCATTATCCCTCAAATATGGTTAATGATTCCTGGTGTAAAAAAATCGTTAAACGGACTGAGCGAATGCATATTCGTTATTCTGGTTGTGACTTTCACCAGGCATATTTTGAGGCATAGATAATGGAACAATATGACCATATTGGCATCCGCATGGATCGTTTGCCACTCTCATCTTTTCATTACCGGATATTTGGCATTATCGGGCTGAGTTTATTAATTACCGGTTTTCTCAGCTATTCGGGAAATGTCGTGCTGGCAAAACTGGTCAGTAATGGCTGGTCAAATAATTACCTCAATGCGGCGTTCACCTCTGCCCTGATGCTCGGCTATTTCATTGGCTCGCTGATGGGGGGATTTGTTGGCGATTATCTGGGGCGGCGCAAGGCGTTTCGCATCAATTTGCTGATCGTCGGATTTACCGCCACCGCTGCCACCTTTTCTCCGGACATGTACTGGCTTATTTTCCTGCGCTGTCTGATGGGGACCGGAATGGGGGCGCTGATTATGGTGGGGTACGCCTCTTTCACCGAATTTATTCCCGCAGCTATCCGTGGCAAATGGTCCGCGCGCCTGTCGTTTGTCGGCAACTGGTCCCCGATGCTCTCGGCCGCTATCGGCGTGGTGGTGATCGGTTATTTGAGCTGGCGGGTCATGTTTTTGCTGGGCGGGGTATCGATGCTGGTCGCCTGGTGGCTGTCGGGGCGTTATTTTATTGAATCACCGCGTTGGCTGGCGGGGAAGGGCAAAGGCGATGTTGCACAGCAGGTGGTATGCGAGATTGAGCAGCAGGTTAGCCGGGAGAAAAACATAGCCCTGGCGGAGATAAAACCCGTCGCGCATCGATCTGCCGGGACGGAAAAAGGCAGTTTCTGGCAGCTCTTTCGCGGCGATATGCTGCGCAGAACGCTGGTGGCGATCACGGTACTGGTGGCAATGAATTTTTCGCTCTATACCATTACCGTGTGGATCCCCACAATATTCGTTAACTCGGGGATTGATGTCACCAAATCGATCTTTATGACCGCCATTATTATGATTGGTGCCCCCCTGGGGATTTTCATTGCCGCGATGATTATCGATAAATTCCCGCGCCGCTGGTTTGGTTCCATTCTGCTGCTGATTGTGGCGGTGCTGGGCTATTACTATTCGCTGCAAAAAGAGGAGTGGGCCATTTTATCCCTCGGTCTGGTGCTCATTTTCTTCCTCTACATGTATGTCTGCTTCGCCTCGGCGGTATACGTCCCTGAATTATGGCCGACCCATTTGCGCCTGCGAGGCTCCGGCTTTGTGAATGCGGTGGGGCGTATCGTCGCCGTCTTCACCCCGTACGGCGTGGCGGCATTATTGACCCACTACGGCACATACGCGGTCTTTTCGGCGCTGGGGGTGATGCTGGTGTGCTGCTCGCTGATCCTGTTTCTGTTTGGGATTGAAACGCGGATGGTATCGCTGGAAAAGATTTCGGAGCTGTCGTGAAAATGTCGTCCGGTTTGTGGGCCGGACGACACTATCAGGCTTGCGTTTCCTGCCAGTCAGCCAGCGTATAAAGCGTTGCACCTTCGGCTGACATCTCCATAAAGGCATGCGCGCTATCCTGTGCATTGATGTTTACCCCACGGCAGCCGTCGGTAATGACGTTGACACGATAACCCAGTTTCAGCGCATCCAGTACGGTAAATTTCACGCAATAATCGGTGGCGAGCCCCATGATGGTTAGCTCAGCAATGCCATGCTGACGCAACCAGTCGTCGAGCCCGGTTTTCTGCCGATGTCCGTTATCAAAAAAAGCGCTGTAGCTATCGATAGCCGGATTCTGCCCCTTGTGAAACACCGCATCCATTGCTGAGGCTTTCAACAGGGGATGTAACGCCGCGCCTTCGCTGTGCTGTACGCAATGATCCGGCCAGAAGGTTTGCGCCAGGCCATCAAGCACACCTTGTGAAAAGGGCGCAACCTGATGCTGACTGGCGAAACTGCCATGATTAGCCGGATGCCAGTCCTGCGTCGCCAGTACAGGTTCGCCGCGTGCCTGGCACCAGTCAATCAGCGTGTTCGCCACATCGACCGTGCTGTCGCCTTCTGCCACGGCCAGCGCGCCGCCTGCACAGAAATCATTTTGCAGGTCGACCAGGAGCAACGCGCGTTGTTTCATCGGGGTTTCCTTATTCGTCTGCGGTGAGTTCACCGCGCAAATTCTGCGTCATGGCGCTTCGAATCGCGGCCGCGTCCAGATCCTGACTTAACAGATAATGCAGTTTAGTCAGTGTGGCCTCTACCGTCATATCCGCACCGCCAATCACGCCTGCGTGCGCCAGTGCGTTGCCGGTGGCGTAACCGCCCATATTAACCTTACCCGACATACACTGCGTCAGGTTAACCACCACAATGCCACGCGCACTGGCTTCCTGTAACTCTTTGAGAAACTCGCCGTTTTGCGGCGCGTTGCCTACACCATAAGAGCGCAGGATCAGCGCTTTAACGGGCTGGCGCAGGAAGTTTCTTACCACATCTGCCGAGATGCCAGGATAAATCGTCACCACGCCAATCGGCTGCGGGGTGATCGGATGGACAATCAGTTCGCCGGTACCGTGCGGCGCAGGTGGCGTATTGAGGCGACGAATATGAATTCCCGCTTCCAGCAGCGGCGACAGATTCGGCGAGGCAAAGGCGTCGAAACCGTCAGCATGCGCTTTCGTCGTGCGGTTACCGCGATAGAGGCGGTTGTTAAAAAACAACGTCACTTCGTTAATCGGGAAGTTGGCCGCCACGTACAGCGAGTTGAGCAAATTGATCTGCCCGTCGGAACGCAGTTCCGCCAGCGGAATTTGCGAGCCGGTGACGATAACCGGCTTACTCAGGTTTTCCAGCATAAACGACAGCGCCGAGGCAGTGTATGCCATGGTGTCGGTGCCGTGCAGGATGACAAAGCCATCATAATCGTTGTAATGGGCTTTGATATCGTCAGCGATATGCTGCCAGTCCTCCGGCGTCATATCGGAGGAGTCCATCAACGGATCATATTCGTGGATGGTGAAGTCAGGCATTTCGGGGCGATGGAATTCAGGCATTAACGCCAGTTGGCGTTGCAGATGACCGGAGACGGGAACATAGCCGTGTTCGGAGCGTTGCATACCGATGGTACCGCCAGTGTAGGCAACATAAATCGATTTCTTTTGCATGATAGAAAATGTGTTGTCGCAGAGTGGGGGGAGTATATACGCAGTGAATGAATGATGCAGCGAAAGCGCGAAGAAAAGGCGGAGTCAGCGTGATGCCGATCTCCGCCTGCATACAAAATGTTCAGTTTATTAGCGAATGTTGGCGCAGGTCAGGCAAAACGCGTAACGGTTTTGCGGATCATTAAACGCCGCCAGTTTGTCTGTTTCAGCTTTGACCTGAACCGCCGCATTGGCCAGTGGCGCAGGCAGATACGCCTGCAATGCCTGTGGCAACATAGCGCGTACGGAACCTGACATGCTGTCCATCACGCGATCGAAGAATGAGGGCTCATCCTGATACCAGTCCACATGCCACTGTTTGAGTTTCGCCAGCTCTGCCGCTTTGCTCAGCGCATCGTCGAAATCACCCAACCCGTCGACCAGCCCGTTGGCTTTCGCATCCTGCCCGGTCCAGACGTGACCTTGGGCGATTTTATCAATCTGTTCCGGCGTACTGTTACGCGACTGAGCAACCAGAGTGATAAAGCGTTTGTAGCCGTTCTCAATGCTTATCTGCATCATCTGCTGAACTTCCGGCGGCAGCGCTTTGGTCATGCTGACATCCGCCAGCGGTGACGTTGCCACGCCGTCGGTATGCACGCCAATGCTGTCAAGGCTGTTCTCCAGCGTATTGATGACACCGAAAATGCCAATCGACCCGGTCAGTGTGCTGGCATTGGCCACGATGTAGTTCGCAGGCGTTGAGATCCAGTAACCGCCGGATGCCGCCATACCGCCCATGGAGACCACGACCGGTTTGCCTGCCGCGCGCGCTGCGGCCAGTTCAGAGCGAATTACTTCCGAGGCGCTTACGCTGCCGCCAGGGCTATTAACACGCAGGACAATGGCTTTCACTTTCGGATCCAGTCGTGCATCGCGGATCTGCGACGCGGTAGTATCACCCCCCACGTTCCCCGGGGTTTCATTACCGTCCATGATCGCGCCATTTGCAAAGACGACAGCGACGGCGTCGCCCATATCGCTCGGTTTTTTCAACTGATAATCGTAATAGCTGATGGCGCGGAAATTTTTGTCTTTATCATCCCAGCCGAACTGTTTGGTCAGCGCTTTTTCCGCATCGGCGCTTGAACCCAGTTCGTCCACCAGTTTGTTATCCAGCGCGTATTTAGCCGTATCGCCATCAACTTTACGCAGCCCGTCCAGCACGCCTTGGGCGCCTGGGAAGATCTGCTGTGCGGTAACCTGGCGGTTGGCGGCGATGGTATTGAGATAATTTTGCCAGAGTTCGCCTACCCAACGGCTGTCGGCATCGCGCGCGGCCGGAGACATGTCGTCGCGGATAAACGGCTCGACGGCGGATTTATAGGTTCCGACGCGGAACACATGGGTGCTCACTTTCAGTTTGTCGAGCAGGGATTTGTAATACAGCCCGTTAGTGGCGAAGCCATGCAGATCAACCACCCCTTGCGGCGAGAGCCAAATCTTATTGGCAAAGCTCGCAAGGTAATACTGGCCCTGGCTGTAGTTATCGCCCACCGCATAAACCGGCTTACCGCTGTCGCGGAACTCACGCAGCGCCTTACCGATATACTGCATAGAAGGCTGATCCGCTCCGGCGAAGTTTTTCAAATCCAGCACAATCCCGGTGATATTCCGGTCTGATTGCGCCTGACGAATGGTGTCGACGATATCGAACAGCGAGTTTTCCTGCAGACGGTCGGAGCTTGCGCCAAAGAACTGGCGGCCCAGTGCGCCGAGTCGGTTGCTGGCAGACGGTTTATCCACTACCACGCCGGTAATATCCATCAATAACGCACCCCGGCTGGCATGTTCTGCTTTGCTGTCGCTAAACTGCATCCACAGACCGACGCCGACCAGCACCAATAAAATAAAGAACAAATTGAGCACCAGATTGCGGATAAAGTTCAGCAATCGCCATGTCCACTTAAAAAAAACGGCAATAAAGCGCCAAAGGGTTCGCATGTATTCTCCCTGGTTAGTAACGTTTGCCGCTGCCCTGAGCGACAAGTGTGGTTATCCTAATTAGCCTGGCTCCTGTTGTCAGCAGGAATCGCTGCTGGTGCTGTAACAAAATCTACGCACGTGTTAATTTTAGGAACAAATTTCAATACAGGAGTTTAACTAATGGATGCACTCGAACTGCTCGTCAACCGCCGTAGCGCTTCCCGGTTGGCTGAACCGGCACCGACAGGCGAACAACTGGACAATATTATCCGCGCGGGGATGCGTGCGCCGGACCACGGCACGCTACAGCCGTGGCAATTTTTCATTATTGAAGGCGAGGGCCTTGCTCGCTTTGGCAGGACGCTTGAGCAGGGCGCCCTCAGCGCCGGGCTGGATGAAAAAGCGGTAGAAAAAGCACGGACTTCCCCGTCCCGTGCGCCGATGATTATCGCCGTGGTGGCGAAATGTGAAGAGAACCCGAAAGTGCCACAGTGGGAACAACTGCTCTCGGCAGGCTGTGCTGTGATGGCGATGCAGATGGCGGCGCTGGCGCAGGGTTTCAACGGCATCTGGCGCACCGGTCCATTGACCGACAGTCCGGTTGTGCGCGACGCACTGAACTGCCGCGCGCAGGATAAAGTGGTCGGTTTCTTATACCTTGGCACCCCGCAACTTAAAGCCTCCACGACCATTAGCACGCCGGATACCGCGCCCTTCGTCCGTTATTTCTGATACTTGTTGGTAAAACTGTCTGGATTGTGAGCGAATCGCCGCAATTCGGACAGTCACGCTTATCATGCAACGTTTTGGGCGTTACCATAGCCGGATTGTCCTGACAGGAGTTGTCCATGAACGAACACGGTATTCGTCTGACGCAATACAGCCACGGAGCGGGTTGTGGTTGTAAAATTTCCCCCAAAGTGCTCGATACTATTCTGCATAGCGAGCAAGCGAAGTTTATCGACCCGAACCTGCTTGTGGGGAACGAAACCCGCGATGACGCGGCGGTATACGATCTTGGCAATGGCACCAGCGTTATCAGCACAACCGACTTTTTTATGCCCATTGTCGACAATCCTTTCGATTTTGGCCGGATCGCCGCCACTAACGCCATTAGCGACATTTTCGCCATGGGGGGCAAACCGATCATGGCGATCGCGATTTTAGGCTGGCCTGTCAACAAACTGGCGCCTGAAATTGCCCGTGAAGTTGTCGAAGGTGGCCGCCATGCCTGCCGACTGGCGGGTATTGCGCTGGCGGGCGGGCACTCTATTGATGCGCCAGAGCCCATTTTCGGGCTGGCGGTGACGGGCGTGGTGCCGACCGAGCGCATCAAGAAAAACAGTACCGCGCAGGCGGGCTGCCGACTCTTCCTTACTAAACCGCTGGGCATTGGCGTGCTGACGACCGCCGAGAAAAAATCGCTGTTGAAACCCGAACACATTGGGCTGGCAACGGAGGTGATGTGCCAGATGAACCTGGCCGGCGCCGCGTTTGCGGGCATCAGCGGTGTGAAGGCAATGACCGATGTTACCGGTTTTGGTCTGTTGGGCCACCTCAGTGAAATGTGCCAGGGCGCAGGCGTACAGGCGCAAATCTGGTATCAGGATGTGCCGAAATTACCGGGTGTTGAAGAGTACATTGCGCTTGGTGCGGTACCAGGCGGCACCCAGCGTAATTTCGCCAGCTACGGCCATTTGATGGGCGAGATGCCGGATGCGGTGCGTGATTTACTCTGCGATCCACAAACCTCTGGCGGTTTATTGCTGGCGGTGAACGCCGAGGCAGAAGGCGACGTTTACGCCACGGCGGCAGAATATGGCATTACCCTTGCGGCGGTGGGCGAGCTGGTTAGCGCACGCGCAGGGCGTCCGATGATTGAGATCCGTTAATCCAATGCGGTTGTTTATTGCCGAAAAACCCAGTCTGGGCCGCGCCATTGCGGATGTGCTACCCAAGCCGCATCGCAAAGGCGACGGCTATATTGAATGTGGCAACGGGCAGGTGGTGACCTGGTGTATTGGTCATCTACTGGAGCAGGCGCAGCCGGATGTCTACGACAGCCGCTATGCGCGCTGGAACCTGGCGGATCTGCCTATCGTGCCCGAAAAATGGCGGCTCCAGCCACGTCCCTCGGTAACCAAACAGATTAATGTGATCAAGCGTCTGCTCTCTGAGGCGACGGAAGTCGTCCACGCCGGTGACCCGGACAGAGAAGGGCAGTTGCTGGTTGATGAAGTACTCGATTACCTTGAACTGTCGCCGCAAAAGCGTCAGCAGGTCCAGCGCTGCCTGATTAACGATCTTAACCCCCAGGCGGTGGAGCGCGCGATTTCACGCCTGCGCGCCAACAGCGAATTTATTCCTTTGTGCGTTTCGGCACTGGCCCGCGCCCGCGCCGACTGGCTGTACGGCATCAACATGACGCGCGCGTATACATTGCTTGGGCGCAACGCCGGGTATCAGGGGGTGCTTTCCGTTGGTCGCGTACAGACGCCAGTTCTTGGCCTGGTGGTGCGCCGCGACGAAGAGATCGAGAACTTCGTGGCAAAAGATTTTTTCGAAGTGAAGGCGCATATTGTCACCCCGGCAGGGGAGCGGTTCACCGCCCTGTGGCAGCCGAGCGAGGCCTGTGAACCTTATCAGGATGAAGAGGGGCGTTTGCTGCACCGCCCGCTGGCTGAGCACGTGGTCGCGCGTATTTCCGGGCAGCCAGCGAATGTTACCGCCTATAACGATAAACGGGAATCAGAACCGGCGCCGTTACCTTTTTCGCTTTCAGCGCTGCAAATTGAAGCCGCGAAACGCTATGGCCTGAGCGCGCAGAACGTTCTCGATATCTGCCAGAAGCTGTATGAAACCCACAAGCTGATTACCTACCCGCGTTCGGACTGCCGTTATTTACCAGAAGAACATTATGGCGGGCGTCATGCGGTGATGAACGCGATTGGTGCTCATGCACCGGATCTTCTGCCGCAGCCTGTGGTGAACGCCGATTTGCGTAATCGCTGCTGGGATGACAAAAAGGTGGATGCCCACCACGCCATTATTCCCACCGCGCGCAGTTCAAAGGTAAACCTGAGCGAAGGTGAGGCCAATGTTTACACTCTGATTGCGCGTCAGTATCTGATGCAGTTTTGTCCCGATGCGCTGTTCCGTAAATGCCAGATCGACCTCGATATTGCCAACGGCAAATTTATCGCCAAAGCGCGTTTCCTTGCCGAAGCGGGCTGGCGCACGCTGCTGGGGGCCAAAGAGCGTGACGAAGAGAACGATGGCACGCCGCTGCCGGTCGTGGCGAAAGGCGACGAACTTTTGTGTGAAAAAGGTGAGGTCGTGGAGCGTCAGACCCAGCCACCGCGCCACTTTACTGATGCGACGCTGCTTTCCGCGATGACGGGTATTGCCCGCTTTGTGCAGGACAAAGAGCTAAAAAAAATCTTGCGAGCAACGGACGGTCTGGGTACCGAGGCCACCCGCGCAGGCATTATCGAACTGCTGTTTAAGCGCGGTTTTCTGAATAAAAAAGGGCGCTATATCCTCTCGACTGACGCCGGACGTGCGTTGATTCACTCTCTGCCGGAGATGGCCGCCAGACCGGATATGACCGCGCACTGGGAGTCTGTGCTGACGCAAATAAGCGAGAAGCAGTGTCGTTATCAGGACTTTATGCAGCCGCTGGTTGGCACGTTGCATGAGCTGATTCATCAGGCTCGCAATACGCCGGTGCAGCGGTTTCGGGGGATTACCGCCCCGGCGGGTGAGAAGAAAAAAACATCGGGTAAGCGGGCAACACGTAAACCGCGCAAAGATGACCCAACGCCTCCGCAGCCCGCTGCCTGAGGCGCGTATCAGCATATGCATAAGAAGAGGGGTGGTCACGGGGGAAACACCGTGATTTTGCCCAAAGATGACGTTAACTTGCACAATTCGTAAAAAGACGTGATGGTGTCGTCTTCCTGTCACGGCGAAACGGGATTATTATGCGCGCGAACACAGACCATTGAGTAGCAGGACTGGAAAATGAGCGAGCAAAAAGCCATAGAAAGAAGCGAAGTACGTATCCCCGCCACTGTGCGCAACGCGCAATCCGATCGCAAAGAAAAATTGTTCAACGAACTCACCGCGGATGAGCAAATCGCGATCATTCTTAAACGTCACAGGGAAATTGTCTCATCGCTGGTGGTGAACTGAACGCCTGATGAGATTGCCCGGCGGCGTTGCGCTTACCGGGCATGGAACAGGAAAGCCGGGGCGACGCCGTGCCGCCCGGCAGAATGACTCAGATAAGCCCCTGACCGATCATCGCATCCGCCACTTTCACGAAGCCCGCAATATTGGCGCCGCGAACATAGTGAGTCTGCTTACCATCGCCGCCGTACTCCACACAGGCGTGGTGAATATCCAGCATTATGTGGTGCAGCCGCGCATCCACTTTTTCTGCTTTCCAGCCAAGACGCGCCGCGTTCTGTGCCATTTCCAGCCCTGATGTTGCCACCCCTCCGGCATTCGCCGCTTTACCCGGCGCAAACAGTACGCCTGCGTCCAGGAACAGATCGGTCGCCGCAATCGTGGTTGGCATATTGGCGCCCTCAGCGACTGCTTTCACGCCGTTAGCGATAAGCGTACGTGCGGCATCGACATCCAGTTCGTTCTGGGTGGCGCACGGCAGAGCAACATCGACCGGCACTGACCAGGGCTGCTGACCTTCAAGGTACTGCAGACCAAACTCACGGGCGTAATCCGCCACGCGTCCATGCTGCTGCTCTTTAATTTCAATCAGACGCACCAGTTTTTCGCGGGTGAAGCCCGCTTCATCGACCACGGTACCGTTGGAATCAGAAGCGGTAACCACGCGTGCGCCAAAGGCCATCGCTTTTTCGATAGCATATTGCGCCACGTTACCGGAGCCAGAAACGGCCACGCGCAGGCCTTCCAGACCCATACCATGACGTTTGAGCATCGCCTCGGTGAAATAGACCAGGCCGTAGCCCGTGGCTTCCGGGCGAATTAAACTGCCGCCGAAGGAGAGCCCTTTGCCGGTGAACACGCAGGCATTATTGTTGGAGAGTTTTTTCATCATCCCGGCCATAAAGCCCACTTCACGCGCGCCTACGCCCATATCACCTGCCGGGACATCGGTATCCGGACCCAGATGGCGATACAGTTCGGTCATGAGCGACTGGCAGAAACGCATCACTTCCGCGTCGCTTTTCCCTTTAGGATCAAAATCGCTGCCGCCTTTACCACCGCCCATCGGCAGGGTGGTGAGGGCATTTTTGAAGGTCTGCTCGAAACCAAGGAATTTGAGGATCGACAAATTGACTGACGGATGGAAACGCATGCCGCCCTTAAACGGACCAATGGCGGAGTTAAATTGCACACGCCACGCGCGGTTAACCTGCACCTGGTTTTTATCGTCCACCCACACGACGCGGAATTGAATAACACGTTCCGGCTCAACCAGCCTTTCCAGCAGTGATAACTGACGATAACGCGGGTTTTGTTCGAGAAAAGGCCACAGTGTGGTCATTACTTCACGTACGGCCTGAGCGAACTCGGGCTGATGCGGATCGCGCTTTTGAACGTGGGAAAGAAACGATTCAAGAGAGCATGTCTGTTCCATAGATATAAGAGCCTCTTATGTTGATGGTGTGATTTTATGGTTGTTGTGAGCTAAAAAATCAGCGTTTTTCGACTATATCATCTGCAATATGCGGTAAAGCAAGCAAAAATAGGTCAGCGATATCAAATTAATAATAGGTGCCAAGTCATAACAAAAACCGATGATGAAAGAAAATGCGGTTCGTTAATAGAGATACGTTATAGTGATAAAGGGTTCTATTCAGGAAGAAAATGCTATGAAGCGTTCACTGTGGGGTTGGGGTTGTGTGCTGATGTTCGTCTCAGCGGGGGCCAGTGCGGAGCGACATCTGTCGCCGGATGTACAGGTGAATGTTCCGCCGGAAGTATTTACCTCAGGCGGTCAGCAGAGTTCGCAGCCCTGTAATCAGTGCTGCGTTTATCAGAATCAGAATTACACCGAAGGGGCGGTTATTAAAGCCGAAGGCGTGCTGCTCCAGTGCCAGCGCGACGAACGCACGGTGTCTACAAACCCGCTGGTCTGGCGGCGCGTGAAGCCATAAAGGCCTCCAGCAGAGGGATATCTGCAGGCGCAAGCGGCCAGTTAAAGGCTTCCTGCGGCGCACACCAGATGAGCGCAGCGTGGTGATGACGGGTAAGCGTGCCGGTGAAGGTCGGCACATGCCATGCGTGCAAATTGATAATGCGCCCGGAAACTTCGCGCTGATGGCTGGCGATATATTCCGTCGGCGTGGCTTCAATGCCAAGCTCTTCGCGAAGTTCTCGTATTAGTGCGTCTGACTGGCTCTCCCCGGCTTCTACCTTACCGCCAGCAAATTCCCACAGCCCCGCCTGATCGCCCTGTTCCGGGCGCTGCGCCAGCAAAATCTGACCATCGCGCTCAATAATGGCGGCGACAACCTCTATCGTTTTAAGCATGATTATCCATTCTTGTGCTGCAGACTCCACTCATACCAGCCGCCATCATATACCCCGATGTTTGTCCAGCCCATGGCGCGCGCGCAGATAAATGCCAGCGAGGCGCGCCAGCCGGTTCCGCAGTAAAAGGCGATTTGCTGGTCTGCGGTAATATTCCATGCGTCCCACATGGCCGTGATGTCATTCGCGCAGCGTAAGGTCGCATCAGGGTTGAGAAAATCCTCGATGCCATCTTTACCGCGTCCGCCACGTCCCCAGCGCGCACCGGGGATGTCGCCCCTGACATCAATATACGCGTAACCACTGGTCGCGCCGGAATACTCAGCCCAGGAACGTATACTCACCACCGAGGCATCCTTACGGTTCAACAACGCCCGGGTCTGCGGCAGGGAAAGCATCAACTGCGGTTGCGCCGGGATCGGTGCACCAAAATCGCGGGCGGGCGTGATGGATAGCGCCTCGCCGGAGGCCACCGGAAAACCAGCGCGAAGCCAGGCTCGCCAGCCACCGTCCAGTACACGCACATCCTGCACCCCGGCATACAACAGAATATGGGCCACGCGCGCGGCGGCAAGCGGGTTACGGCTATAGAGAATGACCGTGGTATCGCAGCAAACGCCGTGCGCGGACAGCACGCCACGCAGAGTCTCAGAAGCGACGACGTTCCACAGCGGCTCGTTTTCCAGCTCCAGGGTGTCGAGATAATCCGCGCCGGGAATATGCCCTTGCCGGAACTCGTCGTGCACGCCCCAACCCGCTTCTATCACCTTCCACGTACCGACGGGCTTCTCGCTGACCAGGCGATGGGTCATTAACGCGTTAAGCCAGCTTGCCGGAACAATATGGTGAAAACCGGGCAGACGCTCAAGTGCAAGAGAGGAGGAAAATGCGTCGCTGATACGCCAGGGCGCATGGAGTCCCTTCTGGTGTAACCAGGCCTCTATCGCGTCATTGTCTTGCGGTGCACCATAGAGCGCGATACGGGTTTCAGCGCTTACCGGGCGCAGGGCAGACCAGGAGACAAACTGTGCGTCCGTCATCTCGTCCAGCCAGCATGCGGCAAGGTTACGCGCGCCTGGGAGGTGGCCGGATGTCCCATACAGCGCATCCGGCCAGCCGTTATACAATGCGCTGTCGCGAGTATCGATAACCACGCCATTGTGCTGGCGGAATTGGCCAAGGGTGATGTTTTTAGCCATTGCGTGTCAGGTCCAAGGGGGCGGTCATAACAGGCGACCGCCGCAATGGGAAAGTGACGCTTATTCGACCTTAAACGTAGCCCATACCGGGGCATGGTCGGAGGGTTTATCCATACTGCGGATCTCATAGTCGATGCCGGTTTCGATGCAGCGTTCCGCCAGCGGTGAGCTTGCCAGCAGCAGATCTATACGCAGCCCCCGATTGTCATCAAACCCTTTGGAGCGGTAGTCAAACCACGAGAAGCGCTCGTTATTGTCCGGGTTTGCCGCACGCCAGGTATCCACCAGCCCCCAGTTCACCAGGCGACCCATCCATTCACGCTCTTCCGGTAAAAAGGAGCACTTGCCGGTCCGCAGCCAGCGTTTGCGGTTCTCTTCTCCGATACCGATATCAAGGTCGGTTGGGCTGATGTTCATATCCCCCATGATCAGGACCGGATTCTCTTTTTTCAGCTCATTATCGAGGAAGTTTTGCAGGTCCTGATAAAACTTCTCTTTGGCCGGGAATTTGGTGGGGTGGTCGCGGCTTTCCCCCTGCGGGAAGTAACCATTGATAACGGTAATATTACCCAACGGAGAGGGGATTTCCGCCATGATGATACGGCGCTGGGCTTCTTCGCCGTCGTCCGGGAAACCGCGACGAACGGAGACAGGCGTCGCTTTGGTCAGCAGCGCCACGCCATAGTGCCCTTTTTGCCCATGATAAAAGACGTTGTAACCAAGTTTCGCCACCTCTTCGAGCGGGAACATATCATCATGGACTTTCGTCTCCTGCAGGCCGATCACGTCGGGCTGATGCTGCTCGACAATGGCTTCAAGTTGATGGGGACGGGCTCGCAGGCCGTTGATATTAAAAGAGACAAATTTCATAGTCGCCGCCAGATTGCTGTGGGAAATGTGGCAGGGATGTTAGCAGAAAATGAAGAAGAATGGCTATGGGATTGGGCTGCGGTCCTGGCCTGGAAAGGGGGCAATGCATTTATTAAAGCAAACATCGCCCACATGCCATTGTTACGCTGAACTCACACACGTCAGCCTTTTCACGCCTTACTTACGATACTGTTCGCTCCCCCATGCCAGCATCCCTTCCAGTAACTGTTGCAATAAGGACTGCAAGGCAGGAGCCCGGGTTTCAGACCAGGCATAAGGGGGCGTTTCATCCATATAATTCACCTGAGCCAGTTCAAGCTGTACGGCGTGGATATCGGCATCGGGTTGGCCATACGCTCGGGTGATATACCCCCCTTTGAAACGCCCGTTAAGCACATGGCTGAACCTCGACTGTTGCTGGCAAATGCCCGTCAGCACATCGCTCAGGGCCTCAGAGCAACTGGCGCCGTTATTGGTGCCGAGATTTAAATCGGGTAACTGTCCGTCAAACAAACGTGGGATGACAGAGGCAATCGAGTGGGCGTCAAACAGTAGCGCATAGCCAAACCGTTGCTTAATCCGGGCAAGTTCGGACTGAATCCGCTGATGATACGGCTGCCAGATTTGCGCCAGATAATCCTGACGCCGGGCGTCGGTCGGTATCTTGCCGGGCTTAAACGTGTCACGACCATCAAACAGGGTGTCCGGATAAAGGCCCGTCGTTGCGGTGGTGTAGAGCGGTTTGTCGTCAGAGGGCCGGTTCAGGTCGATAACAAAACGGGAATAATTCCCGACCAGCACACTGCCCCCTAGCGCCCGGGCAAAATCATACAGGCGTGGAATGTGCCAGTCCGTATCACCCAGCGGCTGTGCCGCCTCGCTGAGGCCTTCTGCGACCTCAGGCGTCAGGCGTATTCCTGCGTGGGGAATACTGATCAGCAGCGGCGATGTGCCCGCCGTGAATTCATAGGGGACGGTGATGGGTGAAAGACTCATAGATAATGGTTTCCTCGAACGTTTCCGCGATAGACCACCGTGCAGGGCAGCTCTCCGCCCAGCCAGTAGACCAGCTCAGCCGGTCGCGAGAGCGGCCAGTGGATAAAATCAGCCGCCTTGCCCGGTGCCAGCGTGCCGTGAGAGTCCTGCAAACCGAGCGCGCGAGCGCCCTGGCAGGTTACTCCGGCCAGCGCTTCTTCCGGTGTCAGGCCAAACAGCGTGCAGCCCATGTTCAGCATCAGGCGCAGCGAGAGCACCGGGGAGGTGCCGGGGTTAGCATCGCTCGCCAGCGCCATTGGCACCTTATGCTGGCGGAAGAAGGCCACCGGCGGCTGCTGTTTTTCGCGCAATAAATAGAACGCACCGGGCAACAATACGGCAACGGTCCCGCCGGCCGCCATGGCGATGGCATCGTCTTCGGTGGCATATTCCAGGTGATCGGCTGACAGGGCGCCATGGCGGGCTGCAAGCGCACTGCCGTGCAGTGAAGAGAGCTGCTCCGCATGCAATTTCACCGGCAGGCCCAGGGCTTTTGCGGCGTTGAACACCTGCTCAACCTGGGCCGGGGAGAACGCCAGATGCTCGCAAAACGCGTCGACAGCATCGGCCAGGTTTTCCCGGGCGACAATCGGCAGCAGGGTGTCACAAATCAGGCGGATATACTCATCGGGCCGGTTTTTATATTCGGGAGGGAGCGCATGCGCGGCAAGACAGGTGGATTTAACCTCCACAGCAAGCCGCGTCGCTAAGGTGCGGATCACCCGAAGCATTTTCAGTTCGCTGTCGATAGAAAGCCCATAACCCGATTTTATCTCAACACAGGTGACGCCTTCGGCTAACAGCGGGCGCAGACGGAATAGCGCCGATTCGATCAACTCCTCTTCTGTAGCCTCACGGGTGGCGTTAACCGTGGAGATGATTCCACCGCCGCTTGCCGCGATCTCCGCATAACTTACGCCATTAAGCCGCTGCTCAAACTCGCCGCTGCGATTGCCGCCAAAGACCAGATGAGTATGGCAATCAACAAAGCCGGGCGTAATGATCCCGCCGGCAAACTCATGCTGTTCGGCGTCGGGAAAAAGAGGGCAATCAGCAACCGGGCCGAGCCAGACGATTTTCCCGTCAGCCACGACGATAGCGCCGTTTTCTATCAGGTTATATTTTCCGTCTTGCATCGTTACCAGCGTTGCGCCACGCCATACGCTATCGCAACGGGCTGGTGGTGTCGTGGAAAACGGCAAAGGGTCGGTTAACGACATGACACACTCCGGGTTGGATTTATCTTGTATAGACAATTAAAGTCAACCTAACGCATAACCGAAAACGCGGCAAGGCGAGCAGAAAGAGTTTTTTCTTATTGCTGGCTGGCTTACATATTCAGGAACGCGATAGCGACCATAAAGCCGCTATCGGTAACGCGGAAATTAGCCGTGGCTGGTGAAACGGCCAAACAGCTGGTAGCGCGAGCCCGGGTAAACCAGGCGGGCGGAGGTAACGATGCGGCTGCCGCTCCAGGTACGGCGGTGGATAAGCAGGCAGGGTTCATGTTCTGCCAGTTGCAGTAATTCGCGCTGCTTGTCGCTGGCGCTGACCGCTTCGACCCGATGTTCACCTGACGTCAGCGGTGATATTTCCATCAGATAGGTGTAAGGCATCTGTTTGTTGAAAACCTGGCGCAGATAATCCGGCGCGGCGGCCGGGTTAACGTAACGGTCTTCGATTTGCACCGGCACATTGTTTTCGTAATGGACGATCTGCGAATAGAACAGGGTGTCGCCGGGCGCGATCCCTAATTGCATGGCTTGATCGGCATCGGCCTCGCGGGCTTCGCATACCAGAATTTTACTGTCGTGACGATGACCACGCTGGGCGATTTCATCAGCAATATTATGCACTTCCAGCATTGGCGTGTAGGCCTTTGCTTCTGCCACGAAGGTGCCGACACCCTGCATGCGAATAAGAAAACCTTCGCTGGTCAGTTCACGCAGCGCACGGTTAATGGTCATGCGGCTTACGCCAATTTCATTGACCAGTTCGCTTTCTGATGGAATACGTTGATGGGGCTTCCAGGCGCCAGAGCGAATCTGGCCGATGATTGCCTGCTTCACGCGCTGATAAATCGGGGCAGGGGTATCACTCATGGCGGCGGCAAGCTCAGACAGTGCCTGCCGGGTCACGCCGTGTTGTGCTACACCGTTCGGTGAAGGCTCCGACATTTTCTTACCTCTCAAAAGATCCACAGGTATCAGGAACGTTTTCACAACGCCCGGCTATCTCCACCACGCAGGGGATCAGCACAGGTGGCCGAAAAACGAAAAATAGTAAAAAAAACACGCTGCAAGTTTACAGCCAATTCAGGCATATGTATATGTATAGACAAATTGGTCAAAGGTTTGGCAGTAGCCTGCGCAAAGGTGTGCAGGCTTTGCTTTCCCCTTCTCAGGAACGTTGTTATGCCTGCATATTTTGCTCCACGTGTCTTGCTTGCTACGGGTTGGGCGCACAATGTCCGACTGGAGGTTGATGAACTCGGCATGCTGACCGCCATCACGCCGGAAGCCTCTTCCCATGAGAGTATCCCTCTTTCCGGCCCGGTGGTGCCAGGGATGCCAAACCTGCATTCTCATGCCTTTCAGCGCGTTATGGCCGGGCTTGCGGAGGTGGCGGGCGACCCGCAGGACAGCTTCTGGACCTGGCGGGAACTTATGTATCGCATGGTGCAGCGTCTGACCCCGGAACAGGTCGGTGTGATTGCCCGCCAGCTCTATATTGAGATGCTCAAAGGCGGCTATACCCAGGTCGCTGAATTCCACTATCTGCACAATGACATTAGCGGCAAGCCCTATGCCGATCGCGGTGAGATGACCGCTCACCTGAGCGCCGCAGCCAGGGACGCGGGGATTGGCCTGACACTCCTGCCGGTGCTATACAGCTATGCCGGGTTTGGCGGACAGCCTGCACAGGCGGGGCAACAACGCTTTATTCAGGATGTCGACAGTTATTTACAGCAGCAGGCGGTGATTCAACGACAAATTAACGGCAACGCGCTGCAAAACCTGGGGCTGTGTTTCCATTCCCTGCGTGCGGTCATCCCGGAACAAATGTACCAGGTGCTGAAAGCCAGCGACCCGACGCTCCCGGTGCATATTCATATCGCCGAGCAGCAAAAAGAGGTTAACGACTGTCTGAACTGGAGCGGTCAGCGCCCCATCAGTTGGTTGTATGACCATCTGGATATCAATGCCCGCTGGTGCCTGATCCATGCCACCCACGCGGATGCCTACGAAGTGACGAAAATGGCGCACAGCGGTGCGGTTGCCGGCCTGTGCCCGACCACCGAAGCGAATCTTGGCGACGGTATTTTCCCGGGCGTTGACTATCTGGCACAGGAAGGACGCTGGGGCATTGGCTCAGACAGCCATGTCTCGCTCAACGTAGTGGAAGAGTTACGCTGGCTGGAATATGGTCAGCGTCTGCGTGACCAGCGGCGTAATCGACTGATTGCGCAGGAGCAAACGCGGGTAGGGGATGTACTTTACCTGCAGGCGTTATCCGGTGGCGCGCAGGCTTGCGGCGTGCCGGTGGGGCAACTCTCGGTCGGTTATCGCGCCGACTGGCTGGTGCTCGACAATCAGGACCCTTATCTGGCTGCGGCCACCGACAACGCGTTGCTTAACCGCTGGCTATTTGCGGGGCATGTTGGTCAGATTCGCGATGTCTATGTGGGTGGCGTTGCGCGCGTTGTCGATGGGGTTCATCCGCAACAACAGGCTGCAGCGTCTGATTTTCTGCACCTGCTGCAACAGCTTTCTCAGGAGAGCGCATGAACGACTGGCATCCGTTTTCCCTCGGCAGATTGCCGGTGAGTCGCTGGCGCAATGGTGGGGGAGAAACCCGCGAGATCGTCAGTTGGCCGCAGGGGGCGCCGGAATTTGACTGGCGCGCCAGTATTGCCACTATCGCTGCCGATGGCCCGTTTTCCGCCTTCCCGGGGATTGACCGTTCGATAACGTTACTGAGCGGAGAGGGCGTGAATCTGTCAGATGGTGGGCAGCTTAACCACCGCCTGAGCACCGTCGGCGCACCGTTTCCTTTCAGTGGCGATCTCTCTCTGAGCGCACATCTCCTGGGCGGTACGACGATGGATTTCAACCTGATGACGCGCCGCACGACCTGCGCCTCCCGGGTGGTCGCCCTGCGTGAGCGCGGGACAATCACTGCGGAGAAAGGCGGCGTGTTGTATGCCATTGAGGGCGACTGGCAACTGCCGGACGGCACCCGTTTTGGCACAGGTGAGGGTTTCTGGTGGTCAACGAGCGACAGGCAAGCACAGGCGCAATGGACGATTTCGCCGCTGGCACAATCGCAACCTGGATGTCGCTTGCTGTTGTGGGCTGCGGTCACGGACTAACCCGGGGCAGGCTGCACTGAAATGGCGCGCCGGGCGCACTACTTTGATTCTTCAGGCCCACGGACCGTGGGCGAAAGCAACGATACGGGCGTACTTCCGGACTGGCACAAAGCTTGCTTTATCTTTCTCGGCTTAATTGTATAGACAAGAATATACAGTAGCGTCATTCGCCGGTGGCAATTTGCTGCGCAGGCATTCCCCGAGACAGGTAATTTGGCAGGAGTGGCAGATGAGCAACATGATTTCCAGGACTGTACTAAAGCGTTCATTATCTCTGTTAGGTCTGGCAGTCGCGTTAGGTGGTGTGGCTAACACAGCGCTGGCGGCGGATACGCCGGTGGCGATCGGGATTTCCGGCTGGACCGGCTTTGCGCCGCTGACCCTGGCTGACAAAGCGGGCATTTTCAAAAAGAACGGTCTTGATGTGACCCTGAAAATGGTCCCGCAGCAATCCCGTCATCTGGCGATTGCATCCGGCTCGCTGCAGTGCGCGGCGACCACGGTAGAAACCTATCTCACCTGGAATGCCAGCGGTGTGCCGATTAAGCAAATCGTGCAACTGGATAAATCTTACGGCGCGGACGGTATCGCAGTGCGCAGCGGTATCAATAGCGTCGCGGATTTGAAAGGCAAAACCATCAGCGTCGATGCCCCCGGCACCTCATCTTATTTTCTGCTGGCGTGGATCCTCGATAAAAACGGCATGACGATGAAAGACGTCAAGCTTGCGACCTTAGGGCCGGACGCCGCCGCACATGCGTTTATTGCCGGGCAGAACGATGCCGCCGTGACCTACGAACCCTATCTCTCCAACATTCGCCAGAGTCCGGATAAGGGCAAAATCCTGACCACCACGCTCGACTATCCTATGGTCATGGATACCCTCGGCTGCACGCCTTCCTGGCTGGATAAAAACCCGAAAGCGGCCCAGGCGCTGGTCAATAGCTACTTCGAAGCACTGGACATGATCAAAGCCGACCCGGATAAAGCCAATGAAATCATGGGCGCGGCGGTGAAAGAGACCGGTAAACAGTTTGCCGAAGAGTCCAGCTATCTGCGCTGGCAGGATCGCGATGCGAACAAAAAATTCTTTAGCGGCGAAATCGTGAGCTTCACCAATGAGGCGGCACGTCTGCTCACGGAGATGAAAATTCTGCGTAAAACGCCGGACATCAACACGTTGTATGACGCGAAGTACGTTACTCAGCCATGAAGGACCACGATATGAACAGTCCTGTCAGTCAGGCCGCGGACTACGCCAGCAAGACCACGACAGACTTACGCGAGCCGGCACCTCTGCCGGCAAGCAAAAAGGTCTGGCATAACCCGATGATGGTGCCATTACGCCCCGTTGCGCCGCGGCACCGCTGGTTTCTGGGTTTCTGCTTCTTTGTGCTGTTTTTCGCCTTATGGGCGCTGGTGACCTTTACCGGCCTGGTTGCTCCGACCTTCCTCGCAAGCCCAGCCAGTATGCTACAGGAAGGGGTATTGCTGTTTACCGATTTCGATTTCACCACGGATATCGGTATGACAGTAATGCGTGTACTGGGCGGGTTTATCCTGGCCTGCGTTATTGCCGTGCCGCTGGGTATCTGGATGGGTTCATACAAACTTATCGAAGCCTTCTTCGAGCCGTTTGTCTCATTTTGTCGCTATCTGCCTGCTTCCGCGTTTGTACCTCTGCTGATCCTGTGGGCCGGTATTGGCGAAATGCAGAAGATCCTGGTGATTTTTATTGGTTCTTTCTTCCAGATAACCCTGATGGTGGCTGTCGCCGTGGGGGCTGCGCGTCGCGATCTGGTTGAGGCGGCCTACACCCTGGGGGCGACCAATAAAAGCGTGGTGCGTCGGGTGATTATTCCCGGTGCGGCGCCAGAAATCGCCGAGCTTTTACGTCTGGTGCTCGGCTGGGCCTGGACCTATGTCATTGTGGCGGAGCTTATCGGTTCATCCAGCGGGATAGGCCATATGATTGTCAACAGCCAGGCGTTACTCAACACCGGGCAGATGATCTTCGGCATTATCGTCATTGGCTGTATCGGATTGCTCTCCGACCTGTTGTTTAAAGCGGTTAACCGCCGCCTGTTTGTATGGAGTTCTCTGTAATGAACTATCCGAAGCTGAGTGTTCGCCAGGTGGAGCGTGTTTTCAGTGGCCCGAAAGGTGAAAAAACCCAGGCCCTGTTGCCGGTGGATTATCAGGTCAATGAGAACGATTTTATTACCATCCTCGGCCCTTCCGGCTGCGGGAAATCGACGCTTCTGCGCATTGTCGCCGGTCTGGATCAGCCCACGAGTGGTGAAGTCTGGCTGGATGGGGAACTCGTTGACGGCCCCGGCGCGGACCGCGGCATGGTATTCCAGAGCTATACGCTTTTTCCCTGGCTCACCGTTGAGCAAAATATCCGCTTCGGTTTACAGGAGCGAGGCGTGAGTAAAGCGGCGCAAAAGGAGCGCAGCGACTACTTTATTAATAAGGTCGGTTTGCGTGGGTTTGAGCATCACTTCCCACGTCAACTGTCAGGCGGCATGCAACAACGTACGGCTATTGCCCGTGCGCTGGCCAATGACCCGAAAATTCTGCTGATGGATGAACCCTTTGGCGCGCTCGACAACCAGACACGCGTGATGATGCAGGAGCTACTGCTGTCGATATGGGAGTCCTCGCGCAAAACGGTGCTGTTTGTGACCCACGATATTGATGAAGCCATTTTTATGGCCAATAAAGTGGCGATTTTCAGCGCCCGCCCAGGGAGAATCAAAACCGAAGTGGCGGTGAATTTTCCGCACCCGCGTGATTACACGTTAAAGACGTCACCGGAGTTTATGACGCTCAAGGCGCGGATAACGGAAGAGATTCGTACCGAAACGATGCAGACCATGGATCATTGATCGGTTATTTTTTGCGTCGTGTTGCCACTTTTTTGTCAGGTTGTGCGTAAGCACCCGGTGGGCCGAGTCCTGACCGGGTATATTTTCAGCTCTACTTGTATATACAGGAATAGATTATGGCTCCTTCATCCTCCGGTTTCACCCTTTGCCGCCTGCAGCCAGGCCATGTAGACCTGCCCATGCTGCGCCAGATTTATCAGGGCAATGTTCATCTCGCGCTGGCGGAAGAGGCCCGTGCCGATGTGCTGGCCTCTCAGGAGACGGTTACCCGCATTGTGGCATCGGGGGACGTGGTGTACGGCATCAATACCGGGTTTGGCAAACTGGCGCAGACCCGTATTCCGGCCGAACGCCTGGCGGAATTACAGCGCAATCTGGTGTTGTCGCACAGTGTGGGGACGGGTAAAAATCTGGCGGATAACATTGTGCGCCTGGTGATGGCAACGAAGATCCTCAGTCTTTCGCGTGGCCATTCCGGCATTCGCATTGACGTGATTGACGCCCTGATTACGCTCTTCAATGCCGGGGTCTATCCCTGCATTCCGGAAAAAGGTTCGGTAGGGGCATCCGGCGATTTAGCCCCGCTGGCGCACCTGTCGCTTATGCTGATTGGTGAAGGCACGGTGACGGTGCAGGGCAACACAATGCCTGCGGTGGAAGGTCTGGCAAGTGCGGGGATACGCCCCTTTGAACTCGGGCCGAAAGAGGGGCTGGCGCTGCTTAACGGCACTCAGGTGTCGACCTCCCTGGCACTGTCGGGGCTGTTTGAGGCGGAGCGCGTCTTTTCCGCCGGGCTGGTGGCCGGCGCGCTGTCGCTGGAAGCTATCAAAGGTTCCGTTAAACCGCTCGATCCGCGTATTCATGAAGCCCGCGGACAGCAAGGGCAGATTGCCGTGGCGGCCGCGCTGAGCAAAATTCTCGCCGGGAGCGACATTGTGACCTCCCATGCGACATGTGGCCGCGTACAGGATCCGTATTCCATTCGCTGCGTGCCTCAGGTGATGGGCGCATGTCTTGATAACTTGCACCATGCCGCACGCATCTTGCGCATCGAAGCCAATGCCGCTTCCGATAATCCACTGGTCTTTGCCGAAAACGGCGATGTGATTTCCGGTGGTAATTTCCACGCCGAACCGGTGGCCTTCGCCGCCGACATTATTGCGCTGGCGGTCGCTGAGATCGGCGCCATCTCGGAGCGTCGTATGGCCCTGTTGTTGGATACAGGGTTATCCGGTTTGCCGCCATTTCTGGTGCGTGACGGCGGCGTGAACTCCGGCTTTATGATTGCCCAGGTTACCGCCGCCGCGCTGGCCTCGGAAAACAAATCGCTGGCCCACCCTGGCAGCGTCGACAGCCTGCCCACCTCTGCGAATCAGGAAGACCATGTCTCAATGGCGACCTACGCCGCGCGCCGTCTGGGGGATATGTGTTTCAACACCAGCGTTGTGGTTGGCATTGAAGCGATGGCGGCCGCGCAAGGGGTGGATTTCCATCGTCCGCTGCAAAGCTCAAAAACGCTGGAAAACGAAATGAACGCCATTCGCCAGAACGTCGCGTTTCTTGAAAAAGATCGCCTGATGGCGCCGGACGTCGAAATGATGCGCCTGTGGGCGTCCCGCGAACACTGGCCCGCAGAAATCGAAGCGCTGTTGCCGAGCTTCGCCTGATACCGCTGTGCAAAAAATTCAAATTTAGAGAAGGAAGTGAACATGAATGCGCCACACAAAAATGCCGAAGCCCGCGTTGTCCGCGCTCCCCAGGGGACCGAACTGAGCTGCCAGAACTGGTTGATTGAAGCAGCCTATCGCATGATTCAGAACAACCTCGATCCGGATGTCGCCGAGCGCCCGGAAGATCTGGTGGTTTATGGCGGCATCGGCAAAGCAGCTCGCAACTGGCCGGCCTTTGAGGCGATCCTTGAGAGTCTGCGCAATCTGCGGGAAGACGAAACGCTGCTGGTACAGTCGGGAAAACCGGTCGGCGTTTTTCGCACCCACAGCAACGCCCCGCGCGTGTTGATTGCCAACTCCAACATCGTTCCTCACTGGGCGAACTGGGAACACTTCCATGAACTGGATAAAGCCGGTCTGATGATGTACGGCCAGATGACGGCCGGTTCATGGATATACATTGGTGCGCAGGGCATTGTGCAGGGCACTTACGAAACCTTCGCCGAAGCCGGTCGCCAGCATTACAAAGGCAACCTGCGCGGCAAGTGGATTTTAACCGCCGGGCTTGGCGGCATGGGCGGTGCCCAGCCGCTGGCGGGAGTTCTGGCAGGCGCATGCGTGCTGGCGATTGAATGTCAGGAGTCTCGCATCGATTTCCGTCTGCGCACGCGCTATCTCGACTACAAAACCCGCAGCCTGGACGACGCCCTGACGATGATTGAAAAAGCCTGCGCCGAGAACAAAGCCATCTCCGTTGGCCTGCTGGGCAACGCCGCCGAGCTGATGCCCCAACTGGCGGCACGGGCGAAAGCAGGCGGCCTGCGCCCGGACATTGTCACCGATCAGACCTCGGCGCACGATCCGCTCAACGGTTATCTGCCGGAGGGCTGGAGCCTGGAACAATGGCAGCAGGCGCGTCAGTCCGACCCGCAATCGGTGGTGAAAGCGGCTCGCGCGTCGATGGCGAAGCATGTACAGGCGATGCTCGATTTTCACGCCATGGGGATCCCGACCGTCGATTACGGCAACAATATTCGCCAGGTTGCCAAAGAGGAAGGGGTGACCAATGCCTTCGATTTCCCGGGCTTCGTTCCGGCTTATATTCGTCCGCTCTTCTGTGAGGGCAAAGGCCCCTTCCGCTGGGTGGCGCTCTCCGGGGACCCGGAAGATATCTACAAAACCGACGCCAAACTGAAAGAGCTCTTCCCGGATAACGCCAATCTGATCAACTGGCTGGATATGGCGCGTGAACGTATTGCCTTCCAGGGGCTGCCTGCGCGTATCTGCTGGCTTGGCCTGGGGGAGCGTCATCTTGCCGGGCTGGCCTTTAACGAGATGGTGCGTAATGGCGAGTTAAAAGCGCCAATTGTCATTGGCCGTGACCATCTGGATACCGGCTCTGTGGCCTCGCCAAACCGTGAAACGGAAGCGATGAAAGACGGTTCTGATGCAGTCTCTGACTGGCCGCTGCTCAACGCGTTGCTCAATACCGCTGGCGGCGCAACCTGGGTCAGTCTGCACCATGGTGGCGGCGTGGGGATGGGCTTTTCTCAGCACGCCGGGATGGTCATTGTCTGTGACGGCAGCAAAGAGGCGGATGAACGTCTGGCACGGGTGCTGTGGAATGATCCGGCCACGGGCGTGATGCGCCACGCGGATGCGGGCTATGAACAGGCGCAGGAGTGCGCCGAGCGTAATCACCTGAACTTACCGATGCTTTGATCATCAGCACCGGATGGGCGGCTCGCGCTCATCCGGCTTTTCCTGAGGGATACGTAATGACGTTCGATGTCGCGGTTTCCGATCCACTCTTTGCGCAACAACAACAGACACTCAACAATCTTGCTCGCCCCACGACACGCAGCCTGGGTCTGTATAACGCGGGCCTGTCGGCAGAGGCTGTGCGGCAGAAATATGGCGTAACCCATATCGCCAAACTGGCCAGTAATGAAAACCCGTTGGGCGCCAGCCCGCAGGTGGTATCAGCATTACAGGCAGATGCTGATTTCAGCGCGGTCTATTCCGATGCCGCCAGCGCCCGGTTGCGCGATGTGCTGGCGGACTATACCGGCGTAAGCGCCGAAAATATTGTCACAGGCAATGGTTCAGAAGATATCCTGCATATGCTGGCGCTGGCTTTTCTTAACCCTGGTGATCGCGTTGTCACGCTGATCCCGTCGTTTGGCCTGCACGAGATCTTCCCGCGCATGATGGGAGCGGACGTGACCCTGGTGGGGGTTGATCAACGACAACAGTTCGACGTTGCGGCCTGGGAGCAGGCGCTCTCCACGCCGGCGAAAATGGTCATTTTTAGCAATCCGTCAAACCCGGTGGGGTGCATGCTTGACAAAGACGGTTTTGCCCGCATCATTGCCGCCGCGCCGCAGGAATGTGTGCTGGTCATTGATGAAGCCTATTTCGAATATTGCCATGAGAACCCGGATTACCCCGATAGCCTGGCAGTACTGGCCGCGCAGCGGCGCCCGTGGATTGTGCTGCGTACTTTTTCGAAAGCCTGGGGTCTGGCGGGCCTGCGCGTGGGCTATGGCTTAGCCAGTCACCCTGAACTCGTCAACTTGCTCAACCGCGTACGTACGCCATTTAATATTAATCGCGCGGCGCAAACGGCGGCGGTGGCCGCGTTAGGCGACCAGGCGCATGTGAAGGCGAGCGTTGCCCTGGTGAACGCGCAGCGGGAGCGTGTGGCCGCCGAACTCAGGCGTCTGGGATTTTACGTGGCGCCCTCACACGCCAATTTTCTCTTCTTTGACTGTGGACGCCCCAGCGGCGAAATGGCGCAGCATTTATTGCGCTATGGCGTCATTATCAAGCCGTGGCGGGAGCCAGGCTATGAGCACTGGATCCGGGTGTCGATGGGCAACGAAGAGGATAACCAGCAGTTTATCGACGCCCTGAAAGCGATCCTTGCGCAGGGGGCGGTGTGAAACGGTTGGCACTGAACATTGAAGAACTCCGCCTGCGAGCCAAACGCGCGCTACCCCGTTTTGCTTTTAGTTATCTGGAAGGCGGCGCGGATGATGAGCAAACATTACGCGATAACCTCCGTGTCTTTGCCCGCTGGCGCTTTATTCCTCCGGTGCTGAACGACGCGAGCGAACGCGATCTCTCGGTTACCCTTTGTGGTCAAAAAATGGCGGCACCGCTGCTGATTGCGCCGACGGGTTATAACGGCATGTTGCGTTATGGCGCCGATGCGATGTTAGCGCGTACCGCCAGAGATGCCGGTATTGGCTATATCCAGAGTACCGTGTCGACCGCACCGATTGAGGAAATTGCGGATGAACACCTGCCCCAACACTGGTTTCAGCTGTATGTGCTCAAAGACCGGACGGTCACCACGGGGCTGCTTGAACGCGCAAAAGCGGCAGGCTGCACCACGCTGGTGGTCTCCGTTGATGCGGTGCATTTCGGCAATCGCGAAAAGGATAAGCGCAATTACCGCCGTCCCATGAAGCTCTCTCTCCCCAGTCTGTTTGATATCGCGTTACATCCCGCCTGGGTATGGCGCACCATTCGGCCTGCGGGTGTACCGGGATTTGGCAATTTAACCCCTTATATCCCGGCGGATAAGCGGCGGGGAGCCGGGGGTGCCAGCTACTTTGCCGCGCAGATGGACACGCGCCTGAGCTGGGAGACGCTGACGTGGATCCGTAGCCAGTGGTCAGGGCCAATGCTGGTTAAAGGTATTCTCGCGCCGGAAGACGCAATGCGGGCTTTTGCGGCGGGTATTGATGGCATTGTGCTCTCGAACCACGGCGGGCGACAACTTGACGGGTCAGTGAGTGCGATGGAAGTGTTACCTGAGATCCGTCATCGCTGCGGCCCGGACGCAACGATTCTTATCGATAGCGGTTTTCGCCGTGGCACTGACGTGGTGAAAGCGCTGGCGTTGGGGGCGAACGGCGTTTTGCTCGGGCGGCCCATGCTTTATGGCGTGGCGGCTGACGGTGAGGCCGGGGCGAAGCAGGCGCTGGCGCTGATTTTGCAGGAAGTTGACCGCACCCTCGCACAGCTGGGATGCACGTCTATTGCCCGGTTAGGGCCACATTTACTGCGACCTCAATCCTGACAGGTAAGGAGGCAGGTTTGTTCATCACGGAGAGTCATTTATGCAGGCACTGAACATCATCTTCCCGGCGCAAATTTTACGTGGCGCAGGCGTTATCACCCGCCTTGGCGAGATATGCGCCGCGTTGGGCAAGCGCGCGCTGGTCATTGGCGGTCATGCCGGGTTGGCAGCCGTGGATACGCAGATTCGCCATCAACTGGCGGCCTCCGGGATTGAACTGGTAGGCCTGCAATGGTTTGGCGGTGAATGCACTGAAGAGAATATTCAGCGTCTGGCCCGCGAGGTCGAGGTGACGGGGGCGGAGATGGTGATAGGCGTCGGCGGCGGGAAAGCGCTTGATACCAGTAAAGCCGTGGCGGTACAGAGACATGTGCCGATTGTCACTATTCCGACCATTGCCGCAACCTGTGCGGCCGTGACGCCATTGACCATCCGTTATCATGCCAATGGCCATTTTCGCGATCTGTTCCCCTTAGCCCAGGCGCCCGCTGCCGTGATTATCGATAGCGAAATTCTGGCCACCGCGCCGTTACGCTGGCTTGCGGCGGGCCTTGGCGACACGCTGGCAAAATGGTATGAATTTCGCGCAATCAGCACGCAGCATCAGAATCACAGCGGCGTCGCGCAGGCTTCCAGTGCCAACAGCCGTATCTGCTATGACCTTATTCAGGCCTACGGCCCTGCTGCCTGTGACGCCGTAAGGGCAGGGAAACCCAGTGCCGCGCTGGAACAGGTGCTGGATGCCATCTTTATGTTTGCCGGACTGACCTCGATGATGAGCAGCGGTGCTCATGCCGCGGCCGCCCATGCGATTTATGAAGGCTTTACGGTCTGTGATAAAACCCGCGAATTTGGTCACGGGCTTCTGGTGGGTTTTGGCAACCTGTGTCTGCTGGCGCTGGAAAATCGCAGTGATGCGGAATTGCTTGAGGCGGTGCGCCTGGCGCATGCCTGCGCAATACCGCTACGTGTGAGTGATATTGCCGCGCTGGATGCCAGCGAGCTTGAAGAGATTGTGCAAATGTCATTGCATGCGCCGGATATGCAAAATATGCCGGATAACATCACCGCCCACGCTCTTTATCAGGCCATTGCCCGCGTTGAAGCGATGGCGGCAGTCGTCTGACTTGACGGTTGGTCTGGTCATATCACCCAAAGGGCTGGCAGCGATGCCAGCTTTTTTCATTCTGTTGAACAGGTGTGGCGCCCCATAATAGTGCGTAACGCCCCAAATTGTCGCAGGATTAACCGATAAATTTCGCAGACGATCACAGATTCAGAATTATATTTTATCCATGCATAATCTTTCTGATTTTCTCTCCGCTATCCAGACTTCATCTAATATTATTCACTTTTTATGCAATTTAAGTGAATAGCGACGGGTTTTAACTTATTGATATTTCGTTGTCAGGCCGCGTTTATGCATTTTGAACGCTGGCTGGCACGTCCTGTGCAATATACATTTACAGCGTAAATACTCATATTTTTTAACATATATTCAACCAATTATTTACCGGATGAGGTCGCTATGTCGCAGTCAATTACACGTGAAAACTTTGATGAATGGATGATGCCAGTGTACGCGCCAGCGCCTTTCATTCCGGTCCGTGGCGAGGGTTCTCGCCTTTGGGATCAAGACGATAAAGAGTACATCGACTTTGCGGGCGGCATTGCCGTTAACGCACTGGGGCATGCCCACCCGGCGTTATGCAAAGCGTTAAGCGAGCAGGCGTCGCGCTTCTGGCACACCGGAAACGGCTATACCAATGAGCCGGTATTACGTCTGGCAAAACGCTTAATCGACGCCACGTTTGCCGAAAAAGTCTTCTTCTGCAACTCCGGGGCGGAAGCCAATGAAGCGGCGCTGAAACTGGCGCGCAAATATGCCCACGATGCCTTTGGCGGTAAGAAAACGGGCATTGTGGCGTTCAAAAATGCTTTCCATGGCCGCACGCTGTTTACCGTAAGCGCCGGCGGCCAGCCAGCCTATTCGCAAGACTTTGCACCGTTACCGCCGGATATTGCGCATGCACAGTACAACGACCTGGCGGCTGCCAGTGCGCTCATCAATGACGATACCTGCGCGGTCATTGTCGAGCCCATTCAGGGGGAGGGGGGCGTGGTGCCTGCCACTACTGCGTTCTTACAGGGGGTGCGTGAGCTGTGCGATCGCCATAATGCGCTGCTGATTTTCGATGAGGTACAAACGGGCGTCGGGCGTACCGGCGAACTATATGCGTATATGCACTATGGCGTAACACCTGATGTGCTGACCACCGCCAAAGCGCTGGGCGGCGGTTTTCCGGTGGCGGCGATGCTGGCCCGGGAAAAATATGCCCGCGTGATGACCGTTGGCACCCACGGTACGACTTACGGCGGTAACCCACTTGCTTCTGCAGTCGCCGGCGCGGTGCTGGATATTGTCAATACCCGGCAGACGCTGGATGGCGTGAAACAGCGCCACCAGTGGTTTAACGAACAATTGCAGGCCATTAATGCCCGCTGCGGTCTGTTCCGTGAAGTTCGTGGTCTGGGGCTATTGATTGGCTGTGAACTCAACGCTGAGTACGCCGGAAAAGCGAAACAGATTTCGCAACTGGCGGCCACAGAAGGCGTCATGGTGCTGATTGCCGGGGCAAACGTGGTGCGTTTCGCACCTGCGCTCAATATTAGCGAAGATGAGGTCTCTCGCGGGCTGGCGCGCTTTGGTATCGCCTGCGATAAATTCGTTGCGGGGTGTCCATCATGATGGTGATCCGTCCTGTTGAGCATGACGATCTTCCGGCGTTGATGGCGCTGGCAGGAAAAACAGGCGGCGGGTTGACCTCGCTGCCTGCGGATGAAGCCACGCTCTCAGCGCGCATTGAGCGTGCCCTGAAAACCTGGCGCGGTGAGCTGGCGAAAAGCGAGCAGGGCTATGTGTTTGTCCTTGAAGTGGTTGAAACCGGCGAAGTGGCCGGGATCTGCGCCATTGAGGTCGCTGTGGGGCTTAATGACCCCTGGTATAATTACCGCGTTGGCACGCTGGTCCATGCTTCAAAAGAGCTTAACGTTTATAACGCGCTGCCCACGTTGTTCCTCAGCAATGACCATACGGGCAGCAGCGAGCTTTGCACCTTATTTCTCGACCCGGCATGGCGCAAAGAGGGCAACGGGTATCTGCTTTCTAAATCGCGTTTTATGTTTATGGCCGCTTTCCGCGACCGCTTTAATGAGAAAGTGGTCGCGGAGATGCGTGGGGTCATCGACGAGACCGGTTATTCGCCCTTCTGGGAGAGCCTTGGCAAACGCTTCTTTTCTATGGAGTTCGCCCGTGCGGATTACCTGTGCGGCACCGGGCAGAAAGCATTTATCGCCGAACTGATGCCCAAGCACCCGATTTACACCGATTTTCTCTCGCCCGAGGCGCAAGCGGTGATTGGCCAGGTCCATCCACAAACAGCGCCCGCTCGCGCGGTACTGGAGAAAGAAGGCTTCCGCTACTGTAACTATGTCGATATTTTCGACGGCGGGCCAACGCTTGAGTGCGACATTGACCGCGTTCGCGCAATCCGTAAAAGTCGTCTGGTTGAGGTGGCGGAAGGCCAGCCTGCGCCGGGGGAATGGCCTGCCTGTATGGTGGCCAACGAGCAATATCATCAATTCAGAGCCATGCTTATCTATGCCGACCCGGCAACGGAGCGGTTGGTACTGAGCGCTGCACAACTTGATGCACTCAAATGTCATCCGGGCGACAAAGTGCGCCTGGTACGCCTGTGCGCAGAGGATAAAAAATCATGAATCAATGGATTAATGGCGAGTGGATTGCGGGTCTGGGTGCCCGACGCATCAAAAAGAACCCGGTCAGTAACGAAACCGTGTGGCAGGGTAATGACGCCGACGCTTCTCAGGTCGGGCTCGCCTGCGAAGCGGCGCGGGCTGCGTTTCCGGCCTGGGCCAGGCTCACGATGACGCAGCGCCAGGCGATTGTCGAAAAATTCGCCGCACTGCTGGAAGCCAACAAAACCGCATTAGCTGAGATTATCGCTCGTGAAACGGGTAAGCCGCGCTGGGAAGCCACCACTGAAATCACGGCGATGATCAATAAAGCCACCATTTCGGTAAAAGCGTACCACGCGCGCACCGGCACGCAGCACACCGAGATGCCAGACGGGGCTGCAACATTGCGCCACCGTCCACATGGCGTTCTGGCGGTATTTGGCCCCTACAATTTCCCCGGTCATCTCCCCAACGGGCATATTATTCCGGCCTTGCTGGCGGGTAATACCCTGATTTTCAAACCCAGCGAGTTAACGCCGTTGACCGGCGAGGCAGTAGTTAAACTCTGGGAACAGGCAGGTCTGCCGCCTGGCGTGCTGAACCTGGTGCAGGGAGGACGGGAGACCGGTCAGGCGTTAAGTTCGCTTGAGGGCATTGACGGCCTGCTGTTTACCGGCAGCGCCAGTACCGGTTTTCAACTGCATCGCCAGTTGGCCGGGCAGCCGGAGAAGATCCTTGCCCTTGAAATGGGCGGCAACAATCCGCTGATTGTTGAAGACCCGGCGGATCTGGACGCCGCCGTGCATCTGACCATTCAATCGGCGTTTATCACCGCCGGGCAGCGTTGTACCTGCGCGCGTCGTCTGCTGGTGAAACGGGGCGAGGCGGGGGATGCTTTTTTGCGCCGTCTGGTGGAGGTCTCCTCGCGCCTGATGCCTGCGGCGTGGGATGCGGATCCGCAGCCTTTCTTCGGCGGGCTCATTTCAGAACAGGCGGCACAGCATGTCCGGCAGGCCTGGCAGGAGCACGTTGAACGTGGCGGCAAAACCTTACTTGAGCCGCATCTACTGCAGGCCGGAACATCACTGCTGAGCCCCGGCATTGTTGAGATGTCGGATGCGCAGAATGTACCGGATGAAGAGGTTTTTGGTCCGTTACTCTGTGTCTGGCGCTATGACAACTTTAATGAAGCCATCGCGCTGGCAAACAATACCCGTTACGGGTTGGCCTGTGGGTTGATTTCACCGGACCGTGAACAATTTGAGCAGTTGCTGCTGGAGGCGCGCGCCGGGATCGTCAACTGGAATAAACCGCTCACCGGTGCGGCGAGTACTGCGCCTTTTGGCGGCGTGGGCGCCTCAGGCAACCATCGCCCCAGCGCCTGGTATGCCGCTGATTATTGCGCCTGGCCTATGGCCAGTCTCGAATCGGCAGAGCTTGTCCTGCCGCAATCACTCAGCCCTGGGCTTGATTTCAGCCGGGAGGCGACGCGATGAAAGCGCGGGAAGTTAACTTTGATGGTCTGGTAGGTCTGACACACCATTATGCCGGACTGTCGTTTGGCAATGAGGCGTCGACGAAACACCGTCACCGGGTCTCTAACCCGAAGCTGGCGGCAAAGCAGGGGCTGTTAAAGATGAAAGCGCTGGCGGATGCCGGTTTTCCGCAGGCAGTGATCCCTCCGCAGGAAAGGCCGAACGTGCTTGTTCTGCGCCAGCTCGGGTTTAGCGGAAGTGATGAGCAGGTGATTGAGAAAGCTGCAACGCATTCACCTCACTTACTTTCTGCTGTCAGCTCTGCATCATCCATGTGGGTGGCGAACGCGGCGACGGTCTGTCCTTCAGCCGATGCGCTCGACGGGCGGGTGCATCTGACAGTGGCTAACCTGAATAATAAATTTCACCGCGCCATCGAAGCACCGACCACCGAAGCCGTGCTGAAAGCCATCTTCCGCGATGAGCGTATGTTTGCCGTGCATCCGGCCTTGCCACAGGTGGCCATGTTTGGCGATGAAGGGGCAGCTAACCATAATCGTCTTGGTGGCGACTACGGCGAGCAGGGGGTTCAGTTGTTTGTTTATGGCCGCGAAGAGGGCAGTAACGCCGCCCCCGGACGCTATCCTGCACGCCAGACACTGGAAGCCAGCCAGGCGGTGGCGCGGCTTAATCAGGTCTGCCCGCGGCAGGTTATCTTCGCCCAGCAAAATCCCGCGGTAATCGATCAGGGCGTGTTCCATAATGACGTTATCGCGGTATCAAACCGGCAGGTGCTTTTCTGCCATGAGCAGGCGTTTTTGCATCAACAGGCGCTGTTTAGTCAGCTTCGCGCGCGGGTACCGGGATTTATGGCGCTGGAGGTTCCGGACGCCGAGGTCTCTGTCAGCGACGCGGTGGAAACCTATCTGTTCAATAGCCAGTTGTTGAGCCGCGAAGATGGCAGCATGGTGCTAATACTGCCGCAGGAATCTCGTGAGCATGCGGGCGTCTGGCGCTATTTAACCGCGCTGCTGGAGCAGGACAATCCCATCAGCGAAATCAAGGTGTTTGATCTACGCGAAAGTATGTCTAACGGCGGCGGCCCGGCGTGTTTACGGCTACGCGTCGTCCTGAAAGATGACGAGGCACAGGCGGTGAACCCGGCAGTTATGATGAATGATGTGCTGTTCCGCGCACTAAATGAGTGGATTGAGCGTTATTATCGTGACAGGTTAACGCAGGCCGATCTGGCCGATCCGATGCTATTACGGGAGAGCCGGGAAGCACTGGATACGTTGACGCAAATGTTGAGATTAGGTTCCGTTTATCCCTTCCAGCAGTGACAGGAGGCCGTATGGACAATTTTCTCGCAATGACGCTGTCAGGTGAAATGCCCCGCAGGATGGCAGGGGAAGCAGGTGCGATCCACTGGTTATGGCATGAACAGGGCGTACTGGAGCTGCTGCCCCCAAAGCCAGTAAAGCGCTCTCTGGTGCTTTCCTGTGCCATTCACGGCAATGAAACCGCACCGGTGGAGATGCTGGATGGGCTGTTAAAACAGCTATTAAACGGGACGCTGGCGTTGAGCTGGCGCCTGCTGATCATTATCGGTAATCCGCAGGCGCTGGGGCAGAATAAACGTTTTTTGCGTAACGATCTCAACCGCCTGTTTGGCGCACGATGGCAAGGTTTTCCGGCCAGTGATGAGACGATCCGCGCCGCGCAACTGGAACGGGCCGTCACCCATTTCTATGCGGAGGACGACGAAGAACGCTGGCACCTTGACCTGCACACGGCGATACGTGGTTCATATCATGTGCGTTTTGGCGTACTCCCTGCGCGGACTGAACCCTGGGATGAAATTTTTCTCAAGTGGCTCGGCGATGCCGGACTGGAGGCGTTGGTCTTCCATCAATCGCCTGCGGGAACCTTTACCCACTACACCTGTGAACAGTTCCAGGCCCACTCCTGCACGCTGGAGCTTGGTAAAGCACTACCGTTTGGTGAAAATGATCTGAGTCAGTTTGAACGCACTCGCTGGGCGCTGGCGGCGTTGCTTTCCGGCGATGTGGTTCCCGAAGCAGAAACCGTACCGTTGCGCTATCGCGTGGTGCAGCAGTTAACACGCCGCAGTGAAGACTTTGTGCTTTATATGTCGGATGAGACGCTCAATTTCACCCCGTTTGCGGCGGGTACGCTGTTGGCAGAAGATCGTGGTGAGCGTTACGTTGTCCAGCGCGATCAGGAATATGTGCTCTTTCCTAATCCGAAGGTTGCGGTAGGGTTACGTGCGGGGTTGATGCTGGAACGCATCAGTTAGCGCTGACGATATCCGAAAAAGAGCGCGCCCGGACATGACGTCGGGCGTGCTTTTATCGCTAAACGCGCTTTGCGATGATTGCTCAGGCGTTAGCACTCTGCGGAATATAATCCTCAGATTGCAGGAAATGGTCGATCAATTGCACAATAGTTTGGCCAGAAAGACCTTTCATACAGGCATATGTTTTGCCGTCAGGACACCACTCATCGAATTCGCTACCTGTGATCGCACCTGGAGAAGGATCAACAAATCGTCCACATGCGCCATAAGTTGGGCAACCAACATCTATCCCCAACGCATTCCACCCCTGTTCGCCGTTTCTGAATGGCAGTCGGTTCAAAGCAGCAATTTGGGAATAGATGGACACTATACTGATTGATGTTATCCCGGCCAGTGCAACCGGACCTGAATCGCATGCGATCAACAGTGCACATTGCTGCATAAGGTAGACGCTTTCGAGAATCGAAAAGCTATTCACTGCGGAGATGACCTCAGGATTGGTAATCGTGATCATATCGCGTTTTCGGGTGTTCTTCTTAGTATGTCCAATAAGAACTACCTGCCACCCCAATGCTACCATGTGATCAGCGACAGCATTCCAACCTTCTTCGGTCCAGGTGCGATTTGGGGAACCAGCAATAGCATGGAGTAGCACCGTTTTTCCTTTGACAAGGTGGTGTTCCTGAATAAACGTATCAACGCGTGTCTTATCAAGCTTACTCAGGTCAAGTTGAGGCTGTAAATCATTTTGATTCCAGTTGTAGTTAAACTCATCCAAAAAAGCCAAAGACATATGTTTGGGGGCAATAATCTGTTCCCATCGATCGAAAATGTGAATTTTATTCAGATCAGCGACAGCTTCAATTAACCTGCTTTTTGTGTCACTAATGAAATTAAGTGGCCAATAGCAATCAACGGCGGGACAAGCATCGATCAGATCTTCAAATAATTGATTGGCAATAAGAATGAACTTTTCTGACGCTGGCCTCTGTTTTCTGAGGGCAGTTAATGCTCCTAATGCAAAAACAACATCCCCCATTGACGCTGCGCAGCGGAAGATGCGCACATTGTTTGGAGATAAAAGACCATCGTTGTCGATTAAAGTAATATTTTTGTTGTTAGCGTAAGAAGCAAATTTTCCCGTTAGTTGCTCCTGAGGAATTGCATTAGGGGGTAATAAGGTTATGATCACTTCGTGCCCGGTCATTAGAAATGTTTCGGTGCACATCTCGCCTGCTATGTAATGGGGAAGGACATTCGCTCTCTTAAGAAAATATAGAGGAATAGAATTGGGAAGGTGTAAAATTTGGAAGCCGCAATAAGAGGAAGCTGTTTTTCTGCCTCCCCAAATCATTATTTTATCAATATGTTGGTAAGCCGAATTGGCTTTCAATTCATTAATAATATTTTCTATATTAGCTTGGTAGTCATAGGCCGAATAATCATTTCTGAAAACGACCAGCAATGTACTGTGGTTGACAAATTCACGTGCCAGCTCAACTTCCGGAAAGGTAAACAAAAGACTTTGTGGGATTGGATCTTCCGGTAGCGGGGAAATATGAAGCTTAGTTTCGGAAAAAGTTGTCCCATCAATTGAGTAGTAAATTGTGTCAAAAAGATGACTAAAGCTGTAAGTCGCAACCGAGTTCCAGCCGTTAGTAGAAATCAGGTTAGTATTCAGTGTATAAATTTTATCATAAATACTATGTGCATAAACACTGAGTGTATTTTCTCTTTTATCTGCCGGGAGCGCTAGTAACGTTTCACGAGTGATAATAGAAAGTGGATCATCTTCATAGATTCTTAAGTGGACTTTATCGCAAGAATACTTCACTTTGGTGAGGAGTGTACAAATATCCTGACCATGACCAGCGCCAAAGTGAATGTATATAGATGGTTGCATCGTCCGCAGTATACTTTTGAGGATGTCAAACATTACGTCTGAAATATTATTGTAGCTGACGTTTATAATCGTGACGTTGCTTTTTTCTTTAAATTCATCCTTGTAATCTAAAGCTTGTCTTAATATAAATACATGCTCGTCAGTATTTTTGATCTTTTCCGAAATTTCGCTTGCTTGCATACTAAAAGCTGATGGGCTGGTTTCGATATAAAAATGGAAAATCATTCTTTCACTTCCTCTAATGTGCCATCCATGACAACAAGTGGTTTCCATCAGTCTTGTCAAATTTGAATCGTAACATTCGTAGAGTGCTATTAACTGGAGATTAGACATGCTTTTTTCGTCATGTTCGACCCATTGCGCACTGTTCCTGGGTTTAAAATCCAATAAAGTATCACACTAAAACTCATGGCAAATCAATAGAAACAGAGGGCATGATGGCTATTCCTTTTACGATTTCGATTCCCACAGTACATGGTCAAATGCTGGTTAACCGCTATGATGTCAACCAAACCAATTCGTTGATTAAAACCTGTGGCGGACCTGATATTCTGCAGATCGATATTGCGCAACACATTTGCAATCTTGCTCCTGAACAGAGTGTTATGTTAGATATCGGTTCTAACTTTGGCTCATATGCATTAAGTTGTGCCTCTTTTCTGCAAGGTAAAGGGGGGGTAGTGCATGCCTTTGAAGCGCAACGTATCATTTCCTATATGCTGTGTGGATCCGCAGTACTTAATGGCTATCAAAACCTGTTTGTACATCATGCCTGCGTCGGTAACGACAACACTCCGATTCCAATTCCTCGCTTTGATTACACTAAAGAAATGAACTTCGGTAGTATCGAGTTCGGTAACAGCCAGAAAGAAAAATTGCAACAGCAACGTGGTATTTCGAATGAATTCGTTAAACAAGTTCGTATTGACGATTTTAATTTTGAAAATGTGTGTTTTGTAAAAATCGATGTTGAAGGCATGGAAAATAAAGTACTTGATGGCGCAGTTGAGACATTCCGCAAATCGATGCCGGTGATTCAAATTGAAATTTTGAAATCTGACATCAAAGAAATTTATGAAAAAGTTAAATTTATTTCAGAAGAGTACATTATTTGTCGTTATGGTCAGTATGACATCCTGTGTCTGAGTAATGAAAAGATTGCTGCTTATGGCATGGATAGCAATAATCTTGAAGTTATCCATTTATAATCAGGTTGAGTATTAATTCCCTCGTTATAAAGTGATGCTGTTAAAATCGCATTCTTTTGCTGAATAATGGAGTAGTTTCCATACCAGCAAAAGAGTGCATTTTTATCTCATGTCAATCCCTTTTTATGCGTACTTTTTATCCTTCTCTGGTTTGTAAACTAAGTATATAGCGAATTACAGATTATTCTTGTTGCATTGGCTTGTTATTATTCTCACGCCTTATATAATCTCCATTATTACCTGTGAAACTGCCTGCCATTATATTTCGTTTGCCTCTCTCCACCGTTTATTCATATTTTCTCCACAATTGCTGTAAAAATGTTTTTTACACTTTCATTGTTTTACTGATGCTCTGATTTATTGACGAAGAAAAGGCTAAAGTGAATATCGTCAACACGGCATACGCCGCAAGAAAACATGAATAGTAAGGAACTATATTATGCGTAAACTCACCGCTCTGTTTGTTGCCTCTACCCTGGCTCTTGGCGCTGCTAACCTGGCGCATGCTGCCGATACCACTGCTTTACCGGCTGATGGCGGCCCGCTAATGCACCATAAAGGCCCGCGTGGACCTCATCATGACATGATGTTCAAAGGTCTGAACCTGACGGATGCGCAGAAACAGCAGATCCGGGATATCAGGAAAGGCGAGTATGAGCAAATGCAGCAAGAACGCCGCGATATGCACAGCATTATTGCCAGCGACACCTTCGATAAAGCGAAAGCGGAAGCGCAAATCGCCAAAATGGACGAGCAGCGTAAAGCACATATGCTGGCACATCTGGAAACGCAGAACAAAATCTACAACGTTCTGACGCCGGAGCAGAAAAAACAGTTTAATGCCAATTTTGAGAAGCGTCTGACAGAACGTCCTGCGCCAGAAGGTAAAATGCCTCAACCTGCTGAATAATTGATTCAGCAACCCCTATCAAGACCGCCGGTCTTGCTCATAGCACGTGTTTACGTTGTGGGCAGGACTGGCGGTTTTTCTTTCCTGCCCCCCTTGTCTGCCGCCTGTATCACGGTATCCTCAACCTGCTCGTTTTGGACAGAAAATTTCCGCGTATCATTACGTTAATTTTTTTACATGCTGGCAACAGTATTGCTAAGGCATCCTGCTTTGCTGCCGATAATCTTTTAATGGCAGGATGGATGATAATGACACGCTGCCTTTAGAAGCAGCGGCGCGGCGTTCTCTGGCTGCGCCATTCAGGAGTGATGATGGAATTCTTTGATATCCGCAAAATGCCGGTAAATCTCTGGCGTAATGGTGCAGGCGAAACCCGAGAAATTTGCTGTTTTCCGGAGGCGACGCGGGATTTCAGCTGGCGGGCAAGTATCGCGTCGCTGGCCAGTAACGGCGAGTTTCCGCAATTTCCGGGAGTTGATCGTGTCATCACACTGATTGAAGGTGGCGAAGTTACCCTGGATGGCGGCTATGAATTCTGTCATACGCTGAAAAAATTCCAGCCTTTTACCTTTGCCGGAGAACAGCCGGTAAAAGTACAACTTCATGACGGGCAGATGTCGATGGATTTCAATATCATGACTCGCCGCGATCGCTGCCGTGCGAAAGTGCGTATAGCAGACCGGACTTTTACGACCTTTGGTACTCGGGGGGGCGTGATCTTCGTGCTGAGTGGCGCATGGCAACTTGGCGATAAGCTGCTTACCGCCGATCAGGGCGCCTTCTGGAGTGAAGGTCGCCAGACATTGCGCTTGCTCAAATCAGAAGGCCAGTTGCTTTTTAGTGAAATTACCTGGCTTCCCGGTCACTGAGGGAATTCGCTAATCAGATACTCTCCGGACAGCAATGGTTTGCAGAGTATTTTATAGCCATCGTGATCAAACCCTGCGGGCGTGCGGAGCAATTCTGCCGCCTCATCTAAATGGTTGACGGCCCCAAGCCACAGCCAGTTGTGGATGATATGGTATTGCGTCATCGTTTCTCCTACTTCCTGCAAGCTAATCGGCCCATTCCAGGGCCAGCACACCAGGCGCATGCGTTCCATTGCCGCCAGAAAACGACCATCATGTTCGGCTACTGTTTCTTTACCGCAACACGCGCCCGCACACCGGCGTAACGCCGAGCGGAAACAGCCGCGACCACGGGTTAATGACTCCAGGCCAAGCAGACCATAACAGAGCTTTTCGTCATCGGCGATGGACTGCAATGTTTGTAGGGCGGCGCGACGGTTGGCAAACAGGCCGTACAAGCCGCTTTCTGAGGAAAAATCCACTTCGCGGGCGTAGACCACCAGTGGTTTATCGCCTTTGATTGATAACGAACAAAGCTGGCGGTTACGACGCAAGCGTTTATTAAAAAGCGGTTGTTGCTCTTTTATCAGACGCGCCTCAAGCAACAGGGCGCCGAGTTCGCCTGCGGTACATATCCAGGTGATACGCCGGGACTGACGAAGCATCGCGGCTTCGTCGGGGGTACGCAAATGGGAAAGAACCCGGCTGCGGATATTCACGCTTTTACCGATATACAGCGGCATCGCGTCGCTTTCGCCATGGAAAAAATAGACGCCTGGCTGCTTTGGCAGTGCTTCAAGCCATGGGCGTAAATGCTCGGGATATTCATAAATAGCCGCCGCTTCAAACTCAAGACGCGGGGCGGATTGACGCCTGTTCACTGCGGACTCCTGATACTGTCTGGATATCCAGTGTAACAGGCTGTGGCGGGTGAAAAAAGAGGCGGCTTGCGCCGCCCCTGGGATTTATTGCTTTTTCCAGAAATCGTCGAAAACGGTAATCGGCGGGCGACGTTTATGCTCCGTCTTCAGATACCAGCCTTCGATAATCTGCGCGGTACCGGCGTCCAGCGTTTTTCCTTCCAGATAATCATCAATGTTTTCGTAGGTCACGCCGAGTGCCGCCTCATCGGGCAGAGAAGGGCGATCGTCTTCCAGATCAGCGGTGGGCGCTTTCTTGTACAAGTGTTCCGGGCAACCCAGGGAAGCCAGTAGCTGTTTACCCTGGCGCTTGTTGAGGCGGAAAATCGGGTTGATATCGGTACCGCCATCACCGTATTTGGTGAAGAAGCCCGTCACGGCTTCTGCCGCATGGTCAGTACCTACCACCACGCCTTTCGTCATCCCGGCGATGCTGTACTGGGCTTTCATACGCTCACGGGCCTTTTCATTACCACGTATAAAGTCGCTTAGCTCGATTCCTGCTTCGCGCAGCGCCTGTTCACTGGCCAGCACGGCTCCCTTGATATTAACGGTCAGCACACGATCCGGTTTAATAAACTCAATGGCATCCTGGCAATCCTTTTCGTCTGCCTGTACGCCGTAGGGCAAACGTACCGCGATAAACTGGTAACTGGTATCCCCGCTTTCCTGACGCAGCTCGGAGATGGCGGTCTGACAAAGCTTACCGGCCAGGGTTGAATCCTGGCCACCGCTTATCCCCAGAATCAGCGAGCGTAAAAAAGGATAGGTTTGCAGATAGGATTTAAGAAAATCTACGCTACGGCGAATTTCTTCTTCGGCATTGATAGTCGGCTTGACGCCCAGCGCCTGAATAATTTCTTGTTGCAGAGTCATTTAACCCCTCCGTCATGTGGCCTGCTATGCAGGTAGCAAATAGGTGATGAAGCCAAATTAACCCTTTGACGGTAAAACGACAAGGATCACGCATTTGAGTGTCGTAAAATACGCCGTTTTTGCAGGCATGCGTAGTTTTATTAGAATTTTCCGAAAGTTATGCCAGTCATTCTGTATAGTTGAAAAATGCAATTTTATATTCCAGGCTTAGATAACACGCTGATACACAAGCGGATAAACAAGAGGATGGAATATGAACAAGAACATCGCAGGAATTCTGGGTGCAGCGGCGGTACTGACTATGCTGGCAGGGTGTACGGCTTATGATCGCGCTAAAGATCAGGTGAGCCAGCCAGTGGTCAAAGATGTGAAAAAAGGGATGACGCGCCAGCAGGTTATGCAGGTTGCCGGTCGTCCTTCTTCCGAAGTGACCATGATCCACGCGCGTGGTACGTGCCAGACCTATATTCTGGGTCAACGTAATGGTAAAACTGAAACCTATTTCGTTGCGCTGGATGAAACGGGTCACGTGATGAACTCAGGCTACCAGACCTGTGCTGAGTATGACACCGACCCGCAAGCGCCTAAGCAGTAACCTTTAAATCTCTTTGCCTGAGCAGAACTCAACCGGCCTGAGGGCCGGTTTTTTTACGTCAGGATCTTTTTTAACGAAGCGAATTATTTGACCGGAATGTGAAGAGAGTCATGATGCCTGGTCAATGAGAGACAATTTTGGTTTGTCGTGAATTATCCCCTTGTAATGCACCAACGTATACTCAATACAACATCAAAAACAGATAACACGGCGTCTCGCCATACGACGTAATCACGCACTCCTGCGATGATAAACGCCGCTCAAGGGAGGTTTTATGGATAAGAAAGTCATCTATTTGTTCTGCTCAGCGGGCATGTCTACCTCGTTGCTGGTGTCGAAAATGCGTGCGCAGGCAGAAAAGTATAATGTGCCAGTGATAATTGATGCCTTTCCGGAAACGCTGGCAGCAGAGAAAGGTCCACAGGCTGATGTTGTTCTGTTAGGTCCGCAAATTGCCTATATGCTGCCAGAAATCCAGCGTATTTTACCCGATAAGCCAGTAGAAGTTATTGATTCATTGCTCTATGGCAAAATCGATGGTTTAGCTGTTCTTAAAAGTGCCATTGCTGCCATTAAAAAAGCAGCGCTTTAATTTTTTATTTTTCCCGTCAAAGAGTAATTTCACACATTCATGCCGCAATTAACGTTGCGGCACTTAGGGGCTTATTTGTATGAGTAAAGCGATCAATTATCTGGAAAAGATGCTGCTACCGTTCGCAGTAAAAATAGGCAAGCAACCGCATGTCAACGCGATTAAAAATGGATTTATTAAGTTAATGCCATTAACGCTCGCTGGGGCCATGTTTGTTTTAATAAATAACGTCTTTTTGAGTTTTGGCGAAGGATCTTTTTTCTACTCCCTTGGCATTCGACTGGATGCGTCAACAATTGATTCCCTGAATGGCCTTAAAGCCATCGGCGGTAATGTCTATAACGGTACGTTGGGCATTATGTCGCTGATGGCGCCTTTTTTTATTGGTATGGCGCTGGCGGAGGAACGCAAAGTTGATCCCCTCGCGGCGGGGTTGTTGTCCGTGGCGGCGTTTATGACGGTAACCCCGTATAGCGTGGGGGAGGCTTACGCGGTCGATGCCAACTGGCTCGGCGGCTCGAACATTATTTCCGGTATGTTGATTGGGCTTGTGGTCGCGGAAATGTTCACGTTTGTTGTTCGGCGTAACTGGGTAATCAAATTGCCCGATAGCGTGCCTGCCTCGGTTTCGCGTTCCTTTTCGGCACTGATTCCGGGTTTTGTGATCCTCTCCATCATGGGGATTATCGCCTGGGGACTGGCCGGCGCCGGAACAACCTTTCATCAGATCATTATGGATTCCATCTCTAAGCCGCTGGCGGCAATGGGCGGGGTAGTCGGCTGGGCGTATGTCATATTTACCTCGCTGCTGTGGTTCTTTGGCGTCCATGGCTCTCTGGCTCTGGCCGCGCTGGACAGCGGAATTATGACGCCGTGGGCGCTGGAAAACGTGGCGCTTTATACCGAGTACGGCTCCGTTGATGCGGCGCTGGCCGCGGGTAAAACCTTCCATGCATGGGCGAAACCGGTTCTTGATTCCTACATCTTCCTGGGCGGTACCGGGGCGACACTGGGGTTAATTATTGCCATCTTTATTGCGTCTCGTCGTGCCGATCACCGTCAGGTGGCGAAGCTGGCGTTGCCTTCCGGCATTTTCCAGATTAACGAACCCGTGATGTTCGGCCTGCCGATTATCATGAACCCGGTGATGTTCATTCCGTTTATTCTGGTGCAACCTTTACTGGCAGCCATCACCATGACGGCCTACTACATGGGGATCATTCCACCTGTCACCAATATCGCACCCTGGACTATGCCCACAGGGCTGGGGGCATTCTTTAATACCAACGGCAGTATCGCAGCCCTGTTACTGGCGCTGTTCAACCTCGGCGTGGCGACGCTGCTCTATCTGCCGTTCGTCGTGATATCGAATAAAGCACAAAACACTATCGAAGCCGAAGAGAGCGAGGAAGATATCGCTGAAGCGCTGAAATTTTAAGGAAAATAGCCGCGGCCGGTGTACCGCCGCGGCAACAGACGAGGAGTCATTATGCTGGATTTAGATAACCTGCCGGAAACCGACGCCGCCGCCGACACCCTGGAAGAGGTCGTCATGGGGCTCATTATCAACGCGGGTCAGGCGCGAAGCCTGGCGTACAATGCGTTAAAACAAGCCAAACTCGGTGATTTTGAGACGGCAAAAACGCTGATGGAGCAATCCCATGCTGCCCTGCATGAAGCGCACCGCGTACAGACACAGCTCATTGAAAGCGATGAGGGGCAGGGTAAGATAAAGGTGAGTCTGGTGCTGGTTCACGCACAGGATCACCTGATGACAGCCATGCTGGCGCGTGAGCTCATTACCGAGTTGATTGAACTGCACGAGAAAATGTGACGATAAAGGAGAAACCCACGATGCAGCCAGAGGTAAACGCGACGGACGCGAGAATAGTCAGAGAGCAGCAGCTTTTTAATGGCCGCCCTTTTCACGTGTTTATCTACAACAAAGTTGAGAGTATCAGCGGGCTGCATCAGCATGATTACTATGAATTTACGCTTGTTCTGACCGGGCGTTACTATCAGGTAATCAACGGGAAACGGGTGTTGCTGGAGCGAGGCGATTTTGTCTTTATACCCGTCGGTTCGACCCACCAGAGCTTTTATGAGTTTGGCGTGACGCGAATTCTTAATGTCGGGATCAGCAAACAATTTTTTGAAACCTATTATCTTTCACTGGTGCCGTTTTGTTTCGTTGCCTCGCAGAGTTATCGCATCAAGGCCACGTTTCTGGCATACATCGAATCGGTCATTGCGTCGCTCAATTTTCGTGATAGCGAACTTGATGAGTTTATTGAAAATGTGACCTTCCATGTTATCAATCGCCTGCGTCATTATCGTGAGCAGCAGGAGGAGGATTGCATTCCTCAATGGTTAAAAATGACAGTAGAGGGTATGCACGACAAACACCGTTTTGGTGAGCACGCGCTGGAAAATATGGTCGCCCTGTCGGGGAAATCTCAGGAATATTTAACCAGGGCGACGCAGCGTTATTATCATAAAACACCGCTGCAAATTATTAATGAAATTCGGATTAATTTTGCCCGCAAACAACTCGAAATTTCGAATTTCTCTATTAATGATATTGCATGGGAGGCAGGGTACAGCAGCCCCAGCTTGTTTATTAAAACTTTTAAAAGATTGACCTCATTTACACCGGGTAGTTACCGTAAACAACTGACCAATATTTCCTGATTTGCGGGGTAATGCCCCGCTAACAAACATCATCATTCTATAATTATCGCACTGCGGTAATGACACGGCTTGTCTTAACATCAGGCCAGAGGGAGAAGATATGACGACCAAACTGAAAATTGTCACCATTGGCGGCGGCAGCAGTTATACCCCGGAATTACTGGAAGGATTTATTCTTCGCTACCATGAATTACCCGTCAGTGAATTATGGCTGGTAGATGTGGAGGAGGGGAAACATAAGCTGGATATCATTTATGATCTTTGCTGCCGCATGGTTGACAAAGCGGGGGTACCCTTAAAGATATTTAAAACCCTTGATCGACGTGAAGCGTTGCGCGATGCGGATTTTGTCACTACACAATTTCGTATCGGCCAGCTCAAAGCACGGGAGCTTGATGAGCGCATTCCATTAAGTCACGGTTACCTTGGCCAGGAGACCAATGGCGCCGGTGGCTTGTTCAAAGGGTTACGCACTATCCCGGTGATTTTCGATATTCTTCGCGATGTGGAAGAACTGTGCCCGCAGGCATGGGTGATCAATTTCACTAATCCGGCCGGTATGGTGACAGAGGCGGTTTACCGCCATACCAACTTCCGTCGCTTTATTGGCGTATGTAATGTCCCCGTCGGCATGAAAATGTTTGTCCGTGATGTTCTGCAACTCGCTACCACTGACACGCTATCGCTCGATTTATTTGGTCTCAACCATCTGGTCTTTATTAAAGATGTGCTGGTGAATGGCGAGTCGCGTTTTGCCGAGTTAATGGAGGGGGTTGCTTCCGGACGGCTGGCGAAATCATCGGTGAAGAATATTTTTGACCTACCGTTCTCCGAGGGACTGCTGCGTTCGCTCAACCTGCTGCCATGCTCCTATCTGCAATATTATTTCAAATCCAAAGAGATGCTGGGCATCGAAATGGGGGAATATTACAAAGGAGGGACGCGTGCTCAGGTTGTTCAGGAGGTGGAAAAAAATCTCTTTGAAATGTACAAAGATCCAACCCTCAATGTGAAACCGAAAGCGCTGGAGATGCGTGGTGGGGCGTATTATTCCGATGCCGCTTGTGAAGTGATCAACGCGATTTTTAATGATAAGCAGACGGAACATTATGTGAATGTGCCGCACCGGGGGAGCGTGGAAAATATTCCTGCGGAGTGGGCGGTAGAAATGACCTGCCTGTTGGGGCGCGATGGACCAACGCCGCATCCACGCATAAGACACTTTGACGACAAGGTTCTTGGGCTGATTTATACCATTAAGGGCTTTGAGATTGCTGCAAGCAAAGCGGCGCTGAGCGGTGAATTGAATGATATTTTACTGGCGCTCAATCTTAATCCATTGATTCACTCAGATAAAGATGCGGAAAAACTGGCCCGCGATATGCTGCTGGCCAATCAGCAATGGCTACCGCGTTTTGCTCCGGCAATAGCATCCTTCGAACAGTGAGGGAGTTATGCAAAGACTCTTAATCGTCAATGCGGATGACTTTGGCTTAAGCCGTGGGCAGAACTATGGCATTGTAGAAGCCTGTCGCAACGGTGTCGTCACCTCGACGACTGCGCTGGTGAACGGCGCCGCTGTCGACCATGCCGTTGCTCTGCGCGCTCAGATCCCGGCGCTGGCGGTGGGGTTACATTTCACTCTGACGCTGGGAAAACCTGTGGGAAATACGCCATCTCTGACGCGAGAAGGGCTACTGGGGAAAGGGATCTGGGATTTGGCTGCGCAAGGTGCGTTGCCGCTGGAGGAGATTGCCGATGAACTGGCCTGCCAGTACGCGCGCTTTATTACGCTGTTTGGCGAGCCACCGTCACATATCGACAGTCATCATCATGTGCATATGATTGGCGCCATTTTCCCGCTGGTCGCGGCGTTTGCACACGAAAAAGGCATCCCGTTGCGTGTCGATCGTGATGACGCGCGGCGCCAGGGAATTGAGACCAATGAGGTACGCAGCACAAGCGGTTTTTCCAGCGCCTTTTATGGCGATGAGATATCACCCTCGCTATTTGTGTCCATTCTTGATGCTGCCTTGCAGCGTGGTGACAGTTCGCTGGAAATGATGAGTCATCCGGCTTTTGTCGATAAGGCGCTGATGACCAGCAACTACTGTTATCCACGCTTAGACGAGCTGGATGTCCTGACGCAGCCATCGCTGAAAGAGGCAATTGACGAACGAGCCTTCAGGCTGGCTACCTTTCGGGATCTGTAAGTAACGCACCGCGGCGAAGGCCGTGGTGCGCGTTTATCAGGCAGGAATACTGGCGATTTTACTCATGCGTGACCAGATACGGTGCGCACGCAACAATCCGAGAAAATCGTCCATGCTGCTACCCGCGGCATCGTCGGCCTGTACCACACCTTCTTCACCCTGCGTACCAACCTGTAAAACGGTGCTGAATTGTCGGGCATCGCCCAGCAGCGTAATGGGTTTTAAATGTTTGTAGGCTTCCAGAAGATAGTAAAGCGCATCGCCATTATTCACGAGCTGGCTGAGATCACCGCCGGGCACAATGACACCATCAACGGTCAGCGACGGTGCGCCCGCAAAGGTTCCTGCGACAGGTAATACTGAACCATCATCGGCAACCACATTGCCCATTCGGGAATAGAGCAGTTTTGCGTGCACGCCTTCTGACTTAAGACGTTGCAGGATAGTGAGCACATCGCTGGCACGCGTTTTATCATTCAGCAACACGGCAACGACACGACCTTTAATGGAACCCTCCGGGATGGCATAGAGGCTCAGCGAGGGATCTTTTTTCAGACCGTTAACGTCTTTCGGCGGCGCGACGTTACGTTGTTCTTCACTTAACGTAATGCCGAGGTTGCCAGCGACGGCATTGGCCAGATGCACGTCAATATGTGCCAGTTGATCAACCACCCGTTCGCGAATGTATTCGCGCACGACTTTACTCAGCTCGAAGCTGAAAGCATCAATAATATGCTGCTGTTCGAATGGCGTCTGGCTTAACCAGAACAGGCGAGGATGCGCATAATATTCTGCAAATGAGGGGCTACGTTCGCGAATTTTACCCCCTTCGACCCGTTCCTGGTACGACTCAAATCCGCCCCGTTTGGGACCAGGCGGCGTCTCGCGCGGCCAGTTATCATTAATCGAATTAGGTTCGTAATTTGCCGGGTTGGTGTCGATATCCATCCGATGCATGCCGTCGCGCTGGAAATTATGGTACGGGCAGCGAGGACGGTTTATCGGGATCTCATGAAAGTTTGGTCCACCAAGGCGGCTAATTTGCGTATCCGTATAGGAAAACAGACGTCCCTGCAGCAGGGGATCGTTAGAGAAATCAAGGCCTGGAACAATATGGCCGGGATGGAACGCTGCCTGCTCGTTTTCGGCAAAGAAATTATCCGGATTACGGTTGAGCACCATTTTGCCCACCCGTTTCACCGGCACCAGCTCTTCCGGGATCAGTTTCGTTGGGTCGAGGAGATCAAAATCAAACTTAAATTCGTCTTCTTCTGGAATGAGCTGTAATCCGAGTTCATATTCCGGGTAATCACCCGCTTCAATCGCTTCCCACAGATCGCGGCGATGAAAATCTGGGTCACGTCCGGTCAATTTCTGCGACTCATCCCACACCAGAGAGGCTTTACCCGCCAGCGGTTTCCAGTGAAAACGCACAAACGTGGCCTTGCCTTCGGCATTGATCATACGAAAAGTATGAATACCGAAACCTTCCATGGTGCGATAGCTGCGAGGGATCCCTCGGTCAGACATCGCCCACATGACATTATGCAATGTCTCTGGCTGCAGAGAGACATAATCCCAGAAGGTGTCATGAGCGCTCTGCCCCTGGGGAATTGCCCAGTGGGGCTCTGGTTTTACTGCATGAACAAAATCCGGGAATTTATGCGCATCCTGAATAAAAAAGACGGGCGTGTTGTTGCCCACCAAATCGAAGATCCCCTCTTCGGTGTTAAACTTGGTGGCAAATCCACGAATATCACGCACGGTATCGGCGGAGCCTGCTCCCCCCTGAACCGTTGAAAAGCGTACAAATACCGGAGTGATTTTCTCCGGGTCAGAGAGAAAATCTGCTTTAGTGATCGCCGATAAACTTTCGTAAGGCTGGAAATAACCATGGGCGGCAGAACCCCGTGCGTGGACGATGCGCTCAGGAATGCGCTCATGGTCGAAATGGGTGATCTTTTCACGCAGGATGAAGTCTTCCAGCAGCGTCGGTCCCCGCGTGCCTGCCCGCAGTGAGTTCTGATCATCAGCGATGCGTACGCCCTGATTCGTCGTCAGTGGAAAATTTTCACTGCCCTTACGAAAGGCTTCCAGCGCGGTGAGTTTCTCATTGGCAGTGTTAGGGGCCTTTAAACTGCCTGGCGCGGTGGGTTGCTCGCCGGGCGCGGAGAGATGTGGGGAAGGGCGATGGGAACCGTCCGCCGGCGCCAGCGAATCCAGACCGGGTTGTGACTCACTTGCATCATGCACCGGTGATTGATGATTTTTAGGGTTTTGTTCTTTATCCGACATTGAGCATGTTCTCCTGTTTTCATTGCTGAAAAATTGTCGTTGCTTTGGCAAAACCCTTCTAACTATAGAACAACTCAGGGCGATGCTCAGGCGCAACGGCGACGGGAGGGCAGATAAGACGGCAAAAAACCGCAGAAAATCAGTCCGGAGGCGACGCGCGGGGTGACGATCGGCTATGATAGGACTTTCGTGTTAGTGGAATTCGTTTTTGTGAACTCTTCGCTTATGAAACCTTTGCGCCATCAAAACCGTCGTGTTATCAGCTATGTACCCCGTATCGAGCCTGCACCTCCTGAACATGCTGTGAAGGTTGACGGGTTTCGTGACGTCTGGTTATTGCGCGGAAAATATGTGGCCTTCGTGTTGCAGGGCGAGCGTTTTACGCGTTCACCTGTTTTTAGCGTGCCTGAAGCCGCTCAGCGCTGGGCAACGCAGATTCGCCAGGAAGGCGAAATCGACGAATAAAAAAAACCGCCTGCAATGATGTGTCAGGCGGTTTTCGTTTCTGATGACGCGAAATTAGCGATGTGCCAGTTCGGCGTCCTCTTCACTGTTCAGGATGGTTTTGTCCGTCTGCTTAAGCCACTGGCTGGTCAGTGTACCTGCGGTCATTGAGCCGCTGACATTAAGCGCGGTACGCCCCATGTCGATCAGCGGTTCCACCGAAATCAGCAGTGCAACCAGCGTGACCGGTAAACCCATCGCAGGCAGCACAATCAGTGCGGCGAAGGTCGCACCGCCGCCTACACCCGCAACGCCTGCGGAACTGACCGTCACGATACCGACCAGGGTCGCAATCCACATCGGATCCAGCGGGTTGATGCCGACTGTCGGGGCAACCATGACCGCCAGCATTGCCGGGTAGAGGCCTGCACAGCCGTTCTGACCGATGGTTGCGCCGAACGAGGCGGAGAAGCTGGCGATAGACTCAGGTACGCCCAGGCGACGAGTCTGCGCTTCCACATTTAGCGGAATAGACGCGGCGCTGGAACGGCTGGTGAAGGCGAAGGTCAGTACGGGCCATACTTTGCGGAAGTATTTCAGCGGGCTGATGCCATTGACACCCAGCAGCAGGCCATGCACCACAAACATAATGCCAAGACCAATATAAGAGGCGATAACAAAACTGCCGAGCTTAATAATGTCCTGAATGTTAGAACCGGCTACCACTTTGGTCATCAGCGCCAGTACGCCGTACGGCGTCAGTTGCATCACCAGACGCACCAGTTTCATCACCCAGCTTTGCAGCGTATCAATGGCGATGAGAACACGTTCGCCTTTCGGCGCATCATCTTTGAGCAGTTTCAGGGCGGCGACACCCAGGAACGCGGCGAAAATCACAACGCTGATAATGGAGGTTGGGTTTGCACCCGTCAGATCGGCAAAGGGGTTCTTCGGTACAAACGACAACAGTAGCTGCGGTACGCTCAGATCGGCCACTTTGCCCACGTAGTTGGTCTGAATCGCCGTCAGACGCGCCGTTTCGGCGGAACCCTGAACCAGCCCCTCCGCGGTCAGACCGAAGAGGTTGGTCATCATGACGCCAACCAGCGCTGAAATCATGGTTGTAAACAGCAGGGTGCCGATGGTTAAAAAACTAATTTTCCCCAACTGAGAGGCGTTGTGCAGGCGTGCAACGGCACTCAGAATAGAAGCAAAAACCAGCGGCATAACAATCATTTGCAGTAGCTGCACGTAGCCGTTACCGACCACGTTAAACCACTGAATAGAATTCTTCAGTATCGGATTATCCGAGCCGTAGATAGCCTGCAACGCCAGGCCAAACACCACGCCCAGCCCTAAACCGGCCAGTACTTTTTTTGCCAGACTCCACTGTTTGTGACGCGTTTGCGCCAGCAACAGCAGCAGTGCGACGAACACCACAACGTTTGCGATTAAAGGAAAGTTCATCCCCGTTCTCCTGATCTCATTATAAGGCCGGCATCCAAAGGTCAGCCAATGGCGGAAGGTTAGCAGAAGAGGTTCGCAAGTCTTATATCCAAATGGAATGTATTATGCCGTAAGGGCAGAAAGTGCCGATTTAATGGTCAGTCTGGTGATGAATAAAGCGATTGAACTGGTTTTGCAGCAAATTAATCATCTGCGATGACCAACGCACTGCACTGTTATCGGGCAATGTCTGCGGCATCCACAGCGCCCAGGTGAACAGCGCCATGCATAACACACGTTCCAGTTGATTACCGCGCTGCGGTGAGAGTAATGGCAGACGAAATCGCCAGCGACAGGGCCACAGAAGCGGGACGCCCGCAGGGGTTATCATATCGGCAAGAATATGGCTCAAATAACCCAGAACCATCCCCTGCAGTGCATCTGCCGGGATAATCCAGCTGTCGGGCACTTTAAGATAGAACAGGGTTAAACCAATAAATACAGCCAGAAGACTATGGGTAAATCCCCGGTGACCGAACATGCGGGCCACGGGCTTTGAAACCCACTTTAGCCGCTGCCCAAGAAACGACTTCGGGTGGTCAATATCGGGCAGAAGACAGGTCAGAATGGCTGACGGAACGATATGCCACCAATCCCCGTGTGCCAGCACAGGCGTCAATTCGGCATTTTTGGCAAACACCGCACAGGCAATGGAAAAAAGCAGGTGTCCTTCCGCCGTCATGATAAAACTCGCTAAACTGTCGATGCATACAGTATAGGGTTTTTATACAGTAGGCGGAAGAGGTGACGGTGTAACTCTTTGTCACAAGAATGACATTTAACGCGCCAGCCACCCACCGTCCACGGCGAGGGTATAACCATTAATATAGTCAGAGGCCGCAGAGGCCAGAAAGACCGCCGGGCCTTTGAGATCATCCGGTTTTCCCCAGCGTCCTGCCGGAATACGATCAACAATCTCCTGGTTACGCTCCGCGTCATCCCGTAGTGCCTGGGTGTTATTGGTAGCCATATAACCAGGAGCAATGGCATTAACATTTATATTGTGCGATGCCCATTCATTGGCCAGCAGGCGGGTCAATCCGAGAACCCCACTTTTGGACGCCGTATACGACGGCACGCGGATTCCGCCCTGGAACGAGAGCATAGAAGCAATATTAATAATTTTCCCACCGTTGCCCTGAGCAATAAACTGGCGAGCGACGGCCTGGGAGAGAAAGAAGACCGTTTTGACGTTGAGGTTCATTACGTCGTCCCAGTCTTTCTCGCTAAATTCGAGTGCATCGCAGCGGCGGATGGTCCCGGCGTTATTGAGCAGAATATCAATGCGACCCAACTGCGAGACGGTCTTGCTGACGATGTCATTAATACAGTCTTGATTGCCGAGGTCGGCCTGGATAGCAAGGAACTTACGGCCCATCGCAGTGACTTGTTCGGCGGTCTCTTGTGGTCTTTTACGGCCAACGCCAACAATATGGCAGCCTGCTTCGGCAAGCCCCAGCGCCATTCCTTGTCCCAGCCCGGTATCGCAACCGGTGACAATAGCGACTTTATTTGCAAGCGAAAAGGCATCAAGAATCATAATTCCCCCTGGTCCTGGTTATTGTCATATTGCCTGAGATGAGAATAGGGGCAGAAAGGGAGAATTACAAATAAATTGAAACGATGTTTTAAAAATAAAACCAGAGACAGTACAGACTATCTCTGGTGACGAGGCTTAGCCGCAAAGATGCGTCAGGGTGAGCGCTTCAAGGCTGGATAATTTCACATCAGCCAGCGCATAGCGTGGATCATCACGGTTCTCTTCGGCTGGTACGACAATAGAACGCATCCGGGCGGCTTTACTGGCGATCATTCCATTGACGGAATCTTCCAGCGCCACGCAGGCGAGCGGGTCAACACCAAGCTTTGCGGCGCAGTCCAGATAAACCTGCGGATGGGGTTTGCTGTACGGCAGTTTTTCTGCCGACGCCAGCGCATCAAAATTATCGCGCAGGCCAAACAGCGTGAGCGTTTTTTCCAGCATATGCAGCGGCGACGCCGAGGCCAGGCCCACTTTCAGGCCGCTGGCGTTGCACAAGGCAATCGCTTCGCGCGCGCCTGGCAGCAGTGGACGCGTCTCTTCCACCAAAGTAATAGCACGACTGATGATGCGATGGGTTACCTCATCACAGTCCGGACCGCTCCAGGGCTGCTGTGCGAACCACAGACCAACAACCACATCAATGCGCAGGCCAAGGGTATCCGGTAGCTCATCGCGGCGGGTAATATCAACCCCCAGGCTTGCCATGACTTCCAGTTCAGCACGATCCCAGAGTGGCTCTGAGTCCATAATTAATCCATCCATATCGAAAATGGCAGCGAGTATTTGTCGCGGGGCAGACATTCACACCTCTCTTTTTTGCATCAGAACACAGGGAGAAACACTTTTTATGGTCAGAAGCCCATCATACCGTCTTTAAAGATCGGGCGAAAATGAATATGAGAGGGTAGACTTAGGCGGAAAACGGAACGTCGCACAAGGGGAATCCATGACGTATCAACAAGCTGGACGCATTGCCATCCTAAAACGCGTCCTGGGGTGGGTTATCTTTATCCCATCGGTGATTTCAACAATTATTTCAGTACTTAAGTTTATGTACGACCACAGTGAAAAGCAGCCAGGCATCAACGCCGTTATGCTGGATTTCGCCCATGTGATGATTGAGATGATGCGGTTTAACACGCCATTCCTCAATTTTTTCTGGTACAACTCTCCCACGCCGGATTTCCACCATCAGCTTAATATCGGTTTCTGGATTATTTTCGTGCTGATTTTTGTAGGGCTGGCGCTGCAGGCCTCCGGGGCAAGGATGAGTCGTCAGACACGTTTTCTGCGTGAAAACCTTGAGGATCAATTGATTCTGGAAAAAGCAAAAGGTGCCGAGGGGCTATCACGCGAAGAGATTGAAGCGCGTATTGTCGTGCCGCATCACACCATCTTCCTGCAGATTTTCCCGCTCTATGTCCTGCCTGTTATTTGTATCGTCGCAGGTTACTTCTTTTTCTCTCTGCTCGGCTTCCTTTGAACTAAGGCCACCTCTGGGTGGCCTTATCGTTCCATCAGGCGGCAAGTACCCGCTCCAGCGCTTTTTGCGCCGTTACCAGATGCTGCCCACCGAACAGAATCGCCCGGTTAAAGAGTGTGTAAAGCTGATACACGGGTTGACGGTCGAGGAAATCACCGGGTAAGGGGGATACGGACTGGTAGCCATCATAAATTTGCGGTGGCTGATCCGGATGTAGCGGCAGCATCGCCAGATCACATTCTCTGTCTCCCCAGTAACACGCCGGATCGTAAATAAACGGGCCGTCCGGACCAAGCGCGCAGTTTGCTGACCACAGATCGCCATGGAGCAGGGATGCCTGAGGCTGGTGCGAAGCAAGGCGCTGCTGAACATGTTCGACTATGGCGTCAATATTACCAAACTCCAGCCCTTTTTCTGCCGCCAGCTCCAGCTGCCAGCCGATACGTTGCTCGGCAAAGAAAGTTGACCAGCGACGTTGCCAGGCATTGGGTTGCGGTGTTGTCGACAAATCGTTATCAAAATCAAGACCGAACTGCGGTTGATCGCTCCACTCATGCAGCCGTGCCAGCTGCTGGCCGAGTAAAAAAGCGCTGTGGGCATCGAGAGGACTGGCCGGGAGATATTCCATGACCAGGAAGCTGTAGTCGCGGTCACTGCCGACAGCCAGGACTTTGGGTACGCGTACCGTATTACTGCGGGAGAGCAGTTCAAGCTGGTCAGCTTCTGCGGTGAAAATGGGCAGTAATTCCCGTTCATCGCATTTTACAAACAGATCCTGACCGCCATAACGCAGGTGCCATGCAGCATGGATTTCTCCACCTGGCAACTCGTCACGCTGTTCGATCTCACCATCACCGAGTTGTTCGCTTAACAGACGACTAATTGCTTGCCACATGATATGTCCCCCCATGTTATCAGCCAGATCATAAGGTTAGCGCACTAATACCCTGGAAAAATACGAACCAACGCACACCTGCGCATCCTGGGACGGGCAATGGCACTTATTGTGTCTGTTTTTGCCATGCTTCCCAGGTTGTCACACTGATGTCAGGCTTTGCGCTCACGACGCTATCTGCAAGACCACTGGCCAGCTCACTGACCTCTTGTTCGCTCAGTGGGCTGATAAGGCCGAAGGTATTTGTCCCAAGGTCATGGACTTTGCCTTCTTCGTCCGTGAGCGTCAGCAGAAATCCGGCGCGCGTAAATTGGTTATTCAGTTCATTGATTTCAGCCAGGCTCTGCTCGTGAAATTTCACGGTGACCACGTAGCGGGTAATACCGTCGCTGCTCATAATTCACCTCATTGTTATCCTGAATTTTTTTAGCATAGTCGGCGAAGGGGATTTGTCGACTGCCGCCAGTCGAGGTGATGCCCCCGCGGTAAGGCGAGGGCACATTTTCAGAGATTACGCAGGTAATCGTAGATTTTTTGTGTGTCGGCGCGGGAACACAATTTTGTCCCCTGATTGATCGTTGCAGCACTCCCGGCAGCAACACCGAACTTGACCATGTCTTCAAGCGACGCGCCTTCGGCAAGTTTTAGCGTCATCGCGCCGACCATACTGTCGCCTGCGCCCACGGTGCTCTGGCTTTTCATCGGTGGCGGCACAACCTGGACACACTGGTTGCCATCGACGGCCAGCGCGCCCTGTGGACCGAGAGAAACCACGACTCTCAGCGCTTTACCCTGACGAACAATCTCTTTTGCCGCATTCTGCACGTCATCCGGTTGCGTCAATTCGCGGCCTGCCAGGGCGCTGAGTTCTTTTTGGTTCGGTTTGACCAGCTCGATATTGCCGATATCGAGCGCAGCGGAAAGGGCATCTCCCGAGCTGTCGACAATGCAGCGGATCCCTTTTTGTTGCGCGGCCTTAATCAATTGCGTCAGTTTTGTCACGTCAATACCTGGCGGCAGGCTACCGCTAATCACAAGGATCGCGCCGCTCTCAATGGCGAGCACTTTCTCTTCCAGTCGGCGGAATTCATCAACGGTCAGGGTGGCGCCAGGCATCACAAAACGGTATTGCTCACCGCTGGCCTCAACGTGGACATGCAGGTTTTGCCGGGTCCAGTCGTGAGTTTCGACGCATTGCGTGGGAACATGTTCATCGGCGAGCAGCGCCGTTAAGTGTTCGCCTGTTGCACCACCTGCCGGGAAAATCGCCGTTGCTTTTCCACCCAGATGGGCAATGGCGCGTGCGACGTTAATCCCGCCGCCGCCGGGTTCAAAGACGGGCGCGCTACAGCGGAGTTTCCCTTCCGGGTAAATGTGTGGCGTAAGCGTCGCGCTATCGAGGGAAGGGGCCAGCGTCAGGGTATAAACCGATACCATAATGATCTCCTTTTACGGTGAGTGTATTAATTCTGGCATCTGATACGCAGAAGGCAATGTAAATAACACGATGATTTGGAATATGAATTTCCGATAAGTTGAGATGAAACTTTTAGACATTTAATGTCTATTTGAGATCTGTCTTATTCAAAAAATGAAATAAGAATTCATTGCTATGTTTAACGGCACTTTTTATAATTTGTTACCTTTCAATGGACCGTCGGTCGTTGATCCACCTGAAAGTTTCCGGGACCGTTATGGTCTCTTTTTTTGTTGTTCGGACTCCTAATAAATGAAGCTTTTTAAGACAGTACCCGTGCTGATTGTTCTCGCGGGAGGCGTGCTTGCGTCGTTGAATGCTGCCGCAGATGACACCGTTTTTACTGTTATGGATGACCCTTCCACCGCCAAGAAACCGTTTGAAGGTAGCGTTAACGGTGGTTACCTGGCCCAGTCTGGCAATACCACCAGTTCTTCTCTGACTGCGGACTCCACCCTGACCTGGTATGGCTCAACTACCGCATGGTCTTTATGGGGAACCGCGAGCAATACCTCATCAAATGATGAGCGTTCCTCAGAGAAATATTCCGCAGGTGGACGTAGCCGTTACAACATGACGGATTACGATTATCTGTTTGGCCAGGCGAGTTGGTTGACCGATCGCTACAACGGTTATCGTGAGCGTGACGTTCTGACCGCTGGTTACGGTCGTCAGTTCCTCAATGGTCCGGTGCACAGTTTCCGCTTTGAATTTGGTCCCGGTGTTCGTTACGACGAATACACTGACGGGGATACCAAAACGCAAGGCCTGGGCTATGCTTCCGGTACTTATACCTGGCAGATGACCGACAACGCCAAATTCACGCAGGGTGTCTCTGTATTTGGTTCAGATGACACGACGCTGAACTCTGAGACTGCGTTAAATGTTGCTATTAATGACCATTTTGGTCTGAAAGTGGCATACAACGTGACCTGGAACTCTCAGCCGCCATCCTCGGCGCCAGAGCATACCGATCGTCGAACCACGGTCTCCCTCGGCTACAAGATGTAACCGCACTGGGCCGGGTTCTCCGGCCCTTTATTTCCCCATATATGTTGTTTTTGCCAGCGCAATGGCATTGCTGATCGCGGCTTTTGCCTGCGGACTGTTTTTCCAGCAGGTTGACCCGACGAGCGCCGCGCCCTGGGCGAGGATATCGTCAACGACTGCGCCACTGAGTTGATGCAGTGAGCTAAATCCCATTTGCTCCAGACGTTCAATCACCTTCGGACCGACACCGTTACAGGCGAGCAGGGCCGTACGTTCTTGTGCGCTAAATGGCATCGACATTTCCTTATTGTGATGATCGCCTTGCTGTAGATATCCAGTATTATTAAGAAATAACAAAAGAATGACCAACTACCGAAAGTCGTGATCACCTCATGGGGGAGTGAATGGGTAAAACAAAAGATGCCGAGTTATACGAAGAAATGTGCCGGGTTGTCGGAAAAGTCGTACTTGAGATGCGAGACCTTGGCCAGGAGCCCAAACATGTGGTTATCGCCGGGATGGTGCGAACGATGCTGGCGAATCAGCGTGTACCGCGTACGGAATTAACCAAACAGGCCATGGCGGAAGTTATCCGTGCGCTTGGTTTTGAGGCTTCCTGAGATTCTTTTTGTGAGCCATGATGGCTTTTATTGATGTGGCAAATTACGTGCCAATTTAGCAATGGTCGGGTAGTGGAAACGTAATTTATCTCAATTAAACAAATGGTTACCCCGTATGTGATCTTTTGTGTAAGGCTGGAGTACGGCACGATACTTGAAGATATTTTGAGTCCTGATGCTGCGGGTGTGGCGACAGCCCAGCATCATTAGGCGATTCTTATTCTGATGGCCGAAGTCGAAAAACATAAAAGCCAAATTCAGGCGCTAGTCTCTTAATAGTAAATGTTCCTGTTGATCTGAGCGCAATTAAAATCCTCTGTATTAATATACAGTCTTAATGTGGGGCGATAATATTGAATATGACATTGCGGAGATTCTTCATTAAAAACAAGTATGCCATGTCGACGATACTACGTGCATTATTGAAATCCCGGGTGGTCAGGCTGTGATTAAGGCTGAGAGGAGGCATACTAATGGATCCAGTGTTCTCTTTGCTGCGTTCGGGTTGTTGTTCTCTGATCGTTTTACGGGGAAATCTCTCGTTAGGGGAATTGGCGATTTGCTTTAAGGGGCTTTAAATGGCTCTGGCCAATCACACATACTGAACCTAATAATTGTTCCTTGAGACGATATATTATAGCAATGTGATGTCAGCCTCATATCATGTCTTCGGGCTGCTATAATCAATGGCAGATAAGAAGTTGAGATGGCATTATTTGGCCTATTAATTACATTGAAACTCTAGAAACAGCAGTAGCATAGTGATTAAGGAACTATTTTGATGGATAAGCTAGAGTTAGCTGCTAACCCGGTTACCGGCCATAAATCTCCAGGAGGCATCATCCTTGCGGGAAGCGCCCTTGGTGTAGTTTTTGGAGATATTGGAACAAGCCCACTATATACACTGAAAACAATTTTATGGCTATCAGGGAATAACCCAGACCCTTCTGTAATTTTAGGCTTGCTATCGCTGATTATCTGGACGATGATCCTTGTAACTTCTGTTAAGTATGCATTTTTTGCTATGCGTATTGATAATAATGGCGAGGGAGGGATTATGGCCCTGATGTCATTATTAGTAAGCAAAGGAAAAAAAAGTCGATGGGTCATCTTCTCTGCTTTATTGGGTGCTGCGCTAATTTATGGTGATGGGGCAATTACTCCAGCTATCTCTGTACTCTCTGCACTTGAAGGTTTAAATATTGTTCTACCGGAAGCTCAGCCTTTCGTCTTGCCAGCAACTGTCGTTATTCTGATTTCCCTTTTTGCTATCCAACCTTTTGGCACAGCTAAAATTGGTAAAGTTTTCGGGCCAATCATGGCGTTGTGGTTTTTCGCAATTGCAGGCCTTGGGATACTGGGTATCGCTCAAAACCCAAAAGTGATGTTGGCTGTTAATCCTTACTATGCCATTAATTTTATCTTTTCGGATGGTTTGGCCAGCTTTCTGGTCCTGGGCGGGGTTTTTCTTTGTGTGACGGGAGCCGAAGCACTCTATGCAGACATGGGGCATTTCGGGAAAAAACCTATATGGATAGCCTGGTTCGGGTTGGTTTTTCCCAGCTTACTGCTTAACTATGCCGGTCAGTCAGCACTCATTTTAGCTGGTGCTGATTTAACCCAGAATATTTTTTTCCTTTTGTGTCCTTCTGCAATGCGGATTCCGCTGATAATTTTGGCAACGTGCGCCACAATAATAGCCAGTCAGGCAATAATCACGGGTGCATTTTCTATGACCAGACTGACAATGCAACTAGGTTGGTTGCCTCGTTTGCGAATTAAACAAACTGCTGCTGACAATTACGGCCAAATCTACATTGGAACAATAAACTGGCTATTAATGGTTGTAACCGTTGGCCTCGCTTTGTTCTTTAAGTCATCTGATAACCTCGCCGCAGCATATGGTATTGCTGTATCCCTGACCATGCTGATGACATCATATCTGCTCTTTATAGCAATGCGGACTATATGGCACTGGAACCTCATCTGTAGTGTTTCGATAGCGACAATTTTTCTCATACTCGACACAAGTTTTCTTGTGGCAAATATGATCAAAGTGATTGACGGTGGCTATATCCCTCTGCTTCTTGCTGCAATGATTTGTACAGTTATGTTTGTATGGAATCGGGGGGTTAAAGCAACAATGCAGGCTATTAGTGAAAAAGGAATGAGTATTGATGATTTTTTTATCAAAATTCGAGAAAAAGGGATACCGAGAGTCCCGGGATCGGCTGTTTTTTTAACTCGAACCCGAAATGAAGCACCACCTGTAATGCGCTGGCATGTCGCGCGAAACCGTGCTTTGCAAAATAAAGTTCTGTCAGTCACAATCGATACTCTTAATGTGCCGGTCGTCGATCCTGGTCAACGTTTCGTCGTTACTGAGCTGAGGCCTGATTGCTGGAGAATTATTGCTCAGTATGGTTTTATGGAACGCCCCCATCTTCCTGAATTAATGAAAGAGATTGAGAAGATTAACGACCAGTTTGTCTCTGATGATGCCACCTATTATGTTGGTCATGAGACAATAGTAGGGCGTGATGATGGATGTGGGATGGCTGCATGGCAGCGGAATAGCTTTGCTTTTATGGTGCGGAATTGCACCCATGTTATAAATTATTATCAGTTACCTAATGATCAGGTTGTTGAAATTAGTCGGCGGGTAGCTATTTAAATGGCCTGGTTGCCTACAAAACCTGTTGGTCGATGAAGAGGGGACACGCCAGGTTGACCAAACCATGAGCGGTATTGTTAGTTCGGTGATTAAGGTCAACGATTTGACGAAGGAAATAGCAGCAGCCTCCGCTGAACAGGACCGGGGGATCACACAGATTGCGATGGCCGTGACAGAAATGGATACCATAACGCAGCAAAACTCGTCGCTTGTGCAGGAGTCCTCTGCTGCTGCAACGAGTCCTGAAGATCAGTCAACAAAACTGCAGAAAATGGTAGATGTTTTTCGCCTGCCCGGTACAGAGAAAAAGACAAAACAGGCCAGTAAAATAATGCCGACTCCTCGACTTGCAATTGCTGCGGCAGGTATGGCGCGAGAGATGGAGATTGGCAAGCATTCTAATACATCGTCATTCCTGGCAGCCTGCCGCTTCCCCCTGATAGTTACAGGCCTTAACTGCCGCATCTCAGGCCTGCGGTGTTGCAGTTCTTTTAATGTCAGATTGATAAGTCTAATCAGCCACTATTCACATATCTGCTTTATCGATCATTTTCTCAAGCATGAGGTTTAATCCCTCCTTTTCAGTTTCAGAACAGTCTCTGTACAGGAGCACCTGCATTGACTGAACGTTCAACCTCAGTAACGAGGCATATCTGGTGTACTCGCTTTGTAAGTTCAGCCAGAATGATTTCTATCGCACCGGGTAAACCATCAACATTTCTTTTGGCGTAAACAAGCGCAACGAACATAAACACCGCCATTCCGTCAGATTTAAAAAACAGAAAATGAAAGAATGTCGGAAAGACTAAAGCAGAAAGAGGAAGGTGTGATTTTGTTTATGCGTGTAACGTATTTCGTTAACCTCCCTGGCGAAAACGACGACTCCGTAATGTGATGAGATTAACACTAAACTTTTATCATACTGATTAGACGTGTACTATCTGTGGTGAGCTTATTAGCAGAAGAGAAGGGTACGTTTGGCAGTATGTACACGCTAATGTACGCATTCGTCAGAGTGAAGACGAAAACCTTATCTAACCTGCTGATAATTATTTGAAATATGATTTTGCATGTGATCTTTCGTGTGGGTCACCACTGCGAATTAAGGATATGAAATGCCTGTAATTACTCTTCCTGATGGTAGTCAACGCCATTACGACCACGCTGTTAGCCCAATGGATGTGGCTCTGGATATAGGTCCGGGCCTTGCGAAAGCGACGATTGCCGGTCGTGTAAACGGTGAACTGGTTGATGCGTCCGATCTGATTGAAAATGACGCTACCCTGGCTATCATCACCGCCAAAGACGAAGACGGTCTGGAAATCATCCGCCACTCCTGTGCACACCTGTTGGGTCACGCTATCAAGCAACTGTGGCCGAACACCAAAATGGCAATTGGCCCGGTTATTGACAACGGTTTCTACTACGATGTCGACCTTGACCATACCCTGACCCAGGAAGATATCGACGCGCTCGAAAAACGTATGCACGAGCTCGCCGAAACCAACTATGACGTCATTAAGAAGAAAGTCAGCTGGCACGAAGCGCGTGAAACCTTCGTGAAGCGCGGCGAGAGCTACAAAGTTTCTATTCTTGATGAAAACATTGCTCATGATGACAAGCCAGGCCTGTACCATCATGAAGAATACATTGACATGTGCCGTGGACCGCACGTGCCGAACATGCGTTTCTGCCATCACTTTAAACTGATGAAAATCGCTGGCGCCTACTGGCGTGGCGACAGCAACAACAAGATGTTGCAGCGCATCTATGGTACCGCGTGGGCTGATAAAAAGGCTCTGAACGCCTACCTGCAACGCCTGGAAGAGGCGGCGAAACGTGACCACCGTAAAATCGGTAAGCAGCTCGACTTATACCACATGCAGGAAGAAGCGCCGGGCATGGTATTCTGGCATAACGACGGCTGGACTATCTTCCGTGAACTGGAAACCTTTGTCCGCTCCAAACTGAAAGAGTATCAGTATCAGGAAGTGAAAGGTCCGTTCATGATGGACCGTGTGCTGTGGGAAAAAACCGGCCACTGGGACAACTACAAAGATGCGATGTTCACTACCTCGTCTGAGAACCGTGAATACTGCATCAAACCAATGAACTGCCCGGGCCACGTTCAGATCTTCAACCAGGGTCTGAAATCCTACCGCGACCTGCCGCTGCGTATGGCGGAGTTCGGTAGCTGCCACCGTAACGAACCATCAGGTGCGCTGCACGGTCTGATGCGTGTTCGTGGCTTTACGCAGGATGATGCGCATATCTTCTGTACGGAAGATCAGGTTCGTGATGAAGTTAACGCCTGTATTCGTATGGTCTATGATATGTACAGCACCTTTGGCTTCGAGAAGATCGTGGTCAAACTCTCAACGCGTCCGGAAAAACGTATCGGTAGCGATGAGACCTGGGATCGCGCAGAAGCGGATCTCGCCGTGGCGCTGGAAGAGAACGGTATTCCGTTCGAATACCAGCTGGGCGAGGGCGCATTTTACGGTCCGAAAATTGAATTTACCCTATATGACTGCCTCGATCGCGCATGGCAGTGCGGTACTGTACAGCTGGACTTCTCTCTTCCTGCGCGTTTAAGCGCCTCTTATGTTGGCGAAGACAACGAGCGTCAGGTACCGGTAATGATTCACCGTGCAATTCTCGGTTCTCTGGAGCGCTTCATCGGCATCCTGACCGAAGAATTTGCTGGCTTCTTCCCAACCTGGCTTGCGCCAGTTCAGGTCGTGGTGATGAACATTACCGATTCTCAGGCGGATTACGTTAAAGAATTGACGCAGAAACTACAAAATGCGGGCATTCGCGTAAAAGCAGACTTGAGAAATGAGAAGATTGGCTTTAAAATCCGCGAGCACACTTTACGTCGTGTCCCTTATATGTTGGTCTGTGGTGATAAAGAGGTGGAAGCAGGCAAAGTTGCCGTTCGCACCCGCCGCGGTAAAGACCTGGGCAGCCTGGACGTAAGTGAAGTGATTGAGAAGCTGCAACAAGAGATTCGCAGCCGCAGTCTTCAACAACTGGAGGAATAAGGTATTAAAGGCGGAAAACGAGTTCAAACGGCACGTCCGAATCGTATCAATGGCGAGATTCGCGCCCAGGAAGTTCGCTTAACGGGTCTGGAAGGTGAGCAACTGGGGATTGTGAGTCTGAGAGAAGCTATCGAAAAAGCTGAAGAAGCTGGAGTAGATTTAGTTGAGATCAGCCCTAACGCCGAACCGCCAGTTTGTCGTATCATGGACTACGGCAAGTTCCTTTATGAAAAGAGTAAGTCTTCTAAGGAACAGAAGAAAAAGCAAAAAGTTATTCAGGTTAAGGAAATTAAATTCCGACCTGGCACAGATGATGGCGACTACCAGGTAAAACTCCGCAGCCTGGTTCGCTTTCTGGAAGATGGCGATAAGGCCAAGATCACACTGCGTTTCCGCGGTCGTGAGATGGCCCACCAACAGATTGGTATGGAAGTGCTTAACCGCGTCCGTGACGATCTGAGTGAACTGGCAGTAGTCGAGTCCTTCCCTACGAAGATCGAAGGCCGCCAGATGATCATGGTGCTCGCTCCTAAGAAGAAACAGTAAGGCCTTCAAGTAGCAATTCCTGTGGTGCCTTTGGGCTTCACAGGTTTTGTTCGCCTGGGTTTCGTTTATTAACAATGCGAAGTGGAAGTTATTAAAATGCCAAAAATTAAGACCGTACGCGGTGCTGCTAAGCGCTTCAAAAAAACCGGTAAAGGTGGTTTTAAGCACAAGCACGCTAACCTGCGTCATATTCTGACCAAAAAAGCTACCAAGCGTAAACGTCACCTGCGTCCGAAAGCCATGGTTTCCAAAGGCGATCTGGGCCTGGTAATCGCGTGCCTGCCGTACGCATAAGTCGTTAACGTTTAACTTTTTTAACTTAGAATAGATACAGGAGAGCACATATGGCTCGCGTAAAACGTGGTGTAATTGCACGTGCACGTCACAAGAAAATTTTGAAACAAGCTAAAGGCTACTACGGTGCGCGTTCACGCGTTTACCGCGTTGCCTTCCAGGCTGTTATCAAAGCAGGTCAGTACGCTTATCGTGACCGTCGTCAGAAAAAGCGTCAGTTCCGTCAACTGTGGATTGCGCGTATCAACGCAGCAGCACGTCAGAACGGTATTTCTTACAGCAAATTCATCAACGGCCTGAAAAAAGCCTCTGTTGAAATCGACCGTAAGATCCTGGCTGATATCGCAGTATTCGACAAAGTAGCGTTCACCGCTCTGGTCGAAAAAGCGAAAGCAGCTCTGGCTTAATAAGTCAGTGGAAGAGGGGGCAATGCTCCCTCTTTTCGTTTATACCCGTCACTTTTCACCTTGCATGCGCGTAGACTAAGGTTAATCACCCGGTCACTTACTTACGTAAGCTTCTGAGAATTCACACTCTCGCCGCTTTTCTGCAAAGCGAATTATTTGGGGTATAACATTATCAGATGATTGACTTTTTCCCGGTGAGCCCTTTCAATAAAGGTAATCCGCTTTTTACCACACAAGGTAACGCAAGCATGAATGCTGCTATTTTCCGCTTCTTTTTTTACTTTAGCACCTGACTCCGGGAGGCTAGCGCGTGAAAGAAGAAACGGAAAATTAACGCCAAAAGCCTCCAACAGGAGGCTTTTTTTGTGTCTGAATTTTAAGTAAAAAGTCCAATAACAAGGACATAACGAGGAAAATTATGTCACATCTCGCAGAGCTGGTTGCCAGTGCACGGGCAGCCATTAATGATGCCTCAGATGTTGCTGCGTTAGATAACGTACGCGTTGAATATCTGGGTAAAAAAGGGCATCTGACCCTTCAGATGACCACCCTGCGTGAGCTGCCGCCAGAAGAGCGCCCGGCTGCGGGGGCGGTGATTAACGAAGCGAAAGAGCAGGTCCAGCAGGCGCTGAACGCGCGTAAATTTGAGCTGGAAAATGCCGCCCTAAACGCGCGCCTGGCTGCGGAAACCATTGACGTATCCCTGCCGGGGCGCCGCATCGAAAACGGCGGGCTGCATCCGGTCACTCGTACTATCGATCGCATTGAGAGTTTCTTCGGTGAGCTTGGCTTTACCGTGGCGACGGGCCCGGAAATCGAGGATGACTATCACAACTTCGATGCGTTGAATATTCCAGGCCACCATCCGGCACGCGCTGACCACGACACTTTCTGGTTTGATGCCACCCGCCTGCTGCGTACGCAGACTTCTGGCGTGCAGATCCGCACCATGAAAGAACAGCAGCCGCCGATTCGTATTATCGCGCCGGGCCGCGTGTACCGTAACGACTACGACCAGACGCATACGCCGATGTTCCATCAGATGGAAGGTCTGATTGTTGATACCAACATCAGCTTTACCAACCTGAAAGGCACGCTGCACGATTTCCTGAACAATTTCTTTGAGGAAGATCTGCAGGTCCGTTTCCGTCCGTCCTACTTCCCGTTCACCGAACCGTCCGCAGAAGTGGATGTCATGGGTAAAAACGGCAAATGGCTCGAAGTGCTGGGCTGTGGCATGGTGCATCCAAACGTTCTACGCAATGTGGGTATTGATCCGGAAGTTTACTCCGGCTTTGCGTTTGGGATGGGGATGGAGCGCCTGACCATGCTGCGTTATGGTGTGACCGATCTGCGTGCATTCTTCGAAAACGATTTGCGTTTCCTCAAACAGTTTAAATAAGGGCAGGATAAATAATGAAATTCAGTGAACTGTGGTTACGCGAGTGGGTTAACCCGGCTGTCGATAGTGAAGCGCTTTCCGACCAAATCACCATGGCTGGCCTGGAAGTTGACGGTGTCGAGCCGGTGGCTGGCACCTTTAACGGCGTGGTTGTGGGTGAAGTTGTAGAATGTGGCCAGCACCCGAATGCCGATAAATTGCGTGTCACCAAAGTGAATGTGGGCGGCGAACGCCTGCTGGATATCGTCTGTGGCGCGCCTAACTGCCGCCAGGGGCTGAAAGTTGCTGTTGCCACCATCGGTGCAGTACTGCCGGGTGACTTCAAAATTAAAGCGGCCAAACTGCGCGGCGAACCGTCAGAAGGCATGCTGTGCTCTTTCTCTGAGCTGGGAATTTCCGACGACCACAGCGGCATTATTGAACTGCCGTTGGATGCCGCGATTGGTACTGATATCCGCGACTATCTGAAACTCGATGACAACACCATCGAAATCAGCGTGACGCCGAACCGTGCTGACTGCTTAGGGATCATCGGTGTCGCCCGTGATGTCGCCGCGCTGAACAAAGCACCGCTGGTTGAGCCGGAAATCGCTCCGGTTGTTGCCACTATTAACGATACGCTGCCGATCACCGTTGATGCAGCGGATGCGTGCCCGCGTTATCTGGGACGTGTAGTTAAAGGTATCAACGTACAAGCGCCGACCCCGCTGTGGATGAAAGAAAAACTGCGTCGCTGTGGTGTGCGTTCTATCGACGCGGTTGTGGACGTGACCAACTATGTTCTGCTGGAGCTGGGCCAGCCGATGCATGCCTTCGATCTGGATCGTATCGACGGCGGTATCGTTGTCCGTATGGCGAAAGAGAACGAAACGCTGGTACTGCTCGACGGTAGCGAAGCCAAACTGGCGACTGACACGCTGGTCATTGCTGACCACCATAAAGCGCTGGCGATGGGCGGCATCTTTGGTGGTGAGCATTCTGGCGTGAACAGCGAGACACAAAACGTGCTGCTGGAATGTGCGTTCTTCAGCCCGCTGTCCATCACTGGTCGTGCGCGTCGTCATGGTTTGCACACGGATGCTTCGCATCGCTATGAACGTGGTGTGGATCCGGCGTTGCAGTACAAAGCAATGGAACGGGCTACCCGTTTGCTGATCGATATCTGTGGTGGTGAAGCCGGTCCGGTAGTTGATATCACCAATGAAGCCACACTGCCAAAACGTGCGACCATCCGTCTGCGCCGCAGCAAGCTGGATCGCCTGATTGGTCATCACATTGCAGATGAGCTGGTTACCGACATCCTTAAACGCCTGGGGTGTGACGTTACCGAAGGTCAGGATGAGTGGCTGGCTGTTGCGCCGAGCTGGCGTTTCGATATGGAGATCGAAGAAGACCTGGTAGAAGAGGTTGCGCGCCTGTACGGGTATAACAACATCCCGAACGCACCGGTACAAGCCGGGCTGGTGATGGGGTCACACCGCGAAGCCAATCTGTCGCTCAAACGTGTTAAAACGCTGCTGAATGACAAAGGCTACCAGGAAGTGATCACCTACAGTTTCGTTGATCCGAAAGTACAGCAGTTGATCCATCCGGGAGAAGAGGCGCTGATTCTTCCAAGCCCGATTTCCAGCGAAATGTCGGCCATGCGCCTGTCATTGCTGACCGGTCTGCTCGGAACGATCGTCTATAACCAGAACCGCCAGCAGAGCCGTGTGCGTATCTTCGAGACCGGTCTGCGTTTTGTGCCGGATACACAGGCGCCTTTAGGTATTCGTCAGGATCTGATGCTGGCGGGTGCCATCTGCGGTAACCGCTATGAAGAGCACTGGGATCTGGCTAAAGGCAGTGTTGATTTCTTCGACCTGAAAGGCGATCTGGAATCCTTACTCGACCTGACCGGTAAATTGTCCGCGATTGAGTTCCGCGCAGAGGCGATTCCGGCACTGCATCCTGGGCAATCCGCAGCGATTTATCTGAAAGATGAATATGTTGGTTTCATCGGTGTCGTGCATCCGGAGCTGGAACGTAAGCTCGATCTGAATGGTCGTACGCTGGTGTTTGAACTGGAGTGGAATAAGGTCGCAGACCGCGTGGTTCCTCAGGCGCAGGAGATTTCTCGCTTCCCGGCGAACCGTCGCGATATCGCTGTCGTGGTCGCTGAAAATGTGGCCGCGGCGGATATTTTAGCCGAATGTAAGAAAGTTGGCGTAAATCAGGTAGTTGGCGTAAACTTATTTGACGTGTACCGCGGTAAGGGTGTTGCGGAGGGGTATAAGAGCCTCGCCATTAGCCTGATCCTTCAGGATACCAGCCGTACACTCGAAGAAGAGGAGATTGCCGCTACCGTCGCCAAATGTGTAGAGGCATTAAAAGAGCGATTCCAGGCATCATTGAGGGATTGAACCTATGGCGCTTACAAAAGCTGAAATGTCCGAATATCTGTTTGATAAGCTTGGGCTTAGCAAGCGAGATGCTAAAGAGCTGGTAGAGCTGTTTTTCGAAGAGATCCGTCGTGCTTTGGAAAATGGCGAGCAGGTAAAACTCTCCGGCTTTGGCAATTTCGACCTGCGTGATAAGAATCAACGTCCGGGACGTAACCCGAAAACGGGCGAGGATATTCCCATTACAGCCCGGCGCGTGGTGACCTTCAGACCCGGCCAGAAGTTAAAAAGCCGCGTCGAAAACGCTTCGCCCAAAGCAGAGTAATCTGGACTAATTAAAAAGGCCGCAATCGCGGCCTTTTTCTTTCAGCACAGAATACCCTCTTTAAAATCAACTCACTCAATAACGCATTAATTGAACTGCATGCTGAATTACGCACAACTCCAACAGCGTCGCAATGGTCAGTGGCTCTGCGGCCTTGCGCTGCTTTTGCTGATCGCGCTGTTTATAAGCCTGTGTGTGGGCGATCAGTGGATTGGTCCTGCAAACTGGTTCGAGGCCCGTGGGCAACTTTTTGTCTGGCAAATACGCCTACCCCGTACGCTAGCCGTGTTGCTGGTGGGGGCGGCGCTGGCGTTAAGCGGCGCTATTATGCAGGCGTTATTTGAGAACCCGCTGGCCGAACCAGGGCTTTTGGGTGTGTCTAACGGCGCGGGGGTGGGTTTGATAGCCGCCGTGCTGCTGGGAAAAGGCGTATTGCCCGGCTGGGCGCTGGGACTTTGTGCCATTGCCGGAGCTCTGGTCATCACACTTATTCTGCTGCGCTTTGCCCGACGGCATTTGTCGACCAGCCGTCTACTGTTAGCGGGCGTCGCGTTAGGGATCATTTGTAGCGCACTGATGACCTGGGCCATCTACTTCTCCACTTCTTTCGACCTGCGTCAGCTCATGTACTGGATGATGGGCGGTTTTGGCGGCGTTGACTGGCGACAAAGCTGGCTGATGGTAGCACTGCTACCGGTGATGGGGTGGACGTGCTTTCAGTCGCAGCCACTCAACGTACTTGCGCTGGGTGAGACATCTGCCCGTCAACTCGGGTTACCTCTGTGGTTCTGGCGCAATGTGCTGGTCGTGGCAACGGGCTGGATGGTGGGCGTCAGTGTCGCGCTGGCTGGCTCGATTGGCTTTATTGGCCTGGTGATCCCCCATATTCTTCGTCTATGTGGGCTCACCGACCATCGTGCGCTTCTGCCCGCCTGCGCGCTTGCGGGGGCGACGACACTGCTGTTTGCCGATATCGTCGCCCGAATGGCGCTGAGCGCCGCAGAATTACCTATTGGTGTTGTGACGGCAACGCTGGGGGCGCCGGTGTTCATCTGGCTCTTGCTCACGGCAAAACGCTAAGGGTTGAGGACGTCATAACCTGCAGGCAACAATAACGTAAAAGTGTGTAACAACGACGCGTCAAAAAAAAGAAACTCGCCTGATTGACTGTTTTTACATCATTTTTGCTACATGACAGAAGAAGGACTATCACGCATTATCTGGCTATTATTAATGACTGGCCGGGCGAGAGATCCGGCGTCTGAATGAACCGACTGAGGGGATGCTATGCACCAGGATATTTTGAACACCGAGATTACGACGATTGATGGCGAACATATCACACTGGAAAAGTACCAGGGCAAGGTTATTCTGGTGGTGAATGTGGCATCCAAATGCGGCCTGACGCCGCAGTATGAGCAGCTGGAGAATATTCAGAAAGCCTGGGAGAAAGACGGTTTTGTCGTGCTGGGCTTTCCATGCAATCAGTTTGCCGGGCAGGAGCCGGGCAGTGAAGAAGAAATCAAAACCTTCTGCAGCACTACCTATGGCGTAACTTTCCCAATGGCAGCCAAAGTCGATGTCAACGGTGAAAACCGTCATCCTTTGTATCGGAAACTGATTGCCGCTGTGCCGAAAGCTGTCGCCCCGGAAGGTAGCGGTTTTTACGAACGCATGGCCAGCAAAGGGCGCGCGCCGCTCTATCCGGATGACATCCTGTGGAACTTTGAAAAATTCCTGATCGGCCGCGATGGTCAGGTGGTTCAGCGCTTCTCGCCGGATATGACGCCCGAAGATCCTATCCTGATGGAAGCGATTAAGCTGGCGCTGGCAAAATAATGCCGTTGCTGCAACTTCATGCTCTTGAGGAAGCTGGAAGGCTGGGGCCTGTTACGGCCCTGGTCGACAACGCGCAAATGTTGCACCTGGTCGGGCCAAATGGCGCCGGGAAAAGCACGCTCCTGGCGCGTATCGCTGGGTTGACGCAAGGAAAGGGCTGTGTGCAGCTAAATGGGCGTCCGCTGGCGCAATGGCATGCGCCACAACTGGCTCGCCATCGCGCTTACCTGGCCCAGCAGCAGACGCCCCCCTTCGCCATGCCGGTATGGCATTATTTGTCACTGCATCAGCATCAGCAGATCAACGACAGCGTGGTTGAAGAGATTACGCATAAACTCGGACTGGGGGATAAGCTGGGGCGCACTGTCAATCAGCTCTCCGGTGGGGAATGGCAGCGGGTTCGGCTGGCTGCGGTGATTGCGCAAATTCATCCGGCCGCTAATGCGGATGGGCAACTCTTGTTATTAGACGAGCCGATGAACAGTCTGGATGTTGCCCAGCAGGCCGCACTGGATGGCATTTTAAGCGAGCTGGTGGTGGCAGGGATCACCGTTGTGATGAGTAGCCACGATCTTAACCATTCGCTACGTCGTGCGCATCAGGTGTGGCTACTCCGGCAGGGCAAACTGATTGCCAGTGGCCCACGTGATGAGGTATTAACGCCACAAAATCTGGCATCGGCATACGGTATGCCATTCCGCCGTCTCGACCTGGCTGGTCACCGGATGCTCATTCCAGAGATATAGCAGCAAACGAAACTTGCAAGGATTGCAATTCACACGCTAAATTATTCCAGCATAACGAAAATAGAGGTTTTGCTGGATGCGCATCTGGTTTCTTCTGGCGGTATTAATTCTTTCAGGGTGCAGCAGTCATCGTGCGCCGCCGCCTAACGCTCGCCTTTCTGATTCCATCACCGTCATTGCCGGGTTGAATGATCAACTGCGTGACTGGCGTGGCACCCCTTATCGCTATGGCGGCATGAGCCGCAATGGCGTCGATTGTTCCGCCTTCGTGATGATGACCTTCCGCGATAAATTTAACCTTGTCCTTCCCCGCGATACGCGTAAACAGGCGGAAGTGGGAACGAAAATAGATAAAGATGAACTGCTGCCTGGCGATCTGGTGTTTTTTAAAACGGGCTCCGGTGATAACGGTCTGCATGTAGGCATCTACGATACCGATAATGCGTTTATCCATGCGTCGACCAGTCAGGGGGTCGTGCGTTCTTCATTAAACAATGTCTACTGGCGGAAGAATTTCTGGCAGGCGCGTCGTATCTGATCCCCTTCAGACAACAAGCAGCGAATGGCTGGCCGGTTCGCTGCTTTTGTGAACTAAACGCAAATTTTGTTATTTTCCTCACTGTTCATTCATTCTTTCTTCAATATTTATTATTTAACTGTTCGTTACCTTAAAGGGCTGTCAGTATCGTAGCAGGCGCTGGTATGGGCAATTTAACCAGGATAAGCTTGCGCACGAAAATAAGGAATTTTCGACAATATAATGGGAAATGATGAAGTCAGTTTTCTTTAGTTCAACTACGTTGAAGCATGTGCGCATTGGTTTTTCGATGCAGGATATCAACCTTAATGCGGGGTTGGCACCATGATCGTCTCGTTTGATGACACCTATCGCTCAGAGTTTTTACTACAGCCTGCGCGCAATGGTTACGGTACGCTTGTCGGAATTGAAATTGTGGTCAATTTCGTTGGAGCGGGTGCTGTAAGGGCCCCTGCAGAGCGGATAGTGCCACGCCTGAGCGCAGACGAAACGCTGACGCTTTTTACTGAGCAATTAGAATTACTTGAATCCTGTAAGTTATTCTTTATTCAGCATCAACTTCTCGCCTGGATAAATATTTCACCCGTTATTGTCGATGCGTTACTCTCGAATGCGGTACCTGAAGAGACGATAACGAAATATCCTTTCCTCGAATTTACTGTGAATGAGAATTATCCCAACCTGACAAAGGGCAATGAAAATAATTCACTCGTCGCGTTTAGCGAACGTTATCCCTTAATCCTGAGAAATTTTGGTGCCGGGTCGGCTTCAACTCGCGCCATATTTGATGGGCTTTTCAGGCGGGTGACGCTGGATAAAAATTTTATTCATCAACGCCTGGCGTCGCGTTCATTTGAACCCTTCATGCGTGCAATCGTCTCACAAATTTCCCCTTATTGCCGTTCAGTAATGATTGACGGTATTGACGATGAAAAAACCTTAAAGCGGGTGAAGCCGTATCAGTTCAGCGCCATGCAGGGGACGTTATGGCCGGCAGTCCCTGCCGCTCAAATCACCAGTCTGGTCCAGGGATAACCTTGCCTTTAACCCGTATTTAACATCATATAAACACACTACAATAAAGACAGGAGGAACTATGGCCCTGTCTTTTATTACCCGCTGGCGCGATGAGCTGCCAGGTTTTTATACCAGCCTTTCCCCGACACCACTGAGTCATGCGCGGCTGCTTTGGCATAATGCAGCACTGGCAGAAACGATGGGTATCGATCCCGCCCTTTTTGCCCCCGAAGAGGGGGCAGGTGTATGGGGTGGCGAAACGCTGCTTCCCGGCATGTCGCCGCTTTCCCAGGTCTATAGCGGACATCAGTTTGGCGTCTGGGCGGGACAGTTGGGCGACGGGCGCGGTATCCTGCTCGGCGAACAGCGCTTGCCCGATGGCACAACGCTGGACTGGCACCTTAAAGGCGCCGGGCTTACTCCGTATTCCCGCATGGGTGATGGTCGCGCTGTTCTGCGTTCAACCATTCGTGAAAGCCTGGCTTCTGAGGCAATGCATCATCTGGGGATCGCAACGACGCGTGCGCTTTCAATTGTTACCAGCGACACGCCTGTTTATCGCGAAAACGTTGAACAGGGGGCAATGATGATGCGTATTGCGCAAAGTCATATCCGCTTTGGTCACTTTGAGCACTTCTATTATCGGCGCGAACCAGAAAAGGTACGCCAGCTGACAGATTTTGTGATTCGTCATTACTGGCCTCATCTGCTGTATGAGACCGACAAATATGACATCTGGTTTCGGGATGTCATCGCCCGTACCGCTGCGCTGATGGCACGCTGGCAGGCGGTGGGCTTTGCTCATGGGGTGATGAATACGGACAATATGTCGATCCTCGGGCTGACCATTGATTATGGCCCTTTTGGTTTTCTTGATGATTATCAGCCCGGCTTTATCTGCAATCACTCTGACTATCAGGGACGTTACAGCTTTGATAACCAGCCGACCATTGCCCTGTGGAATCTGCAGCGACTGGCGCAAACCCTGTCGCCGTTCATGAGTGCCGATGTGCTCAATGCAGCACTGGACAGTTATCAGCCCGTATTGCTGAGCGAATATGGCATATTGATGCGCCAGAAACTGGGTTTTTTTAGCCAGCAAAAAGATGACAATGTGCTGTTAAGCGATCTCTTTGCTCTGATGGAACGTGAAGGCAGCGATTATACCCGTACGTTCCGCATGTTAAGCCATACCGAACAGATGAGCGCCGGCAGCGCATTACGTGATGAATTTATCGATCGCGAAGCGTTTGACAGCTGGTTTAGTCGTTACCGCGCGCGTCTGGCGCAGGAGCACATTTCGGATGCGCAACGTCAGCAACTGATGCAAAGCGTGAATCCGGCGGTTGTGCTGCGCAACTGGCTCGCACAGCGGGCTATTGAACAGGCGGAGCAGGGGAGTACCGAAGAGCTGGAGCGTCTGCATGCCGTCCTGCGTGAGCCTTATGCGGATCGCAACGATGACTATAGCCGACGCCCACCTGACTGGGGTAAAAGGCTGGAGGTCAGCTGTTCAAGCTGAGTCGCTACTTCGTTAGGATCAATTTCCCGGCGTGCGTCTGTCGCAAGAGATATTCTTGTCCCTGATGCTCGATGACAACGCGCGCCGCATCCCCCAATAGCGTTTTGCTGCTGATTCTGCGATCCTCGGGAAGGATGACTGCCGGGCTGGCCGGTTGTTTCTCTGCCGGAGCGGTCGGCTTATCCTTGTTCGACATGGCACGGGTAACTGTATGGATATGACAATGATAATTATTATTAATATCAGCGAAGTGGGCTGCAAGTCATATTTTAAAAACCAATCATTTGGGGTAGGGAGTGCGTCCCGCCGGGAGACCCGACGGGAAAAAGAGTTACAGACGAGATGTGACGGCAGCAGCGAGTTTTTCGAGCAACACTTCGCTGTCTTCCCAGCTCAGGCAAGGGTCAGTGATGGACTGGCCATAGACCAGCGGCTGGCCTTTGACGATCTTTTGCGTGCCTTCTTGCAGGAAACTCTCGGCCATAACCCCCGCAATTGCCGTGGAGCCGCCACGAATCTGCTCACAGATATCATCGCATACCTCAAGCTGGCGACGGTGCTGTTTCTGGCAATTGCCGTGGCTGAAATCGACGACCAGTTGCTCCGGTAGATCAAATTCGCGCAGGGTAGCGCAGGCGGCGGCAATGTCTTCGGCGTAGAAGTTGGGTTTTTTACCGCCACGCATAATGACATGTCCGTAAGGGTTACCGCTGGTCTGATAAATCGTCATCTGTCCGCTCTTGTCCGGTGAGAGGAACATATGGCTGGTGCGGGAAGCGCGAATCGCGTCCACCGCAATTCGGGTATTACCGTCGGTACCGTTTTTGAAACCTACCGGGCAGGAGAGCGCCGAGGCCATTTCGCGGTGGATCTGACTTTCTGTCGTGCGTGCGCCAATAGCGCCCCAACTAATCAGGTCAGCAATAAACTGTCCCGTCACCATATCCAGAAATTCGGTCGCTGTCGGTACACCCAGCTCATTGACTGCGAGCAGGAGTTTGCGCGCCAGTTCGATACCATGATTAACGCGGTAGCTGCCGTTCAGATCGGGATCGGAAATTAACCCTTTCCAGCCCACCACGGTTCGCGGTTTTTCAAAATAGGTGCGCATCACAATTTCCAGTTGCGCACTGTGCTTTTGCCTTAACCCCTGCAGGCGACGGGCATAATCCATCGCGGCATCCAGATCGTGGATAGAGCACGGGCCAATAATCACTAACAGCCGTTTATCTTCACCGTTAAGGATTTTCTCGATACGGCGACGGGATTGGGTGACATGTTCGGCAACCGCAAGGGAAACGGGATGCCGCTGCGCTAACTCAGCCGGCGTGACCAGGCTCTCGATGCGCGCAGTGCGAAGTTCATCGGTTTTGTTCATCAGAATTCTCAAAATTTTGTGCTCAAACGGCCAAATGCCGGAGGCGATGCGCACACCTTAAACCAATCCTTGCTTAATTCAATAGCAGGTTGTGATGCGCATCACATCGAAGGCCAGCATGATAGCAAAAATGCCACCCACGTACTAGTGTGTTAGTACATGCGACGGTTTAGCCCCATCATGTCGAGAATTTTGGTGGCAATCTCTTCAACCGAATAGTTGGTACTGTTTAACCACGGTATCTGATTTTTGCGGTAAAGCGCTTCCACCTCCGCCACTTCCATACGGCACTGGCGTAATGAAGCGTAACGGCTATTTTCCCGGCGCTCTTCGCGAATAGCCGCCAGACGTTCCGGATTAATGGTCAGACCAAATAATTTATGCTGGAGAGGTTTCAGTGAGACAGGCAGGACGAGATTATCCATGTCATCGGCAATAAAAGGATAATTAGCTGCGCGAATACCGAATTGCATTGCCAGATAAAGGCTGGTTGGCGTTTTACCGCAACGAGAAACACCCAGCAAAATCACCTGGGCCTGATCCAGGTTGCGCAACGAAATACCGTCGTCGTGAGCCAGCGTGTAATCAATAGCGGCAATCCTTGCGTCATATTTTATCAGGTTGCCTGGATTTAACCCATGGGTGCGATGCGCAATAGGTGTCGGGTCGAGTTTTAATTCTTGCTGTAGTGGCGCAACCAGTGCCTGAACAATGTCCTGACAGAATCCTTCACTCTGTAAAATAATGGTTCGGATTTCTGGTAGTACGATGGAATAAAACACTAACGGTCGTACGCCCGTCTGCTGATAGATAGCGTCAATCTGCTCTTTCACTGCTCTGGCGCGGCTTTCATTCTCCACGAACGGCAGCGTGATGCTATTGATGGCGACAGGGAATTGCGACATCACCGCATGGCCTAATACCTCTGCAGTGATAGCGGTACCATCGGAAATATAAAAAACCTGGCGATCCACAGCGCTGTCCATTTTACCCTTCCTGATTGTCATGCGTAATTATCTGAAAGCATAAATTAAAGTCACGCATCTGCGTAGCGCCTTTTCTGAATTTTTAAAGTGAAACACTATTTTTGTTTTTAATGAAAAGTACGGTTCATTTTTATTATGGGCGCAAAAAAAGAATGATTTTGAGGTTTTTCCGATTATCAGATACGTAACCATTGACGGGAAAGTGTCCGAAAAGACAAAAATTTAAATTGCTTGAACGATTCACCGTTTTTTCAGGCGGAATAATTATGCCAGGATGAAAAGGTAGTAAATGCTTTATTACCCCATTCAAATATCACAAAAGGATTGTTTAGATGTCCAACAATGGCTCGTCTCCGCTGGTGCTTTGGTATGACCAACTCGGCATGAATGATGTAGACAGAGTTGGGGGCAAAAATGCCTCCCTTGGTGAGATGATTACGAATCTGTCCGGTATGGGCGTAAGCGTACCTAATGGGTTTGCAACCACTGCCGATGCGTTTAACCAGTTTCTCGATCAAAGCGGCCTGAATCAGCGCATCTATGACCTGCTGGATAAAACGGACATTGACGACGTTTCCGAGCTGGCGAAAGCTGGCGCGCAGATTCGCCAGTGGATAGTCGATACCCCGTTCCAGCCGGCGTTTGAAGAGGCAATCCATCAGGCATATGCCAAACTGTCCGCTGATGACGAGCAGGCATCCTTTGCTGTGCGCTCTTCTGCGACGGCAGAAGATATGCCCGACGCTTCCTTTGCGGGCCAGCAGGAAACCTTCCTGAACGTGCAGGGGTATGACGCTGTGCTGGTGGCGGTGAAGCATGTCTTCGCTTCCCTGTTCAACGACCGTGCGATCTCCTACCGCGTACACCAGGGTTACGATCATCGCGGCGTAGCGCTCTCGGCCGGGGTGCAACGGATGGTACGTTCGGACATCGGTTCTTCCGGCGTCATGTTCTCTATCGACACCGAATCCGGCTTCGATCAGGTGGTATTCGTCACCGCGGCCTGGGGCTTGGGTGAGATGGTGGTACAGGGGGCAGTGAACCCGGATGAATTTTATGTTCACAAGCCAACGCTGGCGGCAGGGCGTCCGGCTATCGTGCGCCGCACGATGGGGTCGAAGAAAATTCGCATGGTCTATGCGCCGACCCAGGAGCATGGCAAGCAGGTGCGTATTGAGGACGTTGAACAGGCTAATCGCGATCGCTTCTCGCTGACCAATGAGGAAGTGCAGGAACTGGCGAAACAGGCTGTGCAGATTGAAAAACACTATGGCCGGCCGATGGACATTGAATGGGCGAAAGACGGCCATACTGGCAAACTGTTTATAGTACAGGCGCGTCCGGAAACCGTGCGCTCTCGCGGTAAAGTAATGGAGCGTTACACGCTGCATGCGCAGGGCAAAATCATCGCCGAAGGGCGTGCGATTGGTCAGCGTATCGGTGCCGGTCCGGTGAAAGTGATTCACGATATCAGTGAAATGAATCGTATCGAAGCAGGTGATGTGCTGGTAACTGACATGACCGACCCGGACTGGGAACCGATCATGAAAAAAGCGGCCGCGATTGTCACCAACCGTGGTGGCCGTACCTGCCACGCAGCCATTATCGCGCGTGAGCTGGGGATCCCGGCAGTCGTCGGTTGCGGTGACGCAACGGAACGCATGAAAGATGGCGATAAGGTGACTGTCTCCTGCGCCGAAGGGGACACGGGGTATGTCTACGCCGAGATGCTCGACTTTAGCGTGAAAAGCTCAAGCATTGATGAAATGCCTGCGCTGCCGCTGAAAATCATGATGAACGTCGGCAACCCGGACAGAGCGTTTGATTTTGCCTGCTTGCCGAATGAAGGTGTAGGTCTGGCGCGCCTCGAATTTATCATCAACCGTATGATCGGCGTGCACCCGCGTGCATTGCTGGAGTTTGATGACCAGGACGTGAAACTGCAAAACGAAATCCGCGAAATCATGAAAGGCTATGATTCGCCGAAAGAGTTTTATGTCGGACGTCTGACCGAAGGTATTGCAACGCTGGGGGCAGCATTCTATCCCAAACGCGTAATCGTGCGGTTGTCAGATTTTAAATCCAATGAGTATGCCAACCTCGTCGGTGGCGAACGTTATGAACCGGACGAAGAGAACCCGATGCTCGGCTTCCGTGGTGCTGGTCGCTATGTTTCCGACAGCTTCCGCGACTGTTTCGCGCTGGAATGTGAGGCGGTGAAACGCGTGCGCAACGAGATGGGGCTGACCAACGTGGAAATTATGGTCCCGTTTGTTCGCACCGTTGAGCAGGCGAAAGCGGTGGTGGAAGAGCTGGCACGCCAGGGACTCAAGCGAGGTGAAAACGGACTCAAGATCATTATGATGTGCGAGATCCCGTCGAATGCGCTGCTGGCCGATCAGTTCCTGGAGTACTTTGACGGCTTCTCTATCGGCTCAAACGACATGACGCAACTGGCGTTAGGCCTCGATCGCGATTCCGGCGTTGTCTCAGAGCTGTTTGATGAGCGTAATGATGCGGTGAAAGCCCTGCTGTCGATGGCCATTCGCGCCGCCAAAAAACACGGCAAATATGTGGGGATCTGTGGTCAGGGCCCGTCGGACCATGAAGATTTCGCGGCCTGGCTGATGGAAGAGGGGATCGATAGCCTGTCCCTGAACCCGGACACCGTGGTTCAAACCTGGTTGACGCTGGCTGAACTGAACAAATAAGCTCCCTGTGCCTTCGGATAAAGCCTCACTTCTGCGGGAGTGAGGTTTTTTTATGCCGAAATACGCTTGAAATAAGTTAATTCTTAGCTGAAACAAAATGTGTTTGCGCACGCTTACCTTAGAGATGTGTCATCAATCGAATTACACTGGCCTCGTTTTAACACATCTGCACGATTCATCGACTCAATTATCCATTCCATGCAGATAGCGCTGATCGCATGTGCTGCGTCAGAGATATATTATTTTCGTCTATTGCAGGGAATTTACGCGACCGCGTATTGCTGTGCGAATATGGCTACCCTGGCGTGCTCACGCCTTGCACTTATATTTTAGCTGGCAATCAGAATCGAAAAATAACGACAGGCCGTTTGTTAATGGCTGAAGCGGCTTTTGCGTGCGATTAACCAGAGGACCCTGTGAGTTTATTTCTATCGTGGTGGGTAAGTCTCATATTCGCTCATCCGGATTATCTCCTCTCAATTAAGGTATATTCTATGAAACGTTTTTTGCTGATTATCACCGTACTGTCTTGCATGGCGCTTAATGGCTGCGCATCATATAACGAACATATTAAGGCGTGTGACGGGCAGGATGTCAGTACCGCGCATCTGGCCTTTGATTATCTGCCCATAGGCGCGGTACTGGATAACGGAGCCTGCGCTGTTACCGGCAACGGCGCGCATTTTAACAACACGGACGGCGTAAAATGAACTTCTATCAAACGGATACCCTGAGCGCTGTCGTCGCACGTCTGAGAGAGCTTAGCCACGAATATCGTCACTGTGAAAATACGCTGGCGCAGTTATGCGATGCGGGAGAAAAGGCCCTCAGAATACATACCGAAGATGCATATAATACTTTTATGTCCCAATGTGGTTCGACGCTGGCAGATATTAACGTGAATCTATGATGCGATTGTTATTATTGTTAACTTCCTGTGTTTATTCTTGCGCGGTTTTAGCAAGTCCAGTTAATAGGAAGCGAAGCAGTCCATTATCTGTATTAACGCTGTGCAAGTAATTAAATATGATTATACCGATGCTGAGTTAGCCCATGTCACGCTGGATATAGCCGTGAAGGAAAAACAGTTCGACGATAAAAGGCATGAAGGTCTTCGACAGTCAGGACAGCACAGCGGATGCCGTTGAATTTACCCTTTTAAATATTACGATAAGACAGACAACATCGCTATCCAGGACAGTAAAGGAGAAACATCATGTATTTTGACTTCACTATCCCTGTCGTAGACTGTGTGGTCGTGACAGGAGCGAACGTATGAGATGGTTTATCACTGGCGGCTTTTTATTGTTTGCCGTATGGGCAATTCAGGATACTCCCCGGTGAGGTACGACAGGCGGTTAACCGCATCGCTGACGCTTCCCCCCATTAGCCTGTTTGATGGGTAAAAAAAAGCCCATCGTGGGAGATGGGCAAAGACTACACACAGCAATTCGTTGTTTCACTCAGGGGATTTCCATGCTTATAAATCAAGGTGTTGATTTATAACCGTGACCTTATAGTAGGCTATCCGGGATTTTAGCGTCGATCAGATTCGTCTCATTAGTTAAACGGTGGTTAAGATTTTGCGGAGGAAACGGCGCAAACCTTTTGTCAGGGGGCTTGCGCACGGGAGGGAGAGTAAATAAATGATTAGCAATGCTTCATAATCATATTCACGGGCATATCAGATACGGGTATCCTCAGCGCTCTGTTTATCTTCCAGCGCATCATTTTCTTCGGGCCCGGGCATCGGAGCTTCATTAACCCAGGCGGAAAAGAGTCGCCATGAAACGGCCAGTAATACCGGACCGATAAACAATCCGATCATCCCGAAGGCTACCAGACCGCCAATAACTCCGGAAAGAATCAGAATCATCGGCAAATCGGCGCCCATACGAATCAGCATTGGACGGATAAAGTTGTCCAGCGTACCAACGACGCAGCTCCAGACCAGCAATACCGTGCCCCAGGTCGAGTCGCCACTCCAGTAGAGCCAGATAATTGCAGGCACCAGCACGACCAGTGGACCCAGTTGTACCAGGCATGTCATTAACATAATGACTGTGAATAACGTGGCGTATGGCACACCCGTTACCGCCAGGCCAATCCCTCCCAGAACCGCCTGCACCAGCGCCGTGACGACCACGCCGAGCGCCACGGCGCGGATGGCCTGGCCAGCCAACAGAACGGCGGCATCGCCGCGTTTGGCCGCCAGACGATAGGCAAAATGGCGAATCCCCTGTGCAACTTGTTCACCGCGCCAGTACAGCAGGGCGCTAAAGAGCAGCATCAGGGCACAGTGCAGCATAAAGCGTCCAATATGCGCAGCCTGACCGACAAACCAGGTGGTGGTCGTGCCGACATATGGGCGGACTTTAGCAAGTATCGCGCTGCCGCCCATATCCAGGAGGTTATGCCAGCCGCTGTATAACTTGTCTCCAACCAGCGGAATGCTATGGAGCCACTCCAGGGTCGGTGGCGTCATTTCACCCGACGTAATGGCCTGAATAACGGGGCCACTGTTATCCACCAGGCTATTAACCAGTAGCGCTACCGGAAGAATAAATAACAGAATCAACAATAACGTCATCACGATGACCGCCAGTGAGCGGCGGCCAAACAGTACCCGTTGAACGCGCAAAAGTACCGGCCAGGTGGCGATGACCACGGTACCAGCCCAGGCGAAACCAAGAATAAAAGGCTGAACGATCCACAAACAGGCGATGATCATAAGGGCTAAAAACAGTACCGACAGCATCACCTGCGGTACATCCCTGGACTGCGATTGAAAGGCCATAAAACGTAATCACCTTTAATAGGAGGATGCGGAATCAGTAACGATAATGATTAATGATTTCAGCGATTTTTGACAGTCTGATTCTGCCCGTAATTCTGGTGGGCGTATAAGAAAAAAATGTGATACAACGATGGATGCTGCAAGCAAACGATTAACTATTCACAACTACTAACAGTCAGGCAGGGTCAAGAGTAATGATCCCACAGATTTCTCAGGCACCAGGTGTCGTTCAACTGGTGCTGAATTTTTTACAGGCACTGGAGCAACAAGGTTTTACCGGCGATACCGCCACAAGTTATGCCGACAGGCTGACCATGGCGACCGACAACAGTATCTACCAATTGCTACCCGATGCAGTCGTCTTTCCCCGTTCCACCTCTGATGTCGCCTTAATTTCGCGCCTCGCGGCGGAAACGCGTTTTCAGTCGCTGGTCTTCACACCGCGGGGCGGTGGCACCGGCACAAACGGCCAGGCGCTAAATCAGGGCATCATCGTTGATATGTCCCGTTATATGAACCGCATTATGGAAATTAATCCTGAGGAAGGATGGGTGCGGGTTGAGGCGGGGGTCATTAAAGATCAGCTAAACCAGTTTCTTAAACCGTACGGCTATTTCTTTGCGCCGGAGCTGTCCACCAGTAACCGCGCAACGCTCGGTGGCATGATCAATACCGACGCTTCCGGTCAGGGGTCACTGGTCTACGGAAAAACGTCCGACCATGTGCTGGGCGTACGGGCCGTGTTGCTCGGCGGCGATATTCTTGACACTCAGCCGGTGCCCGTCGAACTGGCGCAGACGCTTGGGAAAGCGAATACGGCGGTGGGGCGCATCTACCGCACCGTGTATGAGCGTTGTCGGGATAACCGTCAACTGATTATCGACAAATTCCCTAAACTAAACCGTTTCCTCACGGGTTATGACCTGCGCCATGTCTTCAATGATGAGATGACCGAGTTTGACCTGACCCGCGTGTTGACCGGGTCTGAGGGAACGCTGGCATTCATCACCGAAGCGCGGCTGGATATTACCCGTCTGCCGAAAGTGCGTCGCCTGGTGAATGTGAAATATGATTCATTCGACTCTGCGCTACGTAATGCGCCGTTTATGGTGGAAGCACGCGCGCTGTCGGTCGAAACGGTGGATTCAAAAGTTCTCAATCTGGCACGTGAAGATATTATCTGGCACTCCGTAAACGAACTCATCACCGATGTGCCGGATAAGACCATGCTGGGTCTGAATATCGTTGAATTCGCCGGCGATGACGAAGCATTGATCGCTGAGCAGGTCACTTCTCTTTGCGCCCGCCTTGATGCGCTGATGGCAGAAGGGGCTGGTGGGGTGATCGGCTGGCAAATTTGCGACGATCTGACCGGCATTGAGCGTATCTACGCGATGCGTAAAAAAGCCGTCGGCCTGCTGGGTAATGCAAAAGGGGCGGCAAAACCGATTCCCTTTGCCGAAGATACCTGCGTGCCGCCGGAACACCTTGCAGATTATATCGTCGAGTTTCGCGCACTGCTTGACAGCCATGGGTTGAGCTACGGCATGTTTGGTCATGTGGATGCGGGCGTACTGCACGTGCGCCCGGCGCTCGACATGTGCGACCCGCAGCAGGAGGTTTTGATGAAGAAAATCTCCGATGACGTGGTGGCATTGACGGCGAAATACGGTGGCTTACTGTGGGGTGAGCACGGCAAAGGTTTCCGTGCCGAATACAGTCCGGCGTTCTTTGGCGCGGAACTGTATGCGGAGCTGCGCAAAGTGAAAGCCGCGTTTGATCCGGCAAACCGCCTCAACCCAGGTAAAATCTGTCCGCCTGAGGGGATAGATGCGCCGATGAAGCAGGTGGATGACGTCAAACGTGGCAGCTTCGACCGACAAATTCCGATTGCTGTGCGTTCCTCCTGGCGCGGCGCGATGGAATGCAATGGCAACGGTCTGTGCTTTAACTTTGATGCCAAAAGTCCCATGTGCCCGTCGATGAAAATTTCCGGAGATCGTATTCATTCGCCGAAAGGCCGCGCCACGTTGGTCCGTGAGTGGCTGCGTCTGCTGGCCGATCGCGGTATCGACCCGGTGAAGCTGGAAAAAGAGATGCCGGAAAAGCGTGCCAGCCTGCGTTCGCTCATTGAGCGTACCCGCAACAGTTGGCACGCGCGTCACGGCGAGTATGATTTTTCACATGAAGTGAAAGAGGCCATGTCGGGGTGTCTGGCCTGTAAAGCCTGCTCGACTCAGTGTCCGATTAAGATAGATGTGCCGGAATTCCGCTCGCGCTTTCTGCAGCTTTACCACACGCGTTACCTGCGTCCGATGCGCGATCATCTGGTCGCGACCGTGGAAAGCTACGCACCGCTGATGGCACGTGCGCCAAAAACGTTCAATTTCTTCATGAGCCAGCCGTGGGTGCGTTCGCTTTCGCAAAAACATATCGGCATGGTGGATCTGCCGCTATTGTCTGTTCCCTCTTTACAGCGACAGATGATGGGGCACCGTTCGGCGAACCTGACGCTGGAGCAGCTTGAAACGCTGAGCGATGCGCAGAAAGCCACCACGGTGCTGGTGGTGCAGGATCCGTTCACCAGTTACTACGATGCGCAAGTGGTGGCGGATTTCGTTCGCCTGGTTGAAAAACTGGGCTACCAGCCCGTTGTGCTGCCCTTTTCGCCTAATGGCAAAGCGCAGCATATCAAAGGCTTCCTGCAACGTTTTGCGAAAACAGCGCAAAAAACGTCGGATTTCCTTAACCGTGTTGCGCAACTCGGAATGCCGATGGTGGGCGTCGACCCGGCGCTGGTGCTCTGCTACCGTGATGAATACAAGCAGACGCTCGGCGAGAAGCGCGGCGATTTTCATGTCATGTTAGTTCATGAATGGTTGCCTGCGGCACTGGAAGGGCGTGAGAATCGCGCTATCAGTGGTGAACCCTGGTATCTTTTTGGTCACTGTACTGAGGTGACTGCGTTACCTGCTTCTGTTTCGCAATGGACCTCCATTTTTGCCCGTCTGGGCGCGAAACTGGAAAATGTCAGCGTAGGTTGCTGCGGTATGGCAGGAACTTATGGACATGAAGTCAAGAACCACGCTAACTCGTTGGGGATTTACGAGCTGTCCTGGCATCAGGCGCTGCAACGTCTACCGCGTAGCCGCTGTCTGGCGACAGGTTACTCTTGCCGCAGTCAGGTGAAGCGTGTGGAAGGAAATGGCGTGCGCCACCCGCTACAGGCGCTACTGGAGATTATGGGATGATCTGGAAACGTAAGGTGACCCTTGACGCGCTTAATGCGATGGGCGAGGGAAATATGCTGGGTCTGCTGGATATTCGCTTTGTTGCAATTCATGACGATGCGCTGGAAGCGACAATGCCGGTTGATAGCCGTACACATCAGCCGTTTGGTTTGCTGCATGGCGGAGCCTCAGTGGTACTGGCGGAGTCGCTCGGTTCCGTCGCCGGGTATTTATGTACCGAAGGGGAGCGCAAAGTGGTGGGTGTGGAGGTGAATGCCAACCATATCCGCTCTGCACGTAGCGGGCGCGTGCGCGGTGTCTGTCGCGCACTGCATACCGGCAGTCGCCATCAGGTATGGCAAATCGATATTTACGATGAGCAGGATAAATTATGCTGTTCTTCGCGCCTCACGACTGCAGTAATCTGAGATAAATTTGCGACAGGGAAACCTGTCGCAAAAATTCATATTTTCTTCATTCATTTTGACATTCAGACTTATCCATTCGTGCTATATTGGGCGCGTTTGAAAACCGCTTCGATGGTCATCGAAGCCAGACGCTGTAACGCATAAAGACCTAATGAAGTGATTCGTTGTTTCCTTAAGCGCTACTCCCTACAGGCTTACAGGTAACAACAATGCACTCACCGTTTAAAAGGGCGTTTTTACACCCGCGTCACTGGGGCACATGGGCCGGGCTTGGCCTGCTCTGGCTGCTCGTTCAACTGCCTTATCCTCTTCTCTCTCATCTTGGGGAAACGCTCGGCAAATTAGCCCGTCCTTTTCTTAAGCGTCGCGAACGTATTGCCCGCCGCAATCTGGAACTTTGCTTCCCCAATATGGACGACGAACTTCGCGAAGCGATGATTGAGAAAAACTTCATGTCGCTCGGCATGGCGCTGTTTGAAACGGGTATGGCCTGGTTCTGGCCTGATAGCCGTGTGCGCCGCTGGTTCGATGTTGAAGGCTACCAGAATCTTGTTACCGCACAGGCGAGCCAACGCGGCGTGATGGTCGTCGGTGTCCATTTTATGTCGCTGGAGCTCGGTGGCCGCGTAATGGGGTTATGTCAGCCGATGATGGCGACATACCGTCAGCATAACAGTGAATTGATGGAGTGGGTGCAGACGCGAGGCCGGATGCGTTCCAATAAATCAATGATCGACAGACGTAATCTGAAAGGGCTGGTGAGCGAGCTGAAAAAAGGCGAGGCCGTCTGGTTTGCCCCCGATCAGGATTACGGCAGTAAAGGCAGCACCTTTGCGCCATTTTTCTCTGTCGAGAATGCGGCAACCACCAACGGCACTTATGTCTTATCCCGCCTTTCCGGGGCTTCAATGCTGACGGTTACCATGGTGCGTAAAGCGGATCGCTCAGGTTATTCGCTGCATATCGGTAAGGCGATGACCGACTACCCGGCGAAAGATGAGCACGAGGCCGCCAGTTATATCAATAAAGTCATTGAGCGTGAGATTCTGCGCGCGCCGGAACAGTATCTGTGGATCCATCGTCGCTTCAAAACGCGTCCGCCGGGAGAAGCATCGCTGTACCTGTAATGATTATCCCGGTCGGCGCTTAGCCGACCGGATACCAGCCTGCAAGAAAGGCACCGTCAGATTTTTCTCATGACGATAGGCCAAATCAAGCCATGTCCACGACCTGTAGACCTGTCGACGTTGTTTACGCGGCAGTGGAATGCACCTTCACCAGACGTCAGCGATTTCGCCTCAGGGGCGTATTAATCGAGCGCCGGGATCGCCAGCCCTTTAAGCTTGATGACGAAGTGATTTTCATGGCGGGTAATTTTCGCACCATCATCACAGTATTCGGTTGAGAGCTGGAAAAACGCGTCTGCGTCTACATCGAACGCCAGTTCGATTTCACTGTATTTCCCTGAGTTAAGCATCTGATAAACTTGCTTTAAGCTGTGTGCTTTGGCTATCGACATGATATAAAAACCTCAGAAATGATGGCGAAATGGTTAAAACCTGACCATTGGTTTATAGCAGGCAATGGCGAAATTTGCATCCGTTAAGCAGGGGGGAGCACGTAACGTTCACCGGGAAATTTTACATCTTGAATAATGTTATATTATAACATAACATTATTTCTTTTCGTAAACCGAGGGACGGATTTTGGTCAGTCATTTTGCAAAAACAACGGTAGTTCTGGGAACTCTTCTAGTGAGTGCAAGCGCATTTTCTCATGGCCATCATTCGCACGGAAAGCCGCTAAGCGACATAGAGAAGAAAGCGGCGAACGGCGAATTTAACGACAGCGATGTCAAGGACAGGAAGCTGAGCGACTGGGACGGTATGTGGCAGTCTCTTTATCCTTACCTGCAAAACGGCGATCTGGACCCGGTATTGCGGGAAAAAGCAGAAAAAGAAAAGAGTAAATCGTTCGATGAAATTAAAGCGTACTACCGAAAGGGATATGCCACCGATATTGATACGATCGGTATTGAAAAGGGTGTGATCGAATTCCACATCGGCGACAAGGTCAGTGCCTGTAAATATGATTACGCCGGGCATAAAATTCTTACCTATTCTTCCGGTAAGAAGGGGGTGCGATACCTGTTTGAATGTAAAGATGCCAGCAGTAAGGCGCCACGATATGTGCAATTCAGCGACCACATCATCGCCCCGCGTACCTCCGCACATTTCCATATCTTTATGGGGAATGCCTCTCAGGAGGCGCTGCTGGCAGAGATGGACAACTGGCCAACTGATGTAGCCCCCTGAAACACCAGACAGTAGCTGTATCTCCAGATAAGAGATAGGCTTGAATATATGTCTAACACTAACACCAATTTTGAGATGACCGGGATCCTGTTAGGGCAAGAAGTCCGTAAACGTAAAACTCCTCAGGAGAAGATCGCCATTATCCAGCAGACGAT
>OIFF01000013.1_pt1 | contig 243308 bp, 263 predicted proteins | sample 1581981 | NCBI WGS metagenome assembly OIFF01 (sample SAMN07501067, study PRJEB24779) | human gut metagenome | isolation source: stool | host: human infant | place: USA: Pittsburgh, PA
GATGTCGATTCATCAGAAATGGCCTTCAAAATTGCTGCATCATTAGCACTTAAAGAAGCTGCTAAAAAATGTGATCCAGTTATCTTAGAACCAATGATGAAAGTTACAATCGAAATGCCTGAAGAATACATGGGTGATATCATGGGTGACGTAACAGCTCGTCGTGGACGTGTTGATGGTATGGAACCACGTGGTAATGCACAAGTTGTTAACGCTTATGTACCACTTTCAGAAATGTTTGGTTATGCAACTTCATTACGTTCTAACACTCAAGGTCGCGGTACTTACACTATGTACTTTGACCATTATGCAGAAGTTCCAAAATCAATTGCTGAAGAAATCATCAAAAAAAATAAAGGTGAATAATATAACTTGTTTTAACTAGTAAATCTAGGTAAAATACAGCTTGAGCTTATTAATTAAGCATTCATCTTTATGAATTGATTTTTTATCCAAAATGCATTATAAAAGAACTATGAATTCTTTTTAGAACAATCATTATGTCTCATGATAGTGAGTAACTATCATGAGAGATAATATTGAAATAACTTTAACTAGAATAGGAGAGATTTAATAATGGCAAAAGAAAAATTTGATCGCTCAAAAGAACATGCCAATATTGGTACTATCGGTCACGTTGACCATGGTAAAACTACTTTAACAGCTGCTATCGCAACTGTATTAGCTAAAAATGGTGACACTGTAGCACAATCATATGACATGATTGACAACGCTCCAGAAGAAAAAGAACGTGGTATTACAATCAATACTGCACACATCGAATATCAAACTGACAAACGTCACTATGCTCACGTTGACTGCCCAGGACACGCTGACTATGTTAAAAATATGATCACTGGTGCTGCTCAAATGGACGGTGGTATCTTAGTAGTATCTGCTGCTGACGGTCCAATGCCACAAACTCGTGAACACATTCTTTTATCACGTAACGTTGGTGTACCAGCATTAGTAGTATTCTTAAACAAAGTTGACATGGTTGACGATGAAGAATTATTAGAATTAGTTGAAATGGAAGTACGTGACTTATTATCTGAATACGACTTCCCAGGTGACGACGTACCTGTAATTGCTGGTTCAGCTTTAAAAGCTTTAGAAGGCGATGCTCAATACGAAGAAAAAATCTTAGAATTAATGCAAGCAGTTGATGATTACATTCCAACTCCAGAACGTGACTCTGATAAACCATTCATGATGCCAGTTGAGGACGTATTCTCAATCACTGGTCGTGGTACTGTTGCTACAGGCCGTGTTGAACGTGGTCAAATCAAAGTTGGTGAAGAAGTTGAAATTATTGGTATCAAAGAAACTTCTAAAACAACTGTTACTGGTGTAGAAATGTTCCGTAAATTATTAGACTACGCTGAAGCTGGTGACAACATCGGTGCTTTATTACGTGGTGTTGCTCGTGAAGATGTACAACGTGGTCAAGTATTAGCTGCTCCAGGTTCAATTACACCTCACACAAAATTCAAAGCAGACGTATACGTTTTATCAAAAGATGAAGGTGGACGTCATACTCCATTCTTCACTAACTATCGTCCACAATTCTATTTCCGTACTACTGACGTAACTGGTGTTGTTAACTTACCAGAAGGTACTGAAATGGTAATGCCTGGCGACAACGTTGAAATGACAGTAGAATTAATCGCTCCTATCGCGATTGAAGACGGTACTCGTTTCTCAATCCGTGAAGGTGGACGTACTGTAGGATCAGGCGTTGTAACTGAAATCTTCGAATAATTTATTATTTGATATAGAAGACTCCCTTATTGGGAGTCTTTTTTTATTTGAAAATAAGACTTAAGTTCACTGTACTTTTATTTAGTAAAAAATATTAATAAAACAGCCCATAGATAAATACTATCTATGAGCTGTTTCAATCGTTTATATTCTAAGATTTACGATACATATTTAACAAAGAATTAAAAAACGCTTTCAAGTTCTAAGATTTTAAGAAATTCGCTTGCAGCATATTTAAATGCTGCTTCATCAATATCAAAATGCGGATTGTGATGTGGGGCTGTAATACCCTTATCAGCATTGCCACATCCAGTTAAGAAAAATGCGCCAGGTCGGACTTTTAGATAGTGTGAAAAGTCTTCACCAATCATCATCAATTCTGATTTATTAAAACGTAAATGTAAATCATTTGCCGCTTGTTTAACTGTTTCATAAGCTTCTTCATGATTATGAACTGGTAAATACCCTCTAATATATTCCATGTCATAAGTGATATCATTCGCTAATGCAAGACCTTGTAATAACTTATCCATTTTCTCTTGAACATGAGCTTGCAGTTTTGTATCAAAGGTACGTACTGTCCCTTTGCAAAATGCCGAATCTGGAATAACACTATCAGAAGAACCTGCTTGTACCATACCAAAGGTTAATACTGCTTCTTTTACAGGATCGATGGTACGAGAAATGATTTTTTGAGCACTTAGTATAAACTCAGCCATAATTACAATTGGATCAATTGTTTCATGAGGTTTAGCACCATGTCCTCCTTTACCTTTAATGGTAATCGAGAATTCATCTGGAGAAGCCATGATTGCACCTGGTCTTGAATAAATTGTACCAGTGGGATAACCACTCCAAAGATGAGTACCATAAATTTTATCAACATCGTTTAAACAGCCATCATCAATCATTTCTTGAGAGCCACCTGGCATAATCTCTTCACCATATTGAAAAATAAATACAACATTTCCTTTTAATAAGTGGCGATGTTCATGAACAATTTCAGCAACACCTAATAAAATAGCAGTATGACCATCGTGACCACATGCATGCATAAAACCATCGTTTTTAGATTTATATGGAACGTCGTTTAATTCTTGGACTGGTAATGCATCGAAGTCTGCACGAAATGCAATAGTTGGACCATTTTCTTTCCCTTTAAAAGTTGCCTTGATACCATTTCGTCCTACAGGTGACACAATCTCACAGTCTAAATGACTTAACTGATTGAGAATGTAGTTATGTGTCCACGTTTCTTCAAAAGAAGGCTCTGGATATTGATGCATATAACGACGCATTTGAATCATTCTATTTTCTTTTTCACTGGCTAATTGAAACCAATCAAACACATTGACCACTTCTTCCTAATTATTATGAACTTTAGTATAACAAATTCTACTAAAACTCAGTAGTCACTCATTGTAATTTTAATAAAAGACACACTATCAAATATTAAATGAATTATCTTATAACATAAAATGATTATGATGATAATAAATTATGATGAATCAATAACAAAAGAGAAATGATGAGGCACATGGTTCAGTTGTGATAGATAAAGGCGCAGGAATAGTAAAACATTTAGGCTTACAAGACAAAATTGATTTCCAAAGCGGTACATTATCTAAAGCTATCGATGTCGTAGGTGATGATGTCGCACGCACTAAAAAATGTTAGATCAAGCATTTAAAGTATTAAAAGTTAGAAAAGGGTTAAATATTATTAAATAAACATTTAATTAATTTGAGTAATCTATTAGTTTTAATGTATAAATGGATTGTTTTTCATTTTTAGTGGTACACTAATTGTAAAAAAGAGGTGTATACATGCTTGAATTAAGAAAACTAGAGTATAAAGATAAAGAAAGTTTAATTCGATATTTACAATATTGGTATGATAACAATGAGAAAATTATTCCATCTAATATTGATGTCGCACATTATCAATCTTTTGAACAAATGGTAGAACAATTGCATCATCCACCCGTAAATATGAATACCGTTCCTTCTACAACATTATTTTATTTTAAAAATGATGATATTGTTGGTGCAGTAAATATTCGTCATGAACTTAATGATAAATTAAAAAATATCGGAGGACATGTAGGCTATGGCGTCGCCAAACCATACAGAGGAAATGGTTATGCTTCAAGCATGTTAGAAGAAGCACTAAATAGACTAAATAAAATGGGGATACATAAAGTATTAATGACATGTAATCCTTATAATGATGCTTCACAAAAAGTAATAAAAAAACATGGAGGATATGAAATTAATTCGTATATTAAAAAAAACGGTCAGCCAGTAAGTCGATTTGAAATTCTAAATGATGGAAGGTGAAACTGTGAAAGATTTAAAAGTCGTATATGCACTCATACAAAATCAAGAAAGAAAAGTATTACTTGTTAATAATACAGATGGCGGGGGGTGGTCATTACCAGGAGGAAAGGTAAAAAAGGGAGAAACACTAGTTGAAGCTTTGAAACGTGAAGTAATGGAAGAAACAGGTCTTAATGCTAAGATTGGAGATATCGTAAGTATTAATGAAGGTAAATCCACTCAAATGAATGTACATACATTATTTATTATGTTTAAAGCTTCAATTCAAAATGAAGTAATAGATATACAAATGAAAGATGAAATTTCAGAAACAAAATGGATGACCATCGAAGAAGCAGACCAAAAACTTACATATTATAATCACAGTTTAAAAGTATTTTTAGATAATAAAGCCACCTATTATAATGAAGGTGTTATAGATTGAAAAACAGGTATTACAACAATCATTTATAGTAAGATATAAAAAAATCACTTTTCTCATAAGAAAAGTGATGGGTGTCAAAAGTTTATAAATAGTTTCATAGTGTTATGAAATCGCAAGGCACTTTACTATGTAAACTGTACCTTTTATTTATAATATAAAGATATCATCAATTGTATATCATCACAATAATAAGTTAATAAAAACTATAAAAAATATTAATATTCAATTGATTAGAATATATAATGATTAAATTGGATGATTGCTACTTCTAATCTATTGTTTAACAATATCCAAACAGTGGAGGTCTATGAAATGCTCGTTTTAAATGAACAGGATCAACAAAACTTATTAGATATGAAAGAAGTGATTGAAGAAGTCGGTCACGCGTTACAGGTGTTTTCAGAAGGAAAAACTGAAACGCCATTACGTTATGTATTACCTTTTAATAAAGAAAATAGATATTTAGTGATGCCAGCTTTATCAGACGAATTAAATATTGTCGGTATTAAAACAGTCACTTTCGCCCCTAATAATCCTAAACTAGATAAAAAAACAATTACAGGATCCGTATTGCTGAGTGATTATGATACAGGAGAAACCCTTGCTGTACTTGATGGTAGTTATTTAACTAAGATTCGTACTGGCGCCATTTCAGGTGTAGCTACAAAATATTTAGCACGTGAAGATGCAAAAACATTGTGTGTGATTGGTGCTGGAGATCAAGCTGAGGGGCTCATTGCAGCGATATTAGCAGTGAGAGATATTGAAATGCTTCATATCTCGAGTCGTACAAGATCCAAAGCTGAAAAATTGGCTGAATTTGTGAAACAAACGTATCACGTGTCAACAAAAGTCTTCGATGAAGCAGATCAAGCCATGGAAAACGCAGATATTGTTGTGACAGCTACAAATTCAAATAAAACGGTGTATTCTCATTCATTACATCCCGGCGTTCATTTAAATGCAGTAGGTTCATTTAAACCTGAAATGCAAGAACTACCTTCAGAAACGATGTTGATTGCTAATAAAATAGTTGTTGAGTCTACAGAAGCAGCAATGGAAGAAACAGGTGATTTAAAAGTACCATTAGAAGAAGGTATTATTACTGAGCAATCACTACATGGTGAATTAGGAGATATTGTAAGTGGAAAAATATCTGGACGTGATGATGAAGAAGAAGTGACAGTATTTAAATCAGTAGGTTTAGCTATTGTAGATATAGTGGTGGCACAATACTTTTATAAAAAAGCTCAACAAACTAATTAACCATATACTGTATAAAAAAATAGATACCGTATCAGTGATAACATAAACATGGCTGATACGGTATTTTTATTGTATAAAGAAAATCAATAAGAGTGATACAAAGTATTTCTTCATATTCGCCTTCTTTTAAAAATAATTTACAAGTTTATAGTAGCCTATAGACATTGAGATATAAGAAGGAAAAAAATAATTTACGATAATTTTAAAAATGATTAACAAACAAAACGTAAGTTAAATCAAATAATTTATTAGAAGAATAAAATTATCACTTTAACGTACAATCTAATGATATATGTAAGCATTTTTATAATATAGTGAATCGAAGAATATGGGAAGTTCTAAAAAGACACTATTAGGATATATAAGACAAAGGGAGAAATGACAATGAAGAGAATTGTAATTACAGGAGCACTAGGACAAATAGGAACTGAATTGGTACTAAAATGTAGACAATTATATGGGAAAAATAATGTATTAGCCACTGATATTAGAGAGCTAGAACCACATTCATTGATTAGTGACAGCCCATTTGAATTACTTGATGTAACAGATCGTGACGCAATGATGGCTGTAGTAAAAGATTTTAAAGCAGATACACTTATGCATATGGCTGCGTTACTTTCTGTAACAGCTGAAAAAAATCCGTTGCAGGCTTGGGATTTAAATATGGGTGGGTTAATGAATGCTTTAGAAACTGCAAGAATGTATGACTTACATTTCTTTATGCCAAGTTCAATTGGGGCATTTGGTGCGTCTACACCTAAGAAAAACACACCTCAAAATACGATTCAACAACCGACAACAATGTACGGGATAAATAAAGTTACAGGTGAATTATTATGCCAATATTACTTTAAAAAATTTGGTGTCGACACACGTAGTGTAAGATTTCCAGGGCTCATTTCACATGTCAAAGAGCCAGGTGGAGGTACTACAGATTACGCAGTAGAAATATATTTCGAAGCGGTTAGACATGGTCACTACACGAGCTATATCGCTAAAAATACGTATATGGATATGATGTATATGGATGATGCCATTGATGCGATTATTCAACTTATGGAAGCGGATAGTAAGAAACTTGTAACACGCAATGGTTATAATTTAAGCGCAATGAGTCTTGAACCTGAGATGATTAAGAAAGAAATTCAGAAATATATTCCAGAATTCACCTTAGATTATGATGTCGATCCAGTAAGACAAACGATTGCAGATACATGGCCAGATAATATTGATACCAGTTATTCTCGAAAAGAATGGGGCTTTAATCCAAAGTATCATTTGGCTAAAATGACAGAAACAATGATACGAACGATTAAAGAAAAGACATAAGTTCATAATTAAAAAGGTGCCTTTGGAATTTGACTCTCTTTTAAAGAATAAAAAAAGAAAAGGGTTTCATTTTTTATTTTGTTTGAATTTTTAGAAAATTTATTGAATAGACTATCTGAGATTGCTATAATTTATATTAAATCTTATTCATGAAATATATTAGGAGGCTTCAACATGTCAGAAAAAGTTAAATTTGAACAACGTGACACACTTAAAGAAAAACCAGAAGGAAATCTTGGATTTGGGCAATATTTTACTGACTATATGTTAAGTGTAGATTATGATGAAGAAAAAGGCGGTTGGCAAGAATTAAAAATTATTCCTTATGCACCGTTTGAAATTTCTCCAGCAGCACAAAGTTTACACTATGGTCAAGCTGTATTTGAAGGTTTAAAAGCATATAAACATAATGGTGAGGTCGTATTATTCCGTCCAGATCAAAACTTCAAACGTATCAATGATTCATTAGCGCGTTTAGAAATGCCTAAAGTAGATGAAGAATTATTATTAGATGGTTTGAAACAACTTGTTGATATCGAACGTGATTGGGTACCAGAAGGCGAGGGTCAATCTTTATATATTCGTCCATTCGTATTCGCTACAGAAGGTATTTTAGGTGTTCGTGCTTCTAAAAAATATAAATTATTAATTATCTTATCTCCATCAGGTGCTTACTACGGCGGTGATACATTAAAATCAACAAAAATTTATGTTGAAGATGAATATGTACGTGCAGTTCGTGGGGGTGTAGGTTTTGCTAAAGTAGCAGGTAACTATGCAGCAAGTTTATTAGCACAAACGAATGCGAATAACTTAGGATATGATCAAGTATTATGGTTGGACGGCGTTGAACAAAAATATGTTGAAGAAGTAGGTAGTATGAACATTTTCTTCGTTGAAAATGGCAAATTAGTAACACCTGCGTTAAATGGTAGTATTTTACCTGGTATTACACGTAAATCAATTATCGAATTAGCAAAAGAATTAGGCTATGAAGTCGAAGAACGTAAAGTATCTATTGATGAATTATTCGAAGCTTACGATAAAGGTGAATTAACAGAAGTATTTGGTTCTGGTACGGCAGCAGTCATCTCTCCAGTAGGTACGTTAAAATATGAAGATAGAGAAATTGTGATTAATAATAATGAACCTGGAGAAATCACTAAAAAATTATATGACACATACATTGGCATCCAAAGTGGTAAATTAGAAGATAAACATGGCTGGAGAGTTATTGTGCCAGAATATAAATAACTTGTGAAAACAAGCTAGAAACGTTATAACTACGCGGTTTCTAGCTTGTTGTTTTTTTAATAATTATAAATTGAATACGTTTTGAATACGTTATTGTTAAAAACTAATATAATTTGCAAACTTCTCAGCAACTTTTTCACGTTGTTTTTCGGTAATATGAGCATAAACATCCATGGTTGTATTAATATCGCCATGTCCGAGTCTATCTTGCACTTCTTGAATAGATAAGCCCGCTTCAAATAATAATGAACAATGAGTATGTCTAAAACCATGAATTTTAATTTTTTTAAAGTTATATTTCTTACATATTTTATCCATTGCTTTATTGGGGTGCTGCACTTGAAGACGTTTATTTGTTCGTAAATTGGTAAATAAACATTGTGATTTATTACTTGTGTTATGTCCATGCATTAAACAAAGTTTACGTTGTTCTACGCGCCAATTTTTTAATATTGAAAGCGTACGATCATCAATGCTTATAACTCTTATAGATGAATGAGTTTTAGGAGGCTGTATAATCTCTTTACTGTTAAGTCCAATAGTAACAGTTTTATCTATACTGATTGTTTTATTTTTAAAGTTTATATCTTCCCAAGTTAAAGCCATTAATTCCCCTCTACGCATACCTGTAAATCCTAAAAGTCGAAACATAGCATAATACATTAAATCGTCTTTAATAAGTTCTAGAAATTGTTTTAATTCATCACTAGAATAATAGGTTAAATGCTCATTGCTTTTATTTCTTGTTCTTTTCGGTAATTTAGTATATTTAAATGGATTCTCATGTATTATTTTTAACATAACAGCATATTCAAATACATTCGCAGCATATACCTTAATATTTCTAAAATCCTTATAATTTTCTATCCAGTAGTTTATAACTTTTTGACAATAAGGCGTAGTAATACTTTGAATAGGCATATTATCAAATTCTTTAAGTATTTTTATTTTAAACATATTACTAACTCTAACAAATGTACTTTCTCTAACGGTGCATTTATATTGCTCTATCCATAACTCATATACTTGTTTAAAAGTCGTAATATCATTATTTAGAAATCCCTTACTTTGTATCTCTGTTTGCAGCTTAGCTTCTGCAATTTTGGCCTCTCTCTCAGTTTTAAAGCCACGTCTTGTTGTCCGCTTCTGCTTACGAGTAATTGGATCAACACCGAGATATGCAACGAACATATACGCCGTTGAGCCGTCTTTCTTTTTATATTTCTTAATCATTGTAAATCAATCCTTTCTACTTGCCCGCATGCGTTTGATTGGATTGAACACACCTTTGAGAATGGTTACTCATTGGTGCGGTAATAGTAATAATATTGTTGTAAGTGAATTTATGGGAGGGTAGGCGAGCTACCCAATAATTATTCTTGAAATAATAAGCAATGTAACTTATAATGTGATTAAGATAACTCGAGAAGGATTAACGCTGGGTCCCAAAAAGGGGTAGGTGCATACGCACTGAGCATTCCTATGTGCCTGGGGTTATCTTTTTTTATTTTTTAAACTATCAACTAATTGTTTACTTAAGTTTTCCATCTCTCAACCTCCTTTAATTAATTACTCATCATCTTCTAATAAATTTGTTACATTAACCGTTATTTCTTTTGTAGTAGGGTTAATGCTTACATCCTCTCCATATCCTAATGATTTTACTTGAATAGTATCGTTTACTAATTTTAATGCTATTTCAACATGTTGATAATCTTGCAAAATTAACAAAGTATCTTCATTTGTCACAACATCATGTGATCCTTTTCCGTTAATAGTAACTTTCCAATCATTGAAGTACATTCTATCTTTCTCCTTTAATTAAATTTAAATATAAACGACTATGTAATGCTATATTAATGTGTAAATAGTATGTATGAACTCGTAAGCAAAAGAAAAAAAGGTTAGAAATTTTTATTAATATATTTTTTTAAATCAAATATTTGATTTTGTAAATATTTATATTTTTCATAACTTACTGTATCAATTACTAAATTCTTATCAAAAATTTCATCATCAATATTTTCTTTGGAATTTTTAGTAGTATTATTAATAACAAAGTAATCATTTATTTCATTTGATAGAATATCTAATTTTCTATTTAACATGAAACTAAGTATTTTTGGATATTGCTTGCCAATAGTTTCTAAAATATCTATTAAAAAGAGAATTATATTTTTAAATTCTTTTGATTCTAAGTTTATAAGAGCAACCAAATTATTTATAATATCAGATTTATACAACATTTCATTCATTGAATCATTATCATTTTGTAAATTATGCATAACTACATCTGTCATTCTATTAATTAATTTATCTTTATTATCTTTTTCTTGATAAGTAGATTTATTTTCTAATGAAATAGCTAATAAAATTCGATTTTGTAATTTAACAAAATAAAATCTTTGCGACTTTGGAATAACGATTGTATATTCATAATATTCAAAGTCATCTAATAAGTTGAAAAAAGCTTTAATATTAGATTTAATCATAATCTCTAGTTCATTAGGGTTATTATTTAACAATTTAACTAATTGAAAATTATCTACAAATTCTCCATAGAGTAACTCTTCTACAGTTATACTTACTAAATCAGCGATCTCTCTTAATCTGCTTGCATTAGGTAAAGAAATACCTTTTTCCCATGTTGCTACATTTCCTTTGCTAGCTCCAAACAATTCCCCAAACGATTCTTGAGTAAGTCCTTTTTGTTGTCGAATAGATTTGATTCTTTTACCTACTTCTTCTTTATTATACGAATACATAATTTTCCTCCTCAACACTAATTATAATAAATAATAGGGATAAATTAAATAGAAAGTTCTAAAAAGTACAAAAAATTATTGACTTAGTAAAAAGTAAGATGATAATATGTATTTGTAAGTTCTAAAAAGTTTTGAATAGAGGTGTTAAAATGACAATTAATAAAATCAAAGGTTATAGAAATTACTTAAATTTGACGCAAGAAGGTATGGGACAAAAATTAGGTATTTCAAAGCAAAGTTACTATAACAAAGAGACAAATAAGTCTAGCTTTACCGATGAAGAAAAGAAAAAATTTAAAGAATTATTATTGCCTTATTTTCCAAATATAACTATGGAAGATATATTTTTTTAATTATTAGTTCTAAAAAGTTCATAATGGAGGGTTGGATATGGCAGAACAGCAACCAATACTAAGTGAGTCCGCTTCTTTAGAATTAGCAAACGGTATCTTAAAACTTGCCGAACAGATAGCGCAGCGAAAGATAGAGCAACAACAAAAGAGATGGGCTACACAAACAGAATTAAGAAAGTTATACAGATGTACACATAGTGATATTACCGAGTGGGAACGTTTAGGTCTAACTAAACGAAAGCAAGGACGCAGTTATTATTATGATCTCAAAGAAGTTGAAGAATTTTTACTATCACAGAAAAAATAAATTATCTAAGTCCCGCATGTTAGTAATTTGTGATTGAACGATAGTATTAATTCAATTTTAAGGTGGTGTTTAAATTGATTAGATTTCTGAATGAACTCGCTTATATCTGTGTAATTACTATATTTCTAAATATGTATTCTGAATTACATTATGCGTTAGTGTTTTTCTTATTTGGAAGTATGATTGCAGCGATTAAATATGATATTCGAGATGAAGAGTATTCATATCTCTATAAAGCATATAGAGAGCATTTACAAGACAGTAAAAGAATTTAAGTAGAATGTATCAAAATAATAAACCGCTTCTCTATGAAGCAATAGGAGGATTTAAAAATGGATAATCAAGATGTTCGAGTAATCAAAGAAATATATGAGTTATTAAATAGTGCAATAAATGATAAACGACAAATTTATGTTCATTTAGTAGAAGAAGGCAACCAAAAATGGAAAGAGACGCTTAATCGTGAACAACAATTACAATTCATTTGTGAGTTGGTTATGCAGCAAATAGAAAACAATTTCGAGTGGGAGGAATAAAAATGAATTGGGAAATTAAAAATATATTGAGTGATATGGAAATAATTAAAGAAAAAATTAATGATGTAATGACATCTTTTACATGGTTTGATGAAGAATATTTTACTCATGAACCTAATCATGTATTAAATAAAAATGAAATTTTAGCACATGGTTATAGATATCATGAACATAGAATACAAAATACACAAACGATTGATTTAATGTGTATGTACTTAAAAGAATTTGATAGCTTACTAGAGCAATTTAAAGAATTAGATAAAAAAGAAACGTTATCAGAAAGCGACCAAACCACTGATAACGAACAGTTAAAAAACTAATAAACTACTGAAAGGATAGCATTTTATGACTAATAAAATCAAGTGTTCGAAAGGTTACGGCGTAATTACACAAAGTGTTATGTCTAGCAAAGATATCAGTATCGAAGCTAAAGCATTATATTGCTATTACATGGCACATGTAGGGGACAATATTATTCCTAGTGCTACGCAAACATGCAACGACCTACAAATAAGCTATAAGCGGTTTAAAACACTACGAACACAATTATTTGAAAGAGGTTACTTATAAAATTAACAACAAACGAGGAGGACAATCGTGAGTGATAGATTAATAGATTATACAGGAGGCTACGGGAATGTTTATAAAACTATTACTAAAGATTCTAATTTGAGTATTGAGGCTAAAGGCATTTATGCTTACTTGTCCTCTTACGCTGGTGGTAAAGATGTAGCCTTTCCAAGTATTAGCTTGATATGTCATGAGCTTAATATCAGTGAAAAAAGATTTTATAAACATAGAAAAGAGCTCATTGATAAAAATATTATTTCAGTTCATAGAGAACGTACAAATAATGGTTTTAGTAAATCAATATATACAATTAATCATCATTTCGTACACAGTCAAAACGTACACGTACAAAACGACAACGTACGAAATGAAAGCGTACAAAACGTACACGTACAAAATGTAGGAACTAAGAAAAACAATATTAAGAAAAACAAAGAAAAGAATAACAGTAGTAGTAGTAGTGCAAGCACTACTAAACAACAACCACCGTCACATTCTTATAGTAATGTATTCAATTTTTATCAAGAAAATGGATTTGGAATACTTCAACCATTTGTAGTGGATCAGATTGAAAACTGGATAGATGATTTCAAAGGTAATGAAAATATTGTTATTGAAGCATTAAAAGAAGCGGCAACAAATAACGTGTGTAAATGGAGCTATGCTAACAGTATTCTTAAAAGTTGGTATCAAGACGGTATTAAGTCTATTGACGACATAGAAGCACGTAGAAAACAACGTGAAGCAAGTAAGAATAAAACGGAATCTACAAAAACATTCGATAACTCTCAATACGCTGATTTATTTTAGGAGGGAAGATGCTTGAAAAGTATTAATGATATTGATTTAAAAAGCAAAATGCGTAGTGAATTGATTGAAGAACAATATAACCTTAAATGTGATAAATGCAAAAACATATATAGTTATCATAAATTCAGAAAGTCAGACGGTACAATTCAAATAATCAGAAACGGGTGCGAGTGTGAATCCATTGAGAAAGGAAAACAAAGCAGAAGCCAACACAAAGCAAATCAAAAACGCTTGAATATTGAAAAAGTATTTAAGCAATCCATGATGAATGATGATTTATTAAAAGCTGAATTTGATAATTATAAACCAACTAATAAAAACTTATTAGAAGCTAAGCAGATTCTACAAAAGTATGCAGCTAACTTTAAACCAGATCAACCAAAGTCGCTACTTTTACAAGGGAGTTATGGTATAGGCAAAAGTCATTTAGCTATGTCGGTTGTAAGAGAAGTTAAAAAGAAAGGCTATACAGCTTTATTCTTAGATGTTACTGAATTAGTAAAAGCATATCGAAATACCTATAACAAGAATGTAGCAATGACTGAAAAAGAATTAGATCAAATGATTAGAGATGTAGATTTGCTTGTGATAGATGATTACGGAACAACAGTAAACGATTATGGCAATGAAAAACTATTTTCATTAACAGATATGAGAACAGGTAAAAGCAACATCATAACAACTAATCGTGAAGCATTAGAACTTTCTAACAATGACGATAAAGCAAAAAGATTTAGTCGTTTAATGAAAAACACACAAATTATAAAAATGCATGGTACAGATTATAGATTAAAAGATTTTAAATCATAAGTGGTAACGGGTTTTGTACCCGTTCCGCTTCTAAGAAAGGAGTAACACATAGTATGGCAAGTCTAAAACAAGCGTATCAACAAGACACAGACACCGAAGAAATTGAAATGATTAGTGATGATACTTTGTTCACAGTTTACAATCCTAAATTTATTGAAGATAAAAAGCAGATGATAGAGGACTATATCGAAACATTATACGAACGTAATACACCAAACATGGTATGTGATCCAGTCACTCAAATGGTTTACTATCAATCGCAAAATTTAGAAAGCTTAGTTATGTACATCATTGAAGAAAAAGAGAAGTTGAATGCGTTCATCAGAAAAAGTAATAGAAACCTATATCATTTATACGCTGTTTTAGAGGGTTATACAAAGCAAGAACAGATATTTATAAAGAATTACATTAGAAATGCAAAGGTGCGTGATAATAAGCTTATTAGACGCTTTAAAATTGATTTATATAACTATGTCCAAGCTAAAAGAGAGAAAAGGCAAGAAGAACATAACAAAAAGTCATTTAATGCGTACTTAGTGGATAAAGACGACGTAAGAAAAAGACAACAAAAGAAAAAGATTAATAATGGTTATGGCCTAACACTCAATCAAGAGAAAGAGCTGCGATTAATTAAAGAACACGAAGAAGAACGAAATACAGATATGGGGGTATTCATTGACTTAATTCAACAGATGAACAATGATGAACTCTTATCTTATGTGTTAGATCGTCATGAGTTTAATATCGATAGTTACAATCTCAAAATATTAACTGATGCAGCACTTTATCGCTTGCCATTGAAACAAAGAAAACAAGCCTATAATCATTTAAAAGCAATAACGAGAACGCTAACAAATAATCCAATCGAAAAGAGGTTAAAACAATATGAACAATGATGAAATGAATAAATTAAGTGACGCGCTAGAATTATCGGAATCACAAAGATTAGCATTATATAGTTATAGTGAACGCCAAGCAAAAGAGAAAGCACAAACACAAGAACAAAAGAAAGAATTAAGCAGCTTAGAAAAGCATGAGAAACGCCAACAAATCATGTCTATTAAAGACGCTAACCAACGACAAGAAGAAATAGCGAAGCATGTTGAATTATTTAAATAGGAGGGCTATTCATGAAAACATTAAAACAAATTGAAGTGCATAAAAAGAATATTGAAAGCTATCAAAAGGATATACAAGCACTAGAACAAGAAGTAAATAGCGAAAAAGAAAAGATTGATCAACTTAATAAAGATTATCAAGAATTAGTAGTAAGTGGCCAAGTTGAAAAAGCTGATAAGCTATATACAAAAATTGATAAGCAAGAAACGACGTATAAAGCAAAAGTAAAACGTTTAAGCGTTATGAAGCAATCACTGAAACAGGTTATTATTAAAAATTGTAGCAGCATGCAAGAAGAAGCTGATAAATTAAGTGATGAATATATTGATATTTACTATGATGATTTACAACGCTATAACAAGCTCAAAGAAGAACTAAAACAAGCAGAACAGAAACTAGAAGAACATAACAATAGTTATCTACTTAATCAGCGTAATTTAAGCCATTATATAGATAGATTAACGAGAGAAAACAATATTCAACCAACTGAGTTTATGGGTAGCGTCAATAGTCGTAAACCATTTTATATTTAATCAATGTAGCCTACTTTTATAGTGGGCTTATTTTATAGTTTAACGAGGTATTACATGAAAAAATTAACAACTAAACAAAGACGCTTTGCAGATGAGTATATAGAAACGGGTAATCCTTATTATTCAGCCGTAAAAGTGGGATATAGTAAAGTATATGCAAGAGATAATGCTTTAAAATTATTGGAAAATATTAGTGTGAAATCCTATATACATGAGCGTTTAGAAGAAATAAAGAATGATAACATGGTCGAAAATTACGGAGTTATGCGTTATTTAACAAGATTAATAAAGTAGGCAATAAATTTTTAGGAGGGATAAAATGAAGTCATTAACGCTAAAACAAAAGCAATTCGCAGATGAATACATTCGAACTGGCAACGCCTATCAATCGGCTATTAATGTAGGTTATAGCGAAAAGTATGCAAAGGCTAGAAGCCATAAGATGTTGGAAAATGTCGGAATAAATCAATATATAGATGACAACTTAGAAATTATTCAAAAAGAAAGCATAGCAGAAGCAGATGAGATCATGCGTTACTTAACACGAGTGCTTAGAGCCGAAGAAAAAGAAGAAATATTGGTATATGTAGGCGACGGTATGCAAGAAATCCAAACAATACAGCCTAGTGCCAAAGACAGAATAAAAGCAGCAGAATTATTAGGCAAACGTTATCGTATGTGGACTGAAAAGCATGAGGTAGAAATTACTACACCGATATTCATTGATGATGTGCCAGAAGAAGATTAAAGATTTTTAGCCTATCCGAAAGATAATTCGGGTAGGTTTTTATTGCAACAGTATAGAAAATGTATAAAAATAGCCTTATAACTAGATTATGAATTCTAAAGGGGAATTAATAATGAAATTTGAATTATTAGAAAAAAATTATAAATATTTAAGTAGTATAGAAATGACATATTTAAATAATCATGATTTTACAGGAACAAATAATATAGCTTACTTTATCGCTAATCATTTTGCGAAGTTTAATATGGAAATTGAGTCTGATTTTATTTTTGTAGATTTAAGTGAGGATCCTCAGAACCAACATATTATAGCTATTACTAAAGAAAGTATTTATGATTTCATATATAATGAGCAAGGTATAGAGAAACTTAAATTAAAAATTTTTAACAATAAAATTTCAGATTTATCTTTGCAATATGAGTCACTTTCTTCTGTAAATGATAATTGTGATGATATAAAAACTTACCCTAAAATACCGTCATTTAAAATTAATTTAAAAGATGGTGTTTCTTTTTACATACCACTAAATAAAAATAAGGTTAGTGTAGAACCTATAACTTTATATAAAAAGTTTATTTCAGATTTATGATAATAAATAGCTATTATGTTTTTGGTAATAAAGTTAATTAATGATAATAAAAGATTAAAGTTACACGCTGCTACTTGTTTAAAAGTAGCAGTTTTTAAATTACTATAAGTTATTGTTTATGAAAGAGCATGATTATAGCTTCATTAACAGTTATGATTTAAAAGTATGTAGTCTTTTGGGGAATGTGTACTTTTATTTAGGAGTAATTAAGGTATCGGTATTTTGCAGTACCCTATATTTAGTATTAAATAAGAGTTTAATTTGTTAGTATCTAAAGTAAAGGTTTGTTTTTCTGATTTTTAAATTTAGCTCATATTTGCGTTTTAAGAGCCGTTATATAGTTTTGGGTATAAATAAAATATATAAAATACCCCTAAATGCTCTAAAAAGTACCTTAAAATTGCAAATAAGGGTATTTTAAATTTAAATAGTTCATGTGATAAGTTTTACTAAAAAGGAGGCATCTTTTTGGTTATTTATATTTCGTGTGCGGTTTTAATGGTAATTGCTTTTGGCAGTCTTTTTAGAGATTTAGGAAATCGCAATAAAAATAAAAGACTAGATATACTTTCTAGTGTATTGGTTTTAATTTCAGCAATTTTACTTTTGATTTATGGAATTGTTATTAATTAGAACGAGCATTTATGTCGAGAAAATTTATTAATGTTGAGAAAAAGTTTAAACTAAACTTAAAGTTTGCTAAAAGGAGTTAAATAAGTGGATAAGATTAATTACTTTTTAAAAGCATTAGTATTAGCAATCATGCTTCGTTGTACAATGAATTATTTACTTCCAGCGCCTGAAAAGTTATCTTTTAAACTTTTGGATGGACTTATCTTTGGTGTGTTAGTGTGCCTTTTAATTAATTGGTTTATTGGTATTTTTAAGAAATCTTCACAAAAATAGATCACGCATGTATTTCGAGAAAATTAATTGAGGTTAACTAAACTTGCAGACGAATGTCGGCATAGCGTGAGCTATTAAGCCGACCATTCGACAAGTTTTGGGATTGTTAAGGGTTCCGAGGCTCAACGTCAATAAAGCAATTGGAATAAAGCAATTTTATTTATTGTTTTATTTTTTATTGTTTATAAATCTGAATAGTAAAGCAACAATTGCCATAATAATAACTAAGATAAACATGCTGACATTGATTGTAGTTTTAATTTGTCCATTGGTTACGAATATTGAATTAATGATTATAGTCAAAGAAATGATGATTAATAGAATTGTAAAAAAATTGTATAGTTTATTCATATTTTATTAAACCTTTTTTATATTTTTTAACTCACTCAGAAATGGGGGGGTTTTTGTTTTTTAGAAACGAGTTGAAAACGAGTTTCTTCTTGTCTTGATATTATATAGAAATAATACAGAGTTGAAAAAGAAATGTAAATATGATTTATTAAATTTTATAATATAAAAGTAAGCGTTTTCTATTTACATTTAGAGCCTTTTATAAGACAATGAATGCAGCTACTGAAATTTACTACTCAAAATCGAGTATCCTTTAATAAACTGACTGTATCCCTTGGGTGCAGTCTTTTTTATTTATAACTTGTCAAAACTTTACATTTCATATAATAACAAACGTACTTAAAATTCCGCTTGTAATCAGTACCTTAAAATAGGGAAGTGGTTTAACCTGTTCAGTGGACTTATTACTATTTTTTAATATCCCCAAATTTGAGGATATTAGTTTATTGCTCAATCTAAATGTACTGAGTAAATATACTTTCTCAGCTCAAAAGTAGCTCAGTAATATAAGTCCATTTACTGAAACCAAATTTGGGCTAAGTAAATATATTGAAAGTTGTATTTCGCTTCTAAAAGCTGATACGTCAAGTTAGCGTATCAGAGATTTAAATATAAGCTTATTAATCAATTCAATAGCTAACGCACTAAGTTAGTGCATTAGAAAACGAAAATATTCGTTCTCTAAAATTAAGATTAATACAGCCGAAATGTCGGCTCAATAGAATATAAACAGAAAACCGAAATGTTGGTTATCTAATTCTGAAAAGGCATTTGTGGCTTTTCTGCGTAGTCAAAATGGCAACGTAGCATACATTTATGATGTATGATCTCATGGCGCAAATGTGCGCAGTGAATTTCACAGTCCAAATCTGAACAGTGAAACTATTAAAATACAAATAATACAATGATATGCTAATGTAAAGTTAAAAAGGGGTATTAGCAATGGCAAAAGCTTTAATGTTAATCATAACTATTGTTTGTATAGCTTATATTGTGTATAACTTCATTAAAGATAAACCAGTCATTAATATTTTCTTTGCTTTAATAATACAATCAATTTTATTATTTCTAATCCGCTTCTTTTGGATAAATCAATCTTTTAATAAATCACTTTTATCGTCTTTTGACTTATTTACGATTACGGTTGTAGTTATTTATTTGATATATAAATTAAGTAGAAGAAAAGAAAAAGGGGATAATTAATTACTGATAGCTGCGTACTCAACTTGAGTACGCAGCTTATAAATGACCTAGTAATAAATTTCATTCCCCAAATTTGGGGAGTGAGAATGTAAAAAAATTATAGATACTGTAAAAATTGTAGACAATGAATAAATTCAATGCCTATAATGATATTAGAAGTTGTTCCCTTATGAAGCACTTCTATATTATATTTTTCTATATGTGAGTCATTTTTCTTGGCTATGTCCATTGGGCATAGCTTTTTATTTTATTGTAGACAAATATATAAATAATGAGATAATAGTAAAAGAGGTTTAATGACTTCTAAAATCCTTATATACCTAGAGTTTTTACTCTACTTCGACGACATAGGAGCTAGCCTTAATTGGTTAGCTTCTTTTTTGCGTAAAAAAGCACTCTCAACTTAGTTTATGACGGACTAAGTGAGAGTGTAGATGAAAAGTAAGGAGTGAAACGTTTTTATTACTTTATTACATACAAACCAATGACTTTTATTATAATAGTGTGGCTAAATAAAAATTAGTGTGTAATAATAATAATTGAGATTGTCTAACTGGCGACTCTTTCCTTTCCACTAAGTATTTCTTCTCCATTGAAAATACTGTATGTTTAGGCAATCTCGATATTTCAAAAGCTTTCAAATAGTATAATTCTTTAGGGGGCGTAAAGCCCCTTTTTGTATGCGAAAAAGTCTCACTAGTACATGACTAGTAAGACTAAGTTTCAATGAAAGCAATGTTAACTACGAATTATTTTAACATACATCTACTACACTTAATAGACATACATTTTATTATACACTGCCGTAACCATTCGTGACGGTAGCTGCATGAACAATTCGTTCAGTCATGTATAAAAGGGAGTAGGGAAACACGACGCCCTTTGTTAGTTGATCTAAGTAAGGACTGAACGAAACGTTATCCCCTTATTCATGAGGTCGTGAAACGCTACCCCATAGATGAGTGAACAAAACGTTCCCCCATGTGTCGCAACTTGCGACGTTAGGTAAGGAGAAGTAGCAACCGCTTCGATACATTGGCACATTCCCAATTTAAGCATATATTAATACACGAGTGCAGTCCTAATTTGGGATTGCAGCATTAACCAGCTTGTCGATTTAACAATGTGGTTATTAATAAATATTACGTGTCAATAATTTTAAATGCACTTGACAAAATTTGAGTGAATGTATAGTAAAAAGCATAAAAATGACTTATTATAATAATAAGAGTTATTAAACGTAACACATCTTAAGAAATACGCAGAAATTTAAACGCTGTTTTTGTGTATGAAATATAGAAATTATAAACACAGTGACAGCGTAAAAATCGCTGTTATTTTTATGTTTAATATGATGTGTTGATAATGGAGGAGATTAAAGTGCTAGCTACAAATATTCCAAAGTATACCCAAAATGAATTAGTAGCACTAATTAATGAGAGAAAGATAAATTTAACTAATGAAGGATACGATGATTTAGCAACAGCTATTGAGGGGAATTTTATCTTTGACAAAAAACTCTTTTTACAATGTGCTGAAATTCTAGATATCGACAAAAAAGAAATTTTTGATGTAGAGAGTATTTCTGATGTAAGCTTTAGAGGTACTGGATCAGAAAAGGATATTAAAAATATCATTAAATTGTTTGAAATTATGGTACAGCAAAGTAAGTTAAGAGGTAATATAAATGTCTAAAAAACATAAAATTTCTAAATCTCGAAAGAAAGAACTTGAAAATGAAGTTACTGAAACAGTAAGAAAATTTAAAGAAGACTATCCTCATATAAAAAGTCCCATTGAAAACTCTTATTTAACTATTGAGAACATGGGATTTTTTATTATAGGAAAAAAATTAGATAATGATATATCTGGCTTCCATTTAAATATAGGCGATTATAAGTGCATTTTTATAAATAGAAATCATCACTATGCTAGACAAAACCAATCACTATGGCATGAAATATATCATTGGTACACTAACGATATAGGCCATATAAGTTCTAAAAATGCTATTGAATATGAAGAAATGGAGTATAAAGCAGATAATTTTGCATCTAAAATTCTTATAGACAGAAATAATTTAAAAAATGTAATTTTATCATCCAATATAAATATTAAATTTATAAGAAAGAGGGAAATTGTTCAATTACAGAATTATTATAGAGCTTCTTATATGAATGTAGCTAGAGCTTTATATGAGGTTTACCCTAATGAGTTTAATCGTAACAGAATGAATTTAGGTCAAAGAAATAATCATGAAAAACTTATTGCATTTTGTAAAGAGGAAAGTTTAGATTATTCAATATACGATATACCTAAATCCGATTACATATCTAGTTCTTTTATAGAAGATTTAAAGCAAAATTATATAGATAACAAAATAACATTAGATTATTTAGAAAGTATTCTTAACCTCATAGATGAGGAGTTGAATATTATTGAATGAGATTAAATGTGTATGTGACGCAAATATATGGATAGATGCATGTCATTGTGACGCAGAGGTGGATTACTTAAACGAATATAGTGTAGTTGGTTTTGCTGAACAAGTGCATAATGAAATAGTGAAATTTCAAAGTAATAACGATAAGTTTTCATACATATATAATAAATATGTTGCTAATCAAACTTCTTATGAAATTTTAAAAACTAGCGATTTAGGAGACATGGAAGCTCATTTTAGACATGAGTTAAGTCTCAAAGGCTTTACAGATATAGATAATAGTCAAAAGAACATAAAGAATCTTGGTGAATACGCTTCTTTATATTTTGCGTATTATTTAAAAATCCCTTTAATTCACAGTACTGATCTTGATTTTATTCAACAAGAAAAAGAAAGAATGCCAGATATAGAAATTATCACTTGGAATGAAATATGCGAGAAAATTTCATATGATGACGATGATAGGCTTAAAAAGAATAAAATTATAGAGAAAAAGAAACAAGAAATGAATAAAAAGAAACAGGAAATTGATAGTAGTAAAAAACAGTTTCTTGAAAAAAAATTAGAGAAATTAGTAAGTGCGACTAACGCAAAAAGGAATAAATAAAAAAATTAAACATTAAAGAATTAGCACACGGACAAGTTGAATAATTCGTTTCAAACGTCACTTACAAAGTGGCGTTTTTTATTTTGAATACGTTATTTAAAAATATACATTAAACATGAGTAAAAATAATGATATGAAAAGCTAAAATAACAATGTTTATAAATCGTTATAAATATATATAAAATATACTTATTGTTGGAGAGTCATTGTGCCGGAATATAAATAACTTATAAAAACAAGCTGGAAACGTTATGACTACGTGGTTTCTAGCTTGTTATTTTTCATTTTAGATCAACTTTTGGGGAGCATATAAAAAAGTGAGTTGGCTTCTTTTTTGCATAAAAAACCACTCTTAACATAGCTTATGTCGAACTAAGTAAGAGTGGTGACGTAAAATAAATAAGGAGCAAAATATTATAACAAAATATTCTGCTAATTAAATTATACCCTTTACAAATAAAGATAAACATTTTTTTATCATTTTAATAATTAATTAGATTTAAATGTAAAAAATATTATTTTTTATTTCAATAGTATAGATAATTAAATTTTATTATGTAATAATAAGTAATGAGATTACCTAAATGACAACCCTTGACTTAGTGTTTTTCTTCTATTACAAATACCATATACCTAATACCATTATTACTTAGGTAATCTCAACATTTGAAATTCATTTAAATGATATAGATCTTTAGGGGCATAAAGCTCCTTTTTTTATGCGAAAAAAAGCCTCACTCGTACACGACTAGTAAGACTAAGTTTCAATGAAAGTAATGCTAACTATGATGTTGCTCTATTTGATTACCTTAATCCAATTTTTATCCGTGATTTGGATCATCTTAGAGTAATTAATACGATATATATTTGATTCAAGTATCATCAAGAGACCAATAATAAAATAAAGTAAATTGAAAAAGTGGAAAGACAACTTTAAATGATGTCTTTCCACTTTGTTGAGAATAGAAAATATAAGGAATTAGATATTTAAATAATGTGAAGAAATAAAATTAATGAGATACCCCATTAATGCTAATATACCAAGTGATACAAATAATGCAGAAAATCCTCTGCTAATTGTTTTATAAGCGAGTCCTTCATTTTCTGCTAAGAAGAAACTTAATATAAATAATCCAATTCCGATTCCGAATAAAATAAAAATAACGATTAACATGAATATATCCTTTCATTTTTAGTAATGATATGATGAATATCATTGTTAAAATTACTCAATAGCATATCACAAAGATATTTTATAGAATTTTATATTTTTTTAGTGAAGATTATAATCACCGTATTATCTATTAATTAAACCACTTATAGATATAAAAGCAATAAGGCAAATTTTTTGTTATTTTTCAATACATCTTTCTCATTTTTTTGGGAACTTGATGAATAATTTGGACTTCTAGGCAACATTTAATATGAAATAATAGGGAAATCAAGACATTTTAGCATGAATTATATCAACTTAGGCAGAAATATCCCATCAATTAAAATATGTACTAAACTATTAGTTGTAAACATATTTAAGGAGATGAAAACCATGTTAGATATCTTTAATTTCATTAAAAAAGTATATGATTTAGTAAGTGGTATTCTTGTAAATGGTGAACCGAGAAATTAATTAATTGTTTCCCCCTAATCGAATTGAATATATATTTTCATTAAATACTAGTAAAGCACGCTTTTTATTTAGATATAGTTACTAAATAAGAAGCGTGTTTCTTAATATATAATTTAAATTATAGCGAATTAACATTTAGGTATTAAAAGTAAACAATTAAGGAATTGTGCACAATTTTTTAATCGTTTATGATAAAGTTGAAACACATTAAATAAGAGGTGATGATAATGACTGAAGTTAAATATTCAAACAATGAAATTGAAACATTTTCTGATTTTCATAAGAAAAAACATCGTGATACATGTTGTATAGCACCTAAAATTAAATATCATGAAGATAAATTTGTATTTTCTCCAGTTTCTGACGATACTGAAACATCAAATATTAAAACATTTATTACAGAATGCAAAAACTGTGGAAAAGTAGAGTTTTTTAATATAGCACCTGTAAGATGATAAATATATAATGGAATGAAATGTTGATACTTATCAACTTGTTGTAGGCAATAAAAATGAAGTGATGTATGATATTTTTAGAGACTATTCCCTTACACATAGTCTCATTCCCGTTGAGGCATAGTAATGCCAACGTTATTCAAAACTAGTTTTATATATTCTTAGTTGAGTCATACCTAGAGAGGTATGGCTTTTTTTATAAACGTATGCTAAGCAGTTCTTTTACTATACTTAAAAGAACAATGTATATTACAATGAAATACAAAATAAGGAGTGTATATATAAATGGAATGGATATTATTTGATAAAGATGGTACATTAATTGAATTTGATCATAGTTGGGAAAAAATTGGCGTACGCCTGGTAAATAGTTTCCTGGACACATTTCCTGTAGCGAATAAAGAAGCAACGCTTCGCAAACTAGGCGTTGTTAAAGATACGATTAGTCCGGATTCTGTTATGGGTTCAGGATCGTTAGATGAAATTGTTCATGCATTTAATGATGAATCTGGAAAAGATGTTTCTAAATGGACGCGTGATACAAGTCAAGCATTAGTAGATAGTCGTGAACCAGAAAATAACTGGATAGATGGCGTTTATGATATGATTCAATCATTACGACAAGAAGGCTATAAAATTGGTATTGTGACTAGTGACTCTGAAAAAGGAGTGACACAATTTTTAGAAGAAACACATTCTAAAGATGCGTTTGATTTAGTCATTTCTACTGAAGCGCATGCGGCTGAAAAACCCAATCCTGAAGTACTTAAGCCACTTTTTGATCATTACGATGTTAAACCGGAAGATGTAGCCATTGTAGGTGACACAAATAATGATATGAAGACTAAAGTGAATGCAAAGTTAGGTTTAGCCATTGGTGTATTAAGTGGTATCGCAAAAAAAGAGGAACTTGTGGATGCTGATTACGTGATTGAAACAGCTGTGAGTGTACCAGAAGTATTAAAAAAGTATACACAAAATAATTAAACAAAAAGAGATTAAAGTATAATGGTTATTTTCTACATTTATAACATATTGGCAGCCAAGGACTGAATTAAACATGTATTTAGACCCATTTTTTAATTCTAGTCCTTCTTGCCTAGATGAGACAGTAAAGTCTGTCTCTCTTTTTTTATCGATGATCTACATTTCGATATGTTTGAATAATATGTGCAATTTTGTCGATAATTGGATCTAAAGAGTCGGGGTTTTCATGAATATCATATTCATTAATATTCACTCTTACTACGGGACAAGCATTAAAATTGTTAATCCAATTTTCATAGCGTTTAAATAACTTTTTCCAATATACTGGATCAGTATTCATTTCCATATCGCGGCCACGTTGATGAATACGATCAATCACTTCATCATAGTCACAATCTAAATAAATTAAAACATCTGGTTTAGGGAAATAGGGTGTCATAACCATTGCTTCAAATAACTCCGAGTAAGTTTTAAAATCTTCTTTACTCATTGTTCCTTGTTCTTCATGCATTTTTGCGAAAATATCAACATCTTCATAAATAGAACGATCTTGTATAAAGCCTCCTCCGTATTCAAACATGCGTTTTTGTTCTTTAAAACGTTCAGCTAAAAAATAAATTTGCAGGTGGAAACTCCAACGTTCAAAATCATTATAGAATTTATCTAAGTAGGGATTATGGTCTACATTTTCAAAGGAAGTTCTGAAATTGAGTTTATCAGCAAGCGCTTGAGTTAATGTAGATTTTCCTACGCCTACCGTTCCAGCAATTGTAATAATTGCATTTTGAGGGATACCGTAATTATTCATATTTTATATCTCCTATCATGGGTTTAATTTGGTTTAAAATCAATTGATAATCTGATTCATTTTGTACAAAATCTAAATCAGAAGTGTCGATTAAAATCACATTAGCACCGTCGTTTTTTAATGTTTCATAAAATGATAAATAATCCTTTTTTAAATTAAGTAAGTAGCTATCTTCAATTTGATGTTCAAAGCTACGGTTACGTTTAGCAATACGACGTTTCAGTACATCTAAATCAGCATCTAAAAAGATGATCATATTAGGTAATTCAAGATCTTCAGTTAAAATATTGAAAATACGATTGAATTTATCAAATTCTGATTCGTTAAGTGTATTGCGGGCAAAGATTCTATTTTTATAAATATGGTAATCACTTACCACACCTTGATTAATTTTTGCAATATCTTGTGCTTGTTTATAACGATTACAAAGGAAGAACATTTCAGTTTGAAAACTCCATTTTGAAATATCATCATAAAAATCAGAAAGAAAGGGGTTTTCATTAATGATTTCATTTTCTTCATAATAATTAAAGGTTTGGCTAATTTTATGAGTAAGAGACGATTTGCCAACGCCAATCGGACCTTCTATTGCAATAAATGGTTTATTCATAATTACATCTCCAAATGTTAAAATAGACATTGAGTATTTTATCATAAGTAAGGGATGACACATATGACAAATGATGAATTTTACATGAAATGTGCAATTGAAGAAGCGAAAAAGGCTCGACAGCTTGGTGAAGTTCCAATCGGAGCAGTGATCGTTAAAGATAATGACATTATTTCACGTGCCCATAATTTAAGAGAAACCCTGCAACAGCCTACTGCTCATGCTGAACACTTAGCAATAGAACGGGCAGCTAAAGTCATAGGAAGTTGGCGTTTAGAAGATTGTACATTATATGTCACATTAGAACCCTGTGTCATGTGTGCTGGAACGGTTGTAATGAGTCGTATACCACGAGTTGTATATGGCGCGATGGATCCTAAAGGAGGATGCAGTGGTAGTTTAATGGATTTACTACAACAACCACAATTTAATCATCGTGCAATTGTTGAACAGGGTGTGTTAGAAGAAGCGTGTAGCAATTTATTGAGACAATTTTTCCGTGATTTAAGAGCTAAAAAAGTTAAAAGAAACACATCACCGTACAAAAGATGATAAATTTGTTAAAATAGGAACGGTAAAACAAATTTAAATTTTGTAATTGTGTTCACTGAATATGTATGTTCTAAAATATAATAGCTGTAAGTTTAGCTAATGAAATGAGGTAACGGCATGATTAAACTGATTGCAACAGATATGGATGGGACACTGTTAAATGCAGCACATGAAATTTCAGAAGAAAATATTAATGCGATTAAATATGCTCAATCAAAAGGGATTACAGTAGTCATTGCAACGGGTCGTGCGTTTTATGAAGCAAGCACGCCCATGGCTGAAACAGATTTAAAAGTGCCTTATATTTGTTTAAATGGTGCAGAAGTACGTGATGAATCATTCAATATTATGAATACCTCTCATTTAAATCATGAATTAGTAGAACGAATTAAAGCGATTCTTGATCGAGAAGACGTGTACTACCAAGTGTATACGAATAGAGGGATTTATACAGAAGATCCAACACGTGATTTAGATATCTATTTAGATATTGCAAGAAATGCAGGCCAACAAGGTGATGTTGAAAAGATTAAAGCAGGGATTCAAAAACGTATAGATAACGGGACACTCAAAATTGTCGATAATTACAAGGATATTGAAGATATTCCGGGAGAACTGATAATGAAAGTACTGGCGTTTAATCCAGATCTTGAAAAAATTGAACGTATTGGAAAAGAATTATCGGCCATATCAAGTCTTGCTGTTTCATCATCATCACGTGGTAATTTAGAAATTACGCATTCAGATGCTCAAAAAGGAATTGCATTAGAAACTATTGCTAATCAACTTCATATTGACTTACAAGATGTCATGGCGTTAGGTGATAATTTAAACGATGTATCCATGCTTGAACGCGTAGGCTATCCTGTTGCGATGGACAATGCGATGCCCGAAGTGAAAGCTATAGCTAAATTGGTTACAGATACCAATGAACATAGTGGTGTAGGTAAAGCAATTATGAAAGTTTTAACTGAAGAGAAATAAATAATATTTAAGAGGTGTTAGAACGAAATGAAAGGACTTATCGTAGTAGGAAGTGCACAAGTAGGTTCACATACCAATGCACTAGCTAAATATTTAACAGGACAATTCGATAATCATGATGTCGACGTAGATATTTTTGATTTAGCTGAAAGACCATTAAATCAACTTGATTTTTCAGGAACAACACATTCAACAGAAGAAATTAAAGCGAATACAAAAGAGTTCCAGGACAAAGCAATGGAAGCGGATTTCCTAATTTTTGGTACGCCAAATTATCATGGTTCATATTCAGGCATTTTAAAAAATGCGTTAGATCACATTAATATGGATTATGTCAAAATGAAACCAGTGGGCTTAATTGGTAACAGTGGCGGTATCGTAAGTTCAGAACCACTCTCACATTTACGTGTCATTGTTCGTAGTTTATTAGGTATTGCTGTACCTACACAAATTGCAACACACGATTCGGACTATGCAAAATTAGAAGATGGTACACTGTATTTAAATGACGAAGAATTCCAATTACGCGCAAAACTATTTGTCGATCAAATTGTATCATTTGTCAATAACAGTCCGTACGAACATTTAAAATAAATTATAATAATGTTAAAAAACATATTTATAAAGGAAGAAACGAGTTTAAAGAGCGATAGATATCGCTCTTTTTTTATTTTTTTAGTAAATTAAATAAAAAAAGTATTAATATTTTTTTAATAATTATTAGTATCAATGAAGACGTGTATTTTCTAAAATTTCTGATATTTTTGAAAATATATGTATTGTCAATATAATATTAAAATGCTATATTTTCATTGGAGTATTGTACTCAATTAATTTGAAAAATAGGGGTGTGAGTTATTTGAAAAAGAAACCAAATCGAAGATTAGATTTCTTACCTAATGTTCAAAACAAATACTCAATTAGAAAATTTACAGTAGGAGCGGCATCTATTTTAGTAGGTGCAACATTAATCTTTGGGGCAGGGCAGGAAGAAGCAAAAGCTGCCGAATCAGATCAAACAGTAACAAATCAAGATAATACATCTTCAACTACTGATACAACGGAACAACCATCAACAGAAGAAAAAGCAACAAGTGAAAACATAACAACAGATGAATCATCAGCAGAAGAAAAAGCGGCTGAAAGTACTCAAACAGATAAATCATCAGCAGAAGAAAAAGAAGTAAGTGAAAGCGCAACAACGGAACAACCATCAACAGAAGAAAAAGAAGTAAGTGAAAGCACAACAACGGAACAACCATCAACAGAAGAAAAAGCGGCAGATGAAAGTACTCAAACAAATGAATCATCAGCAGAAGAAAAAGCGGCAGATGAAAGTACTGAAACAGATGAATCATCATCAGAAGAAAAAGCGGCTGAAAGTACTGAAACAGATGAATCATCATCAGAAGAAAAAGCGGCAGATGAAAGTACTGAAACAGATGAATCATCATCAGAAGAAAAAGCGGCAGATGAAAGTACTCAAACAGATGAATCATCATCAGAAGAAAAAGCGGCTGAAAGTACTCAAACAGATGAATCATCATCAGAAGAAAAAGCGGCGGCTGAAAGTACTCAAACAGATGAATCATCAGCAGAAGAAAAAGCGGCTGAAAGTACTCAAACAGATGAATCATCATCAGAAGAAAAAGAAGCAAATGACAGTACAGAAACAAACCAACCATCATTAGACAAACATGAAACAACTAGTGATGTTATTGAGCAACCTGAAGCTAGTGCTTCAATTCAAACCATCTCTGAAGAGTTAAATGTATCAAGTGATGATACAGTTCAAGCTCTAGAAAATATTGGAGTAGATACATCTAATGCAACAGAAGTAGAAGCTATTGCTGCACTTATTCAAAATGATTATGCTAATAATGATAATGAAACACCAGTTGCTACGCCGTTAAGCGTAAATTCAGAAACTGCACGTAATGAAGAAACAACAAATACACTAAGACCAAGATTATTTGCTGCGATGGCACTTGCTGCTGATACGCCAACCAATGATAATCTACCAAACACTGATAACAATCAAATAATTGAAGCAGACGCGATTAAAAATGGTTATATTAACTCAACTACGGATGCTACAAATGCTGCGAACACATTATCGGGTCGTGCATGGATTGTTGATAAAGGTACACCTGCAACTATGTCTAATGGATTGACGCCGGTTCCTGAAGGTACACCTGTTTATATGCAATGGATTGATAAAGATGGTGTGGTATCACCAATATATAAAGCAGCGACGACTAATTCATTAGGAAAATCAGATGCATCGCAGGTTGGTCCCGGAGCTTATGCATTCGACTTAAGAGAACCATATATAGATGCAAATGGTAAAGAACATAAATATAGTGCTAAAAATAATCAACGTTATAGAATATGGATTGAAGACTTCAAAACTGAAAGCGGAAACACAGCAACTATGTTACGTGTCGCAGGAGGATATTTGCCAGGCTCTTATGTAGATTCATCTACTTCTAACAATATGGGACAATTTCCATTAGCTGGAACAAATATGCAACGTACAGGTATATTTATGGCGGTTAAACCTGAAGGTAATTATATGACAAAACCTGAAAATGAGTGGATTCATGATGAGAAGGGCGCTGACCGTATATTAGCACCTAATTCAATTCATGGTCAGGTATGGTTAGAAACTGGTGGAAATGGAGACCAAGCAAACTCAGCAACTGGACCTAACTATAACCCACTTATTAGTGGAGATAGAGCTGCTCAAGGATATACTGTAGTATTTTCTTCATTAACTGATAAAGGTGTTCAAGCATATAAAAATCAAATTAGTAATTTACCTACTTCTAAACAAGCAGATGCAGTTAAAACATTATTAACTGATCATCCTGAATATATTTCAGCAACGGTATATGGAGAAACAAATGATGAAGGGGACTATACAATTCATTTCCCAGATGATATTAAAATAAATAATGACTATATTTATGGCTACGTATTAAACCCTGAAGGTGAAAGAATCGAAGGATATTCATCATTTACTTCACCATTATTCCGTAAAGCTGGAGGTTTATTAGGGGATAATAATACTTCATGGACGCCACAAACTACACCAGTAGAAAAACCATCTGTGGGTGGTTGGCATCATGTTAATTTTGCATTAGTACCATCAATAAATACTAATATCGATATCCTTAAATATAATAATACGACGCAACCTGCACAACCTGGAGATAAAGTAGACATTGATTTAAGTGGAACGCAATTATATCCTTTACCGACACATATTGAGTGGAGAGATCAAGAAGGTAAGATAATTAAAAAAACAGATGATATTACTTCGTTTGTTGATGGTGAAAATAAGGGGTCATTTGTAGTACCAGACACAGCAAAACCAAACGATGTTTATTCAGTATTCTTAGTTTCTGGTGGAAAAGATATGAGCTCTGATTCATTCGTAGTTACTACTCAAGAGAAATCATACCATCCAGAAACAAAAGATATAACAAAAGATTACGGTACCCCGACAACAGAGGAAGATATAATTGGCGCAGTAACAATTCCAGATTATCCATCAGACAAAAAACGACCAGACATCACAGTGGATGATCCAAGTGAATTACCGGATGGTAATACGCCAGGAACAGTCGAAGTTCCAGTAACAGTGACATATCCAGACGGTACAAAAGATGAAGTGACAGTGTCTGTAACAACAAAAGAACAAGCAGATAATGATGCTTATGAACCAGAAACAAAGGATGTTACAAAAGATTACGGTGACCCAACAACTGAGAAAAATGTAACTGACGCAGTAACAATACCAGATTATCCATCAGATAAAGGTACACCAACAATCACAGTGGATGATCCAAGTACATTACCAGACGGTAATACACCAGGAACAGTAGAAGTTCCAGTAACAGTGACATATCCAGATGACACACAAGATCATGTGACAGTGAGTGTAACAACAAAAGAACAAGCAGATAACAATGCTTATGAACCAGAAACAAAGGATGTTACAAAAGATTACGGTACTCCAACAACTGAGAAAAATGTAACTGACGCAGTAACAATACCAGATTATCCATCAGAAAAAGAAAGACCAACAATCACAGTGGATGATCCAAGTACATTACCAGACGGTAATACGCCAGGAACAGTCGAAGTTCCAGTGACAGTGACATATCCAGACGGTACAAAAGATCATGTGACAGTACCAGTGACAACAAATAAACAAGCAGATAACGATGCTTATCAACCAAAAGTAGATGATGTCACAAAAGATTACGGTGACCCAACAACTGAGAAAGATGTAACAGGTGCAGTAACAATTCCAGATTATCCATCAGAAAAAGGTACACCAACAATCACAGTTGATGATCCAAGTACGTTACCAGACGGTAATACACCAGGAACAGTAGAAGTTCCAGTGACAGTGACATATCCAGACGGTACAAAGAATCATGTGACAGTGCCAGTAACAACAGGAGAGAAACCTCTTGAAAACGGCAATAATGACGACACAAATGTGAAAGGCAACCATGCAGATAATGAGGGTAAAAACTTACCTGAGACAGGTAATAATGAACAAAGTAATGGCACTTTACTTGGCTCTTTATTTGCTGCTGCTGGTACGCTCTTCTTAGCAGGAAAACGTCGTAAAAATAAAGATAATCAGTAAAAAATGATTTAAATCTAAAAACCAGGCCTTGATTGGCCTGGTTTTTTCAATATAGATATTAAAATATATGATTAGATGAAATCTATAATACTTAAGTTAATCAATGTAAATTATGTAATTTATATATTTTATCAGAGTTAGTGAAATATAAGTTTACTAGATACATAATGATATAAAATATTAGGAAAAATAAATTACATTTAACATAGAAATAAATTGCTTCTAATAATGAAAAAGAATTTTCAAGTATTTTAAAAGAAATTTATAATAATAAAGAGAAATTTAAAAATCGTTTAATATACCAACACAAACACGCAGGTGCAATGTCTCCATCAGAATTCAAAAAAAATTTAAAAAATAAATAACCCCCCTATATTTATTCACTCAATATAGGGGGGGATTATTTATTTTCTATATTTTAGTCTTGCGAAAGCATCATGTTGGTGAATGGATTCTTCGTTTCGACATTCAATGTCAAAGCCATCAATCCAGTCAAAATCTACTAAATCTGCGGCAATTAAACGAATTAAATCTTCAACGAAACGTGGATTTTCATATGCACGTTCTGTTACGCGTTTTTCATCAGGACGTTTTAAAATTGGATAAAGAATAGAGCTTGCATTTGCTTCCATTGCATCTAAAATCTTTTCTTTGTAATCATCTGTCATTTCAGAATTTTTATCTAAATACACTTTTACTGTTACAACACCACGTTGATTATGAGCAGAGTATTCGCTAATTTCTTTAGAGCAAGGGCAAAGTGTCGTTACAGTAGCTGTGATGGTAAGTTCTTTACGCGTTACTTGATCTTTATGAATTGCTAAACCGTAAGTAACATCAGCATGACCCACTGCTTTGATATGAGTTACAGGACTATAACGATCAAAGAACCATTTACCTGAAACGTCTACTCCCGCAGCATTCTGTTTCATATTGTCTTGTAATGTACGTAATACTTGATATAGTGTATCGAAATCAAGTTCTAAACCATTATTATAATGTTTCTCAACACTTTCTAAGATACGACTCATGTTAATCCCTTTTTCATCTTTATTTAAGCTTGTTGAGAAACTAAATGTACCTGCTGTTTGAAATTGATCAATTTTAACAGGATATACTAAATTTTTAATACCCACTTCTTCAATTTCAAACAAGAAGTTTTTATGTGTACTTTGTAAGTCAGTCATTTCATTTTTAGTTGTAGGTTTTGTACCTTTGATAGGGTCTACTGAACCAAAATGTTTCCAGCGACCTTCTCGAGTAGATAAATCAAATTCAGTCATTCGTTTATTGTACCTCCTTTAATGATTTTAATTATCGAAATGATACGTCCAATAAGGTTCGACTTCTAGAAAACTTTGTGTTTCTCCGCCAACTTCAGGGCTAGCTAATTGTTTTAAGAAAGGACCTGTTTGAGATTTATGAGCTTCAAACGCCTTTAATTTAATCTCTTTGTATTGACTAATGTCATTTAATATATCAGGTTCTCCTAAAATATCCGGTGCATCATTACTAAATGCTACGAGTTGAAGTCTTGGACGCTCTTCTTTAGGCATACGTCCTACTGTTCTTACGACAGCTTCAGCTGTTGCTTCATGGTCTGGATGTACGGCAAATTTTGGATAAAATGAAATAATCACTGATGGATTTGTCTCCTCAATCAATGTTTTTACCATATCATCCATTTGCTCATGCGGCTCAAATTCTACTGTTTTATCTCTTAAACCCATTTTACGTAAATCAGTAATACCAATCACTTTCATAGCATCTTCTAATTCTTTTTCGCGAATATAAGGTAGTGACTCTCTTGTCGCAAAAGGGGGATTGCCTAAATTACGTCCCATTTGTCCTAATGTGAGACAGGCATAAGTGACAGGCACCCCGTTTTCAATATAACTTGCGATCGTCCCAGCAGATGAGAAGGTTTCATCATCGGGATGTGGAAATATCATTAGTACATGTCTTTCATCTTTCATGAATCTTCCTCCTCTATACTGTGAATGGCTGTTCACTGATTTCAATCGTTGCAGCCAACTGTCCTTCGTAATTAAATCCAGCTATTAAAAATTCATTATTATCATTGATTTCATAGTGAGTCAGGCCTTGTACATATACCCAACCTCCATCACGAAGTTTCAACCCAACACGAAATGGATCTTTATCTCCGCCCTTTAGTTGCGCATGTTCATATGTGACTTGTATATTTCGTAAAAACGTACCTGCATTAAACACACGTTGATCAAAATGGTTAGCATATGCACCATTCGTCGTTTCAACATGCAAATAGACAGGTTTGTTTTCAAATGTAGTTAATAATCGTTGTACTTCTTCAGCTTTAATGGGTTCCAACATGTTCACTCCTTGCAACCATACAATGTGTGTATCTATCTATTTTACTAAAAAGAACGACTGAATTGTATCCCTATGCTCAATTTATTTGTAAATGAAGGAAAATAATTCGAAGTGATTTAAATGTTTAAAAATATTTATCATGGGTATCTATAGTACTATGATTATGATACGAAAGGATGTTTGTAATGGAATTACAATTAGCAATCGATTTATTAAATAAAGAAGAAGCAGCAAAATTAGCTAAAAAAGTTGAAGAGTATGTGGATATCGTAGAAATTGGTACACCTATCGTTATTAATGAAGGATTACCAGCTGTTCAACATTTAAATGAAAATATCAATAATGCGAAAGTGTTAGCTGATTTAAAAATTATGGATGCAGCAGACTATGAAGTAAGCCAAGCTATTAAATTTGGCGCAGATGTTGTGACTATCTTAGGTGTTGCAGAAGATGCTTCAATTAAAGGTGCGGTTGAAGAAGCACATAAACATGGTAAACAATTGTTAGTTGATATGATTGCTGTACAAGATTTAAAAAAACGTGCGAAAGAATTAGATGAAATGGGCGCTGATTATATCGCTGTTCATACTGGTTATGATTTACAAGCTGAAGGACAATCTCCATTAGAAAGCTTACGTACAGTTAAATCAGTCATTAAAAATTCTAAAGTAGCCGTAGCTGGTGGTATTAAACCTGAAACAATTAAAGAAATTGTAGCAGAAGAACCTGACTTAGTTATTGTTGGTGGCGGTATTGCTAACGCAGATGATCCTGTAGAAGCAGCTAAACAATGTCGTGAAGCGATTGAAGGTAAATAAAATGCCAACTTTTAACAATTATCATTTAATTCTTGAAGAAATAGATAACACGTTATCACATCTTGATGATAATGATTATGGACGTTTTGCAAATGAAGTGGTTGGCGCATCTCGTATCTTTACAGCTGGTAAAGGTCGCTCTGGATATGTTGCTAATAGCTTTGCAATGCGTTTGAATCAACTAGGAAAAGATGCATCTGCAATAGGTGAAGCAACAACGCCATCTATTAAAGAGCATGATTTATTAATTATTATTTCCGGTTCTGGATCAACAGAGCACCTCAGATTATTAGCTGAAAAGGCACATTCAGTTGGTGCTAAAATTGCTTTAATAACAACTAAAAAAGAATCTAAAATTGGCGATGTCGCTGATACAGTGATTACTTTACCTGCAGGAACGAAACATGAAGCAGAAGGCTCTGAACAGCCGTTAGGTAGTCTATTTGAACAATCTTCACTTATCTTTTTAGATAGTGTCGTGATTGGATTAATGGATGCCTTTAATATTAATGAAGAAGCAATGCAAGACAATCATGCTAATTTAGAATAAAAACCATCACTCAAATATATTATCGTTCAGATGAATATATTTGAGTGATTTTTTTATGTGTTATTTTTCATATAATGTTAATATAATAATTAATCCAGTTAACATTTAGAGAGGGTCATATGTTAGAAATACTAAATAAATTAAATCACTATTCAGTAGAACAACCAGATATGATTGCACTATCGTTCGAAGAAGATGTATTGACATATCAAGAACTTTATACAGCAATACAGCAATTAAAATCAGTCTTCATGCATTTACCGAAAGGGTCCCGAGTAGGATTGTTAAGTAAAAGTCCTTTACATAATATGTTGAATTATTTTGCAATATTAGAGCAAGGAAGTATTCCATGTTTTTTAGATGATCAATGGTCTGAAGTAACAATTCATCAACTGATTGAAACGTATCATATTGACTATCTTGTTGATGAACAGCATAGACTGATAAAGACAACGTCTTCTGAAACATATCCAACATATTTAAATGAGCAGTCACAAGTCCATCAACTATTACATATTGGTTTTACATCTGGGACAACAGGGTTACCTAAAGCATATTATCGAAATGAACCATCTTGGCTTGCGTCATACAAAGAAAATGAAAAGCTACTTCGTCATAAAGAAAACATACTTGTAGCACCGGGACCACTTGCACATTCATTGTCTTTATACACTTGTATTTATGCGTTATATACAGGGAGAACATTTATTGGACAAACCCGTTTTAATGCGACTAAGCTCGTTAGCAAAATGAAACAACAAACAACAAATAGTGCATTATTTCTTGTTCCAACAATGCTACATGCAATAACAAAAATAAATCACGATCACCTACATTTAACGACTATTTTAAGTAGTGGGGCGAAACTCTCTTCTTCGTTGTTTAAGCGTATAGCCGAAACATTTCAGCATGCTAATATTATTGAATTTTTTGGAACGTCAGAAGCAAGTTTTATTAGTTATAACATTAACCGTAAAGCTTCTGTTGATTCAGTGGGATACATATTTCAAAATGTAACGATTGGTTTAGAGGAAAAAGACAAGAATCATATAGGGTTATTAAATGTAAAAAGTAATATGATATTCTCTGGATATGTAAATCAATCTGTCGTATTACCTGAAACATGGATTAAAACAGGCGATTACGCTTATATTAAAGATAATCAATTATATTTAGTGAGTCGTCAAAATGAACGATTAATTATTGGAGGTAAAAATGTTTATCCTCAAGTTATTGAACAAATGATAAAAAATATTGATGGAGTAGAAGAAGCAATTGTTATAGGAGAACCGCATCCACGTTTTGGGGAAATAGCGGTTTTACTATATACAGGATCGATAGAACTTGAGTACCAAACTGTGAGACAACATATTATGAAAGTTCTATCACGATATGATGTACCTTCCAAATTGATAAAAGTAGACAGTATGCAATATACCCAAAGTGGCAAAGTTGCTCGAAATAAAATGCGTACTGCCTATGTAAAAGGAGACTTTAAATGATGAACCAACCGGTCATTATATGGGCGAAACGTACAGCTTTTGGCAAATACGGTGGGAAATTGAAACATTTAGAACCCGAAACATTACTCATGCCCTTATTTGAAGAAATGAATTCAACTTTTCCTAAAATAATACCTGATATCGATGATGTAGTGATTGGAAATATCGTAGGTAATGGTGGAAATATTGCTCGTAAAGCCTTATTAGAAGCAGGTCTAGCTGAGAGTATTCCAGGTGTTACAATGGACCGTCAATGTGGGTCAGGGTTAGAAAGTATTATATATGCATGTCGAATGGTTCAAGCTGGTGCAGGTCATATTTATATAGCTGGAGGAGTAGAAAGCACGAGTCGTGCTCCTTGGAAGATTAAACGGCCTCAATCAGTGTATGATACCCAATTACCAGAATTTTATGAGCGTGCCTCTTTTGCACCAAAAGGTCAAGATCCAAGTATGATAGAGGCAGCTGAAAATGTTGCGCAATATTATCATATTACGCGTAAACAACAAGATGCCTTTGCGATACGTAGTCATCATCTCACACATCAATATTATAAGAATGGAAGTATAAGTAATGAAATTGTATCTTTAAACATCAAAGGTCATTTATTTGATAAAGATGAAAGTATTAAGCCAACACTTACTGAACAACGATTAAATCGATTACGTCCTTTACTAGCTAACGGAACAGTAACGGTTGGAAATAGTTGTATGAAAAATGACGGCGCTGCGCTTGCACTCGTTATGAATCAAGAAACGGCATTACAATACGGAATATCAGAGGGAATGATGTTTACAGATGCAGTGACAATAGGTGTCAATCCGAAACGACTAGGTATTGGACCAGTACCTGCTGTAACAAAATTACTAAAAAAACAAAATTTAAAAATAAGTGACATTGATGCAATAGAACTTAATGAGGCATTTAGTTCACAAGTTTTAGCTTCAATTCAAGAGTTAAAATTAAATATTAATCAAGTCAATCAGTGGGGGGGAGCCATTGCGTCTGGTCATCCTTATAGCGCAAGTGGCGTAGCATTAATCACTAGGTTATTAAATATGACACATTGGAAGCGGGGAGTTGCTACGATGGGGATTGGAGGAGGAATGGGGAATGCGATACTCTTCGAACGATGGAGCTTGTGAGAAAATAGAAATATATTTTAATGAACAAGAAGTAAGAGCGTATTGCGAAGTAGTTGAAAGAACGTATAAAGGTGTGGTGCCTTCACTCATGTGTGCAAACGTTTGGCCAAAATTTAAGTTGTTCCAAAAGTTTCAACAAGAAAATATTCTTCTTGTGCGAACAACATGTGAAGAATTTGAATCATTAAAATGTAGGCTAAAATATGAGGGGTACTTAACACATAAAAGTACGAAAAAGTTTAAAACATATATCCAATATATCTACGATTTAAAAATATATAAAGATAATAGACAATGTATATTTATTAGGCAAACATTTATAAAAAAGGAGGTAAATGATGAAGTTTAGTCATGATAAAGTAAGTCATTACCTTCGACTTGTTAATGATAAAAATGAGCTTCATTCAACCATTGTTCCTGGTCAACTGGTAGTGGATTGTGTATTAGCGTATTTTCAAATAGAGTGGACACAATTTAATGTTAAGTATAAAAGGACTATAGATATAGATGAAGAAGTGACCTTCAAAAAAGTGAGTCATAATGAAATAAACGTCTTTGGTTTAAATGGTGAAGAAAAAATAGTTATTACTAAAAAAAGTAATCATACTGATTTATAATTATTTATTTAACCGTTGATAACCCACCATAGGTGTTAAAAAAGAAACAATATTATAAAGATATAGCGTTAATGTTAGTATAACTTAAAGTTTCTCTCCAAGTTTCCAAAAGGGGACAATTTTGGACTAACATTAACGCTATTTTATTAGGGTGAGCTTTTGAATCATTAATGACTTTTTAAAGTTTTGAGTATTAGGGGCATTTTAACTTTAAAAAAAGATTTTGAAATATTCATCTGTGTTCGATCTCAATTAGGAAAAACACTTTTTAAGTTTTGAAATGTGATGAATAACTTAATTTCATGTTATCAACGTCACTTTCTGGTAGAGAGAGCAATGGATAGATGTCAGTTTTACTAAACGTTTCATCGAATTTTACCGTAATCGTCTTGAAGGTCTTTGTAATGATTTCGTATATTGGGATACCGTTTTCTATATTTTGCTTGTAGATAATCATGTTGTTAATTCCTCCTTTGTCTCTCTACACTTAATATAGTAATGGATTTTATGATAAAAAACATGAGTCTATGGTACTCACTTTTACTGCAACGAACTGTGTAGAGCATACTACGACTAAATACCTAGAAGATAATGAAGATATAAGAAAAGCTTTTAATCCTAGTGTGACCAAACTATCATACACAAGATTAAAAGCTTTAGAAGTGCTTATATTTCTTTAAAAATGCAGTACAGACAGTAGCTGATTGAATTGAAAGTATGCTGATTAGCTTCTTTCAACTCTAATGCTGGGGCCCCGACAAAGAGACTTTCAAAAAGAAAGTCAACGATCAACGCGAGTTGGGGTGTCGGGGAAGGACAATGACGTCTAATTAAGGATTACAAAAGACTAGTGTCTTTTGCATAAGAAGTACTAGCATTTTTTTCAAAAATGCAGTACAGACAGTAGCTGATTGAATTGAAAGTGCGCTGATTAGCTTCTTTCAACTCTAATGCTGGGGCCCCGACAAAGAGACTTTCAAAAAGAAAGTCAACGATGAACGCGAGTTGGGGCGTCGGGGAAGGACAATGAAATCTAATTAAGGATTACAAAAGACTAGTGTCTTTTGCATAAGAAGTACTAGCATTTTTTTCAAAAATGCAGTACTTCTTTAAACTTCTTTAAACTTCTTTGACGTCGACGTCGATGTGTTCTACGCGGTTGTATGCGCCGTGATCAACTGGGCCTACAAAGTCATTCATTTTCCAACCATTTTTAATTGCTGATGCCACAAATGCTTTAGCGCTAATAACAGCTTCTTTAGGTGATTTACCATTTGCCAAGTAAGCTGTTGTAGCTGCTGCAAATGTACAACCTGCACCGTGGTTATAACTTTGTTGGAACATATCAGTTGTTAATTGATAATATGTTTGACCATCATAATATAAGTCATAAGATTTATCTTGATCTAATGCTTTACCACCTTTAATAATAATATGTTGAGCACCTTGATCATAAATGATTTTTGCAGCTTTTTTCATATCTTCAATTGACGTTAATTTACCTAATCCAGATAATTGACCAGCTTCAAATAAATTAGGTGTTACGACCGTTGCTTTAGGTAATAAATATTTAATCATTGCATCTGTATTTCCTGGGTTAAGTACTTCGTCTTCCCCTTTACATACCATAACTGGATCTACTACGAAATATTTTGCACCTGATTGTTCAAATGCTTCGCCAGCACGTTTAATGATTTCTTCAGTTCCAAGCATACCTGTTTTAACAGCATCTGGACCAATTGAAATGACTGTTTCTAATTGTTTTTCGAATACATCCATTGGAAGTGGTGTCACATCGTGAGACCAAGTTTCTTTGTCCATTGTTACAACAGCTGTTAAAGCCACCATACCGTAAGTGTTTAGTTCTTGAAATGTTTTAAGGTCGGCTTGCATACCTGCGCCAGCGCTTGTATCAGAACCGGCAATTGTTAATACTTTTTTTAATGCCATGTATTATCACTCCTGTCAATTATTTACATCTTTATTTATCATATCATGTAACTCAACTATTGTTCTAGCATGAAGATAGTAAGGCGATTTATATCACGTTCCAAAGGGGTCATATGTTAAAATAGAAGTGAGGTGAAAACGATGGAATGGTCAGACATTTTTCATGACATTACAACAAAACATGATTTTAAAGCAATGCATGATTTTTTAGAAAAAGAATATACGACACAAATCGTCTATCCAGATAGAGAAAATATTTATCAAGCTTTTGATTTAACACCATTTGAAGATATTAAAGTTGTTATTTTGGGTCAAGATCCATATCATGGACCTAACCAAGCACATGGGTTAGCATTTTCAGTTCAACCCAATGCTAAATTCCCACCATCTTTAAGAAATATGTATCAAGAATTAGAAGATGATATCGGCTGTCATAGAACTTCTCCACATCTACAGGACTGGGCACGTGAAGGTGTTCTGTTATTAAATACTGTATTAACTGTACGTAAAGGTGAAGCACATTCCCATAAGGACATTGGATGGGAAATATTTACAGATGAAGTCATTAAAGCTATTTCAGATTATCGCGAAGATGTTGTCTTTATCTTATGGGGAAAACCTGCGCAGCAAAAGATAAAATTAATTGATACAGCAAAGCATCATATCATTAAATCTGTTCATCCAAGTCCATTATCTGCTTATCGAGGTTTCTTTGGGTCTAAACCTTATTCTCGTACAAATGATTATTTAGAATCTAAAGGTAAAACGCCAATACAATGGTGTGAAAGTGGGGAATCTTAATTGAACAAAGAACAATTAATTCAACTTATAGAACAAGAATTAGTGCAAGCAGATGAAGCTCAAGATGAACAACAGTTTGAAAAGCATATGTATGCGATTCATACTTTAACATCTCTTTATTCCGATGTTTCAAAACGACCTTCTAAAAAATCAAAACATGATTTTACTAATATTGTAACTTCTGAATCTTCGTTTTCAAATAAGCCTTCAAATCATTCAGCGATTACTGCTGCAGAAATTGAAGCGATGGGTGGTAAAGTTCCACAAACAATGAAGCATCAAACTAAATCGTCTAATATGATGGTGACGGATGATGAAATTGGAAATGGTGAATCAATATTTGATTTTTAATTAAAATTAAGTTAGGAGAACTAAAATATTATGATGAAAGTATTTATAATTTTAGGTGCATTGTGTACGATGATGTCTGTTGGTACGGGCGCATTTGGTGCACATGGACTTGAAGGAAAACTCTCTGATAAATATATGTCAGTATGGGAAAAAGCAGTGAATTATCAAATGTATCATGGTCTAGGATTAATTATGATTGGCATCATTAGTGGTACAACTTCTATTAATGTGAATTGGGCAGGATGGCTTCTGTTCTTTGGTATTGTTCTATTTAGTGGCTCATTATATATTCTTGCATTGACTCAAATTCGTATTTTAGGAGCTATTACACCAATAGGGGGCGTACTCTTTATTGTGGGATGGTTAATGTTAATTATTGCAACATTTAAATTTGCTGGATAATAATATTTTATATTTTGGTTAGTAAACTCACCTTTTTGGGTATGTTAAGTACCTGAGGTGAGTTTATTTTATGAATAATAAAAATCGAGAGATAGATAGAGGAGATTTAAAACAAAATCTCTCTGAAAAATTTGTTTGGGCGATTGCTTATGGCTCGTGTATCGGATGGGGAGCATTTATACTACCCGGTGATTGGATTAAACAATCAGGTCCGATTGCTTCATCTATTGGTATTGTCATTGGTGCTTTATTGATGATATTAATTGCTGTAAGTTATGGCGCATTAGTCGAACGTTTTCCTGTGTCAGGCGGTGCATTCGCGTTTAGTTATTTAAGTTTTGGAAGATATGTGAGTTTCTTTTCATCATGGTTCTTAACATTCGGTTATGTTTGTGTAGTAGCGTTAAATGCGACAGCATTTAGTTTATTAATTAAGTTTTTACTGCCAAACATTTTGAATAATGGAAGGTTATATACGATTGCTGGATGGGATGTTTACATAACAGAAATAGTTATTGCTACGGTATTATTATTAGTATTTATGTTTATTGCAATTCGTGGTGCAAGTGTTTCTGGTACACTCCAATATTATTTTTGTATAGCAATGGTCATTGTTGTTGTGCTTATGTTTGTAGGTTCATTTTTCGGAAATAACTTTTCGTTAAGTAACTTACAACCTTTAGCAAGTAAAGAACTTGGATGGTTTAATTCCATTATTATGATTGTAGCTATTGCACCATGGGCTTATGTGGGATTTGATAATATTCCACAAACAGCAGAAGAGTTTAATTTCTCGCCAAATAAAACGTTCAAACTGATTGTATACAGTTTATTAGCAGCAGCTTTAACTTATGTCATTATGATTTTATACACAGGGTGGTTGGGTACGAATAATGCGAATTTTAACGGAAATTTATGGTTAACAGGCGCTGAAACACAAACTGCTTTTGGTTATATTGGCTTAGGAGTATTAGCGATTGCTATTATTATGGGGATTTTTACTGGATTAAACGGATTCTTAATGAGTTCAAGTCGATTACTATTCTCAATGGGACGTGCTGGTATCATGCCTAAAGCGTTTAGTAAATTACATCCAAAATATAAAACACCATATGTAGCCATTATCTTTTTAGTAGCTATTACTTTAATTGCGCCATGGTTAGGACGTACCGCATTAACATGGATTGTTGATATGTCTTCAACAGGTGTATCTATTGCTTATTTTATTACTTGTTTATCTGCTGCTAAGCTATTTAGTTACAATAAACAAAGTAACACGTATGGTCCTATTTATAAGACCTTTGCTATTTTGGGTTCTATTGTTTCATTTATCTTTTTACTTTTATTATTAGTTCCAGGATCACCAGCTTCACTTTCAATGCCTTCATATATTGCATTGGGTAGTTGGTTAGTGATTGGTCTTATTTTCTTTGTAGTTCGATACCCTAAATTAAAAAATATGAATAATGACGAATTAAGTCGTCTGATTTTAAATCAATCAGAACGAGAAGTTAAAGAAATGATACAAGATAAAAAATAATATACGTAAACGCGAGAGATGAGGGTTAATTACCAACAATCTCTCGCGTTTTATTGTTATATACGTTTACGTCGTCGAGCGAAACCAGAAACGATGATTTTTGAAATTTGGTCTGCAAATAATAATCCTAATGCAATCGCACCAGCGATAAGTGTGACTTCGAGCATTGTGTTGATTGCTTTACCAAATTGTAATAAGACTAGATTTTTAGTTGCATCAAAAGCAAGTCCACCAGGAACTAATGGAATAATACCAGTAACCATGAAAATGATTGCAGGTTCACGTTTTTTACGAGCCATGTAATGACTGATTAAACCCAATGTAAAGCTACCGAAAAAACTTGAATAAATCGTATGTATATTCAAACCTTGGTAGAATAAAATATATACCATCCATCCACAAGCTCCAACAAAACCACATGATAAATACAGCTTTCTAGGAGCGTCAAAGATGACACAGAAAAAGAGAGAAGCTGTATAACTAAATATAAAATTAAATAACCAAAACATTTATGCGTACTCCTAAACTAATATTAATATCGAACCTACGCCGGCACCAATACCAAATGCGGTGACAAGTGCTTCTAAAGACTTAGTGGTAAACATCATCATATGACCACCAAATAAATCTTGTATAGCATTCGTAATCAGTACTCCAGGTACAATAGGCATGACTGCAGCAATAATAATAGTAGCTAAATCACCACTTGGCGCTAACCAATGACCGAATACTGCGATAATACCAATAACTAAGGATCCGACGAATTCTGGAATAAATTGTGCGTGTAATCGACGATCTAGAATTTCAACAACCAGATACCCAATACTACCTGCAAGTAGAGCAGTAATCACATCGATAAATTGGCCACCTTGCAAATATAGGAAACTAATTGCAATAATGGCAGCAGCAATCCCTTTAAATGTTAAGCTACTATCTCGTTTTGCAATATATATTTTTTCTAATCGCTCTTTTGCATCTTCTAAAGAGATATCCCCTTTTGTGATTAATCGTGATATTTCATTTGCTTGTGAAATTTTAATGAGATTAGTATCACGGGAATTAATTCTAAATATTCGGGGGTAAGATTCGTTATGTAAAGTAAATTGAATGACTGTATTTGTAACGAAGCTATTGCTTTCAGGATATCCTAGTTTTCGGGCAATACGTGTCATCGTATCTTCTACACGTGTTCCTTCCGCGCCAGATTCAAGTAATATACGTCCAGCCATCATGACGACGTCTTTGATTAAAGTTTCATCTATATGTTCTTGTTTATTTGTATTTTCCATTTCATCACCATTCGTTAAGATGTAATCATTATTATAGTAGAAGTACATGAAAATAACTACCTTACATTATAAAACTTAACAATCATAATATGATTACCATTATACCTCAATAGTAGGTAAATATATTTTAATGAAAATAAAATTTAATGTTAAAAAACAATTAATTTATAACAATAATGTTTCAGAACATTACAATTCGGTTAAATAATAATAGTTAACAAGTCAAAATTGTGCTGGGTAGCGACAGCACTTTTGTGATTTGTTAATGTTCAGAGTAGTAATGAAGTTCTCCCAAACCATACTACTTGAAGTACACTTTGTAAAAAGTGTACTTTATCTCGGAAACTAATTGTTTTATATAAATATATTAATTTATTGAAAAATGGAGCAAAGACTGGCGTTTACTATGCTAGTCTTTGCTCCATTTATATATTAAATTGCAAAAAATTGATCGAAATGATCAGTAGTTAAAATATGGCCGATATAGAAACTACCAAAGTCGCCATAGCGAGCAGTCGTTTCATCAAAACGCATTTCATAAACAATTTTCTTGAATTGTAGAACATCATCTGAGAATAATGTGACGCCCCATTCAAAATCATCAAAACCTACTGAACCAGTAATAAATTGTTTAATTTTACCAGCGAATTTGCGTCCAATCATACCATGGTTATACATTAGTTTTTTACGATCTTCCATTGGTAACATATACCAGTTATATGTTTCATTACGACGTTTATCCATTGGATAGAAACAAATATATTCTGTTCTAGGCAATTCTGGATATAATCTTGCTTTAATATGTGGATTTTCATAAGGATCTTCGTCTGATTTACCGGCTAAATAGTTACCTAACTCAATCACAGATACATATGAATAAGTTTGAATGAAGAAATCAGCAATTCTTAATTTATTTAATTCATTTTCAATTTCATTCAATTCTTTCATTTCTGGACGTAAATACCATAATAAAATATCTGCTTTTTGACCTGTAATATTATATAAAGCATAATCTCCAGCTTGTTTTTCTCTGGCAGTGGCTTTATTTTTGATAAATACTTTAAATTCATTAATCATTGCTTCGCGCTCATCTTCTGGCACCAATCTAAACGTTGCCCAATCGACAGCGTAAAATAAATGAAGGCTATACCAACCATCTAATGTTTCAGCTGCTTCACTCATATCTATCGCTCCTTTAACTATATTTTCTATCAATACAGATTAAATTTTATCATAAAGAGAATTGTCACACATACTTAAAAGATTACAAATTAATGAAATAGAAATATTAAAAGAAATAAAGTATAATTAAGGTGAAAATACTATTATTTAAAAAATTTGAGGAGGGCATTATGTCTAGTTTATTAGATGTATTACAAGAAAAACTTTCAGGAAAAAACGTTAGAATTGTATTACCGGAAGGTGAAGATGAACGAGTATTAACAGCAGCTACAAAGTTACAAGCAACTGACTATGTTACACCTTTAGTATTAGGTAATGAAGAAAAAGTAAATACTTTAGCTCAAGATAAAGGATTAGATATCTCTAATATTCAAATTATCGATCCTTCTAAAAGTGATTTGAAACCTGAATTAGTCAAATCTTTCGTAGAACGTCGTAAAGGTAAAGCTACTGAAGAACAAGCTCAAGAATTATTAAACAATGTTAACTATTTTGGAACAATGTTAGTATACGCTGGTCATGCTGATGGATTAGTAAGTGGTGCTGCACATTCAACTGGAGATACTGTCCGTCCTGCCTTACAAATTATTAAAACAAAACCTGGCGTATCTAGAACATCTGGTATCTTCTTTATGATTAAAGAAGATAAACAATATATATTTGGTGATTGTGCTATCAATCCAACATTAGAATCTTCTGATTTAGCAGAAATTGCCGTAGAAAGTGCAAAATCAGCAAAAAGTTTTGGTATGGATCCACGTGTTGCTATGTTAAGTTTCTCAACTAAAGGTTCAGCTAAATCAGATGATGTAGAAAAAGTCGCTAACGCAGTAAAATTAGCACAAGAAAAAGTGGAATCTGAAGGTTTAGATAATGTAGTGGTTGATGGAGAATTTCAATTTGATGCTGCGATTGTACCTGCAGTTGCAGAGAAAAAAGCACCTGGAGCAAAAATTCAAGGTGACGCAAATGTATTTGTATTCCCAAGTTTAGAAGCAGGTAATATTGGCTACAAAATTGCACAACGTTTAGGTGGATTTGAAGCGATTGGTCCAGTTTTACAAGGTCTTAATTCACCTGTAAATGATTTATCTCGTGGTTGTTCTACTGAAGACGTTTATAACTTATCAATTATTACTGCTGCTCAAACATTACAATAATGGATTTAGCGAGTAAGTATTTTAATGACATTCATTGGCGCTATATAGACCATTCTTCAGGTTTAGCGCCAATGCAGTCATTTGCATTTGATGACACGTTTTCAGAAAGTGTAGGAAAAGATATATCTTGTAACGTTGTAAGAACATGGATTCACCAACACACTGTCATTTTAGGTATACATGATTCACGTTTGCCATTTTTAAAAGACGGTATTCAATACTTAACTGACGAGATCGGTTATAATGCAATCGTTAGAAATTCTGGTGGTCTTGGGGTTGTATTAGACCAAGGTGTTTTAAATATTTCGCTTATTTTTAAAGGACAAACTGAGACAACCATTGATGAAGCATTCACAGTTATGTATTTACTTATTTGTAAAATGTTCGAAAATGAAAATGTAGATATAGATACTAAAGAAATAGAGCATTCATATTGTCCTGGAAGATTTGATTTAAGTATTGATGGGAAAAAATTTGCTGGTATTTCACAACGACGGGTACGTGGAGGTATTGCAGTTCAAATTTATTTATGTGTTGAAGGTTCTGGTGAAGAAAGAGCTGAAATGATGCATGAATTTTATAAACGTGCCTTGAAAGGTGAAGTTACGAAATTTAAATATCCGGATATTAAACCAGAATGTATGGCATCTTTGGAAACATTACTTCATCGGGACATTAAAGTTCAAGATGTGATGTTCCAATTACTTTATGCGATTAAAGACTTAGGTGGCCAGCTAAATATGGATCCAATTACAGAGGATGAGTGGCAACGTTATGAAGGATATTTCGATAAAATGATTGAACGTAATGAGAAAATGAATCGTTCCTTAGATTAAAATAAGATAAAAGGGAGTAAGAAAAATTCTAAGTGAATTTTAGCTTACTCCCTTTTTAGCATGCAATCATACAACTAAAGTATATATTTACCTTCAAAAATATAAAAATTGCTACATTCTTATTATTTTTTATAGTAATATAGATGAGGTGGATTCATTTAAGAACGATAATTTAACCATAATTATGTTGATTATAACATTTTTTAGGATATAAATATTTCAAAGTTTTGAACTATTTTTGACAAAGTTTTATACTATTTATTGATGTATTAACACAAATGCAAGATTTGAAGTAAATGAGTATAAACATATGTGTGACATGACATGTACAAATGTATAAATATGTTCAATTTTAAAACAACATTAATGAATGTTGAAATCATTTTAGAAAGAATATTAAAGGTGAGAGATCATGGTACGACGTGGCTATGGAGAATCTAACGGAAAAATTATATTGATTGGTGAGCATGCTGTAACTTTTGGCCAGCCAGCAATCGCCATTCCATTTACTTCAGGAAAAGTAAAAGTGCTTATTGAAAGCTTAGAAAAAGGTAATTATTCAGCAATTCAGAGTGATGTTTATGATGGTCCTTTATACGATGCACCTGATCATTTGAAATCACTTATTACACACTTCGTAGAAAGCAAACATGTTGAAGAACCATTGTTGATTAAAATTCAAGCTAATTTACCACCTTCTCGAGGTTTAGGTTCGAGTGCAGCAGTAGCAGTAGCTTTTATAAGAGCAAGTTATGATTATTTAGAATTGCCGCTATCTGATAAAGAATTACTAGAAAATGCAGACTGGGCTGAACGCATTGCTCATGGTAAACCAAGTGGTATTGATACAAAAACGATTGTAACGAATCAACCCGTTTGGTATCAAAAAGGAGAAGTTGAAATTTTAAAGTCTCTTGATTTAGATGGCTATATGGTTGTTATTGATACAGGAGTTAAAGGCTCTACAAAACAAGCAGTTGAAGATGTACATCGTTTATGTGATAACGATGAGTCATATATGAATGTCATTGAACATATTGGCTCTCTTGTTTATTTAGCTAGTGATGCAATTAACCATCATAGCTTTGATCAACTTGCTAATATATTTAATCAATGTCAAGACGATTTAAGAACATTGACAGTCAGTCACGATAAAATCGAAACTTTACTCGAAATTGGAAGACAACATGGTGCAGTAGCTGGTAAATTAACTGGTGGTGGACGAGGTGGTAGCATGTTAATTCTAACTAAAGAAGAAGTGACTGCTAAAACTATTGTTGCAGCAGCCGAAAAAGCTGGAGCGCAACATACTTGGATTGAAAAGTTAGGAGGATAAATCTTTGAAAAAAAGTGGTAAAGCACGCGCCCATACGAATATTGCTCTAATAAAATATTGGGGAAAAGCAGATGAAAATCTAATTATTCCTATGAATAATAGTTTATCAGTGACATTAGAGCGTTTCTATACAGAAACACGTGTAACGTTTGATGATTCATTAACAGAAGATCAACTTATTTTAAATAAAGAAGCTGTTAATGCTAAAGAAAGTGCTAAAATTCAACGTTATATGGATATGATTCGAAAAGAAGCTGATATTTCAACGTATGCACTAATAGAAAGTGATAATTTTGTGCCTACTGCTGCTGGTTTAGCTTCTTCAGCTAGTGCATATGCAGCTTTAGCTGGTGCTTGCAATGAAGCGCTTGATTTAAACCTATCAGATAAAGATTTATCTCGCCTTGCTCGTCGTGGTTCTGGATCAGCATCAAGAAGTATTTATGGTGGTTTTGCTGAATGGGAAAAAGGTTATGATGATAAAACGTCTTACGCCCATCAAATTGAGTCAGATGGCTTCGAGAATGACTTAGCTATGATTTTTGTAGTTATTAACAATAAATTAAAGAAAGTATCAAGTCGTTCAGGTATGTCTTTAACTCGTGATACCTCACGTTTTTATCAATACTGGTTAGATCATGTAGAGGAAGATTTAAAAGTCACAAAACAAGCGATTGCCCAAAAAGATTTTAAACGAATGGGTGAAGTGATTGAGGCAAACGGTTTGAGAATGCACGCAACAAATTTAGGTGCACAGCCACCATTTACATATCTTGTGCCAGAAAGCTACGAAGCTATGAGAATTGTACATGAATGTAGAGAAGCAGGATTACCTTGTTATTTTACTATGGATGCAGGACCAAATGTAAAAGTTCTAATAGAAAAGAAACATCAACAAGCGATTGTGAATCAATTTTTAGAAGTATTTAATAAAGATCAAATTATAACAAGTGATATTACACACGCAGGAGTCGAAATAATTAAGTAGGGAAGAGATATAATGATTCAGGCAAAAGCGCCAGGAAAACTTTATATAGCGGGCGAATATGCTGTAACCGAACCTGGATATAAATCAGTGTTAATTGCAGTAGATCGTTTTGTCACGGCTGCTATTGAAGCTTCAAATGAAATCACAGGTACGATTCATTCTAAAACATTACACTATAAACCTGTCACATTTAATCGTAATGAAGATAAAATAGAAATATCAGATGTACATGCAGCCAATCAACTCAAATATGTAGTTACTGCTATTGAAGTGTTTGAGCAGTATGCGAAAAGTTGTAATATAAAATTAAAACATTTTCATCTTACTATTGATAGTAATCTTGCAGATGCATCAGGACAAAAGTATGGTTTAGGTTCTAGTGCTGCAGTTTTAGTATCTGTGATTAAGGTTCTAAATGAATTTTATGAAATGGAGTTATCCAATCTTTATATTTATAAGCTTGCGGTTATTTCAAATATGAGATTACAAAGTTTAAGTTCATGCGGAGATATTGCTGTTAGTGTTTATAGTGGATGGCTTGCCTATAGTACGTTTGATCACGAATGGGTAAAACAACAAATGAAAGAAACATCTGTAGATGAAGTATTAGAAAAAAACTGGCCAGGTCTTCATATAGAACCTTTACAAGCGCCTGAAAATATGGAAGTTCTCATAGGATGGACCGGTTCTCCTGCTTCGTCACCTCACTTAGTAAGCGAAGTCAAGCGTTTAAAATCTGACCCTATTTTTTATGGTAAGTTTCTTGATCAATCAAATACGTGTGTGGAAAATTTAATCTATGCTTTTAAAACGAATAATATAAAAGGTGTACAAAAAATGATTCGTCAAAATCGTAGTATTATTCAGCAAATGGATAAAGAGGCTACGGTTGATATTGAAACAAAAAAATTAAAATTATTATGTGATATTGGTGAACGTTTTGGTGGTGCAGCAAAAACTTCTGGAGCTGGTGGAGGAGATTGTGGCATTACAATTATCGATAATAGAGTTGATAAGCACTCTATTTATGAAGTATGGGAAAAAAAGGGAATTAAACCTTTGAAATTTAAAATATATCACGGACAATAAGACTACTATTATGATGAAGCGAGACATTTTATTAAGAAAATATATGTCTTGCTTTTTATTTATAGCAAATCTTTTTTAGTGCTTGAATTTTTAATTAAAAAGAGTAAAATAATTAGAGTTGTAATAAATGAATGGAAGTAAATATAAGAGAAAATAATGTAAAGGTGGGTAGCGAAGTGAAGAATAAATTTTTGATTTGTGACGAATGTCAGGCAGTTAACTTAAAATCATTAAAGAAAAAATTAGAAAAATTAGATCCTGATGCTGAAATTGAAATAGGCTGTCAGTCATACTGTGGTCCAGGTCGTCGTAAGACATTTGCTTTTGTTAATAATCGCCCACTTGCTGCATTGACTGAAGATGAACTTATGGAAAAAGTGACTGCACAATTAAAAAAACCACGTGATCCTGAAGAAGAAGAACGTTTGAGAAAACGTAATGAAGAACGTAAGCGTCGTAAAGAAGAACAAGATAGAAAATTAAAAGAAAAATTAGCAAAGCGTAAAGCAAGTAAATAATAAATATCGATGATAAAGAAGCTCGTAAACTCATTTAAAAATGGGTTTACGAGCTTTTTTATTAAATATTAAATAAGTCATTAAATGATTCAGCTATTGTTGGATGAGTATAAATATTATCGCGTAATACTTGATAAGGAATATGTTGATCGATAGCAAGTTTAATTAAATTAATAATTTCTTCAGAACCTTTACCATATAAAGTAGCACCTAATATTTCATTATTATCTTTATTGATTACAACTTTGAAAAGACCGCGACCATCGTTATTAATTTTGTGTTTTGGTATAGTATTAATAAATAAAGTGTTTTCAACGTAATTATAATTTAATTGTTGTGCTTCTGAAGCGGTGATACCAACACGAGAAAGTGGTGGATCGATAAATACTGTATAAGGGATAATACCACGATTTTCAGTATGTCGTGAACGATCACCGAACAATTCAGATTTCAAGATTCTAAAGTCATCTAAAGAAATATAAGTGAATTGTAATCCACCTTTTACATCTCCGGCAGCATAAATATGTGATACAGAGGTTTGTAGATGGTTGTTTACTTTTATTTCTCCGTGAGTGCCTAACTCAATATCTGTATTGTTCAGAGCTAAATCTGTATTTGGTACACGTCCTGTAGCAAGTAAGATTGCATCACCAGTAAAGTTTCCTTGTGAGGTTTCAACTGTTGTCAAATCACCTTCATTTTTTAATGCTTTTGTTTCAACATTAGTAATTAAACGTACGCCTTTATCTTTAAAATCATTAATCATGTGTGTGACTATTTCTTGATCTTCTCTGGCCATAAATTGTTTATTATATTCTAGTACAGTTACGTTTGTACCAAAGCTTTGAAACATTGAGGCAAATTCTAATGCAATATATCCTCCACCAATAATCACTAATTCTTTAGGTTGATAAGAAATATTTAATAGTCCTTTTGAATCATATACATTTTGTGCTGAGTCTATACCTTCAATATTTGGAATATTAGATTTTGCACCTGTATTAATTAAAATTTTATCTGCTGTCAGTGTTTGAACTAACTTACCATTTTCATCAATTAATTCTACTTCTGTATTAGATTTAAATTGTGCTTTAAAGTTTAACAAGGTAATATTTTCATCATTTTCTAAGTTTAAATAGTTTTTTTGATTTAATGCTTTGACTACTTCTTTTTTTCTTGAAAAGGCAGTTGAAAAATCGACATGTTTAATACCATCATTAACAAGCACTTTAGATGGAATACAGCCATGGTTTATGCATGTACCGCCATAGCTTTCTGTAAACTGTTCAATTAAAGCAACCTGTTGTCCTTGTGATGATGCATATTTGGCAAGTGTTTTTCCGGCTTTACCAAAACCAATAACGATTAAATTATAATGTGTCATATGTTGTATCCTCCTGAAGTGTATCATTAATTACATCATTAATTGTGAGGGTATCATAAAAATTTAAAATAACACGATGTTCCTTTTGATTATAGTGTGACATGGTCTTTGCTATGTTTCTTGATATTTCACAATCGCTCTGCTCATGACCTGTGAAAATACGCTGTTGGCTATCTTTTTCAAGCACAAATATACGATATAGTACTGATAGTTTAATGCTAGCAGTTGAATGATTTGCACTATATCCACCATTTTTACCACGGGAAGTATTAATAAACTGGTATTGATTTAAAACAGTAGTCACTCTACGTAATTGAACTGGATTGAGGCAAGTTAATTTTGCTAAAGATTGACTACTGAATTGTTGGTTGTCGTGCTTTACTAAAAAACTAAGTACGTGAACGGCAATGTTAAATTCTAAATTCAAATGATGCACCTCCTAAATGTAACTTTATTAGTTACATTTAAATATAAAATAAAACATATGTCAAATTTAATGTTTTAAACACTACTGAATGAATTTATCATTACTAATCGGGTAAACTATAAATAGAAACTACATTTTTAAGGAGTGGTGAATATCATGGCAGAATTTGTACAATTAGGAAAATCTGATGTTCATGTATTTCCAGTTGCATTAGGTGCAAATGCAGTCGGAGGACATAATTTATATCCCAATTTAGATGAAGAGCAAGGAAAAGATGTCGTTAGAAAAGCTATTGATAATGGTATTACTTTAATTGATACTGCGTTTATTTATGGACCTAAACGCTCAGAAGAACTTGTAGGAGAAGTTGTAAAGGAATATCCTCGTGAAAAAGTTCAAATTGCAACTAAAGGATCACATGTTATTAAAGATAATGGCGATGTTGTTCAAAATAACCAACCTGATTATTTAAAACAACAAGTTGAAGAGAGCTTAGAACGCTTGCAAGTGGATTATATTGACTTGTATTACATTCATTTTCCTGATGAGGATACACCAAAAGATGAAGCTGTGGCAGCATTACAAGAACTTAAAAAAGAAGGAAAAATTAAAGCAATAGGTGTTTCAAACTTTACGTTAGATCAACTTAAAGAGGCGAATAAAGACGGATATGTGGATGTTGTTCAATTAGAATATAATTTACTACATCGTGAAAATGAAGAAGTAATGAAATACGCAGCTGAAAATGATATTACTTTTGTACCATATTTCCCATTAGCTTCTGGTATTTTAGCTGGTAAGTATGAAGAAAATCAAACTTTCGATGATCATCGTGCAACTCGTCGTGATTTCCAACCAGAAGTGTTCAATGATAACGTACGTCGAGTAAAAGAATTATCAAGTATTGCTGAAACTCATAATACAAGTATTGCTAATATTGTATTAGCATTCTACTTAACACGTCCATCACTTGATGTTGTTATTCCTGGTGCGAAACGTGCTGATCAAGTTGTAGAAAACATTGAAGCAGCAAATATTGAACTGACTGAAGAAGAAATTAAGAAAATAGATGATTTATTCCCAGTTGAATAAAGTACGTTAAATAAAAGTAATAATGGCTCCTACACCGTTTATATAGGTGTAGGAGTTTTTATTATAAATAAAAGTAAAAAGATGGGGTACATAATAAGTAAATAGAAAAAACACATTAATAATATAAATTAAAAAAGAGGTAAGATACATGATTACTGTATTATTTGGTGGAAGTCGTCCACAAGGAAATACTGCTCAATTAACACAATATGCTCTAGAAGGAAAACAATATAATTGGATTGATTTAACACAATATCATTTTAAACCTGTAAGAGATTATAGACATGAATCAAAGCAAATTGAGTCATACATAGATGATTATCAATTGATTATTGACCAAGTGCTTGAAAGTGATACAGTTATTTTTGCATCACCTGTGTATTGGTATAGTGTGTCAGCATCTGTAAAAGCATTTATCGATCATTGGTCAGAATCATTAATCGATCCTAAATATCAGGATTTTAAAACTAAAATGTCTAACATTGATTTTAGATTAATCTTAGTTGGGGGAGATTGTCCGAAAGTAAAAGCGAAACCTTGCATTAAACAGTTAGAATATAGTTTAGATTTTCTCGGAGCAAAACTAAATGGTTATATTATTGGTACAGCAGAAAGACCTGGAGATGTTATGAAAGATGTATATGCTCTAGAAAGAGCACAGGAATGGAATGCAGTACTGTCTTAATAAGATGCATCTTAAAGTTGAGTGAAAGCGTTTATTAATATACTATGATATAATTTTGTTATTAAATTACAATAAAATGTCAGGAGAATGAAGCATGTATACAGTTAGAAAAGCGACAACTAATGACGTTATAGCAATAAGAGATGTAGCTACAAAAGCTTGGTATAATACGTATTTAAATATTTATGCAGTATCAACAATTAATGAATTATTAGCAGCTTCGTATAATGAACACCATTTAAAAAAGCGATTAGAAGATCAACTTTTTTTAGTTGTTGAAGAAAATAATGAAATTGTAGGATTTGCTAACTTTATCTATGGTAAAGAATTATACTTAGCCGCACATTATGTTCACCCAGGTGTACAACATAAAGGTTATGGAACAAGTTTACTTGAAGAAGGATTACATGAATTTGAAAATGAATATGATACGGTCTTTTTAGAAGTTGATAATAAGAACAAAGAAGCTATTCATTATTATCAACATCATGGTTTTGAAATAGTTCGTTCATATCAACCAGAAATGTATGGTGAACAATTAGATTTAGCATTAATGAAGAAAGTATTATAAGAATTAATCAACTTAAATTCATATTACTACTGATGAAAGCAAGTATGAAAGAGGAGGATGAACTTGACACAATCATCTTATGTAACTAAAAAATTAGCTGAAGAAAAAGTATTTAAAGATCCAATTCATAAGTATGTTCATGTTAAAGATCAACTAATATGGGATTTAATTAAAACTAAAGAATTTCAGCGCTTGCGTCGTATTAAGCAATTAGGTACATTATACCTTGCCTTTCATACTGCAGAACACAGTCGTTTTGGACACTCTTTAGGAGTCTATGAAATTGTAAGACGTATGATTGATGAATCATTTGTTGGGCGTGAAGCATGGAATAATAAAGATCGCTCCCTTGCTTTATGTGCAGCTTTATTACATGATTTGGGTCATGGGCCGTTTTCACATAGTTTTGAGAAGATATTTAATACGGATCACGAAGCGTTTACCCAAGAAATTATTACTGGAAACACTGAGGTTAACGAAGTATTAAGTAGAGTGTCTGAGACCTTTCCTCAGGAAGTAGCCGATGTTATTAATAAAACGCATAAAAATAAATTAGTCATTTCCATGATTTCATCTCAAATTGATGCTGATCGTATGGACTATTTGCAACGTGATGCTTATTTCACAGGTGTATCATATGGTACATTTGATATGGAGCGTATACTTCGATTAATGAGACCATCAAAAGATGAAGTACTTATTAAAGAAAGTGGTATGCATGCTGTAGAAAATTTTATTATGAGTCGTTACCAAATGTATTGGCAAATCTATTTTCATCCCGTAAGTCGTGGTGGAGAAGTACTATTAAATAATTGTCTTAAGCGAGTCAAACAGCTTTATAAAGAAGATTATCAATTTAAAATGTATCCAAAAGAATTTATTCCATTTTTTGAAGGCACAATTACAATTGATCAGTATGTAGAATTAGATGAAGTAACTGTATTATTTTATTTGAAGAAATGGATACATGAAGAAGATGAGATCTTAAGTGATTTAGCGCGTCGATTTATTAATCGTGATCTCTTTAAGTATATTCCATTTGATGGTTCGATTATTACAATTACTGAATTACAGGATTTATTTATTGAAGGTGGCATTGATCCGGAATATTATTTTGTTAGTGAAGCTTTTTCGGATTTACCATATGATTATGATCGACCTGGTTCTAATCGACAACCTATCCATTTGTTAAGACGAAATGGTAGTATTAAAGAAATTAGTAGCCAATCGTTAGTCATTTCAAGTATTACTGGGATTAATCGAGAAGACTATAAACTATACTATCCTAAAGAAATGATTCTTAATATTAAAGATCCAGAAGTGAAAGGTTCAATTATTAATTTATTGAATGAATTAAATTAAATATTTGTTGATAATATACGCTATGATTTAATAGCAAGTGTGAAAAGGTAAAGAAGTATTGGAGGAATCATCGTGGCAGAAAATAAAGGGTTTAAATTTAATATTATAAAAAATGATCCTCTAGATGGTCATAAAGGTACAAATATAGGAGCAATTAGTTTAGATAATATTGCACCTGTATTTATCAATGTTGCAAATAAAGAAGCATTTCTTGATATCGGCGGTATGCATGCACGTGCGGAAGTAGAAAAAGGCGTAAAGTGGATTACTGATAAAGAATCAGTGGAAGGTCCAGAAGCTAAGGAATATTGGTTATGTTGGGTGACTACTGAACGTGGTGAAAATGGTCCTTATTACGCGGGCGTCACTGCATGTTATTTACTTGTAAATAAAAGTATTCGTCGAGGTTATAAGAGTATGCCAGAACATGTCAATATGATGGATAAGTCTATGAAACATCAAGTTATTATTGATCAAATTGGTGAAGAAAATAAAAAGATATTAAAAGATTTTTTAATATCCCATAATGAAACGATGTGGAATAACTCAAACGAAGCGTTATTCAAGGCATTTGATTAGAAAAAACTCGAGACACTCAGTAGTGCATATTAAATGACTGAGTATCTCGAGTTTTATTTTTCTAATGTATCTCCAACATTATAAAAATGATAAACTGATTTCATTACATTATGATAAATCTGTTGAAAAGATTGTTCAGTTTGTTTACTAATAACTCTTAAATCGTCATATTAAAATTTCTGCTTAAATTAGAAGATTTAGGCTTTAATCATATATCATTAATGGTAGATCACATTGAAGATGTACTCGAAGATGCCAAGCGTGCAGGGGCTGAGCCTTTGTCTGAAACACATGATAATTCAACTTATGAAGATACTAAAGGCAGTAAAAGCGTTTATATCAAAGCGCCTTTTAATGTATTGATTGAATTGCAAGCGATCCCTAATGGGTATTATTATCGAGAAGATAGTGAGGCAAAAGTATTTATTCCTGGGAAATAAGGTACACCTAATCAAATTTAGTTATTAAGAAATGTATAAAAATGTTATTTAATGATATAATTATTTAAAAGATTATAGCTAATTTATGGAGTAAAGAGGACAACAAATGAAAAATATCTTATTATTTGTAGCATCAATCGGTTTCGGCATCATTTTCTTCTATAAATATAGAACACTTTTAGAAAAGTATCATTATGATATTGTTGAACTTGAATCAGAAACGGACATATTAGAAAGAAAAAAGTAATACTATGATACTAATGGTGACATTCAAAAAATAATAACTTGAAAAAATCGAGTCTGAGACTTAAAACATAAGCGTCTTAGGCTCTTTTTCATTATATAGAAGTAGATAATTAAATTAAAAACATAGGATATCAAGATTTTTTAATTGTGTTGAGGCAAGGACTTAAATGGGACAATGAACACAACATGACTTTTGTTTTACTCTCTTTTTTATGATAACTATTTAACTAATGTTGATAGAATTTTGTTAACTTCAAGCACTATAGGATTTATGCTATAATGTGGTGTAATATTTTAAAGATTAAGGTGAGTCACACGTTGGATAAGAATATACACATTCAAACGAAACAAGTCTTAAAACAAAATGGAGAAAAACAAACATTTGAATTTTCTTCTCAAGGATCATGGCAACAAAAACATGCCGATTATATTCGATATCAAGAACAAATTGAAAGTGCAATTGTTAATGTAACAATTAAAATTGAAGACAATGGCGTGAAGTTGATACGTAAAGGTGATATCAATATGAACTTACACTTCGTTGAAGGTAAGGACACTACAACACTTTACACTATACCAGCAGGACGCATTCCATTAATAGTAAGAACTAAGAGTATTTTACATTTTGTAAATGAAAATGGTGGGAAATTAAAAATACAATACGAATTACATCAAAATGACGAAAAAATGGGCTCATATCAATATGAAATTAAGTATAAGGAGATAGGCGAATGAATATTATTGAAAAAGTAAAGAAAACTTTAATACAAGAAATTGAAGCAAGTATAAAAAAAGCAAATCTAGCAGAAGATATTCCTGAAATTAAAGTTGAAATCCCTAAAGATACTAAAAATGGAGACTATTCTACTAATATTGCAATGGTCTTAACTAAAATTGCTAAACGTAATCCACGCGATATTGCTCAAGCTATTGTAGACAATTTAGATACAAGTAAAGCAAATGTAAAACAAGTAGATATCGCTGGGCCAGGATTTATCAATTTTTATTTAGATAATCAATATTTAACAGCTGTCATCTCAGAAGCAATTCAAAAAGGTGATAAATTTGGTTATGCAGAAGAACCAAAAAACAAAAAAATATTATTAGAATATGTATCAGCAAATCCAACTGGTGACTTACATATTGGACATGCTCGAAATGCTGCTGTAGGTGATTCACTAGCAAATATTTTAATTGCAGCAGGTTACGATGTAACACGTGAATATTATATTAATGATGCTGGTAATCAAATTACAAATTTAGCACGTTCAATTGAAACACGTTTCTTTGAGGCATTAGGGGATACAAGCCATGAAATGCCAGCTGATGGGTATAATGGTAAAGACATAGTCGAAATTGGTAAAGACTTAGCCAAAAAACATCCAGAAATGAAAGATTACTCTGATGAAGAACGCTTAAAAACATTTAGACAACTGGGTGTTGATTATGAAATGGATAAATTGAAAAAAGATTTATCAGATTTCAATGTTCATTTTGATAATTGGTTTAGTGAAACATCACTATACGAAAATGGTGCGATTGATAATACATTAGAAAAAATGCATGAGTTAGGCTATACGTATGAAGCAGATGGTGCCACTTGGTTACGTACGTCAGACTTTAAGGATGATAAAGATAGAGTACTAATCAAAAAAGATGGTAACTATACGTACTTTACACCTGATACAGCGTATCACTACAATAAAATTAATCGTGGCAATGATATTTTAATTGATTTAATGGGTGCAGATCATCATGGTTATATTAATCGTTTAAAAGCAAGTTTAGAAACATTTGGTGTAGATAGCGATCGTTTAGAAATTCAAATTATGCAAATGGTTCGTTTAATGCAAAATGGCGAAGAAGTTAAAATGAGTAAACGTACAGGTAATGCAATTACGTTACGTGAAATTATGGATGAAGTAGGCATTGATGCGGCGCGCTATTTCTTAACAATGCGTAGTCCTGATTCGCACTTTGATTTTGATTTGGAACTTGCAAAAGAGCAATCGCAAGATAATCCAATTTATTATGCACAATATGCACATGCACGTATTTGTTCAATTTTAAAACAAGCTAAAGAAAAAGGTATTGAAATAGACAAAAACGCTGATTTTAGTACCATTACAAATGAAAAAGCGATTGATTTGTTGAAGAAAGTAGCAGAGTTTGAGCCTACAATTGAAAGTGCTGCTGAAAGTCGTGCACCACATCGATTAACTAATTATATTCAAGACCTAGCTTCAGCATTCCATAAATTCTATAATGCTGAAAAGGTATTATCTGATGATATTGAAAAAACAAAAGCACATGTTGCTCTTATTGAAGCTGTTAAAATTACATTACACAATGCATTAGCATTAGTGGGTGTATCAGCACCAGAATCAATGTAATATAGATACTTTTAAGTTAAAAAGCACCTTTACGAATACTTATTTGTGAAGGTGTTTATTTTTTATAGAAAGGTAAAAAGATGTCAATGATGACTACAGAACAACTTTACAAAGCATTATTAAAACATATGGGGCCTCAAGGATGGTGGCCAGCAGATACACGTGAAGAGATGATATTAGGTGCTATATTAGTTCAAAATACAAACTGGAATAATGCTGCACTTTCTCTTAGACGGCTGAAAGAAGCAACCCATTTTGAACCGCAAAACATATTAAATCTGCCGATAGAAGAACTAAAAATATTAATCCGCTCTAGTGGTTTCTATAACAATAAATCAAAAGCAATTTCTACATTATTCAACTGGTTAAATCAATATCAGTTTGATTATTGCAAGATTAATGAAGTATATGGAGAACATTTAAGAAATGAATTACTTAAGCTACACGGTATTGGAAGTGAAACAGCAGATGTATTGCTAGTTTATATTTTTGAGAGGGTCGAATTTATTCCTGATCATTATACACGTCGATTATATAAAAAACTCGGTTATGCCAATACTGAGAATTACGATAAATTAAAAAGATATGTAGAATTACCTTCAAACTTTACAAATCAAGATGCAAATGAATTTCATGCTTTACTAGATAACTTTGGAAAAAATTATTTTAATGGTTCCATTGAACAAAGATATCATTTCTTAGATCAATATTTTACAAAAATGGATTGACCTTAACGTGACGTCATAGCTTAGTCTCTTTTATAGAGAGATGAAAAGAGAAGTGAATCAAATAGATTAAGAAAAAGGCAGGATGTCAGAATGGAAAATCAGGTATACTTTACACCCAATGACGTGAGTCATATTACCGAAGTAACTAAACGCACACTTCATTATTACCATGAAATTGAGTTGCTTGTGCCAACTTATATTGCATCTAATGGTTATCGCTATTATTCTTCTAAGGATATCTCTAAATTACAGACCATTCAATTTCTAAGGGAACTGAATTTATCATTAGCAGATATTCAACTTTATTTTAGTAACAGTATAGAAGAGAAAAATATAATATTAGAAAATAATTATCAGTGTATTGTTGCACAAAGAGATCAATTAAACAAAATGATTCATTTTCTTAATCATCATCTCGTTAATCATAGAAAAGAGGAAATTAATATGAGTAAATGGAATAATGATAATATACAAAATCAATATGAGAAAGAAGCTGAAATGAAATATAGTCATACTCCTTATTATCAAGCTTTTAAAGAGAATCAAAAACGATTGAATTCTACAGAAAAACAACAAAATAATAAGAAAACAATGGAGAGGTTACATTTATTCTTTGATAAAATGAATGAATTATTCATTGCAAACTATAAAATAAATCATATACAGGTTAAACAAGCAATTTTTGAACTAAAAGATATTCTTCGAACACAAGTACCTAACGTAGATGAACAATTTTTAGAATATATTGCCTCGATTTATGAGAATGATGAGCGATTTGCTAAAACAATTAATAACAAACGACACGATAATTTAAATCAGTATATTGCTGATGCGATTCGAAATGATATTTAATAAAAGATGTTTTTAAGTTCTATAATATGTGATGATATATATATAATATATCTGATGAATAAAAGGAGCTTAAACATGATAGAAGCGTTCAAATTATTTTGGCAAAATTATTTTAATATAAAAAGTCGAACTAGAAGACGCCATTATTGGTTTGCTATTTTAGCTAATTGTATTATTTTAGTGATTATGAGTTTACTTTTTAATATCATTACTTTGGGGTTAAATGGAGGGCATACATTTTTTGATATTGTGTATGAAATCATTGATATCATTATTTTTATAGGAACGTTTACGATGACGGTACGTCGTTTACATGATACAGGGCACACAATGGTTCTACCTCTTATTATTTTAATTTTTACATCAATCAGAAAAATTTCAAGTATTGTAGATAGAACATACGGTATTTCAATTGATGGTTTTTTCAACGGAATGATTGCGCTTGAATTAGGAATTATGGTGGCAGCGATGTCTTTAGTCTTACTTATTATTCTTGTGATTACTTTTGCATTTACAATAAAAGATAGTGATGAGGGGACAAATAAGTATGGCCCAAATCCTAAAATAGCTACTGTATAGTATGAAAACAGGAAGGATACAGAATGTATTTTGAAATCTGTTTCCTTCTTTTTTTATTTTGAAATAGAATTAAATCATTAAGTTTAACCAATAATATAAAATTACACAATAAAAATTTATAGAATTAAATTAATGATATAAATAATTTGGTATGATAAATATATGAAATAAACAAAATTGTGAAAGGAAGGTATTGTTTATAAATGAACAATAAGAAGCTGTGGATTATTTTATTTACATTAGTATTAGTTTTAGCAGCATGTGGACAAAATCAATCGAGTGAAAAAGGACATCATTCTACGCATTCAACTGAGCAAAAAACAACGGATCACAATAATAATACTCATACATATCATCGTATTATATCTTTGATTCCAAGTAATACTGAAATATTATATAGACTTGGTCTTGGAAAAAATATTATAGGTGTATCAACAGTTGATGATTATCCAAAAAACGTGAAAAAAGGCAAGCAACAATTTGATGCAATGAATTTAAATAAGGAAGCACTCTTAAAAGCTAAACCTGATTTGATTTTAGCTCATGAATCTCAAAAATCATCTGCTAAAAAAACACTTGATAGTTTAGCTGATAGTGGTGTGAAGGTAGTATATGTTAAAGACGCTCAGTCTTTAAATCAAGTCTACGATTCATTTGAGCAAGTAGGTAAAGTGACGCATCGTGAAAAAGAGGCGAAACAGTTAGTCAAAGAAACAAAAGATAATGTTCAAAAAGTAATTGAATCAATTCCAGCACATCATAAAAAACAGAGTGTTTTTATAGAAGTGTCTTCAAAACCCGAAATATATACAGCAGGAAAAGAAACCTTTTTCAATGATATGATAGAAAAACTAGATACAAAAAATGTATTTTCAAATGTTAGTGGATGGAAAGCAGTAGATAAAGAAAGTATTATTAGAAAAAATCCTGATATTTTAATTTCAACTGAAGGTATTTCAAAAGAAGAATATTATGAAGTGATTAAAGAACGTGATGGTTTCTCTGAAGTCAACGCAGTAAAAAATGAACGTGTGGAAACAGTCAATGGTGACGAAATTTCACGACCAGGACCTCGTATTGATGAGGGTATGAAAGAATTACGTGATGCAATTTATAAACGTTAAAACGTTAAGATGAGAGACTTTTCAAAAGCCTACAACGATATTGACAATGTTGTAGGCTTTTTATACAACATATATTCTTGTAAGTTTAGCAAAGCAGAGAAAGAATCATTTTGTAATCTTATTTTAATTAGTAGTAAGGATATATTCATTGTAATATAAGAAATAAATAATAATTGAAATGTGAGTGGAAATGAAACGACATCTATATTTAACATTTTCAGTTTGGACACTTTGCTTATGTATTATAATAGCTATAAGTCTTTTTTGGGGTTTAGGGTCATTACATCAAGCATTTAATCAAATGATTTTTTTAAAAGTTAGAGTTCCTAGAACATTTGAGGCGCTTATGGTAGGAGCCATATTAACGTTGACGGGTCAATTATTTCAAACGGTATTAAATAATCCTTTAGCAGATAGCTTTACACTTGGTTTAGCGAGTGGAGCGACTTTTGGATCAAGTTTAGCTATATTTTTAGGTGTATCTTTTCTATTTATTCCAATTTTTTCTATCATTTTTAGTATCACGACACTTTTACTTGTTGTTATAATGACAATCGTATTGTCTAGAAATTTTCCAATTAGAGTACTCATCATATCTGGACTTATGGTAGGCGCTTTTTTTAATGCATTAATATATATACTTACACTCATTAAACCAGAACGTACGAATCGTATGTTAGCCTATTATTTCGGAGGATTTGCGAATGCCGAAATGAATGAGCTCGTTTATATTACAATGGTTTCTTTGCCAATCATTATTGTGATATATAGTTTAGTTACACCAATTAAGCTCTTGCAATTAGGAGAAGCTAAAAGTAAGTCTCTAGGGTTAAATGTGCAATGGATAACATTTATTGTACTTTTGTTAACATCTATTATGACAGCTGTAGCAGTAGCGTTTATAGGTGTTATAGGTTTTATTGGCATCATTGTACCTCAATTAATTAGACGATATTATTTTCAATATAGTCTTGCTATACAAATGACATTAAACATATTGATAGGTGCATTAACGATGCTATTCGCTGATGTTGTAGGGAAGATTGTTATCAATCCAGTGCAAATTCCAGCAAGTATTATTTTATCACTTGTTGGGATACCCATATTATTTTATATTTTAGTCACTCAATCTAATACAACACGTTAGTGAAGTGAACAAAAATTATTAAAATAAGAATAATTATAGTGATAAGAGGTAAATAAAAATGGACTTAAGCCAAATCAAAGCAGTTGTGTTCGATTTAGAAGGCACATTATTGGATAGAACTAAGTCTCGAGATAAATTTATAGAAGAACAATATGAACGTTTTCATGATTATTTTGTACATGTACAACTTGCTGACTTTAAACATAAATTTATAGAATTAGATGATGATGAAGATAACGATAAACCTTATGTATATAAGGAGATAATAAAACAATTTCACATCGATAGATTGAAATGGAAAGATTTATTTCATGATTTCGAAATGCATTTCTATCGATATGTATTTCCATACTACGATACATTATACACACTTGAAAAGTTGTCAGAGCATGATTATTTACTCGGTGTAATTGCAAACGGGAAATCAAAGATTAAACAATTTCGGATTTATTCATTAGGAATAGAACACGTGATTAATTATTTATCAACTTCTGAAACAGTAGGTTATCGCAAACCTCACCCACGTATTTTTGAAGATATGATTGATCAACTCGGCGTTTTACCAGAAGAAATTATGTATGTTGGAGATGATGCCTTAAATGATGTTGCTCCTGCACGTGCTATGGGAATGGTAAGCGTTTGGTATAAACAAGAAAATGCTGAATTAGAACCTTTAGAAGAAGAAGTAGATTATATCATTACAACAATAGAAGAGCTCTTAACGATTTTATCCATAAATAAACAAAAAAAAGGAGATAATTAAATGGAATTATTTACAAGAAAAGGTGGATTTACATTAAATTACAATACTATGGGACAAGGATACCCAGTAGTGCTTGTACATACTGCGTTTGAAAATGCTTCAATTTTTCAAAATTTAGCTCATGCACTTTCAAAAACATTTCAAGTCGTATTATTGGATTTACGTGGTCATGGATATTCAGATAAACCACGACATATTAAATTCAATGAATTTGCAGATGATATTATTTTATTATTAGATTATCTCTACATAGATCAAGCGGCTTTTATTGGCCATGAAATGGGTGCTACAATTATTGCGCATTTATCAAAGCAATATCCAGAGTATGTCTCTTCGTTAACAATGATCAATCCGACATCTATTGAAGGAGAGTTACCAGAAGAACGATTGTTTAGAAAATATGCACATAAAATCCGTAACTGGAATGAAGATAAACAAGAGAAGTTTTTAGATAAACATCGCTATTATAAACATCGTAAAGTGAATAAGTTCTTAAAAAATGTCGAAGATACTAATTCAATTTCTACTAAAGAAGAGACAGAAGCAGTAGATGAAGTATTTAAACAAAGAGGAATTGCAGAAGTATTTGAGTACATCACTAAACCCACATTTATAGTTGCAAGTGCGTATGGAGAAAGAATAACATCTCTTGAATCTAAAGAAGTAGCAGATTTAATAGGAAATGTACATTTTGAAGTGTATTCGAAGTCAAGCATGTATCCTTTTGAAGAAGAACAAGAGAAGTTTATCCATGATGTGACACCTTTTATAAAAAAACATATGCCTCAACACTAAATAATATTATTTACCAAAATGAATGGATTATAAAAAAGGAATATTTTGTAATGTTTTTGTAATATTTCTGTTATTTTTGTAATGGATAGGGTATACTGTAATTAAGCATAAAAGAAAAAGGAGCGAGTGCTTATGAAAAAGTTAGCAACAGCCCTATTAGTTTCAGGACTAGTAATGACAGGAGTAGGCTATAATCATGCTGAAGCAGCTAGTGGTAATTCGATTCAGACTGTACAACAATTAACTCAAGGTCAAAAAACATTAGAAAATGTGACAATAGGTGAATCAATTAAAAATGTTATTAATCACTATGGCACACCTATTTATTCATATAATCCAAATAATCAAGAAAAATATTATGAATTCCATACAAATAAAGGCGTATTAGTTGTTACTGCCATCGGTAAAAAAAATACTGGTTATGTGACTAGAGTATCAATGACTTATAATCAAGCCAATGGTCCAACTTATCAAAAAGTAGCACAAAGCGTAGGTAAAAAAGCCATTAAACGTGTTCAATATAATAGTGTAAGTGGCAATTTTGCTTATATTCAAAACGGTAAAACAAGCTATCAATTTGGTTCAAGCTCACCTAAAGACAAAGTATTAAAATTATATCGTATTGATATTAATAAATAATGTAATGAAGTAGTTAGTTAAAGTGACGTATAATCCATTTCATTTAAAAGGTAATGAAATATATAGAAGTAGGATAACGAATTCAATCTGGGATTCGTTATCCTACTTCTTTTTATGAAAAGAAATCAATTGAAATCTATGATAAAATGTTGAAATGAATAAATTGAATGTATTTTAAAACTTACATTTGATAAAGGAGCAACATATGCGATCAAACGATAAAGTATTACTTGAAAATGTGAATGATTATTTTACTCATAAAGGCATGCCCCCTAAACTTATCGATGACATTAAAGAAAATATACGTAATGACTTTAAAAAATCTGAAGAAAAAAAGCAAGATTATCTTGATTTTAGAGGGAAATCAACGGCTCAAATTATCCTAATTATTCAACGAAATTTATTTGGTTTACAATTGAATCCTATTATATTTTTTATTATCAATTTTATTTTAATTTCATATTTATATGATAAGCAATACGTTCCATTCCAAGCTGCAACTATATTATCTTTGTTTTATTGTATTGTTATTTTCCCGATTACTATTTTTATTCATATACAAATTGCTCGAAAAAAATATTTATATAGTAATCGCACAGAGATAATCATAGGCTATATGATTGCAATTATTGCTTTAATTCTTATTATTATGCGTGCATTTAATCTCACTATAGGCATTGTTCCTATTACTATGTATAGTCATCAATTTATTTTCTTTATGGGACTTATAATGAGTTTATGCGGGGTTATTTTTAAAAGATTAGAATATACAGCAGTAGGTTTATTATTCTCTCAAAAGACGATTGATGCTGTTATTGTAAATTCAAATGTCGCTCAAACTGTTTCACTTATCATTTGGATTATTATCGTCGTACTAATTGTTACATATACTATACGATTATCATCTAGAAGAAGTATTTAATAAAATATATGATTTTAACTCAACCCTGATTAATAGGGTTGAGTTTTTTTATTTAAATTATATAAAAATTTTTAAATAAAAAAATAATTAATTGTATACATGTTTATAGCGTTAAATATGTTTTAGTGGGTATAGTAAATACTAAGGGAGGTGCCGATATGAAAAAAATTGAAACGTCTAATCAAATAAAGATAGCTTATCAAGATGCAGGTACAGGCATTCCCGTTATTTTAATTCATGGTTTAGATGGTAATTTAGCTGGGTTTTACTCATTAAAAAAAGAGTTGAAAAAACACTATAGAGTCATTGTTTACGATGTGAGAGGTCATGGGAAATCTACACATCCTACGAGTTATAACTTAAATGATCACATTAAAGATTTAATTATGTTAATGCAACAATTAGGTATTAAAAGCGCACATTTATTAGGACATGATATGGGTGGAATTATTGCACAAGCTTTTACCGAAAAATATAAAGAGAAAGTGCGATCTTTAACAATTATATCTTCTAAATCTGAAGATATTGTCCATGGTTTTACAAAATTAATGATTGAGCACCAAGATAAAGTAGCGGGGTTTAATAAATCTGAAGCGTTACTTATATTATTTCCATATATTTACAAAAAAAGTGACGTTGCAATGAAGTGGTTTCAACGTCAACGTTTATATAGTAAACAAGACGATGAAGATAGTGCAGTAGCATCAAGAGCCTTATTAGATACAGAGAATCAATCAAATACAGTCACACATGAAATCAATGTTCCAACTATGATAGTAGAAGGACGTTATGACCCAATTATTATCAATAAAGAGAATCAACAATTTGAAAATCAATTTAAAAATATAAATTATGTTTTATTTAATGACTCAGGGCATGCACCTCATATAGAAGAAGAAGAGAAATTTTTAACATTATATTTAAATTTTGTAGAAAAAAATGATGCATCTCATACTACAAATTTATTGATATAAAATTATAAGCATAGAGTCAAAATTATCTACAATAGAATATCTAAGGAAACAGAACAACCTAAAGGGTGGGGTTCTAGATATAAAAAAATTATTAAACAATGTTTATAAATATTAGAATGAAGTTATTCTACAGAAAACAACATCATATAATATGAATTATGGCTATAAAAGAGGCCCGTAGACGAATGTTATCTACGGGCTATTATTCTAGGTTTTTTAAAGTTCTAGTCTCTTTAGGGTTTACTATTATAATTCTGTTTCTTTATTAGCTTCTTCGATTCGTTTGTTAACTCTATTAAGTAATTCATCAATTTTTGTACGTTGCGTTGCATTTACAAGAATCAATACTGTTCTTTCATCATGCTCATTACGTTTTTTATCGAAGTAATCTTCTTGAGATAAATTTTTCACTGCTTTTACTACTTGAGGTTGCTTGTAGTTTAAGTGATTAATAATATCTTTTAAATAATATTCTTCTTCTTTACTTTGACTAATATAAGTTAAAACAGCAAATTCTTCAAAGCTAATTGAAAATTCTTTTTTAATAATGCTTTTTAATTTATCTGCATAAGTAATCATTGCTAATAATTCAAAGCAGTCATTAATTTTTGAAATAGCCATTTTAAGACCTCCCCAACTAATATTCTTTCTATTTTTTATGCATCCGTTAAATTTATCTATATATAACGTCAACTATTAGTTTAAAAAAGCTATTAATAATTTAGATTAAATAAATTAATTTAATTCTATTTTATTTAGTTAATTATAACTAAATAAAATTAGAAAGTAAACGAAAATGCACTTAATAAAACAATATTTTGATTAATTAATACTTTGTTTATAAAAATAAGCAAATTTTATAAAAGATTTAATTAAGAACAATTATTATGATACTCCATATTATAAAATTAAAGTTTAATATACTAAAATAAAAGATTATTCGGTGCTTTCTAATAAAGATGTAGAAGGATGCGTAATAATTTTATCACCAATATTTAATCCATTGGATACCATAATATACCCACTTTTTTTACTTTTAATATATTTAATGTTTCTTTTTATAATTTTTTTATTATGTATAACTAGAACATAATTTTTATTGTAAATGACTTTATTGGGTAATTCATATTCTGTTGTTCCTAAGTGAAGATCAAAATGGTATCCAATAGGGTAGGAAGGATCTGTAGAAATATCTACGTTATAAAAAGAGGAAGATGTCTCAGTTTTATAAGGAATAGAAGAAATAGATAAAATTTTTCCTTCAAATTGCCTAGTATTTTTAATAGAAACTTGAACAAGTTGATTATTTTTAAGCTGTTTGAGTTGAGATTCATTGATTTTAGCACGAATGATTCGTTCATCACTATTAATTTGCATAATTTCAGTATGAGATTTTGAAGGGAAAGGGTGAAGTACAGTGACTCGACCTTTAATAGGAGCATAAATACGTGTTTGAAGTTGTTGCTGTAAGTTGAGTATATCATTAGATAATTGAACTTGTTGGTTGAAGTTATCGGAGGATATTTTATTTGAGTGTTGTATTGAAGATAAAAGATTCTTTTTTGCAAGAATATGTTTTTCAATGTGTGGATTATAATATTTAAATATGGGTGTATCTTTAGATATCGTTTCGTTATTTTTTACTAGAATATCTGAACTAATACCTAATGAGGGCTCATAATAAAGTGTATAACTTTGTTTAGCTTGCTGAACGCCTTGAAAAGAAAGAGAGTAATGTGGTTTTACAGTCATCGTTTCTATTTTGCTTAAATGAGTAGTTTTAGGAATCTTAGAATAAATATAAAATCCAAACGAAATAATAAGGAGAAGGAGGAGGGTTACCAGTATTGGTAAAGGGGATAAAAACTTTTTCAAATATAATCACCTCTAAACATTAATATGCATTTATTATACAAGTTTAGAGCTAAATACAACATAATTAAATGATGACATCAAAAAAGTCTTCCCAATTATTTCATTAAGAAGACGAAGATTTAGATAAAAGTTTAATTTTAGTAGCCATTAAAATAAACGTAATAAAACAATACCAATTGCTATAGCGATTAATCCTATAAATTTACGGAAAGTCATTTCATTTTTAGGTACACCAATACCAAAGTGATCAATAATGACGCCCATTATCATTTGGCCAAGCATTGCGACAATAGTTGTAAGAGCGGCACCTAAATAGGGCATTAATATAATATTAGATGTAACAAATACGACGCCTAAAATCCCGCCAATAAAATAGAGCGGTTTAATACGACCGAGATGATGTTGTGATAGTTTAATTTTTAAACTTCTATTAAATATGATTGTTAGAATAAATAACGCAATAGTTCCAACAGTAAAAGAAACTAGTGCAGCGAATAAAGAAGAATGCATTTGCTTTGAAAGTCCGCTATTGATTGTAGTTTGTAGTGGAGGCGCAAATCCGAAAATAAAGCCAATGAACAACCAAATATAAAGTGAGATATTTCTTTTATCTTTAAGTTTATTTTTAGGTATATGATTCATAAGAAGAATTCCGAATAATAAAACAATAATTCCCACACCTTTTAAAAAAGTAAAAGATGTTTGATTGGCTCCAAGTAATCCCAATGTATCAATAATAACACCCATTATGATTTGACCAGCAACTGTCATCACAACCGTAAGTGCTGCACCTAATCTTGGAAGAAGTAATAAGTTACCTGTTAAGAAACATACACCAAGCAAGCCACCAACCCACCAATGATAATCAATAGAGTGACCAGCATAAAATGAACTTGAGAACATTTGGATATTAAAAATGATATTAAGTATTAATAAAAATAGAGTGCCTACAAAAAAAAGAAATCGTAGAGGCATAAAAAGATGATTCTGTAAATCGACCTAATCTAGAATTAATCGATGTTTGAATAGGCACCATCATACCAGCAATAATTCCAAGTACAAATAGAAAAAGCAAACTTAATTCCTCCATTATTTTACTATCAAATACGATTATTATACGTAAATTTACAAAAAAATTCTATACTAAAAAAGAGAACGGATAGAATTCTTTTAGAACGCTCTATCCATTCTCAATCTACTGTTTAGAAGACGTGAAGTAAAATTTGACATTGTAACTTACGTCTACTATGTCAATTAATTTAATTCAAATAAAACAGTTGTTGTTTTATCTACAATCTGAGCTGAAGCGACTTTACTTGGAGCGCCACTGGTAAATCTTAAAACATCTAACTTAATGATATTTTCCATTGCTGATTGTACATTAGCTTCTGTTATTGTTGCTGAAATTTGTGGTAATTGTAACTTAGCTGTTTTGTTTAGGTTTGTCTTAAATATAAGTTCTAACGTTTTTGACATTGTTCATACCTCCTTTTTAATAAAATCATTCATTAAACTAATCCTTGAGTTTTTACAACTTCAACTTTATCGAAAGATTCTTCAATCAAATTTGAAATTGTTGTTACAAATGATTTGATGTCTGCTTCAGAAGCACGTGTATTAATGTTATTAAATCGACGTTTAATTTCTTTAGCTTTTCCATTTGTATCATGTGTAACGTGAGTACAAATAACAGATAACTGAGTAATTTCGTTCATCTTACTTTCACCTCCTTACACTTTATATATCGAAAATATTTTTAAAAAAAGTAACTTGAAGTCAAAAATAATTGAGCAAAATATTTTAATGTTACTAAAATATGATATATCATTAAATAAGAAACTTTTTTGAGGTGGATAAATGAATTATGTAGAACCTATTAAGAAAAAGAATGATATTAAGAAGATGTATCACGTGTTACAAATGAAATCAGACAGAGATTATCTTTTATTTAAACTGGCTATACATACAGGTATGCGACTTACTGACTTATTACATCTTAAAGTTGAAGATATAAAGAATAAGGAAAATAAAGAAATAAAGACAGCTTGGATTCAACAAGGTGCCCCATTTATCAAAATTATGATTCCTTCTGATTTAAGAAATGAAATTGATACATATATCTATGAAAATCAGTTGAAAGATGATCATCTTTTATTTCAGTCTCTTCGTACACATAAAGAACTTTCACGTCAGCAAGCTTATCGAATTATTCACCACGCAGCTAAAGAATTAGGCCTTTTACATATTGGTTTAACTACTTTACGTAAAACTTTTGCATATCATGCTTATAAATCGGGTATTTCTATTGCGATTATTCAAAAATATTTAGGACACCAGACTACGCATGAAACTTTGAAATTTATTGGTTTGTCACCTAAAGAAGATCATCATACAATTATTGCTTTGAATTTATAAAAAGGAGGGTTTTGATGAGTTTAATTTATTTACTAGGGGCACTTTTACTAATCATAGGTATGGTTCTAATCACTTTATTTATTAGACCTCTAAGACGCTATGCAGGATATATTTCCCTATTTGCTCCAGTAATTGCTTCTGTTTATTTCTTATCTCAAATTCCTAATGTACTTCATCAGAAAGTGATTTCTTTTAAACTAGCTTGGATGCCAGCTATCGATTTGAATTTAGATTTAAGACTAGATGGACTTGGATTAATGTTTGCTTTAATTATTTCTATTATAGGGATAGCTGTTTTCTTTTACGCTACTCAATATTTAACGCCTAATGGTGATAACTTACCTAGATTTTTCATATACTTACTTTTATTTATGTTTAGTATGTTAGGTATAGTAATATCTAATAATACCATTCTTATGTATATCTTCTGGGAACTCACAAGTGTTTCATCTTTCTTACTTATTTCGTATTGGTATAGTAATGCAAATAGTCAGCTAGGTGCAATACAGTCATTTATGATTACGGTATTTGGCGGATTAGCATTATTAACAGGTTTTATTATGTTGTACATAATGACAGGTACGAATACAATTACTGAAATTTTATCGCAAAGTCATCATATTAGTGAGCAACCTTTATTTATTCCAATGATCATTATGATGCTTATTGGAGCTTTCACAAAATCAGCTCAATTTCCATTTCATATTTGGTTACCTAAAGCTATGGCTGCGCCAACCCCTGTAAGTGCCTATCTACATTCAGCAACAATGGTTAAAGCAGGTATATTTTTACTATTTAGATTCACACCTGTATTAGGCTTAAGTAATAGTTATATTTATATTGTTACTTTTGTAGGATTAATCACAATGATGTTTGGATCTCTTACAGCTTTAAGACAATATGATTTGAAAGGAATTCTTGCCTATTCTACAGTTAGTCAACTTGGGATGATTATGACAATGGTTGGTTTAGGTGGAGGTATTGCGCAGCATCCAAGTGGACCAATGGCTAAAATTTACACATTAGTTTTATTTGCAGGGTTGTTCCATGTCATGAATCATGCGTTATTTAAATGTACGTTATTTATGGGCGTAGGTATTATTGATCATGAAGCGGGCACAAGAGATATTAGAAAATTAAATGGTATGAGAAAATTCTTTCCTAAAATGCACGTGAGTATGACGCTTGCAGCATTATCAATGGCGGGAGTACCATTTTTAAATGGTTTTTTAAGTAAAGAAATGTTTTTTGATTCTTTAGTTAAATCTATTGAATTAGAGCAATTTAGTTTAACTTTAACCATCATAATTGTGGCATTAGGCGTGATTGCAAGTATATTCACGTTTGTCTATGCAGTTTACATGCTAAAAGAAACATATTGGGGAGAATTTAATGAAAAAGAAGTTCCTAAAAAGCATATTCATGAGCCGTGGTTGTTCAGTTTACCAGCAATGATCTTTGCTGTGATGCTACCTGTTATCTTCTTTATCCCAAATACCTTTACGCATCCGATTGTTTTACCTGCATTAAGAAATGTCACAAACTTAGGTATCCAAGTTGATAAGATGGCACCACATGTATCCCAGTGGCATGGTATTAATTTACCGCTTATTTTTAGTATCATTGTTATTATTTTAGGAATTATTTTAGCAACAAAAGTAAATTGGAAAGTGTTAACGCACCGCTTAATCAAAACAGCATCGATTACAAATTCCTATCGTAAAGCTTATAGCGTATTTGAATATTATGCTGGTTGTAGTATTCGTGGTGTAATGACGAACCGATTAAATTACTACAATGTGATTACGCTTTTAGTGTTTTCACTATTTGTAGCGTATGGCTTTTTAAGAGTAGGGTTTCCTAAACTACATCTAATGCATGTTACTGACTTTGGACCTTTAGAAGTACTGCTTGCGATTTCAATCAGTGTTGTTGGTATAGCACTTGTTTTTATAAGACAACGTTTAACGATGGTAATATTAAATGGAATTATTGGCTATTCAGTTGCATTATTTTATTTAATCATGAGGGCACCTGATTTAGCTTTAACACAACTTGTAGTAGAGACGATGACTACAATATTATTCATTGTTAGTTTTTCACGCTTACCAAATATTTCTCGTAAGAAAGCAGATAAGAAAAAAGAAATGATGAAAATTGTTGTAGCATTCATTTTTGCAGGCGCAGTGGTAACACTTGTATTTATGGCACAACAAGGTGATGGTTTAGAAACTATTTCTAAATATTATATGAATGCAAAAGAACTCACAGGTGGTAAAAATATTGTGAATGCCATTTTAGGTGATTTTAGAGCACTTGATACTATGTTTGAAGGCTTGGTATTAATTATTGCTGGTTTAGGTATTTATACATTATTAAATTACAAAGATCGGAGGGGTCAAGATGAAAGAAAATGACGTAGTCTTAAAAACAGTAACTAAAATTGTTGTATTCATTTTACTTACTTTTGGTTTTTACATTTATTTAGCAGGTCATAATAATCCAGGAGGGGGATTTATTGGTGGTCTCGTCTTTAGCTCAGCTTTTATCTTGATGTTTTTAGCTTTCGATGTAAAAAAAGTATTGGATAGTTTACCTATCGACTTTAGAAAATTAATGATTATTGGAGCACTTATTTCTTTAATCACAGCAATTGCGCCTACCTTTTTTGGCAAATCATTTTTATATCAAAGTGAATTTACACTTCATTTACCAATATTTAATGAAATGCATATTACTACAGTGACGATTTTCGAATTAGGCATAGTACTTTCAGTAGTGGGCGTGATTGTCACAATTATGTTGGCATTGAGTGGGGGTAAATCATGAATCTTATTTTATTACTGATCATAGGATTTCTCGTATTCTTAGCGACATACATGATATTATCTTTAAATTTAATTCGTATTATTGTAGGGATTTCGATTTATACGCATGCGGGTAATTTGATTATTATGAGTATGGGTCATTATAGTGACCACGTAACAGAACCGCTTATTCGTGGTTCAAATACCAACTATGTCGATCCATTATTGCAAGCACTTGTTTTAACTGCAATTGTTATTGGATTTGGTATGACGGCATTCTTACTTGTATTAGTTTATCGAACATATCGTGTTACAAAAGAATCAGAAATTGATGTGCTTAGGGAGGATGAAGATGATGAACAGTAACTTATTAATCCTTCCGATTCTCTTACCACTTCTTTGTGCATTATTACTTGTATTTACGAAGAATAAAAATAGAGTTTCGAAGATTTTATATATTGGAACAATGACGGTTAATACGCTTATTTCGCTAGCTTTATTGATTTATGTGATGAATCATAAACCAATCACTTTAGATTTTGGTGGTTGGAAAGCACCTTTTGGTATTCAATTTTTAGGTGATACTTTAAGTTTACTCATGGTAACAGTCGCTTCTTTTGTAGTGACTTTAATTATGGCGTATGGATTTGGACCTGCTGAAGAACGTGTGAATCGCTATTATTTACCAACATTTATTTTATTTTTAACTACCGGTGTGATTGGTGCTTTTTTAACTTCTGATTTATTTAACCTCTATGTGATGTTCGAAATTATGTTGCTTGCATCATTTGTGCTTGTAACATTAGGACAATCAATAGAACAATTAAGAGCAGCCATTGTCTATGTTGTTTTAAATATTATTGGTTCTTGGTTATTTTTATTAGGTATTGGCTTACTTTACAAATTAGTAGGGACATTAAACTTTTCTCAAGTTGCATTACGCTTAGATGATATTCACAATAATGAAATGGTAGTGGTCATTGCAATTGTATTTATGATTGCATTTGGCTCAAAAGCATCGTTAGTGTTATTTATGTGGTTACCTAAAGCTTATGCAGTATTAAATACTGAGCTCGCAGCTTTATTTGCAGCTTTAATGACGAAAGTGGGAGCATATGCTTTAATTCGCTTCTTTACTTTATTATTTGATCAACATCCAAATATTACACACCCCATACTTGTATTTATGTCTTGTATTACGATGATTATTGGTGCTTTTGGAGTCATTGCATTTAAAGACATAAAGAAAATTGCAGCATATCAAGTTATTTTATCAATTGGTTTTATTATTTTAGGCTTAGGATCAAATACATTTGCTGGAATTCATGGTGCTATTTTTTATCTAACAAATGATATTGTAGTAAAGACATTATTATTCTTTATTATTGGTAGTTTAGTTTATATGTCTGGTTATAGAGAATATAAGTATTTATATGGTTTGGCAAAGAGAGAGCCTTTCTTTGGCGTAGCATTTATCGTTATGATTTTCGCGATTGGCGGAGTTCCTCCATTTAGTGGGTTCCCTGGTAAAGTGCTTATTTTCCAAGGGGCGGTTCAAAATGGTAATTATATTGGATTAGCGCTCATGATTTTAACAAGTCTTTTAGCAATGTATAGTCTATTTAGAATACTATTTATTATGTACTTTGGAGATGCAGATGGCGAGCAAGTTGATTACAACCCATTGCCTGTTCATCGAAAATGTATGATTGGCATACTAACTGTAGTTGTACTAGTTATGGGTCTTGCGGCACCAATTGTTATGAATGTTACTAAAAATGCAACAGAGTTAAATACAAATGATGCTTACTTCCATCACTTAGTTAATCCACATTTAAAGGAGGAGAATAAATGAGACAAATTGTATTGAATATCTTAATTGCTTTTCTATGGGTACTCTTTCAAGACCAAGGTTCTTTTTTATTCTCTACCTTTGTATCTGGCTATCTTATAGGATTAATTATCATTTATATACTTCATCGATTCTTTGGTCAAGAATTTTATTTAGTAAAAATATGGGTAGCTATTAAGTTTTTAGCCATATATTTGTATCAGTTAATTACTTCAAGTCTTAGTATCATTAAATATATTTTATTTAAAACAAAAGATATGAATCCTGGTCTTCTCACATATGAAACAGAGTTAAAAAGTGATTGGGCCATTACATTTTTAACCATTTTAATTATTATTACGCCTGGATCGACAGTGATTAGAATTTCAAAATTAACCAATAAATTTTTTATTCATAGTATAGACATTTCTGAAAATGAAAAAGCTAATTTGTTAAAAAGTATTAAACAATATGAACGTTTAATTATGGAGGTGTCACGATGATCCAAGCGATGACTAACTTTTTTAATACAGGAGCTTTAATATTATTTGGTATTGCATTTATTATTGGATTGTTTCGTTTGATTAAAGGTCCTACAACAGCAGACAGAGTCGTAGCATTTGATGCAGCTAGTGCTGTCATTATGTGCATTGTTGGGGTAGTTAGCGTGATTTATGATACTGATGCGTACTTAGATTCAATTATGTTAATTGCGATCATTTCATTTGTAAGCTCTGTATCTATTTCTAGATTTATTGGAGGAGGTCGGGTATTCAATGGAACTCATAAAAAGCGTCACTGAGTTGATTGCGTCTATTCTTATTTTTCTAGGAAGTATTATTGCAGTAATTAGTGCAATAGGCATTGTAAAATTTCAAGATGTTTTTTTACGAAGTCATGCTTCTACGAAAAGCTCAACGCTTTCTGTATTACTTACTTTAATCGGGGTATTAATATACTTTACGACGGCGCAAGGTCTCTTTAGTGTTCGTTTATTATTATCCATTGTCTTTATTAATTTAACATCTGCTGTTGGTATGCACCTTGTTGCTAGAGCAGCTTATCGAACTGGAGCATACATGTATAGAAAAGATGATGCACCAAGACAATCTTCCATTTTATTAAGTTCAAAAGAATTTAATACAACAGATGAGTTAAAAAGTCGTGCTAAAAAAAGAGAAGAACAACGAGAAAAACTGTATTATGATATTAAAAACTATAGAGCTGAAGAAAGAAAACAACATGGTGATAAAAATATTGAAGATTTAGAAGAATAATTGCATATCTTAATAGTTTTTAAGTGAATTATTTTGAAAGTGCAAGTTAGTTAATCTGAATATAGTTTAATGATAAAATTGATATTAAATTGAGAGCATAAGAACGGTAGATAATAACTACATACGTTTAAAATAAATAAGATGATAATGTATCTTATATCTCAAATTAAATATGAAATAATGGGGTGAAAGTTTGGAAATATTTGAAACGATTCTCATATTTCTAGCTGTTGTTATTGTAAGCTCCTTTGTTCATACTTTTATTCCTAAAGTACCTCTTGCATTTATTCAAATCATATTAGGAATGATCCTCTTTATATTGCCTGTACCAGTTGAATTCAATTTTGATTCTGAACTCTTTATGCTAGCTACCATTGCACCTTTATTATTTGTTGAAGGTGTTAATGTATCTAGGGTACATTTACGAAGATATATTAAACCTGTCATGTTAATGGCATTAGGTTTAGTAATTACTACCGTCATAGGTGTAGGGTTATTTATTCACTTAGTATGGCCAGATTTACCAATTGGTGCAGCGTTTGCGATTGCCGCAATTCTCTGTCCTACCGATGCTCCGGCAGTGCAAGCTATTACTCAAGGTAAAGTATTACCAAAAGGTGCAATGACGATTTTAGAAGGTGAGTCTTTATTAAATGATGCTGCAGGTATCATTTCATTTAAAATAGCAGTAGGGGTACTTGTTACTGGCGCTTTCTCATTATTTGAAGCGATTCAACAATTCTTAATTGCTTCAATAGGAGGGGCCATTGTAGGATTGTTAATCGGTATATTACTTGTTCGATTCCGTCTAACATTAACACGACGTGGTATTGAAAATATTAATATGTTTGTATTTCTTCAATTGTTAACACCATTTGTAACCTATCTTGTGGCAGAACTATTCCATGCTTCAGGTATTATTGCTGCTGTAGTGGCTGGACTTGTTCATGGTTTTGAACGTGACCGTATTGCTCAAACACGTACACGCCTTCAACTAAGTTATAACCATACGTGGAATATTTTAGGCTATGCATTAAATGGTTTTGTATTCTCAATACTTGGCTTCTTAGTGCCGGAAGTCATTGTAAAAATTATTAAAAGTGAACCACATAATTTACTTTTCTTAATAGGAATTACTTTATTAGTAGCATTGGCTGTATATGTATTTAGATTTATTTGGGTTTATGTACTATATCCTTTATTTTATCTATCAGTCAGTCCATTCCAAAAATTAATGAATGATGATGGAACAAATACGAAAGAGAAACCCCCTAAACGAAGTATGTATGCGTTAATTATGACTTTTTGTGGTGTTCATGGAACAATTTCACTCGCAATCGCATTAACGCTACCTTACTATTTAGAAAACCATGAGTCATTTAAGTATCGTAATGACTTACTCTTTATTTCTTCAGGTATGGTTATCTTAAGCTTAGTGATTGCACAAATCATTTTACCCTTTGTTACGAAAAATGCACCTCAACCTAAAATAGGAAGTATGAATTTTAAAGAAGCAAGAATTTATATTTTAGAACACGTGATTGATTATTTAAACAAACGTTCCTCATTTGAAACAAGCTATCGATATGGAAATGTTATTAAAGAATATCATGATAAATTAACTTTCCTAAAATCAGTAGAAAAAGATGACGAGAATTCAAAAGAGCTGGAACGTTTACAACGCATTGCTTTTAACGTAGAAACAAAAACGCTTGAAAAATTAGCAGACGAAGGCGAAATTACGGAAAGCATGTTAGAAAACTATATGCGATTTGCTGAACGTACACAAGTTTATAGACAAGCTTCACTCATTCGTCGTATTATTGTTGGAATTAGAGGATTACTTTTGAAACGTCATATTCGTACACGTACAAATGCAGCTTCATCATTAAGTGTTACTGAAAACTTAATGGAACTTTCTAAAATCAATAAAAGAGTCCATTATAATGTTGTAAGCCGACTTGTTAAAGAGGCAAATGAAGATAATAAATTAGAAGTGGGTATGATATGTGATGGATATTTAATGAGAATAGACAACTTATCACCATCTAACTTCTTTAACACACGTTCTGAAGATTCAATTACTAAAATTAAGTTGAATGCTTTAAGAGAGCAACGTCGTATTTTAACTGAACTTATTAGTGATGAAGAGATTACAGAAGCGACAGCTTTAAAATTACGTGAGGCAATTAACTATGATGAAATGGTTATTGTAGACAGTTTAACTGATTAATTTAATAATTCAATAATGATTAATATTAAACCTAAGACAACTCGCTATGTCTTAGGTTTTTTTAGTATAAATGGAAGGTTTAAAATTGAAATTTAAGATGTATTCCTCTTATTGTAAGATGATAGAAGACAACCACATTACTCAACCATTCGTGATACAATAAGATGAAACTGTTTATGAGGTGAAATCATGTTAACTGAAGAAAAAGAGGATTATCTCAAAGCAATTCTAACTAATGGTGGTGATAGCGCTTTTGTTTCAAATAAAATACTATCTCAATATTTAGATATAAAACCACCTTCTGTAAGTGAAATGGTAAATCGTTTAGAAAAAGCTGGATTTGTTGAAACTAAACATTATAAAGGGGTAAAACTCTCTAAAGAAGGTCTCTCTCATACACTCGATATTATAAAAAGACATCGTTTATTAGAACAATTTTTAATTGAAGTGTTAAATTATAATTGGGAAGAAGTACATCAAGAAGCGGAAATTTTGGAGCATAAAATTTCTGACTTATTTTTAGAAAGGATAGATAAACTGTTAAATTATCCTGAAACTTGTCCGCATGGAGGAGTTATTCCAAGAAATTATATTTATAAAGAAAAGTATAATGACTCATTACTTGAATATGATGAAGGAGACATAGTAAACATTAAACGTGTTCGCGATAGAACGGATTTACTTGTTTATCTATCCAGTAAGCATATTTCAATTGGAGATAACATTGAAATAGTATCCAAAGATAAAACCAATAAAGTCATGATTATAAATAATAATACAACTATGACGATTCTAAGTTATGATAATGCAATGAATATATTTGTAGAGAAAAATTAAACAAACCGTCATCTATTCAATTTGAATATGATGAGCCGTTTTTAAATCATAAATTTGTATATTAAATATAAAGAGAAACCGTTAATCATAATCCAAAATAGACTATAAAATAATGTTGGTAAATGTGTCAATTCAGCTAAAGTATTACCATCCCAATGTGTTTTTACTCTTTGGAAAGTCAATAATATAATTGTCCAACTAGATTGCAAAACTTCTCCTAATAGGACACCTAAGATAAGATGGCATAGGAGGACTACGATATAAAAAATCATAAATTGATTATTGTCTTGCAATAAAAAATACAATAATGAAATTAAAATGATTAAAACGATAATGGGAGACAATTTTCGAGATGTTAAAATAAGGTAATACATAAATATCAAACTATATAAGATTAAAAATAAGCTTGGATAGTTAAAATGAATGGTCCAAAAACCTATCATTAACATGATTGGTGGCATGACATATCCACCTAATGTCGTAATACATTGTCCAGTAACTGATTTAGATTGTGTTATTGCATAGCCTTGTTGTAACGTTTCTTTACGTTCACTAGGGCGTACAACAATGACAAGATCTTTAGCATGCCCCCCACTTAACTTATTAAATAGAATGTGACCCATTTCATGAGTCAGTACTGGAATATAATTTAAGTAAATATCTAAATATTGACTAAAAGAACAATGTCGATTTTGATGAATAATTATATAAAATATTGCTATAATAATGACTAAATAAATATTTAAGATAACAGTCGTAGTTAAAAATTGTTGCAAATAATCCATAATCAACCTCACGTTAATAGTATGACTTCTATTATAAATCATTAAGATAAACTGGACCTTTAGACTTTAGACGTATTTTTGAATACAATGATAAAAATAATATATGATGAATAAGTTGAGGTTATTATAAATTCATTACAACATATAAAGAGGGTAAGAAAGCAGGGAGTTAACGTAAATGTATAGTTCAAAAAAGAAAAAAAACGATAAAGTAGATATATTAGGCGTACAATTCGATAATGTGACAATGTTGGATATGGTTGAAAATATTAAACATTTTTTTGAAAATAATACAAATGATAACTTGTTTATTGTAACTGCTAATCCTGAAATCGTAGTGTATGCTTCTGAACATGTAACCTATAGAAAGCTTATAAATAGTGCAAGTTATATCATTGCGGATGGTACAGGTGTAGTTAAAGCTTCTAATAGATTAAAACAACCATTAAAGCGACGTGTACCAGGTATTGAACTTATGGAAGAATGTATTAAAGTTGCACACGAGCAAAGTCAAAAGGTATACTTGTTAGGATCAAAAAATGAAATTGTTGCGCAAGCACAACATAAATTACAACAGAAATATCCTAATGTTACTTTTGAGTATCATCATGGGTATATTGATCTGTCAGATGAAACTGTAGTGAAAAGAATTCAACGTTTCAATCCTGACTATTTGTTTGTTGGAATGGGCTTTCCAAAACAAGAAGAATGGATTCAAAAAAATGAAAGTAATTTTAAGCATACAGTAATGATGGGGGTAGGTGGCTCGTTAGAAGTGTTTAGTGGTACTAAAAAAAGAGCGCCCCGTCTTTTTAGGAATTTAAATATTGAATGGGTATACCGATTACTTATTGACTGGAAGCGAATAGGTCGTATAAAAAGTATTCCTAAATTTATGTTTAAAGTTTGGAAATTGCAGAATAAGAAGAAAAAATAAAAGAGGATGAGACTTAAGCCTATGAATCGCTTAGGTCTCTACCTCTTTTACTTTACAACAAACCGTTTTTCATCAAGTTGTTGTCTAAATGCTTTTTGATCTTTTTTAGATTTTTTCTTAAAATCTTTTAAAAATTGCTCATATTTAGGTAACACTGTATCTAATTCACCAAATTCTTTTAGCTTTCCACCTTCAATCCAAGCGATTTTAGTACAGAATTCACGCACTTGTCTGATATTATGACTTACAAAGAAAATCGTTTTATTTGCTTCTTTAAACTCATATATTTTATCTAAACATTTTTGAGTAAATGTTTGATCGCCAACAGATAGTGCTTCATCGATAACTAAAATGTCAGGATTAATCGTTACATTGATAGAGAAACCAAGTTTCGCACGCATACCGCTTGAATAGTTTTTAACAGGTTGATAAATGAATTCGCCAAGCTCACTAAATTCAATAACTTGAGGCATAAGTCTTTTAATTTCTTTCTTTTTAAACCCCATACAAAGCATTTTAAATTCAATATTTTCAATGCCCGTCAGTCTCCCATTTAAACCGGCATTAATGGCGATGACACTTACTTCACCATGACGATCTATATTTCCAGAACTTGGAGATAATGAACCACCAATCATATTGCTTAACGTGGATTTTCCTGAACCATTTATACCTACTAAACCAATCACATCACCTTCATAAGCAGTAATAGACACATCATTTAAAGCAAAGAAGGTTTTGTTTTTATTTTTAGGAATTAACGCATCTTTGATACGTTCTTTATTATTGCGATATATTCGATATTCTTTTGTCACATGATTTATGTTAACAGATACGCTCATGATTTTTCCTTTCTTATGATTTATTATATAGATTATAATACATCACTCAATAGTTGTTAAATTTATTAACCTAGTGTAAAGTGTATATGAGATTTTGTATCTTTTTTGTAAACAATATATTAATTTTACTTTCTTTTCTGAATTAAGTCTATCCTAATAAAATTTTCGACGAATAAGTTGCGTAAATATATAATGGATTTATATGAATCATTTTAAACGTTGATTTAGAAATTTTATAATAAAACGATTTTAATCAGTAGTTAAAGAAATTAAAAGCCATTATGAATTTACAATTGAAAGTGTGGTTTATTTCAATGTCGGCAGTAGGAACTGTTTTTAAAGAACATATAAAAAACTTTTATTTAGTGCAACGACTTGCACAATTTCAAATTAAAATAACAAATACAAATAATTACTTAGGTATGGCTTGGGAATTACTTAACCCAGCACTTCAAATTATGGTGTATTGGTTTGTCTTCGGTATGGGAATTCGTAGTAATCAACCGATACATGGCATTCCATTTATTTTATGGTTACTAGTAGGAATTAGCATGTGGTTCTTTGTTAACCAAGGTATTCTTGAAGGTACGAAATCAGTATCTATGAAGTTTAACCAAGTAGCGAAAATGAATTTTCCTTTATCAATTATTCCAACTTATATCGTAACAAGTAAATTTTATGGCCATATTGGCTTATTAGCACTTATTATTGCAATTTGTATGGGAAATGGTATTATGCCGTCTATCCATATTGTACAATTGTTAATTTACGTACCACTAACATTTTTCTTTGTGGCTTCTGTAGCACTTTTTACTTCAACACTTGGAATCATTGTTCGTGACACACAGATGATTATGCAAGCATTACTAAGAATTTTATTCTATATGTCTCCTATTTTATGGATACCAAAAGATACTGGAATTAGTAGCGTAATTAATGACATTATGAAATTTAACCCTGTATACTTTTTAGCTGAGTCTTACCGTGCAGCAATTTTATTCCATCAATGGTACTTTATTGAACATTGGAGATTACTTCTTTATAATATTATTATTATTTTAGTATTCTTTGTATTAGGGTCTATATTACATCGTAGATATCGAGATCATTTTGCAGATTTCTTATAAAATGTGTGCTAGATAAATCAATACTTACATTTATTAGTAGAGAGCCTGAAATGTATTAGATTGCATTTCAAGCTCTTTAGTATATATATCATGAATAAATATAAAATATCGACGATGTCGATAGAGATGTATGTGAAAAGGATAAGGAGTAGAGACAAAATCAATGTATTTCTGTCCTACTCTTTCTTTATAAATTATTTTATTAACGAGTAAGGGGATTAAATGATGACAAGAGTAGTGATAAAAAATATTTATATGACACTTATTACTATCGTAAACCAAATTTTTAGATTTAAACGACTAAAATCGAATCATATTGCGATTTTAATGACATTTCCCGAAGACGTTATGCCAATAATTGAGCAATTAAATCAGAAAGGTTATGAATTAACAGTCATTGCTAAAGAAAAAGAATGGGCTAAGCTAAAGCAATTTAAAAATGTATCTTTTGTTCCTGCAGGAAATAATCATATAGTGAGACATATCAAGACGATAAGTACAGCAAAAGTGATTGTGATTGATACATATTATCTTATGCTCGGAGGGTATCATAAGAAAAAAGGACAGACCATCATCCAAACATGGCATGCTTCAGGTGCTTTAAAAAATTTTGGTTTAACGGATCATCAAGTAGATTTAAATAATAAAAAAATGGTTCAACAATATAAAAGCGTTTATAAGGCTACTGATTATTATTTAGTCGGTGGAGAAGAGATGAGTAAATGTTTTGAAAGTGCTTTTGACGCTAAGCGCACTCAAATCCTTAAGTTGGGTCTACCTCGATTAACCAAATATTTTAAACTAGACCTTAAGACGGAGCAAAAAAAGTTAAAAAAATATTATAATATTCCTAATAAATTAGCATTATATGTACCTACTTATCGTGAAAATCAAATGGATAATCGTCAAATTGATAAAGTATATTTTGAAAAGCAATTACCCAACTATACTCTCATTAATCAACTTCATCCATCAATCCCTAATAGTGAGCATATTGCGCCAACATCAGAACTAATAATGATGGCTGATATTATTATTAGTGATTATAGCTCTCTACCAATAGAAGCTAGTTTACTCAATAAGCCTACATTATTTTATGTATTTGACGAAGAAGAGTATGAAGAGGTACGTGGATTGAATCAATTTTATCGCGATATTCCAACATTTTATAAAGTGAAACATATAGATGAATTAGTGACTAAGATTAAATATAATGAAAAAGAAATAAAACCATTATTTAAACATTGGCATAAATATAATAGTGAAAAAAGCTTAGAAAACGTATTGAAATTTATTGAAAAGTTGGTGAAAGAATGAAATTAGCGGTTATTATTCCAGTATACAATGCTGAAAATACAATTCGAAAAGCAGTTAAATCGATTGATACAACACATGACGTAGAAATTATTTGTATTAACGATGGATCAACAGATCGTACAAAACAAGTGTTAACTGAATTGCAAAAAGAAGTTAAACATCTCATTGTTTATCATCAAGACAATCAAGGAGCGGCAAAAAGTAGAAATATGGGCCTTTCTGCAATGTCAGATGATATCGATGCGTTTATGTTCTTAGATGCAGATGATCAATTTTTACCTGGAAAAATGGATCAAATGATTCAATATTATGAAAAAAATGAGCATCTAGATATTGTGATTGGGCAAATCGGTAGAGGATTGAATGGCGACTGGAAAGTTATTCCAACACACGAAGATATTCATCGTGAAGCAATAGTTTCTTTAGCAGAAGCGCCAGAAATACTTCAATCTATTGGACCAGGTGGCAAGTTATTCAAAGCTAAATTTAATACACTAAGATTCGATGAAGATGTAGTATTTTGTGAAGAACATACATTTGTCACTCGTGCTTATTTAATGGCAAGGGATATCCAACTAGTTCCTTTTATAGTATATGGATACAATGATCGAGAAGGTTCTATTACAGATCAACGTGCAGATACGTTTATATCTTACTTAGAAGATGCTAGAAAAGTTCGATGTGAAGTCATGGATATGTTATTACTTGTCAACGAAAAAGCATATTATAGTTATCGAATGGATGACTTAATTGTCAGCTATCTCATTCAAGCATATTTAATAAAATACAGTAAAGTGACACTTCAAATTATAGACAAAATCACTCAATATATCAGAGATATGCAACATACAAATTATTCTGGAGAAGCGTTGTTTAGAATAGTACAAGCCGTAGAGCAAAGTGCGACACATTGGACACGTGAGACATATGAGTTATGGAGACATACACTTATTGATGTAGGAATTGGGCGACCTGGTTTTTTACGTTTTCAAGCACAAGTAATGCCTAAAAAATTAGCATTCAGTGGAAAGCAATCATTGAAACGTATGATGAATAAGTAAATGAGAAAGGGTCAGATCAATATAAAATTAATGGTATGTTAAATATATTTATGCTAAATTAAGATTATTAATTAATGTTAAATATTTGTAAAGGAGAAAGGAAATATGAGAAGAGTCATTACATATGGTACATATGATTTATTACATTATGGTCATATAGAATTACTAAGAAGAGCTCGTGAAATGGGCGATTATTTAATTGTAGCTTTATCAACAGATGAATTTAACCAAATTAAAAATAAAAAATCTTATTATGATTTTGAACAACGAAAAATGATGTTAGAATCTATTCGTTACGTTGATTTAGTGATTCCAGAAGATGGATGGGGTCAAAAAGAAACAGACGTTGATCGTTATGATGTTGATGTGTTTGTTATGGGTCATGACTGGGAAGGTCAATTTGACTTCCTAAAAGACAAATGTGAAGTTGTATACCTCAAACGCACGGAGGGTATTTCAACAACTAAAATTAAACAAGAGCTATACGGAAAAGATGCAAAATAATAATGTATTGAAGGCATATATAGACGCCTTAGAAGTTTAGCTATGTCTCAATCATTGATTAAATCAAGTAGATAACAATAATTTGTTTGATTTGACTCATCCTTTTGGGAGTGAACAGTGAATTCAAAACGAATTCTAGGGCACTCCTATTTTTATGTAATAAAACATTTTAAATAAAATGCTATACTAAGAACAATCAATCAAATTACCAGTTAAAATACATTTAAATTAGGATAAACACTAAATATAATATCAAAAATACAAATATAAATTGATGATTAAAGAGGTTTATTTATGAAACAACACAATCCATTATTTTTTCTATTTAAACGATTGTCTTGGCCTTATGGTTTAATAATAACTGCTGTTATCATTTCTTCGTTAGGAAGTCTTAGCGGATTATTGATTCCACTGTTTACAGGTCGCTTAGTAGATAAATTTTCTACTAATAATATTAATTGGAATATTGTCGTTCTATTTGCAAGTATATTTATCATTAATGCATTACTTAGCGGTTTAGGTATTTACCTCTTAAGTAAAATTGGAGAAAAAATGATTTATGGTATTCGTTCATTATTGTGGGAGCACATGATTAAACTGAAAATGCCATTTTTTGACAAAAATGAAAGTGGTCAGTTGATGAGTCGTTTAACTGATGATACTAAGGTCATTAACGATTTTATCTCTCAAAAATTACCACAATTACTACCAGCTATTATCACATTGATTGGTTCTATTATTATGCTGTTTATTATGGACTGGCAAATGACTTTACTGACTTTCATAGCTATTCCAATATTTATGGGTATTATGATTCCACTTGGAAGACGTATGCAAAAAATTTCAAAACATACCCAAGCAGAAATTGCCAATTTTAGTGGGTTATTAGGTCGTGTATTGACAGAAATGCGTTTAGTAAAAATTTCTAATACTGAACAAAAAGAATTAAATAATGCACATTATAACTTAAATGAAATATATAAATTAGGTTTAAGACAAGCAAAAATAGTAGCGATTATTCAACCTATTTCAAGTGTAATTATGTTATTAATGATAGCCATTATTTTAGGATTTGGTGCCATTAGAATTGCTACAGGTGCTATTACAGCAGGTGCTTTAATAGCTATGATTTTTTATGTGATGCAGTTATCTATGCCGCTTATGAACTTATCTACACTCGTTACTGATTACAAAAAAGCTGTAGGTGCAAGTCAACGTATTTATGAAATTATGCAAGAACCCGTTGAACCGATGGAACAGTTAAAACCCATTGCTAATATCAACATTGAGAATGGAGCACTTGAATTTAATAACGTAGAATTTAAATATGATGTAAAAACGATTCTTGATCATGTATCATTTCGTATACCTCAGGGTGACATTAGTGCTTTTGTTGGTCCTTCAGGTTCTGGGAAAAGTACTATTTTTAATTTAATTGAACGTATGTATGATATCGATAATGGTGATATTACATATGGCAATGAAAGTATTTATGATATTCCAATTACAAATTGGCGTAGCAAAATTGGATATGTGATGCAGTCAAACTCTATGATGACAGGAACAATTCGAGATAATATCTTATATGGTATTAACCGTAATGTCTCTGATGAAGAACTAATTAAATATGCAAAACTAGCGAACTGTCATGACTTTATTATGCAATTTGATGAAGGATACGATACATTAGTGGGCGAACGTGGATTAAAACTGTCCGGGGGGCAACGACAACGTATTGATATCGCTAGAAGTTTTGTGAAAAATCCAGATATACTGTTACTTGATGAGGCTACTGCAAATCTTGATAGTGAAAGTGAACAAAAAATTCAAGAAGCTTTAGAAGTATTGATGAAAGGTAGAACAACGATAGTGATTGCACACCGTCTGTCTACGATTAAAAAAGCAGGTCAAATTATTTTTATTGATCAAGGACGTGTGACAGGTGAAGGTACACATGACGAATTAATGAAATATCATGAGAAATATCATCAATTTGTGACTACACAAAATTTAAATAAATAATGGATGTCGAACATCCAAATATCACGATGATAAAGTAATCTATAATTTTACAGTGTAGATGAAAAAATCTTAGGCTGATAAGATATAGTTAGTACACAAACACATTGCTTAAAAATTAATTGAATAAACATAAATAAAATTGGAGAGAATGATATTGAATAAACTATCAATAATTATTACATATTTTAATAGTGAAGAATATATTGAAGATTGTATTAATAGCTTAAAAACTCAAAGGAATCAAGATTTTGAGATCATTATTGTAGATGATGGTTCTACGGATCATTCAACACAAATCTTAAATAAAACGTTAGCATCTTATGATAAAGATGTGACGTTTATTCAACTTGAAACAAATACTGGTCATGCACATGCTAGAAATATTGCTTTAGACTCAGCAGAAGGTCAATACGTGATGTTTTTAGATGCGGATGATCAATTAGCCTCATATGCTATTGAATATTATTTAAATCATATTAATGGTTTAGATACATTAATTGCACCGGTACACAAATTTACAATGCAACGTCCTCAATATGTAGATAAAGATAAGATACGTTTGCAGTATCGATCACATCATTCATATCCTAATTCAATTTTACGAAAAGAAACTGCATGTAATATTTTATTTAGAAATGCAATTATTAAAGCACATGACATTAAATTTAATGAAGATTTAAGCATTTTTATTGATAATTCATTTGTATTAGATTATCTGAAATATGCTGAACATTTTGTTAGAATTGTTAATTTTCCGTTTTATTATCGTGGTGAAGTATATGATCCATTTAATGGTAATACATTAAGTGATCAAGATTTTATTGATAAATTTGAAGACTATACAAATAGTTTCTTTGATGCTATACAAAGAACTACAAATAAAGAAGTTAAGAAATTTTTAGTCCAAAGAATGAAAAATGAAATTAAAAAAGGTTTTGATCCTTCGCTTAGAGATATTAAAGCAAGATATATTGCTTTAGAACACACTCTAGTTAAAGTAGTAAAAGCACTAAAATGGAATATCATTAAAGATGGTAAGTTGTTATATAATCTTGAAATCATGTTTTTATCTATGGATGACATTGAGAATGCAAGATATGTGAATGAATTACGTAAAAAAACACGTTTATTTAAAAGTATTCTAACAAACAATAAAATGAAAGAACGTGCTAAATATCAACTTACTGATAATGAAAATATGGTAGATCCACATACGATTATATTTGAGTCATTTGGTGGTAAAAATTACAGTGATAGTCCAAAGTATATATATGAATATATGCAACAACACTATCCACAATATAAATATATTTGGGTCTTTTCTAAGCCTAATAACAATATTATTCCTGGAAATGCAACTAAAGTGAAAAAAGGATCCAAAGAATATTATGAGGCTTATGCTAAAGCGAAATACTGGATTTCGAATGCTCGATTACCATTGTATTTAAATAAAAAAGAGAATCAAATGTATATTCAAACTTGGCACGGTACACCGTTAAAACGTTTAGCAAATGATATGAAAGTGGTAAGAATGCCAGGAACAACAACAGCAAATTATAAAAAGAATTTTTATACAGAAGCATCTCGTTGGAATTATTTAGTATCTCCAAACCGTTATTCTACGGATATCTTTAAGTCTGCTTTTTGGATGAATGAAGAAAGAATTTGGGAAATTGGCTATCCAAGAAATGATGTATTAGTTACAAGACAAAATGATACTGAGTATATAGAACAAATTAAAAAAGATTTAAATTTACCAAAAGATAAAAAAGTCATTATGTATGCGCCAACTTGGAGAGATGATGAATTCGTTAAAAAAGGTCAATATTTATTTGATTTGAAAATAAATTTAGCTAATTTAAAAGAGCAAATTGGAGATGACTATGTCATTTTACTAAGAATGCATTATCTTATTGCAAATGCATTAGATCTAACTGGATACGATGACTTTGCTATTGATGTTTCAAATTATAATGATATTTCAGAATTATATTTAATATCTGATGCGCTTATTACTGACTACTCGTCAGTGATGTTTGATTATGGTATTTTAAAACGTCCTCAATTTTTCTTTGCTTATGATATCGAAAAATACGATAAAGGTCTTCGTGGCTTCTATATGAATTATATGGAAGATTTACCAGGAGAAATTATTACAGATGAATTTAAACTTGCTGAAGAATTAAAACATTTAGATACACATAAAGAAAAATATAAAGATAAAATTGAAGCGTTCTATAATGATTTTTGTTCAATTGAAAAAGGTCAATCTTCTAAATTTATAGCAGACTATATTCATAATGATATTCATGAAAATGAATCATAAAATCAAATGACATAAAGAATGGGAAAAATTTACTTTGAATTCGTTTTCCCATTCTTTTTCTATATAACCGTATTAAGTTTAAATGGTATTTATGATAAATAACATCAAAAAAGAAAAATAGACAATTATTTTATTAAATATGTTATTTTAACGAACATTTTCTCGTGGTATAATGTTAAATGTATTTTTTACAGAACATTAGTTGTTATTTTATGAAAATAGTACGGTTCTATTTAAGGGTAATGTGATACATATTAATTTTAAAATGTGGGTAGGTGTCTTATGTTTTTACTAATAAATATCATTGGATTACTTGTGTTTTTAGGAATAGCAGTTTTATTTTCTAGAGATCGCAAACATATTCAATGGAAGTCTATATTAATCTTAGTTCTTTTAAATGTATTCTTAGCATGGTTCTTTGTATATTTCCAAATTGGAAGATCGATTGTTGAAGGTTTAGCAGCTGCCATTGCTTGGGTTATTCAATCAGCTCATACTGGAACAGGTTTTGCATTCAGTAGTTTTACAAGTGGTAAACAAATGGATATGGCAGTGAGTGCATTATTTCCAATTTTATTAGTTGTTCCACTATTTGATATTCTTATGTATTTTAATATTCTTCCTAAAATTATCGGAGGAATTGGTTTTGTACTTGCGAAAATTACACGTCAACCTAAATTTGAATCATTCTTTGGTATCGAAATGATGTTTTTAGGAAATACAGAGGCGCTTGCAGTCTCTAATGAACAACTTAAGCGTATGAACGAAATGCGTGTATTAACAGTTGCAATGATGTCAATGAGTTCTATTTCTGGAGCTATTGTAGGTGCCTATGTTCAAATGATTCCTGGTGAATTAGTGTTAACGGCGATTCCTTTAAATATTATTAATGCAATTATTGTCGCTTCTATTTTAAATCCTGTCACTGTTGAAGAAAAAGAAGATATTATCTATAGCATTAATAATGATGAAAAAATTGAACGTCAACCTTTTTTCTCATTTTTAGGAGATTCAGTATTAAATGCAGGTAAATTAGTATTAATTATTATCGCTTTTGTTATTAGTTTTGTCGCGTTGGCTGATTTTTTAGATCGTTTTATTAATTTGATTACTGGATTAGTAGGCAGTTGGATGGGTATGAAAGGTAGTTTTGGTTTAAACCAAATCTTAGGCGTTTTTATGTATCCATTTGCTTTATTGCTTGGCTTACCATGGGGTGAGGCATGGATAGTGGCACAACAGATGTCCAAAAAAATCGTTACAAACGAATTTGTAGTTATGGGTGAAATTACAAAAGTAATTGACACATATAGCGCACATCGTCGTGCAGTGATATCAACATTCTTAGTTTCATTTGCAAACTTCTCTACAATTGGGATGATTGTTGGTACATTAAAGGGTATAGTTGATAAGAAAACATCAGATTTTGTTTCAAAATATGTACCGATGATGTTATTATCAGGTATTTTAGTTTCACTACTTACTGCAGCATTTGTTGGTTTATTTGCATGGTAAGGTATTAAAATTTAAATCATTTTATAGTCAACCATTAGGAGTGAACATTGAATTCGAAAAGAATTCTATGTCACTCCTATTTTTATTATTCATTTTATTGCATGATAAAAACCAAGCATGCAAAGTGAGGAGACACTTTATATACTTGGTTTTTATGGGAAATGAATATTAATGTACTTGTAACGGTAAGGACTAGGTACTGTCACAGTACTTCGAGCAAAATTTGTTTTGTTACTATAAACAACACAAAGGAGATAACTTCTTGTAATTAAGAAGTTATACATAGTATAGCAAACTAATATTTATAAGTAAACGAAAAATTCAGAAAATTTCCACGTATTTTTTATTAGTACATTAGATTTAAAGATGAATATGTATCTTATTTAAATTAAATCTTTATATTTTAAGATATTTAAAATTTATTAATACATTTATTTTTAAAAAGCATATTGTAGGGAATGATGAGACTATGCTAACATTTTAATCGTTATAGTCGTAAAAGGAGTGAGTGTTTTTGAACAAAAATATAAAAAATATACTTTTAGTTATACTAGGCTCTTTTATCTTTTCAGCAGGAGTCAATGCATTTATTATATCAGGTAATTTAGGTGAAGGTGGCGTCACAGGTATTGCTATTGTATTATATTACGCTTTTCATATTTCACCAGCGCTCACTAACTTCGTTGCTAATGCAATATTGATTGTTATTGGGTATAAATTTTTAAGTAAAAAAAGTACGATATTAACAATTATTGCTACTGTACTTATTTCTGTTTTCTTAAGTCTTACAGAATCATGGCACGTAGAAACAGGTAATGTCATCATCAATGCAGTATTTGGCGGCACAAGTGTTGGACTAGGTATTGGAATAATCGTTTTAGCAGGTGGCACTACAGCTGGAACAACAATATTAGCAAGAATAGCTAATAAATACTTAGATGTTAGTACAGCATACGCATTATTATTTTTTGATTTAATCGTAGTAGCCATTTCTTTAACAGTACTACCGTTAAGTAAAGCATTGGTAACTGTGATTTCACTTTATATAGGCACGAAAGTAATGGATTATGTTATAGAAGGACTTAATACAAAAAAAGCAATGACAATTATTTCTAGCAAACCTGAAGAGGTAGCTAAGGCTATTGATGAACAAGTTGGTAGAGGCCTTACTATATTGAATGGACATGGTTATTATAGTAGAGAAGAAAAAGACGTTTTGTATGTTGTTGTAGCTAAAACTCAAGTAACTCGTGCCAAACGAATTATAAAAAAAATAGATAAGAATGCTTTCTTGGTTATTCATGACGTGCGTGATGTTTATGGAAATGGTTTTTTAATCGATGAATAAAAAAGGGCCCTAAAAATTTGAAGCGTTTTATGTATATCTCAGATTTTTAGGGTTATTTTTTATAATCGTCTCATAGTAAAAAGAATAGTCAAAAATGTGTATAAATGGTATAATAGCAATAATTAATTGAGAACGATTATCAATAGATGTCGTAAATATTTTTTGTACAAAGGTAGGGCCTATATATGAATCGTTTAAATGCATCTCAAGTAGATATAGGATATAGAAATACGACAATTATAAAAGAATTAGATGTTCAAATACGTGATGGTAAAGTCACATCAATTATTGGACCGAATGGTTGTGGGAAATCTACATTATTGAAAGCACTCTCAAGACTGATTGAAGTGAAAAAAGGAGAAGTATTACTTGATAATCAAAACATTCAACATCAATCTACAAAAGAAGTAGCTAAAAAAATTGCAATTTTACCTCAAACTCCAACAGTGACTGACAGTATAACAGTTGAAGAACTCGTTTCATATGGACGTTTTCCTCATCAAAAAGGATTTGGACGATTATCTAAAAAAGATAAAGATGAAATTGAATGGTCATTAAACGTAACAGGCATTACAGAATTTCGTCATCAATCGATTAATGATTTAAGTGGGGGACAAAGACAACGTGTATGGATAGCAATGGCTTTAGCACAAAAAACAGATATTATTTTTCTTGATGAACCTACAACGTACTTAGATATTTCTCATCAGTTAGAAATTTTAGAATTGGTGCAACATTTGAACAAAGAATTAGGGTGTACGATCGTTATGGTCTTACATGATATCAATCAGGCAATTCGATTTTCGGATTATTTGTTAATCATGAAAGAAGGACAAATTATAGATAATGGACCTACTGACCAAGTATTATCTAAAGAGATATTAGAAAGTGTGTTTAATATAGATGCAGTATTAGGAAAAGATCCTAGAACAGGGAAACCACTTTTAGTCACTTATAATTTACTTGAAAAAAGATAAGATTGATTATAACTTCAGCAATATAGCTACAATTATTATGATGTTGGATACCTATTTCAGTCATTTTTAATGTATAGGCAGTCAATGACTAATGTTTTGTCTAATACACAAATATTCGCGCTTTCAGATAAGTTATTTTATAATGAAAACACACGTTGATTAAGGTTCACTTTAATAAAAAATCAAATTCGTTATTTAATTGATTGACTGGAGTTGAAATGATGACAACTATAGTTATTATTAGTCATAGTGAAGAAATAGCCAAGGGAACTAAAAATTTATTAAATAAAATGACAAATGACATAAATGTGATTGCTTATGGTGGAGTAAATGGTGAAATTGGAACTTCATATGATGATATTGAACAATTGATTAATCAGTTAGATGATGATGCATTATGTTTTTATGATTTAGGATCATCAGAAATGAATATCGATTTAGCAATTGATATGTATAAAGGTAAGTATCATATTTACAAAGTAAATGCACCCATTGTAGAAGGAAGTTTTACAGCAGCAATATCTTTAAGTGTTGGTAAAACTGCTAATGAAGCGATTCAAGAAGTGAATCGTTCTTCATTTAAGTCTACAGCATTTAAATAAGTAATGATAAATTTTGATGTTTTTTTTATATAAAAAAAAGGTTATAAAATGATTATCCAAAATGAATATGGTAAAATAAATAGCATGATATTGATGATGAAAGTAGGTGGACATTATGCTACAAGAAGATATTAAATTTTACGTTCTGAACGGTAAATTTGAAGAAATTAAAAATATAATGTCCAATATTGATTTTATGGAATTCGAAGAAGTATATATATCCTGTGCTCATGAACAAGAAAACATTATGTTTTATACTTGTATATTAGATATGATGAAGGCTAATGAAACAGCAGAATTACATGATTTAGCATTTTTATTATTAGTCTATCCTTTGAGTGAAGTGGAAGGTGCTTTAGAAGCGGCATATTATCATGCAGATGCTTCTATTCAGTTAACAAATGGTAAAGAAATAAAAAGTTTGCTTCAAATGCTATTATTATATGCTATACCTGATCCAATTATTTCAGATTCTGAAGCGTTTAAAGTAGCTAAACAAATTTTAAAATTAGATCCTAATAATCATGTAGCAAGAAATGTGTTAAAAGATTCAGCTAAACGCATGGATAATGTTATAGTAAATTTTGATGAATTAAAGAAATTTGGAAGTTCAAAATAATATAGTGAAATAAGAGAGTTAGATAATGAATAACCATAGTTATTCATTTTATCTAACTCTTTTTTAATAATGTTTTACTTAGTAACTCAAATATAATTTTTTGTGACAAATTATTAAAAATATTAAATTTTTTAAATTGTTTGTAAGGGTATTAACACTAGTATTTAGAAGCGATAAGCGTTGTCTCACAACGTTTATGCACTGTTGCATATTATTATTAGTACGTTATAATTTTGAATGTGTCAAAAATAAGGAGGTTAATCAATACATGGGGTTGAATAAAGAATCTATAAAAATAGGTTTTGCTTATGTGGGGATTGTAGTAGGCGCAGGATTCTCTACAGGGCAAGAAGTAATGCAATTCTTCACGCCTTATGGTTTATGGTCATATATAGGCGTGTTAATATCAGGATTAATTTTAGGATTTATAGGGCGACAAGTCGCTAAAATTGGAACGGCTTTTGAAGCAACAAACCATGAATCAACATTACAATATTTATTTGGTGAAAAATTCAGTAAAATTTTTGATTATATTCTAGTCTTTTTCTTATTTGGGATTGCTGTAACGATGATTGCAGGTTCAGGCGCAACGTTCGAAGAGAGCTTTGGTATACCTACATGGCTTGGCGCGTTAATTATGACGGTCGTTATTTATTTAACACTATTATTAGACTTTAATAAGATTGTAAGAGCGTTAGGGGTCGTTACACCATTCTTAATTGTCATGGTAGTTCTTATTGCTATATATTATCTATTCGCTGGAAGTATCCCTATCAGTAAAGTTAATAGTACAGTAGATCATCCAAGTTTATTCTTAGGTATTATTAGAGGGTTAATGTACGGTGGATTAGCTTTTGCTGTAGGATTTAGTACGGTTGTGGCGATTGGTGGAGATGCATCTAAACGTCAAGTATCTGGTGCCGGTGCTTTATTTGGTGGTGTAGTGTATACTGTTTTACTTGCACTGATTAACTTTGCACTACAATCAGAATATCCACAAATTAAAAATGAACAAATTCCAACTTTAAAATTGGCGAACGAAATTCATCCATGGCTTGGATTAGTTTTAACAGTGATTATGTTAGCAGTAATGTATAATACTATTTTAGGATTGACTTATTCGTTTGCTGCACGTTTCACTGAGCCATACAGTAAAAAATATCATATATTTATTGTTATTATGATGATTGCAGCCTTTATTTTAAGTTTCGTTGGTTTTGCAGATTTAATCAACTTCTTATATAACATTATGGGCGTAGTTGGATTATTTATTGTGGTAGCAGTGCTTATTAAATATTATTTACGTAAAAGTGATAACAAAGACCACATTGCTTAAAATTAATAAAATAAATAATCCATAAAAAAACTGCCTACAAAGTTAAATAACTCATAGACAGTCTAAAGCAATTCGTGTAATTAACACGAATTGCTTTTTTGCATTTTGAACGTAGCGTATAATACATATTGTAATTAAAGTAGTAATTTAGCCATAATATATTTATTAAAATATTGATTGTTGATCAGTAATTTATTTTTAAGTTCGCCTTCAATATTGAATCCAGCGCCTTTAAGTAGCATGAGTGCGTTTGTATTTTCAGGAACGACTGAAGCTTGAAGACGTTTAATATTATGGTTAAGAGCCCAAGCTTCAACAGCATTAATTAAAGCAAGTCCAATACCTTTTTTTTGATAAAATTTAGTAACACCAAGTGTAATGATTGCTTCGTGTTGTGTACGTTCGTATTTTTCAGTAGTGACGAATATACATCCAACGAGTTGATCATCTTCTTCAGCTACATATATGGTATTTCTCGGAGAAGTGATAACACGCTCTAGAAGATTACTAATAGAAGAAACACTAGGGTTAAATTCTCCAGGATTATAAAGTGTATAATCAGATTCATCATATATTTTAGTTAATAATGTTGTCAAAGCTTCAGTATCTTTTATACTAATTTCACGAATAATATGAGCCATTCGGCTTCCTCCTGAGATAGTAATATAACATATATTATACCAATTATTTAAAAAATATACATATTTAGAATTTTAAAAAGGAGTAACAGAATAATGAAACCTAATGTATTATTAGCGGGTGGTAGTGGTTATATAGGTAAGAATATTAGCAGTGCGATAGAAAATGATGCAAATTTGTTTGCTTTATCTAAATATCCAAATACAAAAAAAGAGTTTAATCATAATATAAAATGGCTAAAAAAAGATATTTATAATTATGAAGATGTTAAATCAGCAATGTCAGGTATGAATATTGCAGTATTTTATTTAGATCCTAATAAAAATTCTGCCAAGCTTACTCAAGCAACTGCACGTGATTTAAATCTCATTGCAGCCGATAATTTTGCAAGAGCAGCAGCACAACAAAAAATAAATAAAATTTTGTACGTAAGCGGTAGTCGCTTTGATAATGAGACAATACAATGTTTAAAAAACTATGGTGTTCCTGTAGAAACGACTGAGACCTATATCAAACGCTCTCATATTAATGTTGAGTTACAAGTGTCTAAATATAATGATATACGGACAGCATTAAGAATGATATTACCTAGGAAATGGTCTTTAGAACAATTAGTCGCTTATTTTTTTAAATGGCTGAATGATACACGTGGTACATTTTTACACACGAAATATATAGAAAATCGATATATAATATATACTCGTAATGAGTTTAAGCCTCTATTAGTAATGAAGAAAGAAGTAAATGATAATAGTTTAATTACATTTAATTTAGTAGGCGGTTCAATTATAAAAAAACGTTCTAAAAAACAAGGAAAATTGGAATTTCGTCAAATTAAAGGAACGCGTTTAGTAATTGTTCAACTATATGATTATATTCCTAAATTGTTATGGCCACTCTATTATTTTTTTCAAGCTCCCGTACAAGGTTTAATTATGAGAGGGTTTGAAATTGATTGTCGTATTAGGCATTTCAATGGACGTGTGCAATCAGGAGAAAAAATGAAATATACAAAGTGATAGGATGAAAACACATGCAAATATTATTAGTAGAAGATGATCAGACGCTTTTTCAACAACTAAAGAAAGAATTAGAAAATTGGGATTTTTTTGTTTATGGTGTCAATGATTTTAGTAACGTAATGGAAACATATCATAATGTTCAACCAGAAATCGTTATAATGGATGTGCAATTACCTAAATATGACGGATTCTATTGGTGTCGTCAAATTAGACAAGTATCTAATGTGCCTATTTTATTTTTATCGTCACGTGATAATCCTATGGATCAAGTGATGAGTATGGAATTAGGTGCAGATGATTATATGCAAAAGCCTTTTCATACCAACGTACTAATTGCGAAGTTACAAGCAATTTATCGACGCGTATATCAATTTGGCGCAGAAGAAAGACGTACATTAAATTGGCAAGATGCACTAGTAGATCTTTCAAAAGATAGTATTCAAAAAGGCGATAAAATCATTTATTTATCTAAAACTGAAATGATTATTTTAGAAATGTTAATTCAAAAACAAAATCAAATTGTGACTAGAGATACATTAATTACAGCGTTATGGGATGATGAAGCGTTTGTGAGTGATAACACATTAACAGTCAATGTAAATCGATTACGAAAAAAATTATCTGAGATCGATATGGAAACAGAAATTGAAACAAAAGTAGGTAAAGGATATATGGCACATGAGTAATGTGAAATGGTTTTGGCTATTTCTTAAAACACGAAGTAATTGGATATTTTGGATTATATTTTTGCAGTTTGTGTTTTTAGGGATGGCATATATAGACTATGATATGGCAATTGAAAGTGTAGCGTACATTGTCTTATTAAATATAGGTTTAACTTGTATATTTCTTATTTTTACTTTTTTAAGAGAAGTAAAATTATATCAACATTTTTATAATAATAAGGAAATCGAAGAAATTAAACATAAAGAATTAGCTGAGAATCCATTTCAACAGGAAATGGTGGACTATTTATATCGTAAATTATTGTTTCAAAAAGAAAGAGCTACTGAACAACAAATTCATATACAAGCGTCTGAACAATCGTTAACTGAATTTGTTCACGATATTAAAACACCTGTTACAGCAATGAAATTATTAATTGATCAAGTTGAAGATATGGAACGTAAGAAAGCCTTACTTTATGAATGGTCAAGAGTGAATGAATTATTAGATAAGCAACTTTATTTAACACGTCTTGAATCTAAAAATAGAGATATGTATTTCGAAAAAGTACCATTAAAACGTTTAGTGATCGAAGAAATTCAACTTACGCGGCATATCAGTCAAGTTAAAGGTATTGGCTATGAATTAGAATTTGACACGAATCCAGAAGTATTTACAGATATAAAATGGTGTCGCATGATGATTAGACAGATTTTATCTAATTCTTTGAAATATTCTCAAGGAAAAGATATTGTGATTCGGTCGTTTGCTAAAAAAGACCATATCGCTTTAGAAATTACTGATTATGGGCGTGGGATTAGTGCTAAAGATTTACCACGTATTTTTGAAAGAGGCTATACTTCTACCGCAAATCGTAATGAAACAACTTCTTCTGGAATTGGTTTATACTTAGTAGAAAGTGTAAGACATCCATTAGGTATTGAAGTAGAGGTCGAGTCGACGGTGGGTGAAGGAACAACATTTATTTTAACGTTCCCTATGCAAAACGAAGTCATAGAAAGAATGTCACAAGAGAAATTAAGTCTATCATAAAGACGTTGTTAAAATAGTATATAAGTGCAATTGTTCGCTTTATCGCAAGGAGATATTGGACTTTACTATAAAAAGTTTGGACTAAAACTTATATAATATTTAAAGTAAATACATAAATTAAGCTTATGGAAATATCATTTTAGTGTAATAAGTGAGTAGAACATTGAGTGAAACCTGGGACTTTATAGTGACGTCTCAGGTTCATCTATATCATTCAATCGTTAAAATATATGATAGTGAGGGACATTCTAAATTGACAATATTACAAGCAAAGCAAATTGTTAAAACATATGGGACAAAACAAACGATACAAGAAGTGTTAAGAGGCATTGATTTAAATATTGAAACTGGAGAGTTTGTTTCAATTATGGGACCTTCTGGATCTGGTAAAACAACATTACTTAATGTTTTAAGTTCAATTGATTATTTATCACAAGGATCTGTAATACTAAATGGAAAACAATTGGAAAAGTTATCAAATAAGGAACTATCAGAAATTAGAAAAAAAGATATTGGATTTATTTTTCAAGAATATAATTTATTACACACACTTACTGTAAAAGAAAATATTATGTTGCCTTTATCAGTACTTAAATTAAATAAGGAAGAAATGAATAAACGTTATAGACAAATTACTGAAGCGCTTAATATATATGATATTAGTGACAAATATCCGTCTGAAATTTCAGGGGGACAACGTCAACGAACATCTGCAGCGCGTGCATTTATTACATATCCTAAAATCATTTTTGCGGATGAACCAACAGGCGCTTTAGACTCTAAGAACACTAGGGATTTACTCACACGTTTTGAAAAAATAAATAAAATCTATGATGTAACTATTATTATGGTTACACACGATCCACTTGCAGCAAGTTTTTCTAATCGTGTTGTAATGTTGAAAGATGGCTTAATATTTACTGAAATTTATCAAGGACAAGATAATAAACAATTATTTTATGAAGAAATATTAAGAGCCCAAAGTATATTAGGTGGCAAGATTTATGAGTTTTAGCTATATTATTTGGAGAAATTTCCTAAGAAATATCAAGCACTATGCTATTTATATGTTTTCATTAGTCATTAGTACCGTTTTATATTTTAGTTTTATTACGATTAAATATGTTCATCATCTCCATATACATGAGTCTTTATCTATGATTAGAGAGGGTTCTAAAATAGGAAGTTATTTTCTATTTATAATCATCGTTGTCTTTATTATGTATACCAATATTCTTTTTATTAAAAGACGAAGTTACGAATTGGGACTATTACAGATTATGGGGTTAAATAAAGTAAGTATTATTTATATGTTTATGTTAGAACAATTGTTTATTTTCTTAATCACTGCAGTTTTAGGTGTGATAATAGGGATTGTTGGGTCTAAAATTTTACTTATGATTATATTGAAATTATTAGGTATACATACCTCGGTTTCGCTTGTTTTTAGTGTAGACGCTATAATTCAAACCTTATTTATTTTAATCATTGCATATATTTTAATTATTCTTCAAGCTATCATTTTCTTAAATAAATATTCTGTTACGCAATTAATGGAGTCTGAAGAATATATAGATGAAACAGGTAAACATATTACATTTGGAGAAATTATTCTAGGAATTTTAGGTATTGTTTTCATTTTGGCAGGATATTATTTATCCACACGATTTGTTGAATTATTAGATGATATCGTATTACCTTTTATTATTTTATTTTTAACTGTGATCGGAGCTTATTTCTTTTTCAGAAGTTCAGTGTCTCTTATATTAAAAATAATTAAATCATTTAAAAGTGGAAATGTAACTGTAAATGATGTTATTTTCACTTCTTCATTAATGTTTAGGATTAGAAAGAATGCTTTCTCTTTAACAATCATTTCTATTATTTCTGCTATTACCGTATCGGTCCTATGTTTTGCAGCAATTAGTCGAGGATCTTTAAGTAAAGAAATTTCATTAGAATCACCTTATGAAGTAACAACGAACAACGACATCTTGTCTGAAAAGTTAAAATATCAATTAGAGCAACAGCATATTGCATATAACTATAATTATAAGCAAGTAGTGTACACGCATTTATATAAAGATTATCTATTTGATGTAAATGCAGCTAGACCTTATTCGGTGACTGTAACAAGTGAAGATTACTTTTCAAATGTTTCTTTGAAAAAAGGACAAGCAGATTTAATTATCCCAGAAGATGTTATTCCTGAATTAACTAAACATCGACCACACGGGACAACACTGATTGGTACGAAACGACATCATACTAAAGTTCAACTGCGAAAAGTGATTCATAAAGTTTATTTTAAAGAGAGTATAGATTTAGGTGGACCGACACTCGTGCTTAATAACGAGGATTATCAATTTATAAAACAACATGTTAAAAATAAGGACATCATTTCTCAACATGGTTTTGATTTAAAACATACAAAAGATATACCTAGATTAGAAAAGACTATCAATCACATGAATCAGAATTTAAAAACTAGAAGTCAGATAGCAAGCGAAATTTCAAGTTTAACAGGAATTTTATTATTTATAAGTTCTTTTTTAGGTATTGCATTTCTTATAGCAACTGGATGTATTATCTATATTAAACAAATTGATGAAACTGAAGATGAATTAGAAAATTATTCAATATTACGTAAATTAGGTTTTACTCAAAAAGATATGGATAGAGGTCTAAAATTGAAAGTGGCGTTTAACTTTGGACTACCTTTAGCTATTGCTTTACTTCATGCATATTTTGCAGCACTTGTATTTATGAAATTTATAGGATTTACAAATCAAACGTCCATTTTTATCGTTATGATTATTTATACAATCGTATATAGTATGTTTGCATTTATTGCTTATAATCATTCTAAGCGAACGATCAATCACTCAATTTAAGAGAGAATATTTCGAGTTTGTAAAGAATTTGTAAATTTATTGTAGAGATGAAAAATTTATGATATTTTCAATTAGAGACAACTTAGGCGTTAAGTAGAAGTGTATCGTAACTGGTATAACATTATATTTACATAAATTTTACAAAAGCTTTCTAAATAATGTTTTAAAATAAGCTATTGTAAATGTAGCTCATTTTTAAATTGTCTTAAATTAAATAATAAACGTGTGATTGATAGCAATCGCTAAAATGGAGGCATTATAATGTTCACTAAGAAAAAGGATAAGTTTATGGTTCAATTAGAAGAAATGGTATTTAATCTGGACCGTGCAGCTGTAGAATTCGGGAAAATGGATTTTAATACCCATTTAGATTTAAAAGCTTATTCTGATAACATTAAAACGTACGAGTCACATGGTGACGAACTTATGCACAAAGTCATTAGCGACTTAAATCAAACATTTATCACTCCTATTGAACGAGAAGACATTCTATCATTGTGTAATGCAATCGATGATGTACTTGATGCAATGGAAGAAACATCTGGAATGTTTGAAATGTATTCAATTGAATATACTGATGAATATATGGCTGAATTTGTTGACAATATTCAAAAAGCTGTCGCTGAAATGAAATTAGCAGTTGGTTTACTTGTTGATAAAAAATTATCTCACATGAGAATTCATTCAATTAATATTAAAGAATTTGAAACAAATTGTGATGGTATATTAAGACAATCAATTAAACATATCTTTAATAGTGAAACCGATCCAATCACTTTAATTAAAATTAAAGATATTTACGAAAGCTTAGAAAATATCGCTGATAAATGTCAAGCTGTTGCTAACAACTTTGAAACAATTATCATGAAAAATAGCTAAGGGAGTTTTAAATTATGGAATATGTATTAGTCATCACTATAGCTATCGTTGCATTTTCTTTAGTCTTTGACTTTATCAATGGCTTTCATGATACAGCAAATGCAATTGCTACTGCGGTTTCTACACGTGCATTGACACCAAGAACAGCTATTCTTCTAGCGGCAATTATGAACTTTATAGGTGCACTTACTTTTACAGGGGTAGCTGGAACAATTACTAAAGATATCGTAGATCCATTTAAATTACAAAATGGTCTAGTAGTAGTATTAGCGGCTATTATCGCTGCTATTGTTTGGAATTTGGTTACTTGGTTATATGGTATACCAAGTTCTTCATCTCATGCCTTAATCGGCGCTATTGCTGGAGCTGCAATAGCTGCACAGGGGTTTACAGTATTACATTACCAAGGTTTTACTAAGATTATCATTGTATTAATTATTTCACCAATTATCGCATTTTGTGTTGGTTTTATCATGTATACAATTGTTAAAATTATTTTTAAAAATGCGAATCTTACGAGAGCAAATCGTAATTTCCGCTTTTTCCAAATGTTTACTGCAGCGCTTCAATCGTTTTCACATGGTACAAATGATGCTCAAAAATCAATGGGTATTATTACTCTTGCTTTGATTGTAGCGAATTTACAAGATCCATCGAATGTAGAACCAGTATTATGGGTTAAAATTGCTTGTGCCACAGCAATGGGTCTAGGAACTGCAATTGGTGGTTGGAAAATTATTAAAACAGTAGGCGGAAATATAATGAAAATACGACCTGCTAATGGGGCGGCTGCTGATTTATCTTCAGCATTAACGATTTTCGTTGCTTCATCATTACACTTTCCATTATCTACAACACATGTTGTATCGTCATCAATTTTAGGTGTAGGTGCATCAAATCGTGCAAAAGGTGTAAAGTGGAATACAGCTCAACGTATGATTATTACATGGATTATTACATTGCCAATTTCTGCTATTTTAGCAGCAATTATATTTTGGATTTTAAATATTTTTCTTTAAGGTAAAATAACCACAAAATAAGCTTGAGACATGTTTATGTCTCAAGCTTATTTTGTGGTTTGAATCATATTAATGAATATAGTTATAGTTAGAAACTAATGAAGCAGGAATCACACGAGTATCTGTGTTATAAGGGCCATATGTATAATTCATTTCTGAAATTAGAATACTACCATCTGGATTCACACGCTCCACGTATGCTACATGGCCATAATACCCAGCAGTCGATTGCATAATTGCTCCAACAGTAGGAGTATGATTAACAATATAACCATCTGAGGCAGCATTATAAGTCCAATACTTAGCATCAGACCAATATGTACTAATGGGTAATCCAGCTTGGGCGCGACGATTAAACACATACCATGTACATTGCCCAGCAGTGTATAAATTTTGATGGTTAAAGGTTGGTGAAGCATTAGTAGATGATGAGTTTGTAGTACTCGAACTACTTGGAATTTTTAATACTTGACCAGGGTAAATTAAATAATTTTTCAAATTATTTGCATTCATTAAGTTAGTAACTGAAGTTCCATATTTATTAGCGATACGAGAAAGTGAATCACCAGATTGAACAGTATAAGTAGTAGAAGACTTACTTGATAAACTACTTGATGTAGTAGATGTTGTAGTTGACGATCCATTAATAGTTAGTACTTGTCCTGGAAAAATTAAATTACCATTTAATTGATTATTTCGTTTAAGCTCATCAATAGTGGTATTGTATTTGTTTGCAATACTCCATAAAGAATCTCCAGGTTGAACAGTATGTTGTGTTGATGCTTCAGCATGATGAGAGAAAAATGCTACAGCTCCTGACGCAATAGATAACGTAAAAGCTAACTTTTTCAAACTACGTACCCTCCTTGAATTTTAAAATTTATTTTTAGAATTTAATATTGTTAAATTTGTATAATTTACCTTTTTATATCACATGCATATACTATCAAAAAAATATAAGAATATGTGGATTGTTATTATCTTGTAATATGATTAAAAGTAATACGATTTTTTGTAAATAGATAAAAACCCTTGATACAGTAGTTTTTAACAGTTTTATTTAGATAAAATTAAATTGCTTTAAAAAGAAATTTGTAATATTTCTTACAGTAAAATTGAAGCAAGGACGTATCGTGTAAGAGGTAAGTTGAATTGTTTTTAATGATTTAAACTTGTAATAATTTTTGTATTTTCTTGATAAGATACCTACTTAAAAGTAAATAAATTATACTATTTTTTTATTCTCAACAAATATTGTACAATTAATGTAAGATACTATTTAAAAGAGGAGTATAAGATGCCGAGTTCTTCAAATTTAGTAAATCATCAACATCAAAACGCACGTTCAAAAGATAATACTCAACAAAACCATGCATATCGTAAAGTTTGGCTATTTTTTACATATTATTGGCTTATTTTTGGGATTGGCTGTTATTTAGGTCAATATTTGCCTGTAGAATGGCGACGTCCTTTATCAATCACATTATTTGTTATTGTATTAGCGACGTTATTTATTAAAAGAGCACGTAAATATGGTCTTATTATTTCGCATATCTATGCTATTATTATTGGCTTATTATCGTATGCAACATTTTCAATGTATATGCAAAATTTAGGCGCAGACGTTTTTTATAAAAATATATTGTTAGCCATTATAGCGTTCATTGTATTTGGAATATTGGGGTATTTTGTCATTAATGATGCTTCTAGCTTAGGTAAATATTTATTTGTAACATTAATTGCGCTTATTATTGCTAGTCTAGTTGGCTTATTTATTCGTAATTCAATATTCCATATCGTTATTACAATGGTTAGTTTAGTCTTGTTTTTACTATATACATTATTTGATTTTAATCGTATGAAACATGGTAGATTTACGCCAAGAGAAATGGGTTTTAATTTATTTCTTAATTTATTAAATATCATCAAAGATATATTGAATTTAGCAAATCGCTTTAAAAACTAGACATTCATATTTATAATAAGTTGAATATTTAGAAAAGATGTTCTCACATTGTTTTCAAAACATTTTAAATAAAGAGTAGTCTAAAGCTGTTTATTTTATTAAAGTAAGAAGGCAATTATAGAGCATCTTTTTTAAATAATTATGAAATGTATTTAATATAAAATTAAACTTAATTTAATTTTATACGTATTTTTGATTTAGTATTAATGTTGTGATAGATTTACATTTAAACACTTATAAATTAGCATTTTTATATAAACACATTAAAAGAAGGACTACCAAGATTAGAAAGAGGTTAGTATATGTCTAATGGGTATTTTCACGTACTTACTAAGCATGAATATCAAATGACACGTTGTCAAGATGGTATCATATTGCTGTTCCCAATAAAAGGTTCATTAGAAATTCAACATTTTGCCAAAAAAGTGACGATTAATAACGATATCTACGTTATAAACAATAAAGATATTTTTTCAATTAATAAGAATGAGAAAACAATAATGATTTATATTGCAAGTGATTGGTTTAAAGAAGAAGGATTTAATTTCTTTGATTATAAATATTCAATTAATTTAGTTAAATCTATTAATGCAATAAAAAAAGCATTATTACAGATAACAATGAATCATATTAATCATAAATCTGTTTCAGAAGATAACAAATACATAGTTGACATTGTTCAAATTATTGGAAGACAAGGTAGTGTTGAAATAGATATTGCTAATGATCAATATAATTATGCTTATTATGGGGAGTTAAGTGAAGTATTAGACTATATTAACGAAAATATTGAAAAGAAATTAACATTAAAAGACGTTTCATCTAATCTATTTACATCTAAATCTAATTTATCATCACAATTTACACAGTTGTTAAATATTAGTTTTAAAACTTATGTAGACACTTTGAAGATTGCAAATTCATTTGAATTATTATTGAAAACAAACGATACGATTAGTTTAATTAGTGAAAAAGTAGGGTTTAGTAATGCATCAAGTTATTCTAAAACGTTCAAAAGTTATATGGGAATGACACCAAATGAATATAGATCGTGTAATAAATATGAAAAAATGATTTTTATGGATTATGAAACTCATATTGATGATAGTTTACAAAATATAAGAGATATGATTCAGTCACAACAATATTATTATCAAAAGAAAACAGAACATAAAATATATATCGATTCAAAATTAGATACGTTTATTAAACCTTATCAATGTGTAGTACAGATCAATACGATTGAAGAAATAAAACTGTTATTTTTAGAGAAATATATCGATTATCTTGACGAGAGTCCGTCATTAATGATTTATGTAAGAGCGGATATGAAAGAAATAAAAGAACACTTCACTGTTAAAGAACTTCAGCGAATATTTGAATATATTATTAGAAAAAATCTAAATATAAGTTTTAAACTTGAGGATTTAAATCTAATTGACTTCCTTGAAATGACATATGAAAATGTATTAGATTATCTTGAAATAAACCAAGTTGAAGTAAATGTAAATCACGAATTAGGGATTGTTTTTGATTTAGAAAAGATTGATTTAAAAGCCATTTATCGTATGATATTAAAAATACAACATAAAACAAATCGGTTTTCTTTTGGATTAGAAATTAGTAACTTGCTAAATAATCCAGTTTTGTTTAAAACTTTAGAATCGCAAATTAAAAGAGTGAATTTCCAATTTCTGTTTATTGATAATTCAAAACTAAATCAACCCTATTTAATAGAAGATAATAATCGTTTATTAGTAAAGAATATATTACGATATCAAAATATACGTGAAATTTTAAATCACATTGATTTAGAAAATCAAAGAATCATATTTTTAAACGTTGAAAATCATGCGTTTTTAAATAGTGAATATAATGACTTAAATAGTAGTGCCCCGTTAATTGTAGAAACAAACATTAAATCAGCTCAACACTTTGATGGTATTGGTTTCAATTTTAGACAGGATAGTCATCAATTTAATGCTTTACATCTTTTTGATGAAAAAGGTTTTAAAACAATATTAGGGACAATGATGGCATATATCATGACGCTTAGTCAGGAACCAAAATACATTAAAGATCACTATATAGTGATTGAAAAAGAAAATAAATTCATACTATTTATATATGATTGGCGTGTTCTAGAAAGTAAATCGTTTATTACATTCTTCTTTTAAAATTAGAGAACATGACTTTAATAAAGAGGCATTACAAATTAAACTTGATTATAACGGGCTTTATATAATTGAGATATATAAATAATAAATTTCATCTCAAAAAAGTTTTGCACAACAATATTTGAGTTTGTTGGTAAATTTAACAAAAAATTCAAAACAAATGCAAAAGACAGAACTCCAAAATTAAAGGATAATATATATTGAATTGTTCGCTTTTATTGGAGGTGCAAATGCTTGAGTAACGATGAATTAAATCGCTTGCTGAAAATCTATAAACAATATAAAGCGTTGTCTGGATATATAGACAAAGAATACAAACTAACCTTAAATGATTTAGCTTTATTAAAATTAGCTTACGAATACACAGCAGACGATCAAATTTTAATGCAAACATTCTTAAAAGTTGCAATTGAAGAACTAGAATTAAGTAGAACAAAATTACTTGTTTCTATACGCAGACTAATAGAAAAAGAGAAATTAAGTAAGGTTCGATCAACAGAAGATGAACGTAAAATTTTTATCTATATGAACAAATCTAATATTGATCAATTTAATGCTTTATTTAATGATGTAGAAAGATTTTTAAGTAATTAACTAAATGAATTGGGAGAGTACTGACAGGGGGATGCTTTGTCAGTATTTTATTTTTTTTAAAGAAGTAACATTTTTTCAATTTAGACAATAAATTATTAATACTATATAATAAGTAGTATTGAGTAAGAAAGCGAGATGACAATATGGGACGTAAATGGAATAATATTAAAGAAAAAAAAGCCCAAAAAGATAAAAATACTAGTAGAATATATGCAAAATTTGGTAAAGAAATTTATGTAGCGGCTAAATCAGGGGAGCCAGATCCTGAATCAAATCAAGCATTAAGACTTGTGCTAGAAAGAGCAAAAACATATTCTGTTCCAAATCATATTATAGATAGAGCCATTGATAAAGCTAAAGGTGGTGGAGATGAAAATTATGACCATCTACGTTATGAAGGATTTGGTCCAAGTGGCTCCATGATTATTGTAGATGCCTTAACTAATAACGTGAATCGTACAGCATCAGATGTTAGAGCAGCATTTGGAAAAAATGGTGGTAATATGGGTGTATCTGGTTCAGTAGCTTATATGTTTGACCATACTGCAACGTTTGGTATCGAAGGGAAATCTGCCGATGACGTCCTAGAAACATTGATGGAACAAGATGTAGATGTAAGAGACGTTATTGAAGAAGATGGCTTGACGATTGTGTATGCAGAACCTGATCAATTTGCACAAGTACAAGATGCACTACGTCAATCAGGTGTAGAAGACTTTAAAATTGCAGAGTTTGAAATGTTACCTCAGACTGACATTGAACTTTCAGCAGATGATCAAGCAACACTTGAAAAACTTATTGATGCACTTGAAGATTTAGAAGATGTTCAAAATGTTTTCCATAATGTGGACTTAAAATAATGAAATACACGGCTTCGTTTTGGATACAATCGTTAGACTTGGAATCTCATCCAGAAGGTGGATATTATAAAGAAACTATTCGACCAGAGGGTATAAAGAAAGAAGAAAGGGCATCTTTTAGTAGTATACTTTTCTTATTAAAAGCAGATGATATCTCGCATTTTCATCGTATAGATGCTGATGAAGTATGGTATTATCATGCTGGTGTATCACTAGAGATACATATGTTAACTGAAGATGGCCAGTATCGTAGTGTCTTGTTAGGTCCAAATGTAGACCATGGAGAAGTGCTACAATATGTTGTTCCCAAAGGAACCATTTTTGCTTCGAGTGTACCTCATTCGGAAGGTTATAGTTTAGTAGGCTGTATGTGTCAACCTGCATTTGAATTTAAGTATTTTGAATTATTCACACAAGATGAGTTGATAGAAGTATATCCACAATATCGCCGAATGATTCAAAAATATGCATTGAAAAACATTGAGTATTAATAATTAGACACTTCATTCATCTAGTTAAGTATAACTACATGAATGAAGTGTCTTTTTTAAAAAGAGATAGAGGACACCATTGCTGACATGCTTCTATTCAGCAGTACCAAAAAGTTCATTAGCTAATTCTACAACATAAGCTAATTTGTTCCATTGCTCTTGTTCAGTTAGAGCATTCCCTTCTTCTGTAGAAGCAAAACCACATTGTGGACTAATACAGATATGGTCAATATTTACATATTGTTCTGCTTCTTTAATTCTTTTTTTAATTGTGTCTTTATTTTCCAATTCACCTGTTTTAGAGGTGATAAGTCCTAAAACTGCATAAGCATTGTCATTAAAGAAACGAAGCGGTTCGAAATCACCTGAACGTTCATCATCATACTCTAAAAAGAAACCATTTAAATTTTCTTTAAATAGGTAAGGGGCGATGACTTCATATCCTCCAGAAATTGCCCAAGTTGATTTATAGTTACCACGACAAATATGAGTAGTCAGAATTAAATCATTTGGCAGTCCTTCGATCGCTTTATTAATCACTTTATAGGCCAAATCACGTGCTTTTAGTTTTTCATCTTCAGAACGTTGACGACCTCTCACTTTTTGAGTACCGTCAGTTAAACCAGCCCAGTATACGTCATCTAATTGAATATAGCGCGCTCCTAAGTCATAAAATGCTTGTAGCGTTTCATGATAAACTTTGGCAATATCATTTGCAAAATCTTCTATATTAGGGTAAATCGTTTCATTTAAAATATTAGGGTGGAATAATTGATTTGGACTAGGTATTGATACTTTAGCAGTTGCGCGACCAGCCACTTTTTTATATAAAAACTTAAAGTGTTCAAAGTGTGGATGATTTGAATTAAATGATACTTTGTCCACAATTCTCACATTATGTGCACGTGTTTCTACACCTTCAAATTCTAATCCGTGGTCAGGAGTATATCCTTATACGCCATTAATATTCTCTAGAAAATCAAAGTGCCACCAACTTCTACGAAATTCTCCATCTGTAATGCTATGTAAACCAATCTCAATTTGTTTTTCAATAATACGTTCGATTTCTTCATCTTCAATACGTGTTAATTCTTCTAAAGATAATTCGTTATTATTAAACTTAAATCTCGCTTCTTTTAGGCGTTTAGGACGTAATAAACTTCCCACGTGATCTGCTCGAAAAGGTCTAACTGTCATATATAAAACGCTCCTTTTATTTAGAATTTTCAGATAATATAGAATAAAACTATCAAATCTTAGTGTTTTTGTCAATTTTACCTAAAAATTTAATAGTTGTAGTAAAATGAAATTGAAAAATTAATAAATTTATATGCTAAAAGTAATAAAGCATGGCATAAGATGACATGGTTTACTTAGTTTAATATAATAATGACAAGGAGTTGGTGGCTTTATGAAAATTAAATACATAGATAAACGTCACTGGCGTCGCCTAATTGAACGTGATTACATAGAAGTTAAGGTAAATAATAATAGGTTTAAAGGTATTATTGGCTTGGTCACGATGAAAAAGGTGCGTGAGCCTTTAGAGGTGACGGTGGTCGATCAAAATGTAGTTGTAGTAGATAATAACTATAAATGGCTACAAATTTTGCCAGAAAAAAAACGCTATAGTATTACTGCAATGTTTGATGATAAGGGGAATCCATTAGAGTACTATTTTGATATTAACATTAAAAATATTACTCAAAAAGGGAACGCGAGAACATTAGATTTATTTTTAGATGTGTTGGTTTTACCATCCACTGGTGAATATGAGTTAGTAGATGAACATGATTTAGAACTAGCTTTGAAAAATGGACAAATTACGAAGAAACAATACCATGAAGCCTATATTATCGCTCATCAATTGATGATTGAGATTGAGGACAATTTTGCAGAGATACATCATCGAATTATGCATTGTTATAAAAAGATGATAGGTAAATTAAATAAGCATAAGAAAGCGTAATTATATTTCTTTAATACTAAAACAATAATGAAATAGTATCAATTTTATTTACCATCATAGCCGTATTCGTGGATAAACATAAGGGGGAAGCTATGAAAATTGAAGATTATCAATTACTAATTACATTAGATGAGACGAAAACGTTAAGAAAAGCTGCTGAAATTTTATATATATCACAACCAGCAGTCACGCAACGCTTAAAAGCAATTGAACATGCGTTTGGAGTAGAAATATTTATTCGTACTAAAAAACAATTAATTACTACTACAGAAGGTGCAATGATTATCGAACATGCACGTGATATGTTGAATCGAGAAAAAATGTTTTTCGATAAAATACAAGCACATATAGGGGAAGTAAATGGAACCATATCTATAGGATGTTCATCTTTAATTGGACAAACAATATTGCCCCGTGTATTGAGTTTGTATAATACACAATTTCCTAATGTAGAAATACAAGTTCAAGTGGGTTCAACAGAGCAAATTAGATCTAATCATAGAGATTATCACCTTTTAATTACCAGAGGGAATAAAGTAATGAATTTAAAAAATATCCATTTATTTGATGATGAACATTATTTTATTTATCCAAAAGAACGTCATGAAGATGTGTCAAAGTTACCATTTATTGAATTTCAAGCAGATCCAATATATATCAATCAAATTAATCATTGGTATAGTGAAAAATTTGGACAAGATTATCATGCTACCATTACAGTAGATCAAGTGACAACATGTAAAGAAATGCTAATAAGTGGTGTAGGAGTAACTATTCTTCCAGAAATAATGATGAAGAATATTGATCATCACGTATTTGAATTTGAAAAAGTCAACATTGATGGTCTTCCGTTAATCCGCTCAACGTATATGAGTTATGATAGTAGTATATTGCAACTACCACAAGTTGATGCTTTTGTTTCTTTAATGCTTAATTTTACTAAATAATAGTTAATCAATATTGCAATTTAAAAGAAGAATAGAGGTATAATATATGTTTTCAGCACTATTGCATATTAAAAACTATAAATTATTTCTTATTAATATGATGCTCTTAGGAATGGGTATTGCCATTACAGTGCCATACTTTGTTTTATTCGCAACAAATGAACTAGGAATGTCGACAAATCAGTTTGGTGTTCTTTTAGCTTTGGCTGCAGTCAGTCAATTTACTGTAAATGCGATTGTTGCTAGATTTTCAGATACACATCATCTTAATCGGAAAATACTTATTATTTGTGCACTATTTATGGGAGCACTTAGTTTTTCTATATATTTTTACATCCATCATATATGGCTATTTATTATAGTATATGCGATATTTCAAGGATTATTCGCACCTGCAATGCCCCAATTATATGCATCCGCTAGAGAATCTATTAATGCGTCTTCATCCAGAAATAATGCAAAATTTGCTAATACTGTCTTAAGATCAATGTTCTCTTTTGGCTTTTTATTTGGTCCACTCATTGGTGCATATCTCATTCAATTTATGGGCTACGCAGGGCTATTTGGCGGCACAGTTATCATTTTATTATTTACACTGTTGTTACAAATATTCTTTTATAAAGATTTAAATCTGACTATAAACGAACAAGTTAAAGATACTGCTAGTATTGAAATAACTGCACCTAATATGTTAAAAGATAAAGCTTTATTTATTCCATTTATTGCTTTTATACTTCTACATATTGGTCAGTGGATGTATACAATGAATATGCCATTATTCGTTACAGAATATTTGAAAGAACGAGAAGGTTATGTAGGTACTTTAGCAAGTTTATGTGCTGGCTTAGAGGTGCCTTTTATGGTTATATTAGGGATTTTAGCATCCAAATTATCTACACGCACTTTGCTTATACTAGGAGCCATAAGTGGTGGTCTATTTTATTTTAGTATTGGTATATTTGAAAATATATATATGATGATGATAGGACAAGTATTTTTAGCATTTTATTTAGCGATTTTATTAGGACTGGGTATTAGTTATTTCCAAGATATACTACCTGACTTTCCTGGTTATGCGTCGACTTTATTTGCTAATGCAATGGTAATAGGACAATTATGTGGAAATTTATTAGGTGGCGTAATGAGTCATTGGGTTGGATTAGAAAACGTTTTTTATGTTTCTGCCTTATCTATTTTTATTGGTATGATTTTAATATTGTTCACTAAAGATCAAAAGTTTACATCCTCAACTATGAATATACAATAATTAAAAGAAATGATTATGTATGAAAATAAAAGTCTGGGACTTTAAATCCTTCGACAAATGAAAAAGACCACTTTTTCTATTGAAATAATAGAAAAAGGGTCTTTTTTATAATTATTTAATTTATATGTAGCTCAAAGAGTTGTTATGTTTTTGAGAATAATGTTCTAGGCTCTTATTTCATATTTTTATAACACAGTATTTGAATCTTCATCAACAAAATGATGTTCTATATAGAAAGCAATAGGTGTAATAATTATAGAAATGATAATAAATGCCCAATTATTAATTTGAATACTAGGTCCATATGCTAAAAATGACTGTGGAATAAAAAATACATAAAATAGTGCTACTACTAGTAATGCAATAATACAGTAATTAAACCACCAAATCCAATGCGAATTATTAAAACACTGTAATTGAACAGTTTTAAAAACGACTAAAATAAAGAGAAATATAATAGTTAAACCAATGATGAGCGTAATAGGAAAGGTATATAAATATACTTCATTATGATTATCAGGAACAAAAAAACCGATAAACCCCTTAAAGAAAAAGAATATACCCATTAAAAAGATAAAATTTCTAAAAATAGATTTAACAATATTTTTAAATGTTTCATTTGGTAGGGATTTAAGTTGTTTTTTAGCGTGTGCTTTTGGGTCATGATCGAAAAATTCAAGAGCTAAAGTTCCATCATTTTCTGCGGCAAGTAACTCCTTCAAAATACGATTGAGCATGAGTTCACTATCATGCGGATTTACACGTAAATCTGATCTAATATAAGTCATATAGTTTTCAAAGATTTCTCGATCCGTATTATTTAAACGCATGGATTTCACGTTGTTTTCGCGGGCTAATGTTGCAGTCGATTTCATTTATTATCCCCTTAAAAATAAAAATGTTTAAAAGTTTTAAAAGTTGATTATTATATATTAAATATGAATAATCATATCATAGTTATGTAAAGAATATAATGTATAAATAGGGAGAATATAAAATGAGAAGTCTTTCAATTACTGATGATCAATTAATTGAGAATATTGCAAGTATTCATGAATATTACTTAGAAAAAAGTGGATTAAATTATCATGCTACAACGCTCTCTATAGCTTTAAGACAAGAAATGATTGAGAGAAGATTAAACATGAACCAAGATATTATTTATGTTATTGAGTCAAAACATGATTTTAGAGAACCTTCTGCTTTCATTTGGGGTCATTTTGAAACGAGTACGAAAGTGGTAACGATTGAAATGTTATATACACACCCTCATTGTCGAAACAGTGGGATAGCTACTAATTTAAAATTGGCATTAGAACAATGGGCGATAGAAAAAGATGCACATTCTATCAAAAGCACAGTGGATGCGAATAATGAACAAATGATTCATATCAATCGTGAACAAGGATATGATATAACTCATGTTAAAATGCGAAAAGACTTAAAATAATAAAATGAATCATGCCACATTTCATGTTAAAATAAGTGTTATTGATATATATTTAAAGGAGAAATATATGAAGAAGTGGATTGTACTTTTACTATTAGCGACTTTAATATTGTCAGCATGTGGTAAAAGTGAAGAAAAAGTATCTTTAGAAAATGATATTAAACAGCTAGAAAAAGAAAATAAAGATTTAAAAAATGAAAAAAATAATCTAGAGAAACAAAAAGAAAAGCTCAATGCGCAACGAGAAAAGTTACAAAAAGAAGTAGATAGTTCTGTTGCCAAAGAATCAGTTAAACAAGAAACTGAAAAATCCAAAAAGGATAACTCAAGTCAAACGAATTTATCAAATGAAAGTTCTAGTAGTACTGAAGAACAAAGTAGTGACTCAAATAGTGAACAATCAAGTAATAATACAAGCTCTAGTTCGTCTACAGAGAACAACTAATATCGGTTTTAAAAGGCTGCAGGTTTGGCGATAGAATAAGAAGGGTAATAGTATTTAAATACATTTTGAATATAATATCCATATATTTGAAAATAAAGTTTAAAAATATAATAATAAAATTCAGCACATAATTTATAGTATTGGAGAGATAACTATGCATGAACATGATTTTCAAATTCTAGAGGGACGTGACCTTACACTTCCAGAATTAGGTAAAGAGATTGAAAATATTACTGGACGTACAGTAACTCATTCAACTGGAGACATTAAACGTGTTGTAGCACACTTGCCAAATTTTGAATCAGAAAGTGATACTTTTGTAGCTACTTTTAAACTTAATCATCGTAATGATTATATCGATGCAACATTTGTAGCACCTAAAAATCAACGTGATAAGTTAAAAGAAATTCCAGTACATATCGAATTAATAAGTTATATTTCAAAAAATTAATAATTTTTTAATCAAAATGAACGAAACGAAGTGTGTTATGGTTATATACTCCATGTCACACTTTTTTCATAATTGTATTTGGGTAATGGAGTGTGGATAAATGGTTGTTTATATAGAAACAGAAAGATTGAGATTGCGTGATTGGGAAGAAAAAGATTTATTATCTTTTCAAAAAATGAATGCAAATCCTCAGGTAAGACGCTATTTTCCAAGTCTATTAAGTTATAGACGTTCAGAATTAGATATGCAACGAATGGATGATATTTTAAAAGAAAAAGGAATTGGGCTGTTTGCTGTTGAGCTTAAAGAGACAGGAGCATGGCTAGGATATATAGGGTTAAACTACTTACCAAAAGATAGTAAATATCCTTTTGAAAATTTACCTATATATGAAATTGGATGGCGACTTATCCCTGAAGTATGGGGGAATGGTATTGCTACTGAAGGTGCTATGGCTGTTTTAGAGTATGCAAAAGAAAAAGGCATAGAAGAAGTATTTAGTCTTACTGCTGAGGGGAATTTGGCCTCTCGAAAAGTAATGGAAAAAATTGGGATGTCATTATTTGATTATTTTGAACTACCTGACCTAAGTAAATATCATCCACTTAAAAGACATGTAAGATATCAAAAAAAGTTAAACATATAAATATTAATAAATAAATACTAGAAGATAAATAGAAACCCTAGAGGCTTTTAGCATATTAAAAGTTATGGACTACATTAAAAATGTGACGATAAAAAACAAATTTATTTCTAGTCCTAGACGCAAATATAGAAACACTTAACACGAAAGTCTCTATATTTGATGCCGAAACTAGGATGGGCCAACAAATTCAGAAAGAATTCGTTGGCCCATCTTTTTTATAATATTAATCAATCATAGGTTCTAACACCAAGAGGTTTATAATTAAGTAATCCATCAATTAGAGCCTCTTTAGTGTCATATAAAGGTGCTAACTCTTTATATTTTTTATCGATAAAACCTTCTTCAATCATATGATCAATCAAAATTTGAAGCGGATTAAAGAATCCATTTAAATTAAAGATGCCGATTGGTTTTTGATGTATACCAATTTGTGCCCAGCTATACATTTCGAAAAATTCTTCAAGAGAACCAGCTCCTCCTGGTGCCATAACAAAAGCATCTGCTAATTCAGTCATTTTTTCTTTGCGTTCGTGCATTGAGTCTACAAGAATGAGCTCACTTACTTTTTGACTTGTAATTTCACGTTCATCTAACATTTTAGGCATCACTCCAATTGCACGGCCTCCGTAATCTAGTACGCCATCTTGAATAGCGCCCATGATACCTACTGAACCCGCTCCAAAAATGAGTTCATAACCTTGTTCAGCCATATATTTTCCTAATTGATATGCTTCTTTAACATAAATAGGATTATTCCCTTTACTTGCTCCACAATATACTGCTATACGTTTCATTTTGTATCCTCCATTAATTGATTAAGTAAGGTTTGAAAAACATCACAAAAATGCTGTCGGTCTGCTTTTGAAAAAGGGGAGGGTCCTTTATGACGTCCACCTTGTTTTCTAATTTGTGCATTATTATAACGCTGTTGAAGTAATATATCTATATTATTTTCGTTATAGATAAATCCTTTATGATGCATTATAATTCTAGCTTTCTTTAGTAACAAACTAGCTAATCCATAATCTTGAGTAATCACAATATCGCTAGTTGTTACAAGTTGTATAATTTTGTAATCCACTGCATCTGGTCCATCATCAACGTATAATATATTTACATGACTTGGATAATGAGAATGAGAAAAATGACTAAAGCTCCGTAAAATCGTAACAAAAAAGCCTGTCTCAGCTGTTAAATCAATAATTTCATTAACGACTGGACAAGCATCACCATCAACAAATATGGTTGTCATTATTTATTTGTAGCCTTTTCTGAATGTAAAACTTTATCTTGAGTGATAATACTGTCGGCATTATAGTTATCATATTTCTTCATTTCTTTAATTCGCTGTTTTTCATTATGTTTTTGAATTTTTTCTTCTTCTTTATGACGTTTATCAATATTTTTTTGAAGTTTTTTCTCTAATTTAGAAGATTGTTTATGGTTCTTTTTAGCTAATTTTGATCCTTTTTTCTTAATATATTTAGGATCATTTTCTTTAGCAATTTTTTTGAGTTCACGCTTATTATCGAACTCTTGTTTTTTATCACCAAAGTAATCTTTAACACTAGATGCCTTATTTGCTACCGTATGTGTAGCATGTGAAGTTGCATGCGAAGCTTTTTGAACATCTGGATGAGACTTAATTTTTTTACGTTCTACAACTAGTGGTACGATAAATATCGGTAACACGTTAATTGCTGTTTTAATAACTTGTTTTTTGTCCATACTCGTTGCCCCCATAAAATTTTCTTTCTCTTTCATTACCCTATGATACAGGAATTCAAACGATTGCACTAGATTAAAATAGTTATCTAAAATTTTTATAAAAAAACACTAAAATTCAAAAAGAATTTTAGTGTGATATCATTAAATACCTTTACCAATACCGAATCCGAAATAAAGAATAGCAATGAAAATAACTAGTACGATTCGATAAATCGCAAATGGTACTAACTTCACTTTATTAATTAAATGTAAGAACGTTTTAATTGCAATTAAACCGACAATAAATGCTGCTAAGAATCCAATAATATAAAATGGGACATGTGCAAGATCAATATATTGATAATTTTTAAGTAATGATAATGCACTTGCAGCTAACATAATTGGGACTGCCATAATAAACGTGAAATCAGAAGCAGATTTATGATTGAGTTTCATTAATACCCCAGTAGAAATTGTTGATCCAGATCTACTGAAACCAGGCCACATTGCAACTGCTTGAGAAATACCAATGACAAATGCTTGGAAATAATTAATTTGATCGACTGTTTGCGGGTGCTTTACTTTAGTACTGTATTTATCAGCAATAATCATATAAATAGCACCAATGAATAAACCAATCATTACAGTGGGTACACTAAATAAATGCGCTTCAATAAAGTCATCAAAAAGAACACCTAAAATTCCAGCTGGAATCATACCTACTAATACATGGAGTAAGTTCAATCGGTGAGGTTTAGAACGCATTCCCTCACTATGAGCAACATGTTTGTATTTTCCGATATGTAACATTTCGAAGTAACGTTCACGGAACACCCATGCAGCAGCAAACACAGAACCGAGTTGAATGACAATTTTAAAAGTAAAAGCTGAATGAGAACCTAAAAATTGAGACGATTGTAACCACATATCATCTACAAGAATCATATGTCCTGTAGATGAAACAGGAGCAAATTCAGTAAGACCTTCTACAATACCTAAAATTAACGCCTTAATAAATTCAATAATTATCATAAGTAACCTCTTTCTTTTATGTAAAAAATGAACTTTCATTTATGCTAAATGTTTTATTTTAAAAAATTCACTTTATTATCATAGCATATTGAAATAATAATTTACTAATAATTACCGGTGGATATGATAATAATGTCATGTTGTTTTGAAATAAAAAAACTATTTTGTTGTATTGTGTGAAAGATAATTAATTCAAAGAAATGACATAATATTGTCACTTAACTTTGAAATCAATTAAATGATTATTTGTGATGAAGCTTCTATAATAAAGTATTAGGTGAAGAAATTTGAAAAATTTAATGAGTTTAGTCTTTAAATATAAATTATTTCCAATTTTTATGGGGATGACTAGTGTATTGTTAGCCATATGTGTAGTGATTCAAAATATTGGAATTGCTAGGTTTTTGAATCAAGTCTTGTACCACAAGGTTTCAGCTATTTATCCATTGTTATTTACTATTTTAATCGTGTTAATTTTGAGAGTAACGTTTAATATGTTGAATCAACGATTAGGTGATATTTTAGCTTACAAAGTTAAACATGACCTTCGTCAAAAAATAGTAACAAGTAAGTCTAAAGCTTCAATTGGCGTACAAACAAACATTTTAACTGAAGTTACAAATGGAATTACACCCTTTTTTAATAATTACTTGCCACAAGTGTTTAAATCTATGTGCATACCTTTCGTCATTATTATTGTAATGTGTTTTATACATCTTAATACTGCTATTATTATGGCGGTTACTGCACCATTTATTCCATTATTTTATATTATTTTTGGCTTGAAAACACGAGACGAATCTAAAGAACAAATGACGTATTTAAATCAATTTAGCCAACGCTTTTTAAATATAGCTAAAGGTTTGATTACTTTAAGACTATTTAGACGAACAACGGAAACGGAAAATCACATATATAAAGAGAGCACACGCTTTAGGGATTTAACGATGAAAATTTTGAAAAGTGCATTTCTATCTGGCCTTATGCTTGAGTTTATAAGTATGTTAGGTATTGGTTTAATTGCACTAGAAGCGACATTAAGTTTAGTCGTGTTTCACCATATCAACTTTAAAATTGCTGTAATTGCGATTATTTTAGCGCCAGAATTTTACAATGCAATTAAAGATTTAGGTCAAGCCTTCCATACTGGTAAACAAAGTGAAGGAGCAAGTGATATTATTTTTGATTTTTTAAATAATGTTGAAGAATCAAATATCAATACGCCTACCATAAATCAGAATCAGCAAAATCAAATTTATTTCGATAAAGTAAGTTATCAATATCCTAATACGACTCTATATGCCTTAAAAGATATAACTTTTTCGATCAATCAAGGAGAAAAAATTGCAATTGTTGGTCCAAGTGGCGCTGGAAAATCCACATTAGCGAATCTTATTCAGCAAATGATAACACCTACAAAAGGTCGCATTATATTTAATTCTGAAGTTACAGATATAGGTATGTTAAACCAACGGCCATATATTTTTTCAGCGTCTGTTAAAGATAATATTACAATGTTTAATGAGGTTTCAGATGAAAAAATTTTACAAACTTTAGAAACAGTAGGACTTAAAGAAAAGATTTTAAGCTTAAATAAAGGAATTCACACTGTAATTGGTGAAGGTGGGGAAATGTTATCTGGTGGTCAAATGAGAAGAATAGAACTTTGTAGAGTACTATTACTACGTCCAAGTATTCTAATATTTGACGAGCCTACTACAGGTTTAGATATTGAAACTGAACGTGTTGTTCAACAAACATTAGAGCATAACTTTAAGCATGCTACCACAATTACAATCGCACATCGTAATTCGACTATACGTCGTGCAACCCGACGTTTATATGTAAAAGAAGGTCATCTTATTAAAGATGATAATCAAATTTCTACGCAATTAAATAAGGTGGTGAATAAAGATGAAACCACATATTAAATTTCATTTAGATAAAGATTTATTTTTAGCAATATTAGTAAGCATTACCGGAAGCCTAATAGCACTTACAATGTTCTTTTTAAGTGGATATATGGTAACTCAAAGTGCACTAGGCATGCCTATTTACGCATTGATGATACTTGTCGTTTCTGTAAAATTATTTGGATTTTTACGTGCTATGACGCGATATGTTGAAAGGTTATTATCCCATCGAACTACATTTACAATGTTAAGGAATATAAGAGTACAGTTTGTAAAGCAACTTTTTCCAAGAGTGCCTAATATTTATCGTAAATTTAGATCGAGCGATTTAATCTCAAGAATGGTCAATAAAGTAGAGGCACTACAAAATATATATTTACGTGTATATTATCCTCCTTTTGTAATAGGTTTAACTGCGCTAATTGCTGCTGTTGCATTAATTTATTTTAGTATTGCTCATGCTATTTTAATTGTCATAAGTATGCTATTTTATTTATGGATTATACCATGGCTAAGTGCTAAGCGTGTACGCATACTTAAACAACAAGTTACTACTCATGAACAAAAAATGTTAGGTGAGTTTTATGATTATAAAGCGGGTTATCAAGAGTTAATTACTTTTAATCAACAAGATGCATATAAAAAGAAAGTCGTTAGGTCATTAGAATACTATGATAGATTACAAGCTAAAGAAAATCGTTTTTTAACATTTTATGATTATATATTGAATCTCATTTCTATTATAACGATTTTTTTAAGTTTAGCTTTAGCCGTGGTACAAATTGAACATGGATATTTAGATGTTATATATGTAACGAGTATGATATTAATGATTTTAACTTTGTTCGAACAGGCTATTCCAATGAGTAATTTTGCTTATTATAAAGCAGATACAGATCAAGCGTTAACAGATATTAATGAGGTGTTTCATTCTTCGATCACTACACCTAAGTTAACTGTACAGACGAAACAAGAACCTGTATTTAGTATTTCTAATCTAAACTTTAAATATTTTAATCAAGAAACATTAGTATTAAACGATATTAATTTAACCATCCATAAAGGTGAAAAAGTAGCTATCATTGGACCTTCTGGTTCAGGGAAAAGTACGTTAATGCAACTGCTATGTGGATTATATGAAATAGAAGAAGGTCGTGTTGAGTTATACGGACAATCTATTACTCAAATTAATGAAAACGATAGATATAATGAAATCAATGCGTTATTACAATCCCAACAAATATTTGATGGTACTGTTAGAGAAAATTTATTATCTAATCAAAAAGATGAAAACTTAATCGATGTTTTAAATATGTTGAATTTAAGTTACTTAAATTTGAACACGCAATTGACTTTAGATGGAACTTCTTTATCTGGCGGTGAAATTCAACGTTTATCTTTAGCACGTTTATTTTTAAAATCATCTAACATTTGGCTATTAGATGAGCCAACTACAGCGCTTGATGAAGATAATACGACCAATGTAATGAAAGAAATTAACAAGCAAGCAGAAACATTAGTTGTTGCTACACATGATTTAGATTTACTTCCATATTTCGATACCATTATCGTAATGGTTGAAGGTGAGGTTGTTGAGTACGGAGATTATGTATCATTAAGTCAAAATAAGGGTTATTTAAATCGCATGATTCATATTAATAAATTATAAAATAAAAAACCTGAGATAGCTTTAAAAAATGATCTCAGGTTTTCTACTATTGATAAATATATAAATTACATTTTGAAATGAATAACTTTAATTAGTTTAGTACTAGCATGTCACATTATTTGTTTTCGGTAAAAGCAGTAATAATTTTACCTAATAGACGATTAAGTTCATGGACTTCATCGTTACTCAAAGAAGAAGCGATGGCAACTTTTTGAGATGCATCACTTAATTCGGGTTTAATATTTTCACTTTTTTCAGTAAGATGAATAAATACTTCACGTTGGTCAATTTCAGAACGTTCCCGTTTAATTAAATCAACGTTCTCCATTCTTTTTAGTAAGGGTGATACTGTACCTGTATCTAAAGCTAATTCAGTGACTACTTTCTTAACATTTACAGGGGATTCTTCCCATAAAATACTTAAAACTAAGAATTGTGGGTAAGTAAGATTGTACTTTTTAAAGACTTTGTTTGAATAGTAGCGATTTACTTGTCTTTGTGCATTGTACAAACTAAAACAAAGTTGCTCTTTTAAATTGTGTTGTTCAGACATTAAAGTTCTCCTCCAGACATTTATCCGTTTCTCTTTATTTCGGATTAAAGTTCGTCTATGTTGTGTAAAATATAAATTATCACACACTTCATTTCAATGCCATGCTAAAATTAAAGTATGCTTAAATTTTAGAAGAAAACACTATTTTAATCAAGTGTAATCTAACGTACATTTTTATAATATTAATTTCAAATACATTTTATATAGAAATGAGTTTTTAAAATGATAAATAATAAAAAACAAAAAATATCTATTACAATAATTAGTGGCTTTTTAGGAAGTGGTAAAACTACACTTTTGAATAATTATATACGCCAATTATTCAAAAAGGATGAGAAAATAACGATTATTATGAATGAATTCGGTTCTTTTGACGTTGATAGTTTACTTATCGAAGAAGATATTACTGTAAAATCATTAATCAATGGATGCGTATGTTGTGACTTAAATAATGATTTAGTATTACAATTACAATCACTTATTAAAGAAGGTGAAAGTCAACACATTCTTATTGAATCGACTGGAATTGCACATCCTTTAGAAGTCTTTGCAGCGTGTCAAGATCCAACAATAGTTAATGACGTGGAAATTCCTAAAATAATAGGCCTTGTTGATGCGTTAAGATTTAATAATAGAATGAAATATACGGTAGAGACGAATGAGTTAATGGAAGAGCAAATTAAATATAGTGATATAATTATTCTTAATAAAATGGATTTAGTGACCCAAGTAGAATTAGAAAATATAAAAAAACAATTGGTTTCTATTAATAATAAAGCAACGATTTACGTGACTACATATAGTAAATTAGATGATGTAGTAGTGAAAAATAAAGCTGCTGATATTAATAGGCATGTTCATGTCCACCATCATAATGTACAATCTATGAAATATACGTTTAGTTCTCCTATTGATCGACAATTATTTTACCAATTTATAATGCGTTTGCCAGATGAAGTATTCAGGTTAAAAGGATTTGTAAAATTTAAAGATCAGTCGGATTCAACATACGAATTCCAATTTTCAATGGGATTACCTACTTATGGAATAACTGATAGAGAAGTTCCATTAACTATTGTTATTATTGGTGAAATGCTTGATACAACACGTTTGAAAAACCAGTTAGAAATGATTCAATTTACTTAAAATGACTCCTTAATTTTTATGGGAGTGGTTATGAGTATTCTAAATTTCTAATAAATATGTCATAGTCTTGTCATGAGAATAAAAAAATATATCATTTATAATAGAATAAGGAGGATATATTAATGAATCATAATGAAGATAAACGCACTAAACAAATTCGCTTTGAGTTTAAGTGGATTACAATCCCATATTTAATTTTTGCAATTATTATTCTATTGTTAAATATCTTTTTTACAAATATAAAAATCACAATGGCACTATTTGGATTGTTCTTTGGTTATAATTTAGGAATATTGTTTATCGCATTTATTAATAAGTACAAACGTACACTCATATTAACGCTAATTTTAACTATTTTAAGTGCAGCAACTTTCTTTACTTTACTATACGTTTTTGGACTTAATAGAGAAATATTTGGTTAATAAAAGTATTAATCACATTATATAAATTAAGTGAAAGGAGTCACTATAGAATTTGTATTGAATTCTATAGTCACTCCTTTTAATTTTAAGATAAATAGGGTAGTTAAATTATTAACAAACATCATTCTAGGAGTGAAAATATGAATATTGGCGTCATTCTCAATAGAGTATTTAGAATAAATAATAATCCATTATTCGAATATATTAATCAACAAAAAGATGCATTTGATAAATGCTATCTTATAATTCCTAAGGAAACATTTGAAGAGAAAGGTACAGATAAAAAGGCAAATTATTATTATGGCACTTTAGAAAAATTTTTACATAAGTTGAAAGAACATCATATAGAACCATATGTCATCGATTATAGTGAACTAGGTATGTTTTGTACTGAACATGATATTAAAGAAATAGTTATGGCAGGCGATATCATGAGTTATCATCAAGAAAGATATGATATTCGACACTTAAAACAAGCATTTAAAAATCACGATATACCCGTAATAACTATTAACGTTAATCATTATTTTAAGCCAAGTAACACGATGAATCAGCAAGGACAACCATATAAAGTATTTACAAGTTTTTATAAAGCACACCGTTCAAAACTTAGACAGCATTCTTCGTATCAATATCATTTAAGTGATATCGCTAATAAATGTAGCCAATCACAACAAACGATAACTAATGATTATCATCATGATGGACAATCAGAAGATCAAGCATTAAATAATTGGAAGGATTATTTAAATCATAGTATTCAAAACTATAAAAAGGATAGAGAGTATCTTCCAGAAGTGCTCACTAGTCAATTGAGTATTGTTCTAGCATATGGTCTGATAGATATTAAACAAATTATTACAGATTTATTAGAAGGATATGAGGAAAATGAAAATAATTACGAAAGTTTTATTAGAGAAGTAATGTTTCGTGAGTTTTATTATGTTCTTATGGCTCAATATCCTCATATTGCACATGAAGCATTTAATGAAAAATATCGTACTATACAATGGTCTTATAACAAAGAAGAGTTTAATCGCTGGTGTGAAGGTAAAACTGGTTTTCCTATTATTGATGCTGCTATGAATGAATTAAATGAGACAGGATTTATGCATAATCGCATGCGGATGGTAGTCTCTCAATTTTTAACTAAAGATTTGTTTATTGATTGGGCTTGGGGCGAAGATTATTTTAGGAAAAAATTAATCGATTATGATGCAGCTTCAAATGTACATGGTTGGCAATGGTCAGCTTCAACTGGGACAGATGCTGTGCCGTATTTTAGGATGTTTAATCCTACTAGACAAAGCGAACGTTTTGATAAAGACGCTTTATATATCAAAAAATATATTCCTATATTCGATAATGTGCCCGCAAAATTCTTACATCACCCATTTCAACATCAAACACAATTAGTAAAAAAAGGAATACAATTAGGTAAAGATTATCCTGAACCAATTGTAGATCATAAAGTTGCGCGCGAACATGTGATGACAATATTTAAAAATATATAAAAAAAGAGCTAGGGAAAGGAAACAGAGTTCAAATTGAGTTCATGCTCCCACCCCTAGCTTTTTTAAATACATAACTAAACGTCTTATAAAATTTTTCTACATGAATAGACTGTATTAAATAGAAATATATCAATGTGCCATTCTTATCCCTTTAATGAATAATAAAATGACAAATTGAAGTAGCATCATTAATGAAATAAATATTAAACTACTATCATTTAAGGCACTAATGACTTCTGTGATAATAGTAAATGGACGGGTAATTAAATGAACAGTATGAAATCTCAAAAATCTACCTATAAATATTCCTAAACCATTTAAAAACATAAGTGCTATTAATAAACATCGATTTAACCATAGCTTTGAAGTGAAATGAGATAAATGAACAAATATGAGAGCCATGCAATAAATCGCAAAAAATACACTTAGCAGTAAGAAAGTAAAGTATAACCATTCTATTAAATTAAGTTGGACGTAAAAATCAAATGTAAACTGATTGAGATGAATAAGATCAGTAACCATGTAAAATGTATTGGGCACTAATAAAATAAAAATAAGAGCAAAAATAATAAATATAAGCCATTCAAACTTTTTTCTAGGTTTAAATAAATCTAATAAGAAACATAATTCAAGTGGAATGTAAGCTAAAAATAAATTTAAGCTTACAAAGTTAAATACACGCGTTTCAAATAATGATATTACAAAAAGAATAATAAAATAGATTCTTGCAATATAACGTGAAGTCATAATATGCACTACTTTCTAACGATTTAGTTGAATTATTATAGTAAAGGTTAAAGTCGAAGTAATCAAGAAAAAAGAAGGTAGAATAATTAAAGTTAGAGAAGCATTAATAATTGTAAAATAGATGTGTAATCTGTAAGAAAAGAATCTCAATGATGTTAAATAAAAGTGATAACATATTGTAATGAAGCGGTTGAATTGAGGTTTCTAATCTTGATTGAAAGAGAAATTTTACGATTTTAATCAGTTGAGTCTAGTCTACGAGTCAAACGTTCAATTGATATCACAATCAGTCATCGTAATGAAAATTTCACTTGTTGTTGAAACCACAGCTTTTGTTAAATGTCCACTTAACGTCTCAAAATATTGAGAACCAATGTACCATGTAAATGTGCAAATGGTTAATTATCAATACGAGAAATATTCCCTAATAAACTTGTTCACTCTAATGTTTCATTTATTTCTTTTTTTCATATTCATTTGTTTCTAAATTATAATAGTTTAACACGACCTCATCACAAGCTCCGACACTACTCACTGAATCAAATTTAATATGTTAATGTTGAGCAAAGTGAGTAACCTCTTTTATAATATCTTCTCCATGTTCTAAAACAAGAAGAGAGTGTTGTCCATTTTTTGGGCATCTTATTGTCTTCATTTTTATAATTAGGATAATTTAATTATATATAACATAAATTTAAAATACTTTGAATAAACTATTAAGTAAGATAGTATATTTTAAAATAAAAAATAATATATAATAGTATCTAAATGAAAGATGAAAAATTTAGAATTTTTAACTTTTCTCAGAATATGAATTAGATGAATTTCATTAAGAGTATTTAATTATAGATAAAAGAGAGGTGATCTTCATGAAAAAACAATTATTTACATTATATTTTAATATATTTTTAATATTCGTTGGAATTGGCCTTGTTATTCCTGTTCTTCCAGTATATTTGAAAGATTTAGGATTAAAAGGAAGCGATTTAGGAATTTTAGTAGCTATTTTCTCATTGTCTCAAATGATTATTTCTCCTTTTGGAGGAAGTTTAGCTGATAAATTGGGTAAAAAATTAATTATTTGTTTAGGATTAGTATTTTTTACAATCTCTGAATTCTTATTTGCTATGAGTCATTCTTTTATACTTCTAATAGTATCAAGAATACTTGGTGGTTTTAGTGCAGGGATGGTCATGCCTGGTGTAACAGGAATGATTGCAGATATTTCTATAGCTAAAGATAAAGCGAAAAATTTTGGTTATATGTCTGCAATTATTAACTCTGGTTTTATTTTAGGACCAGGAATTGGTGGTTTTTTAGCAGAAGTATCACATCGTCTTCCATTTTATTTTGCAGGTGCATTAGGTATTATTGCGTTTGTTATATCTGTAATATTGATTCGCCAACCGCAAAATACAGCGGAAAGTCATCATATTCACTTTGAAACTAAAGAACTTTCTAAAATCCAATGGGGTGTTTTTATTACTCCAATTATCTTAACATTTGTACTTGCTTTTGGTTTGTCTTCTTTTGAGACATTATTTTCTCTATATACTTCAGCGAAAGCAAACTACGCACCTGGCGATATTTCAATTGCTATTGTAGGTGGTGGTGTTGCAGGAGCAGTATTCCAAATTTTCTTTTTTGATAAATTTATGAGATATACCACTGAACTTACATTTATTACTTGGGCATTATTATATTCTGTCATTGTTATATTTAGTCTTATAATCGCTCATAGTTACTGGTCAATTATGTTAATTAGTTTTATTGTCTTTATTGGATTTGATTTAATTCGTCCAGCGCTAACTAATTATTATTCAAATATAGCAGGTAATCGACAAGGTTTTGCTGGAGGACTTAATTCTACATTTACAAGTATGGGTAATTTTGTAGGCCCATTGGTAGCAGGCTCGTTATTTGATGTTAATATTGAATTTCCTTTATATATGTCTATTATTGTAATGTTATTTGGGGTAGTAATTATTTTCATAGAGAAAAAGTTACAGTTAAATCGTAGCAGATGTGATTAAATAAGTTTTATATAATAGAAATGTAACAATAAAAAGTCGTTAGGTAATATAACTGTTACAAAGATTACAATTATTTTAAATTGCCTTCTACTGAATTATTTTATCTATATTTGTATGTTAAGATATAAAAAAATTCAAAGAGAAGTGTGGGTAAGGAGATGAATTTAAAAAATATATTGTTAAGTGTGGTAGCTATCATTTTATCAATTTGTTTGGCATTTCTATTATTTATCGCAACGAATCAAAATGCCTTAGCTAAGGTACATCGAACAATTTCTACTTTTTCAAAAGTCGGAAGTATTGTCGAAACTAAAAATATATTAAATATAAACAGCAATCACACTGCCGAAGCTTCTGAGAAAAATCAAACGCAACACAAAGCAGATATTCGTCAAAATCAAAACGTTAATTATAGGTTAAATGAGAAAGCTCAAGAAAAATATTTATACTCAACAGAGGAATGTAAAATGATAATTGAAAATTATATGCAACAAAATTATAAACAGCCTGTAAAGTTAGAGCGTTTGAATGAAACTAATCAAGCCATCACTTTTGAAGCGTACCCAGAAAACAAAAAAGCAGAAGATATAACAATTAATAAAGTGGGTAAAGTTGAGATAATTTCTGCAAATTAAGTTAAATAAACATGTAATATAAAATCAGAGTAAGAAAGTGAAATCTAAAGGTTTCTATCTTACTCTATTTTTTATTTGTCACAAAGAGTAGTAAAATTAGATATATAAAGAAGATAAATGAGGTGTTACATTGAAACATAAGAAAACCAATGCAATGAGAATGCTTGATAGAGCTAAGATTAATTATTCAGTAAATACATTTGAAATAGGTGAAGAACATTTAGATGGAGAAACAATTGCGGAATTAGTGCATGCGAATGTGAAAGACGTTTATAAAACGTTAGTGTTAGAAAATGCTAATCATGATCATTTTGTATGTGTTATACCAGTTAGTGAAACATTAGATTTAAAAGAAGTGGCACATGTCATAGGTGAAAAGAAACTTAATTTGATGCCGATGGATGATTTAAAAAAAGTTACTGGCTATATAAGAGGAGGGTGTTCTCCAATAGGAATGAAACATTCGTTTCCAACGATTATTGATGAGTCAGCTTTATCACGAGACAAAATCAATGTGAGTGGTGGTCAACGAGGCATGCAAATTATACTTGAACCTAATGATTTAATTGCAGTTACACAGGCACAAACAGCACGTATTACTCAACATTAAATGTATTAGCAGAGTGAGCAATGATATACATTGTGAACACTCTGTTAATTTTTCGGTTTTTTTGAACGTTTTTGAACGTTTTTGATAATTTTTGATTGAAATATGTAAGCGTAAACACTATAATAAAAGTTGTAAAGGAGTGTTAAAGATGATTTCTGAAAAACGACAAAGTTTAATTTTACAAGAACTTAAGAAAAAAGATTTTTTATCACTCCAAGAGTTAATTGAACGAACAGGTTGTAGTGCTTCAACTATAAGAAGAGATTTATCAAAGTTACAACAACTTGGACGTCTTCAACGTGTTCATGGTGGTGCAACACTTAATAGTCATAGAAACCAAGAACCTATTTTATCTGAAAAACTGTCTACAAATCTAAAAGAAAAAAGAGAAATTGGAAGAAAGGCAGCTCAGCTCATTGAAGATAATGATTATATTTTTATGGATGCAGGTTCATCTACAATTGAGATGATTCCATTTATAAAAGCACAAGATATCGTAGTGGTTACAAACGGATTGTCTCACGTTGAAAGATTACTTCATCGAGGTATTAAAACCTTGATGATTGGTGGAGAAGTAAAAGCTACCACTTTTGCTACTGTCGGAGCAAGTGCCCTTGAAGTTTTAAGACGTTATTGTTTTGATAAAGCTTTCATAGGTATGAATGGCTTAGATTTGAATCATGGATTAACCACACCCGATGAAAAAGAAGCATTAATTAAAGAAAGAGCAATACATCAAGCAACCACATCTTATGTTTTATTAGACCATTCAAAATTAGATGAAACATATTTTGCGCATGTCTCAACCAAAACTTGCCATGTTGAGTACATCGTATCTGAGCAATTACGAAATCATAATCGCTACAACGAATACAAAGAGAAATACCACTTTTTAGGAGGTTAATTATGATATATACAGTGACATTTAATCCATCTATTGATTACATCATGTTTACTGATGGATTTGAGCTAAAAGGGCTTAATAGAGCTAGAGAAACATACAAATTTGCTGGTGGAAAAGGTATTAATGTTTCTCGCGTGTTGAAAACTTTAGATGTTTCATCTACGGCATTAGGATTTGCTGGAGGTTTTCCTGGGGAATTTATTTCTAGCATTTTGGAACAAAGCGATATTAATACGGAGTTTATTAAAGTAAATGAAGATACTCGTATTAATGTTAAATTAAAATCCGGCGATGAAACTGAAATTAATGCACCTGGTCCGAATGTGACGTCTGAGCAGTTTGAAGCATTATTAAATCAGATCAGACATACTTCTAAGGAGGACACTGTCATTGTAGCAGGAAGTGTTCCAAAAAGTATTCCGAGTGATGCTTATGCTCAAATTGCAAAAATCACTCAAGAAACAGGTGCAAAATTAGTAGTGGATGCTGAAAGAGATTTAGTTAATACAGTGTTAGAATATCATCCTTTATTTATTAAACCGAATAAAGATGAATTAGAAGAAATGTTTGATGTCACAATTAAATCAGATCAAGATGTCGTTAAGTATGGTAGAGAAATAGTAAAAAATGGAGCTCAATCTGTCATTATTTCTTTAGGTGGAGATGGTGCCATATATGTTGACGAGACAAGAAGTATTAAAGCCCAAAATCCTAAAGGTGAAGTTGTAAATACAGTAGGATCTGGTGACAGTACAGTTGCAGGTATGGTAGCGGGTCTTGAGTTGGGACTATCACTTGAAGAAGCATTTTGCCAAGCAGTAGCTTCAGGTACGGCTACGGCATTTAATGATGACTTAGCATTAAGAGAAGATATAGAAAAAATCAAGTCACAAGTTACAATTTCTGTACTTGATGGGGAGTGATAGAGTTGAGAATAACAGAATTACTTACAAAAGAAACTATTGCTATGGATTTATCAGCTAGTGATAAAAATGGCGTCATTGATGAATTAGTTAATCAATTAGATTCAGCTGGTAAATTAAGCGATATAGCTCAATTTAAGGAAGCGATTCATAATCGTGAGTCACAAAGTACAACGGGAATTGGTGAAGGAATAGCCATTCCACATGCTAAAGTAGCAGCAGTGACATCACCTGCGATTGCTTTTGGTAAATCAAAAGAAGGTGTGGACTATCAAAGTTTAGATGGTCAACCTGCGCATTTATTCTTTATGATTGCAGCACCAGAGGGTGGCGCACAAACACATTTAGATGCATTAGCTAAATTGTCAGGCATTTTAATGGACGATACAGTAAGAGAAAATCTATTACAGGCTAATTCGAAAGAAGAAATACTTCGTATTATTGATGATGCTGATGATGAAGCAACTAAAGAAGAAGAAAAAGAAGCTCAAGAACAAGAGGATGAAGCACAAGCAACAACTGGCGCATCAGCGAATGATAATGCTAACGAACCTTACGTTTTAGCTGTAACAGCGTGTCCAACAGGTATTGCACATACGTATATGGCCCGTGATGCTTTGAAAAAACAAGCAGAAAAAATGGGAGTGAAAATAAAAGTTGAAACAAATGGTTCAAGTGGTATTAAAAACCATTTAACTCAACAAGATATTGAACGTGCAACTGGGATTATTGTAGCTGCCGATGTTCATGTAGAAACAGATCGTTTCGATGGTAAAAATGTAGTTGAGGTTCCAGTAGCAGACGGAATTAAACGTCCTGAAGAGTTAATTAATACAGCACTTGATACAAGTAGAAAACCATTTAAAGCACATGGTGGACAAAAAAATACAGATAAAGATAGTAATGATGAAAAATTAAGTCCAGGTAAAGCATTTTATAAACACTTAATGAATGGTGTTTCTAATATGTTACCACTTGTTATTGCTGGTGGTATCTTAATGGCGATTGTATTCTTATTTGGCGCCAACTCATTTGATCCAAAAAGTCCTGAACACAATGCGTTTGCAGAACAATTGTGGAATATTGGTAATAAGAGTGCCTTTGCATTAATTATTCCAATCTTAGCTGGTTTCATTTCTCGTAGTATTGCAGATAAACCAGGTTTTGCAGCTGGCCTAGTTGGCGGTATGTTAGCAATTTCTGGTGGCTCTGGGTTTATCGGTGGTATTATTGCTGGTTTCTTAGCGGGTTATTTAACACAAGGTATCAAATATATTACTCGTAATTTACCTCAAGCAGTTGAAGGTTTAAAACCAACATTAATTTATCCACTATTAAGTGTGACAATTACTGGATTATTAATGATTTATGTATTTAATCCACCTGCAGCATGGTTAAACAATCTATTATTAAATGGTTTAAATAGTTTATCTGGTTCTAACATTATGCTATTAGGATTAGTTATTGGAGCTATGATGGCAATTGATATGGGAGGTCCATTCAATAAAGCAGCTTATGTATTTGCGACAGCTGCTTTAACTGAAGGTAATGCTGCACCAATAACAGCAGCAATGGTTGGTGGTATGATTCCACCATTAGCAATTGCCACAGCAATGTTTATCTTTAAACGTAAATTTACAAAAGAGCAACGTGGCTCAATCGTACCTAACTATGTTATGGGTCTATCATTCATCACAGAAGGTGCCATACCTTTTGCAGCTGCTGACCCATTACGTGTGATTCCATCAATGATGGTCGGTTCAGGTGTTGCTGGAGCGATTGCATTAGGACTTGGTTCAAGAATTAATGCACCTCATGGTGGTATCATCGTTATAGCAGCCACAGACTTTAGTCATATTATCCAAACTATCATTGCTTTAATTATAGGTACACTTGTTTCAGCAGTACTTTATGGTTTACTGAAACCAAAATTAACAGAACAAGAAATTAAAGCTTCAGAATCTATGGATGAATAATAAACATTAATTTAATGAGCCTGAGACATAATGAGTTGTCTCAGGCATTTTTTTATATATTGATATTTGGTCATTGAATTGAAAACGTGTAGTATCAAGATTATTTCAAGGAGTACTAGCATCGAAATCTTTGTAAAAAAGCAATGTTCAAAGAAATTTGGGGTGGAGTGCCAGCAAAAAGGGTTTTCTAGGAAACCCAACGTTCAACGAAAGCTGGGGTTGGGGCCTCAGCAAAAAGGGTTTCCTGGGAAACCCAACGTTCAACGAAAGCTGGGGTTGGGGCCTCAGCAAAAAGGGTTTCCTGAGAAACCCAACGCTCAACGAAAGCTGGGGTTGGGGCCTCAGCAAAAAGGGTTTCCTGAGAAACCCAACGCTCAACGAAAGCTGGGGTTACATTATCGAAGGGATTAACGAATTCTGTCCAATCTTTTATTATATAGTTAGTATATAATTAAAAAGACATAGATATATATGTACTTGACTATTACTACAGATTAGGTTTAAATGGGAATTTGAGTTTAAGAAACAAATAACCATCCTGGAGTATTATTGTACTTTTATAGCATTTAATTAAAAATTCCTCACATATCATTTCTCTGATTTTCTTAAAAATTTATTACAAGGACTATTGAAGTATATATGAAATAGTAGGAAGAAAATCATTATATAATGCTTTTTAAATGATTTTAAATGTTAAAAGCTTTCTTATTCTTATTTAACCATTTAGTATAGAAATATGGTAATATTAAAGTAATACATTTTTTTGGGGGTGTCTTAATGGGAAGGTCTTAACATGCGTTTATAACGGTGATAAGTATGACGTATTAAATTCGTGTTACTCATTAGAGACACATAATATTTGGAGGTGAATCCCTAGAAATAGGGAACTAATTGGAAACAGTGACCATAATTAATTTAGTAATATTTTTTCTATTAATCGCTTTAACAACCGTATTCGTTGGATCTGAATTTGCATTAGTAAAAGTACGTTCAACAAGAATTGAACAACTTGCTGATGAAGGTAATGGAAGTGCAAAAATTGTTAAAAAGATGATTGCTAATCTTGATTATTATTTATCAGCATGTCAACTTGGTATTACAGTTACATCTTTAGGTTTAGGTTGGTTAGGTGAACCGACATTCGAAAAACTATTACATCCACTTTTTAATCTATTACATTTGCCAAGTGCAGTGACTACAACCATTTCATTTGTGATTTCGTTTATTGTTGTAACTTATTTACATGTAGTGTTAGGTGAGTTAGCACCTAAATCAATAGCAATACAACATACTGAAAAATTAGCATTAACTTATGCTAGACCATTATATTATTTTGGTAATGTCATGAAGCCATTAATATGGTTAATGAATGGTTCGGCACGAGTAATTATTAGAATGCTTGGTGTTGACCCTGATGCGCAAGCAGATGCAATGTCTGAGGAAGAGATTAAAATCATTATTAATAATAGTTATAATGGTGGAGAAATTAATCAAACAGAACTGAATTACATGCAAAATATCTTTTCATTTGACGAAAGACATGCGAAAGATATCATGGTTCCACGTACACAAATGGTAACGTTAAACGAACCATTTAATGTTGACGAATTACTTGACACGATTAAAGAACATCAATTTACACGTTATCCAATTACTGAAGATGGGGATAAAGACCATATAAAAGGTTTTATTAATGTAAAAGAATTTTTAACAGAATATGCTTCAGGTAGAACAATTAAAATCTCTAATTATATTCATGAATTACCTATGATTTCAGAAACAACTCGTATTAGCGATGCATTAGTTTCAATGCAACGTGAACATGTTCATATTAGTCTTATTATTGACGAATATGGTGGTACTGCCGGTATTTTAACAATGGAAGATATTCTTGAAGAGATTGTCGGTGAAATCAGAGATGAATTTGATGATGATGAAATAAATGATATTGTTAAATTAGAGGAAGATATATATCAAATTAACGGACGTGTCTTACTTGATGATTTACATGAAAAATTTGATATCACTTTTGAAGATTCTGAAGATATCGATACAATAGGTGGATGGTTACAAGCACACAATACTAATCTTCAAGTTGAAGATTATATAGATACAAAATACGATCGATGGATTGTTTCTGAAATGGATAATCACCAATTGGTATGGGTTGTACTTAAATACCAATTTAATGAAACAAGACCTGTGATTAGTGATGAAGAGGAAGAAGACAATCACGATCATAAACATGAATCGGATGAATAAAAATAAAGGCACTTGGGTATGTAAACCTAAGTGTCTTTATTTGTATGCGTAAAAGAAATTAAGTTATGTTAATTTTTAGTTGAAAAAATATATTGAATAGGATGTGGCATAAATGATAAATGATACACAAGTGTTAAATAATGGTTACCCAATGCCTAAAGTAGGACTAGGCGTTTATAAAATGGAAGATGATGAGATGGAAACCGCAGTACAAACAGCATTAGAAGCGGGATATCGTGCATTTGATACTGCTTATTTTTACGGTAATGAACAAGCACTAGGTAAAGCTTTAAACAACAGTGATATTGCGAGAGAAGACGTATTTATTACTTCTAAATTATGGAATGATTATCAAGGATATGATAATACATTAGAATATTTTAATAAATCTTTAGAAAACTTAGGATTGGATTATTTAGATTTATATTTAATTCATTGGCCATGTGAAAAAGATGGCTTATATATTGAATCTTATAAAGCATTAGAAAAATTATATAATGAAGGTAAAATTAAAGCGATTGGTGTATGTAACTTTAAACCCCATCACTTAGAAACATTGATGAAAGAGACAACTATTGTACCTCAAATTAATCAAATAGAAGTTCATCCTTATTTTAATCAACAAGATGTACAAGATTATTGTGATAAACATGATATTACTGTTACAGCTTGGATGCCACTTATGAGAAATCGAGGATTATTAGATGATCCAGTAATTACAAAATTAGCAGAACAATATGACAAAACACCAGCACAAATTGTATTACGTTGGCATCTAGCCCATGACAGAATTATTATTCCTAAATCAAAAACGCCATCTCGTATTCGTGAAAATTATGATATTTTTGACTTTAATTTAGAACTTACTGAGATTGCGGAAATTGATAGTTTAAATAGAAATGCACGTCAAGGTAAAGATCCAGATGATGTAGCAATAGGTGATTTAAAATAATATAGTTTAAATTATTACAAAAGCTGGAATTAATGTTAATTATTTGTTAATTACATGGTTATTAGTAGAATGTTTATTGATTTTATTGATACAATATTGGAAAGAATGTAGAAAAGGATGTAATTAGATGAAAATCAGAGTCATTATACCTTGCTTCAATGAAGGTAAAGTCGTAAAAAAAACTTACGATAGATTGACTGAAATTTTGACGGAGAATAGTAAAACTCGTCGTTATTATTATGACTTGTTATTTATTGATGACGGTAGTAAAGATAATACGATTGAGCATATACAACATTTAGCGGAATACGATGAACATGTTAAATATATTTCTTTCAGTCGAAATTTTGGTAAAGAAGCAGCAATGATTGCTGGTTTTCAACACAGTGTGAATGTTGATGCAGTCGTAATGATTGATGGAGATTTACAACATCCTCCGGAATTTATACCTAAAATGGTTGAAATGTATCAACAAGGGTTTGATCAAGTTGTCGCTAAACGAGATCGTAGTGGTGAAAATGTTGCACGTAAAACAATGTCAAAGTTGTACTATAAGCTCATTAATAGCTTTGTCGAAGATATTAAATTTAGTGATGGTGTAGGAGATTTTCGATTATTAAGTCAACGTGCAGTTAAATCGATTGTTTCATTAAATGAATATAATCGATTTTCTAAAGGGTTATTTGAATGGATAGGATATAATACAAAGATTTTTACTTATAAAAATGTAGAACGAGAAGCTGGAGAATCTAAATGGACTTTTACCAAGTTATTAAATTATGGGATTGATGGATTAATATCATTTAATAATAAACCACTGAGAGCAATGATATATCTTGGAATGTTTATCTTTGGATTAAGCATCATTTATATTATTTATTTGTTAATAGGCATTTTAATGAATGGAATTAATCATCCGGGTTACTTTACAACAATAGCAGCTGTATTGTTATTAGGTGGCATTCAGTTAATGTCTATTGGTGTCGTTGGCGAATATATTGGGCGAATTTATTACGAAGTAAAACAAAGACCAAAATATATTGTAGAAGCTTCCAATTTAAAAGCACCTATTGAAAAAGTAGTTGCAGAAAAAGAAAAAATTTATCAATAAAAAATAAACATGTAAAAGCTCTTACATCATAGCTTCTTACATGTTTATTTTTTTAAGTCATTTTCAATATGATTATGTTTGAGTTGCCACAATAAATATATATCAAATAAAGCATAAATAATTATGAAGATATACCAAAATGACGTTAATAAGGTCAAAAGTATAATTGAAATAATAATAATTGTATGACCAATCATAATAGGATGTTGTAGCTTACTCAAAAATTTAAGATGATTCATTTCATTTTTTGAAAAAGTACTTATGAAATCAATGCTTAAGCCTACGATAAATATAGCTGGAGCTAAATAAGGGATAGACATATAGACTGATTGATCGCTAGATTCAAAAGTGATAAATAATGAGCAACTAATCATAATTGCAAAAATGAATGCAAGAGATTTATACTCTGAAATCATTAAGTATATATGTTTACGATTTAAATAATATTGTAAGATTGTCCAACTTAAGAAAAATATAATTGAAGCAAATGTTATAAAATTGAACTTTTCAATCACAATACTATTAATAATAGCATTGATAACAATGGATAATAGAACGGAGTTAAACGTTAGTTGTTTGAAATGATGCCGATATAAATCAAAACCCAGAACACATATTGTAATGGCTATATTAATAAATACATATATAATCATGGTGTACTCCTATCACGTGTGTGTAGTTCATTAAAATATTATAGCAATTAAAATAAACTTAATCATTTCAAAACACTTAATAAATAATATTCTATTATAATTTACTAATTATACACCTTTCTTATTACTCCATAACAATGTATGTAACTGAGGTAAAACATACACGTGATTCATATCACTGCTATTCATTACTGTGTCTACAAGGGTTTCATAGCGACCAAGTAATTTTTCGGTATGATGTTCAACATCATCATCTAAATAAGGGTTTCCTACTTGCAAATAAAATGGAATATTAGGATAACGATGATGAATCATTCTAGCAAATTGATAATCTTCTTTATCAAAAACAACTACTTTCAAGTTCAATGTTGATGGTATACATTGTTCTATGACATCATCTAATATTTCTAAATTAGGCACCATATTAGAGCTAGGCGGTTTAGGACTAATTGTTAAATCGTTAATTTGTCGCATCCAAGGTTGAAATTTACTGCCTTGGGTTTCTAATGCCGTAAAAATATTTTTTTCTTCAAATAAATCTACTAAATCTTGAATTCCTTTGATTAATGCAGGGTTACCTCCAGAAATAGTGACATGATCAAATTGATTACCGCCAATTTCTTTTAAACGATCATAAATGTCTTGAGCAGTTAATAACTCTATATCATCTTTAGCGCTACCATCCCACGTAAAGGCGGAATCGCACCAACTACAACGATAATCGCATCCTGCTGTGCGGACAAACATTGTTTTTCGTCCTATAACTCGTCCTTCTCCTTGAATAGTAGGACCAAAAATTTCTAAAACTGGTATTTTTGAAGGCATTATTTATTCTCCTTTGGACGATAGACAACATAACTTGATGGTGTTTCACGTAAATACACTTGTACACATTTAGGTTTATTGTCATACTCGTTAAGATGAGCTTGTACGATTTCAAAAATTGTCTGTGCCACAATTTCAGTAGAAGGACTTTTATCTTTAAATTGAGGTAAATCATTTAATAAATAGTGATCAAATTGGTCATGGACCAATCGTTTTAATTCACTAAAATTAATTAAAAATCCATTATGGTCGAGTGTATCTCCAACAATAGTTAAGTTAACAAAATAAGTATGTCCATGTGTTCTCATGCATTTTCCAGCATCTTCACTAGGAATAAAATGTGCCGCAGAAAAATTGAAATCTTTATTTAATTCAAATGTATAAGGGTGATTCACTGTAGGATAAACTTGTTGTATCATAATGACGCATCTCCTTTTTGTTCTAAATATTGATGAAGTCCACGTTGTCTTAATTTACAAGCTGGACATTCTCCGCATCCATCTCCAATAATACCGTTGTAGCATGTAAGCGTATTGTGGCGCACATAATCGAGGACACCTAATTCATCACTGAGTTCCCAAGTTTGCGTTTTATCTAACCACATTAAGGGTGTATGAATAACAAAGTCTCTATCCATAGATAAACTAAGTGTGACATTCATAGATTTAATAAAACTATCTCGGCAATCTGGGTAACCAGAGAAGTCTGTTTCACATACACCCGTAATGATGTGTTTCGCATTCACTTGATAAGCAAGAGCTCCAGCAAATGACAAGAATAATAAATTACGAGCAGGTACAAAAGTATTTGGTATACCATCTTCTCCTGTCTCAATTTTCATGTCATGTTTTGTTAATGCATTTGGAGTAAGTTGAGATAGTAAAGACATGTCTAAAATATGGTGTTTCAACCCTTGATCTTTTGCTATTTTAGAAGCTACTTCGATTTCTGTATTATGTCTTTGCCCATAATTGAATGTGACAAGTTCAACCTCTTTAAAATGTCTTTTGGCGTAGAAAAGACAGGTTGTACTATCTTGACCACCACTAAACACAACAATTGCTTTTTCAGAATTCAAAACACTGTTTGGCATAACGTTTCTCCTTTAAAAGTTAATATTTTTAATTTATGATGAAATAGAATGAAAACATTGGATATAAAATATAAAAAAAGCCTATCTCTATAAAAAGATAGACTTAAAAGATGTAGAACATATGTACATTAAAAAGCTTATATAAATATTTCTACAAAGGTCTAGTTTTTTATAGAGGGTTTCAGCTAGGAACCTCTTTATATTCGAATTATACGATAGATAGCTTAATATATTCATATCTTAAAATCAAGTGCTAGTTTATAGAATATTAAAAAAAGCGCTTATATAAAATTGTATTTTAATATATTATTTTGAAGGTTGGAAATAATTATGATTATAGTCATAGATAATAATGATTCATTTACATATAACTTGATTGATTACATAAAAACAAAAACTTCTCATTGTGTAAAGGTAATAAAGGTAACAGAAGTGACTGTAGCATTACTTGAAGAATTAACAATTGAAGCTATTGTCATATCTCCAGGTCCGGGAAAACCAAGTGACTATCCAATTTTGAAAAGCGTTTTAGATAGATACGCCTCATCGGTGCCTATATTAGGTATCTGTTTAGGGTTTCAACTCATCTATGAATATTATGGAGGGGAAATTATGCATGGGCCAAAGCCCGTTCATGGTCATACAACACCTATAATGCATACAGGTAAAGGACTTTTCAAACAGTTACCTCAAAATTTTAATGTCATGCGTTATCATTCTTTAATTGCTAATAGGCAACAATTACCTTCTCAATTAAATATTACAGCTACAAATAATGAAGGTATTATGATGGCATTTGAACATGATACACTACCTATTTTTGCAGTACAGTATCATCCTGAATCTATATTAAGTGAATATGGTCATCAGCAGATTCAATACTTTATAGAGAGAGTAGGAAAAACACATGAATATTACGTTTAATTACCGTTATTATACTAATGAAGATGACTACATCAATTATCAATTGCGATTTGATCAATATATTTCAAAATCAATTGCCTATTCTTTAGAAGAAGTAGGTGAAGTTATTCAATTTGCTGAAGAACAACAGAAAAAGGGGCATTATGTAGCGTTATATTTAACTTATGAATCAGCGCCATTTTTTAATAATCAATTAGAAACGTATCACTTAATAGAAAAAGAAGTATATGCTGCTGCATACGCTTTTAATCAACCCTTAAATTCTGATAATAATAAGGACAATATACAATATCATTCAGTACATCACTTTCAATTCCAAGAAAGTGACGAACAAATGAGAAGAAAAATTATTAAAATACAAGAAGCTATTACAGAAGGAGATACTTATCAAGTTAACTATACTACTCGTTTATCCAGTAAAGTGCATTATCCTATTTCAATGTTATATACCTATTTAACTCACAACAATAACGGTAGCTATACAGCTTTATTAGATACTGAAGAAGTAAAAGTTGCGTCAATTTCTCCAGAGTTATTTTTTCAAAAAGGTACATTTAACGATAAAGCAAACGTGATTGTTAGTAAGCCGATGAAAGGAACAATGCCACGTGGGAAAACTAGTGTAGAAGATCAGTTGAATTATGAAAAATTAATGTATTCTCATAAAGATAGAGCAGAAAATGTAATGATTGTTGATTTATTACGTAATGATATGTCAAGGATTTCAAAAACTGGAACCATCGAGGTTTATAAATTGTTCTTTATTGAAACGTATCAAACCGTATATCAAATGACAAGTATGGTAACAGGGCAACTAGAAGATGCTATATCTCTTCATTCGATTTTAACAGCAATGTTTCCATGTGGATCGATCACTGGTGCGCCTAAACAAAGTACAATGACTTATATCAAACACTTAGAAACCAGTCCAAGATATATTTATTGCGGCACAATAGGTTTATTGTTACCAGATGATAAAATGATTTTTAACATTCCAATTAGAACAGTAGAATATCGAAATAATATGGCTCTTTACGGGGTAGGTGCGGGAATTACCATTGATTCTGTTCCATTAAATGAAATTCAAGAATTTCGAGACAAAACCAAAATATTGGAGGAGTTATGATTGAAATTATTTGAAACAATGCAACTTAATCATGGTCATATACCAAGGTTAAACTATCATACGCGTCGACTATGTCATTCTTGTTCACAATTAGGTTTTCAGTTTTCAGAGAATGCTTGGTATAGTTATATTGAAAAATTAAAACAAAATTATAATGACCGCTTATATCGTTTGAAAGTAGAAATTGATAAAGACGGACAATTCACTCACGTTATTCAGCCATTATCTTCTAAAGACATTTTTACTGCACGTTTTAAAAAATCTAACAGTGATTATCCACAAAAATTCATTATAAATAAAACAACAGAAAGAGCACATTTAACGCATAATCATGAAACAGATTTGATACTACTGTATGATGATAGTGGCAAAATTTTAGAATTTGATATTGGAAATATTATGATTAAAGAAAATGGAAACTATTATACGCCACGATATAATAAAGATTTTTTACGAGGATGTATGAGAGAAAGTTTATTAAAAAATCATAAACTTAAGGTGAAAGATTACACTAAAGATGAATTAATAATAAAACTGGAAAATGAAGAAGTAGAAGTTTATTTACTGAATAGTCTACGTGAAGTTGCTCAGGTATCTATTTATATATAAAATACAATTGATAGATATTGTGAAATTTAATTTAGTTAATAATGGAGAAAGTTATGGCATTATTATGGTTAATACTTATCGTATTACTCAATAGTTTAAGTAAATATATAATCAATCGATATTTGAAGCATAATCTAATTATGCTACCGCGTATTGTAGGAACAATGACTGTGTTGTTTCAATTTGTACTAGTATATCTTTTAATTCAATCCATCATGCCATATGCTACGCATTTATTAAATTTATTTTATCATCAATAAAATAGATTCAAATAATTTAGAATGTAATAAGAGGTGCAATAATGAAAATTTATAGTCAAGGAGATCAAGCGATTATTATAGATATTGAACAAGAAGTCGCTGAAGATGTAACTAAAAATTTAATTGCTGTACGTACACATTTATTAAATAAAGACTTACCTTTCATCACTGATATTGTACCTACAGAATCTAGTATGATGATTTGTTATGATGCTCGAGATATGATTAAACATTATAATATTTCATCGCCATTTCAATATATGAAGGCACTTGTAAATTCAATTCAAACTGAATTAGAACATATCGAAAATAAACAAACAGCGTGTCATTTTCATAATATTCCTGTGGTTTATGGTGATCAGTTTGGACCTGATTTAGAGGCTCTATTAAAATACTATCGTCTATCCAAAGAGGAATTTATTCAACTTCATTCAAAATCACATTACTTTGTCTCTATGATGGGATACTCTCCAGGCTTTCCTTATTTAACAGGAATGAATGAAAAATTATATGTTAATCACACAAGTCAGAAGAAAAAAAGAGTGCCGGCAGGTTCTGTCATTATTGAAGGGAAAAAATGTGGCATTGTAACGACGGATACTTATAACGATTGGTTAGTCATTGGCTATACCCCAATTAAATTATTTTCACCAGAGCGCGATCACTTTAATTTATTAAAATTAGGAGATAATGTCTTATTTCATCCTAAAAATCCAAATGATGCTGAATTAGGAGATTTTAAATAATGTCAATCATAATAGAAAAACCTGGACTTTTTAGCACATTCCAAGACTTTGGACGCCAAGGGTATGAATATGAGGGAGTCATACCAGGCGGTGCATTAGATATATTAGGACATGAAATTGCGAATCGTCTTGTAGCAAATGATAAAAACGAAGCAACTTTAGAAATGACACATATTATGGCGAAAATTAGATTCACAGAGCCTACTTTAATTGCTTTAACAGGTCATCACTTTGAAGCGTGTACAGAAAATATGAAAATTAAACCTTATAAATTGTATTTAGTAGAAAAAGGAGAAGTATTGTCTTTCAAAGAAACGAGTACAACATCTCGTGTTTATTTAGCTATTGGGGGAGGATTTAAATTAGATTCTTGGTTAAATTCAACTTCAACAGATTTAAATATTGGTGTTGGAGGATTTCATGGAAGAACACTTCAAGAAGGCGATGAAATTGAAATGAAACGTGATTATACATCACGACACCGTAAACTTTTGGAAAATTTAGCACATCAGCGAACAACAAGTTGGGGAATTGATGGTTATGCTTTATCGTTTAATTATGTTTCTGATGTATTTCACGTCATTGCTAATAAAGGAACAAATGATTTTGATACTGATATACAACAAACATTTATACATGGAGAGTACAAAGTAACGAATAAGTCTAATCGTGTAGGGATGTTACTAGAGGGTCCTAGTATCAAAGCATATTATGAAGACATGCCTGAGTATCAACCAGTAAAAAAGGGCACTATTCAAGTAAAACGTGATGGTACACCTATTATTTTATTAAATGATCATTATACGATTGGAAGTTATCCACAAATAGGTACTATAGCAAGCTATCATTTGACTAAACTAGCTCAAAAACCACAAGGATCTCGTTTGAAATTTCAATTTATAGATATTGAAACGGCTGAAAAAAATACTGTTAAGTTTAGTAATTGGACGAATCAATTATTTCATGGTATCGAATTTCGAATGCAATTAGAAATGTTAAAATAAAAAATATCATCAAAATATTGAACATTAATATTTTAATGATATTTTTTAATGTAAAGGTATAGGACTATAGTCTGATTAAATTGAATAGATTAGGCGTTATAATATATCAATAAGTTTAACAATTTAGAAATGATTAGGTATATAAATGGGAAGGCTGAACTTGAGCTTTTTCTTGATAAATAAGTAAAAATACTTTATATTTATATATTGAACTATGAAGTATTATTACAAAAATATTACAAAATTCATATTTTTTTAATAAATAGTTAACAATTAAATGTAGTAATAAAAAGTGTTCTTTTATTAAATGATAATTAAAAATTTTATTGTTTTAAAAATATATTAAATTTTAAAAATAGCATTTGTAAATGGCCGTATTTGAATAACTATAAACGGAGGAAACATTCATGAGTTTACACAAAAGAAAAATAAGTCTTTTTGCGTTTTTCTTAATGACTGTATTTACAGTAACCTTGAAAACGTATTTCTCATACTATGTAGATTTTTCTTTAGGTGTTAAAGGATTAGTTCAAAATTTAATACTATTGATGAATCCATATAGTTTAATCGCGCTTATTTTAAGTATCTTTTTGTTCTTTAAAGGTAAGAAAGCATATTGGTTTATTTTTATTGGAGGATTCTTATTAACATTTTTACTCTATGCTAATGTTGTTTATTTTAGGTTCTTCTCAGACTTTTTAACGTTTAGTACATTAAATCAAGCGAGTAACGTTCAATCGATGGGGGGCGCAGTAAGTGCCTCTTTTAAATGGTATGACTTTGTGTATTTCTTAGATACGATTGTATATCTGTTTATTTTAATTTTTAAACGAAGTTGGTTAGACAAACGTGTATTTAGTAAAAAGTTTGTACCAGTAGTGATGGCAGCATCAATTGCATTGTTCTTTTTAAACTTAGCTTTTGCTGAAACTGATCGACCTGAATTATTAACTCGTACATTTGATCACAAATATTTAGTTAAATATTTAGGACCATATAATTTTACTGTATATGATGGTGTTAAAACGATTCAAAACAATCAACAAAAAGCATTGGCTTCTGAAGATGATTTAACTCGTGTTTTAAATTATACGAAACAAAAAAATACGGAACCAAACCCTGAATATTATGGTATTGCTAAGAAGAAAAATATCATAAAAATACATTTAGAAAGTTTTCAAACATTTTTAATTAATAAAAAAGTAAATGGTAAGGAAGTTACACCTTTCTTAAATAAATTATCAACTGGTAACGATGACTTTAGATATTATCCAAACTTCTTCCATCAAACAGGACAAGGTAAAACTTCTGATTCAGAATTTACAATGGATAATAGTTTATATGGTTTACCTCAAGGATCTGCGTATTCATTAAAAGGAGATAACACATATCAATCTTTACCAGCAATTTTAGATCAAAAAGAAGGTTACACTTCTGATGTTATGCACGGGGATTACAAAACATTTTGGAACCGTGATCAAATTTATAAACATTTTGGTATAGATAAATTTTACGATGCAACATATTATGATATGTCGGATGAAAATGTCGTGAATTTAGGGTTAAAAGATAAACCTTTCTTTAAAGCATCAGCAGAATATCAATCTAAAATGAAACAACCTTTTTATTCCCATTTAATTACATTAACTAACCATTATCCATTTACTTTAAATTCAGAAGATGCAAGTATTGATAAGCCGAATACAGGCGATTCTACTGTAGATGGATATATTCAAACGGCGCATTACTTAGATCAAGCTTTAGAACAGTATATTAATGATTTGAAAACTAAAGGGTTATATGATGATTCAGTTATTATGATTTACGGTGACCATTATGGTATTTCTGAAAACCATAACAATGCAATGGAAAAATTACTGGGTGAGCAAATTACACCAGCTAAATTTACAGATTTAAATCGTACTGGCTTCTGGTTAAAAATTCCTGGCAAAAATGGGACTGTAGATGAAACATATGCTGGACAAGTGGATGTTATGCCTACTATTTTAAATTTAGTTGGTATTGACTCGAAGAATTATTTAATGTTGGGTACAGATATGTTATCTAAAGATCATAATGATGTGATTCCATTCCGTAATGGTGATTTCATCACAAAAGATTATAAATTTGTGAATGGTAAAGTATATTCAAATAAAAATAATGAATTAATAACAACGCCACCTAAAGATTTAGAAAAAAATAAGAAACAGGTGGAAAAAGATTTAGAAATGAGTGACGACGTATTAAATGGTGACCTATTCAGATTCTACAATAATCCAGATTTCAAAAAAATTAATCCGTCAAAATATGACTACAAAATAGGTCCTTATGGAAATCAAAAATAATTCAATATTAGAGAGTGTGTAAAATCAATATTCTATATTAAATGCCCGTAGATAAGTTTTATCTACGGGTTTTTTATCGTTGCATTAAAAATAAACAAAAAAGAAAGGGAGTGGGACAGAATTCATTTTGAATTCCTCGTTTTACTGTGGTAACGCATTCTTAACTTGCGTTAGACGTAGACTTTCTTATTGAAAATTTTTATGTTGGAGTCCCGAGACTAGAATTGACTGCCAATATATTAAAAATGCCTAAGACAATTTATTATGTCTCAGGCCTATTCTTTAATTTAATTATCCTAATGATACGTCTAATATCATCATTATTACAAAACCAAGCATTAAGCTTAATGTAGCTAAATCTGTATTATTACCCGATTGAGAATCAGGAATAAGCTCTTCTACAACTACAAAAATCATTGCTCCTGCTGCAAAAGCTAATGCATAAGGTAGTACTGGAGTGATAAAAATAATTGCAATGGCACCTATAGTTGCAAAAATAGGTTCTACTATTGCTGATGCTTGACCATAATTAAATGCTTTAAAACGTGTTGCACCAGCGGCTCTAATCGGCATAGACAAAGCAGCTCCTTCTGGAATATTCTGAATACCAATACCAATTGCTAAACCAAGGGCTCCAAAAAAGGTAGCTTGTCCATTTCCAGTTGCAATTCCACCAAATGCTACGCCGATTGATAAACCTTCAGGAATATTGTGTAAAGTGATAGCTAATACTAGTAAAGCATTTTTACTTAAAGAAGTTTTAACGCCTTCTCGATATTGACTTTTATCACCGATTTTTTGGTGTATATGTGGAATGACTGCATCAAGTCCTCTAATAAACACACCACCTAGAATAAAACCAATCGCAGCAGGTAACCAAGCAGGTAAATGACCATTTGTACCATAATCAATGGAAGGTTGTAATAAAGACCAAAAACTTGCAGCAATCATAATTCCAGCGGCAAAACCTTGCATAGAAGTTAGAATTTTTTTGTTTACAGTCTTAAAAATAAAGACTGATGCAGCACCTAAAGCAGTTAATAACCAAGTGATAATACCAGCAATAAGTGCTTGAAGATAAGGTGGTAAATTTTCGAAAAAGTCTATCACATCTATTTTCTCCTTATATCATTTAGCATTAAAAAGGTGTATAATATATAGAACTGAATTAAGCTTATCAGAAATATATTGAAATTTCGATATTAAAAAGGAAGTAAAAATATGGAAGCGTATAAAATAGAACAACTAAATAAATCATATGCTGATAAAGTTATTTTTGATGACTTAAATCTTTCTATTTCTGAACATGAAAAAATTGGACTTGTAGGTATAAATGGTACTGGTAAAAGTACTTTATTAAAAGTCATTGGTGGTTTAGATGAAGATTTTTCAGCCGATATAACTCATCCTAATCAGTATCGTATTCGTTATTCTTCACAGAAGCAACATTTAGATGGTGATATGACAGTGTTTCAAGCTGTTCTAAGTTCCGATACAGATACGTTACGTATTATTAAAACATATGAAGAAGCTGTGACTATATATACAGAACATCAAAACGATGCGAATTTTAAAAAAATGATGGAAGCTCAAGAACTTATGGATCAACACCATGCATGGGATTACAATGCTGAAATTAAAACTATTTTATCAAAATTAGGTATTAATCATACGACTAAAAAAGTTAAAGAATTATCAGGCGGACAACAAAAACGTGTTGTCTTAGCTAAGACGCTTATTGAACAACCTGATTTGTTATTGTTAGATGAGCCTACAAACCATTTAGACTTTGAATCAATTAATTGGTTAATTAACTATGTTAAGCAATATCCACATACAGTTTTATTTGTGACACATGATCGCTATTTTTTAAATGAGATTGCTACACGTATTGTGGAATTAGATAGAGGAAAACTTAAATCTTATCCAGGAAACTATGAAGATTACATTGCAATGAGAGCTGAAAATGAAGTGATTGAACAAAAACAACAAGAAAAGCAAAAAGCACTTTATAAACAAGAACTTGCATGGATGCGTACAGGCGCAAAAGCAAGAACGACAAAACAACAAGCTCGAATTAATCGATTTAATGATTTAGAGACAGAAGTTCAATCTCATCATCAAAAAGATAAAGGTCAACTCAATCTTGCTTATTCTAGATTAGGCAAACAAGTATTTGAGTTAGATCATTTAACGAAAAAGATTCAAAATAAAATATTATTCAAAGATGTAACAGAAATCATTCAAAGTGGTCAAAGAATTGGTATTGTTGGCCCAAATGGTGCAGGGAAGACGACAATGTTAAATATTTTAAATCAAGATGATACTGATTATTCTGGAGAATTAAAAGTTGGCCAAACTGTAAAAATAGCTTATTTTAAACAAACAGAAGAAACTTTGGATAGTGATATACGTATGATTGACTATTTGAGAGAAGAAAGTGAAGTGGCAAAAGAAAAAGATGGTACTTCAGTTTCAGTTACTCAATTGTTAGAGCGATTTCTATTTCCGAGTGCTGCTCATGGTAAAAAGATTTATAAATTATCAGGTGGAGAGCAAAAACGATTATATTTATTGAGATTGCTTGTTCATCAACCTAATGTTCTGTTACTTGATGAGCCAACCAATGATCTTGATACTGAAACATTAACAATTTTAGAAGACTACATTAGTACATTCGGAGGGTCAGTAGTTACTGTAAGTCATGATCGTTATTTTTTAAACAAAGTAGCACAAGAATATTGGTACATTCACGATGGCCAATTAGAACGTATTATTGGAACATTCGAAGATTATGAGGCCTATAAAAAAGAAAAAGATCGACAGGATACACTTGAAAAACAAGCTCAACAACCTAAAACTAAATCAAACATTCGTAAAAAGACGGGACTGTCTTATAAAGAAAAACGGGAATATGAAGCCCTAATGGAACGTATTGAAACGACAGAACATAGACTAGAGCAAATTGATGCTGAAATGGTAGAAGCGAGCGCTGATTACGCTAAAATAAAAGAATTAAATGAAGAAAAAGAACATCTAGAGCAGTCATATGATGTAGACATCACGAGATGGAGTGAATTAGAAGAAATAAAAGAGCAATAAGGGGAATGTAAGTATGGAAGCAACTTTGTCACATTATTTTGGTTATGATACGTTTAGACCAGGTCAAAAAGAGATAATTTCTAAAATATTAAATCATCATAATGTATTAGGTGTCTTGCCTACAGGTGGTGGTAAATCAATATGTTATCAAGTGCCTGGTTTAATGTTAGGTGGTACAACGATAGTAATAAGTCCATTGATTTCTTTAATGAAAGACCAAGTGGATCAGTTAAAAGCAATGGGTATCAAAGCAGCCTATCTAAATAGTAGTTTAAATAAAAAACAACAATCTGAGATTGAAAATAAGTTAATCACTGAAGGCATTCAATTTTTATATGTGGCACCTGAACGTTTTGAAAGTAACTATTTTTTAAAGTTGCTTAGTCAAATTGATATTAACTTAATTGCATTTGATGAGGCTCACTGTATTTCAAAATGGGGACATGATTTTAGACCTAGTTATCAAAGCGTCATAAACAAAGTGTTTACACTACCTCAAGATTTTACGATTGTAGCTCTTACAGCTACAGCTACGGCCGAAGTTCAACAGGATATTATGGAAAAATTAAATATCCGAAAAGAAGATGAAATTAAAACAAGTACCAAAAGACGTAATCTCATTTTTAAAGTAAATCCGACATATCAAAGACAAAACTTTGTTATTGAATATGCTAAAGCTCATAAAGATCAAGCAGGTATTATTTATTGTTCTACACGTAAACAAGTAGAAGAATTACAAGAATCTCTAGAATCTATAAATATTGCTTCTGCTATTTATCATGCAGGTTTAACAAATAAAGAAAGAGAAGAAGCTCAAAATGACTTTGTATACGATCGTATTAAAGTTGTTATCGCAACAAATGCATTTGGAATGGGTATTGATAAATCTAATGTTCGTTATGTTATTCATTACAACATGCCTGGAGATCTTGAATCATACTATCAAGAAGCGGGTCGTGCAGGACGAGATGGCTTAAAAAGTGAATGTATTTTATTATTTAGTGAAAGAGATAAAGGATTACATGAATATTTTATTACTGTTTCGCAAGCAGATGATGATTATAAAGATAAAATGGGCGAGAAACTAACTAAAATGATTCAGTATACTAAAACGAAAAAGTGCTTAGAAGCGACAATTGTACATTATTTTGAACCGAATGCGCGTCTAGAGGAATGCGGTCAATGTAGTAATTGCATTCAACAAAATAAAACTTATGACATGACCAATGAAGCAAAAATGATTATTAGTTGTATCGCACGCATGCGTCAACAAGAAAACTATCATGTTATTATTCAAGTGTTACGTGGAGAATTAAGTGATTATATTAAATACAATCATTATCATCAACTTACAACACATGGATTGATGAAAGACTATACTACTTCAGAGTTAAGTCATTTAATTGATGAGTTACGGTTTAAAGGCTTTTTAAATGAATATAATGAAATTCTAACGTGTGATGAAAGTGTGAAAGAATTATTGAATAATGACGTCACAGTGTATACGACGCCATTTAAACATAAAAGTAAGGAAAAAGTTTTCATTAATACAATAGAAGGCGTTGATCGTGCTTTATATAGTGAATTAGTAGAAGTTCGCCGTCAATTAAGTGAAAAGTTGAATATTGCGCCTGTGAGTATTTTTTCTGACTATACATTGGAAGAGTTTGCTAAACGTAAACCAGAATCTAAACAAGAAATGATTGCGATAGATGGTGTAGGAAGCTATAAGTTAAAACATTATTGTCCTAAATTTCTTGAAACAATCCAATCATATAAAACGAATATCTAACAAAAAATTAAATATGACTTAATAAAACAACTTAGAAGCTAGAAAAATGTTTTAAGTTGTTTTATTTTTTATTGTTAAAAAATAATTAGTATTTAAATCTATTAAGTATGAATTTATCAATAAACATGATTTAATAGAAAATAAGCAATATAAATTTTATAGTGATGTGAAGGAAATGAAGGTGACAAGATGATAGAGTTTAAAAATGTAACAAAACGTTATGGAACGAATGTTGCAGTTGATGATGTGAGTTTTAAGATTAATGAAGGAGAATTTTTTATTTTAATCGGACCTTCAGGTTGTGGAAAAACAACTACTTTAAAAATGATTAATCGATTAATATCGTTAAGTGAAGGATACATTTATTTTAAAGATAAGCCAGTGAGTGATTATCCAGTTTATGAGATGCGTTGGGATATTGGATATGTACTACAACAAATCGCATTATTTCCACATATGACGATTAAAGAAAATATCGCACAAGTTCCTCAAATGAAAAAGTGGAAAGACAAAGATATTCATCGACGTGTAGATGAATTATTAGATATGGTTAGATTAGATCCAAATACATACCGAGATCGTAAACCAGATGAATTATCGGGAGGACAACGTCAACGTGTAGGCGTGGTAAGAGCATTAGCAGCTGATCCTCCAGTAATATTAATGGACGAACCTTTTAGTGCGTTAGACCCCATTAGTAGAGAAAAATTACAAGATGATTTATTAGAATTACAAACGAAAATTAAAAAGACAATTATTTTTGTAACACACGATATACAAGAAGCAATGAAATTAGGAGATCGTATTTGTTTATTAAATGATGGTCGTGTTGAACAAATTGACACACCTGAAGGATTCCAAGAGCATCCTAAAAATCAATTTGTTCGAGAGTTTATGGGCGATCACTTGCATAAAGATATCAATAATTCAAAAATCTCCGATCTAAATCTTACAAGAACACTTACTGAATATGACGAAAAACAAGGATACCCAATTATAAAAGATAGTATGAAACTTCAAGATATTTACGAGATACTTGCTAAACATGAAGCAGTCATTGTAGAAAATAATCATGCTTTAACACAGTCATTATTAAGAAGAGAAGATGTTTTTGACTATCTATCTAAAAATGATAAGGAGGGTTAAAGCATGAACGAATTTTTAACAACGCTCAATGATCGTAGAGGAGAATTACTAAGAACAATTTTTGAGCACATACAAATTTCTTTTATTGCTTTATTTATCGCAATTTTAATTGCAGTACCACTTGGTATTGCTTTAACTAAAACAAAGCGTTTATCTGAAGTTGTAATGAATATCGCAGCGGTATTACAAACTATTCCATCCCTTGCTTTACTTGGATTAATGATTCCAATTTTTGGTATAGGAAAAGTTCCAGCAATTATTGCATTAGTAGTATATGCGCTATTACCTATTTTAAGAAATACATATACAGGTATTAAAGAAGTAGAGCCTTCTCTAACAGAAGCAGCCAAAGGTATCGGTATGAAACCAATGCGACGTTTAACTAAAGTCGAGTTACCTATTGCAATGCCAGTCATTATGGCAGGTATACGTACAGCTATGGTGCTTATTATTGGTACTGCTACATTAGCTGCATTAATTGGAGCAGGTGGATTAGGGGATTTGATCTTATTAGGCATTGATCGTAACAATACAGCACTTATATTGATTGGCGCTATTCCAGCTGCATTATTAGCTATTTTATTTGATTTTATATTGCGTTATATGGCGAAATTATCTTATAAAAAACTTCTTATTACACTAGGTATTATTCTATTAATTATCTTACTTGTTATTGTTGTTCCACTCTTTGGTAAAAAAGGTGCAACGATTACTATGGCAGGAAAATTAGGTTCTGAACCTTCAATTATTACGAATATGTATAAAATATTAATTGAAGAGGAAACACATGATACAGTTAATGTTAAAAGTGGTATGGGTAAAACCTCATTCTTATTTAATGCGTTAAAATCAGACGATATAGATGGGTACTTAGAATTTACAGGTACAGTACTAGGAGAACTTACTAAAGAGGATCTAAAATCTAAAAAAGAAGCTGATGTATATCACCAAGCTAAAGCAAGTTTAGAGAAAAAATATGATATGACGATGCTTAAACCAATGAAATATAATAATACCTATGCTTTAGCTGTTAAAAGAGATTTTGCTAAACAATATAATTTACAATCAATTGGTGATTTACGTAAAGTACAAGGTCAACTTAAACCAGGATTTACTATGGAATTTAAAGATAGAGATGATGGTTATAAAGCAGTAGCTAAAAAATATAACTTGAATCTTTCTAATATTAAACAAATGGAACCTAAACTACGTTATACGGCAGTAGAGAAAGGCGACATTAATCTTATTGATGCGTATTCTACAGATGCTGAATTAAAACAATATGATATGGTAGTACTTAAAGATGATAAACATGTTTTCCCACCTTATCAAGGTGCTCCAATGTTTAAAGAAAAGTTTCTAAAAGAACATCCGGAAATTAAAAAAGCTTTAAATCAATTATCAAATAAAATTACGGATGAACAAATGCAAGAAATGAATTATAAAGTGACAGTGAAAAATGAAGATCCATATAAAGTTGCTAAACAATATTTAGAAAAAGAAGGATTATCACATTAAATTTGTAAAAAGCTCATAGATACATTTTATCTATGAGCTTTTTAACACATAAAGTATAAATCGATAATTTATGGTACTATTTTAATTAATAAGTGAAAAAGGAAAGTAACTTAATTTATATAGGAGTGATCATAAATGAAAAAACAATTACAACAATTATCGGCATATCAACCTGGGTTATCACCGCAAGCACTTAAAGAAAAATTTGGTATAGAAGGTGAGTTATATAAACTAGCATCGAATGAAAATTTATATGGACCATCACCTCGTGTAAAAGAAGCAATTGAAGCGCACTTAGATGAGTTATTCTACTATCCGGAAACAGGCTCTCCATCATTACGAAAAGCAATTAGTAAGCATTTAAATGTTGATGAATCTCGAATTTTATTTGGTGCAGGTTTAGATGAAGTAATACTTATGATTTCTAGAGCAGTTTTAACACCAGGAGATAAAATTGTGACAAGTGAAGCTACTTTTGGACAATATTATCATAATGCGATTGTTGAATCAGCTGAAGTTGTAAAAGTACCGTTAAAAAATGGCGGATTTGATTTGGAAGGCATTTTAAAAGAGGTTAATTCTGATACCTCATTAGTATGGTTATGTAATCCTAATAATCCTACAGGTACATATTTTAGTCATGATGAATTAGAGTCATTTTTGGAACGTGTTCCAAGTCATGTGCCAGTCTTAATTGATGAAGCGTATTTCGAATTCGTCACTGCTGAAGATTATCCTGATACATTAAAACTACAAGAACGCTTTGATAATGCATTTTTATTAAGAACATTTTCTAAAGCATATGGATTAGCAGGTTTACGTGTAGGATATGTTGTGGCAACAAATGAAGCCATTGAAAAATGGAATATCATTCGTCCACCATTTAATGTGACACGAATTTCAGAATATGCAGCGATTGCAGCATTAGAAGATCAAGATTATTTAAAAGAGATTACTAGAAAAAATGCAAAAGAACGTGAAAAGTTCTATAACATTGAACAAAGTAAACACTTTTTACCTAGTCAAACGAACTTTGTATTTGTAGTAACAGATAAGCCACAAGCATTGTATAATGAATTATTAAACGTTGGCTGTATCACTAGACCTTTTCCTAATGGAGTACGTATTACAATTGGATTTGAAGAACAAAATAATAAAATGATTGAAGTATTAAAACAATTTAATTATTAAACTAAGGAAAAACCTTTAATTGCGATTCATGACGAATTAAAGGTTTTTTGCTATACTTTGAAAATGTGCAAAAGATAACTAAGGAAGTGATAGCATGGCACGTAAATCTATAGCAATAGATATGGATGAAGTATTAGCAGATACTTTAGGTGCAATTATTGAAGCAGTTAATATTGAAACTAAATTAGGAATTACAATGGAATCGTTACATGGTCAGAAATTAAACCATGTGATTCCTGAACATGATGGGTTAGTAAGAGATATTTTAAGAGCGCCAGAGTTTTTTAGACATCTTAAAGTGATACCACATGCTCAAGAGGTGGTAGAAAAACTTAATGAGCATTATGATGTATATATTGCTACAGCAGCAATGGATGTACCCACCTCATTTCATGATAAATATGAATGGTTACTAGAATATTTTCCATTTTTAGATCCACAGCATTTTATTTTTTGTGGAAGAAAAAATATTGTTAAAACAGATTATTTAATAGATGATAATCCTCGTCAGCTTCAAATTTTTGAAGGAGAACCTATTATCTTTACGGCTGCACATAATATAAATGAAACACGTTTTAAACGAGTGAATGGCTGGAAAGATGTAGAAGCAATGTTTTTAAATAATAATTAAAGTAAAAAGGTATGTATGAAGCTTGAAGCATTCATACATACCTTTTGATTATTATATAGTTGTTATTTCTCATCATTCGAAAAAGTAAGGATATTGATTGCTTTAGGTAACACATCAATGGTGATAGGTGTTTCTAAATTAATTTCTCCATCAATATCTACTTTCATATTTGGTTCAGTGCGTAATGTTATGTGAGAACCTGGAATATGATTAATTCCTTCGGTAATTTCATTCCAATTCATGCTATCTCTTTTTTTGAAAATATCGTTTAAAATACTAAAACTTTGTTGTTCAAATATAAAACTATTTAACTTTCCATCTTGTGGAGAAAGATCTGTAAGTGGAATGCGACTGCCACCAATATTAGGTCCATTTGCTATCACTAGCATAGACGTATTTCCTTTATATTCTTTGTCGTCTACTGTCAATGTATAGTCAAAATGTTCGGGATTCATGAGTGTTTTTACAGTAGAACCAACATAACTTAATTTTCCAAAGATATCTTTACGTCCTTCTTGAACATTTTCAGCATTTTGCACAATAAGTCCTAGTCCGACAAAGTTAAGTACATAATTATCATTTACTTTCATAACATCATATGACTCAATATGTGAAGACAACAATTGCTCACTAGCTTTTTTGAAGTCAGGATTTAAGTTTAATGTTTTAGTAAAATCATTAAATGTTCCTCCTGGAATAATACCTATAGGAAGATCTAGATCATATTTCATCACACCATTAATCAATTCGTTAACTGTACCGTCTCCTCCCAATATAAAAACGATATCAATATCATTACTATAAGTATGATCTTTTATTTCTTTACAATATCTTTCAATGTCACCCTCATTTTCACTTAATTGTATTGAAAGATGCTTACATAACTGAGTTAGTGATTTAGCGACTTCTCCCAATCCATCATATATATCTTTAAGCCCGCTATGTTCATGGTAAAATAATACCCCATGATTATACTGTTGCTCCATAGTTAAACCTACTTTCATTTAAAATGATATTATAAATATTTACCCTGAATTTTATAATTTTAAATATATAAGTAAAAAAATACTTCTAGATGTCATAACTAGAAGTACTTTTTACTATTTTGTATTTAATTAGTGAATACCCTTCATAGCTTTTGTAATCTTAGGTGAGAAAACTAAAATGATAAGAGTAATAACAATAGCAACTGTTCCTAAGAAAATAAAATAATTCGTTTGACCAAGTGGTTTAATTAATTTTACTAATGTACCATTAATCGCTTGTGCTGAAGCATTTGTTAATAGCCATACACTCATCATTTGAGCATTAAATGCTTTAGGTGCAAGTTTAACAGCAGCACTATTACCTGTAGGTGATAAACAAAGTTCCCCAATAACACAGATTACATATGATAAAATAACCCAGTTAACTGAGAATTGTGTATGTCCATAACCTAAACCAACTAATCCAATTAGAATGTATGATAAACCTGCTAGTAATGTACCAATACCAAATTTAATAGCTAAAGAAGGTTGCTTTTTACCCATTTTTAACCAAATCATAGAAATAACGGGTGCAAATAATAAAATAAATAATGGATTGATAGATTGGAACAAAGCTTCCCCAAATCGAGTTGTCCAACCAAATAAGTTGAGTTGCATGTCAGAACGTTCTAAACCATAAATATTTAAAACGTTAGAACCTTGTTCTTGAATTGACCAGAATAACATACCTAAAATAAATAAAGGTATAAATGCTTTAACTCGAGAACGTTCTACATCGGTAACGTCTTTACTACGAAGCATAGTTGTAAAGTAAATGATTGGTAAAGCTACTCCAAGAACTAATACAGTATTACTAATTAAATCGAATGAAAGGGTATGGGTATAATATGTAACTAATAATACGATAATCACAATTGCTACTATGATACCGATAATCATTCCATATTTACGCTTTTCTTCTTTAGATAGTGGGTTAGTAGGTTTCATTCCAACACTACCTAAATTCTTTCTATTAAATAACAAATACCAAACAAGACCTAATGCCATACCAATAGCTGCTAGAAGGAAGCCACCATGGAAATTACGTATATCTACAAAATGTTGCAGTATAATAGGTGAAATTAATGCACCTAAGTTAACAGACATATAGAAAATAACGAAACCTGCATCAATACGTGTATCATTTTCAGGATATAAACGACCTACAATATTTGAAATATTAGGTTTCATTAAACCTGATCCGATAATAATAAAGAACATTGATGAGAATAAACCAAATAAAGCAAATGGTAAACTTAAACAGATATGTCCAATAATAATAAGTACAGCACCTAATAAAGTAGCACCACGTGTGCCTGTAATTCTATCAGCAATCCATGCGCCAGGAATAGAAGACATGTAAATAAGTGCTCCATATACTGACATAATCGACATTGCTGTAGTTTGATCAATACCTAATCCATTTTGGTGTATTGCGAAATACATATAAAATATGAGCATCGCACGCATACCGTAGTAACTGAATCTTTCCCAAAACTCTACGAAAAAGAGCACACCTAGTCCTCTAGGATGACCGAAAAATCCTTTCTGTGGTATTGATTGAATTGTTTGTTCATGGGAGTTATTTGTTGCCATTAACATCCCACTCCTTTCTTTCCTAATATGACTGATTACTATGTAAATAAGATTGTACAATTACATCTCACAAGAATTTCTTAAAAATATAAATTTTTAGAATTTTCAGTCAAATAAAATATAATAACTTATAAAAATAAAAGTTTTTATTGCTCATGAACTTATATCTTTATAAATTTTAGCGATAATATTAAAATACGCTTTAATTTAATAAATCGCAATAGTTTATTAAAAAAATCTAGAATAAAAATGACTCCTTTTATATTACATTAGTAAAAATAAAAGGAGTTAAAAAACATGTTATCGATTGTCTATTTTTTCAGGATACATATCGTGATTCATTAAACGATGTTCGGCCATCTTTTCATATTTAGAGTTTGGACGACCATAATTTGTATATGGATCTATTGAAATGCCTCCACGTGGCGTGAACTTACCCCATACTTCTATATAATGAGGATCCATTAAGTCAATTAAGTCATTCATGATAATATTCATACAATCTTCGTGAAAATCACCATGATTTCTAAAACTAAATAAATATAATTTTAGTGATTTTGATTCTACCATTTTTATATTTGGTATATATGAAATATAAATTGTAGCAAAATCGGGTTGTCCAGTGATAGGGCAAAGAGAAGTGAATTCTGGACAATTAAACTTTACAAAATAATCTCTTCCTTGATGTTTATTATCAAAAGTTTCGAGTACTTGAGGTGTATAGTCAAATTCATATTTATTATTTTGATTGCCTAATAATGTAATATCTTGTAATTCTTCTTTATTGCGACCTTGTGTCATAATTTTCCTCCTAATTGTTAGATGTATTAGATTGTCTACGTGCTTTTTCAAACATAAAGTAACTAGCGCCAATAATGATGATATAACCTATAAATGCATAGAAATCTGGTGTTTCTCCGAATAATATAAAGCCAAATAATGCAGTAAATAATATAGAAGCATACGTAAAAATAGAAATGTCTTTTGCTGGAGCAAAACTATATGCTAATGTAATACCAATTTGTCCTACTGCCGCTGATAATCCAGCTCCTAATAAATATATAATTTGTAACTTTGTCATCGGTTCATATGTTGCAATAGAGAATGGAATAAGAACGATGACTGAAAATAATGAAAAATAAAATACAATAGTATAAGGTGCTTCACGTTTACTTAATGCTCGTACACAAGTATATGCAGATGCAGCGAAGATACCTGAGAATAAACCGGCTAAAGAAGAGAACATAGTTGAAGAAAATTCTGGTTTAACAATGAATAACATACCAAAAATAGCAATTAACATAGCTATAATTTGATACCTTTTAATATTCTCTTTTAAAAATATTAAACTTAATAAAATAGTCCAAAAAGGGTTAAGCTTCATTAAAGTATCAGCATCACTTAACACCATGTGATCAATAGCGTAAATATTTAGTAATACCCCTATAAGACCTAACGTCGATCTAGTCATTAAAAGGGGTTGACTACTCATTTTACCCAATATAGGTTGCCTATATTTTATTATGAAAAATAATGGAATAAACATGGCTACCAAATTTCTTGCTAAAGATTTTTGAAATACAGGTAAGTCTCCGGCTAGTCTAAAAAAAACAGACATAAAGCTAAAACCAATAGCAGAAATTAAAATAGCAATAATACCTTTTACCTTAGGATTCAAAGCATATCTCCTCATTTATAAAAATTTAACGTCTATATATTAGCATAATTTATTTGTGGATGCATAAGTACTTGCAAAGATAAAAAAGAAAAACTATAATGATAACGAACATATGTTCTTAATGCGATTAAATATACTCTAAATTTTTAATTCGTAAAATAGAAATTCATTCGGCTTTTAATATAAAAAATGAGTTATTTTTTTAATAAATGGTTAGCAATATATTATGATTTACATTCTTATGTACTAGAAATCCCGAATGAATAAGGTTTAGTAATGGTAGGCAAAAAATCAAGTGAAATACCTTAAAAAAACTAAAATAAAATTTTCTTAGTTTTTAATATAGCTATGATGCACCTTTAACCGATTTCACGAACATTTGACATCAAATATTAACTTTTAATTAGGGTATCATTTATGTATAATGAAACACAGAATATAGTGTTGGGTTTTGAATTGAGACACAATATGTTGTGTTTGAGGAAAATAGAAAGATTGTATGAATAATTCATTTTAGTAGCAATTTCACACTTATTTGGATTAGTTTTTTCGGAATCTACACTATTTACATGAACGATTTATAAATAATGATTTTTAAAGATTAATAATTAGAAACACAATATGTAGTATTAACTTGATTAAGTTAACGAAATGATATTCGTTCTAAAAGTAAGTTTTCTTATAAGACTAAGAGAACTTCTTTTTAATTAATAAGATTGTCGAAAGAGGGCGTTCCTATGAAAGTAGTTTATTTCTCTTTTTCAGGAAATGTACGAAGATTTATAAAACGTAGTGAAATTAAAAATGTATTAGAAATCAATAAAGACAATTGTAAGGATAGAATAGAAGAACCTTATATTTTAGTTACAGGTACAATTGGTTTTGGTGAAGTTCCTAAGGAAGTACAGTCTTTTCTAGAAGTTAATCATGCCCATATACGTGCTGTTGCTGCTAGTGGTAATCGTAACTGGGGACAAAACTTTGCGAAAGCAGGTCGAACAATTTCTGAAACATACCATGTGCCTTTATTAATGAAATTTGAGGTTCAAGGTACAAATAAAGATGTTATCGAATTTAGAGATAAGGTGGGGCATTTCAATGAAGATTATGGACGAGAAAAAGTACAATCATATTGAACTAAACAATGAAGTAACTAAACGTAAAGACAATGGCTTTTTTAATCTTGAGAAAGATCAAGAAGCTTTAAACGTTTACTTAGAAGAAATTAGCGATAAAACAATTTACTTTGATAGTGAAATTGAACGTTTACATTACTTAGTAGATAATCATTTTTACTTTAATGTATTTAAGAAGTATAGCGAAGAAGATTTAATAGAAATTATCGAATTCGCAAAATCTATTAATTTTGAATTTGCTAGTTATATGTCTGCAAGCAAATTTTATAAAGATTATGCTTTAAAAACAAATGATAAATCTAAGTACTTAGAAGACTATAATCAACATGTTGCCATAGTTGCTCTATATTTAGCAGATGGTAATAAAGAACAAGCTAAACAATTTATTTTAGCGATGATTGAACAACGTTATCAACCTGCTACACCTACATTTTTAAATGCAGGACGCGCACGTCGTGGAGAGCTTGTTTCATGTTTTTTACTAGAAGTTGATGATAGTCTAAACTCAATTAATTTCATAGATTCTACTGCTAAACAATTAAGTAAAATTGGTGGTGGCGTGGCTATCAATTTATCTAAATTACGTGCACGTGGTGAAGCAATTAAAGGTATTAAAGGCGTAGCTAAAGGTGTATTACCTGTAGCAAAAGCATTAGAGGGTGGATTTAGTTATGCTGATCAATTAGGTCAACGTCCTGGAGCTGGAGCAGTATATTTAAACATTTTCCATTATGATGTTGAAGAATTCTTAGATACTAAAAAAGTAAATGCCGATGAAGACTTACGTCTATCAACAATTTCCACTGGTCTTATTGTTCCATCTAAATTCTTTGATTTAGCTAAAGAAGGTAAAGACTTTTATATGTTTGCACCTCATACTGTAAAACAAGAATATGGAGTGACATTAGACGATATTGATATTGAAAAATATTATGATGAACTTGTAGCTAATCCTAATGTTCTTAAAAAGAAAAAAGATGCACGAGAAATGTTGAATATGATTGCTCAAACACAACTGCAATCAGGCTATCCATATTTAATGTTTAAAGATAATGCGAATAAAGTACATGCGAATTCAAATATTGGTCAAATTAAAATGAGTAATTTATGTACTGAAATTTTCCAATTACAGGAAACGTCAATTATTAATGACTATGGAATTGAAGATGAAATTAAACGTGATATTTCATGTAATTTAGGTTCATTGAACATAGTGAATGTAATGGAAACGGGTAAATTCAGAGATTCAGTACATACTGGAATGGATGCATTAACAGTAGTAAGTGACGAAGCAAATATTCAAAATGCACCAGGTGTGAAAAAAGCAAATAATGAGTTACATTCTGTAGGTTTAGGTGTAATGAACTTACATGGCTATTTAGCGAAAAATAAAATTGGCTATGAATCTGAAGAAGCCAAAGATTTTGCTAATATTTTCTTTATGATGATGAACTATTATTCAATTGAACGTTCTATGGAAATTGCTAAAGAACGTGGAGAAGCATATCAAGATTTTGATAAATCAGATTATGCAAGTGGCAAATATTTTGATTTTTATACATCACAAGAGTTCGTGCCACAATTTGAAAAAGTAAAAGAATTATTTGCTAATATGCACATTCCTACATCAGAAGACTGGAAATCATTACAACAACAAGTACAAGAATATGGTTTATATCATGCTTATCGATTAGCTATTGCACCAACTCAAAGTATTTCATATGTTCAGAATGCAACTAGTTCGGTCATGCCAATCGTAGATCAAATTGAACGACGTACGTATGGAAATGCTGAAACATTTTATCCAATGCCTTTCTTATCACCTGAAACAATGTGGTACTATAAATCAGCATTTAATACTGATCAAATGAAACTTATAGATTTAATTTCAACAATTCAAACACATGTGGACCAAGGGATTTCAACAATTTTATATGTTAATTCTGAAATTTCAACACGTGAATTGTCACGATTATACGTATACGCACATCACAAAGGATTGAAATCTTTATACTATACACGTAATAAATTATTAAGTGTTGAAGAATGTACAAGTTGTGCAATTTAATTAATAGTGAAATAAATATTTAGAGGAAAGATTAAATTATTCTCATAGAGAAGCATTTTAATCTTATCCTCTTAAATAATGTAATGGTTAATAAATAGAGGAGGATTTTATTAATGAAGGCCGTCAATTGGAATACTCAAGAAGATATGACAAATATGTTTTGGCGTCAAAACATTTCACAAATGTGGGTAGAAACAGAATTTAAAGTTTCAAAGGATATAGCAAGTTGGAAGACACTAACAGAGGATGAAAAAAATACGTTTAAACGTGCTTTAGCAGGTTTAACTGGATTAGATACACATCAAGCGGATGATGGTATGCCATTAATTATGCTACATACAACGGATTTACGTAAAAAAGCAGTTTATTCATTTATGCAAATGATGGAACAAATTCATGCTAAAAGTTATTCACATATTTTTACAACGTTACTTCCATCTAGTGAAACAAATTATCTATTAGATACTTGGGTAATTGAAGAGCCTCATTTAAAATATAAATCTGATAAAATTATCTCTAATTATCATAAACTTTGGGGAAAAGAAGCCTCTATTTTTGATCAATATATGGCAAGAGTTTCAAGTGTTTTCTTAGAAACGTTCTTGTTCTATTCTGGTTTCTATTATCCACTTTATCTTGCGGGTCAAGGAAAAATGACAACTTCTGGTGAAATTATTAGAAAAATTTTACTTGATGAATCAATTCATGGAGTTTTTACCGGTTTAGATGCTCAAAGTTTACGTAATGAGCTATCAGAAAATGAAAAGCAAAAAGCTGATAAAGAAATGTATAAATTGTTAGAAGAACTATATAAAAATGAGGTCTCATATACACATATGCTATATGATGATATCGGTTTAACTGAAGATGTATTAAATTATGTACAATATAATGGGAATAAAGCTTTATCAAACTTAGGATTTGAACCTTATTTTGAAGAAAAAGAGTTTAATCCTATTATTGAAAATGCATTAGATACATCAACAAAAAATCATGACTTTTTCTCAGTAAAAGGAGACGGCTATACATTAGCACTTAACGTGGAAGCTTTACAAGACGAAGATTTTATTTTTGAAGATTAGAATAATAACTAATTTTAGAAAAACTAATTGTAGAATCATCACTGCAATTAGTTTTTTTAATTTCTCTATAAAAAATAAAAGAATATTAGTATTACTATTGAAAAATTTATTATGACAATTTAATATATAGTTAAATGATAATCATTTTCAATGGAAATGGTATATATACTAAGGAGCATTACGAATGAGGTTTCTATTCAAAGGTTATACATTATTAATCATTTTAGTGATATTAAGTATACTTTCTTTATTTATTGGCGTAAGTCAATTATCAATAACTGATCTTTTTCATTTGTCAGATAATCAGAAAAATATTTTATTTTCTAGTCGTATTCCTAGAACTATAAGTATTCTTTTATCTGGAAGTTCTCTTGCTTTAGCAGGACTAGTTATGCAACAGATGATGCAAAATAAATTTGTAAGTCCTACTACAGCTGGAACAATGGAATGGGCAAAATTAGGAATATTACTTTCACTCATATTTTTCCCAAAAGGTCATATATTGATCAAATTGACTTTTGCAGTTGCATTAAGCCTAGGAGGAACATTTTTATTCGTTAAACTAATCAATTTTATAAAAGTGAAAGAAGTTATTTTTGTCCCGCTCTTAGGTATTATGATTGGTGGCATTGTTTCAAGTTTTACCACTTTTATAGCATTAAGAACGAATGCACTACAAAGTATTAATAATTGGTTGAATGGGAATTTTGCTGTTATTACAAGCGGCCGTTATGAAATTTTATATTTAGCTATTCCTTTATTAATTATCGCTTATATATTTGCCAATCACTTTACGATTGCTGGAATGGGCAAAGATTTTAGTCATAATTTAGGTGTTAAATATGAACAAATTATAAATATTGCGCTTTTAATCACTGCAACATTGACAGCATTAGTTGTCGTGACAGTTGGAACATTACCATTTTTAGGTTTAATTGTTCCTAATATTATTTCAATGTATAGAGGCGACCACTTGAAAAATGCATTACCTCATACATTAATGCTAGGTTCTATATTTGTATTGTTTTCCGATATTATTGGTAGATTAATTGTTTACCCTTATGAAATAAATATTGGTTTAACAATAGGAGTATTTGGAACGATTATTTTCTTAGTTTTATTGATGAAAGGTAGAAATAATTATGCAAATTAGTGCTAATAAAAAAATATTAATTCTTTTTCTTTTTACGATTTGCATGGCTGCTTTCTACTTACTAGTAGGTTTGGATTTTGAAATTTTTCAATATCAGTTTGAAAGTCGAATAAGAAAATTAGTTTTAATTTTACTTGTTGGTGGATCTATTAGTACGGCAGTTGTTATTTTCCAATCTATCACTGCGAATAGATTACTTACTCCTTCAATTATGGGATTAGACTCAGTTTATTTATTTATTAAAGTCTTGCCTGTGTTCTTATTAGGTACACAAGCCAGTGTAGTGACAAATACTTATTTGAATTTTCTTCTAACTCTCATAGTGATGGTTCTGTTTTCTTTAGTATTATTTCAAGGCATGTTTAAATTAGGACATTTTTCGGTTTATTTTATTTTACTTGTTGGGGTAGTATTAGGAACATTTTTCCGTAGTATCACTGGATTTATTCAACTTATTATGAATCCAGATGACTTTTTAACCGTTCAAAGTGCGATGTTTGCAAGTTTTGACGCTTCTAATTCTAAACTTGTTCTTATTTCAAGTATACTTTTAATTATTTTAATTGTAATTGCTTTTATATTAAGACCTTATTTAGATGTGTTATTACTAGGGAAAGATCAGTCTATTAACTTAGGTGTATCATATGAAAAAATGACAAAACTTTTATTAATTTTAGTGGCTTTATTAGTATCAATATCTACTGCTTTAGTAGGTCCTGTTACATTTTTAGGATTATTAACAGTCAATTTAGCGCATGAATTCATGAAAACATATGAACATAAATATATTTTACCCGCAACGATTCTTATAAGTTGGATTAGTTTATTTATAGCTCAGTGGATTATAGAAAATATGTTTAAAGCTACCACTGAATTTAGTCTTATTATAGATTTAGTTGGAGGTATTTACTTCATATACTTACTTATTAAAAGGAGGAATGAAGATTGATTCAGATTAGAAATTTAGATAAAAAAATTCAGAGTAAATCTATTTTGAAAGATATAAATGTTGATATACAAAAGGGTAAGTTAACCTCTTTGATAGGTCCAAATGGAGCAGGAAAAAGTACACTTCTATCAGCAGTAAGTCGATTATTTGAATATCAGAACGGTACAATTAATATTGAAAATAAATTAATTGATGATTATAAAAGTGATGAATTAGCAAAAAAGTTAAGTATTTTAAAACAAACAAATCATACTGATATGAATATCACTGTAGAACAGCTTGTAAATTTTGGGCGTTTTCCTTATTCAAAAGGTCGAATGAAAAAAGAAGATCATGAGAAAGTTGCATATGCCATTGATTTACTACATCTAAGGGAAATCAAAGATAGAAATATAAAAACACTATCTGGAGGACAAAGACAACGTGCGTATATTGCTATGACAATTGCTCAAGATACAGAATACATTTTGTTAGATGAACCGTTAAATAATTTAGATATGAAACATTCAGTTCAAATTATGCAGATACTTCGAACATTGTGTCGCGATTTAAATAAAACGATTGTTATTGTACTCCACGATATTAATTTTGCATCTTGTTATTCAGATTACATTGTTGCACTAAAGAAAGGTGAAATTGTTAAATCTGGCCCAAAAGATAGTATAATTGAAACAAATGTGTTAAGAGATTTGTATGAAATGGATGTTCATGTAGAAGAAATTAGAGGCCAACGTATTTGTTTATACTATGATGAGGTTATCTTTTAAAATGAGATAAATATTTTTATATTTAAAGGGGTGATGCTTAGAAAATATAAAAGAAAATAGTTGAAAAATTGAGTGCCAAATTTAACTTATAAAAGGAGAAATACATATGAAGAAAACAGTCTTATTTTTAGTCTTAACTTTAGCTTTAGTATTATCAGCGTGTAGTAATAATTCTGGTAATAAATCAAATAATGAAAATGATTCAAAAGATACAGTTTCAATTAAAAATAGCTTTTCAGCAAGTGGAAATGACGAAAGTAGTAATGAGGATAAAAAAATTAGTAACACTGTGAAAGTGCCTAAAAATCCTAAGAACGCGGTTGTTCTAGATTATGGAGCATTAGATGTTTTGAAAGATATGGGTGTAGCTGATAAAGTGAAAGGCTTACCAAAAGGCGAAAATAATGAATCTTTACCAAGTTTTCTAAGTGAATTTAAAAAGGATAAATATATTAATACTGGTAATTTAAAAGAAATAAATTTCGATAAAATAGCTGAAGCTAAACCGGATGTTATTTATATTTCAAGTAGAGCAGCCACTCAGAAAAATCTAGATGAGTTTAAAAAAGCAGCGCCTAAAGCTAAAGTTGTCTATGTAGGCGCAAGTGAAGATCATTATATTAAAGATATGAAAAAGAACACAGAAAATCTAGGTAAAATTTATAACAAAGAAGATAAAGCAAAAGATATGAATACAAAATTAGATCAAAAAATTTCAGATATGAAAAAACAAACTAAGAATTTCGATAAATCTGTAATGTATCTTTTAGTTAATGAAGGAGAACTTTCTACATTCGGACCAGGCGGAAGATTTGGTGATTTGGTATTTAATACACTAGGCTTTAAACCAGCAGATAAACACGTTAAAATAAGTCCACATGGTCAAAACATTAATAATGAATATATCAGTAATCATGATCCAGATATCATTTTAGCAATGGATCGCGGGTCAGTTGTGGGTGGAAAATCGACAGCTAAACAAGTATTAAAAAATGATGTTATTAAAGATGTAACAGCAGTTAAAAATAACAATGTTTATGAATTAGATCCTAAATTATGGTATTTTGCTTCAGGCTCAACAACAACAACAGTAAAACAGATTGATGAATTAGAAAAAGTAATTGATAAAACTAAAAAATAAATCTAGGATATTAAGTTTAGAATAAATAAAAGAGTGGGACATACATCCTAGAAAAATAGCCAGTAAATGAGTTTATTATAAATTCATTTACTGGCTTCTTTATTTACAATACTTCGTATGGTTGGCTCGATTTGTTAGGGGACAACTTTAGTCTGTAGTCTTTAGTTTGTCCTGTTCCCTCAAGAGTCTTGCCAAAATACTTTGTCTTTATATGTTATTCTATATATCATTTAATTTAAGTATTAAATTTCAAAATATAAATGATAGTGAAATTTACAACGTGAATTAAAATGTGCTTGGCAATTTGGACATGTTTCAGTCATCATGTATTCATGAATAGAGAGTTCATTTTGACAAACTCCACAAAGTATCGCCTTTTTATGAAATTCCTCTGCTGACCAACGCTGAATGTTATGAGATTCATGTTCGTTATGACATTGATAACAAGGATAATACTTTTCACAACATTTAAATTTAATCGCTATAATGTCAAGAAATGTATGATAGTGAATACAACGTGTTTCATTGTCTACGAGAGAACCATAAACTTTTAGCATTGTTTCACATCTCCTAACATTGAGAATTTACTCTGACTCTGGATATTCGCCAATGATTCGAACTTCACGATGTAATTCAACATCAAATTTTTCTTTCACGACTTTTTGTACGTGATGAATTAAATTCTCATAATCTGTTGCTGTACCATTATCGACATTTACCATAAATCCGGCATGTTTAGTTGAGACTTCCACGCCACCAATACGATGGCCTTGAAGATTTGAATCTTGAATTAATTTTCCAGCAAAATGACCTGGAGGACGTTGGAATACACTACCGCATGAAGGATATTCAAGTGGTTGTTTAGATTCACGACGTTCTGTAAGATCATCCATTTTAGCTTGAATCTCGTTCAAGTTACCTGGTTCTAAAGTAAATGCTGCTTCAAGAACTACTAAATGTTGTTTTTGAACGACACTGTTTCTATAGTCTAAATGTAATTGTTCTTTAGTAAGTTGTATCAAATCGCCGTGTTCATTTACACATAAAGCATAATCGATGCAATCTTTAATTTCTCCTCCATAGGCGCCTGCATTCATATAAACAGCACCACCAACAGAACCAGGAATGCCACAAGCAAATTCTAAGCCGGTAAGAACGTGATCTCTTGCCGCTCTTGATACATCTATAATTGCTGCACCGCTTCCTGCTATAATTGCATCATCTGAGACATTAATATGATTAAGAGATAATAGACTAATCACAATACCTCTGATACCGCCTTCGCGAATAATAATATTTGAACCATTCCCTAAATATGTAACAGGTAATTGATGTTCATGAGCATAACGTACGATAGTTTGTACTTGCTCATTTTCAGTAGGTGAAAGGTAAAAATCTGCATTTCCACCAGTTTTCGTGTATGTATAACGTTTTAACGGTTCATTAACTTTAATAATATTGTCAGGTACTAAAGATTTTAAATCTTTTAAGATGTCTTCTTGTTCTAACATAAGTACATCCTTTCTTCTCTTCTATAATCTAAACTTTATTATAGCAACTTTACATATGTTTTGCTAAAAGAGTTTAAAACAATTTGTATATCATTAAAGTGTATGATACAAATTATCAAAAAATTTCTGTTTTTGGTTTTCGTAGTATCGGATTGTTGAGTTTAGATTGATAAATTTATTTTTCTGATTAGAAAACATCTGTGCTACGTGTTTTTGTGTAGACAGTACGTGATCTATAGCTAAATATTGAGTGAATAAGGGCGTATCTATTTGAATAATATGTAATCGTATTATTTGCTTAAGATTGATCATATTATCAAATTTTGCCATCATCACTTTCTTTTTATAAGGGTGGTGTAATCGATAAAAGCCTACATAATTCAATCTCTTTTCATCAAGAGATGTAATATCATGGAGATTGTTGACTCCAACTAAAACATCTAAAATCGGTTCTGTGGGATAAGAAAAATGTTTTGTTCCTCCGATATGTTGTGTAAATTTTACTGGAGAATCTAACAAGTTAAATAACAGAGCTTTAGTGTCTTCGTACAACTGATGATAATCATTGCCGTTGGAACAATTTATAAATGATTGAACAGATGCATACATGTGTAACTCCTTCAATTAAATTATTATACAAATTCTGAAATACTATAACATAATTTATTTTCAATATAAATAACTTTATGTATAATACGGGTGTTAGGAGTGCAAAAATGAAAAAATTAATAATACTTTCATTATGTTCACTATACTGTTTGATACTTTCTGGTTGTGGTCAGAATAATAACGAAGATTTAAATCGCTTCAAACAACACCTATCTAAAGTAGAGACCAAGCAAAAAAGCGTGGAAAAAGTGATGAATCAATTAGAGCTGAACCGTTTAAATGATATAAGTAAAACCGATACAACAGATAAAAATAAAAAGTCATTTGAACGACTACAGAAAAATATAAATCACCGTTTAGTGCCTGAGTTTAAAGAGTATGAAAAAGAAGCTAAACATCTTCCGGCTAAGACAAATAAAACTCGTCAATTAAAGAAAGATTATTTAAATCATGTGAGTAATCAACATCAATCTATAAATGAAATTAAATCATTTGTAGATTTATATAATCAATCAGTTGTGGAAAATGAAAAAATTCTAAATTATACACATTCATTTGAAATAAATAGAGCACTAGTAGAAAAAGATATACGTAAAACAAATAATCAAGAAAATGCACATCTATTAAAATCTAAAATTGAAAACAATAATCGTAATTTACGAAAAACTGCTCAAAAATATTTAGAAAAGGATAATTATCCTACTTCAAAAGCAATTAATGAGCATATAAAACCACTGATACAAAAACAGATTAAAGATTTAAATCAGACTAATATTACAGATTCACATGTAAACAATGCTCGTAAAAATGCGATAGAAATGTACTATAATTTACTTGATTATTATGAGACACGTGAAACAACTATTAAGATTGAAGATCAACTTTCAAAAATTAATGTTGAGAAACTACCTAAAACGGGTAAAGATTTAAGTAAGGAAAATTACAACTTTAATACAGAATTAGAAAAAGTACAGCAAAACGAATAAAACCTAAATTTAAATTTTTGGTTAACATTATATGATGAAATGTGTATAATTGTAGCCATTGAGAAGTTTAATTTAAAAAAAGGGACAAAGTTAAAAAATTTAGAGGTGAATAGAATGGCTATAAAGCTGAGTTCGATTGACCAGTTTGAACAAGTATTAGAAGAACATAACGATGTATTTGTATTAAAACATAGTGACACATGTCCAATTTCAGCTGCAGCATTTGATCAATTTAATAAGTTTTTATATGAAAGAGACATAGATGGATATTATCTAGTGGTTCAAGAAGAAAGAAAACTTTCTGATTATATTGCTGAAAAGACAAATGTGAAACATGAATCACCACAAGCTTTTTATTTTGTAGATGGAAAAGCTGTATGGAATGCTAGTCATAGTGATATTAATGTATCTACATTAGCACAAGCTGAAGAATAAGAAAGATAATATATCGATTTAAGAGTCTGGTACATTTTTTGTTACCAGCTCTTTATTATATCTACATTTTTATCATTTTAAATGACTTTTATATTTATAAAATGTAAAAAATGAAATATGCGATGAACCTATGTATAATGTGAAAGTGAAGTTATAACGTATGAATTTAAGAAAGATAGAAAGTGGCATGAGGTGAAAATAGAATGAAAATTTTAGTAGCCATGGATGAATTTAACGGTATTATTTCGAGTTATCAAGCGAATCGTTATGTGGAAGAGGCAATAGCAAGTCAAATTGATCATGCAGATATTGTACAGGTACCTTTATTTAACGGACGTCATGAATTATTAAATTCAGTATTTCTTTGGCAATCAGGTACAAAATATAAAGTGAATGTTCATGATGCTGATATGAATGAGATTGAAACGATATATGGACAAACTGAAGAAGGTACTGTAATTATTGAAAGTAATTTATTTTCAAAAGGTCATAAAGCAATTGAACAACGTACTAGTTTTGGGTTAGGAGAAGTTATTTTAGATGCATTAAACAAGAACACAGATCATATTATTATATCTTTAGGTGGTATGGATAGTTTTGATGGTGGCGTAGGGATGCTGCAAGCTTTAGGAGCTAAATTTTATGATGATGAAAATAGAGAACTTGACGCACGAGAAGGCGCACAAATGATTAAGTTCATTCGTCATATTGATATCTCTGGACTGCCTAGTACATTGGAAAATGTCAGACTACAAGTGATGACGGATTTTTCTAGTAAGTTGTATGGAAAAAATAGTGAAATTATGAAATTAAGCTATAACCATCAAATTCCACACAAAAAAGCAGTGGAAATTGATAATTTAATGTGGTACTTAAATGAGATTATGAAAAATGAATTACATATTGCTTTAGGGCCAATTGAACGTGGCGGAGCCGGTGGCGGTATTGCTGCGGTGTTGAAAGCATTATACAACACAGAAATTTTAACGAGTCATGAACTAGTAAATCAAATTACACATTTAGATGAGTTAGTATCTCAGGCAGATTTAATTATCTTTGGAGAGGGTTTAAAAGAAGAAGATCATATGCTTGAAACAACCACATTGACTATTGCGGAACTTACAGAAAAATATCACAAACCATCTATTGCAATTTGTGCGACTAATGATAAGTTTGATATATTTAATCATCATCGCGTAACAGCCATGTTTAACACATTTATTGAAATGCCGAAAACATACACAGATTTTAAAATGGGTCTTCAAATTAGACATTATACAGTTCAAGCTTTGCGATTATTAAAAACTACAGCTAATGGAATAAAATAAATAAAAAAGTTTAGTTCAAAGAATGAACTAAACTTTTTTTATTTATTATTTTTCATATTGTGTTACTTCTTGAGCAATACCGATAATCACTTGTACTGCTTTTTCCATTACATCGATAGAAGCATATTCAAATGGGCCATGGAAGTTTCCACATCCTGTAAAAATATTAGGTGTAGGTAAACCTTTAAATGAAAGCTGAGAACCATCAGTACCACCGCGTATAGGCGCAGTATTTGGTTTTATCTCTAAATCTGCAAATACTTTTTTAGGAATATCAATAATATACGGATGTGGCTTAATTTGTTCAGCCATATTATAGTATTGGTCTTCGATATCTACTTTTACTGGATAACCTTCATAATGAATATTAATATCATCACGAATTTCTAAAAGTTTTTTCTTTTTAAGTTCAAAAGATTTTCTATCATGATCTCTTATAATATATTGTAAAGAAGCTTTTTCAACTGTTCCTTCTATTTTCATTAAATGATAGAATCCTTCATAACCTTCTGTACGTTCTGGTACTTCATTAGCAGGTAGTAGACTATGGAATTGATGTGCTAATCCAATAGCATTAACCATAACGTTTTTTGCAGAACCAGGATGAACGTTTACACCATGTGTAGTGATTGTTGCTTCTGCTGCATTAAAACTTTCGAATTGTAATTCTCCAAACTCACTGCCATCCATAGTATAGGCGAAATCGGCATTAAAGCGTTTCACATTAAATTTGTGAGGACCACGACCTATTTCTTCATCAGGTGTAAAAGCTATACGTATGCGACCATGTTTAATTTCTGGATGGGTCTGCAAGTATTTTACTGCTTCCATAATTTCTACAACACCTGCTTTATCATCGGCACCTAGTAAAGATGTACCATCTGTAATCATTAGAGTGTGACCTTCTAATTTTTTAAGTTCTGGAAATACATCTTGACTTAATACTCGATTTGTTTGACCTAATTTAATAGGTTGACCATCATAATCTTCTATAATCTGAGGATTAACATTTGTCGCATTAAAATCTGGTGATGTATCTACATGTGCTAAGAAACCTACCGTAGGAACTTCTTTTTCTATGTTACTTTCTAAAGTAGCAAAAAGATAACCATTATTATCCAATTCTGTTTCTAATCCAAAGTTTTGCAGTTCTTTTTGTAATAAATGTAATAAATCCCATTGTTTCTCAGTAGAAGGCGTCGATTTCGATTCGGGATTTGATTGTGTATCTATTTTCACATATCTTGATAATCTATCTATAATCTGTACTTTCATGACGAAACATCCCCTTAGACTCTATTGTTCATATTGTAAGATTTTCTGTACGTTTTTCCTTTGATTTTACCATAAAATTGCTTAATACGTGTGTAAATATAATAGAGAATTTCTGCTACTAATATTCCAAAAGCAATTGAACCAGAAATTAATGTGACCTCTAGAAATGTATTCACAGCATGAGTATAGTCATTAGATACTAAAAATCGTGTTGCTTCATATGCTGTACCACCAGGAACAAGAGGGATTATACCTGGCACAATGAAGATAATCACGGGTCTTTTATAGCGTCGACTCATCACATGACTTAATAAACCAAGAATTAAACTACCTAAAAACGCAGCGCCAACTTTTCCTAAATCCATATCTACGGTATATTGATAAATTGTCCAAGCTAAGGCGCCGACAAATCCACAAGCAAGTAAAAGTCGTTTAGGAGCGTTAAATATAATAGAAAAAAGTACTGTCGAAATAAAACTTATAACAAAATGAAATAAATAAAATAACATACATAAACAGCCTTTCTTAAAGAATTAATAAAACAATCGCTACGCCTGCACCAATAGCGAATGATGTTAGTGCAGCTTCTACACCACGAGACATTCCAGCAAGTAGCTCGCCAGCCATTAAATCTCTAATAGCGTTACAAATTAAAATTCCAGGTACTAAGGGCATAACACTAGAAATTGTTATAATATTTTGATTTGTAGCAATGCCTAGTTTAGTAAATGTAACAGCAATTGTAATAACTACTGCTGATGCTACAAATTCAGAAAAGAATTTAATTTGAATGAAACGCTGGACAAAGCTAAAAGTTAAGAACGCAGCACCGCCAGCTAAAATAGCAATCCAGCAATCAGAAACAACACCGCCAAACATGAGTAAGAAAAAGCCACATGCAATTGCCGCAGCAAAAAAATTCAATAAAAAAGAATATTGTAATGAAGCTTTACTTAGATGAATCAGTTCTGATTTAGCTTCATCAATAGTTAACTCATTTTTAGCAATCTTTCTAGAAAGACTATTTGTAAGAGCAATTTTTTCTAAATCTGTAGTACGATCTCTAATTCTTATAAGCCTTGTATTTGTTCGATCATTAAGTGAGAAAATGATAGCGGTCGATGTGACAAAGCTATATGTATCATTTAAACCATAACTGTGAGCAATTCGATTCATAGTGTCTTCAACACGGTAAGTTTCAGCTCCAGATTCTAAGAGAATACGACCAGCTATTAACACAACATCAATCACCTTATTTTCATCGATAATAGTGATTGAATTATTCATAAAAGCACCTCCACAATAATTAAAATATATAATGATTTTCGTGTATATCTATAATATTCTTCGCTTGTATTAATACTTTATTACTAAATCAGTCATTTTAAAAGTAGAATAACAAATAAATAATATAGATGTTAAATGAGTATAAAAAAGAGATGCAACAGAATTCATTTCGAATTCCACGTTCCATCTCAAATTAAATCGTAACGTCTATAATTTAATTATAGGATTAAACATTACTTGATTACGACCTTCTTTTTTAGCTACATGGACCATATCATCGGCGTCTTTAAATACTTTACGTTGAGATTTATATTCATCTTGAGATAAATAACCAACGCCAATAGATACAGATAATTTTATAACTTCCTTATTAGGTAAATGGAACGAAGATTTTTCGACTGCCATCCTAATATTTTCAGCAAGTTTCACACTTTGATCTAAAGAATAATCGAAGATAACGATAGAAAATTCTTCACCGCCATTACGGAAGATTTTAAATTGATGTGGTACATAATTTTTAAGCAATTGAGACATTTGTTTTAGTACAGCGTCTCCTGCTTTATGAGTATATGTATCATTAACATCTTTAAATCCGTCAATGTCAACGAGTAAAAGTGCGAGACTAGTATGTTCTATTTCGGCTTTTTGAGAAATCTTATTTAAATGTCTATCAAATTCTTTTACATTACCTAAACCTGTTAAATAATCGTACTTATCCTCGTTTTCGTACCGTGTAACAAGCGAAAAGAAATGCCAGATATCAACAAAGGTAATAGCAGAAGTAATCGTTAGTACGAATGAAATAGGTATAAGCATAATTAATTCAGTTAAATCATATAAAGTTGTGAAGATAGATAAAACAAAAATAATAACAATACTGATAGCATTTAAAATAATTAAAGCAATAATATCATTTTTTTTAAGAAACGGCCCAATTAAACTAACAATAATACCTATTATAATAAGAACGACGCCATAAAAAAATGAATTTCCGAATAAAAATATATCCACTAGACTTATGATAAGTGAGGCAATAAAAGTGTAACCGACGTTTGTATAGCGACCAAGGAATAGTAACGGGACGAAAGTTAGGCGAATAAGATATTGATGATGAAAAGGAATAGGGTAAGCTGTTAATAGTAATGCCACCAAAGTCATTAAAATTGTGACATAACCTTTAGAAAATATCATGATTTTATTTTCTGAATATTGTAATCGATGGAATAAATAAATTCCAGCTACCATAACGGCAATATTGTAAATAATTGCTTCAATCATATTGGGATCGACTCCTTTAAATTAACCATTAGTAATTGTAAGTGAAAACTTACTATTTGTCATTAAGTTGTTTGTTATAAAATATATATTATGAATTTCAGATAGACTTTCATGTTCAAATTTATAACAAAATGATATGATATAAAAAATACGTATCTTTACAAAAAATTTACAATTAATTTTAATTAGTTTATGATACATGATTAAAAGTGGTCTATTTAATGAATAGATTATTACGAAGAAAATAAATAGACTAATAATATATAAAATTGAAAAAGTATATATACTACTATAGTCTAATTTAAAAAATTAATAATAATTGTTTAAATAGTATAGATGAAAAAATAACAGGAATATATTGAAGGTGAACTGATGTATACTTTATTACTTATTGTTGTAACATTGGTAATCAGTTTAATAATAACACCTATTATAATAAAGGTTTCTTTTAAATTTAATTTAGTAGATCGACCTAACTATAGAAAAGTACATACAAAACCAGTATCAGTCATGGGAGGTACTGTCATACTACTTTCATTTCTTATTGGTTTATGGTTAGGTCATCCCATAGAGAGAGCAGTCAAACCTTTGGTAATTGGTTTAATTATTATGTATTTTGTAGGCATCATTGATGATATTTATGATTTGAAGCCAATTTTAAAATTAATTGGACAAATTATAGCAGCATCAGTTGTCGTTTTTTACGGGATTACCATAGATTTTATTTCTTTTCCAATTGGTCCAACCATTCATTTTGGTATTTTAAGTATACCGATTACAATTATATGGATTGTAGCAATAACAAATGCAATAAATTTAATAGATGGTTTAGATGGTTTGGCATCAGGTGTGTCAGTTATTGGTTTAACTACCATTGGTTTCATAGCTATATTACAAGGAAATGTATTTATCATTATGATTTGTAGCTTGTTGATTGGCGCATTACTTGGCTTCTTATTCTTTAATTTCCATCCTGCTTCAATCTTTTTAGGCGATAGTGGAGCATTAATGATTGGATTTATTATTGGCTTTTTATCCTTACTAGGTTTTAAAAATATCACATTTATTTCTTTATTCTTCCCAATTGTTATTTTAGCGGTACCATTTATTGATACCTTATTTGCAATGATTAGAAGAGTGAGAAATGGTCAACACATTATGCAAGCAGATAAATCACATTTACATCATAAACTTCTTGCATTAGGATATACACATCGTCAAACAGTATTACTGATATACTCTATTGCGATTATGTTTAGTTTATCGAGTATTATATTGTATTTATCTCAACCATTAGGTGTATTACTAATGTTTATCTTAATCGTCATCACAATTGAACTCATCGTTGAATTTACTGGTTTAATAGATGATAGTTATCGTCCTATTCTTAATTTAATTTCTAAAAAAAATGACGATGCATCTCGCCATAAGACAAACCATAAATAATACTTTTATTCATTTATTTACAAAAGCCAGCAATCTTAAGCGTTTGCTGGCTTTTGTAATTTAATTAATTTGTTTCAATATCAAAAGGTAATTGCTTAGGTGTATCTTTTTCTAAATCATATTGACTTGCTGTATTACGGTTTAAAAATTCGATAAATGAGTCGTATTCTGTTTCTACAACATCAATCTTATAACTCACTTTATCAGTGTAAACTTTGTCTCTTAGAAAAAAAGAGGTTGAAGCAAGTTCATACTCAAATTTACCTGTTAAGTCATAATTAATGGTAACAGTAGTGGGAATAGCATTTCTTAATTCTACACGGCCGATATCGTAAATCACATCTCGTACTGCACCACTATATGCACGAATTAATCCGCCACCGCCAAGTTTAATGCCACCAAAATACCGAGTAACTACTACACAAGCATTGTGAATATCCAGTTTTTTTAATATTTCAAGCATAGGAATACCTGCTGTTCCTGTTGGTTCTCCATCATCGTTGGCTTTTTGTATATTCATTTGATTGCCAACAGTATACGCAGAACAATTATGTGTTGCTTCTTTATGAGTTTGTTTTACTTCTTCTATAAACATCTTAGCCTCTTCTTCTGAGAAAACAGGTTTGATATGAGCAATAAATCGAGATTTATTAATTGTATTTTCAATAATATGTTCTTTTTTTATAGTAATAACATGATCACTCAATTGATAAATACCTCCACGATATGATTAATATGAATTTTATTATACACGTTTGTTTTCTTTTAGATAAATAATTGATTATGAATTTCCTTTTTTATTAAAATAATTTATAATACTGTTGAGTATAATTGAGGAGGACGATTATGAAAATTGCAGTAATGACAGACTCTACTGCGAATCTGCCAAAACATATTATTGAAAAATATCAGATACCAGTTGCACCACTGAGTGTAACATTTGATGATGGAGAAACATTTACTGAACATCCAGATCTTTCAAAAGAATCTTTTTATAAAAAAATGGCCGCATCTAAAACAATTCCTACAACAAGTCAACCAGCTATTGGTGAATGGATAAAGAACTATGAGGAATTAAGAGATAAAGGTTATACAGATGTTATCGTCTTTAATTTATCAAGTGGGATTAGTGGTAGTTATCAATCAGCAACACAAGCAGGTGAAATGGTAGATGGCATTCAAGTCCACACATTTGATACAAGATTAGCTTCTATGATTGAAGGCAGCTATGTGATTTATACATTAAAATTGATTGAAGACGGAGCAACCCCTAACGAAATTATTGAGGAATTAACGTCTATTCGTAAAGATACAGGTGCATACTTATTTGTTGATGATTTAAAAAATTTACAAAAAAGTGGTCGTATTACTGGTGCCCAAGCATGGATTGGAACACTTTTACAAATGAAGCCAGTGCTTAAGTTTGAAGAAGATGGAAAAATTCATCCTTTAGAAAAAGTACGTACACGTAAGCGAGCTTATAATTCTATAGAACAACATGCACTTGATATTGCGAAAAATATTAATGATGTAACAGTGTTTGTGATTAATGGCGATAAAATAAAAGAGGGTAAAGATTTTTGTGCTAAATTAAAAGAGAAATATTCAAACATTAATATTCAATATTGTGAATATGGACCAGTCATTGCATCTCATTTAGGTTCAGGTGGAATCGGAGTTGGATATTTCCCAAGAAAAATTGTAATCGAATAAGATGAAGGTCTAATCGTTAAAAGTGAGAACATGGAGGGTTAAGGTACCCATCTCCTTTTCGATTAGACTTTTTTTATTTTAATAAGGAAGTGATGAAATATTAAATATTATGGAAGATTAGTATCTTCAGAAATAGAATTAAAAGATGAAATAATCAGTGAGAAAACGTTAGGTATCGTAAAGAGTTCAAAAGGATATCGGTGTATTCAATGTGGTAATGAAGATAGTGCTCATTTCTATCAATATTTTTCCTCTATTCTTAATAAAGAAGTAATATATTGTCGACAATGTATACATTTAGGAAGAATGGATAATATTACTGAATATAAAATCATTAAAAGTAAAAATGTTAAATCAGAGGGATTATATACATTATCTTTTAAATTATCTGAACAGCAATGTTATGCATCTGAAAAAATCTTATCTGCTATAGAAAACTGTGAAGACTTACTATTATATGCGGTAACTGGTGCAGGAAAAACAGAGATGATATATGAGGGTATTAGCTTATCACGTAAAAGAGGATTTAATGTAGCAATCATCTCTCCAAGAGTAGATGTAGTAGTAGAGATTAGCCAGCGTATTAAAGAAGTTTTTTTGAAAGAAAATATTGACGTATTGCATCAATCAAGTAAACAACAATATAACGGACATTTTGTAATTTGTACTATCCATCAACTATATCGATTTAAAAATCACTTTGAAGTTATTTTTGTCGATGAAATTGATGCATTTCCGCTGCCTATGGATCATCATCTACAAAATGCTATTAAACAAGCGGCTAAACCGCTATCTACATTGATTTATATGACTGCAACGCCACCTAGACATTTACTGCGTCAAATACCAAAACATCGCATTATACAGTTACCTGCTCGCTTTCATAGACACCCATTACCAGTTCCAAAATTTAAATATTTTAAATTAAATATGAATCGTACTCAAAGTTTTTTAAAGTATATGTTATTAAATCAGATTGAACATAAAAGATTTACGTTAGTATTTTTTAATAATATAGAAAAGATGATTAAGATATCCGAATACTATAAAAAAATATTTTCAGATTTGATATGTATTTCAAGTGAAGATGCTTTACGTTTTGAAAAAGTGAAAGCACTTCGTGAAGGAAAACATCGAATTGTTTTTACAACAACAATTTTAGAACGTGGATTTACTATGGCTCAATTAGACGTTATCGTAATTAATGCAGATACATTTGAAAAGGCTGCATTAGTACAAATTGCTGGAAGAGTTGGACGTAAACAAGAAGCTCCCACAGGAATGGTATTATTTCTTCATGAAGGTGTGAGTATATCAATGTTGATGGCTAAAAAAGATATTACAAGAATGAATAAATTAGGGATTCAAAGAGGGTGGATCGATGAATAAATGTATTCAGTGTGCTACTTCTATTCACGAAGAGTTATCTATATTTAATTTTTATAAACCACCACAACAATTTTGTGAAACATGCAAAAAACAATGGCAAGCCATTAAGCTTGATATCAATGATGAAAAAAGATGTACAAGATGCCTTAATTATAAAATAAATACAGGTGATGAATGTTTAGACTGTAAATGTCTCAATCAGCAATTTACGCTAATGTCACAACTGTATTGTGATTATAAATATGATGGAATAATGAAAGAAACGATTCATCATTATAAATTTATGAAAGATTATTATTTAGCTGAGGTTTTAGCTTCAAAGTTAACATTGCCTAAAACGTCATACGATTATATTGTCCCTATTCCATCCCCTTATAAAAGAGATGAACATCGAACGTTTAATCCAGTAACCACTGTTTTGGACAAAATGGGTATAAGCTATATAGAATTATTAGGCACACGTTCACGACCTAAGCAATCAAGACTTGGAAAAAAAGAACGATTTAAAGCTGACAATCCGTTCTATCTTAAAGAAAATATAGATATTACAAATAAAAATATTTTACTGATTGATGATATCTATACTACAGGTTTGACAGTTCATTATGCTGGAAGTGTATTATGTAATAAAAAAGTCAGAAAATTCAAAGTGTTTGCGTTTTCAAGATGACTTAAACATGATATTATAATAGTAAGAATTACCAATATTAGAGGTTAAAGGAGAGATAACTATGATTAGATTTGAAATTCATGGAGATAACCTCACTATTACAGATGCTATCCGCAACTATATTGAGGAAAAAATTGGTAAACTTGAACGTTATTTTAATAATGTGCCAAATGCAGTTGCACATGTAAAAGTTAAAACGTATCAAAATTCAGCTACTAAAATCGAGGTAACAATTCCTTTGAAAAATGTTACATTGAGAGCTGAAGAACGACACGACGATTTATACGCAGGAATTGATTTAGTTACAAGCAAATTAGAACGTCAAGTTCGTAAATACAAAACGCGTGTGAATCGTAAGAATAGAGATAATGGAGAACAAGAACCATTTATTGCTGAGCAACAAACAGTAGTGAATGAGGATGTGGAAGATACTTCAGAATCATCAAATGAGAATGAAATAGAAATTATTCGTTCTAAACAGTTTAGTTTAAAACCAATGGATTCTGAAGAAGCAGTATTACAAATGGATTTATTAGGGCATGATTTTTACATTTTTACAGATCGTGAAACAGATGGTACAAGTATTGTGTATCGACGTAAAGATGGTAAATATGGTCTGATTGAAACAACTGAATAGTTGAATGTAGACGTTCTTTGCGAAAGTTAAGTATGAGGAGCTATGACTAGAATTGAAAATACATGACATAAGCACGTGTTCAATTCAGTCAATGACTACTTCCTTGTTTAAAGGTACCTGAGACAAGTTGATGTCCCAGGTACTTTTATTATTTAGAAGAGAATAATAAATATTATATGTATCGTACAATGTGAAGAATAAGTATGAAGCTACTATCGACTAGCTACTTTTACACTTATTCATGGACGGTATAATCATGCTATGCTAATGTAATGAGGTAATTAAAAATTAAAGGGATAGTAAGTTTTTTAAAATAGAAAGAAAGTATAAATATAAAAGTAATTATTGTACACAATTAAGCATATCATTTATATGAGTATTTAAGTATAAATTTGAACTTATAAATGATATTATAAATTGTTGTAGGCCAAACAGTTTTTTTAGCTAAAGGAGCGAACATAATGGGATTTTTATCAAAAATTGTTGACGGCAATAAGAAAGAAGTGAAACGTTTAAGTAAAAAAGCTGATGAAGTACTTGCTTTAGAGGAAAAAATAGCGATTTTAACTGACGAAGAAATCAGAAATAAAACGAAACAATTTCAAGAAGAAGCACAAGCAATTGAAGATGTAAAAAAACAAAATGACTATTTAGATAAAATTTTGCCGCAAGCATTTGCATTAGTACGTGAAGGTGCAAAACGTGTATTTAACATGTCACCTTATAAAGTTCAGGTTATGGGTGGTATTGCTATTCATAAAGGTGATATTGCAGAAATGAGAACTGGTGAAGGTAAAACATTAACTGCGACAATGCCAACGTATTTAAATGCTTTAGCAGGTCGAGGTGTTCATGTTATTACAGTCAATGAATACTTATCTAGTGTTCAAAGTGAAGAAATGGCTGAATTATATGAGTTTTTAGGTTTAACAGTTGGTTTAAATCTAAATAGTAAATCTACAGAAGAAAAACGAGAAGCATACGCAAAAGACATTACTTATAGTACAAATAATGAATTAGGCTTCGATTACTTAAGAGATAATATGGTGAATTATGCGGAAGAACGTGTAATGAGACCATTACATTTTGCGATTATTGATGAGGTTGACTCTATTTTAATAGATGAAGCAAGAACACCGTTAATTATTTCAGGTGAAGCTGAAAAGTCAACGTCTCTTTATACTCAAGCGAATGTTTTTGCTAAGATGTTAAAAGCAGATGAAGATTATAAATATGATGAAAAAACAAAAGCTGTTCATTTAACAGAACAAGGTGCAGATAAAGCAGAACGAATGTTTAAAATCGATAATTTATATGATGTTCAAAATGTAGATATTATTAGTCATATTAATACTGCTTTAAGAGCGCATGTTACTTTACAACGCGATGTCGATTATATGGTCGTAGATGGAGAAGTATTAATTGTAGATCAATTCACTGGTCGTACAATGCCGGGACGTCGTTTTTCTGAAGGATTGCATCAAGCTATTGAAGCTAAAGAAGGCGTGAAAATTCAAAATGAATCTAAAACAATGGCTTCAATTACTTTCCAAAACTACTTCCGTATGTATAATAAATTAGCTGGAATGACTGGTACTGCTAAAACTGAAGAAGAAGAGTTCCGTAATATCTATAATATGACAGTAACTCAAATTCCAACGAACAAACCTGTTCAACGTCAAGATAAGTCTGATTTAATTTATATTAGTCAAAAAGGAAAATTTGATGCAGTTGTAGACGATGTAGTTGAAAAACATAAACAAGGACAACCAGTTTTATTAGGTACTGTTGCAGTAGAAACAAGTGAATACATTTCAAATTTATTGAAAAAACGCGGTATACGTCATGATGTATTAAATGCGAAGAATCATGAAAGAGAAGCTGAAATTGTAGCAAATGCAGGACAAAAAGGTGCAGTTACTATTGCTACTAATATGGCTGGACGTGGAACAGACATTAAATTAGGTGAAGGCGTAGAAGAAATAGGTGGCCTTGCCGTAATAGGTACTGAACGACATGAATCTCGTCGTATTGATGATCAATTACGTGGTCGTTCAGGTCGTCAAGGAGATAAAGGGGATAGTCGTTTCTACTTATCATTACAAGATGAATTAATGGTTCGTTTTGGTTCTGAAAGACTTCAAAAAATGATGAATCGTTTAGGTATGGATGATTCAACGCCAATAGAATCTAAAATGGTTTCACGTGCAGTTGAGTCAGCTCAAAAACGTGTTGAAGGAAATAACTTTGATGCACGTAAACGAATTCTCGAATATGATGAAGTATTACGTAAACAACGTGAAATTATTTATAATGAACGTAATAGCATTATAGATTCAGAAGATAGTTCAGAAATTGTTATGGCGATGATGCGTACTACTTTACAGAGAGCTATTAACTACTATATTAACGATGAAGATGATAATCCTGATTATGGACCATTTATAGATTATGTTAATGATGTGTTTATTCAAGAAGGAGAATTAACTGAAGAAGAAATTAAAGGTAAAGATTCTGAAGATATTTTTGAAGTGGTATGGGCTAAAATTGAAAAAGGTTATGAAATCCAAAAAGAAAAAATTGGAGATCAAATGCCTGAATTTGAACGTATGATTTTATTACGTTCTATTGATACTCATTGGACTGACCATATTGATACAATGGATCAGTTACGCCAAGGTATACACTTACGTTCATATGCACAACAAAATCCACTTCGTGATTACCAAAATGAAGGACACGAGTTATTTGACTTAATGATGCAAGCTATTGAAGAAGATACGTCTAAATATATATTAAAATCTGTTATTCAAGTAGACGAACAAGTTGAACGTGAAAAAACAACAGATTTTGGTAAGGCACAACACGTATCTGCTGAAGATGGCAAAGAAAAAGCAAAAAAACAGCCTATTGTAAAAGGTGAAAAAATTGGACGTAATGATCCTTGTCCTTGTGGTAGTGGTAAAAAATATAAAAATTGCCATGGTAAAGAAGATTAATATCAAGTAATTATAATTAGGCGAGATCGAGACGTATATTGCTTATCATTTAAAAGCTTTTGTCACGATCTCGTATTTTATTTAAAGAATTTATAAATAAAGGAGACATATATAGTGGAATTATCAGAAATCAAACGTAATATTGATGAATATAATAATGATTTAGAACAAATTAGGGGGTCTCTTTGACTTAGAAAATAAAGAAACAAATATTCAAGAATATGAAGAAATGATGACAGAACCGGACTTTTGGGATAACCAAAATAAAGCTCAAGATGTTATTGATAAAAATAATGCATTAAAATCGATAGTTAATGGTTACTATGAACTCAACCATAAATTAGAAGATATGGATGCAACATGGGAATTACTTCAAGAGGAATATGATGATGAAATCAAAGAAGATTTAGAACAAGATATTGTAACATTCAGAGAACAAATCGATCAGTTTGAATTACAATTATTATTAGATGGCCCACATGATGCAAATAATGCTATTTTAGAGTTGCATCCTGGTGCTGGAGGGACCGAATCTCAAGACTGGGCTAGCATGTTATTAAGAATGTACCAAAGATATGGTGAACAACAAGGTTTTAAAGTAGAAACCATCGATTATTTACCAGGTGATGAAGCGGGAGTAAAAAGCGTCACATTATTGATTAAAGGTCATAATGCCTACGGTTACTTAAAAGCAGAAAAAGGAGTACATCGACTTGTAAGAATTTCACCTTTTGATTCATCTGGAAGACGCCATACGTCATTTGCTTCTTGTGATGTTATACCAGAATTTGATAATGATGAAATAGAAATAGAAATTAATCCTGATGACATTACAGTAGATACATTTAGAGCATCAGGTGCAGGTGGACAACATATCAATAAAACAGAGTCTGCAATCCGTATTACTCACCATCCAACTGGAATTGTAGTGAATAACCAAAATGAACGTTCTCAAATCAAGAACCGTGAAGCTGCAATGAAAATGTTGAAATCTAAATTATATCAATTGAAGTTAGAAGAGCAAGAACGTGAAATGGCAGAAATTCGTGGTGAACAAAAAGAAATAGGATGGGGTAGTCAAATTCGTTCGTATGTATTCCATCCATATTCTATGGTAAAAGATCATCGTACAAATGAAGAAACTGCTAAGGTAGATGCAGTAATGGATGGAAATATTGCGCCATTTATAGAAGCTTATTTACGACAAACGATGTCACAAAATGATTGATTGAGTTGTTTATTAATAAAAAATAAAATTTTAAAATCTAAATAAATCTAACTTTAAAATGTAATTCGTGACTTGTAATATTACTAATTTAATCAATTTAAACTAATTTAGGAGTGTTATTTAACCTTTATATTACAAGGTTTTAACATTCCTCTTTTTTAATGTTGTTTATGCTAAAGTATTAATGAACAAGAATACACTACAGCAAAGGAATGACAACATGTTAAAAAAATCAATAACTGTAACATTTGCTTCAATTGCAGCAATTACAGGTTTAAATACGTTAGCACATGCACAACAAACACACATTGTTAAAGAAAAAACAAATGTAGAAGCAGTGGCACAACAATTTTCTACAACTGCAGATGAGATAAAAAAATTAAATCATATAGGTAATGATGAAGTTGAAAAAGATGTTTCAATAGTTGTACCTGATAAAGATATTGTTGAAGTTAAATCTGGTGATACATTAAACAAAATTGCGAAAGCTCATCATTTAACATTAGATGAATTATATGCATTTAATCCAGGAGTAAAACCGTTAATTCATCCTGGTGATTTAATCGCAGTAAGTGACAAAGGTTCAGCAACATTAGAAAGTCACTTGATAAGTGATAGTAGTGTATATGCTACGCCTTATTCAAGTGAAACTGCACCATTAAGTTATAATAGCGCTGAAACTACGCCGTATGTAGCGTCTCCATCATATGTTACTAGTAGTAATGACAATACAGAAACAATCAGTGCACCAGTATATTATAATAATAGCGCTTTAAATAACCAAGGTAATCATTATTATTTTGGTAACTGTACATATTATGCATTTGATCGTAGACAACAATTAGGACGTTCAGTAGGGAGCTATTGGGGAAATGCAAATAATTGGGCAAGCTCAGCTAGAAATGCTGGTTTAGTGGTCGATCATCGTCCTGAAGTAGGAGCGGTTTTCCAAACATCAGCGGGTTACTATGGTCACGTAGGTATCGTAGAACGTGTGAATAATGATGGTTCGTTTTACGTTTCAGAAATGAATTGGAATGGTCATTTCAATGATGTTACAAATAGAACAATTTATAATTCGTCTAGTTATAATTTTATACATTAAATTTTTCAAAGGATTTATAATGTTAAAACATCAACAAAGCTTATGTTTTGTTGATGTTTTTTAGTTATTAATAATGCAATGTATTATTTAAAAGAAGAAATAAAAGTTACGAAATTATCACAATTAAAAATTTTTACTAAACGATTGATTGATATAATAAATACAAGTATAATTTCTATTTAATAATATAAGGAGGTATAACCGCATTATGGGGGTTCATCAATACTTTAAACGTTTATCTGATCTTGAAAAATTAATAAGATTGCCAGGAAAATTCAAATATTTTGAGCATAATGTTGCAGCACATTCATTTAAAGTGACTAAAATAGCTCAATACTTAGCAACAGTTGAAGAATATCATGGTAATTCAATTGATTGGAAAAGTTTGTATGAAAAAGCCCTTAACCATGATTTTGCAGAAGTATTTACAGGGGATATTAAGACACCAGTTAAATATGCAAGCAGAGAATTAAAAATGTTATTTTCCCAAGTCGAAGAAGAAATGGTAGATACGTTCATTAATGAAGAAATTCCGAAGCCATACCAAGATATTTATCGTAAAAGACTTCAAGAGGGAAAAGATGATTCTTTAGAAGGCCAAATTTTATCAGTAGCTGATAAAATTGATTTATTATATGAAACGTTTGGTGAAATTCAAAAACGTAATCCGGAAGATCTGTTTTTTGAAATCTATGAACATAGCCTAGAAACAATAATGCAGTTTGATCATTTAAGTTCAGTACAAGATTTTATCGATCACGTTATACCGGAAATGCTTACGGAAAACTTTATTCCTCGTGCTGAACTACGTGAAACAACAATGTCAATCTTAGAACGACGAAGACGAAATGAGTGAATATAATGATATGGTATACTTTAGCTGCCTTCTTTCCATGTATCTTAGTTATTTTATTCAGTGTAATTACCAGAAGCAAATGGGTAGGCGTCATTGTAACATTGATATTAATTGCCGCTTCAGTGTATAAAGGATTTTTTCATAATGAATGGATTATATTTTTAGATGTAGTATCTATCCTAGCTGGTTATGTGATTATTGATAATTTAGAATTTCACAAACATCAAGACTAAGCTAAAAAAATTGCAGTACGATACCATTTGTTTTATATTATTAATACATATCTAATAAAAATACGTCAACATATTAAGATGAGGCATAAATATAGAAGTGAATTTATATTTGTGTCTCATCTTTTATATATGTATAAAAAGTGATGGCAAACGTAAGCGAACAAACGTTTGTTTTTTTATTCGCTTTTTTGTTAAGATAAGTATAAATAATTTTATTTTTACTGAAATAAACATTTAATAAAATAAACTGAGGAGGCGCTTGAAAGAATGGTAGAACATCATCCTTTTAAATTAAATTCTGAATTTGAACCACAAGGGGACCAGCCTCAAGCCATAAAAAAAATTGTTGAAGGTGTTAAAGCTGGTAAACGTCATCAAACATTACTTGGTGCAACGGGTACTGGTAAAACATTTACCATGAGTAATGTAATTAAAGAAGTTGGAAAACCTACATTAATTATAGCGCATAATAAAACGTTAGCAGGTCAATTGTATAGTGAATTTAAAGAGTTTTTTCCTGAAAATAGGGTAGAATATTTCGTAAGTTACTACGATTATTATCAACCTGAAGCATATGTGCCATCAACGGATACATTTATCGAAAAAGACGCCTCAATTAACGATGAAATCGATCAGTTACGACATTCAGCTACAAGTGCTTTATTCGAACGTGATGATGTGATTATTATTGCAAGTGTAAGTTGTATTTATGGTTTAGGTAATCCAGAAGAATACAAAGATTTAGTTGTTAGCGTTCGAGTAGGGATGGAAATGGATAGAAGTGAGCTTCTTCGAAAATTAGTCGATGTTCAATATTCAAGAAACGATATCGATTTTCAACGTGGTACATTTAGAGTAAGAGGAGATGTTGTAGAAATCTTTCCTGCTTCAAGAGAAGAAATGTGTATCCGAGTGGAATTCTTTGGCGATGAAGTTGATAGAATCAGAGAAGTAAATTATCTAACTGGTGAAGTGATACGTGAAAGAGAACATTTTGCCATATTCCCTGCTTCCCACTTTGTTACTAGAGAAGAAAAAATGAAAGTCGCTATTGAACGTATTGAAAAAGAACTTGAAGAGCGATTAAAAGAATTGAAAGCTGAAAATAGATTATTAGAAGCACAACGTCTAGAACAACGTACAAATTATGACTTAGAAATGATGAGAGAGATGGGCTTTTGTTCTGGAATAGAGAATTATTCTGTTCATTTAACATTAAGACCACTTGGTTCCACACCTTATACTTTACTTGATTATTTTGGTGATGATTGGCTTGTAATGATAGATGAGTCGCACGTGACGTTACCACAAATTAGAGGTATGTTTAATGGAGACCAAGCACGTAAAAAAGTACTCGTAGATCATGGTTTCCGTTTACCAAGTGCTATGGATAACCGTCCGCTTAAATTTGAAGAATTTGAACAAAAAACTAAACAGCTCGTTTATGTTTCAGCAACACCTGGTCCATATGAAATTGAACATACTGATAAAATGGTAGAACAAATTATTCGACCAACTGGTTTATTAGATCCTAAAATTGATGTTCGACCTACGAAGAATCAAATTGATGATTTACTCAGTGAAATTCAAGAAAGAATTGATAGGAATGAACGTGTACTTGTCACAACCTTAACTAAAAAAATGAGTGAAGATTTGACAACATATATGAAAGAGGCAGGAATTAAAGTGAATTATCTTCATTCTGAAATCAAAACACTTGAACGTATAGAAATTATACGTGATTTAAGAATGGGCACATATGATGCTGTAGTAGGTATCAATTTGCTTAGAGAGGGTATTGATATACCTGAAGTGTCGTTAGTAGTTATTTTAGATGCAGATAAAGAAGGATTTTTACGTTCAAATCGTTCACTTATTCAAACTATCGGACGTGCTGCACGTAACGATAAAGGAGAAGTTATCATGTATGCCGATAAGATAACAGACTCTATGCAGTACGCAATTGATGAAACACAGCGTCGTCGAGAAATACAAATGGCACATAACGAAAAATATGGTATTACTCCTAAAACAATCAATAAAAAAATACATGATGTCATTAGTGCAACAGTGGATAATGATGAAACAAATGAAAAGCAACAAACTGAAGTACCTAAGAAAATGACAAAGAAAGAACGTCAGAAAACAATTGAAAATATTGAAAAAGAAATGAAAAAAGCAGCTAAAGATTTAGACTTTGAAAGAGCAACAGAATTGAGAGATATGTTATTTGAACTAAAAGCAGAAGGGTGATTATTACATGAAAGGTCCAAGTATCGTAGTTAAAGGTGCAAGAGCACATAACTTAAAAGATATCGATATTGAGTTACCAAAGAACAAACTTATAGTGATGACTGGTCTCTCTGGGTCGGGAAAATCATCACTTGCATTTGACACAATATATGCTGAAGGACAACGTCGCTATGTAGAATCGTTAAGTGCCTACGCACGACAATTTTTAGGACAAATGGATAAGCCAGATGTTGATACCATTGAAGGACTATCACCTGCAATTTCAATTGACCAAAAAACGACAAGTAAAAACCCGCGTTCTACAGTAGCTACTGTGACTGAAATATATGATTACATTCGATTATTATATGCACGTGTGGGGAAAGCATTTTGTCCATATCATGGAATCGAAATTGAATCGCAAACCGTCCAGCAAATGGTAGATCGTATATTAGAATTAGAAGAAAGAACTAAAATTCAAATTTTAGCTCCTTTAGTTTCACATAGAAAAGGGAGCCATGAAAAATTAATTGAAGATATTGGCAAAAAGGGATATGTCAGATTACGTGTCAATGGTGAAGTGGTCGATGTAAACGAGGTTCCTGCACTAGATAAAAATAAAAATCATACTATTGAAGTAGTTGTAGATCGTTTAGTTGTAAAATCAGGAATAGAAACAAGATTAGCAGATTCAATAGAAACAAGTTTAGAGCTAGGTGAAGGAAACCTTACTGTTGATGTCATTGGTGGAGAAGATCTCAAATTCTCTGAAAATCATGCTTGTCCAATTTGTGGATTTTCTATAGGTGAATTAGAACCTAGAATGTTTAGTTTTAATAGCCCATTCGGTGCTTGTCCAACATGTGATGGATTAGGTCAAAGACTTACAGTAGATCTAGATTTGGTTGTTCCTGATACTAATAAAACTTTAAATGAAGGTGCGATTGAACCCTGGGAGCCTACAAGTTCCGACTTTTATCCAACATTATTAAAACGAGTATGTGAAGTTTATAAAATTAATATGGATAAGCCATATAAAAAATTGACTGATAGACAAAAAGATATTCTTATGAATGGGTCAGGCGACAAAGAAATTGAGTTTTCATTTCATAGTCGAAATGGAGGCACACGTCGTAGAAAAATGAAATTTGAAGGCGTAGTCCCTAATATAGATCGACGTTATCACGAATCACCATCAGAATATACACGTGAAATGATGAGTAGATATATGACTGAACTTCCATGTGAAACATGTCACGGTAAACGTTTAAGTAAAGAAGCACTTTCAGTATATGTTGGTGGATACAATATTGGCGAAGTTGTAGAATATTCAATTAAAAATGCACTCAAATTTTATGAGAATATAGAGTTATCAGAGCAAGACAAAGCGATTGCTAAACAAATTTTAATTGAGATTATTTCAAGATTAACATTCTTAAATAATGTAGGGCTTGATTATTTAACACTGAATCGTTCTTCAGGAACATTATCAGGTGGAGAAGCACAACGTATTCGTCTTGCTACTCAAATTGGATCACGATTGACAGGCGTGCTTTATGTATTGGACGAACCTTCTATCGGGTTACATCAACGCGATAATGATCGTTTAATCAATACATTAAAAGAGATGAGAGATTTAGGTAACACACTCATTGTAGTTGAACATGATGACGATACGATGAGAGCAGCCGATTACCTTGTTGATGTCGGACCTGGTGCAGGTAATCATGGCGGTGAAATTGTCTCAAGTGGGACTCCTAAAAAGGTAATGAAAGACAAGAAATCCTTAACTGGTCAATATTTGAGCGGTAAAAAACGTATTGACGTACCGGAACATCGCAGAGAAATTACGAATCGTAAAATATCAATTAAAGGTGCAAAAAGTAATAATTTAAAAGATGTTGATGTAGATATTCCATTGTCAGTAATGACGGTTGTAACAGGTGTTTCTGGATCAGGTAAAAGTTCATTAGTTAATGAAGTGTTATATAAATCATTAGCTCAAGCAATTAATAATTCTAAAGTTAAACCTGGAGAGCATGATGAGATCAAAGGGATTGATCAATTAGATAAGATTATAGATATTGATCAGTCACCTATAGGAAGAACACCACGTTCTAACCCGGCGACATATACAGGTGTATTTGATGACATTAGAGATGTTTTTGCTCAAACGAATGAAGCTAAAATTAGAGGATATCAAAAAGGACGCTTTAGTTTTAATGTTAAAGGCGGTCGTTGTGAAGCTTGTAAAGGCGATGGCATTATTAAAATAGAAATGCACTTCTTACCAGATGTATATGTGCCATGCGAAGTGTGTGATGGCAAACGATATAATAGAGAAACTTTAGAAGTCACATATAAAGGAAAAAATATTGCAGATGTATTAGCAATGACAGTAGAAGAAGCGACTTATTTCTTTGAAAATATTCCTAAAATTCATAGAAAATTACAAACACTTGTAGATGTAGGATTAGGCTATATTACTCTAGGACAACAAGCAACCACACTTTCTGGTGGAGAAGCACAACGTGTGAAACTGGCTTCAGAATTACACAAACGTTCTACAGGACGATCAATTTATATCTTAGATGAACCTACTACAGGCCTTCATGTTGACGATATCAGTCGATTATTAAAAGTATTAAATCGTCTTGTGGAAAATGGAGATACAGTGGTTATTATTGAACATAATTTAGATGTTATTAAAACAGCAGATTATATTATAGATTTAGGACCAGAAGGCGGAGAAGGTGGCGGTACTATCGTTGCAACTGGAACGCCAGAAGAGATTGCAAGTGTGGAAGCTTCTTATACAGGTAAGTACTTAAAAACAGTGTTAGAACGTGATAAAGTGCGAGATGAATAAAATAGAATTTAATGTACGATAGTGCTTTTTTAGAGTATAAATGAAGTAGAATATCATTTTAATGGTTTTGAAAAAAGGAGTAGAAAAATAATTTTCTACTCCTTTTTTATATAACATATTGTTATATTTTTGATATGATAAGAGATGAATTAATTCAAGGGAATTTTGAGGTGAACTCATGTTAACGACAGAGAGATTGGTTAAAGTATTAAAACTGAAGCTATTTACTGGAGAAAAAGGATTAAATAAAACAATTAAAAATATTGATATTTCTAGACCTGGTTTAGAAATGGCAGGTTATTTTTCTCATTATGCAGCAAATCGTATTCAATTATTAGGTACCACTGAATTATCATTTTACAATTTATTACCAGATGAAGAAAGACGAGGACGAATGAGAAAATTATGTCGTCCTGAAACCCCAGCAATTATTGTGACAAGAGGATTAGAGCCCCCTCAGGAACTGATTGAAGCGGCTCAAGAAATGGAGACACCTTTGATTGTTTCTAAAGATGCTACGACAAGTTTAATGAGTCGATTAACGACATTTTTAGAACATGAGTTAGCTAAAACGACCTCTCTACACGGCGTTTTAGTAGACGTATATGGTGTAGGCGTATTGATTACAGGAGACTCTGGCATCGGAAAAAGTGAAACAGCATTAGAATTAGTAAAACGAGGTCATCGTTTAGTAGCAGATGATAATGTTGAAATTCGCGAAATTACGAAAGACGAATTGATTGGTACACCACCTAAGTTAATTGAACATTTATTAGAAATACGTGGACTAGGAATTATCAATGTCATGACTTTATTTGGAGCGGGGTCAATTCTAACCCAAAAACAAATACGGTTAAATATAAATCTTGAAAATTGGGATAAGAATAAATTATATGATCGCGTTGGCTTAAATGAAGAAACGTTAAAGATTTTAGATACGGAAATAACTAAAAAAACAATTCCTGTAAGACCAGGAAGAAACGTTGCTGTTATTATAGAAGTAGCTGCAATGAATTATCGTTTAAATATCATGGGTATTAATACAGCTGAAGAATTTAATCAGCGTTTAAATGAAGAAATTCTCAAGAATGGGAATCAGAATGAAGGGATATAGTATATGCTTTTTAATTTGAATTATATCAATCCTACTGCTATCGATATAGGTCCTTTATCGATAAAATGGTATGGAATTATTATTGCAGTAGGAATATTGATTGGATATTTTATTGCTCAAGAAAGCTTGAAATCTATAGGACTACATAAAGATACATTAGTAGATATTATTTTTTATTGTGCAATTTTCGGATTTCTAGTTGCAAGAATTTATTTTGTTATATTTCAATGGCCTTATTATATGGAAAATCCATCAGAAATACCTAAAATTTGGCATGGCGGGATAGCTATTCACGGTGGATTAATAGGTGGCTTTATTACTGGAATTATTCTATGTAAATTGAAAAATCTTAATCCTTTTCAAATTGGAGATATTGTTGCACCAAGCATTATATTAGCTCAAGGTATAGGTCGATGGGGCAATTTTATGAATCATGAAGCTCATGGCGGACCAGTATCAAGAACATTTCTAGAAAATATGCATATTCCAGAATTTATTATTCGAAATATGTATATTGAAGGTGTATACTATCATCCTACTTTTTTATATGAATCTATTTGGGATATACTTGGTTTTATTATATTAATTACTCTTAGAAAGTATCTACGCGTTGGAGAAACATTTTCATTATATCTCATTTGGTATTCAATAGGACGCTTCTTCGTTGAAGGATTACGAACAGACAGTTTAATGTTAACAAGTCATATTCGCGTAGCTCAACTTGTTTCAATTATTTTAATTATTATTGGTATGACTTTGATTATCTATCGTCGAATAAAATATCAACCAGCTATTTATAAAAATGCTGGACCATTAACTTGGAATTCAAGAGAGAAAGTAAAATAATGAGACGATTAACTATTATTAATACACAGTCGATGAATCCCTTATGGCGCATTTACCAATTTGTTCGTTTTTCTAAAGTGTTAAAAAATACAGTAATAATAGAAATAAGTCGATTTATTCCTTTTTTAAATGTGAAACGATATGTTTATATTCATTTCTTGAAGATGTCAATTGGGGAACGAACTGCATTTGCCTATAAGGTAATGCCTGATATTTTTCATCCCCAGTTAATATCTATTGGCAGTAATACTGTTATTGGTTATAATACAACAATATTAACGCATGAAATTTTAGTAAATGAGTATCGTTATGGACGAGTGGACATTGGTTCTCATACTTTAATTGGAGCAAATGTGACCATTTTACCTGGAGTGAAAATCGGTCATAACGTTATGATTAAAGCAGGTACTATCGTCTCTAAAGATGTTCCCAATGATACTATTGCTTTTGGAAACCCCATGCAAATTCATAATAAATAAGAAAGTGGTGACAAAGCATGGCACGAAAGGAACAAAAAATTATTCCAATGACTTTTGATGAGAATTTTTATCGAAAGATGGCAGATCAAAAATATAAACAGAGAAATTATAGAAAAGCAGCTGAATATTATGGAAATGTGCTAGATTTGTCACCTGAAGATTTTGATATAAAACTTAAGTATGCCGATTGTTTAAATGAATTGAATTTGAATAAAAAAGCAGAAAAAATATTTTATGAAAGCATTATAAATGATCATAATGTATCAGAAAGTTATTATCAATTGAGTCAACTGAATATTAAACTTAATGAGCCAAACAAGGCCTTCTTGTTTGGTATTAATTATGTAGTTTTATCAAATGATGATTCTTTTAGAGAAGAATTAGAAAACATGTTCGAAGTTTCTTATATTGAAGAAAATAAAATTGAAATGGAAGCACAACTATTTGCAGTTCAATTATTATTTCAATATTTATTCGCTCAAGGACGGTTACAAGAAGCACGAACGTATATTTTAAAACAAAACGATGATATTCAGTCGCATCGCGTTATTAGAAATTTATTAGCAATGTGTTATCTTTATTTGAGTGAATATGAGATTGCTAAAGAATTATTCGAAACATTGCTTGCTGAAGATAACTCGGATGTTCATGCACTATGTCATTATACATTGCTATTATATAATACTAATGAAACAGAGAAGTATCACAAATATATAAAAATATTAAATAAAGTGATGCCGATGAATGAAGATGAAAGTTTTAAGTTAGGTATTGTACTAAGTTATCTTAAACAGTACAAAGCGTCTCAACAACTTTTATTACCTTTATATAAAAAGGGTAAGTTTGTTTCAGTTCAAATGTTTAATGCTTTAAGTTATAACTATTATTACTTAGGAAATAAAGAACAAAGTAAACTATTTTGGGATAAATTATTGCAAATTTCTGAAGTAAATGTGGGGTATGCCCCATGGGTATTAGAAGAAAGTAAATACACATTTGAACAAAAAATATTACCTTTATTATTAGATGATGACAGTCATTATCGATTATATGGCGTATTTTTATTAAATCAGTTAAATGGAAAAGAAATACTAATGACTGAAGACATTTGGTCAGTATTGGAAAACATGAATGACTATGAAAAGTTATATTTAACTTACTTAGTTCAAGGATTACATTTAAATAAGCTTGATTTTATTCATAAAGGCTTAAAGAAAATATATGACGTTGAAGAACTATCGTTTGATACAGAATTATTTGTCAGTTGGATTGATAAAGGAGAAGCTTTAATCGTTGAAGGCGTTAATTTTAAAGAGTTAAATAGATATATTGCGGCACATGTTTATTTATATTACCGTTATCATAAAAAGCATATAACTAAAAAGAAAATTATTGAAATTTTTAATACTACAAGATATAAATTAGATAACGCAATTGATAAATTATTGAGCATATAAATTTATGAAAAGCAAATAATACTATATAATGCGCGTATTAATATAAACGTAGGAGGTATAAAAATGAACGAAGTAGATTTTGATGTTGCGATAATTGGGGCTGGACCAGCTGGAATGACTGCTGCAGTTTATGCATCACGTGCAAATCTAAATACAGTGATGATTGAACGTGGTATGCCTGGAGGACAAATGGCAAATACGGAAGAAGTTGAAAATTTTCCAGGCTTTGAAATGATTACAGGTCCAGATTTATCAACAAAAATGTTTGAACATGCGAAAAAATTTGGTGCTTCTTATCAATATGGAGATATCAAATCAATTGAAGATAATGGCGATCACAAAGTGATTAATCTAGGAAATAAAACAATAACAGCTAGAGCAGTGATTATTTCAACAGGTGCAGAATATAAAAAAATTGGTGTCCCTGGTGAACAAGAATTAGGTGGTCGTGGTGTAAGTTATTGTGCAGTATGTGATGGCGCATTCTTTAAAAACAAAAATATATTTGTTATTGGTGGCGGCGACTCAGCGGTAGAAGAGGGTGCATTCCTTACTAAATTCGCTGATAAAGTAACAATTGTTCATCGAAGAGACGAACTAAGAGCCCAAAAAATTCTACAAGATCGTGCATTTAAAAATGAAAAAATTGATTTTATTTGGAGTCACACTTTGAAATCAATTAATGAAAAAGATGGAAAAGTAGGATCTGTAACGTTAGTTTCAACAAAAGATGCGTCTGAGCAAACGTTAGATGCAGACGGTGTCTTTATTTATATTGGTATGAAACCTCTAACAGCACCATTTAATAATTTAGGTATTACAAATGATATGGGCTATATTATTACAAAAGATGATATGACTACTTCTGTACCAGGAATTTTTGCAGCTGGAGACGTGAGAGATAAAGGATTACGTCAAATCGTAACTGCTACAGGTGATGGTAGTATTGCTGCACAAAGTGCAATTGATTATATCGAAGAATTAAATGATAAAGAAGAAGCTTAAGATATTAATTAAAGCTAGAATAATCACTTCTGATAGAAGTATTATTACTAGCTTTTTTCTTAGCAGTAAAGTCGATACAAATTGTTAGCAATGTAAAAATATATGCTATGATGTTATATAAATATATGTATGCTTAAATGGATGGTGCTTAGAATGGTTAATCAAATAAATGATGAAATGAGCAAAAGTGAACTATTAGTTATTACGGGATTGTCTGGCGCTGGTAAATCATTAGTTATTCAATGTTTAGAAGATATTGGCTTTTTCTGTGTAGATAATTTACCGCCTATATTACTACCTAAACTTGTGGAGTTAATGGAGCAAGGTAATCCTTCACTTCAAAAAGTAGCAATTGCAATTGATTTAAGAGGAAAAGAGTTATTTAAATCACTTGTAGATGAAATTGATGCAATTAAAACGCGAAATGATGTTATTGTAGATATTATGTTTTTAGAAGCTACAACTGAAAAATTAATCTCTAGATATAAAGAATCACGTAGAGCGCACCCTTTAAATCAAAATGGTCAAATGTCTTTAATTGATTCAATTCTAGAAGAACAACAATTGCTTTCAAATATTAGGTCAATAGCGAATTACATTATTGATACTACAGAGTTAAAGCCTAAAGAATTAAAAGAAAGAATCAAACGTCATTTCGCCGATGAAAAAATGAATTCATTTAGTATTAATGTAACTAGTTTTGGATTTAAACATGGTATTCAGAAAGATGCTGATTTAGTATTCGATGTACGCTTTTTGCCTAATCCATATTATGTTGAAGACTTGAGACCGATGACTGGAGAAGATGAAGCAGTTTATAATTATGTGATGAAATGGAAAGAAACTGAAACTTTCTTTGAAAAACTAATGGATTTACTTATTTTTATGATTCCAGGCTATAAAAAAGAGGGTAAATCACAACTGGTTATAGCAATAGGTTGTACTGGCGGACAACATCGCTCTGTAGCCTTAGCTAAACGTATCGGAGAAGAGTTAAATGATATATTTGATTATAATGTGTATGTTCATCATAGAGATGCACATATTGAAAGTGGCGTGAAGAAATGAAACAGTTGAAAGTAGTACTAATCGGAGGAGGCACAGGACTCTCAGTACTAGCTAGAGGGTTACGAGAATATCCAATAGATATTACTGCTATTGTTACAGTTGCAGATGATGGTGGTAGCACAGGTAAAATTAGAGATGAAATGTCTATTCCTGCTCCAGGAGATATTAGAAATGTCATTGCAGCGCTAAGTGATGCAGAACCAATTCTAGAAGAATTATTTCAGTATCGTTTTGAAGAACATCAAATTGAAGGTCACTCATTAGGTAATTTATTACTTGCAGCACTTACAAATATAAAAAATGACTTTGGTCATGCAGTGAAAGAATTAAGTAAAATTTTAAACATTAAAGGAAAAGTGATTCCATCTACTAATACTAATGTTATGTTAAATGCTGTTTTAGAAGATGGTGAGATTGTTAAAGGTGAATCTAAAATACCTAAAAAAAATAAAAAAATTCGACGTGTCTATTTAGAACCATCTAATGTAGAACCCATGCAGGAAGCCGTTGATGCTTTACAAGAAGCGGATTTAATTGTTCTAGGTCCTGGTTCACTGTATACAAGTGTAATTTCAAATTTGTGTATTGAAGGTATTTCTAAAGCAATCATAAGTTCACAAGCACCGAAATTATACATTTCTAATATTATGACTCAACCAGGAGAAACAAATGATTATGATGTCTACGATCATGTTAAAGCTATTCATCAACATGCTGGTGAACCATTTATTGATTATGTTATTTGTAGTAATGATGCATTTGATGAACAGATTCTTCAACGATATAAAGAACGTAATGCTCATCCTGTAAGTACGAATAAAATAAAATTAACAGAAAATAATATTAAAATGATTACTTCTAAAAATCTTGTAGAAATTTATGACCATGTCTTTGTTCGTCATAATACAAAGGTACTTGCTAAACTTGTATATGATTTAGCACTTGAATTAACAAGTACAATTCAATTTAAACCTAAAAAATAAATTTTAATGAATTTAAAAATAATTTGATATAGAGTGTTATATATTTTGAGATGTTAATTACATATAATAATGATGATGAGAAAAGGAGGGAGCATCAATGAGTTTTGCATCAGATATGAAAAATGAATTGACCCGCATTGAAGTCGATGAAAGTAATGCTAAAGCTGAACTTAGCGCTTTGATTCGGATGAACGGTGCACTCAGTTTATCTAATCAACAATTTGTAATTAATGTTCAAACTGAAAATGCGACTACGGCTCGAAGAATATATTCATTAATTAAGCGTATTTTTAATGTCGAAGTAGAAATTTTAGTACGAAAAAAAATGAAATTAAAAAAGAATAATATCTACATTTGTCGAACTAAAGTACGTGCTAAAGAAATACTTGATGAATTAGGTATTTTAAAAAATGGTATTTTCGTTCATGACATTGATGCGAGTATGATTAAAGATGATGAAATGCGTAGAAGCTATTTAAGAGGGGCATTTTTAGCGGGTGGATCAGTAAATAATCCAGAAACTTCTTCCTACCATTTAGAAATTTTTTCTCAATATGAAGGACATGCTGAGGGATTAACTAAACTAATGAACAGTTATGGACTGAATGCTAAGCATTTAGAACGAAAAAAAGGAAGTATTTCTTATTTGAAAGAAGCGGAGAAAATTTCTGAGTTTTTAAGTTTGATAGGGGGGTACCAAGCACTATTAAAATTTGAAGATGTAAGAATAGTGAGAGATATGAGAAACTCTGTCAATAGATTAGTAAATTGTGAAACAGCTAATTTAAATAAAACTGTGAGTGCAGCTATGAAACAAGTACAAAGCATTCAATTAATTGATGAAGAAATAGGTTTAGATAATTTACCTGATCGTTTAAGAGAGATTGCAAAATTACGAGTAGAACATCAAGAAATTTCTTTGAAAGAATTAGGAGAAATGATATCAAATGGGCCTATTTCTAAATCAGGAGTAAATCATCGCTTACGAAAATTAAATGAACTCGCTGATAAAATTAGAAATGGAGAAAAAGTCGAATTATAAAATAAAATGTGTTTTAAGAAATAGGATGAAACATTAATATAACGTTTCATTCTATTTCTTAATAATAGCCCCCTCGAGAGGAATCGAACCTCTATCTTAAGAACCGGAATCTTACGTGCTATCCATTACACTACGAGGAGTATAATATAAAAACTAATTTCTGTACTAAATATATAATTAACAGTACAATTTGAATATATGAATAGTGTATAAAATTATAAAAAGCAACGTCAAATAAAAGTAAAAGTATTCTTTTTGACCATTTTTGACTTTTGTTGTAAAATAAATATAACAGTTAATTACAAGGAGGAAATATAATGAATTTAATTCCTACAGTTATTGAAACAACAAATCGCGGTGAACGCGCATATGATATTTATTCTCGTCTATTAAAAGACCGCATTATTATGTTAGGCTCAGCAATTGATGATAATGTTGCAAATTCAATTGTATCACAATTATTATTCTTACAAGCTCAAGATTCTGAAAAAGATATTTATTTATACATTAATTCTCCAGGTGGTAGTGTAACAGCAGGATTTGCTATTTACGATACAATTCAACACATTAAACCAGATGTACAAACAATTTGTATTGGTATGGCTGCGTCAATGGGATCATTCTTATTAGCAGCTGGTACAAAAGGTAAACGTTTTGCCTTACCAAACGCTGAAGTTATGATTCATCAACCATTAGGTGGCGCTCAAGGTCAAGCGACAGAAATTGAAATTGCTGCTAACCATATCTTAAAAACACGTGAAAAATTGAATCGTATTTTAGCTGAACGTACAGGTCAAAGTATTGAAAGAATTCAAAAAGATACTGATCGTGATAACTTCTTAACTGCTGATGAAGCAAAAGAATATGGTTTAATTGATCATGTAATGCAACCTGAAGATATGTAAATAGAATTGTTTAACATGTAAAAAAGGAAGAGCATTGATGCTCTTCCTTTTTTTATGGTTTTTTAGTTTTTAATAAATAATGTATAGCTACAAACCCTAATAATAATCCTATAATAATAAAGAAAAAAGATAAAAGTACCATAATAATACTCTTTTCGAAAGCAAAGATACCATTTAAAATTAAAAATACACTAGCGATAAGTAGTAAGATATACGTTAACTTGTTGTCATTCATTACTAAATCTCCAAATATTATTCGTTAATTAAGTCTTCAAGTGCAACTTTTAAATTATTATATCTAAAATTAAACCCTAATGCTTCTAATTTATTAGGTAAGACTTTTTGAGTATCGAGAACTACTGTCGACATTTCTCCTAGTACAGCACGCATAATGAATGATGGCACCCATGTTTCATGTGGTTTATGCATCGTACGTCCAAGCGTATAACCAAATAAATTTTGACGTTCAGGAATTGGAGAAGCCATATTAAATGGACCTTTTGCATTTGATTCGTCAATTGTAAATAAAATCGCACGCACTAAGTCATCTATGTGAATCCAAGAATACCATTGACGGCCAGAACCTAATTTGCCGCCTACGTAGAATTTATATGGTAGTTTCATCGTTTGAAGTGCGCCACCTTTAGAAGACAAAATCATACTAAATCTTCCCAATACAACACGTGTACCAAAATTTTCGAAACGACGAGCAAATCGTTCCCATTGATAAACAACATCTGACAGGAAATCAAAAGGAAGTGTTTGATATTGTTCTGTATAAGTTCGATGTAAACTTGGAGGATAATAACCCATAGCACTGGCATTAAAAAGCACTTCAGGTTTATGTTGACGTTGCTCAAATAAATGAACTAAAGATTCAGTCGATTGAATACGACTTGTCATAATCGTTTGTTTGTAAGAGGATGTCCAACGTTTATTTAATGTAGCTCCTGCTAAATTAATAACTATATCAATATCTGGTACTTGATTTTCCCATCCTTTTTTAGACCAGTTAACATACGTAATCTTAGGCTCATCACTTTGTTTATCACTACGAGTTAAAATTGTAATATGAGCCTCTCTTTTTTTAATTTCATTTACTAAATGACTACCTACCATTCCAGTTCCACCAGTAATTAAAAATTGTTTCATTTACTAACACCTCATTTTTTATAAAGAAAATAAATTTTTTAATGACAATGTAGAGAAAGATGCTCAAAAAGCATTCAAGATTTATTCAATAATATGTCATTAACTTTAGAAAATACGGTCATTAAATTACCTAAATTTAGCTATAATATAAGTGTAGCTTTGCCATAGAGAATAGTAGAATATTTAAAAGTATGTTTATACCTTTAATATACTAATATACAAAACAAAAGTCATTTTAATTTCTTTCTATTCTCTTTTAAGTATCTATTATATTACTTTATAAATAAGATTAAGAATAATATGATTATAGGAATTAAAATGCCAATAAATATATCAAATTTTGAGTTTTTACTTTCATCAAAATCATCATTACTTAACATCATAGATTTAATTTTATTGCTTGAATGATGTTTGAATAATGTGTTAAAAGTATCTTTTTTCATTTTGTCACTCCAAAATTTACATCATATTGATAGTGTAGTTATTTATATATGATGTTATCATATATAATTGAATGAGTATTTCATTTATATATGTACTTAAGTGTTTTTTTATTTTTTTAAAAGGAAATAATGTAAAATAGATTGCTATATTAAAGGATGAATAGATAATTAAGAAGTGAGGGAGTCCATGTCAAAAAAAAATAGAAATCTTAAAGACTATGAAGCACATGAAAAGAAAAAGATGAGTGGTATTTCTAAAATAATTAGTACACTTATTGTGCTTCTATTACTTGGTGGATTGGTGTTTGCAGTTTTTGCTTTTGTAGATAATTCAAACAGAGTCAATGAACGTTTAAATAATCAGTCAACGGAAGAACATAAAGATAAGAAAGATAAAAATACTAAAAGTGATAAAAAGAATGAAGAAGGTACGCAAGAAAATACAACAAGTGAAAACAATACAAATAATAGTAAAGAAAATAAATTAGATAACGTAAAAAATCCAAATGTCACTGATAACTATTCTAATGAGCAAAATAATTCAATAAAAGTACAACCTACTAATCAAGGTAAAACAGCACAAACGCAGCAATCTTCTAAAGAAACATCTACAAAACAACCTAATACAAATCAAATTCAAAGTACTCAACAAAAAGAAAACGCACCGACTCAAGAAAAAGCAACGCAAGAAGAAACAGATAAATCAACTAAAAATACTCAGTCAAGTCAATCTTCTCGTTCTAATGCTTCAACTGAAACATCACAACATAAGTCAAGTAACAATGACACAACTACTACACAAGAACGAGCTAATACAAATCAATCATCCCAAACACAAAAATCAACGATGCAACCATCTACTGCCGAACCTAAAACACAATCATCTAGTTCAACTACTTCAGAATCAAAAAATAATACCCAACAATCTCAAAGATTTTCAAACGAAGAATAAAAAAAGACCTAGGTATATACACATTTTACCATGTGTGTATCTCTAGGTTTTTTTAAAATATCCAGTTAAGCAAGAATGTTAAGATAATTGAAAGAACAATCGATATAAAAATAGAAGAGAAACAACCAAAAGGACAACCACAACCATAGTGATATCGTATTGTATTGTGATGTTCAGAAATATCTCGATATTCTTGTTCTCTTTTAAAATAGTTATCATCTTTATATCTATTATCAGAAGGATCTAAAACTTCTACATCCTTATTGTCTTTATATTTCAAAGTGCTTCCTCCTATCTAGTTAATATTTAAATTATAATTCATCATTTTTGAAAAACCTATAAGGTTAACTCTATTGCATTTACTATACCCTATTTTAAATATTTAACAGATTATTTAAAATAATAAAGGTTTTCACTTGCTTTTTTATAACGACAATAGTAGTATTGCAATTGTAAAGAGGTTGAATTTTGTCCCACCTGGGACAAAAAAAGTCAAACCCCCTCTAACTCTCGATTACCTTTTGAGAAAAATAGGAGGAAGGTAGTAGTGAAAGACCTGATTAAACTACAACAAAAGTTGGTTCCTGACTTAGTTGATAAAATGTATCGACGTTTCTCTATCTTAACGACAATTTCAAATAATGAACCTGTTGGGCGTAGAAGTTTAAGCGAACATATGGATATTACAGAAAGAGTCTTAAGAACAGAAACAGACATATTAAAAAAGCAAAATCTTATACAAGTAAAATCAACTGGTATGGAAATCACCGAGGAAGGTACAAAAGTACTTAATCAATTAAGTGATTACTTTAAAGTGTATAAAGATGATAATCATTATGCTAAACATATTAAGTCCAACTTTGGAGTTAAAGAAGTATATGTCATACCTGGAAATGCTGACATGCATGAAGAAGTTAAGTCTGAGATGGGTAGACAAGCAGGTCATTTACTAGAAGATATATTGTATGAAGATGCAATTGTGTCAGTGACAGGCGGATCAACAATGGCTAATGTTAGCCGAGCAATGCATTTATTACCATTTAATGTGTTTTTTGTTCCGGCACGTGGTGGTCTTGGTGAAAATATGGTTTATCAAGCAAATACAATTGCAGCAAGTATGGCACAACAAAGTGGTGGGTATTATACTACCCTATATGTACCAGATAATGTAAGCGAATCAACATATAATACATTACTGATGGAACCATCAGTTGTGCACACATTAGAAAAGATTAAACAAGCAAATATAACAATACACGGTATTGGTGATGCGCTGAAGATGGCGCATCGTAGACAATCATCTGATGAGGTGATTGAAAGACTTCAACATCATCAAGCCGTCGGAGAAGCTTTCGGATATTATTTTGACGCTCAAGGTCATGTAGTTCAAAAAGTAAAAACTATTGGATTACAACTTGAAGATTTAGAAAGTAAAGAATTTATATATGCTGTTGCTGGCGGCATGTCTAAGGGAGAAGCTATCAAAGCATATCTCAGTATTGCTCCCAAAAATACAATATTAATTACTGATGAAGCAGCAGCTAAAGTAATACTAAATAAGGAATAAAAAGTTATTTAACTTTTTAAATATCATTTTAAAGGAGGCCATTATAATGGCAGTAAAAGTAGCAATTAATGGTTTTGGTAGAATTGGTCGTTTAGCATTCAGAAGAATTCAAGACGTAGAAGGTATTGAAGTAGTTGCAGTAAACGACTTAACAGACGACGAAATGTTAGCTCATTTATTAAAATATGACACTATGCAAAGTCGCTTTAACGGAGACGTAGAAGTTGTTGAAGGTGGTTTCCGTGTAAATGGTAAAGAAGTTAAATCTTTTGAAGAACCAGATGCAAGTAAATTACCATGGGGCGATTTAGATATCGACGTAGTATTAGAATGTACTGGTTTCTATACAGAAAAAGAAAAAGCTGAAGCACACATTAATGCAGGAGCTAAAAAAGTATTAATTTCTGCTCCAGCTAAAGGTGATGTTAAAACTATCGTATTTAACACAAACCACAAAGATTTAGACGGATCTGAAACAGTAGTATCAGGTGCTTCATGTACTACAAACTCATTAGCACCAGTTGCTAAAGTTTTAAATGACGAATTTGGTATTGTTGAAGGTTTAATGACAACTATTCACGCTTACACTGGCGACCAAATGACTCAAGATGGTCCACACAAAAAAGGTGACAAACGTCGTGCACGTGCAGCAGCACAAAACATCGTACCTAACTCAACAGGTGCAGCTAAAGCTATCGGTAAAGTAATTCCTGAAATCGATGGTAAATTAGATGGTGGAGCACAACGTGTACCAGTAGCTACTGGTTCATTAACTGAAGTAACAGTTGTATTAGAAAAAGAAGTAACAGTTGAAGATGTTAACAAAGCAATGAAAAATGCTGCTGACGAATCATTCGGTTACACTGAAGATGAAATCGTATCATCAGATATTGTTGGTATGAACTTTGGTTCATTATTCGATGCAACTCAAACTCGTGTCATCTCAGTTGGCGACAAACAATTAGTTAAAGTAGCTGCTTGGTATGACAACGAAATGTCTTATACTTCTCAATTAGTACGTACTTTAGAATATTTAGCTGAATTAACTAAATAATTTCGTAGCCTAGTTTAATAAAAACTTGTGCTCAGTACACTTATATAAAATGTTGAATGAAGTTAGCTTATGAGTAAGCGGGGAGCACTAACGCTTCTCCGCTTATTTTTATATTAATAATTCCTATTTAAAGGAGGAAATTATAATGGCAAAAAAAATTGTTTCTGATTTAGACTTAAAAGGGAAAGTTGTACTTGAACGTGCTGATTTTAATGTACCTTTAAAAAACGGTGAAATTACAAATGATAACCGTATTGTTCAAGCTTTACCAACAATTAAATATATTTTAGAACAAGGCGGTAAATTAGTATTATTCTCTCATTTAGGTAAAGTTAAAGAAGAAAGTGATAAAAAAGAGTTAACTTTAAAACCAGTAGCGGATTCATTAACTGAAAAATTAGGCAAAGAAGTTGTGTTTATTCCAGAAACACGCGGTGAAAAATTAGAATCTGCAATTAAAAATTTAAATGAAGGCGATGTATTATTAGTTGAAAATACTCGTTTTGAAGATTTAGATGGTAAAAAAGAATCTAAAAATGATCCTGAATTAGGTAAGTATTGGGCATCATTAGGTGATGTGTTTGTAAATGATGCATTTGGTACTGCACACCGTGAACATGCTTCAAATGTTGGTATTTCTACTCATCTAGAAACAGCTGCAGGCTACCTAATGGAAAAAGAAATTAAATTTATCGGTGGTGTGGTAAATGATCCACATAAACCAGTTGTGGCTATTTTAGGTGGTGCTAAAGTATCTGACAAAATTGGTGTTATTAAAAATTTAGTGAATATCGCTGATAAAATCATTATTGGTGGCGGTATGGCATATACATTTTTAAAAGCACAAGGTAAAGAAATTGGTCTATCTTTATTAGAAGAAGATAAAATTGACTTTGCTAAAGAACTTTTAGAAAAAAATGGCGATCAAATTGTATTACCTGTTGATTGTAAAGTAGCTAAAGAATTTTCAAATGATGCTAAAATCACTGAAGTGTCTATTGATGAAATTCCAAGTGATCAAGAAGCAATGGATATTGGACCAAAAACAATCGAGTTATTTACTAAAGAATTACAAGGTGCTCACACAGTAGTATGGAACGGACCTATGGGTGTATTTGAATTTAGTAATTTTGCTAAAGGTACAATCGGTGTATGTAAAGCAATTGCTAACTTAGAAGATGCAATCACAATTATCGGCGGCGGTGATTCAGCAGCGGCTGCAATTTCACTAGGATTTGAAGATGATTTCACTCATATTTCAACTGGTGGCGGTGCTTCATTAGAATACCTTGAAGGTAAAGAATTACCTGGTATCAAAGCAATTAACGATAAATAATATTTATTTGAATAATAAAAATGTTTCTTTTATGATTTTCATGGGAAAACAATAAAAGAACGTAAATATTTATAATTAAGTTTAAATTTATTAATAATAGGAGTGTCAATAATGAGAAAACCAATCATAGCTGGTAACTGGAAAATGAATAAAACAGTTCAAGAAGCTAAAGACTTTGTAAACAATTTACCTACATTACCTGATGAAAAGGAAGTTGAATCAGTAATTTGTGCGCCAACAATTCAATTAGATGCATTAATCTCTCTAGTGAATGATGGCAAAGCAAAAGGATTAAAAATTGGTGCTCAAAACACTTATTTTGAAGATAATGGTGCATATACAGGAGAAACTTCTCCAGTAGCATTAGCTGATTTAGGTGTTAAATATGTCGTTATTGGACATTCAGAACGTCGTGAATTATTCCATGAAACAGATGAAGATGTAAATAAAAAAGCACATGCAGTATTTAATCATGGAATGACACCAATTATTTGTGTTGGTGAAACAGATGAAGAAAGAGAAAATGGCAAAGCTAACGAAGTAGTAAGCAACCAAGTAAAAGAAGCAGTAAAAGGCTTGTCAGAAGATCAACTTAAAGAAGTTGTTATTGCTTATGAACCAATTTGGGCAATCGGTACTGGTAAATCAGCTACTTCAGAAGATGCAAATGAAATGTGTGCACAAGTACGTAAAACAGTAGCAGACGTGTCTAGTCAAGATGTAGCTGATGCGACTCGTATTCAATATGGTGGTAGTGTGAAACCAAATAATGTTAAAGAATATATGGCTCAATCAGATATCGATGGTGCATTAGTTGGTGGCGCATCACTTAAAGTAGATGATTTTGTACAATTGTTAGAAGGTGCTAAATAATTATGGCTAAACAACCAACAGCATTAATTATTTTAGACGGTTTTGCTAACCGTGAAAGTGAACATGGTAATGCAGTAAAACAAGCGCATAAACCCAATTTCGATCGTTATTACAACAAATATCCTACGACTCAAATTGAAGCAAGTGGTTTAGATGTTGGCCTTCCCGAAGGTCAAATGGGTAACTCTGAAGTAGGTCATATGAATATAGGTGCAGGTCGTATTGTCTATCAAAGTTTAACTCGTATTAATAAATCCATTGAAGATGGTGATTTCTACGAAAATGAAGTGTTAGGTAAAGCAGCTCAACACGTTAAAGATCACGATTCAGCATTACATGTATTTGGTTTACTTTCAGATGGCGGTGTTCACAGTCATTACAAACATTTATTTGCATTATTAGAACTTGCTAAACAAAAAGGTTTAGATAAAGTGTATGTACATGCATTTTTAGATGGTCGTGATGTAGATCAAAAATCAGCAATTAAATATATTGAAGAAACAGAAGCTAAATTCAAAGAACTTGGTGTAGGTCAATTTGCATCGATTTCAGGTCGTTATTACGCTATGGACCGTGATAAACGTTGGGATCGTGAAGAAAAAGCTTATAATGCTATTCGCAATTTCGAAGGACCTTCTTATGCGAGCGCTAAAGAAGGTGTAGAAGCGAATTATGAAAATGACGTTACAGATGAATTTGTTGAACCTTTCATAGTTGAAGGACAAAATGAAGGTGTTCAAGATGGTGATGCTGTTATCTTCTTCAATTTCCGTCCTGATAGAGCAGCACAATTATCTGAAATATTTACAAATAAAGCATTTGACGGCTTTAAAGTTGAGCGTGTAAATGATTTATTCTATGCAACATTTACTAAATATAATGATAATGTTGATGCAGAAGTCGTATTTGAAAAAGTTGATTTAACGAATACAATTGGTGAAGTTGCTCAAAATAATAATTTAAAACAATTACGTATTGCAGAAACTGAAAAATACCCACATGTTACTTATTTCATGAGTGGTGGACGTAATGAAGAATTTGAAGGTGAACGTCGTTGCTTAATCGATTCACCTAAAGTTGCTACGTATGATTTAAAACCTGAAATGAGTGCATACGAAGTTAAAGATACATTGTTAGAAGAGTTAGACAAAGGTGATTTAGATTTAATTATTTTAAACTTTGCTAACCCTGACATGGTAGGTCATAGTGGTATGCTTGAACCAACAATCAAAGCAATTGAAGCAGTAGATGAATGTTTAGGTGAAGTGGTTGATAAAATTTTAGATATGAATGGCTATGCAATAATTACAGCTGACCATGGTAACTCAGATCAAGTTTTAACTGATGATGATCAACCTATGACTACTCATACTACAAACCCAGTTCCAGTAATTGTTACTAAAGAAGATGTAACATTACGTGAAACTGGTCGTTTAGGTGACTTAGCACCTACATTACTAGACTTATTAAATGTTGAACAACCGTCAGACATGACAGGTGAATCTTTAATTAAGCATTAGTAAAGTTGTAAATACTAAGATGATTTAATATTATTCTTTAATATTAAGTCATCTTAGTATAAATATTTTATTAAATAACAAAAAATAGTTATAATAATTAAGGAATCTAAATTTAAAGGAGATTATTTATTATGCCAATTATTACAGATGTTTATGCTCGCGAAGTATTAGACTCACGTGGTAACCCAACAGTTGAAGTTGAAGTATTAACTGAAAGTGGTGCTTTTGGTCGTGCTTTAGTACCTTCAGGTGCTTCTACTGGTGAACACGAAGCAGTTGAATTACGTGATGGAGATAAATCACGTTATAGCGGTAAAGGCGTTACAAAAGCTGTTGAAAATGTAAACGAAATTATCGCTCCAGAAATCGTTGAAGGTGAATTTTCAGTTTTAGATCAAGTATCAATTGATAAAATGATGATTCAATTAGACGGAACACCTAACAAAGGTAAATTAGGTGCAAACGCTATTTTAGGTGTATCTATTGCCGTTGCACGCGCAGCAGCTGACTTATTAGGTCAACCATTATACAAATATTTCGGTGGATTTAACGGTAAACAATTACCAGTCCCAATGATGAATATTGTTAACGGTGGTTCTCACTCAGATGCACCAATTGCATTCCAAGAATTCATGATTTTACCAACTGGTGCTGAATCATTTAAAGAAGCATTACGTTGGGGTGCTGAAATTTTCCATAACTTAAAATCAATTTTAAGTGAACGTGGATTAGAAACTGCTGTAGGTGACGAAGGTGGTTTCGCTCCAAGATTTGACGGTACTGAAGATGCAGTTGAAACAATCATTAAAGCGATTGAAAAAGCTGGTTACAAACCAGGTGAAGATGTATTCTTAGGATTTGACTGTGCTTCATCTGAATTCTATGAAAATGATGTATATGACTACACTAAATTCGAAGGTGAACATGGTGCGAAACGTAGCGCAGCTGAACAAGTTGACTACTTAGAAGAATTAATTAGTAAATATCCAATCATTACAATTGAAGATGGTATGGATGAAAATGACTGGGACGGTTGGAAACAATTAACTGATCGTATCGGGGATAAAGTTCAATTAGTAGGTGACGATTTATTCGTAACTAATACTGAAATTCTTTCTAGAGGTATTGAACAAGGTATTGGTAACTCAATCTTAATCAAAGTAAACCAAATTGGTACATTAACTGAAACATTTGATGCTATTGAAATGGCTCAAAAAGCTGGTTACACTGCAGTAGTATCTCACCGTTCTGGTGAAACTGAAGATACAACAATTGCTGATATCGCAGTAGCAACAAATGCTGGTCAAATTAAAACTGGTTCATTATCAAGAACAGATCGTATTGCGAAATATAATCAATTACTACGTATTGAAGATGAATTATTTGAAACAGCAAAATTTGACGGAATTAAATCTTTCTACAATTTAGATAAATAATTTTAGCACTATACTAAAATCAATAGAGTTCACGCGTTTGCCTGTCATAGAGTTGAGACTATGACAGGCTTTTTTTAATATAAAACTTTAAATAATAGTATAGAAGTGTAAGATTTAACTTCATTGATGAAACTGATATAATAATCTTGTAATTGAAAGAAGGAGAATTGAAGATGGATCAACAACTTAATCAGTCAAATAAAAGAGAACGTATTACTGGTCAATTGATTGGATATAGTTCGCTTGTATTTTGTATATTATTAATTATCCATAATTTTATTGCTTTAGATGCTCGCACTGCTAAAACACTGTTAACACTAGCACATCAAAAAGCGTCAAGCAGTGCAGTAGATAATATTTTAAATAGTTTTAGATATACAGGTATTATGTATATTCTTGCATATTTAGCTGGAGTGATTGCTTTATGGAATCGACATAAATATCTTTGGTGGTTTATGTTTGCCGTATATGTATCAAATGTATTATTTACACTTGTCAACTTAACAATGGTGTTAAATGCTATTATTGAAACAAAATCGGTTTTATTTATTTTACCTATTTTAATCGTCGTGATTGGTTCAGCAATATTAGCCATATATATGTTAATTATTTCAATTGTACGTAAAAGTACATTTAATCGATAGTATTTGATAACTATATTAAGAATATGTTATAATTCGGAACGTATATAATGAACGGAGGACAATTTTCATGCATACATTATTTATGGTCTTATTAATTATTGATTGTATTGCATTAATTACTGTTGTATTACTCCAAGAAAGTAAAAGTAATGGACTTTCGGGTGCGATTAGCGGGGGCGCTGAACAGTTATTTGGTAAGCAAAAACAACGTGGCGTCGATTTATTCTTGCATAGATTAACAATTGTGTTAGCCATCATTTTCTTTTTAATAATGATTGGAATAAGTTATTTTGGTTTATAAGGTCCGACGATATCAATGTCGGGCTTTTTTATTTATAATAGAGTTAACACATTTTATAAAGAAATCATTATTTTAATATAATCATCAATGCATATTTTTAAGCTATTCAGGGAATAAAATAGATTGATTATATAATGAATGCAGTCTATTAGTACAAAATAAAAAAAGTAATCATATTATAATTTTTGTTAGAGAGGGATAAAAAATGCAAATTAAGTTACCTCAACCTTTCTTTTTCCAAGAAGGTAAAAGAGCAGTCTTACTCCTACATGGATTCACAGGTAATTCCTCAGATGTAAGACAACTTGGTAGATTTTTACAAAAAAAAGGTTATACTTCTTATGCGCCACAGTATGAAGGTCATGCTGCACCGCCAGAAGAAATATTAAAGTCTAGTCCATATGTATGGTTTAAAGATGTACTTGATGGCTATGATTATCTTGTAGAACAAGGTTATGAAGACATAGCGGTAGCTGGATTGTCATTAGGCGGCGTATTTGCATTGAAGTTAAGTTTAAACCGTCCTGTAAAAGGTATCATAACAATGTGTGCACCTGCCGAAGTAAAAACAGAAGGTACAATCTATGAAGGTTTTTTAGAATATGCACGTAATTTTAAAAAATACGAAGGTAAAGATCAAGCAACGATTGATAAAGAAATGGAAGATTTTCATCCTACTGAAACACTCAAAGAACTTAGTGATACGTTAAGTCGTGTGCGTAATGATGTAGATGAAGTCTTAGATCCCATTTTAGTAGTTCAAGCTGAAAAAGATGAAATGATTGATCCTCAGTCAGCAAATTATATATACGAAAATGTAGATTCAGATGAAAAACAAATTAAATGGTATGCAAATTCAGGACATGTCATTACAATTGATAAAGAAAAAGAGCAAGTGTTTGAAGATGTATATGCGTTTTTAGAAGGATTAGACTGGTCTGAATAAATCATAAAAATAATTGATTAAAGAAAGGAGGGGCATGATGAATTTAAAGCAATCCATTGAAGATATTGTAAAACAACCTGATTATGAACCGATGTCTGTATCAGACTTTCAAGATGCTTTAGGTCTTAGTAGTGCCGACTCATTTAGAGAATTAATAAAGGTGCTCGTTGAACTTGAACAAGCAGGATTGGTAGAGCGAACAAAGACAGATCGCTATCAACGTAAAGTATCAAATAAGAATTTAAGTTCAAAATTAATAAGAGGTACTTTAAGTCAAAATAAAAAAGGCTTTGCTTTTTTACGCCCAGAAAACGAAGAACTTGAAGATATTTTTATTCCACCAACAAAGATTAATCGTGCTTTAGATGGAGATACAGTAATAGTTGAATTACAAAAATCCAGAGGAGAGCATCGTGGAAAAGTTGAAGGTGAAGTAAAATCTATAGAAAAACACTCTGTCACACAAGTGGTAGGTACGTATAGTGAAGCAAAACATTTTGGTTTTGTCATTCCTGACGATAAACGTATTATGCAAGATATATTTATACCTAAAGGACAGAGTCTTGGAGCCGTAGATGGTCATAAAGTACTTGTCCAAATCACAAAATATGCTGATGGCACAGATAATCCAGAAGGACATGTGTCTGCTATTCTAGGTCATAAAAATGACCCAGGAGTAGATATTCTTTCAATTATTTATCAGCATGGAATTGAGATTGAATTTCCTGATGAGGTATTAAAAGAAGCGGAATCAGTCCCTGAAGAAATAAAACCTGAAGAAATTAAGGGACGAAGAGATTTAAGAAACGATCTTACAATTACAATAGATGGTGCAGATGCTAAAGATTTAGACGATGCAATTAGCGTTAAACGTCTAGATAATGGCCATACGGAATTGACAGTAAGTATTGCAGACGTAAGTTATTACGTAAAAGAAGGCTCTGCGCTAGATAAAGAAGCTTATGATAGAGCAACGAGTGTATATTTAGTAGACCGTGTTATTCCAATGATTCCACACCGTTTAAGTAATGGTATCTGTTCATTAAATCCTGAAGTAGATCGTTTAACGTTAAGTTGTCGTATGGAAATAAATGAGCGTGGCGAAGTGGTGAATCATGACATATTTGATAGTGTTATTCATTCAAACTATCGTATGACATATGATGCAGTGAATCAAATTATTACCGAAAAAAATACAGAAGTGCGTCAACAATACAGTGAAATTGTCCCAATGTTAGATTTAGCACAAGATTTATCTAATCGACTTATCCGTATGCGTAAACGTCGTGGTGAAATTGATTTTGATATTAATGAAGCAAAAGTGTTGGTCAATCAAGAAGGACTACCTACAGATGTAATAATGCGAGAACGTGGTGAAGGAGAGCGTTTAATTGAATCATTTATGTTAGCAGCCAATGAAACAGTTGCTGAACATTTTAACAAATTAGAAGTGCCATTTATTTATCGTGTTCATGAACAACCAAAATCAGATCGATTACGCCAGTTCTTCGACTTTATTACTAATTTTGGTATTATGGTTAAAGGCACAGGTGAAGATATTCATCCTTCAACATTACAATCTATCCAAGAAGAAGTTGAAGGTCGTTCTGAGCAAATGGTTATTTCAACAATGATGTTACGTTCGATGCAACAAGCACATTATGATGATACAAATTTAGGTCATTTCGGCTTGTCAGCAGAATATTATACACATTTTACTTCCCCGATTCGTCGTTATCCAGATTTAACTGTTCATCGCTTAATTCGTAAGTATCTTGTCGATCACTCTATGAATCATAAAGAGATGCATAAATGGGAAGAAACATTACCAGAATTAGCAGAACATACATCCCAACGTGAACGTCGCGCAATTGAAGCAGAGAGAGATACAGATGAGTTGAAGAAAGCAGAGTATATGATTCAACATATTGGTGATGAATTTGAAGGTATTGTAAGCTCTGTTGCCAATTTTGGTATGTTCGTTGAATTACCAAATACAATAGAAGGTATGGTTCATATTTCTAATATGACAGATGATTATTATCAATTTGATGAACGACAAATGGCGTTGATAGGTGAACGACATGCTAAAGTGTTTAGAATTGGTGATGAGGTAAAAGTTAAAGTTACTCATGTAGACGTAGATGAACGCATGATAGATTTCCAAATTGTTGGCATGCCATTACCTAAAAATGATAAATCACAGCGTCCTGCTCGTGGAAAAACGATTCAAGCTAAAACGCGTGGTAAATCTTTAGATAAATCCAAAGATAATCATCATAAAAACAAAAAGAAAAAACGTAAACAACGTAAGGGTAAAAATCAACGTCAACGTGATAAACAAAGCGCAACTAAGCATAAACCTTTTTATAAAGATAAAAATATTAAGAAAAAAGCGTGTCGTAAGAAAAAATAATCAGCAAAGAGGTGACATACATTAATGGCCAAGAAAAAAACAAAATCACCAGGTACGTTGGCTGAAAACCGTAAAGCAAGACATGATTATAATATTGAAGATACCATTGAAGCAGGTATTGCGCTTCAAGGTACAGAAATTAAATCGATTCGACGAGGTAGTGCGAACTTAAAAGATAGTTATGCACAAGTGAAGCGTGGAGAAATGTATATTAATAATATGCATATTGCTCCATACGAAGAAGGAAATCGTTTTAATCATGATCCATTACGATCAAGAAAGCTGTTATTGCATAAAAAAGAGATTATCAAACTCGGCGAACGTACAAGAGAAATTGGATATTCGATTATTCCTTTAAAATTGTATTTAAAACATGGACAATGTAAAGTTTTATTAGGCATAGCTCGTGGTAAAAAACTGCATGATAAACGTCAAGCATTGAAAGATAAAGCAATGAAACGAGATGTTGATCGTGCAATGAAAGCCCGTTATTAAGCATAATTGTTGCTTAATCGGGCTCTATTTGTTACGATAAGTAAAGTTGTTTAAATTAAACTGTATCTTATATTTTATTATATTGCGGGGGCGTTTTTGGATTCGACAGGGGTCCCCCGAGCTTATTAAGCGTGTCGGAGGGTTGTCTCCGTCATCAACACATTCGGTTAAATATAACTGACAAATCAAACAATAATTTAGCAGTAGCTGCGTAATAGCGCTCTGCATCGCCTAACAGCATTTCCTATGTGCTGTTAACGCGATTCAACCCTAATAGGATATGCTAAACACTGCCGTTTGAAGTCTGTTTAGATGAAATTTAATCAAACTAGCATATTGTTGGTTGTCTATTGCTTACCAATATGCGAAATGAATCAATAGACTACACACGTAGAAAGATTTGTATCAGGACCTCTGGACGCGGGTTCGAATCCCGCCGCCTCCATCTCATAGCTTGTAACCTTATTGGTTGCAGGCTTTTTATTTTTATTGCCCCAATATAGCCCCCAAATATACCCAATAAAAATGCACCCTATAATTAAGATGCAATATTTTTGTATAAAACTATTTCATTTTTATCATTGTGAATTTCAAGGATAATATCATGAATTTTCTCATCTTCACTATAAGTATCTTTCATTTCATTATATTTAAAATATGCTAACTGTCTATTTGTCCTTTGTCCCAGTTATGTTGCGTTTTTATTGATTTTTTTGTTCTAAATCCGTAGAAGCGGTTTATCTTTTTAGGTGGGTTTTTAATAATTAAATTTCCTAGTAAAATCATAAAAATACTTGAAGGAAATAAAAGCATTTGATAACTTCCTTTTTCATGTTTTTGAAGAGCTTCTTTCTTAATATTATATAGAAATAATGCAACGAAAAAAATAATGTAAGTATGATGTTAATAAATTAAAGAATGATGAATACTTTTGACTAACACTAGATATAAGTCAGTTAGTCTAAGACAAAATAGAAATAACGAACTTTTATGATTGGTAAATCAACTGTGGTGATTAAATGTAATGCAATTTATATTTACATTTATGTGATAAATCATTTTGCCTCAAATATACAATGTTTTTAAATTTCAATTATTTATTGTAATAACATTAAAACGTTGATATATTAATGTTTGTAACGTTTTTTTTAATATATATTAGGGTAGTTTTAAAGAAAATAATTTATAATTTAATTGTTTGGAGAGAAGTAATGAACAATCAATCAAAATATTTTCATCATGTAGAACATAGGAAATTTCAAAGTAGTTCAAAAGCAACGCTTTGGTCTTCTTTGATTATTACGTTGATTTTTACAATTGTAGAGTTTGTAGGTGGGTTATATGCTAATTCACTTGCTTTATTATCAGATTCATTCCATATGTTAAGTGATGTTTTGGCACTAGGGTTGTCTATGCTTGCTATTTATTTTGCAAGTAAACCTCCAACGAAACATTATACGTATGGATTTTTAAGATTAGAAATTATTGTAGCTTTCTTAAATGGTTTAGCATTAATTGTTATTTCGTTAGGTATTATGTATGAAGGCATTTTGAGAATCATACATCCTGAATCGGTAGCAAGTGGTATCATGATATTTGTAGCTGTATTAGGTCTTATTATAAATATCATTTTAACACTTATTTTATATAGATCTTTAAGAAAAGAAGATAATGTTAATATTCAAAGCGCATTATGGCATTTTTTCGGAGATTTATTAAATTCAATTGGCGTTATCGTAGCAGTAGTACTTATTCATTTTACTGGATGGGAAATTATTGACCCAATCATTAGTATCATCATTTCTCTTATCATTTTAAATGGTGGATATAAAATAATTAAAAATGCTTGGAAAGTGTTAATGGAGAGTATTCCAGATGGATATGATTCAGATGAAATTATTAATGCAATGAAAAGCGTTGAAGGCGTTATAGATGTGCATGAATTTCATTTATGGAGTATCACTACAAACCATAGTTCATTGAGTGCTCATGTTGTTTTAAGTGATGAATATACTAAATGGCCATATTCAACGGTTAATAAAGTTTCTGAATTGTTGAAAGAAAAATATAATTTAGAACATGTTACACTACAAATTGAAAATATTCATCTTAACCATTTAGATGAAGATTACTTTAAACAATACGAAGAATGATAATTAAATAAGAGTAGAAGCGATGGATAGTAAGAGCGCTTCTACTCCTTATTTTTAGTTTTTATTTATTTTTTTACTATCTACGCGTTCAGAATTGCCTTTAGATTTGTGTGCTTTTGGATTATTTTTTTTATGTGCACTTTCGTTTACATCTTTGACTGTATCATTACTATGACTACATGCACCTAATACTAGAAAGCTTGAAAGTGTTAGTAAGGCTAATTTTTTCATTGTCTCATCCCTTTGTTTTAAGTCGTATCATATTTTAGTATGGCATATTAAATGTAATATTCAATAAATATTTATAAGTTTTAAAAAGATGTCGAAAATAAAAGGTAGAGCTTCAAAACTCTACCTTTTTTATTATTAATTGTTTATTTGGTTTGTATTATTATTCGTATTATCGCTTTGTGTATTTTGAGTTGTATTTGATGTGCTATTTTGATTTACATTATTAGTATTGTTTTTTGTTGTATTAGATTCATTTGTATGATTATATTGAGTACTATTTTGACTATTCTGGGTTTGAGTAGAATTTGATTGTTTTGAATCATTATTTGCTGAATTCGTCTGATATTGAGATGTGTCTTGTTGGTGTGTTGAAGGTTCTTGATGTCGTTGTGTAGAATTTTGGTTATTTGTAGTCGCATTATTTTGTTCAGTAGTTGGGTTTTCTTGTTGTATTGATTGTTGTGTAGTTGGTGATTCTGATGACTGAATTGAATGTTCTTCTGTGGCGGGTGTGTTTTCTTGAGTGGCAGGAGTGTCCTGAATAGACTCATTTGATGTATCCTTATGATCTTTCTTAGAATTATTATCTTTTTTATTATTATTTTCTTTATTTGTTTTATTATCTTTAGGCTTTTCTTTTTTTACAGGAGTGATGTCACTTTTAGAGGGATTATTACTCTCAATGACTTTATGAATACCCAGTGCAAGCATACTTAATAAGATAATAATAATAGCCATAGCAAGCATTTTTAAGTAATTTTTATTCTTAAAAATAGCAATAATACCAAAAATAATGACTATACATGCGATTAAAAATAAAGTAATGCCTAGATAGAATATAATGTTATCCATAACTGACCTCCATAATTACAACATATCAATCAAATATTACTATAATTATTACATAATAAATATTAATATTTATTTAACATTTTATTATTTTTTTAAAACAATTTAGTTAATAAAATTATTAATATAATAGTGTTATTCATTCGATTTATTGTAAATGTTAATTTCTTCATTTTTAAAATTGATTGAAACATATAACTGGTCATCATATGTATTAATAGGAAGAGACGGTGTATTCAGTTTAAACTCTGATAGAATTTTAAATGAACCATTATTTAAAGGTTCAACTATAGATACATCATTTTCGTTTTGTTGTATAAGTAGATTTCTATTCGTCATATTATTAATTTTCCAATGATTCATGTAAACTCACCTCTATTAAAAATAAAAAGCCTGAAACATACTCAATACATATGTGCAGGCTTTAAAAGTTATATTCATAGTTAAATAAATATATTTATTTAAGACTTTTAAGCAAAGATCCTTGAATAGGAATAACTTGAAAAAATTGGATATTTTTAATTAAAGCTTTGTTCAATTTCAGTAAAAGCTTTATTTGTAACTTTAATATTATCAATTCTATCAGACATAATATTACCATCTAGATAGCCATGATCAATAAGAACTTTACAATTTTCTAAGAAATCGCTATATTTTCTATCGCAAAAATAATCATCTTGAGCTGTAATACTATCTTTAAAATTATTTGCTTCTTCCTCTGTTTGACCACTATTTGAACGTTCCATATATAGCTTATAAAATTTTGCTACTGTATATTTTTGTTCGTTAGTTAATTCGTCCATAGAAACGCCTCCTAAACTCATTACTTATATATACCCAATTTAATTTAATTAAAAAACTAAAAAAACGATATTACATTTATTGAGCTTTTTTAATACCTTGATCTACTGCTTCGGCAAATCTATAAAATGTTCTCGTATAATTTTTGGGGGATCGTCTATTATTTTTATCCAAGTTGTTATGTTTAAAAAACAAAGCTCGTTGGCGAGTCGTCAATTCTAGTTGCACTCCTGTATCTTTTTTATCTCTATTAATAATATTATTATTGGAAAGGGCCTCTATTCCTTTAGGCGTTTTTTGTACTGTAAATCCATGATCAGTTAATGAATGACGTAATGTTTGAACCAATTTTTTATCTTGACCACCTACGTAAACAATGGGTTCATCGCCTGCATATCCGTGAATAGATACTGTTTTTGACGAATGGTTGAGCATATCTAATAATTGAGGTTCATCAAAAACAGTAGAAGTAATATGTAGTTGAGCATTATTATCTGAACGTAGACCTTCAAATGAATAAAAATTATATTGACCAATATTTGAAATACGACGAGCGAGTTCAGTGGTTCCAGGTTCAATACTTCCACCATGAATCGCTGTAATTAAGGTATCGCTGTGCTTACGGTGTTTTGTGATTATTTTCCAATCTTTATTTTTTGTTGTATGTTGTTTTAAATCATTAAAGTTAGCATAGTAATCTAAAGATTGATTTTGTTTTAAATCAAAATGTTTATAAAAGTAAAGAAAGAAAAGAATAAATAATATAATAATAAGAGTTAAAAACATATAATAAAAAAATCGATAATGTAATTTTTTGTTTTTCATAAAAATAAGTTGTTCCTTTAAATATCATTTCTTAGTATAGAAAAGTATAGCGTAACGCCATAGTCTTTAACTATTAGTATGTTTTTACGAGCTTAAGGCGATAGTCATTATTAAAATTATCAACTAAAGCATATGGAGAGATAATCAGTAAACCATGATCATTTATCGTATCTTTACTTACACCGTATTTATATGCTTGATAAATAATTTTAGTACAATATGTAAAACGTTCACTTTTTAAATTAAGTGTAACTAAATAAGTTTTATCACTATTTTTATAATGAGCTTTTGCCCAATCAGCTGCTTTTTGACCTGCATTAGGATATTCACAACGATATACTTTAATCCAATCATTTTTTTTAACGCCAAATCGCTGTTTAAATGATTCGAAAGATTCAGTAATAGGCTTATCGCCGGGTCCTTCAATTTGTAAAACAGTATCATGATCTAAAGCAATACTTGAATGTCCAAAGAAACCAAATAATACCGGACCTTTTGTAAGAATAATGTCACCAGGTTGTAATTTGAAATCATTTCCTTTTCCTGAAGATGAAGAAGTGGAACTTATAGATGCATAAGTATGAGAAGGGAACGCGAAAAATAGTAATGAAATGAAAATAACAAATATAATACGCTTCAATTGAATAGTCTTCAATTTATATCTCCTTAATTGTTTTATAGAGAAATATATAAAAAAGAACAAAATAAGATTGTATTTTGTTCTTTTAAACTCTATTTATAAAATACCAAATATTAGTACATATATCAGTAAAGCAAAACCAAAAATATAAAAGATGACTGTAAAGCCTAAATATGATTCTTTACGTTCTTCTTTTTTAGATTTTAGCAATAACCCTAATATAATTGAAGCAGCAACAACAAATATAATACCCAGCCAAAGTAAAATTGTTAAATGTGTACTCATTTGTAAACCTCCCACATTTTAATTAAAAAAAGTTATATATCAGTGGATATATATAATATAAAAAAATGATTAGATTAGTTAAAAAAATTATTTCGCTTATAAGGTTTTTATCCAAAATAGCGGCAATTAAACTGAATGAAATAGTAAGGCCACATATGATTAAACCAGGTATGAGCCAAAAATAATCATCTAACTTAGGAAAATAGGTGACAGTAATATTAAAACCTAGAAATAAAAGGGTAATCATAATATTAATCCAAAATAATTTATTAATATTCATAGGTAGTGTCACCTCTATAATAATGATGTCTTTTTTATCATCATATCACTTCTTTAAAAGAAAGGTAAAACTTTAATTCTTATTAAAAGAATTACTTCGTAAATACACAGAAAAAAAGCTGGCGATTAAACTAAAATATACTCATCGGCAGTCATAAATATGTATGATTACACTAATAAACATATCAATTAAAAGGGAAAATCAGAAAAGTAAATAGAAGAGTATAAAAGTTCAAAAAATCATCACATTTACAGAAAGTTAATATCCGCATAGAATGTTTTTAGTGAATAATTAAAAATAAAGTGTTTTAATTATTTTAATAAAACCAATTAAAACATTACAACTTTTATAAAAATCTAACTTACTGATTTGCTTATATAAATAAACATCACTCATTTAGAAATAATAAGATGATAGGAGATACTGAAATGTTGTAATGTGAGGAGGAAAAAATGACATTTTATGATTTTGTTATTGGATTTATTAATGATGATACACCACTAGGAAGTTTAGCAAACTACATTGTAAATGATCATAAATTTCCCAAAAACGAACGCAATAATAAAGAAATTAGAGCATATGTTATGTCAAATTACGTTGATCACCAACTTATCGAAAGCGCTAATCGAGCAATTAGCCTCTATAAATTAATTTGAATTAGGATAGTACCAATTTTGTTGCTTTAGCGCATTCCATATATCTTTAGTTTTAAAGTTTAATTCATTATCTCTAATTGAAAAAGGTTCTATAATTTCTCTATCTAACCACGAATGAATAAGTTCACTAGGAACTCCATCAAGTAACATTTCTGATTTACTTATTACAAAACATTCCCAATCTAATGAGAGGTTATTAGGATTGACATAATTGTATTGATTATGATCATTCATAATGAACGCTCCTTTATTTATAAAACTTATAATTCATTATACCCCTTATAATGAGAATCAAACGAGTAGTAATTAATTTTTTACCTTTAGTTATTTTTAAGTATAAAAAAATTAAGGTATACTATGTATGGATTATAAAGTGGTGTAAAAGAAAGTTGCCTATATTATTTAAAAAATATATTGAGGTGAATGTAATGAGTAAAATACTCTATTTAATGAGACATGGACAAACTATGTTTAATTTAAGAGGGAAAGTACAAGGTGCAAGTGATTCTCCACTTACTAAATTAGGAATATCTCAAGCGAAGCAAGCAGGTCATTACTTTAAACATAATCATATTACTTTTGACGAAGCATATTCATCTAGTTCGGAACGAGCATGTGATACGTTAGAAAATGTTTTACCTGATCAAGCATATCAACGTAATAAAGGATTAAAAGAATGGAGTTTTGGGCTATTTGAAGGAGATAGTGTTCAATTATTGGATGCAGTTTGGGATAAACACGATATTTTTGGAACTAGACTACGTGCTTTCGGAGGAGAAACGAAAAGTGAAGTTGAACATCGTATCGTCACAACATTAAGTAATTTATTAGAGTCCTCTAATGGAAAAACATTCTTAGCGGTAAGCCATGGTACAGCCATTCAGGTTTTTTTAAGAAAATGGATAGGTGATGATATGGCAAATCAATATATCATTGGAAATTGTTGTATTTTAAAATTCATTTATACACATGGAAAATTTGAATTTCTCGATATGGTTGATCCTACAATCGATGATGTCAATAAATAAAATTTTTATCCTGGCTATTTAATATCATAGAGTAGCCAATGAACATCGAAATAAGTATCATCTACTTTAAATGAGTTTTTTTCAATCCCTAAAGTTTCAAAACCAAGTGCAGTGAAAAAAATCTTTGCACTAATATGATTGGACGTAATACAAGTCATTAGTTTTTCAATATGACGAGCCTTTGCATAATTAATCACTTCACAGATTAAATTTTGCAAAGTAATCTCGTCTTTTTTGTCTTTTAAAAAGAGATTTTCTAACATTGCTTTATGTTGTGTGCCTACTTGTTTGAGTTGTCGCAATGTAACACCAGCCACAAGTTTTTCATTTTTAAAATTGCCAAAAATATTACAATACTCTTCTTCTTTAGATAGAATGTGTTTTAAATAATTTGGAGACACATGTTGAAAATAAAGTTTATCCCATGAATAAGTATGTGAATCATTTGATATTAAAGTAATATATTGATTTAAATCATTGTTAGTAAGAATTCTAACTTCTGACATTATACTCACCTCAAATTATCATTAGCATTTAATAATCTATTTATACAAATTAATTGAATTATAAATATTTTATAAACTTTAATTAATAACTATATATATAGAATAGCTTATTTTAAAAAATTATACAAAAAGTGTGAGAATATATAGACATTAAAATAATATCTATCATACATCGATATTTTTAAACTTAATTTTTTAGATAGGAAATGGGCAAGATAGGATTCAATTTGAACACGTCGTTCAACTCTAGCAATACATCCCCAAGGACGTAAATGTTCTTATTGAAAGTCATTATGTTAACTTCTGTACTACTATTGAAATAACTTGATATCAGCTTTTTTCAATTCAGTCTTTATCTATCAACACATAAAAAAATCCTGAGACATAATGAGGTGTCTCAGGGTTTTTTTAAATTATAAAATTTTAATTTTAAAGAATAATGCTAATTAGTCAACAACTTGAACATTTAAATCTACATCGATGTTGCCACGAGTTGCTTTTGAATATGGACAGAATTCGTGAGCATCTTGTAGATATTTTTCAGCGTCTTCTTGAGATAATACATTTTTAACTTTTGCATCAATAGATACGCTTAATTTTGGACTTTCAGCATTTGGATCATCTTCTAAGCGTACAGTTAAAGTTACCTCAGGTTCTGCTCCGCGAACTTTATTTTGTTTTAAAATAAGGTCATATGCACCATTGAAGCATGAAGCATAGCCAGCTGCGAATAATTGTTCAGGGTTAGTTGCGTTTCCATCTGCTTGTTGTGGTGGTAATACATCTACATTTATTGCATTATCGTCTGTGTGTACGTGTCCTTTACGTCCACCAACGTTTGTTGCTTTAGTTTCATATTGAACTGCCATTATTATTACCTCCTAAATTCGAATATAATTATTGTATACCCAACTAAAACGTTTTAAATCATGATTTGTAAAAATTAACATGAATTTTAAACATTGGCGAGTGTGACATAAATAGTTTAAAATAATATAAAATTGTAAATGGTAAGAAAAGAAGGGATTATATGGCAGAAGTAAAGGTAGCTGCAACCATAGCACCTCAAGATATAATAGATAATGAAACGTTAAATAGTATAAATGATAATCATGCATATATAGATATCATTGAGTTGCGTATAGATCAATGGGAGAGTCATCATCACGAACATTTAATGAAAAACCTTTCACTTCTAAATGAAATAAAGGGTCATTTCAAAATATTGGTGACATATCGCACACTTTCTCAAGGTGGAAAAGGTCAGTTAACTAATAAAGAATATTTACAGTTAATTGAAACAATTTCCTCAATAGATGCATTTCAAATGATAGATATAGAATGGGAGTCAAATATAGATGTTGAGACGCATAAGCGTATTATAGAAAATGCACATCGTCATCAGAAGCAAATAATTGTCTCATATCATAATTTTTTAGAAACGCCACCGTTAGAAGAATTAAAGTTCACATATTATAAAATGCTAAAATTAAATCCTGAGTATGTAAAAATTGCAGTAATGCCTAAGGAAAAAAGGGACGTAGCAACGCTATTAGAAGCAGTAGCTTATACATCTGAAGCGATTTCTCAACAAGTTATTGGGATATCTATGTCTCGTTTAGGATTAGTGAGCCGAACTGCTCAAGGTGTTTTTGGGGGGACAGTGTCATATGGTTGTTTAGGTGAACCTCAAGCGCCAGGACAGATTCATGTTAAAGAACTAAAAAAACAATTATTATTTTACGAAAACATGTAGTATACATTGAAATGTCATCGATATCCGCGTATAATTGATAATAGTTATCAATATAGAGGAGCGATAATTGTGGAATTACAAGAAGTAATTTCTTTAAGAAGAAGTATAAAGAAATTTAAACATGATATGGTTATTAATGATGAAGATGTATTTAAAGCCATAGAACAAGCTACTGACGCTCCTAATCATGGTATGAGAGAACCGTGGAGAGTTATTCATGTTTCTAAAGATAGATTAGGAGATATGAGTAGAGATATTACACGTTTTGCCTTTCCAAATAGTCCGGAAAAACAAGAAGATCATTATAACGCGGTGACAAATTTAGGAGGTATGTTAGTTTTAGTACTTAAAACTGACCCACGACAACGACAAAATCGCGAAAACTTTTTTGCGATGGGTGCATACACTCAGAATCTAATGTTATTACTCTATGAAAAAGGTATTGGTACATGTTGGAAAACGCCATTGTACATCTTTGAACCAAAAGTAAGAAAAGCATTTGGTATTGCTAAAGATGAAGCTATTGCAGGTTTATTGTATCTTACTGATTTAGAAGAGGTTCCACCTAAAGCAAAACGTAAAAATAAACATTTAATCTCAGAATATTAAAGAAACCACACTCAAAATAACGAGTGTGGTTTCTTTAATTATTTATTAAATGTTTCTTTTAAGAATGATTCAACTTGTTCAGGTGATTTTGCATTAGCAGAATGTAAATGGGCATGTTTTTGACCATTTTCAAATATAAGTAAACTTGGGATACCCATGACTTCATTGTCTGATGCTACATCTTCTAATTCATCACGATTTACTGAATACCATTTATAGTCGTTATACTTGTCAACGATTGGATCAATCCACATATCCATTGCTTTACAATCAGGACACCAACCAGCTTCAAATTTTACAATAACAGGTTGTTCACTTTGAATAACTGAATTAAATTCTTCAGTAGTAGTAATATTTTTCATACTTTACACTCCTTTTAGCTTGTTTTATATATTATAACTAATTACTAATGTTTAGAAAAAAATAAAGCTTAAAAAGTAGAGCGTTTATTTAAATAATCTGATATATTTAGAATAAGTTTAAATAGGAGGATAATACTGAATGATTAAATTTTATCAATATCCAAAATGTACAACTTGTAAAAAAGCTGCTCGATTTTTAGATGAGCATGGAGTGAGTTATGAGTCTATAGATATTGTGCAACACACACCTACAAAGCAAGAATTCAAAGAGTTAGTAGTTAAATCAGAAGTGGAAATCAATAAATTCTTTAATACACATGGTGTGAAATATAGAGAACTTGGTTTGAAAGATAAATTAAATGAATTATCTAATGATGAAAAATTAGAACTCTTAGCCTCAGATGGAATGTTGGTAAAACGTCCGCTAGCGGTTTCGGGTGAAAAAGTTACATTAGGTTTTAATGAAGAACAATACAAAGATGTATGGTTATAGAAAGTATAATCACAACTTTTAATATTAATAGTTGAATGAAAACTTACGGTATGGCATCATTAAATTGTAATTATTTTTAGGAGGGGATTTTCGTGGCAGTACCGAGCGAATTCAAATATTCTAAGGAACATGAATGGGTTAAAGTTGAAGGAAATACGGCAACAATTGGTATTACTGAATACGCGCAAGGTGAATTAGGAGACATCGTATTTGTCGAATTACCAGATGTCGATGATGAAATTAATGAAGGGGATACATTTGGTAGTGTTGAATCAGTAAAAACAGTATCTGAATTGTATGCACCTGTTTCTGGGAAAATTGTTGAAACAAACGACGAATTAGAAGATAGTCCAGAATTTGTTAATGAATCACCTTATGAAAAAGCATGGATGGTAAAAGTTGAATTAAGTGACGAAAGTCAATTAGATGAATTACTATCAGCTGAACAATACTCTGAAATGATTGGCGAATAATTTTTTAAAACTCCTTGATATTAAATCTAGGAGTTTTTTATATAATTATATTAATTATCTGTAAATTGTGTTTATATTCATCAATAACGTGAAAAAGTAAATGATTGTTTAATATCGACTTAGAAGGTGGATGAACATGGCAATTTTAAATAAAGTTATCATTGTTGAAGGTAAATCTGATAAGAAGAAAGTGCAACAAGTCATTGCTGAACCTGTAAATATTATTTGTACACATGGTACAATGAGTATCGACAAACTAGACGATATGATAGAAACGTTATATGGAAAACAGGTCTATATTCTTGCCGATTCAGATGATGAGGGCGAAAAAATTAGAAAGTGGTTTAAACGTTATTTAAGTGAAAGTGAACATATCTATGTAGATAAAACATATTGTGAAGTCGCACGTTGTCCCAAAAATTATCTTGCTCATGTATTGAGTAAATACGGATTTAACGTAAAAAAAGAGAAAAAACTTATACCTAATTTAAGTTCTGAAAGGTTAGTACTTGTGAATGAATAATTCTATTAAAATCGAAGACATCAAAGAACACTTTGATAAAGATAAACATTTAATATTTGGATATACTCCTATGTGTGGAACATGTAAGATTTCAGAGCGCATGCTAGATATTGCAAATGATATCGAACAATTACCACTTAAAAAAATTGATTTAAATTTCCATAAGTATTTTAGTGAAGAATATAAAATTATGTCTGTACCTGTACTGTTAATTATGGATAAGGATAAAGAGGTAGATAGAATCTATGCATTTCAATCTGTGCCATATTTGTTAGAAAAGTTAAAAAAATGATTGACGAATTATTAGTACAGTGATAGGATATAAATTAATTAAATAGTGCGAAAACTCTTATCGAGAGAGGTGGAGGGATGTGCCCTACGAAGCCCGGCAACCGTCTATAATGGAAATGGTGCCAATTCACATAAAGTTTAAGACTTTAGAAGATGAGAGAAAGATAATTTTAAATGCTTTCTCATCTCTCTAGGTGGGAAAGCATTTTTTAATTACATAAGGAATTTAAGGGAGGCATTTAACGTGATTGAGTTAAATCAAGTTGTTAAACGCTATCACACAAAGAACAAAGATGTACTAGCAGTAGATCACGTTGATTTGAATATAGAATCAGGCTCAATTTTTGGAGTGATTGGGTTCTCTGGCGCTGGTAAAAGTACGTTAATTCGAATGTTTAATAATCTAGAAGAGCCGACTTCAGGGGATATCATTATAGATGGAGACAATATTAACAAACTTTCTAAATCAGATTTGAGAAAAAAACGACAAAAAGTAAGTATGATTTTCCAACATTTTAATTTATTATGGTCACGTACTGTCATTAGTAATATTATGTTCCCACTAGAAATAGCTGGAGTAGCTCGTACAGAAGCAAAAAAAAGAGCTTTAGAACTTGTAGAGTTGGTCGGTTTAAAAGGTCGTGAAAAAGCTTATCCTTCAGAATTATCGGGTGGTCAAAAACAAAGAGTTGGGATTGCTCGTGCATTAGCGAATGATCCGAATGTCTTATTATGTGACGAGGCTACAAGTGCGCTAGATCCACAAACAACGGATGAAATTTTAGATTTACTGTTAAAAATAAAAGAAGAAAGAAATCTAACGATTGTGATTATTACACATGAAATGCAAGTGATTAGACGCATATGTGATGCAGTTGCAGTGATGGAAAATGGACGTGTTATTGAGCAAGGTAATGTTGATGAAGTATTTGAAAATCCTCAACATGAGGTGACAAAACGATTCGTGAAAGACGATTTAGACGACGATTTTGAAGATTCAATTAAACATCTAGAACCATTGAACAAAGACGCTTATATTGTAAGGTTGAATTTCAACGGTAATAATACAACACAACCTGTTATATCTGATATTACGCGAACGCAGAATATTGAATTAAATATTTTGGAAGCAAATATTAAAAATACACGTACAGGTTCAATTGGATTTTTAATTGTACACATTCCACATATTAGTGAAGATGGATTTAATACATTTGTAACTGAGTTACATAAACAACACGTAAATGTGGAGGTGATTAAACATGGATAAATCATATGGTGATATCTTCCATGAAATGATTACTATGCCTAACGTGCAATGGCCTGAAGTTTGGCAAGCAATATATGAAACACTTTATATGACTATAGTGTCAACCATTTTTGCTTTTATCTTTGGCTTAATCTTAGGTGTGCTGCTTTTCTTATCAGCTAAAAGTGACGCACCTGGAGCTAAAATTTTCTATACGGTAGTTTCATTTATAGTTAACTTGTTCCGTGCAATTCCATTTATTATTTTAATTTTGTTATTAATTCCGTTCACAAGTGTATTATTAGGTACAATTAGTGGACCGACGGGAGCACTTCCAGCATTAATCATTGGCGCTGCACCGTTCTACGCAAGATTAGTTGAAATCGCATTTAAAGAAATCGATAAAGGCGTTATTGAAGCAGCATGGTCTATGGGTGCGAATACTTGGACAGTCGTTCGAAAAGTATTGCTTCCAGAAGCAATGCCAGCACTTGTTTCAGGTATTACAGTAACTGCTATCGCTTTAGTTGGTTCAACTGCTATTGCAGGCGTTATTGGTGCAGGTGGTTTAGGTAACTTAGCTTACTTAACTGGTTTTACACGTAACCAAAACGACGTCATTCTAGTGTCAACCGTATTTATTTTAATTATTGTATTTATAATCCAATTCATCGGGGATTGGCTTACAAATAAAATTGATAAACGATAATAGAAAAGAGGACAGATTAAATGAAAAAACTTTTAAGTTTAGTATTAGTACTTACACTGACAGTTGTATTAGCTGCTTGTGGTAAAGGCGGAGACGAAAAAGATAAAAAAATCGTTGTAGGTGCTTCACCAGCACCACATGCTGAAATCTTAGAAAAAGCAAAACCACTTCTTGAGAAAAAAGGTTATGATTTAGAAATTAAAACAATCAATGATTACACTACACCTAATAAGTTGTTAGATAAAGGTGAACTTGATGCTAACTACTTCCAACACGTTCCTTATTTAAAAACTGAAAGTAAAGAAAAAGGATACAAAATTGAAGATGCAGGTAAAGTTCATTTAGAGCCAATGGCTGTTTATTCTAAAAAATACAAAAGTTTAAAAGACCTTCCTAAAGGTGCGACAGTTTATGTTTCAAATAACCCAGCTGAACAAGGTCGTTTCTTAAAATTCTTCGTTGATGAAGGCTTAATTAAAATTAAAAAAGGCGTAAAAATTGAAGACGCTAAATTTGAAGATATTACTGAAAACAAAAAAGATATTAAATTCAATAACAAACAATCAGCTGAATATCTTCCAAAAATCTATCAAAATCAAGATGTAGATGCAGCTATTATTAATTCAAACTATGCTATTGATCAAGGCTTAAGTCCACAAAAAGATTCAATTGTAGTTGAAAAACCTAATAATAACCCTTATGCAAACCTAATTGCAGTTCGTAAAGATCATAAAGATGATGAAAAAATTAAAGCTTTAGTTGAAGTATTACAATCTAAAGACATTCGTGATTTCATCAATGAAAAATACAAAGGTGCAGTTGTACCTGCAAAATAATGAATAATAATGCAGTAAAAAGAGGCTGGGACATAATTCCTAACAAAATAGCCAGTAAATGAGTTTATTATAAATTCATTTACTGGCTTCTTT